>Ga0209452_1000019_pt1 | contig 189211 bp, 164 predicted proteins | sample WorMetimpBELIZE1_FD_187388 | JGI IMG/M metagenome (GOLD analysis project Ga0209452, IMG submission 187388) | Marine gutless worms symbiont microbial communities from Max Planck institute for Marine Microbiology, Germany - Olavius imperfectus... | ecosystem: Host-associated > Annelida >... | reverse complement strand
AGATCGATTCCACAATAGTACGGATGTGTATTAGTATAAAAGTTCATTGAGTTTTCTCCCTTGGTTTGGTCGCCTATTAGGATAAACTCTGTTTATGCTGATAGGGAGGAGGCTCAATGATTATCAAACAAATTAAGTCACTCGCTTCGCTCGCTGGGACGCAACCATGGCGGCTGTGTCACTTATTTGGGTGTTAGGTACTTCTTGTTAACCCAAATAATCATTTTCATTATTTAAGAAAGGAGGCCTATTTTAATGGAACATAATTTTGCAACTCAGGGTATGGTCAGTTTCTTATTTGGTATTTTTTGCGCATACTGGGCTCAAGAGACCGATAGGAATCCTTGGCTTTGGTTCTTCTTTGGATTCTTTTTACCTCCCATTGCCGGCATTGTTTTATGTATTAAAAATAGCAGTGATAAAAAAGAAGTAACCTCTTCTTTGCCACCGCATTTGGCTCAAAGAATCAAAGCGCGAGAAAAGGCAATGAAGTAATATGCACGTACCTAACAAACGCTTCTAACAATATTTTTGACAAGGAATTTAATCTATGAATATTGATGCCACGCTTGTGGGACAACTAATTTTCGTTCTCGCCATAGTTATGGCGGTTGTTGGCTTTTACCTTGGCAAGCGCAAAACTCAAACACCATTCCTTGTATCTGTATTAGGCTTTGTTAGTGCCTTAGTTCCCCCTTTGGCTCTCATTTTCCTCATCGTTCTTGTACTAAAAAGCGATGTTCAACAAACATATGAAAACTAACTAACGTTCACAGCAATTTGATCGCTCCGCCTCTTTTAAAAAGCAAATGTTTCCTATAACGTAAAATGTTCGATTAATTATCTCTGCTCAACGCACAAATCGTGTTAGCGTAGCATTCAGGAAATATGTCAAACAACACAAGGAAAGTTACATGTTGTATAAAGCGTCACTATTGTCACTCTGCTTACTGTCTGTAGGCTCCTTTGCCACTACCATTCATGGCACAGTAGAGCTTACGCACTTATCCCCCACTCAAGCTGAAAGTACATGGCTAAGAGAAAATCAGGTTGTGCCTCGCTATCCAATGAAGCTTGCACAAAAAGGTATTGCCGGATGCGGTATTTTTAAAGTTAACGTTGATGCTGAAGGTACCACTAAGAGCATTACATTAGTTAACTCGGTACCTAAAAATGTTATCGAAAAACCTGCGGCTAAAGTCATAAAGGAATGGGAGTGGACACTGGCAGAAGGAAAGTCGGCTGCGAATGAAGAAAAGCTGATTCGACTGGATTTCTGTTTGGGCGCAAGCTCTGAAGAAGAAGCTAATCAACAGTGTAAACAACAGGCTAGCATGGCGTGTGAATAGTAGATTTATTCCAACCACAAATTTACAAAGGGCGGCGGAGTTTACCTTCGGTAACATGCGCGATTATTACGCGCAGTTCGCCCCTGATTGGGACGAGTCAAAAGTGCTTAGCGTTACGGCAAATCTGATCAACTACGACATTCAAATTGATGGCGATACTGTGGGTGTCATGCGCCTTGAATACGAAGGTAACACTTGTATTTTACGCGACCTTCAAGTTATACCCAGTGCACAGAATAAAGGCATAGGCAGCGCTGCCATTAAAGAAGCGGAAAGACTTGCGTTAGAGGCTAATTCTAACTCGCTTACCTTACGGGTTTTTAAAATTAGTCCTGCAGTTTCACTTTATAAACGAGCAGGCTTTATCGTTCAAAGCGAAGACGACCGCTTTTTTACCATGATTAAACCCTTAAATATTTAATACTCAGGCTAGCAATACCCGCCTATGTCTTAATACATCTAAAGGCCAAAGCACATGAAGATTATTATTGATGATCTCACCGGAGGAGAAGTGCTAGCACTTTTAGAAGAGCATTTGTCAGATATGTACGCCACATCACCACCAGAAAGCGTACACGCACTGGATGTTAACGCCCTAAAAGCCCCCGACATTACTTTTTTTAGTGGCTGGAAGCAGCAACAGCTTGCTGGTTGTGTGGCTATTAAAACCCTTGATACACATAGCGCCGAGCTAAAATCTATGCGCACTGCGAAATCTTTTAGAGGATGCGGTGTGGCGTCTCAGTTATTACTTTTTGCCTTAGAACATGCGAAAATGAAAGGGTTTAGTTCGGTAAGTTTAGAAACGGGAACGCAAGACTACTTCTTGGCGGCCAGAACGCTATATAGAAAGTTTGGTTTTGTTGATTGCGGTCCATTTGGCAATTACTCCATCGATCCCAATAGCCACTTTATGACCCGAGCGCTTTAATTTAGTACTTTAAGAGAATTCCACATGTCGTTACCTCCTTGCCCGCATTGCCAATCAGAATATGTATACGAAGATCAGCCTCTACTTATTTGCCCTGAATGTGGACACGAGTGGAACCCTAACGAAGTAGAAGAGGAAGTATCAGCAAAAGACTTCAACGGTACACCGTTAGTAGCCGGTGACAAGATTACGCTAGCAAAAGATTTGAAGGTAAAAGGCAGTTCGCTGGTACTTAAAATTGGAACGAAAGCCGTTATCCGTCACGTGAAAGATGCCAAAGACCACCAGCTAGATTGCAAAGTAGATGGCGCGGGTGAAATGATGCTAACCGCGCAGTTTGTTAAAAAGGCATAGACGGCACTTTACTTTAATGCCTTTCTCCTTTCAGCGCGCTCATCAATTGATTGACTACTGGGCGCGCTAGTTATCCCCTGCTATTTCCTCTTAAAAATTTGCGACTTCGTTAGTAATAGTTTCAGTAAGTAAGCTAATCGCTTTAGATGACACCTTCTGAGGGTTAACCAAACAAACGCCCACATGCCCTAGCTCGGGCAAACTTTCTGAATTTGACAATACATGCAGCCCAGACGGCACCGAACTTTTTGCTAGCACGGTTATACCCAACCCTTCATTAATGGCTGTTTGAATGCCGTTTAAGTCAGCGATGGTATACACCACCTGCCACGGTTTTTTGATAGCCGATAGAAGACTGGTTGCTCGTTTGCGGTAAATACACGGCGACGGCGCCGCAATAATTGGAAGTTTAGCAGGCACACTGTTTACAAAACGCTGGCTGCCTACCCATACCAGTTGATCTGAAATGATGTAGCCGTCTTGTTGAGGATCGGGTGTTTCTTGTAACGAAAGAATTAAATCGAACTGGCTTTTAAGCGGCTCACTAAGTAAGTCTTTACTTAGCGCACAATGCACCTCTAGCGATATTTCCGGGTAGGTTTGCGTGAACCGTCGAATTATTTTAGGCATAAGTGTTGTGCTAAATTCGCTGGGAATGCCTAACCGAATATTTCCCGTAACCTGCGGCTTACCGAATTCGGCCATTGCCTGATCGTTAAGTGCGACTATCTTTTCACCATATGACAGTAAGCGACTACCAGCGCCAGTAAGTGCTAAACGATTTTTGTCGCGAGAAAATAGCTTTTCCCCAATCATTTCTTCTAACTTTTTGATCTGTAAGCTGATGGCAGGTTGGGTTCGTTGCAGCTGTTCAGCGCATTGTGTATAGCTACCCGTCTGTGCAATAAGTACAAACGAGCGCAGAAAATCTATCGACAGGTTTTTCATTACCTTGCTCAACACCTTTATTTTAATGTTGCGTTGCTGCGTATGAGGTTTTCGGGTCGCCATGCGCGCTTAGCTCTATAAAGAGCATTGACCTGCCTAGCGTTAAACCCACTTACGATGAGAAAACCTCAAACCCTGTTCCGTTTTCGACGCTTTACTAACGGCAAACTCGCAAACATAGCCATTTAATAAAGTTATGATGCCATATTTTTTATTAATTTTATTTATTCTTTTTGTGCTCCTAGTATCAAATAAAAAATAACGACATTTAGGAGCCAGCATGAACCCTTTAAACCATCATCTTCAACAACAAGACCCAGATATCGCACAGTTTATTGCGCAAGAGAATGATCGCCAAGAGCATCACATTGAACTGATTGCATCGGAAAACTACACCAGTAAAGCCGTTATGCAGGCGCAAGGTAGTCAGCTAACTAATAAGTATGCCGAAGGCTATCCGGGCAAGCGCTATTACGGTGGCTGCGAGGCGGTGGACAAAGTAGAACAGCTTGCCATCGACAGATCTAAAGCGCTGTTTGAGGCAGATTATGTGAATGTGCAGCCTCACTCTGGCTCTCAAGCGAATACCGCTGTTTATATGGCGTTGTTAAACCCTGGCGATACCATTCTTGGATTGAGTCTTGATCACGGTGGGCACCTGACTCACGGAGCTAAGCCAAATTTTTCAGGCAAGCTCTATAACGCCATTCAGTATGGGCTAAACACTGAAACCGGTGAAATTGACTATGCACAGGTAGAAGTTTTGGCTAACGAGCACAAGCCTAAAATGATTGTAGCAGGCTTCTCTGCTTATTCTCGCGTGGTCGACTGGCAGAGGTTCCGAGACATTGCCGATAGCGTAGGCGCGTATTTACTCGTAGATATGGCACACGTTGCAGGCCTTGTGGCAGCGGGTGTCTATCCCTCTCCAATTAACGCGGCGCATGTGGTTACTACCACTACCCACAAAACGTTACGTGGTCCTCGTGGCGGGCTGATTATGTGTAAGTCTAATCCAGAGCTTGAAAAGAAATTCAACTCACTGATTTTTCCTGGTATTCAGGGCGGCCCACTTATGCACGTTATCGCAGCTAAAGCTGTTGCGTTCAAAGAAGCCATGACAGCGGAATTCAAGACTTATCAAAAGCAAGTGATCATCAATGCACGTGCTATGGCTGATGTATGCATGAAGCGTGGTTTTGATGTGGTATCTAACGGTACCGACAACCATATGTTTCTGCTAAGTCTGGTGAGCAAAGGCATGACGGGGAAAGAAGCTGACGCTATCTTAAATGGGGTGAATATTACGGTGAACAAAAACACCGTACCTAACGACCCGCAATCGCCGTTTGTAACAAGTGGGATTCGAATTGGTACCCCTGCGGTAACCTCGCGTAACTTTAGTGAAGACGATTGCGCACAACTGGCCCACTGGATTTGCGACGTGTTAAGCGCACCTGAAGACAGAGCAGTGATACAGCAGGTTAAAGACAGTGTGGCAGCGCTAACTGCGGCACGCCCCGTTTATACTAAATAACACTAGCACTATACAGAGCGAACTCGTGCGTTGCAGGTTGCTACCATTACTCGCCACACGAGTTTAGCTCGCTCATTGAACTGTACGGTTTCCACGCCCCACGCTTCTTCCATTGCATGTTGCCACACGTTGCATGTTTCTATTGTGTCGCCGTACAAGGGAGCTAACGATAAGCTAATGCGTAGCGATTCCAACCATTCTCTAAATAGCGGGTCGTGATGACCTGATTCACGCATTTGAGAAAGCTGTAGCGATGCTTGCTGCTTTATACCTTGCAGTCTTTTATAAATTTCACGAGGGTCCTCTTGCTGACCTAGAAGATGAAGCTCTCGCTCTATGTCATAAGCGTTATGCCACTGGATAGTTTGAGGCACCTTTTCTGAGCACCCCAAAATAGCCACACATAGCATGCCGAGCAGCAAGAAATTCTTGCCTATATACGGTAGAGATGAAAAGGATGTCATTGCCACACGCACCAAGCCGCGAACTCCTCAAACGATGTCATCTTCAGTATAGAAGAGTATTGCGCTAAGGCTCACATAAGTGCGCGTAATTAAACTAATTTACTATGGTGGACCTTAACGCGTAATTCGAGGAGCCGAGTTAACGTGAGGAAGCGGTTAGCTAAACCACTTCCACCAAATAAACACGAGTAGAAAGCCAAACAGATAGGCCAACCCTAAATAGCTAAGCAGTTTCACTACAACATTGGGTGCAGCATCTTCATGAAGCTTTGTCTGTGCAACAAGCTTATGATTAAGCCATGCAAACATGGGGGTAGTAACAAAGGCCAATGTCATTGCAAAACCTAGCATTGCCAGTAACGCTGATTTGAAGAACAGCACTATGATAAAGCTTGCCACTGCCATAAATAGCAGTACTGGCGTAACCAGCGTATTTCGTGCGTTTTTACCCTTGTTAAAAAGTAGTGCTATCGCTTCAGCAACGACTCTCGCGTAGCCGTCGTATACAGTTAACGCCGAACCAAAAATACACAAAAATGCCACCAACGCGATAAGCCAATGCGCCCGCTGCCCTATGGTTGATGAGTACATGCTGATAAGCTGATGCGAAAAGCCGATACCGCTGGCACTTAATTCTGTACCACTGCCATATAAAATTAGTGCTCCTAAACCTAGAAACAGCAATGCAAGTAACACGGTAACAGCATAACCTAAATTGAAATCAAAAAGTGCTGACTTCGGCGTTACCGCTTGGCTTTTGCATTGGCGCTTTAGCCAAAGCGAAGTAATGGACGAGATTTCGATAGGCGCAGGCATCCACCCCATTGTAACTACTAAGAAGCCTAATGTTGCAAGCGTCCAAGGCGAAGGCGGTGCCACGGCAGGTGCTGGGGAAGCAGAATAATTGCTCAGCGCCACCACGAATACGGCAACCGTCGCCACCACAAGTACGCCCATTATGCCTTTGGCGATATTGTCTAACCCTTCAAAATGCCCAGCTAGTAGAATGATTAAAATGAGCGCCAACACCACTGACGCCGACAGCGTTATAGCGATATCAAAAGGAATAAAGTAAGACAATAAGCTTGCAGCAAACAGCAACAGTGCAGCCGCGTTCACCACTGACGCAATAGTGTTTAAGCCTAAGGCAATAGCCAAATACCGTTTACCCATTTCTAGGTAGCCTTGCTGCAACGTTTGTTTGGTACTAATGGTGTAACTAACACCTGCCCTAAAAAATGGGTATTTGAGGAGATTAACGACAAGGATCAGCAGCGCTAACTGCCAACCAAATTTAGCCCCAGCTTGGGTTGATGCCACGAGGTGACTGCCGCCCACCGCCGCTGTTGCCATTAGTACGCCCGGGCCGAGTAACTTTAATAGTGCAATACAACGGGCAAAGAACGATGTTTCAGCTGAATACGACAAGGCAACCTCTAGATGGGCATTTCAAAATAGCCGTCAACCATATCAGGTATATTATGAACAGAAAAGAGAGTACGCGCTCATCTGCAAGGCTAGTCGTGTAAGTGACCAAACCTAGGTTTACTTATGCAATTTATTCTGCATTTTTAAGAAGATAACAAGACCGGAAAATAGAAAGAGATTCGGGTTGAGATAATTCCCGTACCTAAACCCGAAAACACTAATTAACGTCTATCGAAATTCACTTTTTTCTGCGGATGCTGGTAATAACCTTCCTTAAGCAGACGTTTAAAGCGGGTTAGCTTTCCATCTAGCGTTAGCTCCTCAAGCCCCTTGTTGAACAATGACAAAATAAGCTGACTATCGCTTTGTCCTTTGGGAACTAGCAGATGGGTGGTCACAGTAGAGATGAACGGCTTAATAGGCATTACATCTCTGCGGTCGCCGCTATTGAAGTCACGCTGCAGCAAATACCAACCGGTAAGTTCATCAATGGGGAAAACATCGATTTTTCCGTCAATCAGCGCCTGTAGATTTTCTTTGTCGGTGGCACTTTCCACAACGTTATTGCCATTTTTAATGTAAGCGGCAAGCTCGTCATTGTATAAATAGCCCTCTGTCACGCCCATTTTTAAGTCTTTTAGGTCGCTTAGTTCAGCCCATGTATCGGGCCCTTTTTCAGCATTAACGTAAAACACCAAGCTTTCCGCACTAATAGGGTTACTGTGGAAAAACTCACTTTCTCGGGCCCGCACAAAATTGCCGTATGAGATGGCGTCATACTCGCCTTTAAGGGTGGCTTCTAGCGCCTCTTCCCAAGGTAAGGATACAAACTCAACAATAACGCCTGTCTCTAAAAAGGCATCGGCAATAATATGGTTAATGTAGCCGTCGTGCTGCATATCAGTAGAGGTGTAAGGGGCGTACTCTGTGGTGGCTATTCGCAGTTTCATCCACGCATGGGCAAAACTTTGCATTGGTATTAGCGCTAGAATGAATGTCGCTATCAGTAGTAATCGCATGTCAAAGTCCTGTTAGTAATTAGAAGTAAATGCCAAGGTTAATGTTCAGGCGGTGGGTGGTCTCTTGTCTTCCACCTAAATCCAGCCCAACGCCAGGCCCACCTGAGAACCACATATTCTTGCCTTGAATACTATCTACATATACAAACAATTTATCCCAGCCAAAACTACAGCCATTTACCCACTGCGATGAATTTTTTCCTTCACTCCCCTCACCTTTAGCAACGCTGTACTCTGAATAGCAAGTTAGTGATTCGATGTGGGTAAATTTGTAAGGCACGGAATACACTAGGTTAGCTGAGTAGGTTTTGCCATCTGCGGCGGCTAGGAATGGAAAGGTGAAAGAGGATAGCGCAATGCGATCGTCTGCCTGCCCCTCTGGTGCAGCTAAGTCGTATTCGTAATCGATGTATTGTAATTCAAACTTAACGTCACCTTGGGTATGACGCATGTGAACCGCGTACGCGCTCATATCGCCATCATCTAAGGTATCTAAGTTTAAGATGTTTCCGTATTGATAAGACACACCAATGTCGGTGGTGCCACCGCGAATGAAGTTAGCCGTGTAGTTTGCGCGTAAATTATATTGACCGTCTTCTTTATTTCGGTACTCACCGTCGTCTGCTACATCAAATGAATAACGCCCGAACTCAGCTGCATCGTTGTACTCATCATTCATGAAGTAGGCAGCTTGGAAATCCCAATTTCCCCAGTCGTGATTTATCTTCACCCCGGCATCATAGTCGTCCTCGAAACCAAGGTAATAATTCACTGAAAACCAAAAGCTGTTACTTGCAAAGGGCTGTAAACCAAATGGCGTTTGAGTTATGCCTGCAGTTATCTGGGTAAGCTCGTCGTAATGGTAAGTAAGTTCAGCGAATCGTACTGTGTCAAAGTCGGTGTTTTCATACCAACGATATTCTGCTTTATAGCTAAATTGGTCTGACTCACCGGATACGCCTAGTTTGAATGATTCAAACTCGAAGCCATCCCTGAACTCGGGAATTTGCCAGTCTTGGTGTCCATAATTAACCCTAACGTGACCGCTCAAATTGAAAGGGAGTTCATCAGCATTTGCCGTGCTCATGGTACACGTAGCTATTGAAACCAAAGAAAATGCGGATAATAGCTTGTTCATTACTGTTCCTGTATTCAATTTTTGGTGGGAACCCTTTGCGAAATTTCGCCTCTAATAAAGCAAAGGGCGTTATATCGCTTCGGTGAATCGCGCACCAAAATAAATCCTTCAGTACTAACAATACTGGGCAAACCTTACAAAAAGATCATTTGTTAAGTACAAACTTATATGCTTCAGCAAAATGCGTTTAAATACGCGCCAATAGCACTCAGTAAAACACGGCGTGTAATGAAACCACTTAACGGCTCAACGATTAACATCAGCTGACAATTCGTATTTCAGCACTGGCAGCTTTTAGGTAGTATTCACCGCTTTCTGACGTACTTTTTTAATTGAACTGGATTTTATGACCCAACACCTTTCCGCCATTACATTTTTTGTCGACGATTACGACCGCGCTATTGAATACTTCACCACGGTATTAAATTTCACATTAACCGAAGACAAAGTGACGGGCGAAGAGTCGCGCTTTGTATTAGTAACGCCACCCAACAGCTCTGCTAGCTTGCTATTAGCACAGGCGAAAAACGCCACCGAAAAGGCGCTTATAGGTAACCAAGCAGCAGACAAAGTCTTTTTAATATTAAATACCGATAACTTCTGGCGCGACTTTGACACTATGAAAAGCAAAGGGGTGACATTTTTAGAAGACCCTAGAGAAGAAGTGTATGGTACGGTAGCCATATTTAAAGATTCGTTCGGCAATAAGTGGGATTTGATCCAAACAGCCTAAATCCGCTTTATATAAGTGCGCCCTGCCACCGCAATTAATCAGGTTACAGGGTTCAATCGCACGAGTTAAAGATGTAGAGGAGAAGTGAAACGTGCAAGCCATGAAACGATCCATTATTGCAGATGTCGTTGCAATAGCGGCGATAGCACTATTGATCACGATAACGTTTTACTGGATTGAAGCGAGACGAGAGGTCATCATTCTTTGCGATAACTTCACGCCTGGGGTGTCTAAAAAAAGCGTAGAGCGCCAGTTGGATACTGCCAACTTACTGCTTTGGGATACTGAGTTTGTCGCAAATGGCAGCAAGATTGAAGCATATAGCCCTCTGCATTTAGGTATTATGAAATGCAGCGTAGAATTTAATAAGCAAGACATCGTTGTTTTCTCCGTTGTTGAGTAGCATCTTCCTAGCAAAAGGTTTTTCATTTACCGGTTAAATGAACCACCTTGGTGCAACGTTTACATTGACGCAACACCCTATTCACTGGTGCGCTAAAAGTCGTAAAGGCAAACTTACCTTCTGCCAATTATCGCGGCCAGTTAACTTTTCATCTCGCTGTAACCGACTGTGTTGTAAACGTATAATTACGCTGTGTCTTCTTAACGCAAACTTTTTCCTATGCAAAAAACAAAACACAGTGTCATCGAGGATGTTTTCGCCCTGATAAGCGCCGGCTTGTTTGTTGCTTTTGGCGTATATTTATTTCAGTCTCAAGATTTAATGGTAGGCGGCGCGGCAGGTTTAGCGCTGCTGGGAACTTATGCCGTGGATATGGATTTCGGCGTGTTATTCTTCTTGATTAACTTACCGTTCTACACGCTGGCGTGGACGCAAATTAGCAAGCGTTTCACGATCAACACTTTTATTTCTGTGACAACGGTCTCTGTACTAACTGAGCAAATTCCTGCGTTTGTAGATATTAGCCACGTGAACCCTATCTTCGCTGCAGTTTTTGGCGGTATTTTGATTGGGGTGGGAATGCTAATGATGTTTCGCCATAGTTCTAGCCTTGGCGGCGTGGGCATCATGGCATTCTACTTACAGCAGCGCTTTAATATCAGAGCAGGCACTTTCCAGTTAACAGTAGATAGCTGCATTTTACTTAGCGCTTTATTTTTCATTGAGTGGCCCTTGGTACTTATCTCTATTTTAGCGGCGTTCTGTTTGAATATGGTTATTTCGTTGAACCATAGACCAGAACGATATTTTCCAGGAGAGGGCGAAGCTGCATCAAAAAAAGATGAAGTGAAACGAGCAGAAAACCAACCTGACAGCGCGCTAGACAACAACTTAAATAGCGCCTTAGACAGCGAACTTCGCGCACAAAACGGCTAATTTAAACGTTTCCTACTTTTTGCGCTGCAACAAATGAAAAGCCCGGTTAGGTACAACCTAACCGGGCTTTCTTGTATCTCTTATTTGTATCCCTAGACGCCTACAACAAACCTATTGCTTCTTCTGAACAGGCCTTGACGGTCGACTTACTACTCCACGATTCACTCTTGGACGAGAAAACGAAGTACGCATACAAACCTCACTTATGAGTTGTTGCTCAGTACAGTTGGAGGCGAAACATTCACCGCAATCCCGCAACCAAGCCATCACAGTATAGGCTCAAATTAGGGGTAAAAGTCTCATTCTTTTGATGAATAGTGCTTCATTAAAAGTTATATAGTGTTGGCAGCCATTGAAAACTAAAGATATTTTACAATGCGAGGTACCCGTTGAGATACGCGGGTCATTAATTCGTAGTCGATGGTGTCTGCATTATCTGCCACTTCCTGAATTGAGATGTTCTGCCCCCAGAGCTCAACTTCATCGCCCACAGCTACGTTGTCGATATGGGTAACATCTATGGTGATCATGTCCATAGAGACCCGGCCAGCCAAGTAGGCACGTTTACCGCGAATCATTACGGGCGTACCGTTTTTACAATGTCTTGGATAGCCATCGGCGTAGCCAATGCCTACGGTTGCAATTTTGCTTGGCTGGCTTGCGACCCAAGTTTGACCGTACCCAATGCCTTCTCCAGTCGCTACTGTTCTAACAGCGAGTACACTAGAGCGAAGTGTCATGGCTGGGTAGATTTCAACATCAACATTTTGCGTTGTAGATACGGCGCCGCCATACACACCTACGCCTAAACGGTTCCAGGCATTTCGACTAGCAGGCCAATTAACTGTAGCGGGTGAGTTAGCTACGCTGGTCGGCAATCCTAACTTATCAACAACGTGCGTAAATGCCGCCAATTGCGATTTGGTAAAACTATTATCAACATCGTCTGCACAGGCAAAATGGGTAGCAATTACCGTTTGTTCGCTCAATAAGTGGCGATACCTATTAGTAATACTTTCAATATCAGAAAGAGCAAAACCCAAACGGTGCATACCGCTGTCTACTTTAAGCCAAATGTGCGGGCGTTTGTGTTCAGGACACTGCTCTAACCAAGCAAGCTGTTCTTCACAATGCATTACCAATATGCAATTGTGCTGAAAAGCCATTTGGCATTCTTTTGCCTGATGCGCGCCTTCCAACACAACTATAGGCGCGCTAATTCCTGCGTCGCGAAGCGCAATGGCCTCTTCGATAATCGCCACAGCAAAACGCGAAGATACATGCTGAAGAATACGCGCAACGTTTACTGCTCCATGACCATAGGCATCAGCTTTTACAACCGCCATTGACTGGCTTGATGGCGCTAAAGCAGCAAGGGCTTTGAAGTTATGTAAAAGGGCGTCAGCATGAATGATAGCTTGCGTTTGTCGGCTCACAGAAAAACACGTTCCTTAAATGTTTAATGGTATGAACATAGAAAGACAAAGTGTACCACGATAAGTGCATTTAGGGCGCGGGATTAATATTGAAAAAGCTACCGTCTAGCGCGTGGTTTCTTATACCATAAAATACCGTTATGCTTTGCGCATACTGGTTATCACAATTTCGTTGCCTCAAGGTTTTTCATGTCTTCGCACAATTCATCTACTTCAAAGTCGCCATCAGATATTCATACTGACACAAAAACCGCGGGTAAGAAGCCCACCGTTAATGAGTTAGCCCAGTCACTAAATAAAATTGTGTCAGAGGGCAGAAACCCAGATACCTTGGATATAGACACGCTTACTACCGAAGGCATTCTTACACGTATTAACAACGAAGATGCAAAAGTTGCAAACGCAGTTGCCCAGCAAATACCACAAATAGCAAAGGCGGTGGATGCAGCAACGAATAGCATAAAAAGCGGTGGTAGACTTATTTATGTAGGCGCGGGAACTAGCGGCAGGCTGGGTATTTTAGATGCGGTTGAATGCAGACCTACATTTAGCGTACCTGATGAACTTGTCGTTGGCGTGATAGCAGGCGGAGAAAAAGCCATTCAGCACGCCGTAGAAGGCGCTGAAGATGACTTTGACGCAGGGCGTACTGATCTTGAAAACCTTGCCCTTCACAAAAACGATACGGTAGTTGGCATTTCAGCAAGTGGTCGTACGCCCTATGTAAGTGGGGCACTGGAATATGCCCATTCGCTGGGCTGCTTTACGGGGGCAATAGCGTGCAGCCCTAACGCCGCTATTTTCACACATGCTGATGTAGCCATATGCCCTATTGTTGGTCCAGAAGCGCTTACCGGCAGTACACGCATGAAGTCGGGCACTGCACAAAAGCTAATTTTAAATATGATTAGCACCAGCACCATGATTAGATTGGGGAAAACCTATCAAAACTTAATGGTAGACGTGAACGCCACCAATGAAAAACTAAAAGCCCGTGCTCTTCGCATTGTTATGCAGGCTACCGAATGTAGTGAAGACGTTGCTTTAGCCGCGCTTAGGGCGTGCAACAACAAAGCGAAAGTGGCTATTTTGATGGTATTAACAGGGCAAACTGCCGAGCAGGCCGCCGCTCAGCTAGACGCTAACGGTGGGTATTTACGCACTGCGGTAAACGAAAGCAAATAATTACGGTGTATTACTATTTTGAAAGTTGTCAGCCCAGTAAAAACAGATAAGACTTTTAGACGCGCTATACCGAGGGCGTGTTTTATCGTGCTTTCTTCCCTAATAGTTTGTCTGACCCTCGCAAGCTGTTCAACAACGAACTTGTCTACTCATGTATATACAAGCCCAAATAAAGACGCCAGCGCTCGCCCCCCTACTGTCGATACAGAGCAGTCTTACCCAAGTTCTGAACAGGTCGCTGTAGGCGCTGAGCGGATAATTTTGGGCGCAGAGCGGATGATTTTAGGCGCTGAGCGCTTTGCAAACTACCTACCTTTGTTAGAAGGAAAGCGGGTTAGTTTAGTGGTTAATCAGAGCGCATTGGTTGCGGTCGATAACATTATGACTCCCGCCCCCTCTCCAACGCCTGCACTTAAGGAGGGAGGCGCTAGTAAGAGCTCGACAACGCATTTGAATGAAAACGATGCAAATAAACGCTACCGCCACCTGCTTGACGCCTTATTACACCGCAATGTGAATGTGGTGAGTGTGATGTCACCTGAGCACGGATTTAGGGGGGATAGAGGCGCAGGCGAAAAAATAAATAGCGATGTTGACGCGCAGACGGGCTTGCCAATTCATTCTCTTTACGGCGCCACTAAAAAGCCAACGCCTGACATGCTGCAAGGTGTGGATGTCATAATCTTCGACCTTCAGGATGTGGGCGTACGTTTTTACACGTATTTAAGTACCTTACACTATGTGATGGAAGCAGCGTTTGCGAAAGGCATTCACGTTATTGTGCTCGATCGGCCAAACCCTAACGGCAGCTATGTTGACGGCCCAGTGCTAAAGTCAGAATTTTCGTCTTTTATAGGAAAGCACCCTATTCCTGTATTACACGGTATGACCTTGGGCGAACTTGCGCAAATGATAGTGGGAGAGCAGTGGCTGGATATTGATGCAAACAGTTATGACAATGCCAAGCTGACTGTAGTGCCCATAAAGAATTATAAACGCGACACCCCGTATTCGCTGCCAGTAGCGCCAAGCCCTAATTTACCCAATGAATTGTCGATACGTCTTTACCCTACCCTGTGCTTTTTTGAAGGCACTGATGTGAGTATAGGTCGCGGCACGGACTTTCCTTTTCAGCTGATTGGTCACCCTAAGGTAGAGTTTGGCAATACCCCAATTCAGGTAAAAGCGAATAGCGCAGCCCCTCACCCTAAACATGAAAATTCGGTACTGCAGGCAAGCGTGCTTGCGCAAGCCGATTTTACAACTCCGGAGCTTACAGGCGCTGAAGTTAGCAAACCAGATACCTCTAACGCAAAGGTAGCAGAAAAAGGATTCTCATCCATTCGCGGTTTAGATGTCGCAACATTGTTAGACGCGTATTCTCGTTTTTCACGATACAATGACCGCGCACGCACTAATGACATGGCTGAAGAAATCTTCTTTACCCGGCCTGAGTTCTTCGACAAATTGGCCGGAACTGATGAGTTAAGAGCTCAAATTCAGGCAGGTAAAACACCTGCAGAAATTAAACAAAGCTGGCAACAGGATTTAGCTATCTTCAAGAAGAAAAGAAAAACCTATCTTCTATACGAAGACATTTATTGAGGCTAGTCCTGACTCATTTGCGTAGATATTTGGAGGAGCCTCACACCGGAGAGTGTGAGAAATTTTTTGGAAGTTGGAGTCACAAACCCAATACGTTAGTTACCACTCACATACAACCTAGCACTCCATTTAAAGAGAAACTTAAAAGTTAGCAAATACTAACCTTCTTCTGTTTTAGTTTGTACTAGCGTGGCAAGCTGAGATTCGGCAGTAGCTTTTTGATGCTTAAGCTTCTCTTTAACATCACCATCACTGTCTGCGATTTTTGCATCGATATCTGCAATAGTCTGCATTAGTGTTTCCTTGCTTTTCTCTTTCTGTTCAGCTTCTTCTGCCTTGTCAAAAATAACGTCCTCTGGTGTTGACTCCTCTTGAGAAGTTTTACCTGGTGATTTAGCAATCATTTTCAAACCATCCGGCTGAGGTCGTTGATTCATGAAGCTTGGAGAAACAATTTCAATATCGGCATTGTGCAATGCGTCCAACACAGCTTTGTGAAGCCGTGAACGAGCACTTAATAAGCTTTTCACTTCAGTAAGTAAACCTGAAATGCGGTAGCTCACTGAAAAGTCACCCAACCCAATAACCTGTACAAACGGTTCTGTCAGCTCTGCATTCTCTGTCGCAATAAGCAGATGCTTTTCAATGACACTGTGGTGAAGATCATAGCCTAAACTAATGTCCACACTCACAATTGCACCAGAAGCGCGGGTAACTGTGACGGGCGAGTTCACCATCAAGGTATTGGCGAACGCTATCAGTTCTCTGCTCTCGGTTTGCAATTCAACATCAAGTAGACCCATTTCGGTAACACGTCCGCTGTAACCTTCTACCTTAATGAAGTCACCCACTTTAAATGGGCGATTTACACGAAGCACGATACCCGCCATTAAATTGCCTACCATTGTGGTGGAAGAAAACGCAATTACACCTGAAATTAATACCCCAATAAGCGCAATAACCTGATTGCGTGTGCTTTCACTCACCGGCAAAGCCATTGCAATTACTAGCGCGCCTACGATAGTAAGTACCAACATACCTACTTGACGAGGCAATTTCTGTTCACTGGTAAGATGGCTTTGCTTGGCCAACAACAGGTAGTGCAGCGCGGTAAGGGTACCGATCACTAACACCACGGCAATAAGGAGTGGTGCAAAAGGTAGAAGCGCATTTAGAACAGTATCTATAAATGGTACTTGCGCTGAGCCTAATGAGTTTTCTGTGTCCACCTTGCTTCCTTTTTATTTATTATCATTTTTGCTTTAATGACACGGGTGAGCGCCCTTCTGCAAGTGCGTTACCGGTTAGTATGTCAGCCAATGCGTTTAAACTATAACTCGTAACTTGCTGATTTTCTTCATTGCCTTGAGCATTTACGCTAACTGCGTAATTGAACGTAGCAATAGCAATGTCTGCAAACGCTTCCACCTTATTTGCGTCATAGGGCATACGCAATGGTGCAAAAACCACGGTTTTATTTTGTGCCTTCGCCGCCACCATAACCTTTTTGCTAAAGGCCATTACCTCAGACTCACTGGCGCGGCGCTTTACATGCTCTGGTAAATCAAACCCACCTAGTTCGTAATTTGCATGGAGCGGGCTAATATTGCCAACCACAAGCACATCGGCTTGTTTTAATAAGTTCATCGCTAATTGGGTTTTCGGCAACGCGGTTAACGGCAAGCATGCAAACTCTAAAGGCTTATCCGCAGCTTTACGTTTAGAACGAGTAAGTGCACTCTCAAATGCCAAACACCTTGCCGCATCCGGCATTAGTGCCAACCAACGCGTTGACTTTATCGGTAACTTTTCCTTGCCAAAAAGTAGCGAAACCGACGCCCTAGAAAGCGCTCTCTCTATTTGAATTCCTCTGTTTTTCATGCTGTTAGCATTGTCTACTGACGCGTTTTCTTTTGCTTCTTTAAGCCACCACGTTATCGGTTTAGAAGTAAAGTTTTGCAACGCAAATCTTTGTTTTGCCTTGATAATACGGTTATAAGATGATTTCAAGAAAGCGCTTTCCAAAATCGTATTGGTGGAACTATTTATTGGCTTTTCTGATGCGCCTTTAGCCATTCGCGTAGCAGCATTATCGAGGAAGTCTGCAAACGCTTTTATATCGGCGTGATTTCTTATGGTAAAAGGCATAAGCGCAACATCTGCTCCCGCGCTGAAAGCTCGAACCAAAGCTTCTTCGTTTGAGAAAAATTGCGAAATACCCGCCATGTCTAATGCGTCAGTAACGATGAGGCCTTGATAGCCCAATTGGTTGCGAAGCAAATTAGTTAATATTTTCTTCGACAACGTAGCAGGAACAATTTGCGGCTTTCCGTGTTTGTCTATTATCGTAGTGTCATCTAGTGACGGGTATTGAATGTGTGCACTCATTACCATTGCTGGCGGCGTTTCGCTATTAATAATATTAGCAAAAGGAAGAATGTCACCGGCCATAGCCTGCGTTTTAGTATGTGTTACCTGCGGCAAGCCACTATGGCTGTCTACATGTGTGTCACCATGGCCAGGGAAGTGTTTAATAGCCCCTATAACGCCCTCACTTTGCATGGCCCCCACAAATGCTTGTCCAAGTGCGGCCACCTGCTCAGGAGTTTCTGAAAAGCTGCGAACGTTTATAACTGGGTTCTTAGGCTCGCTATTTACGTCAACCGAGGGCGCGAAATTAGTATTAATTCCTAACGGTAGCAGTGTTTGACCGATGTGTGACGCAACGCTTTGGGCAAATGCACTGCCTCGCTGATAAAAGGTGGCGCCAATTGCCATGTTACCCGCAAACGGCGAGAGCATATCCGAAGGTAACCTTGCAACTCGCCCCCCTTCTTGGTCGACAGCGATAAACAGCGGTTGCCGACCCGCTTTTACCATATGCTGCTGCATGGTGTAATTTAGTGTAATTAATTGCTCTGTGTTTAAAATATTTTCGGAAAACAAAATAACGCCACCAATATTGTGCGTACTTAGCACATTTAAAAGTGACGGCGGAATAACAGTCATGGGCGTGCGGCAGCGGGATGACGGCGTGTTGTCTTCACAGAAATAGCGAAAATCCAAAATGATTTTTTGCCCCAGCATGCTTTTTAATGCGCTAACAGTTTCGGCATCAACCTTTGCCTCAGTCGCTTTTGTCGTGCTCGTCTTTGAAGACTGTGCTGTTGCGATAGCATTACCAGTAAACAAACAGGCACTGAACAATATGAATAGGCCTGACAAGATAGAAACCAGACCTAATTTGGAGGCACGCTTTTTATAAATAACTTGCTGGAATAACAATGTTTATCTAATCCTTGGTAACACGAAGCACAATACGGTACGCTAGCATAAATGAGAGAATTATGTTCGCCAACTTTGAACTGCAATTACACATTCTCTCGCGCGTTTTCTTACGCAACGACACATCTTTAGGGCATGCCCACCTTCGCTTCATGGCGAAGATCACGCGTCCTAGACACATATAAATTTAAGTTTGGATAGAAGTATGGATTGGATGTCAGTCATCCCCCCTCTTGTGGCTATTGCCGTCGTTTTTTGGAAGAAAGAAGTCATATTAGCGCTGGCCTTGGCCGTACTATGCGCAGAAACATTGATTCTGGTGAATGCCGATATCGCAACCAGCTATATGGCGCCGATTAATGCTATCGAGCGTGTGGTCGACACTGCAGCGAGTCCAGGTAACACAAGGGTGCTTATTTTCTCTGTGCTGGTAGGCGCGCTACTCGCATTTATCCGTGATTCCGGCGGCGTAACGGCAACGGTTAACTTTCTTGTGAACAAGGGCGTGGCTAAAAGCCGCAAACAAGTGGGCGGTTTAACCATGTTCACTGGTATTGCGGTATTTATTGAGTCGAACTTAAGCGTACTCACTGCTGGTATTTTTGCTCGAGGGCTATTTGATCGTTTTGGCATGAGCCGCGCGCGCTTAGCCTATATTATCGACTCCACTAGCGCGCCGGTTTGTATACTAATTCTTTTAAACGGCTGGGGTGCTTTTATACTCAGTCTTCTAGACGCATATGAGCTGCCCGCTTCATCGGCTTCAATTCTCTGGGGCAGTGTGTTTTTTAACTTCTATGCCATCTTCACCTTACTTATTGTGGCCTACACTATTTCAGCTGACAAAGTGCACGGCCCCATGGCTGAAGAAGAAAAAGCCCTAACTCACGTAGAGGTAGACCAAACCACACAGCCAGCTACTAAAGCCCGGTTCATGTTGGTACCACTTATAGTGATGGTATTAAGCATGGTTGGTTTTATGTTCTGGACAGGCAACGGCGTATTATCTGAGGGTAGCGGAAGTAAATCTGTTCTTTATGCCACTGCCCTTGCCACCGCTATTGCTTACGGTTTGCTTTTAATCCACAAACGTTTTACCCACAAAGAAGCGGTAGAAATTGGTTTTAAAGGGATGGGTGAACTACTTCCACTGGTTACCATAGTGTTACTGTCGTTAACCTTAGGCAATAGCCTTAAGGTACTTGGAACAGGTGTATTTGTTGCGGGTATAGTAGGTGAGTATCTTCCATTAGTGCTCATTGTGCCTATGTTGTTTATCGCCGGCGCGATCATGTCCTTTACCACTGGCACCTCATGGGGCACCTTCGCCATACTTATCCCTATTGGTGTACCACTTATTCAAAGCTTGGGGTTACCCCCAGCACTAGTGATTGGCGCAATATTAGGTGGTGGTATATTTGGCGATCACTGCTCGCCTATATCCGACACCACCGCTGTGTCTTCATTGGCCGCGGGTACTGACGTACTAACCCACGTTAAGACACAGTTTCCTTATGCCTTATTTGCAGGCGCACTTACGCTTATTGCCTATTTTGTAGCAAGTTTGGTTATGATTGGGTAACTCTGCTGAATTAAGCGTGATAGAAGCCAGTTATTCATAACAAGGTATTAGCAGCATCTATAGCAAGGAGTTTTGTAATGAAAAGACGGATAGCGAACGCCGGGTTCATCTCGGTGATAGTAGCATTTACATGGGTTGTGGCGGCGTGTACCCATGCCCCTAATAATACTGTTGATAGTGCGAGTAACAATACAGTTGGGCTTAGTCAGCAGGCGGTTGCTATGCCTGACAGCTACAGTGCCGATGCTGCTATGCAGGTTCTTCAAGAGGGCGGCAACGCAATTGATGCTGCTATTACGGCACAGTTTGTTCTGGCTGTAACGCTACCTGAAGCAGGCAATGTCGGTGGTGGTGGCTTTATGACAATAAAGTTTGAAGACAGTACCGACTTTCTCGATTACCGCGAAATGGCACCTGAAAATGCCCACCGCGACATGTACCTTGATGAGCAAGGCAACGTGAAGCCTCATGAGTCCTTGTTTGGCGCTAAGGCGTCAGGCATTCCCGGCACAGTAGCAGGCATGTGGGCCGCGCATAAGAAATACGGCACTTTAGAGTGGGATCGTTTGCTCGCGCCAGCGGTAGATTTAGCTGAACAAGGTTTTGTGGTTCACGAAAAACTGGCAAACAACATTGCTCATTACATTGAACGCGCAAAAGAAGCGGGTATTAACAACAACTTTAGCGAGTATTTTGCACACGCGAAAGCAGGCACAACGTTCAAACAGCCAGACCTGGCAAAGACCCTTAGAGCTATTCAGCAACAGGGCAAAGACGGCTTCTATAAAGGCGAGGTAGCGAAACATATTGTTGATTTTATGCAGCAAAATGGTGGTCTTATTACCTATGAAGATTTGCTGGCTTACAAAGCCGTGTGGCGCAAACCACTGCACTTAAACTGGCAAGGCTTTGAACTGGTGACCGCGCCTCCACCAAGTTCAGGTGGTGTTGCCGTTGCCCAGTGGATTGGCATGCTAGAAGCCTATGATTCAACGCATGATTTGCCGGCACAAAACAGCACTGAATATATTCACGTGATGTCGGAAATTGGTAAGCGTGTGTTTGCCGATCGCGCTGAATACATGGGCGATCCTGACTTTGTCAGCGTTCCGGTAAAAGCGCTCACTGATGCTAGTTACATCACTAAACGCGCGGCAGATATTCAACCCACCAGCATTTCTGATACACCAAGCGTTAAGCCTGGATTAAAAGAAAGCGAAGATACAACCCACTTCTCTATTATGGACCGGTGGGGTAACGCCGTTGCCAATACAACCACTATCAACCTCACTTTTGGTAGTGGCGTTGTGGTAACTGGCGCTGGCTTTTTGTTGAATGATGAAATGGACGACTTTAGTGCCAAGCCTGGTGTACCAAACTTCTTTGGCGCAGTGGGTGGCGAGGCGAATGCTATTGAGCCTTACAAGCGTATGCTGTCTTCTATGACACCTACGCTTGTTACCAAAAACGACCAGGTTGTTCTGGTAACCGGTTCTCCGGGCGGCACCACCATTATTTCTTCGGTAACCCAGTCGCTACTGAACGCGCTGCTTTACGACATGAGCGCTGAAGAAGCGGTAAACTCACCACGCTTTCATCACCAGCTATTGCCCAAAGACACCATTCGTATGCACGACGGCTTCACAGAAGCAACAGTGAATGAGCTTAAAGCAATGGGCTACACCATTGATAACCGTCGCTTTGGTGATGTGCATTTAATCAAGCGCACTAAAGAGGGTGTAGAAGCCGCATCTGAAAAAAGCGGACGGGGTAAGAGCCTTGTCCAGCCTTATTAGCACAGCAGTATTAATGTAAGCCATATTAGGGTAAGCCGTATTTGCTCATCCCTTTAAAGGCGAAGCAATGATGACTGAGAACTTATGACTACTAGCTAAAGGGCTGATGGAAAACGTGGAACTTCAAGTGGTTTCAGTATTCATACAGCCCTTTTCCAGAGGGGATAGCTGTGGAGTATTCCACAGTTGGCCTATTTAAATATCGCATCAACTCTGGCGAAACTGCTAGTGTGTTTACAGCAACAATGCAGCGTCGATTGGAACATACTTAGACGCCACTTTTTGAACGCTTTCAGCAGTCAACGCCGGTACACCGTATACGGTTACCGTTTTTCCTTTCCCCTTAAGCGCGTTTACAAGAATATCGAAATCGCCGTCGCCCGATACCAGAATAACTTCGTCAACACCATCGGCATGCTCTAACGCATCTACCGTAATGCCCACATCCCAGTCGCCTTTCGCTGAACCATCTGCACGTTGAATAAAAGGCTTTAATTTCACTTCAAATCCAATGGCACGAAGTATGTTTTGGAACTCGCGCTGCTTGCTGTCACCTCTGTCAATGGCGTACGCGAAGGCATGTGTTATGTCTAAGTTGTAGCTAAGTTCACGCCAAAACTGATTGTAGTTAAAGTTGCGCTTATACGCCTGACGGCAGGTGTAATAAACGTTTTGTACATCTACCAGCACTAATGCTTTCTTCAAAACCACACTCTTCTTCGGTTTACTCAATTGTTGTTTTCTGATGTTATAGCCTTTTAATAATAAGAACAAAATGTATGATGATTAAATTTATGCGCAAAGCGCACAACTACCTGGGCTTAATATTGTTCATTCAAATTGGCCTATGGTTTTTAAGCGGCTTGGTTATGGCTTGGTTACCCATAGATGAAGTAAGAGGGAACCATTTAAGGAACAGAGTGACCACATCATGGCACAGCGCTTCCGTCACTCCTTCTGATATTTTGCGTAACCACAGCAGCACTGCGGTGCTATCACTCACCCATCGCATAAATGAAGTAGGCCTTGCAGCGCCGGGCTCGCTCAATACAATTCCTGTTTATCGCGTGGTGGATGACAACGCTACCTATCGCTATAGCGCACTAACAGGTGAGCCTTTATTAGCACTACAAGAGAGCACTATTCGTGATGCGGCAACACAGCAATATGCAGGTAGTGGTGATATCGCTAATGCAAAATTATTGGATGTATCACCTCAGGAAGTGAAAAACCTGCCAGCACCTTTGTGGCAGGTAAGCTTTAATGATGAGCTCAATACTCGATTTTATATCGACCCAGATACCGGCAGCGTGGCGCGGGTTCGAACGGATACTTGGCGACTATTTGATTTCATGTGGATGCTTCACATCATGGACTACAAGGATAGAAGCAACTTTAATACGCCCTGGTTAATAGCATTATCAGGCAGTGCCTTTTTATTTACTTTAACTGGCGTTGTACTGCTGTATAAGCGCTTTAAGCCTAAAAAAAGGAAAAAGCGCTAACCTAGAGCATGTTAGTTTTTGATTTGCGACAAACTCCTTAAGCCTAGCGAGCTAAGCTTAAGGAGTGAGACAAAGAATAAGAGGCCCTAATTATTGCGTAGCAAAAAGTTGAGAGATATCAGCGAACGCTTTGAATTCCAGGGCGTTACCGAAAGGGTCTTTGAAGAACATGGTGGCTTGTTCGCCTGGCTTTCCTTTAAAACGAATGTAAGGCGCGATAACAAACTCGGTGTTAGCCGCTTCTAGCTTATTAGCCAGCGCTTGCCAATCGTCCATGGTAAGCACAACGCCAAAATGCGGCACTGGTACGGCATGGTCGTCTACGCCATTGTATGCAGGCGGCGACGGCATAGCTTCTACACAGTGCGTCACTAACTGGTGCCCGAAGAAATTCCAGTCTATCCACTGGGTGTCACTGCGGCCCTTTTCACACCCCAACAAATCGCCGTAAAACGCCTCTGCGTCAGTTAAATTTGTTACCGGAATAGCAAGATGAAAGGGCTGAACCATGAAAACTCCTGTTATAAAAACTTCTTAAGTAACGATAGCTTAAACTTAGAAAACGGTGCGTAACGAAAAAATACGTCTAGTGCAAACGAACGCTTCATCACTGTTTTAATATGGCTAAATGTATCAAAGCCAGCTTGGCCATGGTAGCTTCCCATACCGCTATTTCCTACGCCACCAAACGGCAGTTCAGGATTAGTCATAAACAACATAGTGTCATTGGTACACACACTTCCTGAACTGGTCTTTTTGATAATATTGTCCAGAACTTCGTTCTTATCGCTAAACGCATAGAGTGCTAAAGGCTTAGGTCTGCTGTTAACAAACTTAATACCCGCCTCCATGTTATCAACCGTAATGATAGGCAGTATGGGGCCAAATATTTCTTCTTTCATTAACGGGCTATCTAATGACGGCTCTAACACAAGAGTAGGTGCCATAGCAGGGCGAGATTCGTCTATCTCACCGCCATACACTACATTTACGTTCTCAAGATAGCTTTGAAGACGTGACAGGTGACGCTGATTAACGATATTGCCGTAATCTCGTGATGACAATGGGTCTTTACTGTATTGTTTTTTCAGTTCTTTTTTAACTGCATCTATAAACTTTTGCTCAAATCCCTTTTCTACAATCACGTAGTCAGGTGCAATACAGGTTTGCCCTGCGTTCATCCATTTTCCCCACACCAATCGGCGTGCGGTTACAGAAAGATTTGTGTGTTTATCAACAAAGCACGGGCTCTTTCCGCCAAGCTCAAGGGTTACTGGCGTTAAGTGTTTGGCCGCGGCACTCATAACAATTTTCCCCACCACGTCACCACCGGTGTAGAAAATATGATCCCATTTACAGGCAAGTAGCGCCGTCGCTTCGTCTTTACCGCCTTCTACAACAGCCACACATGAGTTATCCATATATTGAGGGATAAGTTTAGCCATCAGTGAGGAGGTTTCTTCTGCCAATTCTGACGGTTTTAATACCGCGCAGTTACCCGCTGCGATGGCGGCAATGTATGGCGCAAGCAGTAATTGAAGCGGATAGTTCCACGCGCCAATGATAAGTACAGTGCCGAGAGGTTCAGGCTGCTGAAAACTCTTTCCTGGCCACGCCACCATAGGTGTAGATACTTTGCGTGGCTTTGCCCACTTATCCAAATGCTTAAGCGTGTGCTTTATATCGGAAAGCAGAAAGCCTTGTTCGGCCACCATGGCCTCTGTCTTACATTTACCCAAGTCATTTTTAAGCGCCTGCAAGATGTCGTGCTGATTGTCTTTCAGTAGTGTTTCTAACGCCTTTAACTGACTTTTACGCCACTCCAGGGACTGAGTTTTCCCTGTATCGAAACTGTCATTGAGTTTGTGAACAACATCAACGAAACACACGCCCGTTTCCACTGCGTGAAGAGAAGGTCTATTTGGCATAAGAAGGCTCCGATAGCATAACGCCCACCACAACAATTCTCAGGATCACGACAATATTGTTGTAGGGCAAAGCAGCGTAATAATTTACAGATACTATCTTATATTAATAGGGATGTTCGAAGACAACGCAACTAAATTGTTAATTAATGTTTAATACAGTTGTTCGATACATGCTTTCAAAAAATTTTTTGTGCTAAGCAAAGACGCTAAACTTACAAGAGATAAGACAAGATAGAAAAGAAAGGGAAAGAGAGAAAAACAAAAAAGCCCAGTTAACACTGGGCTTTCAAATACAAGTAATATGGCGCTATTAGGCGTCGTAAGGGCTGCGCAAAACGATAGTTTCGTTTCTGTCTGGGCCTGTTGAAACGATATCAACCGGCACACCTGTTAGCTCTTCAAGACGCTTAATGTAGTTTTTCGCTGCTTGAGGAAGCGCTTCAAACTCAGTTACACCAAAGGTGTTGTCTGTCCAACCTGGCATTTCTTCATATACTGGCGTTACTTTCTCGTAACCGTCAGCCGCCATTGGTGGTACATCTTTCACGTTGCCGTCTGCATCTTTGTAGCCAACGCAAATTTGTAGGCTTTCAAGACCGTCTAGTACGTCAAGCTTAGTTAAGCAGAACCCTGTAATAGAGTTGATTTGAACTGCGCGTTTCATCGCAACTGCATCGAACCAACCTGTGCGGCGCTTACGACCTGTGGTCGCGCCAAACTCGTGACCTTTAACACCTAAGTGTTGGCCTACTTCACATTCTAGTTCAGTAGGGAAAGGACCTGAGCCCACGCGCGTGGTGTACGCTTTAACAATACCCAGTACGTAGTCTAGCTTAAGTGGGCCGAAGCCAGCACCTGTTGCTACACCACCAACGGTAGTGTTTGACGACGTAACATAAGGATAAGTACCGTGGTCGATGTCTAGAAGTGTGCCTTGAGCACCTTCAAACATAATAGGTAAGCCAGCTTTATCTGCTTTATCTAGCTCGTCGGTTACATCAACAACCATTGCTTTAAGAATATCAGCAACTTCCATTGCACCTTTTAAGGTTTCATCGAAGTCTACTGCTTCTGCGCCATAGTATTGCGTAAGCGTAAAGTTATGCACATCTAGCACTTCTTTAAGCTTAGCGGCGAAGTCTTCAGCGTTAAATAAGTCGCCAACACGCAATCCGCGACGGGCTACCTTATCTTCATACGCTGGACCGATACCACGACCAGTTGTACCAATTGCCTTAGCGCCACGGGCTTTTTCGCGCGCTACGTCCAATGCAATGTGATAAGGAAGAATAAGCGGACAAGCTTCACTAATCTTTAATCGCTCGCGCACAGGAACGCCACGCTCTTCGAGCATAGTCATTTCTTTCATTAGTGCGTCTGGGCTAAGCACAACACCGTTACCAATAATACAGGTAACATTTTCGCGTAGGATGCCTGATGGGATTAAGTGAAGTACGGTTTTTTCACCGTCGATTACTAGAGTGTGACCTGCATTGTGCCCGCCTTGGTAGCGAACAACATATTTTGCGCGATCAGTGAGTAGGTCTACGACCTTGCCTTTACCCTCGTCACCCCATTGAGTGCCGAGTACCACAACGTTCTTTGCCATGAATCATATGTGTAAGAAAATTAGGCGGGGATTCTACAAAATTCTAGGGCAAGGATCATCTCTTTTTCGAACAAAAATGCGACTATTTCATTTTTATTTTTGAAATCACAAAGATGCCCCGCGACCGCTCAAGCCTATTTGAAATAAGGCTTTGTGTCTTGCTTTTCACCGCTCACTTTCTAAGGCGCTAATTTTTAAAGCTTTCTAAACATTACTTCGCGCAAAAGCTGAACAGTCGGTCTACCGCCGTTTATTGCCGCGTGCGGATATATATTTTTTTGGTATTGCTTACCTTTGTTTGAACACTTTGCATTCAAGGAGCAATTCAAGCAACAAAGAACGCACCGCTAATTCTTTCTTGTACCATAACAAGCGCACTTTTTATTCAGCGGTAAACTCGCACTTTGCTGAACACTAAAAGCCAACGCTCTCTAACTCAACTGAAATGAAACAGCAGTAGTGCGCCTATTATCACAAGCGTTCCACCAACTTGGCGCAATTGATTGCTGGGCTGCTGGCTTATCTGAAGTAAATAATTGCGCCATTTATTCGGAAAAAGAAGCGGCCCTATTCCCTCTATAATAAGTACCAGAGCTAAAGCGGGTAATAGCCACTCCATAAAACTATCCTTAAATAAGTGTTACGTTAATATATACGCAGCAACTTGTGCCGTGATTCGGGCTCTGACTTACGCTTTTTGTATTAATGCACTTAAATCAATATATTCAGGCGTATGATACAAGCCAAAACCAAACCTTAATCGGTTACCTCTAAAATCAGTAAGAATATGGTGTTCTTTCAGCTCTGAGGCAAGGGCTTTTGTCACGTCCGCATTGTCTAGTTCGAAGGTAAGGAAATGCCCTCTGTTCTCTTCATTGCTCACTGCTAAGTGTTTCTCGTTTAGCAAAGGGTGATTGCAGACTGCAAGCTTTTCTAGAAATGTGCGCTGCATGCTCATGACGTATTCATTAACTGTGGCTACATCAATGCCATTTTCTCCAAACATGCGAAGAACGGCTCTTAGCCTGTAAAGTGCGGTAAAGTCCATCGTCGCACCAGCAAAGCGCATGCCGTCTAAACTATATTGAACGCTGTCTTTTCCGCCAACCTTACGGGGCTTGTCGAGTTCGCCAAACTCTGCAAACCAGCCTGTATATGTGGGTCTTAGCTCACAGCCCACTGGTACGTGTGCAAAACATGCGCCCTCACCGGCCTGAGCATATTTATAACTACCGGCAAGATAAAAAGCGCGGTGGGCAATATCCGCCAAATCAGTAGGCTTTGCCATAAATCCATGATAACCATCAACCACAATTAGCGTGTTGTCGTTAGTCACGCTGTTTACGATATCTGCAACATCGTTCACTACGTATCCGGAATTAAAGAATACTTGGCTAAAGAAAACCAGCTCAGGGTTGTGTTCGGCTATGGCTGATTTAAAACGAGACGCAAACGTGTCATAAGGTTTAGTAGGTACGGTAATAAGCTCTATTGAGCCTTGCTCTTGTAACCTACTAGCTTGGCGCTGGAAGCTGTGGAACTCGCTGTCAGTCGACACCACTTTGTAGGGTGCTTCGCTATCGATACAACTCATAATGCGATAAAGCAATTCGTGGGTATTTGGCGCAAATACAATTTGCTGTGGTGCTCCGGTATTCAATATATTGCTAATACGTTGCTGTAGCTCTGGCACCAATGTTTGAAAAAAGTAACCCCATTTTTCGTCTACATACTTAGCACTATCATCCCAGTAGTTAAGCATTGCGTCGCGCGTGCAGTCTGGCCAAAAATAATGACTGTGACATGCGTAGTGCTGTTTGCCCTTATTCGCATTGAGAAAACCTGTATAAAAGTGCTGATATGCCATGCTTTGATGCCTAATATAAAAACCGCCTAAACCCTATCAAAATTCTGCATTTTTCGCATGATCCAGCACCTTTCATAAAACATTTATTTACAAATTAAGTGTAAATAGTTTTGCCCAAAAAGCCGTGCTTAGTGATATTTCTATTAGCGTTACACCAACGGCAAAATCTAAGAACTCTGCTATACACTATAGAGGTGGGTTATTTATATTTGCCGAGTCAGCGAGTTCCGTCTGTTCCACGAAGACAAACATTAAAGGTATTTTATGCGTTTTCCAAAATACGGAAATTATTCATTGGATGTCTCAGGTAATGTACTTGAAGTGTTTGCTACTGGGGCGTGGAACCTAAAAACTACCGAGTTTTTCATAGAAGAAATGCATGAACTTATCGCTAAGTTCGACAACAAACCGTGGGCTGCTCTAATGGACGGACGCCGCTGGGTGCTGTCCACACCTGAATGCCAAACGCGGTTGGCCGAAGCCATTAAGGTAAATATTTCGCGGGGGCTGACGCGTTCAGCTTATGTGCTAGACAGTGGAATGGTAAGGCGGGCTCAGCTAGAGCGAACCCATCCTTCCAAGCACCGCGACTTTGAGTCGTCTAACTACGAGCGAGACTATTTTCATAAGTACTTTGAAGCCCTTAACTGGCTACATAAGGAAGGGTTTTCACCCATTGTAACGCCATAGTGCACACTCGATTTCACCTGACGATACCAACACGAACCTCGCGCAGCCAATTTGCCTAATCCTGATATCGCAGATTTAGGGCTTCTGCAGCCCCAAAGCGCTGAGGTATTTAGTACAATAGACTATAAACTTTACGGCGATATTCTGACTTAAGCGGGTCACCGTCGGGAAGCGCGTTCATCATATCCTGCATGATCTTTCTAGCATCACCAAACCCAAGCTCTTTCTTTAACACACTATAAAGTAGTTCTAGTGCGTCTTGCGCTTTATTCGCTTGCTGTAACTGTACGGCTAGGTCCACTTTAAGCTGCAAGTCATCTGGATTCGCTTCAACCGCCGCCTGGAGCTGGCGAATTTCAGGGGTATCGGCTGCTTGTTCTGCCAGTTCAACTTTGCCAACCAAACTCTTGTAACGCGAGTCTTGATCCACCAGCTTAATTTCTTCCAACAACGCTTTTGCCATATCGATAGAACCAGTCTCAATGTAGCAATCAATAAGCATATATTTAGCGTTTACGTTATCTGGGTTGAGCGCTAATGCTTCTTTTGCCGCCGGCAGTGCCTCTGCATACTCACCTTGCTGAATCGCTTTACCAGCAGTGGCAAGTAAATCATCTTCTGGGTTAGGTAAGTATTTAGCCAGCATTTCGCGAATTTGCTGCTCTGGTTGTACACCAGCAAAGCCATCAACAGGCTGACCATTTTGCACCACCATTACGGTTGGCAGACTTCTAATACCAAACTGTGCAGCTACTTCTTGCTGTGCCTCGCAATCTACTTTAGCCAAGATCAAATGCTGGCTATATTCACCCGCTAGCTTTTCTAAGATAGGCATCAGGTCTTTACATGGTTCGCACCAATCAGCCCAGAAATCAATAAGCACCAGCTTTTCTTGCGATGCTTCAATAATGATTTGCTGAAAGTTTTCTACCGTAATATCAACGATGGTTGCTTGGCTATTCGCAACGAGATTTTCCATAACGCAGGCCTTTAATTGCTTATATTGTGAGGAATATGGGGCAGTCGATATAAAAATACAAGGTCAAAGGCGGTTATCTTTGGCTCCCCGAATTTGCAACTAAAGCCTACCCTCATAGAAACTCACTTTTACATTCCAATTCGATAAGCTTGCAGCATTCGATAGCAAATACTTTTATTTGTCGCGTTCACGACAATTAATTCCCACGCAAAATGTTAACGTGGTGTAAAATAATGCGGTTGAGCTACGCTATTTCTACAAGATACAAGATTTTGGCCGAGAGGGTTTTATGACTACACAGACAAGCGCTGACACTCATTTTGCTTCATTTAAAGAGTTCTACCCTTTCTATTTAAATGAACACAGGGATAGTACATGCCGCACACTTCATTTTATTGGCTCTTGGCTGGTACTTGGCGTAATAGCGCTAGCCATATATACCGCTAGTTGGTCACTATTGTGGCTTATTCCTCTTGTGGGGTACGGCTTCGCTTGGGTTGGTCATTTCTTTTTTGAGAAAAACCGCCCTGCTACGTTCAAGCACCCGCTTTACAGCTTAATGGGCGATTGGGTCATGTTCAAAGATATTCTAGTGGGCAAAATCAGCCTGAAAGGTGAATAAGGATAAGCGAATACTTTTCCAATAAACCGGCTTTAGCCTATTCTTAACACGCATCTTCAACATGTGCGTTTAACGAACAATCCTGCCCCTTTATCGCACACGGTTTACATAAAAGAAACGAAAGCGATATGGTTAGAATCAAAGTTAGCGGCCTGCTGAGTTGACGCTCGCTCACGGCAGCGAATACTTAACCTATCGCGCCTAGCGCACCAACAACAAAACGCGCACTGCGCAAGAACAATAAAAAAGGAACCGCCATGTTTGCGTCTCGTTTCGCCTTAAGCCCTATACGCAAAGGCTTATATGTTACTTCGACTGCATTATCGCTTTTGGTTTTAGGTATGACTCAAGCCAATGCATTGCAAGAATCTGACTCAGCTCCGGTTAGCACCAATGCGCTCACGTACGATGACACCTTTAATTTAGAGTTTGTGGCCAACCCACAGTTTATCGACAAAGATACCGTCATCTACGCGCGTCAAAGCATGGATATCATGACTGACGGTAGGCAAAGTCGACTGTGGCAGGTAAACATAAAGTCTGGTGAACACCGCCCCTTTATTGGCATAGATGAAAACTTGTCTCAAGCGACCCTTTCGCCCAACGGCAAAATGGTGGCATACACAAAATCGGTTAATGGTCGCGCACAAATCCATCTTTATTACTTAGATACCATGCAGTCTGTGCGCTTAACCAACACTAGCGAAGCCCCTCGCCAGTTAACCTGGTCTCACGACAGCAAAACCTTAGCATTTACGCAGTTTACTGAAGAAAAGCAGAAGCCATTATTTACCGGTATGCCAAGCAAGCCTAAAGGAGCAGAGTGGGCTGACCAGGGCACATATATTGATGCGGTGCAGTATCGAGGTGACGGAAGAGGCTATTTGCGCGAAGGCTTTGATCAGATCTTTGTTTTGCCTGTTGAGGGCGGCACTCCTCGTCAGCTAACCACAGGAAGATTCCCAAGTGGCGGCACCCTTTCATTTTCTAGAGACAATGATTGGATTTATTTCGCTACGCCACAGCGAGAAGACTACGCATTGCACCCGTTGTTTAGCGATATTTACAAAGTAAATGTGAAAACAGCGGCCGTTGAACAAGTCACTGATATCGACGGGCCTGAAAGCTCTCCAACGTTAAGCCCTGACGGTAAATACTTGGCGTTTACTCAACTTAACGACAGAAAACTCTCTTATCAGAATGGCGACCTCGTTGTACTTGAGCTTGAAAGTGGTGACATCACCCGTTTAACAACGTCGCTAGATAGAAGCTTAGGCAAGTTTGAGTGGCGCAAAGATAGCCGAGGGTTAATTTTCTCGTATCTTGACCACGGTGAAACGAAGCTTGCTACGGTAAACTTGAAAGGTGATGTAAAACCTATCGACGTGAGCATAGGCGGCCAAGCTTTCGGTCGCCCTTACACGTCTGGTGACTTTGCCATTAGTGATAAAGGTGACATTGTTTACACCATTGCAAGTCGCACTGTACCTGGCGATCTAGCGCTTTACCGAAAAGGCAAAGACGATACACAGCTTACCGATTTAAACAGCGACGCACTTGGCCATAAGACGTTGGCAGAGGTTCAAGATCTTTCTGTAGTATCGAGCGTTGACGAGCTACCTATCGACGCATGGGTTGCATTGCCACCTGGATTTGATAGAAGCAAAAAGTATCCACTGATTTTAGAAATTCACGGCGGCCCGCATGCTGCTTACGGCCCTCATTTTGCTATGGAAATTCAACTGATGGCAGCGCAAGGTTATGTGGTGGTGTGGTCTAATCCAAGGGGCAGCAGCTCTTACGGTGAAGACTTTGGCAACTTGATCCATCATAACTACCCGTCACAAGACTTCAACGATTTGATGGACGTGGTAGACGCTGTAGTAGAACAGGGTTATGTAGATTCAGAAAACCTGTTCATTACTGGGGGTTCAGGTGGCGGTACACTCACCGCGTGGTCGATTGGTAAAACCGACCGCTTTAGCGCGGCAGTGGTGGCAAAGCCAGTGATTAACTGGATGAGCTTTTCGTTGACTGCCGACGCATACCCCTACTTTAGCAATTACTGGATGGCTGACATGCCGTGGAATATTGCCGATAAGCTCTGGCAACGCAGTCCTCTGAGCTTAGTGGGCAATGTGGTAACGCCTACTATGCTGCTAACCGGTGAAGCCGATCACCGAACGCCAATAAGTGAAACAGAACAGTATTATCAAGCGTTGAAACTACAAGGTGTCGATGCAGCAATGGTTCGAATTCCAGGGGCTTCGCACGGCATCGCAAGTCGCCCTTCTCGCTTAATACAAAAAGTAGGAAATATTGTGGCGTGGTTCGAGCGCTACAAGAAGGAAAAGGATGGCGAATAGCTATATCTAGCTAGAGCCAAATATCACAGAAAGTAAAAAGGCGCCCAGCGGCAAACGAAGTGGCGCCTTTTTTCATTTTACTTATTACACTATTTGGTCAGCTTTAACACTTTACCGTTCGGTGCATCAGTCAGTAAGTAAATGGCACCTTCTGGGCCAACTTCAACATCGCGAATACGGTCGTGATTGTCACGAATATATTCGAACTGCTCACCGGGCTTTCCGTCTTCTACCTTAATTCGGCGAAGATGCGTGAACTTCAATGAACCCACCAGTACATCACCGTTCCATTCTTTGAACATGTCACCTTGATAGAAGGTAAGGCCACTTGGTGCAATAGACGGATCCCAATACAACCAAGGCTGCTTCATACCATCCATATGTGTCTTATCACTGATGATGTCGCCACTATAGTCAACGCCATAGGTAATCACTGGCCAGCCGTAGTTAGCACCACGCTCAAGGATATTGATTTCATCACCACCTTTGGGGCCATGCTCCATTGCCCAAACTGCACCGGTTTGTGGGTGAACGGTCACGCCCTGCACGTTGCGGTGACCATAGCTGAATACTTCAGGCGCATTGCCGTCTATGAACGGGTTGTCTTTAACTGCGCTGCCGTCACGGTTTATGCGCACAATTTTACCGAAGTGGTTGTCGGTATTCTGCGCTTCTTTCATGTACTTATAACGGTCGCCCATAGTGATATACAAATGCTTTTCAGCATCGAAAGCTAAGCGACAGCCAAAGTGAAAGCCATTGTCTACAATAGAATCGGCACTAAAGATAACGTTAACATTTTCAAGGCCCGAGTCGGTAAGCGTGGCTTTGGCGACACTACTACTGCTGCCCGGCTTACCCTCTTCCTCACTTGCTTTGCTGTAACAGAAGTAAATGGTGCTGTTGCTGGCAAAATCTGGGTCTATCGCGATGTCCAACATACCGCCTTGGTTTTGTGCAACCACTTCAGGGACATTGTTTAAGCGCCCTGATAGCTTTCCGTCTTTTGACAAACGCTGAATGCCACCGGCGCGTTCAGTAACCAGTAGGTCGCCATTGGGTAAAAATGCCATACCCCACGGATGCACCAACCCTTCGGCAAGTGTTGTTACGGTAATATCGCTGTCGGTCAGTTCGTGCGCTTCGCCATGCTTGTGATCACCGTGAGCAAGAGCAGATTGGCTCACCGTAAGCGCTAATGCACATGCCAATGATTGCGCAAGCACACTAACGGGTTTAAATGGTGTAGCTAAAATAGTTGATGGTTTCATCGCTAGGAGCCTCATTTGAAGAAGGCCTATGTTCTATGACAAAGGCTTCTAATCTTATTTTATTTATACTTGAGGGCAGTATACAAAAAAGGGCACAGCGCTGCTGTACCCTTTGTGATAGTTTCACGCACTTCTGCGATAAACACGGTTAAATTACTTAGCCTTACGCTTTTGCGTGCTTCAACGTAACTACTTTACTTTGGTAAGGTCGCACGAAGCATCCACGCCGTTTTCTCGTGAACGCGCATGCGGTCACCAATTAACGCTGCAGATGACTCGTCATCAGCGTCTTGCGCTAACTTTAACGATTCACGGCATGTTTTCACTACTTGCTCATGACCGTGAGTTAACAGTCGAACCATTTCAGTCGCTTCAGGCACACCTTCCACTTCTTCAATTGAGCTTAGTTGTGCAAAAGACTTGTACGTGCCTGGCGCAGCCACGCCAAGTGTACGAATACGTTCTGCAATTTCATCAACTGCTTCAGCAAGCTCGGTGTAATGCTCTTCAAACATCAAGTGCAGTTCACGGAACTGTGGCCCTTCTACGTTCCAATGAAAATTGTGCGTTTGAAGGTACAAAGTATAAGAGTCGGCCAATAGCTTCTTAAGGCCTTCTGCTACTGCGTTACGGTCGCTCTCAGAAATACCAATATCAATCTTGCTCATGTCACACTCCTTAACGTTAAAAACCCTTGTTAGATTTCCATACGGCCAATTCATCGGCGCTTAAAAAATCTTGGTTTGAATAATATAAGTTAATAGTACTACAGAAATTTTGATTTAGATTAACGGTTTAGTTGATTGCATTCATCGCATTAATCGATGGCTCAATTGGTGCTGCTTTTAGCGCTTAATTAGTGGTGATGATGGTGACCTTTGTCTGCCTCTTTTTTCACAGGTACCGTGACCTGAAGCTCACTTTTATCAGCAAATGTTAGGGTTAGCGCGATTTCAGTGCCCTCTTCTAAACCTTTGGTAAGCCCCATCAACATAACGTGGCGGCCTCCTGACTCGAACGACACCATTTCACCCGCCTCTATTTTAACTCCGTCGGTTAGCTCACGCATTTTCATCACGTCTTCCTCCATCACCGTCGTATGGATTTGCGCTTCATTTGCTACATCGCCTGATACTGAAACAGACGTCAATGTTTTATCGCTGTCACCGTGATTATGCAAAGTAAAGTACACTGCGCCAGTTTTCGCCAAAGCAAACGTTGCTCTAGCATAACCATCCATAACCATAACATCGTTGGTTTCATTGGCGTGCGATTGGTGATTTTCGTGTTCATGCTCGTGTTCGTGAGCACTGATAGACGCAGATAAACCTAAAGAAAATAAGCCAGTAGCAATAACTAATGGTTTCAGCGATTTGGAAAAAAATGACATACAGCCTGCTCCGAGTGAGTAATCGGAACTAGTGTACGTAAGATTGGCATAGGAAAAAAGAGAAATGGTGCCGACTGCCGGAATCGAACTGGCGACCTACTGATTACAAGTCAGTTGCTCTACCAACTGAGCTAAGTCGGCACACTTTAAAAACCGCTGCCTAGACAGCGGATGCGTATTCTAGCGATAAACGCGAGGGTGTCAACCTTTTAATCGCGTTGCTTCACCAACTAATTTCGGGAAGTACTCAAGTGGTAAATATTTGCTCAAAGCCATGAGCTTTTCACCTAAGTTTTCATAAGAATTAGTGGTGACGTTAATGTGTCCCATCTTGCGCTTTTCACGCACAGATTTTCCGTACCAGTGAAGATGGCTACCATCAATGCTTAGCAAATCTCTTGAGAAGCTGCTGCAACCAATGATGTTGACCATTGCACTTGGGCCAATAGCGGAGGTATCGCCAAGGGGCAATCCGCACACTGCGCGTAAGTGATTTTCAAACTGACTGGTTACAGCGCCTGATTGGCTCCAGTGACCAGAGTTGTGCACGCGGGGAGCCAGTTCATTAACAAGCAGCTTGTCGCCTACTTGGAACAGCTCAACAGCCAGCACTCCTACGTAGTTCATGCCTTCAGCCAGTTTCACGAAGATATCGTGAGCCTGAGCTTGAAGTGCGTCGTCAACATTAGTCGCTGGTGCAACCGATACGTGAAGCTGACCTTGGTGATGGAGGTTTTCGGCAAGCGGGTAAGTTCTTACGTCCCCTTTTGCGTTACGTACACCAATTAATGAAAGCTCTCTGTCGAAAGCAACCATCTTCTCAACAACAAGAGGCACGTTTTCTAAATCTAAGCCATGAAGCGCGTTTTTAAGCTCTGGTAGTTCAGCTTCATCGCTTAAACGCCATTGCCCATAACCGTCATAGCCATCACGACTCGCTTTCAAAATTAACTTGCTACCAAGCTGCTTTACGCAATCGTCTAACTGGGCAAGGTCGGTAACGATCATATGGTCGCAATTTGCAACCTTCATGCTTTCCAGCAATTTCTTTTCGCGTACCCGATCGGCGCCTACCAAAATACTGTCGATATTCGGCATTAGCTTATTTGTTTTTGCCGCTTCTTCAAGAAGTCTCTCAGGCACGTGCTCAAATTCAACGGTAAGGGCGTCAGCGCCTTCTAGTGCTTGAGCAAGTGAAATTTCTAGGAGGGTTTTGCTAACTGGATGTACAACGGTATCGTTGTTTACGTCCACAGCCTGAACGTCAATACCTAGCGGGCTTCCCGCTAAGTACATCATTTGAGCAAGTTGGCCTGCGCCGTAAACAACTACTCTCATTCATCTAGCTCCAAGGAGTTGCTTGAAGCAAGCACTGTATCGGTTTGAGATTTTCTGAAAGCGATAACGGCATCACGTACGCTTTCCTCTTGCAGAGCAACAACCTGTGCCGCGAGAAGACCCGCATTTGCTGCACCAGCCTCGCCAATGGCAAGTGTGCCTACCGCAACGCCTTTAGGCATTTGAACGATAGAAAGCAGTGAATCTAATCCGTTAAGGGCTTTTGATTTTACCGGGCAGCCAAACACGGGAAGGTGTGTGTGTGCGGCAATCATTCCAGGTAAGTGTGCTGCGCCACCTGCGCCAGCAATGATTGCGCTAAAACCTTCATCGGCAGCGCTTTCTGCAAACTCTACTAGCAAGTTAGGTGTACGGTGCGCCGACACCACCTTCGCTTCAAATTCAACACCAAACGACTTCAGCATTTTTGCGGCCTGCTGCATGGTAGGCCAGTCTGAAGTTGAACCCATTACAATCGCGACTTTTGCCATCTAGAGATCCTCGGGGTAGGTAAAGTGGACAACCTTGGAAAGGCCGCGATTGTAGCGTAAAACCGTTCAAAATCCCACCGTAAATGGCCTCTAATATGGCGCCAATGGCTAAGGGCGTTATTCTTGGCCTCTTGCCTTGGGGTGATCTATCTCTTTGAGATTAGCCGTATTAACGATAGTTAATTTACGCAGAAAACTTGCCCGTTAACCCAGTTTGACGCCGGCGAAAATGCCTATATTTCGCTACGTCGACAGTCAGTGGGCACAAGAGGTTATTGATGACAGATAAGCATGAACCCGACGTACTCGATGAGGTGATAGAAGAAGTACAAGACGTGGTATCTGACTTCTTAAATCGCGAAGCTGCTCCCGGCATTCTATTAATGTGCGCAACCGTACTTGCGCTCATCATCGCTAACTCTCCCTTAGATACTTTGTATGACCACCTAATAAGTATGCCCGTGCAAATTTCTGCGGGGTCATGGGCGATTGATAAGCCGTTGTTATTGTGGATTAACGATGGGTTAATGGCGGTGTTCTTTTTCCACGTAGGCCTAGAGCTGAAACGGGAAATCTGTGAAGGTGAGCTAGCTAACCCCAAAGACATTGTGTTACCGGCCGCGGGCGCCGTAGGTGGTATGGCATTACCTGCTTTAATTTATGTAGGCATTAACTGGGACAACCCTGTGGCCATTGCAGGCTGGGCGATCCCCGCTGCTACTGACATTGCTTTTGCTTTGGGTATCCTTGCTCTACTCGGCAGCCGCGTTCCCACCAGCCTTAAAGTTTTCTTAGTCACACTCGCTATTATTGACGACATTGGCGCTATCGTCATTATTGCTCTGTTTTACACTGAGCACATCACGGCAGGCGCGTTATACATCGCAGCGGGTTGCTTGCTATTGTTGTGGCAGATGAATAAACGCAATGTGGTAGACATTCCCCCCTATATTTTTGTAGGCATCATTTTATGGGTGGCCATGTTGAAATCTGGTGTACATGCAACGTTAGCGGGTGTTGTACTTGCTGGTTTTATCCCTATGCGGGATGAAAAAGATGAGTCTTACTCTCCCGTCACTCGACTAGAACACGGCCTTAACGGCTCTGTGAGTTTTGCCATTCTGCCCCTATTTGCCTTCGCGAATGCAGGTATTAGTTTTGGCAATATTAGCCCAGAGGGTATTTTCCACCCGGTTACTTTTGGGATTTTTCTTGGCCTTGTTGTAGGTAAACAAATTGGCGTGTTTGGTTTCTGCTATCTAATGGTGAAGCTGAAACTGGCTAAGCTGCCCGACGATTTAAACTTCAAGCATATTTACGGTTGTGCACTACTGTGCGGGGTTGGTTTTACAATGAGCTTATTCATTGGAGGATTGGCATTTGAACAAACAGGGATCAACCAAATTTTTGACGAACGCGTAGGTATTTTAGCCGGCTCCCTTGTATCAGCGTGTTTGGGCTATGCAGTACTCCGACTAGTCAGTGTTACGCCCAGCGACAATACCGATGTAGCCTCAAACGCTAGCAAGTTCACGGGCAATACAGTCAAATAGCACTTGTTTGCGAATAGGCTTACTCAAGTGAGCATTCATGCCTGCTGCTAAGCAGGCATTTTTGTCTTCAATGAAAGCATTGGCGGTTAAGGCAATTATTCGAATAGTGCTCTTGTTCCTGCCTTCCTTACGAATAATAGAAGAAGCGGTATGTCCGTCCATCACGGGCATTTGACAATCCATTAAAATCACATCGAAATCGTGTTTCTTCTCAGCATTAACGGCGTCCTGACCGTTTTTCGTTCGAATGCATTTGATGTTTGCTGATTTAAGCATATCCATGACAATTTCTGCATTAATGTCATTATCTTCAGCAAGCAAAACCCGCAACCCTTTAGGTAACGCAGGAATAATTTCATCTGCTGCACGTTCTGTACTTTCACTGACTGTGGCTGGGATGTGAAAGGTGAAGCTTGTCCCTTTGCCCAGTTCACTTTCTACATATAGCTCGCCACCTAATAGCTCAACTAAGCCTTTAGAGATCGCCAATCCTAGCCCAGTGCCTCCGAAATTGCGCGTGGTGGAAGAATCCGCTTGCTCAAACTTTTCAAAAATAAGGTGTACTTTGTCAGGCGCTATGCCAATTCCTGTATCGGTAACTGACACTTTTAGTGCCTGATGAGCATAACTGACGTTAACCGACACACTTCCTTCGCTTGTGAATTTTATCGCATTGCTAAGAAGGTTATTGATCACCTGACTAATTTTGCCTGCATCGACATTGAGGGCTTTAGGTACACCTTGTTCAACATGAAGCGTAATGTCGAACCCTTTTATTTGAGCTGCATGCCGATAGAGTTCACAAGAGGCATCTAGCAACTCACGAATGGCGCAGCTCTGCATATCTGTGAGCATTTTCCCCGATTCAATCTTCGACCAGTCTAAAATACTGTCTAGGATGATCAGTAAGTTACTTGCTGAGCGTGAGATGGTTTTTGCTCTTGTTGCCACGTGTTCAGGTAAATCATTCTCAAGCATCAATTCACATGAACCAATAATGCCATTCATCGGCGTTCTAATTTCGTGACTCATGTTGGCGAGAAACTGCGTTTTTGCCACATTGGCAGCTTCAGCTTCTTTTAGCGCCAGCGCGAGATTTTCAGTTTTTTCTTCTATGCGTTTTTCCAAAGACTGATTCAATTCGCCTAGTTCCACATTCAGGCTTTGCTCAACCTCTCTTGCTTCCTTAAGTTCTTCAAACGCACCGAGCAACCTCCCCTCTAAACTCACGAACTCATCGCTCAGGGAGGACAGCTCTTGTATATGTAAAGCGCGCTGCGGGGCTTCTTTAGATTCCCTATTGCTGGGATCGAATTCAGCAATGTAGCGAACAAGCCGCCGGATGGGAGCGCCCACCATTTTTGCTACAACATAGCCGGTAAACGTTCCAAATGCAGATAAAGCCAAAAGTAGCAGCAAGTCTTTTAACAAATAATTGCTCATTGATGCCATTAACAGTCGCTTGTCGAAGTAATAGCTCACCTTCCAACTAGCAAAGGGCATATCTTTAGCAAACCTCAGCCATGTTTTACCCTGAGGCCCGTTATCTACCTCAACTGAACAGTTCGGCTCACAATAATAAAACGGTGCTTTCGTTAGTGGCTTCATTTCTAAGGCTTTCGAGGCGTATATAACTTCTCCTTTTTGATCCTCGATAAGCATCAAAAAACCGCCCAAGCTAAGCTTATCAATAGCGGAAAAACTCTTTAATGATAGAGAACCTTCAACGATACCTTTTGGCGTGCCGTCGCCATCTGTAATAGGAGCAGACAAGGCTACAATGGGATCGTTACCAAAACCACGGCCTTGAAATACGTTTGAAAGAAAAGGTTTGCCTGACTGCATCACTTCAAAAAAATAAGGTCTATAAGCCACATTCGGTAGACCGTTTTGTCTTGCTTTATCCAGCAAACTAGGTGGGTAAGCATGGGTTATATCGCCGTTATCATCGGCAATAAGAAAGGTCAGAAATTCTGGATTATGTGATGCCAACACCCGTAAATTGGTCTGGGCAGCATTATCGAAATTGCTGCTTGATGCATCGCTAGATAACACTTGTGCAACGCTAATAATGGCACTTTGGTGATGCTGAATAAAATTCGAGAGCTGAAATTCCAGTACGTTAACCCGCTGCGCCATGTAACTGTGAATTTGTTTTTCTTGCTGTTGCTGAAACAAGCTTACCGATAAGTAAATCACCGCCATGGAGGCAACAAAGAAACAGCCAGAGAAGAAGTAACCAAATAGGAAGTGTAGCGTCACTCGCTCAGACTTATGTGACGTTTGGCGTTTTAGCCCGTGTATTGCCAAATAGGCAAAATGCCCTATTACCAGCCCGAATACGCCGCTAACCCACGTCACCAACACGCCAGAAAAAAGCATGTTGACGTTGTCGCCGTCATACAGTGAATGTTCTAAAACTAAAATGGGTAAAAAGACAATAGACCAAAAGCCTGCGCCTACTTTTATCACCTGTTTAAGTGATTTGTCATAACCAAAAAAGCTAAGTACAACAGGCAGTAAAGTAAGACTTTCTTTCCCTACAATACTTCCCTCGTTAAGCCATAAAGGAAGGCTAATAACAAGCGCAATGGGGATTGAGACAAGAGGAGAAAATCGAAGGGAGGCGTACACCGCAACGCCTATCCCAAACGTAGCTATCCCTGTGCTATCAAAAGGCGGGTCGAATGAATTTAACCCTGCACCTAACGCACAAACGATTAATGCTTGAAGGGCCAGAGACCATGAAAAAGAAAATGAAATACTGCCTATTTTCAACGCATGTCTCCGGCCATCACTTTTAGTGTTGAGCCATGTAATCTAGGGTAAAGTTTGTAAGAAGCTTCACACCTAACTTCATGCCTTCATCATCAACATAAAATTCAGGCGTATGATGCGCTGGGCTATCTTCTTCAGACACGTCCAATGGCTTGCCGCCTACCCACACATACAAACCTGGAATTTTTTCTTGGAAAAATGAAAAGTCTTCCGCCCCCGTGACCGGTTTAGAAAGCAGCGTATTTTCAACGCCTGCGGTACGCTGCATAGTAGGCAGCATGGCTTTTGTAAGCTCTGGGTCGTTGTACGTAATGGGGTAATAGTAATCTAGCGGTAGCGTAAGTTCTGCTTCTGCGCCCATACTTTCAGCAATAGCCTTTACTTTGCGCGGAAGCGACTCGTAAATGTGATCGCGAGCGGCTTCATTGAGTGTACGAATTGTGCCAACCATTTCTACTTCATTTGGAATGATGTTTGAACGGTTACCGCCGTGAATAGAGCCAATAGACACCACCGCTGCATCGTCAATCAATTTCAACTCACGACTTACTATAGTCTGAATTGACATGATCATTTGCGCAGCGGTAACCACTGGATCAACACTCTTCCAAGGATAAGCGCCGTGGGCTTGCTTACCGTGAATAACAATTTTAAATGGGTCTACCGCGGCCATGGTGCCACCCGCGTTATAACGCACTTTACCCACATCGGTGTTAGCATTGATATGCAGGCCAAAAATAGCGTCTACATCAGGGTTTTTAAGTACACCTTCAGCAACCATAACTTCCGCACCGCCTTTTTCTCCAGCGGGTGCGCCCTCTTCTGCTGGCTGAAAGATAAACTTCACTTTACCTTTCAGGTCGCCTTTAATTTCGGTAAGAATTTTTGCCGCGCCCATGAGCATTGCCATGTGAGTATCGTGACCACAGGCGTGCATAACCGGCACTTCTTTTCCGTTGTATTCGCCTATTTGCGTTGAGCGGTATGCCAAGTCATTTTGCTCTTTGACAGGAAGGCCGTCCATGTCTGCACGCAGCGCAACCACAGGACCCGGCTTGCCTGAGTCTAAAATTGCAACCACACCGGTTTTTGCAACACCGGTTTGCACCTCTAGCCCTAGATTTCTAAGGTAGTCAGCAACATATTCAGCGGTTTTAAACTCGCGATTCGATAATTCAGGAAATTCATGAAAGTGATGACGCCATTTAATTACATCAGGCTCGACTTTATTCGCTAATTCATCAACATTGATCTGAGCGGCATTAGCAGCTGACACAGAGGCCAACCCTGCAAATGCGAGTGACAGCAATTTTTGGTACATAACTATTATTTCCTTTGGTGTTTTTTAGACAGAGTAAATCATCTCAAGGGAGAAAACACCACTGAACTAACGATTGCTGTTAAATATCAATAAGCCAACGAAAATACCCCATTCACAAGACTGAGGGTATTAGACAGAAGTATAAGAAAAGTGCTTTATCGATGCAGGGAATAAAAAAGGCGCCAACTGGCGCCTTTTCTTTAAAAATCAAATTATTACTAAGTTTCTATTAACTCTTTTGTCTACGCATTGCGTCAAAGAACTCATCATTTGTCTTGGTCATCGACAACTTACTGATAAGGAAGTCCATGGCGTCAATTTCTGACATCTCGTGAACAATTTTGCGAAGGATCCACATTTTCTGTAGTTCGTCTTGCGCAGTAAGCAGCTCTTCACGACGGGTACCAGAGCGATTAAAGTCGATAGCCGGGAATACACGTTTTTCCGCGATTTTGCGGTTAAGATGTAATTCCATGTTACCTGTACCTTTAAACTCTTCGTAGATAACTTCATCCATTTTAGAGCCAGTGTCGATAAGCGCTGTTGCGATAATCGTTAAGCTTCCGCCTTCTTCAACATTACGGGCTGCACCAAAGAAACGCTTGGGCTTGTGAAGTGCATTCGCGTCAACACCACCGGTAAGTACTTTACCTGATGAAGGGATAACCGTGTTGTAAGCGCGGGCAAGACGGGTGATAGAGTCAAGCAGGATAACCACGTCTTTCTTGTGTTCTACAAGACGCTTGGCTTTTTCGATAACCATTTCAGCTACTTGTACGTGACGGCTTGCAGGTTCATCGAATGTTGATGCCACTACTTCGCCTTGTACAAGGCGGTGCATTTCGGTTACTTCTTCTGGACGCTCGTCAATCAGCAATACCATTAACTCACAATCTGGGTGGTTAGCAGCAATTGACTGGGCAATATTCTGAAGAAGAAGGGTTTTACCGGCTTTAGGTGGTGCTACAATGAGTCCACGCTGGCCTTTACCAATTGGCGACGCTAAATCCAGGACACGTGCCGTAATGTCTTCTGTTGAGCCATTACCACGTTCCATGCGCAAGCGATCTGCTGCGTGAAGCGGTGTAAGGTTTTCGAAAAGAATTTTATTTCGTGAGTTTTCAGGCTTGTCGAAGTTAACTTCGCGAATTTTTAGCAGGGCAAAGTAGCGTTCACTGTCTTTTGGTGGACGAATCTTCCCAGCAATCGTATCGCCCGTACGCAAGTTAAAGCGTCGGATTTGGCTTGGCGATACGTAAATATCGTCTGGTCCTGCGAGATACGATGAATCAGCTGAGCGTAAGAAGCCGAAACCGTCCTGTAAAATTTCTAATACCCCATCACCAAAGATGTCTTCACCGCTTTTTGCGTGAGTCTTTAGAATTGAGAAAATGATGTCTTGTTTTCTGGCGCGCGCCATGTTTTCCAGGCCCATTTCCTCGGCCAGGTTAACCAACTCGCTTATTGGTTTGTTCTTTAATTCAGTTAAATTCATACTGGTGGGTCTTTGTGCTTGAACTTCGCTTACAGGACTTAAAGTCACTCTGTTCTAGTTTAGATTTGATATCACCCGGATATGGGCGTAAGCAGAATGCTGCTCGGATGAGCGCTTTAGAAAAGTTAGCACTATATTTAACCAACGTCCAGCGTTTTACCGCCCAAATGTTAAATAAATTATTGCGTCCTTTTCTGATATGGAATGCAAGTACCTGTGTTTTAGATAAAAACCGGTGCTTTATTCGCACCGGTTTTTTGTTTTATAGCTATTAAAGATTTTCGTTAAGAAACTCTGTTAATTGAGCTTTGGATAGCGCGCCAACTTTAGTTGCTGCAACGTTACCGTTTTTGAAAAGTAGCAATGTAGGAATACCACGAATACCATATTTAGGTGGAGTTTCGTTATTTTCATCGACATTCAACTTGCCAACTGTTAACTTGCCATCAAACTCGGTCGCAACTTCTTCCAAGATTGGTGCGATCATTTTACACGGGCCACACCATTCGGCCCAGAAGTCAACCAGTACAGGACCTTCAGCATTGATAACATCTGCTTCGAATTTATCGTCAGATAACTGGATAATTTTGTCGCTCATTCTTTTCTCCATTATTGGTCTGTCGCTGATTTGTCTCAGCCCGACCATAAGTGTTATATAGAAACTGTTTTTTAATGCAAGCACTGATAAGCTATAAGCTATGCCTACTCACTTAACTGATACTCACTTTTCTGACCTGCCGATTAACGGCAAGGTTGTTGACGCCTTGGCGGCAGCTAATTTTTCACATTGTACACCAATTCAAGCACTTGCACTGCCTCCTTTATTGGAAGGTCACGACATTGCAGGTCAGGCTCAAACCGGAACCGGTAAAACCATTGCCTTCTTGGTGGCTACATTTCACTATTTGCTAAGCAAAGCAGAAAATGCAGATAACAGCAAATCAAATGGCCCTCGCGCAATTATTATGGCGCCGACCAGAGAGCTAGCCGTTCAAATTTATAACGACGCCAAATTGCTTAGTGAGCATACTGGATTGTCGCTTGGTTTGATTTATGGGGGCGAAGGTTACCAAAGTCAACGTGAAACTTTGGAAGAAGGGGTAGATATTATAATTGGTACGACAGGACGCATTCTTGATTACTACAAGCAAAATGTGTTCACGCTGAAGAATATTCAGGTTGCCGTACTTGATGAAGCCGACCGAATGTTCGATTTGGGCTTTATTAAAGATATCCGCTTTTTATTCCGTCGTATGCCTCCAGCAAGCGAACGCTTAAGCATGCTATTTTCAGCGACGCTAAGCTACCGCGTACAGGAACTTGCTTACGAGCACATGAACAATCCAACCCACGTTCAGGTGGCGCCAGAGCAAACCACCGCTACACGCGTTTCTCAAGAGCTATTTTACCCGTCTGATGATGACAAGATGCTGTTACTTCTTACACTACTTGAAGAAGAATGGCCTGAAAAAGCGATTGTGTTTGCAAACACGAAAAACAGTTGTGAAAAAGTCACCGACTGGCTTACCGCAGATGGCCATCGTGTGGGCTTACTTAGTGGCGATGTACCACAGAAGAAACGCTTGGGGATCTTAGAAGATTTCACCAAAGGTAACCTAGACATTCTGGTGGCAACCGACGTTGCAGCGCGAGGTCTTCACATTGACGCGGTAACGCACGTATTTAACTACGACTTACCTGACGATGCGGAAGACTATGTACACCGTATCGGTCGTACCGGGCGCGCAGGACAAAGTGGTGTTGCGATTAGTTTTGCATGCGAGAAGTACGCACTAAACTTACCTGCTATTGAGCAATACATCCAAAAGGCAATACCGGTTACCGATTACGACCGCACCGCCCTCCTTGATGATGTAACGCCTCCAAAACCACGTAGAAGACGTACGCCCAACAACCGCAATTCTTCACGCCGTGGTAACGGTAGAGGCAGAGGAAAGCCCCAAAACCGAAACAATAGAACGCAATAATAAAGCGAAAGGTAGTTAATTAGAAACGAGATTTTATGCAGGCAGAACTCCAGCACGACGCACAAACTTACGGTGAGTATTACGCCGCCGTGGACTTAGGCTCCAACAGCTTTCACATGGTGATTGTTCACGTTGTTAATGGCAGTGTGCAAATAATAGGGAAAATTAAACAGAAAGTGCGCCTGGCAGCAGGTTTAGATGATGACCTAGCACTGGATGACGTAAGCATGGAACGCGGCTGGCAATGCCTGCAGGTATTTTCGGAGCGCCTGCAGGACATCCCTCCCTCTAACATAAAAATTGTTGCTACCGCTACGTTGCGACTAGCAACCAATGCGCATATTTTCATTCGTAAAGCAGAAGAGATCCTTAATCACAAACTTGAAGTGATTAGCGGTGAAGAAGAAGCCCGACAAATTTATCTTGGTGTAGCTTATACATCCGCCAACCAAGGCAATAGCTTAGTTATTGATATTGGCGGCGCGAGTACCGAAATCATCATCGGGAACGACATGCAACCGATTCATCTGAAAAGTTTGGATATGGGCTGCGTGACTTTCATGGAGCGCTATTTTACAGGCGGAAAAATAACTGAAGGTAATTTCGAAAATGCTAAGCAAGCAGCACATTCGCTGATTGCTAATGTATCAAACGCTTTTTTATGTTTCGATTGGGAGAATTGTTTAGGTGCATCTGGCACGCCGCAAGCCATTACTGAGATTCTTGTAGCACAGGGCATTAGTGATGCTATCCGCTTAGACTATTTGTACCATTTAGAAAAGCAATGTATTGAATGCGGCAGCATTAAAACCCTTGATATCGACGGATTGGAAGATAACAGAAAAGCTATTTTCCCGTCTGGTTTAGCGATCCTCATCAGCTTATTTGAAGCGCTAAATATTAAGCACATGAATATTTCTGGTGGTGCGCTTCGAGAAGGACTTATCTACGGAATGCTAGATAACGTTACCGAGAATGATAGACGCCAGCAGACCCTTAATCAGGCAAAACATCGTTATCATGTAGATGCCAGTCACGCGAACTCGGTTAGTCACGTAGCGCTTACTTTATGCCATCAACTTTGTGCACAACAGAACATTTGTCACTTAGATACCGAAACCATTTTAGGTGCAGCCGCACAGCTTCATGAAATAGGTCTTCACATTGAATATAAGCGCCATCATGAGCATGGTGAATACATATTAAGTCACATTGATTTGCCCGGCTTCACCCGCCTTCAGCGCGCCGCCATCCGCGATTTAGTTGCTCAGCATAGGTTAAACATAAAGCCAGACGTATTTGAAAAGTACCACGCAGATTACCGTCCAATGCTAAAAGGCTTATTGCGAATTTTACGTATAGCAGTGGTGTTATGTCTGCGTCGTCAGAATAAACATATACCCGAGGTAACTTTGCAGTGCGAAGAAAGTAAGTGGACACTTACTTTTCCTGAAGGCTGGCTGAAATCGCACCCTTTGATCAATGCCGAGTTAGCAAATGAATGCTGGCTTCAGCATAAAGCTGGCTGCGAACTAATTTGTAAGTAACCACTCACAAACAGCTAAAGCGCAGAGCGTTTAGTTAATTTTATGAAAAAAAAAGCCGTGCATTGCACGGCTTTTTTGTTCGCATATAAGCAGTATTATCACCCAGCTATCAGGTTAATTACCGCTCTGCTTAGCTAATAGCGCCGCAGCCTGCGGGGCGAAATAGGTGAGAATGCCGTCGGCGCCAGCGCGTTTAAACGCTAACAGCGACTCTAGAATTACCGCTTCTTCGTTCAACCAGCCATTGGCAAAAGCCGCTTTATGCATGGCGTATTCGCCACTCACTTGGTATGCAAATGTTGGCACTTTGAACTCGTCTTTGCAGCGTCGCACCACATCTAAATATGGCATACCCGGCTTAACCATTACCATGTCAGCGCCTTCTTCGATATCTAGTGCAATTTCGTGAAGTGCTTCATCGGTATTCGCGGGGTCCATTTGATAGGTTTTCTTGTTACCGCCTTTTATATTTGCGGCCGAACCGACTGCATCGCGAAACGGGCCGTAATACGCAGACGCGTACTTTGCTGAATAAGCCATAATGCACGTATTAATATGACCGGCTTCTTCAAGCGCCTTACGAATACTTCCTATGCGACCGTCCATCATATCTGAAGGCGCAACAATATCGGCTCCCGCTTCGGCATGCGATAGCGCTTGCTTAATCAGTACCTCTACCGTTTCATCGTTCATTACATAGCCGCTCTCATCAAGAAGGCCGTCTTGTCCGTGAGAGGTAAAAGGGTCTAATGCAATGTCAGACATCAGCATGACTTCAGGAAACGCCTGCTTTAAGGCTCTCATTGCTTTCTGAGCAAGTCCTTCAGGGTTAAATGCTTCGCTTGCACATTCAGTTTTAAGCGACATTGGCGTGACCGGGAAAAGCGCAATCGTTTTAATACCTAATTCAACCCACTTCGCAGTCTCCTGCACAAGTAAATCGATAGAAAGCCTTTCTACACCAGGCATGGAAGGCACAGCCTCACGTGCATTTTCGCCAGGTAGTACAAATACAGGATAAATGAGATCGTCAGTCGTTAAACGGTGTTCTGCCACAAGCCCTCTTAAAGCATCTTTGGCGCGTAAACGGCGCATTCGTCTATGAGGGAAAGGTGAAGATGTCATAGTTTTTCCTGTAAATATTTATGTATTACTGTATTGCGACCTGCGGCCTTCGCTTCATAAAGGCACTCGTCAGCAAACTTAAATAGGTTTTGCGCATGTTCTTCGTCAGTAATGATCGTTGTAGAAACACCCGCACTTGCGGTTAGCTTAATGGTTTCTCCCTCGTAATCAAGTGGGCTCAACTCAAGGCTATCTCGCATATTTTCGGCAACGTGGAAAGCGCCTTCTAGGTCAGTATTAGGCAATATAATGGCAAACTCTTCACCACCTATGCGACACAAGTCATCTGTAGGACGATGGATGTGCTTTTGAAAGACGCGTGTAACGTGAATTAAGCACGCATCACCACCATCATGACCGTATTGGTCATTGATTTGCTTGAAGTGATCAACATCAACAATAATGAGAGATAATGGTGTCTGCTCACGTCTACTGCGTCTACCTTCAGAGCGCAGGCGCTTATCGAAATGTCGACGGTTGTGCGCTCCCGTAAGCGGATCTATTGCATTTAACCTTTCCAGTTCTTGGTTTACTTCAGACAATTCACGCAGCGTAATTTCTAGCTCTAACGTGCGTTCTTGTACTTTGTACTCTAAGTCATCTTGATAACGCTTTTGAACTTCAAGCAAATTCTCTTTTGCAGTATTAGCGTGCTTTTCCTGTTCAAGGGCAAACTGCTGTGCCTCAATAAGGTCGTCGCGACTATGGCTGTAGTTAATTGCAAGAACAAGCGCCAAGATTAGTGTTTCTACCGCTCCCCCAATAATAAGTAAATTATTGGATGAAATGGGTAACTGAATGATATTCACGTTATCTAGACTTGCACTTAGCCCACTAATTAATAGAAAGCCCCAAGCAATGGTAAAGTAGCGCGCGACAACCACGCCTTTAAGCGTTAACCAAATACCTAAGCCAAGAACAAAAATGACGATGAGGCTTAGCAGCAACAGAAACGCTTTGATCATAAAAGAATAAGGCAAGATGAGGCCAAGAATTATACTTAACCCACACACCCAGCTAATGGCCTGCGCAACTTTATCCAGCTTCTCGCTATGGGCTTTAATGGGCAACAGGCTTCGCGTAAACATGGCCGCAAACATGATGGTGGCATTGGCAAAGACTATAATTGATTTACCCTGAAACCAGGTGCTACCGGGCCACAAATAAGAGAAACCATAACCGTGCAACGTGGCCAAAATCAGTGCCAAACTCATTACATAGCCAGAATAATATAAAAATGAAACGTTGCTTGTGGTAACCGTTAAAAACGCATTACTCACGCCCATTGCAACCAGAATACCGAAAAATATCCCTAGCGCGAGGTTACGGCTAGAAGTATAGGCGATAAACTCGGTTTCTTCCCATATGCGTATGGGAAGTCGAACGCTGCCCGATGTTTTTACTCGAATAATAACGCGCTGCGACTGTGGACTTACCGGCAAGGGAAAGAGTGGCTTAACATGTGAGATAGGCCGGCTGTCGAAGTTCTCACCATCTCCACTTGAATAAGTAACAATGGGAGAGCTTCCAAAATGACTATATACCGCAACGTCCAAATTATCTAACAGTGGATAATCGATGTGTAATAAAAATCGACTTTCAGTACTCTGGGTTGGTGCTATTACCATAGAAAACCAATGTACGTCTGTATTCATACCCAAGTTGATTGGTGAAGATATTGGCGTCCAATCGTTAGGTGGTATTTGCGTAACTCGATTGAAATCGAGGGTTTCACTGTTATCTTCGGTAAGATAAGTTAGCTGAGAATATCGTTCAGATGTACTGGTGGTTGGTGAAAGGTTTAGCAGCACAGATACAAAAGTGACAACTGCCACTACTGTAATAAGAATAAGACCCGCATCATACTTGCGCATCGCTTTCAGATTTGTCTGCATATAAACCTATGTTTAGCTGAGAGAAAACAACTCACAGGTATTAGCATAACTGCTAATACGCAATTTATCAGTCTCAACTTGCAGATATTCGCCTAATTGATTAGCGATATGAGGCAGGAAAGCAGGTTCGTTATTGCGCTTTCTAGGCCGAAGGGTTTTAGGAAACAAATAAGGGGCATCGGTTTCCAAAATTAGTCGGTTTAAAGGAACAGATTTTACTGCATCGCGCAGTGCTTCACCTCGCTTCTCATCGCACACCCAACCCGTAATTCCAATGTACAAACCAAGGGCAAGATATTGCTGTACTTGTTCAGCAGTACCTGTAAAACAGTGTGCAATGCCACCTTTTATGCGCGGCATATACTTTCTTAACAGTGCGACTTGTTCCTCAAAGGCATCTCTTTCATGCAGATAAACAGGCAAGTTTAAACTTGCGGCTATTTCTAACTGAGCTTCGAACACCGCTAACTGATCAGGCTGAGGTGAAAAGTTACGGTTGAAGTCCAAGCCACACTCACCTATGGCAACACACCCTTCTCGTTGTGCGAATTCTCGCAACCGCTCGTAATCACTTGCCGTGACGTCTTTTGCGTTATGAGGATGTACGCCTATAGTGTAACAGCACTGCTCAGGATACTTTTCGTAAAGCGCCAATGCATCGTCCCACTCATTAGGATGCGTGGTAATAATGCAGAGCTTTTCTACCCCTGCTTCTTGTGCTCGTTGTATAACTTCGTCGGCGTCAAATCGCTTATCAAGCAAATTGACGCCAGCATCAAACCAAGGCATTTATTTTACGCGTTTCACTTTCATGCGCTTGTTGATACCTTCAACGCTTAAGTAAAACGAACCCAAAAGGCCTCGTTCAATCGATACTTGCTGACCTTCTTCAATCTTCAAGTATGTGCTATCGCTCTGTTGCCAAACTGAGCCATCGCTAAAAGTAATGATCTTTTTGCCTCGTAGGGAGTCTTTAAACGATGCAATGGTAAGTGAAATTTCAGAAGCTTCGGCTGATAAATCACGTCTATGCTCTAAGCCAAAGTCATTTTCCGGCTTTTGTACTTCAGCGGGTTTATTTGCAACAGGAGGTATAGTTGCTTGAGCTTGAGGCATTGGCTTTGGAGCGGCTTCAGTTCTATAAGCTTGTAACTGGCTAACTTGTGCATTAGCGCCTTCGTACTGGTTTAAAGACTTTGCGATATTGTCGTAACAAATTAAGCGCTTAAGGCTATTGTCAGTGTTGCGACATTTTTCCATAGCATCAGCCACAGTTTCAGCGTGCGCGTTAAACGCCCCAAAAGCACACAACAAAGTGGCAAGAGATATCAGTCGAGTTTTCATTTTTATTCCTTTCTTTTTTTAACTTCTATGTGTTATCCGTTGTTTGAGAAGAAGCGTCGTCTTTCGGCGTTTTACCTGCATAAAAGCCGCCAACAATAACCCCTACTTCAAACAGTAACCACATTGGAATAGCTAATAATGTCTGAGAGATAACATCTGGTGGTGTTAATAACATGCCAACCACGAAAGCACCAACAACCACATACGGGCGCTTGGCTCGCAGCGACTTAGCATCAGTTACCCCTGTCCAGCACATTAAAATAATGGCTATTGGTATCTCGAATGAGACCCCAAATGCGAAAAACAGTTTCAATACGAAGTTCAAATAGCTTGATATATCTGTACTTACCGTCACACCTTCTGGCGCAACACTTGTAAAAAACGCAAATGCTATTGGAAAAACAACGAAATAGGCAAACGCCATGCCCGCATAAAACAGCAAGGTGCTAGAAAATAATAAAGGTGCAACCAAACGCTTTTCATTTCGATAAAGGCCTGGAGCAACGAAACCCCACACTTGGTAAAGCACGTAAGGTATCGCAATGAAAAACGAAAGTACTAGCGTAAGCTTAAAAGGTGCAAAAAATGGAGAAGCAACATCAGTTGCGATCATGCTTGCGTTTTCAGGCAAGGCTTCAAGCAGCGGCATCGCCAATAGCTTGTATAGGTCTTGCGCGAACGCAGCCAGACAAATAAAAACGATCAGTACACTCAAAAGGGCTTTGAGAATACGACTACGTAATTCAATTAAATGAGAAATTAGGTTGTTAGCGTCAGACATCTATTGCTTTTTATAAGGTTCTTGAACCGACTCTGCAGCTTTTTTGAGCTCATCGACGCTTTGTTCAAGTTCAGGTGAAAGATCTTTAAGCCCTTGCTGCTCTGCTTTTTTTAAATTTTCGTGCAATTCGTGTACGCGCAACTGATGCTCAACTTCTTGCTTAAAGCCCGTTGCTACATTACGCACACTACGAATTGTATTGATAGTTGAGCGCATGGCACCTGGCAGTCTCTCTGGCCCTAAAATGAGAAGTGCCAGTACTCCAATAACCAATAGCTCCCAAAAGCCGATATCGAACATTAGGATTTTTCTTTAACGTCGCTCTGCGTCTTTGTTGAAACAGGCTCTGCTGCTGACTTTTCTTCAACTTGCTTCTTTTGTTCAAAGTCTGCGTCTTTATCTTCTTCGCTGACTGCTTTTTTGAAGCCTTTAATTGCACCGCCTAAATCAGTACCTATACCTTTAAGTCGCTTTGTACCAAATAAAAGCACTACGATAACCAGTATGATCAGCAACTGCCAAATACTAATACCACCCATAAAAATAATCTCCCTTACATCGATTGCCACAGTATGCCATTGCCTGCTGATCCTTTCACCTGAATATTTACCAGAATGAATAAAGATTGACGTTTTGGTTTTGACAATCCATGCTCTGTATATCCGAAGTGTGAATGGTCAAAACATTCAACTATGCTAATTTTTACAAGGAGTTAGTGAGCAATGCTATGCCTTACCGTGGTCTATTGCCATTTATTGCTTACAGCCCCAGTTACACCTGGCTCAGCGGTCGGTACGGTGAATTCCCCCGCAAATGCGACCAGCGTAGGCACATCCTATAGCGATATTGCGCGGCCAGCCCCTCCCCTTACAGCTCACATAGAATCAACCGAAGAAAATACCAACTCCTCTGCTTCTTCAGCGCCTAACGCGCAATGGTTTGATATTTGGCAGCGCAGCTTTACTGACACCATGGATTTTACGGTGAAGCAGCTTGACGGCTTATTTGAAGACGAAGAGGAAACCAAGACACAAGGACAGAAACAAGCGCGCGCCGAGGGTCGTATTCAATTGGCTTGGGAGCCGAGAAGCGGCATGCTTTCCGACACAGATTTGCGTTTTCGCGTGCGAGTTAGGCTGCCTGCGTTAAAGGAACGCGTCGACTTATTATTAAGCGACAACGAAGATGAAACCCAAAATAATACTATTCGTGCTGCACGCGACTCGGGGAGCAATACCAGAGATAGAACCACCATCGCCCTGCGGTTTCGTCCTGAACAGGATTCTCACTACTCATTTAGGATTGGTGCTGGTCGTCGTGACCAACTCTATGCAATGACGAGATATCGAGATGCTCTCGCTTTTTCTGATCAATGGGCCATGTTGTACGATGCAGAGCTCTATTATTACACTCGTGACCGATTGGGCGCAGAAGCTGGCTTGGCGTTTCAATATGAAATCAGTAAGAAACACCTAGTTCGGCAAAATAACCGCTTTTACTTTCGCGATGACACCAACGATTGGTTGTGGCGCCACGAAGTTCACCACCTCTTTTCTGTAGACCAACATAACGCTGTTATTCCTCATTTTATGGTAGAAGGATTGAGTCAACCTAACTACCGTGTGGAAGAAGTGTATACAGGTTTTAGGTGGCGTAACAACATGCTGCGAGATTGGCTATTTTTTGAAGTAGAGCCGTTTGTATTATGGCTACGTGAGGAAGACTTCAAAACCTCTTACGGCATTGCCTTGCGCGTAGAAGCCTATTATGGGCGAGACACCTAGCTCTCGTAAACACCACTAAAAAAGGCTGTCATAGGACAGCCTTTTTAACGTGAAACAGTGGACGATACTTATGGACGAAGTGCTCTATCACCTCGAGCAAGCCCACAAACCCCCGTACGAGATGACTCGATAATTTCTGCACATTGCCCCATTGTTGTAGCAAATGCATCTAATTTATCGGTCGTACCCGTGATCTCAATGGTGTAGTTATTTACGTTCACATCCACAATACGAGCACGGAAAATATCGGCGTTACGCTTCACTTCTGCTCGAACTGACTCGGTGCGAGTGGCCACCTTAATAAGCATTAGTTCACGTTCAATATGCGCGCCTTCGGTCAAGTCTACTACTTTAAGCACATCAATAAGCTTATTCACTTGCTTAGTAATTTGCTCTATGACTTTGTCGTCACCGTGCGTGATAATCGTTAGACGCGAAAGGCTCGCGTCGTCAGTTGGTGCCACACACAGAGAGTCGACGTTGTAACCGCGTTGTGAGAATACACCAACGATACGAGATAGTGCGCCCGGGGCATTTTCCATTAATACAGAGATAATACGTTTCATCAGGTTCGCTCCGTCTTGCTTAAGCGCATGTCATCCATTGCGCCAAACTTAATTTGCATTGGATATACGTGTTCATTTTGGTCTACTGCTATGTCCATAAACACTAAGCGATCTGTGTAGCTGAAACATTTCTCCATTGCTGCGTCTAGCTCGTCAAGCTTGTCTACTTTAATGCCCACATGTCCGTAAGCTTCTGCCAACTTCACAAAGTCAGGCATTGAATCCATGTAAGAGTGTGAGTGACGTCCTTTATAAATCATATCCTGCCACTGACGAACCATACCTAGGGCACGGTTATTCAATGAGATAATCTTTATAGGCAGGTTGTACTGCAAACAAGTAGATAGCTCTTGAATATTCATCTGAATACTACCGTCACCCGTTACTACCACAGAAGTTGCGCCAGGGTGTGCGAACTGCACGCCCATTGCAGCCGGTAAACCAAAGCCCATAGTGCCAAGACCACCTGAATTAATCCACTGGCGCGGTTTATCATAAGGGTAATAAAGCGCAGCAAACATTTGATGCTGACCCACGTCAGAACTTACGTAGGCTTTACCGTCTGTGTGTTTGTACAAGGCTTCGATAACGCGCTGAGGCTTAATTACCTCTTCGCCCTGTGCGTAGTTTAAGCACTGACGAGCGCGCCAGGTTTCAATTTGTTGCCACCAATCGGCCAGCTTTTCGCTTTGACCTGATAAGTCTTTCTTATTTACCTGACTTAAGATTTGGTCAAGTACTTTATCTACCGAACCTACTACAGGAATATGCGCATTTACGGTTTTAGAAATCGATGCTGGGTCAATATCAACGTGAATAATATCCGCATGTGGGCAGAACTTATCAACGTTATTAGTAACACGGTCATCAAAACGTGCACCTAGTGCAATGATGCAGTCGGCATTATGCATAGTCTTGTTCGCTTCAAGCGTACCGTGCATACCTAGCATGCCGATAAATTGCTTGTGTGTACCCGGCATAGCACCAAGGCCCATTAGCGTACAAGTTACCGGTGCATTAAGCTTCTCGGCTAACTCAATAACCTTTGCAGACGCATCGCAAGCTACAGCTCCACCACCTACATACAGTACGGGACGTTCTGCTTTAAGTAGCGACTCAACTGCTTTTTTGACCTGTTTAGGATGGCCTTTTTCAGTTGGGTTGTAAGAACGCATGGTCACGTCAGTTGGGAACACGTATGGGTGTTCTTCTGCTACGTTCACAATATCTTTTGGCAAATCTACTACCACCGGGCCAGGACGACCTGTGTTGGCAATATAATAAGCTTTAGCAATCGCTTCGGGGATATCAACCGCGCGCTTTACCAAAAAGCTGTGCTTAACGATAGGGCGTGAGCACCCCACCATGTCAGTTTCTTGGAATGCGTCTTCACCAATATGCTTCGACGGCACCTGTCCCGATAAAATAACCATCGGAATAGAGTCCATATATGCAGTAGCAATACCTGTAATAGTATTCGTAGCGCCTGGACCTGATGTGACGAGCACTGTGCCGGTTTTGCCAGTTGAACGTGCATAACCATCCGCCATGTGGGCGGCTGCCTGTTCATGACGTACGAGGACGTGTTTGACATCATCTTGCGCAAATAACGCATCATAAATGTCTAATACGGCACCACCTGGGTAACCGAACACGTGTGTCACTCCTACATCTTTTAGCGCTTCAACCACCATGGCTGCGCCCGACATCATTTTCACAGTGCTTTCTCCTGTAATGGGTTGGGGGGTTTGTCAGCGTACGTTGACGATGCCCCGACTATATCTAAGGTAATAGGAAGATAAAACACCAAATTGCGTAAAAGTGAGATATATATCCCAATATTCGCAATAATTAGGATAAATATTTCGATAGGAGTATATAATTGACAGAAAATAGGGTATTTATTTACAAAAATTTAACAGCGTGAGCACTTAATGTGGTCAGCCCGAGACATGCGCCTTCACACGATAAGGATGCGTGAAGGCATAGGCTTAATCGTCGAGATCGAGATCAAGGTCACTGTTATCGCTCATATCTTCGTCATCGTCAACATCTTCTGCTGCGGGGCGTTTAGAGCCATAAATACTGGCTGTTTTTGGGCGATTGATTCTGGCTTGGTATTTCAACCATGCTTTTTCTTGAGGGGTGGCGGGGTCGCGATGACCAAGGGCCGACTCCAGATAAGCTTGCTCTTCATCATTTTCTGGTGTGATTTTCCCATCGACCAAAGCCGCAAACAAGCTGCCGTGTGCCTGGAGAAGTTTACTCTCGTTAATTGAGAAGTCTCCTGAACGGGCAAAGCCGTAAGGATAGTTTTTCTTATCTATAAAGGGTTTTCTTGTGACTTGCTCTTTTGTGATTACAGACATCTTAACCTCTTCCACCGCTAATACCTGTGTTGTGAACACAGACAATATTGCAACACCAACTGTTGAATGAAATAGACTACCGATATAGCGCCTTAATCGCTTTCAACGTTATTCTTAGTTGGGTTTTGATTTCCTGTCAAACAGAAACTTAGCTGTAGTAAAAACTTAATATTGAATGATTAAAAAGAGCATAAAAAAGGCCGCAAGCGCGGCCTTTTATTATATGTGAGATATCAGCGCTTTTCGCTGACCCAAACCGTAATGGTTCCGTCGACCACCACGGTACCTTTGGCGTTATAGGCCTTTACAGATATGGGTAAATCGCCAGGTTTCCATGCATCAGCTGGCACTTCTGCTACACAGCGGATGTCTGAATCTGCTTTTGCTGGGTACTTTACTTCCATCCCCTTTGGGATCCACCTAAGGTTTTTCGGTATTGACGCTTCACACATAAAGCCCATAGCCATTTCAAGACCATTGCAAATAGCAATAACGTGAACCGTTCCAATGTGATTTTCTACCGCTTTGCGCTTATTGATAAGCACTTCACAGTAGTTAGGCTTAATGTCTGTAATTAGAGGCGAAACGGTTGAGAAATATGGCGCCCTACGCGCTGAGTACCAGCTAAAAAGCTTTTTGCCAAAGGGCAGTTTCAAGAATTTGTTATATGTATTAAGTACGTAGTTCTTTGACATAGTTGTTCACGCTGATAGTTGGGAGCTTTTTATCTTTCGAGTGATTATTAAACCTGCGCCACTGGTTAGACCAGAGGAAGTTACATTAACATAATCCCAACGAAGTAGTGATGCAAATAAATTCCTATTTAGAGATATAAAAAAAGCAGCTAAAAAGCTGCTTTTTTAAATCTGTGTAGCCGTTACATTGTGTAATTTACGCCTAGATAGAAGAAGCGTCCTCTAGGCCCTGCCGGTCTCGACAATGTGCCAAGGTAAGGATCTTCCTCAAACGCGTTATTGATACCACCATATACTTCTAGGCTATCTTCAAAAGTGTATGAAACAGAAAAATCATGCACCAACGCAGAGCCAGTGTGAGTTTGACTGATAAAATCAGGATCACTCTCGATATCCTGGTTTTCTAGCCCTGGAAGTAGCTGGCTTCCTTCGTAGCGTCCTCTCCACCCAACAACGAGTTCACCAATTATATAGTCTGCACTCATGTTTACGATCCACTCTGGTCGCCCAAACGTTCCAAGAACATCTGTGACTTCGTCAGGTGCACTCACATCCCTTACTTCATCATTTTTGAGGAAGTTTGTTCCGTTGATAGTGAATTCAATTCTTCCGTCTGTGTCGACTAATTTAGCCAACTCAAAGCCATAATCTACGCGGAAATCAATACCAGATGTCTCTACCGCTGCAAGGTTGATAAACCCTGAACGAAAATCTGTGATAAATCCATTTGTAGCATCACGGTCAATTGCGTCACAAAATTGGTTGTTGATTGTTGGCGCGTCTACGCAGTTAGATGCAATGTCAAAACCAGTAAGGCTATCAATCAGGCCATCAATTTCAATATTATAGTAGTCTAGTGTCACTACTAAACCTTCCAGCATACCGTCGAGCTCTGTATCTGGTCTCCACACTGTACCAATCGTAATGGTTTCTGCTTCTTCAGGATCAAGGTCTGGGTTACCGCCCGTTGAACCAGAAACAAACGCTGACAGGAAGTTAGTAGAATCATAAGTGCCATCAGCTACCGCGTCGCCAATCAGTGCAATACAGTTCGCCTCCCTGAACTCAGAGCCCGCACTAATTAAGTTTTGGTTACAAGGGTCATCTCCTGCACCAAGTGAAGCCGCAAATGTAGGTGCGAAGGCTTCATTAATGTTGGGAACCCGCACCGCTTCAGAGAAGGTCGTTCGAATACTAAATGTATCAACAGGTGACCATACTGTTCCTATCGTCCAAGCGTCATGCGTACCATATGGGTCGTAGTCTGAGCTTCTGTATGCAGTGCGCAGCTCTAATCGCTCAGCGAAATCGACACCTTCTAGTAAAGGTATAGTTGCTTCTACAAAGTATTCTGAAACATCGTACTCACCGTCAGAAGGATTGGTTGGGCCGTTGCGAGAGTCTAATGTTCCAAAGGTTAAGCCTGCTGCAGAATATGGATCTGGCGTATAGGTACTTGACTCTTTTCTCCATTCGTAACCAAGAGCAAACATAACAGGGCCTGCCGGAAGCTCGAATAAATCAGAAGAGTCGCCCGATACTACTGCTAAGAAATTCTCTTGCGTTATATCGTTCTGCTCAGTGCCAGGTTGGAATATAAAGTTAGCCGCTTCTGCACTGATTGAATCCTTTCCAAACAAATTCACTGGTACACAAGAACCATCACCAGGCTGGAAAGTTAAGAACCCAAAATTCGCATTCGCAGATGGAAACGGCGACGTAGGAGGAAGCGCAGAACTGTCTAGGTCAGAGCGACAAACAACATTGCCAGTTGCTGGATCTGTTACAGCGTCAATAGCAGCGAAGTATCTATCTTCTATGCGCAAGTTCGAAGTAATGTCGGCATCAGTTCGACCGTAGTTATAGAAAACCTCGTACTCTAGAGCGGTGTTAGGGATATAACCATCGAAGCCTGTAACAATACGATACGTTTTACGTTCTGCTTCTGGGTTTGAATTAGCGTTTATATCAAGAACATCGCGGGACATTACCAAGCTTGGTGATTCACCTTCTGCTTGTAATTCATTAATTTGAGACAGTAGAGCTGCAGGAATATACGGATTGTCTAGTGAGATTGGAATATCGTCATTGAAACCATTCACCTGATTAGTTTCTTTAGTCGAGCTAAATACGAATTTGGCATCTACAAAGAAATTTACGAATTCATTTAGTTCGTAATTTGACACTGCCTGTACTAATACTCTTTTAGACTCTGGAAGGATAAGTTCAGCGTCGGGACTACCCGGTACACCATCACCACCACTCGCATCGAAAGGTCCAGCATAAACATCGCCGGGATTGTAGGCACGTAAGGTGCCGTCTTCACCCACTACCTGACACGTTGGAAACATGGACGTTCCGATAGTGCCGCAACCTAGCACGCCGCCAGATCCAGCGACATCTCCAAACGCACTGCCAGTTAATGAAATTACACCTCTATCACTTGAAATTGGAAGTCTGTAATCTGGCACCCAAGTATTCTTGAAGCGTGCATCAATACCAAATGCACTCTGAGTAGCCTCTGTATTAGCTACTTGTGTATATAGACCAGAGCCTGCGAAGTCTCTATCTCTAGCATACACTGGGCTTGTTTCTTGGTATTCAACCGCGAATACTAAATCACCTTTATCTGTAGAAAAGCCGTTGGCCAATGATAAAAAGAATTCATTTGCGTCACCATCGTCAGTCACACCTGTTTGAGTGCGAAGCTCTAGCCCGTCGAACGAGGCTCCGTTTCTCATATTAAAGTTGACAACACCGGTTACCGCATCAGCGCCGTAAACAGCTGAGGCACCACCAGTGAGGACTTCCACGTTTCTAAGTAAAGCAGTAGAGATGGTATTTACATCAACAGAGCCCGTACCCTCAATACCTGAAACATGTCGTCGACCGTTTTCCATAACTAAGGTTCGCTCACTACCTAGATTACGTAAGTCCAGTAAGCTTGCTCCTAGTGGGGTTCCATTAAATGCAGAAAAAGACCCCGGCAGTGACGCCTGTAGTTGAGGCGACTCACGCAACATGGCACCTAAATCTATTTGACCAGATGTTTTGATATCACCAGCATTAATGGCAAGAACAGGGCTCGCTGCTTCCAGGGAGGAGTCTTGAGCAACGCGTGAACCGGTTACAACTACTTTTTCGACATCCTTCTCTTCAACAGCGGCTTCTTCCTGAGCCTGAACCGCAGATGCACTAACAGTAAGTGCAGATGCTACTGCAATTGCTAGTGCAGAAATATTGTTTTGCTTTGATGAACCAAAAGCCATGTGTGTTTCTCCAAGTATTACTTTTTCGTTCCAGAGTGCTCTTTACGGCACTTTTGAGGAGTCTAAAAGCGATGGTTATTTTTATATGTTTTCAATTTGCGTTTTACATAATGCATTTTGCAAATGGTGTGCCTATCAAAAAGCAAGTAAACAGTGAAACTACCGCAAAAAAACGGCGCATTATGCATATTTACCCACTAAAATCTATTTAATATTCAAAAAGACTTAACTAACGGCTTTCGAATGCACATTTAATGTGCAAAAGAGCCCGTAAAATGTAGATTTATTGAGAACTAGGTTGAAATCAAGGCGGCACCGCACTAGGAAGGTGCAAAGAGTCATGAATAAGGATTCACAACGGTGCGTAAAGACAGACAGAATCGGCGCTGAAGCAATAAGCGCACACAAATTTATACTTTCGTATAAATTTAAGAATACGCAGTTAATTAGGTCACCTTATGTATTTAATAAAGTAGGTCCTAAACCGTTTTTCAGCGCTGACGACTTGCCGATTCTTGAGCAAGTATGCACGGTGCTTTTCAGTAAAATAAGAGGTTATGGTTTGTAGCAAAAACTAATTTGAACGCTTTGTGAAGCGATGGCCGACACTCGGTCGCGGGCCCTTTGAGGGGTCGCATCAATTCATCTGCTAATGTTTAGATTTTCGTGATGTTTGAAAATTTGGAGCGGGAAACGAGATTTGCCAACTGGCCGACACTCGGTCGCGGGCCCATCAAGGGGTCGCATCAATTCATCTGCTAATGTTTAGATTTTCGTGATGTTTGAAAATTTGGAGCGGGAAACGAGATTCGAACTCGCGACCCCGACCTTGGCAAGGTCGTGCTCTACCAACTGAGCTATTCCCGCATAGAGTCGATGCTGTGCATCTTATAGGTACTTACCTATGGCAAGTGAATTTGGAGCGGGAAACGAGATTTGCCAACTGGCCGACACTCGGTCGCGGGCCCACTAGGGGTCGCGCTTTTCACGCTCACTGAAAGTAAAATTTACTGTCAGCTTTTTAAATTTGGAGCGGGAAACGAGATTCGAACTCGCGACCCCGACCTTGGCAAGGTCGTGCTCTACCAACTGAGCTATTCCCGCAACAAAAGAGGTACTTCGTTTGAAGTGGTGCGCATTTTACAAAAATTTTGGGGTAACGCAACCTTTAATTCTACTTTTTTTGCACCTCAATGTTTGAATGCTTAAATCGTAAACACTTTCTCACGATAATAACGCATTTCTTCAATAGACTCGCGAATATCATCTAACGCCAGGTGTACGCCTTTCTTTTCGAAACCATCTAAAATTTCAGGCTTCCAGCGGCGCGTCAGCTCTTTTATTGTACTTACGTCAATATTTCTGTAGTGGAAGTAAGCTTCAAGTTCGGGCATGTACTTAACCATGAAGCGTCTGTCTTGCCCAATGGTGTTTCCACACAGAGGTGACTTGCCTGCATCTACCCATTGCTCTAAAAAGGCAATGGTCTGCGCCGATGCTTCTTCTACGCTTATCTTACTTTCTCGGCAGCGCGCGGTTAGCCCACTTTCTCCATGAACTCGTGTACACCACTCGTCCATATTGTTTAGCACGTCATCACTTTGATGTACCGCTATTACGGGGCCTTCAGCCAATATGTTTAGTTGTGCATCGGTAACAATGGTCGCAATTTCCATTACTACACAGGTTTCAGGATCTAACCCTGTCATTTCCATGTCTATCCAAACAAGGTTACTGTCGTGTTTACTCATTACTTTCCTCTTTGCGCTACAGACATGGCAACCATGCCCTACAAACGGTATTATTGACATAGTATACGTGAAACTAGAAAAGAATCGTGGCGAAAAAACCAAAACTTACACAACGACAGAAACGACAAGTTGCAGCAAATAGAAGCAAGCGCTTGCGTGAAAAGCACGCATCAAAGGGCGCGGCGAACCTTGATGAAAGCACGCTAGAAAGCGGTACGGTAATTGGTCGCTTTGGTAAACACGCCGACGTTGAAGACACAAACGGCGCAGTATCTCGCTGCCACATTCGCCGCACGGTAGACTCTGTAGTGTGTGGTGACAAGGTGTTTTTCAGTAAAGGGGATGACGCTGAATCGGGTGTAAGCGGAGTCATCGAAATTGTAAAAGACCGACATTCGGTCCTGACTCGCCCAGATTATTACGACGGCATTAAGCCCATTGCCGCGAATATCGACCGTATTATAGTGGTTAGCGCTATTTTACCCACCCTTTCACTGAATATTATCGACCGTTATATCGTTGCCTGTGAAGACATCGGCATCACGCCGCTGATTGTCCTTAATAAAGTAGAATTGCTCAGTGAAGAGGAACGCGCAACCGTTACAGAGCAGCTTAAAACGTACGAAAATTTAGGCTATGAAGTGCTTTTCACCAGTTGCAAAACCGGTGAAGGCATTAGCAAACTCAATGAATACCTTAACGATAACATCAGCGTTTTCGTAGGGCAGTCCGGCGTAGGTAAATCGAGCCTTATAAACCAAGTTCTGCCAGACGCCGATGAATTAACCGGCGATATTTCAGATAACTCGGGACTAGGTCAACATACAACGACAGCGGCCAAATTGCTTCACTTGCCAGCCGGCGGTGATTTAATTGATTCCCCAGGAGTACGTGAATTTGGCTTGTGGCACATTCCTACCGAACGTATTACATGGGGCTTTATTGAGTTCAGAGATTATTTGGGCGGCTGCAAATTCAGAGACTGCAAGCACTTAAATGATCCGGGTTGCTTACTAAGAGAAGCTGTAGAACAAGGAAAAATTAGCGCAGAACGCTTCGACAGCTACCATAGAATTTTAACCACCATGGAAGGGCAGCGCCCTAGTCACAGTCAGCCACCCGGGGCATAACCTCAGACATTGGGTTTTAACCTCGCTGGAACGTTAAACCCATAAGAGCGGCCTAAGAGATACACGCACTGCTTACGTGTAATAGCTGTCTCTAACTCGGCGATTTATTCTTTTGGTGTGAACCACGTGCTTATGCTTTTGTGTAAGCACTCATAACCCTAAAGTTGCTCTTAATACCACGACTTACGATACAATAACGCTATCTATGCAATGCGTTATTGCTTGCATAAAAGAAACGGAGATATTTTGTGTTAGATTGGCTTAAAGTTAATTTACAATACGTTACACCAAAGCACCTGCTTTCACGCCTTGTAGGCAAACTTGCAGAAGCAGAAATGGGTAGTGTTACGACATTTTTCATCAAGGCGTTTATTAAGCAATACAACGTTGATATGTCAGAAGCGCTGCATGAGGAACCAGAGCATTATAGAAGCTTTAATAAGTTTTTCACACGCCCGCTTAAACCTGAAGCGCGCACCATTGACGAAAACGATGACGTACTTATCCATGCTGTTGACGGTACAGTAAGTCAGTTTGGGGATATTCATAGTGACAGTATTTTTCAGGCGAAAGGCCATGACTTTAGCCTAACTACATTATTAGGTGGCAAGCCTGATGTAGCTGCGCCATTTAAAAATGGTAAGTTTGCTACCATTTACCTTGCCCCTCGTGATTATCACAGAATTCACATGCCTGTTGAGGGCACGCTTACTGATATGCTATATGTGCCGGGCGAACTGTTTTCGGTAAATCCTCTTACAGCACAAAATATTCCAGGTCTGTTTGCACGTAATGAACGCGTTGTGGCACTGTTCGACACGCCTGTGGGCAAAATGGCAATGGTGCTTGTGGGCGCTACCATAGTGGCAAGTATTGAGACCGTTTGGGCCGGCACGGTTACGCCACCTGCGGGTAAGAACGTTCAGCACTGGTCATATGAAAAAGACAGCGAAGCAGCAGTTTTCCTTGAAAAAGGTGCCGAGCTAGGTCGCTTTAAACTAGGTTCGACCATTGTGGTGTGTTTCGAAAAAGACATGATTAATTTTGAAGACCTCGCTCCTGGTATGGTCACACGCCTTGGTGAGCCTATGGCGCTTAAATCAACCGCACAGGCTACGGCTAAAGATACGCACGTTAGCGAAGAAACAGCCAGTGACGAAAAGAGCGAGGCTTCGTCAGAGGGCGCTGACAGCTAATTTATGGATGCTGTTAAAAAAAGCCTGATCTCACTTCATTTCACGGTAATTTTACTTGGTGGTACAGCCCTTTTCTCTCGGCTTGTACCACTTAGCGCCAGTGATATCACTCTTGTTCGTTCAGTATTTGCCTGTATAGCGTTATTTGCCTTTTTGAAATTGGCGAAGAACAAAATAAAGCTGAATTCAAAAAAAGACTACGGCATTGCCCTCGGTTTAGGCGTGCTGATGGCACTGCACTGGGTCACCTATTTTGCCGCTATGCAATATGCAGGGGTGTCTGTTGGCATGATTGCTCTTTTTACCTTTCCTGTAATCACGGTACTTATCGAGCCTTTTTTTGAGCGGGTAAGGCTGGTCTGGCAGGATATCGTATCTACCGTTACGGTGGTCGTTGGCGTTTATTTAATAGTGCCAGAGACATCACTGGAAAATGACATTACCCTTGGTGTTCTCATCGGTATTGCCTCCGCCATCTTGTATTCGTTTAGAAACCTTATTCATCGTAAGCACTTTAAGCACTACAGCGGTGCGCAGGCTATGGCGTGGCAGACCTTGGTTATTAGCATTCTAATGTTGCCGGTAGGCAGTGCAGCAATAACCTCAGCGTCTACCAGTTCTTGGCTAATGCTATTGCTTTTAGGTACCGTATTTACTGCGCTTCCTCATGCACTTATTGCTGCGAGCCTACGTCACCTTAGGGCAAAAACGTTTTCGCTCATAGCCTGCATGCAGCCTCTTTATGGCGTTTTCCTTGCTATTATTCTGCTTAACGAAAAACCTGGTTTAAGTGCGTTGTTAGGTGGAATTCTTATTACGTCAGCATCAGTTTATGAAACGCTCAACACGCATAAGTTGCATAATGCAAAAGATGATTAAGCCGTGTTGTGATCTTTAAGGAAGAAATGTCTATGCTCATTTTTGCTCACCGAGGTGCCAGTAAAGCCGCCCCAGAAAACACAGTAAAGGCATTTAAACTGGCTTTCGAACAACGTGCCGATGGCATTGAGTTTGATACCTATCAGCACGAAAGCGGCATTATTGTTTTTCACGATAGAACACTTACGCGCAGAGCACGGGAACCCGGCTATTTACTTGACGTGCCGTGGCAATCCCTTAGAGAAATGGACATTGGGGATGGAGAGCACATACCGACCCTGACTGAGACACTGAATTGTGTTCCAAAAGACAAGTGGTGCAATATTGAGATAAAACACTTAACCGACGTAGACAGCTGGGTTAAAGACGTTAAAGCGGCGGTACAGCAAAGCGGCATTAATGCTCATAAGCTACTTATCTCTTCATTTAACCATCACTGGCTTCAAGCTATTGCGCTTAGGTGGCCCGAAGTGAAGATCGGCGCCTTATCTGCAAGCTACGAGCTTGACTGTACGGCAAGCGCTCGGGCGCTTAACGCTTATTCCGTAAACATTGCTTTAGACGCCGTTGATAAGCAGTTTGTGCAAACGGCGCAGCAAGATGGCTTTAACGTATTCGTTTATACCGTGGATGAGCCTAGAGACATGCTAATGCTTAACGAGTGGGGAGTGACGGGCATATTCACTAACGTGCCTGATGTAGCGCTTAATGTGTTGTCGTATTAAACCCTACTTTTTCAATACGAAAAGTCTATAGAAAGCGTATCTGATACAGACTCACACTATAAAAAACGAGCTATTGGCTCGTTTTTTTGGAATGCTTTTCTTAATGCAGCTTAGTTGACTACTTAAATTCAGTTGAAAGGTGGTCTGAAAACACCGTATTCTTGCAGCACTTACATTGTCTACACAATCGCATATTCACCCAGTGGCCGGCTACAATTAGCGCTGCACCTATCGCGATGGTAAAGGGTTCGTAGTGATGCCCAAAAATATCTTTGTGCCAATAAATAGCGCCACCCGTAAACAGCAATGCAAGCGGGTAATATTTGCCATGATAGCGAATTGCACCGCTAACCAAGGCGACTGCACCTACAATTAGCGAAAAAGTTAATATCGTTTTCTCAAACCACACTTGTGCAAAAAAGCTAGAACCGATCAGCGGCAGCAGAGGCACCAAAACAGGTAGCGCGAGGCAATGCAACGCACACAAGCTCGACACCCAGATGCCAAGTTTGTCTAGTTTTGTTGGATTCTCGTCAATTGGAGTCATTACCCTAATTACCACCGTGAAAAAATGAGTTCGCGAATTATTCGTCAGAGACGTTATATTATAACAGACTCACAGAAATGAGAAACGTTCCCACATTAAATTTTGATCTTAACGAGATGAAAATGAACTAACTACTTATAAAATGGGGAAAAAAAGCTATTCGTTTGGCGCTGTGCCTAAGCGCTCAGCAACGCCTTTTTCTGCGGAGCTGTGCATTAGCCCACTGCTGTGTAAGGCATTTTCTTCGGTCATGCTTACCTTGCTATCCTTCACATCGGCGTTATTGAGCGAAGCCGTTAGATCGCGCTCTTTACCAAACTGCTTGGCCACTTTCGGCGCATGCGAAAAATAGTCGGCTACTGAGGTAAGGGTTAAACCTTCTTTTTCAAGTGAGGGTAAATGAGTTTTCAAGAAATTGACAGTTTCTGGGTGAGGATGACCAATCACCACAACGTGACCATTCTTTTTAGCAATACGTTTCATGTGGTTGAACTGCTTAAGTAAGAATGCAGGCTCAAGCTTATGGTCCAGAAACACCTGTCTGCTTGCGCTAGGCACACCTAACCGCTGTGCAATTTCTTCACCTTTTGTGAGTACCGTGGTTCGGCTATCCACAAAAAATAAGCCTTGGCGTTTAACCTCTTTTAAGAGCGCTTCCATTCCTTTCTGCTGCCCCGTGAACGCACTTCCCATATGATTATTCACACCAACCGCGTTCGGCACGCTCTTCATTGCCTTTCGCAAATTGTAAGTAATGGCACCTGCGAACATGTCAGTGGTTAACCCAAGGGGCCCCATGTCCTTTCCACTTTGCGCCTGCATAGGCATATGCAGCATAACAGCCCTGCCTTCTTGCTCAGCGCGGAGCGCAATTTCAGAAGCCAGCGGCGTTTGCGGAAGTATAGAAAAGGTAATTTCTTTAGGGAGAGAAAAAGCAGCGACATCGGACGGCCTGTATCCCAGGTCATCTAATATTATAATTATGTCTGACTTTGCTTTTACTTGAAGGCTAGTTAGCCCGCATAAAACAAAGATTATACAAGGCATTAGCAGACGCAAAAGCATCTAAGTCACATCCGTTTTTCATCATTATTATTAAGCGCACTGTGTGAATGAATTCACGTTAACTTTAAGCATACCAACAACGAAAGTTCTTTCAACAAAACTAAGTCTTTATTCGCCGATTGTGACTTTAAATGTCAACATATAAGGCCACTATGAAAACCTTATTGTGGCTGAGACGAATTAATCCAGCCAGGGTTTCGGATTTAGCGCTTTGCCTTTGTGACGAATTTCAAAGTAAAGGTTAGGATATTCCTGACCACCACTTCGGCCCACAAGGGCTATACGTTCACCTTGCCTGACATCATCGCCAGCTTGCTTGAGTAACGCTTGGTTGTGACCGTAAACACTCATATACCCTTCGCCATGATCGACAATAGCGACCAGACCAAATCCGCGCAACCAATCGGCATACAACACTTTTCCAGGCGCAATGCTGTTTACAGGGTCGCCCTCAGCACCATCTATCACAATACCTTTCCAAGACACTTGCCCTTGGCGGCGACTACCAAACAAATGACGTATTCTGCCTTTTACAGGTGCAGGAAGCTTACCTTTAAGTTTAGCAAGGCCATTCATGCTAAATTCAGCAGCGCGAGCCGCACGTTCGGCAGCGATACGCGCCGCTTCAATCGCACCTTTTAATGCTTTTTCGTCGGCTTGCAAAGACGCAATACGCTGGTTTTCAGAGGCTATGGTTTTGTTTATTTTCTTAAGCGTTGCTTTTCTATCGTCCTGACGGGTTATAAGTACTGCTCGCTGACCTTCTTGCTCATCTTTCAATGCGGCAAGTGACAAGGCTTTTTCGCTAAGCTCTGCGTTAACTTCTTCAAGCCTAGCAACATTTCCCCTAAAGCTCTCAATCTCTTTTTGGCGCGCTTTAGCCACGTATTGATAATAGGTAATGACACGCTCGAACGTTCGCGCGTCATCTTGGTAAAACAGCATTTTCGCGTAGTCGTAATGCCCCGCCATAAATGCACTTTTAAGCTGGCTCGATAAAAGTGACTGCTGTTTACGGATAGCGGTTTTAAGCCCTTCTTGTTCTTCTTCGAGCTTCGCTTGTTCTTGCTCAATGTTTTTAAGTGACTGTCGGGTGCTGGATAGTGCTTTCGCCACTTTAGCGATTTCGAGTTCAGAGGCCTTCAGCACATTTTCTAATTCCTGTGCACTGGCTCTATTGTTCTCTAATACTTGCTGTCGAGCGCGCAGTTCGGCCTGTAACTCAGCTAATTTTTCTTTTTGACTATTCGCACCGCCCTCTTGTGCAATAGCACTACTTCCAATCGGCATAATTGCAAGGGCAACTATGCACCCAATGATTGAAAGAAATAATCGTACTGACATACGTGCGCCTAGAACCTTAACTTTTTCATTGATGACTTAATGTGTTTCATCGTTGCTGTTAACAACGTTTTCCAGTGTATCTGACGCTCCTCCATATGCCCAGTGCAATTTGTTCGTAATATCAATCATCTAAAGTATTTAGCGCAAACCCGCTATGACTGACATCAATCATACTGAAAGGTAAGCTGGTTTCTCGCCCATTTTTCTATATACTTTGCACTCTTTTCATGGTCTGTAGACAGGGTTAGAGGTAATGGATCAACTAATTGAATTTGCTAGCAACAACTTTATTCTTGCTGGTATTTGGGTTGCGCTGATTGCCATGTTGATATTTAGCTATATCAGTGCATGGACATCTTCAGTAAAAGAATTAAGCACGCACGAAGCAACGGTTTTGATGAATAAAGACGATGCGATAGTGCTAGATACACGCCCTGCGAAAGAGTTTAAAGCTGGCCATATTTTGGGTGCCAGACAAATTAAACCTGAAGAGTTGCGTGAGAAAAACTTCAAGAAACTTGAAAACAGTAAAGACAAACCCATTATCGTAGTATGCGCTATGGGTAATCAGGCTCGTGGTACAGCAAATGCGATGCTTAAAGACGGCTTCGCGAATGTGAGTGTATTAAAAGGCGGAATGAACGCGTGGCAAAGTGCCAGCCTTCCCGTTTCTAAATAACAGGTAACCTTTATGAGCAAAGTAGAACTTTACACCAAGGGCCACTGCCCTTACTGCCACCGAGCAAAAGCATTGCTAACGCAAAAAGGTGTAGAATTTATTGAATACCCAATAGATGTTAAGCCTGAATTGCGCGACGAGATGATTGAACGCGCAAACGGCGGCTGGACTGTTCCGCAAATTTTCATTGACGATCAGCACGTTGGTGGCTGTGACGACATGATGGCTTTGGAAGCACAAAGCAAACTAAATCCAATGTTGGGTTTGGCGTAAAGCGTCAGCGCATACAGCAACGCACTACATTAAATTAAAACGACAATTAAATAGGAAATACCATGGCTGACGAAAATCAGACAAACAACGGCGAAGCAGCGGGCGCGCAAGCGCAACAGAGTGCTCAATTCAATATTCAGCGTATCTACACAAAAGACATTTCTTTTGAATCTCCAAACGCACCAGCTATTTTCACTAAAGAGTGGAAGCCTGAAATCAAACTAGACATCGACACTAGCACTAACAAGCTAGAAGAGAATGTATTTGAAGTTGTACTTTCAGTTACCGTGACGGCGACACTTGGCGAAGAGACAGCGTTCCTTTGTGAAGTGCAACAAGCAGGTATTTTCGCTATTGGCGAAATGCCAGACCAGAATAAAGCGCACACGCTAGGCTCTTTCTGCCCTAACATGCTTTTCCCATACGCGCGTGAAACCATTTCTAACTTGGTTAACCGTGGTACATTCCCTCCACTTAACCTAGCGCCTGTAAACTTCGACGCTATCTTTGCAGCTTACGTGCAAAAACGTGCACAGCAAGCGCAGGGCGAAGCACCAAAAATGGATGCCTAATTAGGTGAACATGAAGTCGAATTCGGTTTCAGAGTCGGTTTCAGTACTGGGGGCGGGGTCTTACGGCACCGCCCTTGCTTTTTGTCTTGCCAGAAATGGTAACCCCACGCTGCTTTGGGGTCGTGATGAAAAGCACATTGCTGAAATGGAGGCGAACCGCGAGAATGCCCGTTATCTTCCCGGTGCTACATTTCCAGATGCCTTGGTAGTTAATGCCAACTTAGAAGAAGTAGTTGCTGCCAGCCAAGACATTTTAGTGGTTGTACCTAGCCATGCATTTGCGGCTATGCTTCAAAGCTTAAAGCCATTGCTTAAACCGCACCAACGCATTATTTGGGCGACCAAAGGACTTGAGCCAAAAACTGGCCGCTTGCTTCGCGATGTGGCAGAGGAAATATTGGGTACTGACTACCCCCTTGCCGTGTTATCAGGCCCTACCTTTGCTAAAGAAATGGTAGCAGGTTTGCCTACTGCGATTTCACTGTCTTCCACTGACGATACGTTGAGTGACGAGTTTGCAGCAAAACTTCATTGCGCAAAGTCCTTCAGAGTGTACAAAAACTCAGACTTTACTGGCGTTCAGCTTGGTGGTGCGGTTAAAAACGTTATCGCTATTGGCGCGGGTCTAGCCGATGGTCTTGGCTTTGGTGCAAATGCGCGAACGGCGCTGATTACCCGAGGTTTAGCAGAGCTTACTCGTTTGGGTGTAAAGCTGGGTGCAAACCCAGAAACCTTTATGGGTATGGCGGGTCTTGGCGATTTGGTATTAACCTGTACTGACAATCAGTCGCGCAATCGTCGCTTTGGACTGGCTTTAGGCCAAGGGAAGAGTGTCGATGTTGCTATTGAAGAAATTGGACAGGTGGTTGAGGGTTACCGCAATACTGAAGAAGTACACATTTTATCTAAGAAAGTTGGCGTAGAAATGCCTATTTGTGAGCAGATTTATGCTGTGCTTTATCACGGAAAATCCCCTAAAGAGGCTGCCCTAGCCCTGCTTGGTCGAGACCTCAAAAAAGAAGCCTAGTACATGAAAAAGCCCTGTTCACAGGGCTTTTTTATTACTAGTTGAGAAAAGCTAAAAGCTATGACGAAGTAATGTCGGCGCCTGCACTTTCTCTATACGTGGCAACAACAGACGAGAGTACGGCTTGATAATTACTGATCACGGATTGTCTTGCCGAAAAAAAGCTACGCTGAGCATTGAGCAGATTCAAAAAATCGGTATCGCCTGCTTTGTAGCGAATATCCGCAAGATGATAAAGCTGCTGATTGTTCTCGAGTGATGCTAAAGCATAGCGGTAGTTTTGCTGATTAAATGCCAAATTAGTTTGGCTGTTTAACAACGCTTCTATCGCGCTAAGCACAGTCTGTTGATACTGTAATATTGCTAAATCCACGTCGGTTTTCGCCGCATTTTCTGCAGCTTCTAATCTACCGCCATCGAACAGGGTTGCTGCTGAGCTTATTGCAGCACTCAAGGTCCACCCTTGCGCTAAGTCCAGTAAATCACTAACGCCAATATCTGCACTTAAACTCATTCCTGGAAGGCCCGCCACTGACGCTTCGTAAAACGCTAAATCAGCCTGCTTAAATTGTGCTATGGCTAACTGAATATCTGGGCGCTTCTTTAACACCTCAGCACTCAGCGCAGGTGCCACTTCGGGCAATGAAAAATCGGTAAGCGATAGGGAAAGCAGCGCTTGCTGTTCAGGCGTATTAAGCTGCATAGACTCATTACCTAACAATACCGCTAACGCCCGTTCATTTAGAGTCAGGCTATTGCGAAGTCGCAACACCTCTGACTGTGCACTGATCAGCGTATTGCGCTGCTGGGAAACTTCAATACCTGAAGTATCACCCTCTTCAAAGCGAATTTGAACTAGCTTTAGTAACGCTTCGCTAATCTCTACATTTTGCATTGCAATAGACAGCCGCGACTGCAGTGAAATCTGCTCAAGCAGAGTATTTATAAACAATGCCTGAGTGTCTAACAGCGCATCGGTAAATTGATACTGTGCAGTATCAATACCTAACTGACGGCTGCGCTGCTGCGCGTCTCGTGTGCCCCATATATCCGCGTCATAACTCAACCCTAGGCCGCCTGAGGTTGAGTGGCTTGAGCGACCATTATCTAAGTCTCTTCCGCTGCGCCCAGACGCCCTCCCTGTTAAAGTGGGAACATCGCCTGCATTAACTTGCGCTAACAGAAACTGTGCTCGCTTCACACGTTGCTCGGCTTGATTAAGGGTTAAGTTTTGGTTCTCAAGCGTCTTCATAACGGGCACTAATTCATCAACCTCGAACACTTTCCACCAAGATGTTGTTACCGGATTAGTAGCATCCATTGACTTCACTGTTGGCAACGCCTGCGTGTCGGTTTCGGGCAACGTAGTAGAAGGTGAATAAGCGCAGCTTGTTGTCAGCACGATACAAGAGAACGCGCACAGTAATGAACGAGCAGCAATAGGCATAGTAAAAGGTAAAGAATGCATGGCGTTACTCCTCTGCCAACGCGTCAATGGGGTTGAGCTTTGATGCTTTCTGAGCGGGGGCATAACCAAAAATGAGCCCTACGGCGAGTGATGTGACAAAAGCCAAAACGGGCGGCATTAGCGTGTAGGCAACAGGTACACTAAATGAGGCAACGATAAGGACAACAAAATAGCCCAAAAGAATGCCGAATATACCACCCAAGATACACACTACCCATGCCTCGATATTGAACTGGCGCAAGATATCGCGAGGTTTTGCGCCTGTGGCGATGCGTAATCCAATCTCCCTCTTACGCTCAGATACGTTGACTAGCATAATATTCATTACACCGATACCACCAACAAACAGAGATATGGCAGCGACAGACGCCAAGAGCCAAGTTAGTGTGTCTTGCGTTTCCGTGACCGCCTCTACCAATGACTCTGTGGTACGCACCATCACATCTTCTTGACCGTGTCGCTCTACCAGCAGTGCCAGCACATCGTCTTTTACCTGAGTGGCCACTTCGGTACTTTCTGCCTTTATGGTAATGCTGCTTAAGTAATCCCGACCAAATACCTTCAAACGGCCTGTTGCAACCGGAATGAGCACCTCGTCATCCATATCGTTACCACCCGCACTGGCGCCTTTAGAATTAAGCACACCAACAACTTGATAGAAGGCATTCTGCATCAAAATATATTCGCCTACAGCACGATATTTATCTTCAAACAGGGTCTCTGCTACCGTATCTCCAATTACCACCACAGGCGCATAGGTTGTTACGTCTTCGTCACTGAAAAACACACCCTGCGCCATTTCCCAATCTTTAGCATGAAAGTAGTCAGGGGTCGTGCCTGTAATACGTCCTGAAAAATCGTTTTCGCTGTATCTGATGGTTGCCCTTGCACTTCTTTCCGGCGCGACATAAGCCACACCCGGAACACTTTTCAATGCAGTGGCATCGGCTAACGTTAGCGATGCAATATCTCCAGATGAGCGCATATTCCTTCCACCTGGTCTAATCGAAATTAGGTTCGTGCCAATGGTTTCAATACGCTCAAGTACCTGCTGTTTGCCTCCCTCACCGATGGCCATCATGGTCACCACTGCCGCTACACCAATAATAATCCCCAAAAGTGTGAGCAAGGTTCTAAACCAATTCATTCTAAGGGCAGTGAACGCCATAGATAGGGCAGAAAAAAGTGAGATACTTGGAAAAGGTTTAATTGCCGGCTCTGATTTGCGCTCTTGAGCATGTGCGTGCTGCACTGAAGCCGCATTCTTATCAACTGATTCACCTTGGCTACGTGGAGCGCTTTTGGTATCAGTTACAATTTTCCCATCGAGCAAGTGTATTTGCCTGTCGGCATGTTCAGCAACCGCGCTATCGTGGGTGATAAGAATAATAGTCACCCCTTCTGCGTGAAGCTCGCGAAGCAGTGCCAGTAACTGCTCTCCACTCGCCGAGTCAAGGGCACCAGTGGGCTCGTCGGCTAATATTACTTCTGCACCGTTAATTAAGGCGCGGGCTACCGAGACACGCTGTTGTTGGCCACCAGAAAGCTCTGCGGGCTTGTGCTCTTTTCTGCTTGCAAGCCCAAGTTTATCAAGCAACTGTTGCGCTTTTTGAGTACGCTCTTCGCTAGGCGTACCGCTGTATATTGCTGGCAGCGCCACGTTTTCAGTGGCGTTTAGCGACGACAGTAGCTGATAGCGCTGGAAAACAAACCCAAACGTTTTCAAGCGAAGAGCAGAAAGTTGGTCTGGGTTTAACGAAGACACTGACTGCCCGTGAATACGGTACTCGCCTTCTGAAGGGGTGTCTAAACACCCCAGGATATTCATCAAGGTCGACTTACCCGACCCCGACTGCCCCATAATAGCGACAAATTCCCCCTTATCGATTGATAATGAAACCTTGTCTAATGCGGTAACTTCAAAGCCTTCCGTTTTGTAGCGGCGTGAGACGCCATCAAGTTGTATTAACGACATATTAGAACCCGTCACGGCGGCGCGGTGGACCTGATGGAGGCTGCCCACCCGGCACTCTGCGCATACCAGCTGCCGGCATTGCTGTGCCGTCAGCTAGACCGACAACTACTTCATCACCTTCTGACAGGCCTTCTATAATTTGAATATGGGTTCGATTTTTTATGCCTACTTTTACTGGGGTGCGAACCACATCATCGCCTTGTTTAAGCATTACGAATTGATTACTACCGCGCCCTTTAACTGCCGCTAATGGCACAGAAAGCGCGCCTTTCTCCTGCTCTTGCACAAAGAACACTTGGGTAGTCATGGCGTCCATTAACGTGCGATCAGGATTCTCTACATCGATAAGCACTTGGTATAACACAACGTCGTTAAGTACAGTGGGCGTAGGTAGCACTTGTCGTACGGTAGAGTAGTAGAAGGTTTTATTGTCGCCCAAGGTAGAGAAATAGACTGGCATACCGCGTTTTATTTTCTGCACATCGGCTTCGGAGACTTCAGCCCGAAGCGTCATTACTGACAAATCGGAAATTTGAAGCAACACTGGCGCGTTTTGATTGGCATTAAGAGTTTGCCCTTCACGCACTTGTAACGTGGCAACAGTTCCGGAAATTGGCGCAAATATTTTTGCAAAACCTAGCTTGGTAATATCCCCTTTCAACGAGGCCTCGTCGGCTTTAATCTGCGCGATACTCGCTGTAATTTTGCTATCGATGACTTTAAGGTCTGTGTTGCTGCTTACAACTACATCTTGGCTGACAGCATTTTGCTTAAATAGGTTTTGGTTGCGCTGCGCTCTCACTTCAGCGAGTTCTCGCTCTGCCCGCAGCTGAGCCAGCTGGGCTTTTTTGCTGTCCAGCGCCGCTTGAGAATTCTGTACCTGTGTTTCAAATACACGAGCATCGATCTCTACCAGCAAATCGCCTTCTTTAACAATATCCCCTTCTTCGACGTAGATGTTGTCTACTTGACCTGAAACCTGCGCCCCTACTTCTACGTAGCGTTTAGGCTCAAGCTGGCCTGTAGACACCAAATTTAATTCTATGTCACGTATCTCTGCACCTTGAAAGAGATACTCGGTATTTGTTTGAGGTGAGTATAGCCATGCATAAACAGCATAAGCAGGCACAAATACAGTAATTGCAATAAGCAATAGTTTAATGGGTAGAGGGAGTTTCAAAGCATTCAATCCGTATAAAAAACTGAATGCAATATAGCGAATGTAAAGATTCGCCACGAGAGTCAATCTTTACATTTACGCTATCTTTACAGACCTTTTCTAAGCTAGATAAGCATCTGAATTATGTAGTTAAAAGAGTTTTTAGAAATACAGGATGTGGGAAGGTAAATGCTATCGCGCGCCTTCATAACCAAACTGACGCCAGCTTTCATACACAAACACCGATACCGCATTAGACAAGTTCATACTGCGACTGTCTGGCAGCATAGGTATACGAACGCGCTGCTCCGGAGGAAGCGATTGAATATAGTCGTCTGGTAAGCCTCGGGTTTCCGGTCCGAAAATTAACGCATCGCCTTTTTGATAAGACACATCGCTATGAAACGCTTTACCTTTCGTTGTGCAAGCAAATACCCGTTTTGGCTTAGCATCATTCAGGTAAGCGTCTAAGCTTGCGTGGCGCTTAACGTGAGCAAATTCGTGATAATCTAAACCAGCACGTCGAACGCGTTTATCATCCCATTCAAAACCCAAAGGCTCAATCAAGTGCAACATAAAGCCACTGTTTGCACATAAACGTATGATGTTTCCCGTATTCGGCGGGATCTCTGGCTGATAGAGGACGATATCGAGCATGCTTTTTTAAATTACCTTAACAGTTAACAACCCGCTTATTTTATACCGAAATGCCATTTTTCATCACCCTTGCACGTACTTTTATTACCTGTGAAATAGAAGGCGCTGCCCTTAGTTACGATTACCTAACTAAATGTTAGCCTTGGCCTCACTTATGCAAGTGAGTCTTCTGTCAAAAAGTCGAGAATACGCGCCATGGAGCGCTCGCGAATATCGTCAGACTCGGTGAATAGCTCATGGTAAGCGCGGGGCACTATTTCAAGTTTGGCATTTGGCATAAGCTGCGCAACGCGGCGCTGACGGTTATTATCAATAATCGCGTCATCGTCTGCACTTAATACAAGCGAAGGCATTGTAATAGCGCGGGCGCTACTTTCAATTTTGTTCATAGCCTGATGTGCCGCTGCTAACCACTCTGTAGTCACGCCGCCAAGTTGAATATCCTGTTCTTCGTCATACAGCTCACGAAACAGGGCATAGCGGTTTTTGCTGTGGGTGAGCTTATTAAGTGAAAAAGGAAACGCGATATACGGGGTTTGACCAAAGAAGTACCCTGCATCTTTCTTTTTCATCCTGTTTACCGCAAGGCCTGTGCGAATTAAGCCATTCGCCAACCAATTGGGCAGAGCGGGTTTAATGCCAAACATAGGCGAAGCTAAAACGGCTTTTGAAAACAATTTCGGAAGACGCAGTAGCGTCAGCGCACCAATGGCGCCGCCCATCGAATGGCATACCAGCTGTAACGGGCCTTGCTGTAGTGGCTTTACAATAGTTTCTACAAACATGACGAAGTCATCAACGTAGTCGTCGAAATGGGCAACATAACCATGCTGAGGGTCACGGGTCATCCTGTCTGACAAACCTTGGCCTCTGTGATCTAAGATGAATACGGCGAAACCATTTTGATAGAGATCGTAAATGAACTCTTTGTACTTTAAGTAAGATTCGATTCGACCAGAGCATATTACGATCGTAGCCCGCGGCGAATCTGGGATACAGTGCGCAAAGCCTACCTTGATATTGTCTTTCCCAGAGAAGTGACCTTGAGTAACACTGTTTTGCCAAAAAGGGTTAATGTGCGTGGCAAAGGTGCTGGCTAAGTTATTTTCAGACGTGAACGTCCAGTTCATAAATACCCTATTACAGTCAAATTGCGCTCTTTGTAAGGACACGGAGCACTGTCAATTTTCTCAATTATAACTTAGGAAATGACATAGTAACTCTTAGTCCGCCGCGCTCAGAAGGTTCAGCGATTATGCGACCATGATGCAACTCAACTGCCGCTTTTGCAATGGATAACCCCAAGCCTACACCACCAGACTCACGCTCTCTGGCAAGGGTTGCCCTGTAAAACGGTGAAAAAATCCGTTCACATTCTTCACTGGTTAGCCCGTCTCCGTCATCTGTAATGTGAATATACCAATGCTGCGCATCTTCGCTAAACGCAATATGCGTGACGAGTTTGCTATGACGTATTGCGTTTCGAAGAACATTCTCGACAGCACGACAAAACATCATGCTATCGATGACCACCGTCTTTTTAGGAATATCGTCAATTCTTAACTGCTTGTTTTTATTTGCAGCTTCAAAGTTAGCATCGGTCAGTACATCGTTAAGTACCAAAGACAAAGCGTGCTTTTGCATGGTCGCCTCACCAGCTTCTGCGCGACTAAGTGTGAGTAATTGACTAACTAGCGCTTCCATTCGGTCAGCTTCTCGTTCTACGCGAGATAAGGTGGCTGGGTCTACGTTTTGCTGATGGGCAAGCCCTAACGCCATTTGCAATCGCGCCAGTGGAGAACGAAGTTCGTGAGAGACATCAGCTAATAATCGCTTTTGCGCGCCCCACATCGATTCGAGCTGCTCTGCCATTTTGTTAAAGTCGCGCGCCAACTGCCCTAACTCATCCTGACGCTTGGCAGCCTTGCCCACCCGTGTTTGCCAGTCGCCGCTTGCTAAGCGTTTTGCTGAACCTTGAATATGCAAAATAGGGTTGGTCAGCGTTTTAGCAAATAACCAACTCAAAAGCGTAGTCGTTATGAGTGCTATCGCCAAAAACAATAGAACGGGAGGGGTTTGCTTCTCTGGCATATCAAGCTTTACCGCAAAAAGCGCGAAGCGTGAATTGTCTCGCTCGAAGAAAACCGGGCCGATAATTTTGAATGCGCCGCGCTTTACTGCAATCGGAGAAGTTTGATTGACTAGACGTAGCAAATCTTCTTTATCATTGTCGCGAAGAGGAGGGCCGCCCCCTGAGACAAGACGGTTGTCGCGAATATCGACAGCCACCAGCCTACCTCTTATACCACGTGAATTGCGATCAAGTGCTTCATGTAACGGTACACTTTGAAAGCGCTCGCGCTGCATTCGCTCAATAGCCTGGTTTAAATCCTCCACTTCGCGGGGCTTGATTTGCACAACTTGAAGGTCTTCAAAAAAGAGGCGACTTCCCCAAATAGCCAAAAGCGATGTAACAATGAACGTTGCCCAAAACCAAAGAAATAATCGGCCCATGATGGCCCTTGTTGGGCTGATGCTGCGTAACAGTTTTACCATTAATGGTTTCCAACAATTAACATATACCCTACTCCGCGAATGGTTTTGATTTTTTCATCAACGGCTACCGCACTGATTTTCTTTCGCAAGTTACTAACATGCATATCAATGCTTCTGTCGAAAGCTTGCAGAGGCTTGCCAAGAATCTTTAAACTTATTTCTTCTTTCGTTACTCGCTGAGCGGCGTTAAGCATTAATAGGCGCAAAATTAAGAACTCGGTTGTGGTTAGCGTTAATTCCACATCGTCCACTTTAGCGAGCTGACTACTTGGGCTTAAAAAGATGCCATTCACAAATAAGTCCTGTTCCACAGCGCCGCCTGAAGCGGAAAGATTGTGGCGACGCACAATCGCTTTTATTCGCGCCACCAGCTCACGGTGGTTAAACGGTTTTGGTAAGTAATCATCAGCGCCCATTTCCAGACCTAATATACGGTCGTAATCATCGCCTCTTGCAGTCAGCATAAGCACAGGTGTGCTGTGGCTAGCACGCAGCTTTTTCAATACGTCAAATCCGTCCATTTTAGGCATCATCACATCCAGCAAAATAAGGTCGTAATGACGGCCAGACACAGCCTCAGATAACCCTTCTTCACCGTCGTTACGCACTTGCACCTGATACCCCATACTCGACAGATACGCAGAAAGCATTTCTGTCAGCTCAAGGTCATCATCGATAACAAGAATAGACTGCAAATGAAAATCTGAACTCATGGTATTAAACTCTTGAACGGTTGTAACTGCTGACCTTTGATTCATGAAAGTGCCTGTAATTTTTATTAACTTCAACCTACGTTTGTGGTGAGTTTTGTCTAAATTCAACGAAAAACACTGACAAACGCATACTATATCTTTTCAGACCTTTACAATCACAAAACGGCATCACCTTTACAGAAGCTTTACAATGCGTTGACTGCTTTTTGTATTTATCACGTTAGGATTAACGTGTCCGAACAAAAAGGAGACGACAATGAAAAAGTTATTAATTGCTAGTGCAACTGTAGCGGCGATTAGCTTAGGTGGATTTGCGTTGGCGCAGCCAGCAGGCCCAGGTATGCGTCACCACGAACCGGTTAAAGAAATTGTTAAACACCTTCGCGGTTTAAGCTTAAGCGACGCACAGCGCGAAGAGATAAAAACACTCGTAAGCGCATTTAAAGACGCTAACCCTCGAGTTGAATATCAAGATAGTGAAAAGCCAGATTTCGATTTTGAAACCGCTTCTGAGGCACAAATCAGTGCTTTTATAGAAACTCAGTTTGAAGAGCGTGAGTCGAAACATTTTGCGCTTGCTCAACTACGCCACAATATATTTAATGTGCTAAGTGAAGAGCAGCGAGCTAAAGTCCTGGCGCGTGAGGAAAGTAGGGAAGAAAAAAGAGCAGCGAAAGGTGACAAGCGCAGCGACGCATCTAACGAGCGAAAATCACAGTTTGCAAAACGTATGGATGATGAAGGCAAAGGCAAAAAATTCCGTGGTCACGGTAAAGGTGAAAAAGGCGACAGAGATCACCAGCGCAATGGCACGCCGTTTAAAGGCATTGACCTGACCGATGATCAGCTGACAAATCTTGCTGAACTTCGTGAATCATTCAAGGATACATCCAAAGCCAATAGAGAAACGTTGCGAAGCTTCAAGGATGCCCAACGTGACCTGATTAGAAGTTCGTCTTTTTCACAAGATACGTGGAACGCGCTTGTTGCCCAGTACAAAGACGACCTTGTCAGTGCAGGTGTTGAAAAGGCCAAACAGCGCCAGGCCATGTTTGCCGTATTAACGCCTGAACAGCAAGCTGAGTTAAAAGCGCAGCGCGAAGAAGGTCGAAAGCTACGTGAACTACTGCGTTCATAATCTTCAGTAACACCCTAACCCACCGTAAAAAGCGCTGGCCTTGGCCAGCCTTTTTTATGGCTGGCTTTCAATCTGCTAACTTTCTATTAAACTGCGCTTCACCCACAATATTTGACGTTACCGAATTTAAGCTTAAAGCTGACTGCTAAAAATTCGGTTTTACTGGCTTGTAGTCGGGTGACAAGAAAAGCGGCGACGTTATTACTAAATCAGCGGTTGCTGGTGTGCAGGCGACTGGTACATTCCATACCGAACATAGACGTAACAGCGCTTTAACGTCAGGGTCGTGGGGCGCTGGATTCAGCGGGTCCCAGAAAAAGAAAAGTGCATCTAGCTTATTTTCGGCGATGAGTGCCCCTATTTGCTGATCTCCCCCTAGAGGACCACTTTTATAGCGTGTAACTTCCAGTCCAGTTTCTTTGGCAACCAAGCCGCCTGTGGTGCCTGTGCCCACTAAATTACATTGTTTAAGCACCTCTATGTGCTGCTTAACCCAAGCTAGTAGCTCAGGCTTTTTATGATCGTGCGCAACAAGCGCCAAGGTAAGTTTGCCCATTTTATTTTCCGAGTTAATCCCAACAACCAATGCTTACGCCCACTGACGACAGCCATTAACGTCCCATCTGAGTTCTGTCAAAAGCTACTGCCAGTAGTTTCCCCGCGCATTATTAAAAGCAATGTTCATCGATAACGAAGACTGTTAATGCACCGTATGTCGAAGTGAGTATAAATATTCAGTTCAAACGGGCAACTTGTCAACTTACTGTAACAACTATAAATATATTATTAGCTACATTTTTTATTGCGTAGACGCCACACCACCGACTTAAAATATTTATACATTTTTATTGCATAAACATTCAAATTAGATACACTAGTCGACGGTTAAAGCATCCAACTCACAATTTTGAGTTGCGACTTGATAGGAATTGATGATGACACAACCAACTCGCGTTGTTGGTTCAACCACTGGCAACGATAAAGAGTTTACCTCTCCCCTGGCTGGCTACACGATGCATAGCGTACGACGATGCGTGCGCCTTTCTATGCTTTTGCGGTAGCACACTTTTTACCTTTGTGATGTGGTCGCGGTTAGGCAACGAATAACGCCCAACCAGTTTACAAAGGTAAAAAGTGATTTTTTTCTCCTTTTATTGAATTTTTGATCATGTACAACGTTTCAATTATTGGTGCCAGTGGTTACACAGGGGCACAACTCGTTCAGTTGGTTATTCAACACCCAAAACTAGTATTGGCGGGCACTTACGTGTCTGAGAATAGTAGCGACGCGGGTAAGAACATTGCAGAGCTTCACGGTAACTTGGCTCACATCAACTCTACACTCACACCAATTTCGGATGCGGCATTAGAAGAAATGGCTGACGGTGTCGATTTTATCTTTCTTGCCACACCGCACGAGGCGAGCCACGACTGGATGCCTGTCTTATCTTCAGGCAAAGCCAAAGTGCTCGATTTGTCGGGTGCATTCAGGCTAAAAGACACCAATGTCTTCGAACAGTTCTACGGCTTTCCACATACGCAAGAGCAAAGCTTAGCTCAAGCTGTTTACGGCCTTGCCGAGTGGCATGAAGCACAAATTGCCTCTGCCGACGTAATCGCTGTGCCGGGGTGCTACCCCACTGCGAGCCTTAGTGCGCTTAAACCTCTTGCACATAATAATTTACTGGATGAAAGCGTACGCCCTGTAATTAACGCTGTTTCAGGCGTATCGGGTGCAGGAAGGAAAGCCAGCCTAACCACCAGCTTTTTTGAAGTTAGCCTGCAGGCATATGGCGTGCTAGGCCATCGTCACACCCCAGAAATTGAAGCTTACTTGGGCACCCCTGTTATCTTTACGCCGCACTTGGGTAATTTTAAACGGGGGATTTTGGCGACCGTGACCGTTAAGATTAAAGCTGGTACCACCAGCGCACAACTTGAACAAGCGTACACTGACGCCTATGCTGATAAACCCATTGTGCGTTTGCGCAAGAGTTTTCCAAAAATTGACGACGTTGCTCATACCCCATTTGTTGATCTTCATTGGAAGTTAGATGAAGCATCTGGATACGCAGTTATTACCGCTGCAATCGACAACGTAATGAAAGGTGCTGCCTCTCAGGCAATACAGTGCCTTAACATAATGACGAAACAACCAGTAGAGACAGGGTTAGTACTATGAGTGTTTCACCAATTGTAATTAAAGTTGGCGGTGCATTACTCGACGATACCGCCGCAATGACACGGTTATTTCTAAGCGTAAAAGACGTGCAGGCCACACGCCCCGTGGTAGTGGTTCACGGAGGCGGACCATTAGTGGAGACGCTTATGGCGAGTCTTGGTCTTCAAAGCACAAAAATTGATGGCCTTCGGGTTACGCCCGATGAACATATGCCTTATATCTGCGGAGCCCTCGCTGGCTCTGCCAACAAGCAGCTATGCGCAGCGGCTTTGGCTTCAGGCTTAACCCCTGTTGGTTTGTCGTTGTTAGACGGTAATATGGTGGTGTGTGAGCCTCTAGCTGACCAGTATGGTGCCGTGGGCGTGCCGTCGACAGCAGACGCATCATTTCTAAAAAGCGTATTAGCCCAGTCAACACTACCGGTAATCAGTTCTATTGGTTCAAGCCCACAAGGTAGATTGCTAAATGTAAATGCCGATCAAGCCGCAACAGTTATTGCTGAGCTTCTTAACGCTGAGCTTTTACTTCTTTCCAATGTTGACGGTGTGTTAGACGGTGACAAATTGCTAATTAGCGAACTTAGCGCTGCAAGCATATCGAAGTACGCAGATGAAGGCGTTATTACCGACGGGATGAAGGTAAAAGTGGATGCGGCACTCGCGTCTGCAGAGAATTTAGGCCGCGCGGTTTACATCGCGAATTGGGCCGCCGACATCAACGACATTTTAAATAAGAAAACGGGCACGCAAATACTGCCCTCAGCCCTGACAAATACACCGTCAAAAAACGCTGATTTACCCCACACCGACTTTACAAAAGGCAATGCCGGAGAAGTACAATGAAACAGGACCTACTAACCTTTGCAGACTGGACACCCGAGGCAATGAAAAACTTGCTGCAATTGGCTGTAGAAATTAAACAAGCCCCAGCGAGTTACAGCAACGTGCTAGCGGGGAAATCAATTGTTGCCCTGTTTGAAAAGCCGTCTTTGCGAACCCGCGTAAGCTTCGATATTGGTATTAACAAGCTTGGCGGCCACATGGTGTATTTAGATGTGCAGTCGGGCAAATTAGCAGGTCGTGAAGATGCCGTGGACACCGCTGCTAACCTTGCGTGCTGGGCTGACGCCATTGTTGCTCGCGTATTTTCTCACAGCACGCTGGAAACCTTTTCTAAGGCTGCAAATGTGCCCGTTATCAACGCATTGTGTGATAAATATCATCCATGCCAAGGCCTTGCAGATTACCTCACTATGTTTGAACGCTTCGGCAAAACCGAAGGTCTTACCATGGCTTATGTAGGCGACGGCAACAATGTAACTCACTCACTATTAATTGTTGGTGCGCTGCTAGGTTGCAACCAAGTTGTAGTCACGCCAGAGGGCCACGAAGCTGCACCTGAAATTGTGGCGCAAGCCAAAGCGATTGCCGAGAAAACGGGTGTATCGATTGTTGAAAGCACTGAGCTTAGTGCTGCTAACGGTGCAGACGTTATCTATGCAGACACATGGCTTTCGATGGGTGACGAAACGCCACTTGAAGTGATCAAAGAAAAGTTCATGCCTTATCAGGTGAACGAAGCGTTGATGGAAGCAACCGGTGCTAGCTACGTTATGCATTGCCAACCTGCCCATCGCGATTTAGAAATTACGGGCTCGTTGATTGATAGCGATAAATCGCTATTAATGCAGCAAGCCGAAAATAGAATGCATGGCCAAAACGCCATCCTTACTCAATTACTTAACGCTTAAAAAGACGCCTAAAAGACGCTTAGAAGGATTATTTAGATGCAAAACGTTAAAAAAATCGTGCTGGCCTATTCAGGCGGGCTTGATACATCAGCCATCATTCCATGGCTTAAAGAAAACTATGGCTGTGAAGTTGTCGCGTTTGCAGCAGATGTGGGTCAAGGTGATGAAGAACTAGAAGGTCTTCATGAAAAAGCTATCGCATCTGGCGCAAGCGAATGCCACATTGTTGATTTGAAAGAAGAGTTCGTAAGCGAATATATCTTCCCTACTATCACTACAGGTGCGGTTTACGAAGGTGAATACCTGTTGGGTACGTCAATGGCACGCCCGGTTATCGCCAAAGCGCAAGTTGAGATTGCACGTAAAGTAGGTGCCGACGCGCTATGCCACGGCTGTACCGGTAAAGGCAACGACCAGGTGCGCTTTGAAAGCACCTTTGCTGCTCTAGCCCCTGATCTTACGGTTATTGCGCCATGGCGTGAGTGGGATATGGTAAGCCGTGAAGACCTATTGGCTTATCTAGCAGAGCGCAATATTCCAACCACAGCGTCAGCAACCAAAATTTACAGCCGTGATGCAAACGCATGGCACATCTCACACGAGGGCGGCGAGCTTGAAGATCCATGGCAAGAGCCTACCAAGCAAGTGTGGACCATGACAGTTGATCCTGAAGATGCACCTGATACTCCAGAGCGCGTAACCCTGTCTTTTGACGAAGGAAAACTGACTCACGTTGATGGTGAGGCACTATCGCCTTATCAGGCGCTAGTAAAACTTAATACTGTAGCTGCGGCACATGGCGTTGGACGTATCGACATTGTTGAAAACCGCCTTGTTGGTATGAAGTCACGTGGCTGTTATGAAACGCCAGGAGGCACCGTACTGCTTAAAGCGTATAAAGCCCTAGAAACTATGGTGCTAGATAAGGCTGCGCTTAAATACCGTGAGCAAATTGGCCTTGAGTTCTCTCACGTGATGTACGACGGCCGTTGGTTCACCGCCCTTAACGATGCGCTACTTGCTGGTGCTGCTTCTTTTGCGAAGAAAGTAACAGGCGATATCGTGGTTAAGCTATACAAAGGCCAAGCTACGGTAACTCAGCGTCGTTCACCTAATAGTCTTTACTCTGAAGACTTTGCCACCTTTGGTGCTGATGATGTTTACGACCAGAAGCACGCTGAAGGCTTTATCCGCCTATTCAGTCTTTCAAGTCGTATCGCAGCACTGAAGAAACAAGGTGAACAGTAAGCATTACCTACAAAAGTAAAGCTTAAGGCAGAAAAGTATTTAAGGAGCATCACATGGCGTTGTGGGGTGGCCGGTTTGAATCCGGTGCAAGTAGTATGTTTAAACAGGTTAACGACTCGCTACCGTTTGACCAAGTTATGGCGAGCCAAGATATTCAAGGCTCTATCAGCTGGTCGCGTGCGCTGCAAAAGGCAGGTGTATTGACCGTTGACGAACAAGCCCAGCTTGAATCCGCACTGAGCGAGTTAAAAGCGAAAGCTGATGCAGGTGAATTAGACTTTAACGCATCTAGCGAAGAAGACATTCACAGCTTTGTTGAAGCTGCGCTTATAGAGAAGCTTGGCGACATTGGTCGTAAACTTCATACCGGGCGTAGCCGAAACGATCAGGTTGCTACCGACTTTCGCCTGTGGGTACGTGAACATATTGCCTCACTTCGCACTGATGTATTAGGTGTAATAAAGTCGCTTCTTAATGCCGCTAGCCGTCATCAAGAAGCGATCATCCCAGGTTACACGCACTTACAGCGTGCACAGCCTATTCACTTTGCCCACTGGTGCTTAGCTTACGTTGAAATGCTAAAACGTGACTTAAGCCGTTTAGACGACCTAAAAGTACGCATGAATCAGTGCCCTTTGGGTTCAGGCGCATTGGCAGGCACTACTTTCCCTGTAGACCGTCACGCCATTGCTGAAGAACTGGGTTTTGATTCTCCATGCCTAAACAGCCTAGACGCAGTGTCTGACAGAGACTTTGTTCTAGAGCTTTTGTTTGTAGCCAGCACCAGCATGATGCACTTGTCACGTCTTGCCGAAGACATGATTTTTTATAACTCTGGCGAAGCAGGATTCTTACAGCTTGGCGATAGCGTAACCTCTGGTTCATCGCTTATGCCGCAGAAGAAAAACCCTGATGCACTAGAGTTAATGCGCGGCAAATGTGGCCGTGTGTTTGGTTCTTTGCAGGCGCTCTTAGTTACCATGAAGGGTCTTCCACTTGCGTATAACAAAGACATGCAAGAAGACAAAGAAGGCGCTATCGACACCGTAAACCAGTGGCACATTTGTTTGTGCATTGCCAGCGAAGTGCTTGACTCGCTGCAGTTAAACGAAGAGCGCTGTCGCGTTGCGGCAACCCAAGGGTTCTCTAACGCCACTGAGCTTGCCGATTATCTGGTAGGAAAAGGTGTACCGTTTAGAACAGGACACGATATTGCCGGGCGTGTTGTGCTTCAGGCCATCGACAAAGGCTGCGCCATTGAAGATTTGCCCCTAAGCGACATGCAGGCTATTTGCGACAAAATTGAAGACGACGTTTACCCGGTATTACAGCTAGAGTACGGCGTTAATCAACGCAATATCTTGGGCGGCACCAGCAAAGAAACCGTGACGAAAGCACTGTATCAAGAGCTGGAAGACTTGGATAAGCAAGGGTAGCGACAAGGAACTGCTTAGATGGTATTAGCGCATCATGACGGCATAAAACTGTTTCGCAGTTCACTGCCCTATATTAATGCTCATCAGGGAAAGACGTTCGTATTGATGTTCGGTGGCGAAGCCATTGAACATCCAAATTTCCCCAATATTATTCACGACATTGCCCTGCTTAACAGCTTGGGCGTGCGCGTAGTCGTAGTGCACGGTGCCCGCCCGCAGATTGATCAGCGCGTTGCCCTTCGCAACATCGAAGGTCGCTTTGAAAGCGGTGTGCGCATAACCGACAAACAAACCCTTGAGTGCGTAAAAGATGCCGCCGGCTCTGTACGTTCTCAGGTAGAAGCCTTACTTACTATGGGGCTTCCAAACTCACCTATGCACGGTTCGCAAATACGCGTGTGCTCGGGCAACTTAGTCGTTGCCAAGCCAATGGGCGTGCGGGGCGGCGTTGATTTTGAAAACACCGGTTTAGTACGCCGTATTGATACCACCGGCATTAATGATCATTTGAACGATGGCTCGATTGTGCTGCTATCGCCTATGGGCTATTCATCTACGGGAGAAGTGTTTAACTTGTCTCACGAAGATGTGGCCACGCAGGCGGCGATTGCCCTCAAAGCTGACAAGCTTATTGTATTTTCAAACTTTGACGGCATATTCAATCGCGAAGGTCGCTTACTTCGCACCATTGAACGACCTCAGTTAGAACAGCTGATCATGGCAGGTGACATTACCACCGAAGATACGGTGTTAAGCGCCCTTACCACTAGTGTTGCTGCCGGCGTTCCCCGTGCTCACTGCATTAGCTTTGAAAAGGATGGCGCACTGCTTCAAGAGCTGTTCACCCGCGACGGTACAGGCTCGCTCGTAATGGAGCATCATTACGAACAGTTGCGTGCAGCCACCATTGAAGATGTGGGCGGTATCTTAAAGCTGATAAAACCGCTAGAAGAAAGCGGCGTGTTAGTGAAGCGATCTCGTGAGCGTTTAGAGAACGAAATAAATCAGTTTATCGTCATAGTGCGCGACGGCATGATCATCGCCTGCGCAGCTTTGTATTTATACCCTGAAGACGGCTGTGCCGAATTAGCTTGTGTGGCGACCCACCAGGACTATCGCGGCAAGAACCGCGGCGAACGGATTTTAGACGAGGTGCGAGCCCGCGCCAAAGAAGCCGGCATTAACAGTATTTTTGTATTGACCACAGTTACGGCGCACTGGTTCTTAGAACAAGGGTTTGAACCCGCAGATATCAGTGTATTACCTGCCGTAAAAAAAGAACTGTATAACTTCCAGCGCAACTCTAAAGTTTTTACCTTAACGGTTTAAAGGCTCTCTAGCCAACGTTAATCAATTAAGAAGTTTCCTTATCGTTAATTAATAAGGGAACTTCTCTCTTCTTTTTATATCATATTGAAAATATTAGTGTTATTGCTGCGTTTATTACTATCACTAACATTAGTAAAGGGTTATATTAAATCACTCACCTCGGTGAGCTATTTGCAACACTCTAGTATTGAACTTATTTGAACGTCAGCGGTTTACTAGTGATTTCTCGAACAATCAAAATAATAAAAAACTATCTTTTACTTAATGAAGATAACCTAAGAACCACCGATGCTGACGTGTGGCGTCTAAGTGTGCTGCGCACCATTCTACTAATTGGTGTTGTCCTTACCTCGGCCATTGTGGCGCACTCTTCATATACTGCGTATGTACAGGAACTTTATTATGTTATGTACCTAACGCTAGGCTTCACTGCCTTTCTCTTTGCCACACTTTCAATAGGCATGAAACATATAAAGGTTGCTTCTGCATGCCTTGTACTGGCTGTTGTTGGAGCCTCACTGTGCATCTTGTTTTTCACTGTTGATTTAGATTCAACGCGTTATGGCCTACTTTTGTTGTTCACGTTGCCGATTATTGTCCGTGTTCTATACGGCGTGAAAGCATCTATTGCGACCATGCTGCTAAACCTCATTCCGTATTATTTCTTGCTTAATAATACGCAAGTAGCCCCTTTATTTGGCATTGATATTACATTGCCCGACACCCATACCTATCTGTCGTCATTGATTTTCCTGTTTTTCAATTTTTGTATTCCAATGGCGGTGTTACGAGTAATGTCGTCTTTAGAAAGGCAGTCTGAGCACAATTTATTACAGAGTAAAAAGCTTAATAAGCTCGTTAGCCGATATCAGGAAATATTCAACAACGGTGGCACTCCATCATTCTTTTGTGATGAACAAGGACGCATAATTCAGGCAAACAAAGCTGCAAGAGCGCTAGTCAAAAAGTACCGGCCAGAGAGTGAATATATTCAAGATCTTTTCTCTTTGTCTCACCCCATCACAAAGGGCGTAAACCAGCACGCTTCCATTTTTGACGCTCCCGAACGAGAATTTAGACTTCAACCTGCTAGCCTTGAACATCACAAAAAGCAACTTATCCATTGCCACGACATATCAGCAAATAAGAAAAGCCTAATGGAGTTCGATGCGTTTAAGAAGCAGCAGTATGAGAAGCACTATTTTAATGAACTAACAGGGCTTAAAAATCATCACTTTTGGAAAAAAGCGGAATCGAGCGAGAGTATTTTAAATCGACATATTGTTTTGTTGAAATTGGCTAACCTCAGAGAAGTGAATTTGCAATACGGTTACAGTCAGGGTGACCAGTTGCTTTTAAGCGTAGCGTCGCTATTACAAAGCGAATTCGCTAATGATGTCGCGGTTTATCAATTCCCTGGCGCTAAATTTTTATTTACCGTGCACGGCAAACACCTTTCAACACAAACTATAGAACATTACCTAGAACGTCGATTGCCCACCAGCATGGTTATCAATTCAGCGCGAGGTAGTGTAGAACATCCGCTGAAATGGCGTGCGGGGCATTATCATGCCAGTCGTGAAATTAGTTTAGATGCTGCCGCTGAATGCTGCGCAATAGCCCTTAGCCAAAGCGAGGATTTCGCTCCTTTTATCTCGTTTAGCATCAATACAGTGAAAACTATTCGAGAAAACACACAACAAAAAGACAAAGTAAAAGCCCTTCTTGATAACGGATGCCTTGCCTTGTACCTGCAGCCACAGGTATCGATTCACGGCACTACTGTAGGCTACGAAGTGCTGGCTAGATTGAAAGAGCCAAAATCCGGGACAATTCTTCAACCATTTCAGTTTCTCCCACTGGTTGAGGAAAACAAATGGGAAGTGCTATTTACGCAAAAAATTATCGATGGCACCTTGGCACTGTTAGACAATTGGCCTAGCAACTTACCAAAGGTCCCGTTGGCGATTAACTTATCAGGCCCAGAGTTACTCAGCGACCTCTTTTATGAAAAGCTGCTGCGTCGCTTCTCAGAGACCCCAGAACTGGGTGAGCGCCTCAAGTTAGAGTTGACAGAAACATCTGTATTAGCCAGCCATAATGAGACTAAGCGCCGCTTGACGTCATTAGCCAATGTGGGAGCAACCATTATTATTGACGACTTCGGAACCGGCCACGCATCGCTTTCGCAGCTTATAGATATGTCTGCCAGCATCATAAAGGTAGATAGAGAGTTTGTAGAAAGAGTGGAAACGTCTGAACGACATCGCAAAATTGTTAAGATGACCCTGGACCTTGCTAAGAGTCTAGATATGCAGACCATTGCCGAAGGGGTGGAAACACAGGCTCAGCTGCGTGTACTTAAAGACATGGGTTTCAATATTTTCCAAGGCTATTTGTTTGGTAAGCCGGCTCCTGTTGAGCATTGGGTTAAGACCTCAAAAGCTCGCGCATAAACACATCCCAATCGCTCTAAGCGTTCTGCATACGTAATCATCAGAAATTGAAATAGTCATACTATTGCAAATCTTAACCACCGGCGCTTTACTGGTATGACCAGAAGCCTGATAAACACTAAGGTACTCCCTGTGAGCAAGACGATGATAAAGGACATTCAAGTGACCTGTGAAGATGGTATGCATCTGACCGCTTCACTCTACACGCCTCCATCACCAGCCAAAGCAGCTGTCATGATTGGCCCTGCAACGGGTATAAAACGGCAATTCTACAGCGCTTTTGCCACTTATTTATGTGAACAAGGGTATGGCGTTATTACCTTCGATAACAGAGGCATTGGCGGTTCGGTAAAAGGCAGCGTTAAACAAAGTGATGCGTCGCTAGTGACATGGGGCGAACAAGATATGCCCGCGGTATTAGAGACATTGAAAGTTCAATTCCCTAATGTGCCCTATTTTCTTGTTGGTCATAGTGCTGGTGGTCAGCTGCTGGGGTTGATGCACAATGTGCACGACCTTACTGCCTTTTGTAATTTTGGTAGCTCTTCGGGCAGTCTAAGAAACATGCGTAAAAGCTATTTGCTAAAAGCCCATTTCTTTATGAATTTCTATATTCCCGTAAGTAATTTGCTGTTCGGTCATACCAAATCTCAATGGGTAGGCATGGGAGAACCACTACCTAAAAAGGTGGCGCGCCAGTGGCAAAAATGGTGTAACGGTAAAGGCTACGTAAAAACAGGCTTTGGCAGTGATATTAACCAGCATCATTACGACACCATTCAAATACCTTCTAAGTGGTTACTCGCCAACGACGACGACATTGCTAATATTCACAATGTTCACGATATGATTAGCATTTTCCCCAATATGGAAGCAGAAGTGGAGGAGCTAGACCCTCAGGCCTACAACGTAAAGGAAATAGGTCACATGAAGTTTTTCTCGCGGAAGTGTCAGCATTTATGGCGTAAGGTTACCAATTATTTTAATCAGTACGTCTGAATTAACGTGTTATAGCAGTGTCGTGACAACGTGGCTCTGCGCACTATCGATGCTTACTCAAAGAACAGGTAAATATATAATTTGTCGTCTATAGTGTTGTTATAAAAGACCTGTGAACCAGCAGGTTAAATGTAAAACAAGAAATATAACAACGTTACAAAATCGCTTTTCATACCAGTGTTATATTGCGCAACATACAAATGATGACTCAATGAAAAAAGATACGCGACAAAAAATCTTAGATGCCGCTTCGGCGCTATTTTTAAAAGGTGGCATTAACGCACTGAGTGTTCGCGCCATTGCCAAAGGCGCCGGAATGTCCACGATTGGCATCTATAGTCACTTTAAAGGTAAGCAAGGTATTTTAGACGCGCTTTATATTGAAGGGACTGAACTGATAGAGCGCGAAATATTAGCGGCAGATGGCAATACCCCAGCAGAGAAAGTCATTAACGGCTGCGAGCGTATTCTGAGCTTTTCTGAAACGCACGTGGCTCACTACCAGCTTATTTTCTCTTCTAATTTAAAGGGCTATACGCCCTGTGAAGATGCCATTGAAGCAAGTGAAAAAGCTTTTAGCACCTTCACAAACCTCACCACGGCACTAATCAAGAAAGAACTTTCTACTGATGACAAACAGAGCGTGGCTATGCAGCTATGGGCACTTAGTCATGGTTATATCACCTTAAGTCAGCATCACTCCAGCAACTACCTCACTGATAATAATTGGAAAGAGCGCGCGCTTCAGGCAATACGCCTGCACGTTTACGCCCTCGTCGCTACCAAGTAGTAAAAAGGGGTCAGAGTACATTTCAATAATGTACTCTGACCCCATTTACTGTTATTTGCTTGCTACCGCTTTTCTCACGCGAGCGCCATAATCGCTGTCGGCTAAATCGTATTGTACAAACATGGCTTCTTGAACGTCCTTCGTAGCTTGGCTTAGGCCTTCAGCAATGTTGTTTACCAACTGCTGCTTTTGGTCTTCACTCATGATGCGGTAAAGGTCACCGGCCTGTGAGTAGTTATCTTCGTCACGGTTATCGTAAATATCTAACCATGCGTCTTGCTCTAGCGGCATAGGCGGCTCTTGAAACTCTGGCGCTTCAGCTGGCTCACCAACTCGCGCGCGATTGTTGGGGTAAAAGTTCGCTCCACTTCCTGCAAAGGCTGGATTGATCCCTGCAAAGGCTCCATCTCGTTGGTAATTGTGCACTGGGCAACGCGGCGCGTTTACCGGAATTTGATTGTAGTTCGCACCAATGCGATATCTATGTGCGTCTTGATAGCCAATTAGTCGCGCTTGAAGCATTCTGTCTGGCGACGCACCAATGCCGGGAACCAAATTGCTCGGCGCAAACGCTGCTTGTTCCGTTTCAGCAAAGTAGTTATCAACATTACGGTTTAACTCCAACTGACCTACTTCAATGAGTGGAAAGTCGCTGTGCGGCCATACCTTCGTTAGGTCAAACGGATTAATGTGGTAATTACGCGCTTCCTCTTCAGTCATAATCTGCACATTCACGGTCCACGATGGAAAATCGCCGTTATCAATGCTTTCGATTAGATCTTGCTGAGCGCCATAAGCAGGCATCTTTGCCGCTTCTTCGTTAGTCAGCGTTTTGATACCTTGGTTAGTTTTAAAGTGCCATTTCACCCAATAGCGTTCGCCTGCATTATTCCAGAAACTCAACGTATGCGAGCTATAGCCATTCACGTGGCGATATGAAAGGGGAATACCGCGGTCAGACATCAAGATTGTCGATTGATGTAATGACTGAGGGTTGTTCGCCCAAAACTCATAGACTGCCTGCGGGTCTGGCAAGTTAGTACGCGGGTTCTTCTTTTGACTGTGAATAAAGTCTGGAAACTTGATGCCATCTCGTAAGAAGAATACCGGGGTATTATTGCCTACCATGTCCCAGTTCCCCTGATCGGTATAAAACTTCACTGAGAAACCACGAGGGTCACGGGCATAATCACTTGAATCCTGACCGCCGCCTACAGTGGAAAAGCGCAAGAACACATCGGTTTTCTGCCCCTCTTTCTGCAGGAAGTCTGCAATCGTGTAGTCAGATAAGCTTTTAGTTAGCGTAAAGGTTCCATACGCAGCACTGCCCCTTGCGTGAACTACGCGCTCTGGAATTCGCTCGCGATTAAAGTGCGCAAGCTTCTCAAACAGATAATGATTGTCGAAAGTCACCGGCCCGCGTGGACCCGCTGTTCGGCTCTGGTTGTCATTAGCAACGGGCGCACCATTGCTAGACGTTAGCGTAGTAGGTTTAATAGCTTCACCTGAAAATGGACACTTACTCATTGCGAATTCCTTCTGGTTCGTTTCTCACCGATTTTTAGTCTTACTAAAATTGGATGCTGGTGTGTGATTAAAGAAACAGTATTAATCACGTTTTTCGTTGAAAAGAATGTTCGCTGATTCAATTAAACAATTAAAGTGAACAAAATAGATAGTCCTAATCGTGATTTCAAATCATGGCCATGATCTGACTTTAAGTTATGGAGAAGAATGGCTGAGCTTAGCGTGTTGAGAAAAGACAATCTTAGACTGTCTAAAACATGAGTTTGAAGGGAGCCAAAATTTGTATCATTTAATTTCAAACCATCAAGCGGGCGCTAGGGAGTTTCGAGGACAGCAACACCAGAACTAGTTGGTATTACTTTTTTGCAATGAAGGTCTAGCGTTGGTTCTTGTGCGTAACTAAATAGATAAAAGTTGGTAAATTACTAGGGCTTGCGACATGACAAAGCCACTCATATTCATTACTGGTTTTTTGATGCTGTGCATGATCACTTTTGCGTCTTGGAAAACGTTTGAAGCCTTAAGCCATTTCAATGATAAGAATACCGAGCTCACCTATATGGGCAGTTCGGGGTGGCAGTGGCATAACAAATCACAAGGGCTTCAAATAAAGCGATTGGAAGGCCAATTGCCTGCTATGAGAAAAGTTTCAAAGAGCAAAGAATATGCATCGCTAATTACCATTACAAAAAACGGTCACTATCGCGGCTTTGTGTTTTTTGACCAAGACTGCGAAGAAGGAGAGATAGTCTCTGAGAGAGTGACTTACAGCGGCGCCAGAGAAGCAAAACTCGAAGTTTTGCACTGCCTACATGGAAAGCTGGTGTATATGAAAAGCTGGTCAGCAAAACCCACCGGACGCTGGCGAGGCCGTGTGGGTAACTTTGAATTTGACGAAGCCTTGAGCGAGTGGGATTTCACACCACTTCAACAAGCCTATCTAAAAAGTGTGGCAGAACTCATCTGAAAATTGGGGTCAGAGTACTTTTTAAATGTACTCTGACCCCATTATTTAGGCTTTGGCTAGTGCGTCGTCAATATCTTTGGCGCTGTGGCGGTTTTCCAACTGACCGTCGTCGCCCCACGTTCTATTTACAATGCGGCCACGTTTAACGCCTTCTCGCTGCTCTAATTGCTTAGCCCAGCGGACCAAATTGGTGTACTCGTGCACCTGAAGAAAAGTCGCTGCGTCGTATAAATTACCTAGTACCAAGTTACCGTACCATGGCCAAATAGCCATATCAGCAATGCTATATTCGCTGCCAGCCATGAACTCATTGTTTGCTAAGTGCTTGTCTAGCACATCTAGCTGACGCTTAGTTTCCATGGTAAAGCGGTTGATAGGATATTCCATTGGGTAAGGCGCATAGCTGTAGAAGTGCCCGAAACCACCGCCTAAGTATGGCGCTGAGCCCACCTGCCAGAACAGCCAGTTGAAGCATTCTGCCTTGGCATGAGCATCTTGGGGAATGAACTTACCGAACTTTTCAGCGAGGTAAACTAAAATAGAACCCGACTCAAACAGCTTGGTTTCTGGCGTCGTTGTCGTGTCGACCATGGCAGGAATTTTACTATTCGGGTTAACGTCAACAAATCCAGAAGAAAATTGATCGCCTTCACCAATGTTTATTAGCCAAGCGTCGTATTCTGCTTCACTTACGCCAGCAGCTAACAGCTCTTCTAACATGATGGTAACTTTCTGACCGTTTGGTGTAGCTAACGAGTAAAGCTGCAAACCATGGTCGCCATTGGGACGAGCCTTTTCATGGGTAGCGCCCGACACAGGACGATTGATACTGGCCCACTTGTTGCCGTCATCCTCAGCCTGAGTCCAAACTTCTGGTGGTGTGTAGTTACTTTCTGTCGACATAGCAATTCCTTTAAATGACTTTATCGTTAAGGTTAGTGCAATACATAGCTACTAAGAACAGCTTTTAAAGACTTATAGCTCAACCCTGTCGACTAACAAACGCCGATATACGTTTATTGACATAAAAAAGCCGCGCTTTGGCTATGCCCAGAGCGCGGCTTTGTGAATAAAAGGCGAGCAGTCCTTTGCCCGCAAACTGGTACTATTCGATAGCCACCGTCGTGGTGTCGCCAGCTACTACTGTGGCAATATCGATAGTTTGTAAAAAGAAACCGTTTTCTGCGTCTTCATCTGTTTCAGGCTCGTCAAATAGCGCTGTGCATGAAAAGCTTAGCGAGTACTCGCCTTGAGGCATGAAGCCCGCGGTAAAATTAAATGTTTCGTCTGACTCGTTATACGTTACTGGTACAACAGTGAATGGGCGCAGTTCGGTATCGTCCACGCCAGCATCGGCGTCATCACCAAGGGTGTCTAGAAGGTTCTGTTCACCTTCGTAAATATAAACTGCATTACCAACGAACATGTCGGTTTTAACAGCGCACTTCTCGTCCATCACTAGCGTGCTATCTACCGTGCCGTTTAGCGTTCCTACTTCGTCATTTAACACAAGGCGAACACCGCGAGGTTTCAGCATAATGACTTCTTGCCCTACTGGATCGACTAAGCTTTTTCTTAAATCGAACTCAACGGTGTAGGCTGCGTCAAAGTTAGGCTGCGCTGTGAAACCGTCAAGCTTCAGCTCGCCACTTGGCACGCGAATAGGGTACGTTCCCTCATTAGTCACGATGTAAGAATCATCCGTTACACTGAGGCGTAGTTGATTGTAGTCACCTACTGGGATTTCAGTATCTTCTACGATAACTTCAAATTGCTCGCCCGGTAGCGACAACAAGTCGATGCTTCGAGGGTCTCCGTTTTCGTCTTCAACGGAAAACGTGATTGGTGATTCGTTGCCAATTAATTCAACTTCATCGAAATACACCACTACTTCACTGGCATCATCTACAGGGGCGTCAGAAACTGAAAGGGAAAAGGTACTCGTGGTGGGCGTTGGCTGGTCTTCAACCTTATCATCTGAGCCTCCACACGCGCTAAGCGTGGCAAGTGCGGCCATCACCAATGATGTAGAAAACGAGCGTTTAATGATTCGAGAATATAAAGAGTTTGGGCTGTTTTTAATTTTTTTCATCTCTAACACCTACTTTTCCTATTTTTGTGTTTCAGGAGGTGCAGTATCAATGATTGTGCCAACAACAAATTACACATAAATAACAACAACTTAACTAGAAAAGTCTGAGTTGATTTATATATTGGAGGAAGGAAATGTTGCGCATAGGCAACACCTTTTTACATAAGATAAATATTACTTAGAGAAATGAATGAAATACGAACAGTTAAGCCACTGTATTACATTCGTTTTTGCGCGGAGATAACGGATAAAAGTATAAGTTACACATATAAAAAAAGCAGGCTTAGCCTGCTTTTTCAAAAACGTTAGCTGTTTTTAGATGCTAACACGCTTGTAAGGGCGGTATTCTGCCTTCCAGAAGTTGCGTTCTATGCTGGCGCGCAATGCGTCTTCAGACATCTCAAGCGCTAGTCCTTGCTCCATAGCAACTTTACCCACTTCAAAAGCAATCTCACGACTAATTTCAGCAATTGCAGCAAGTGGTGGCAATAGTGAGCCTTGACCTGTGTTGACTAATGGCGACGCCGAAGCTAGCGCATTACTTGCCGCCATCAACATTTCATCGCTGATTAGCTTCGCTTTTGATGCAACAACACCAAGGCCAATGCCTGGGAATATGTAAGAGTTATTGCACTGAGCAATAGGGAACACTTTACCGTTGTACTCAACAGGTTTAAACGGACTACCCGTAGCAATAATCACTTCACCTTCTGTCCACTCAATCACTTGCTCTGGTCGCGCCTCTACCTGACGAGAAGGGTTACTTAACGGGAAGATGATCGGTAGCTCACAGCCTTGTTTCATGGCGCGAATAACTTGTTCAGTGAACAAGCCTGGCTGGCCTGAAACGCCAATTAGTACGTCTGGCTGGGCGCAGTGCATAACATCTAGCAGTGACGCGTAATCACCACTGAACGTCCAATCCGCTAGGTCTTCGTTTTTCTGCTGAAGTTTTTGCTGGAAGTCGCGTAAGCCTTCCATGCCTTCGGTTACCAAACCAAAACGATCAATCATGAACACTTGCTTACGCGCTTGTTCGTCAGTCAGTCCTTCAAAGACCATCTGCTGTATTAGCATTTCTGCAATACCGCAGCCTGCCGAACCCGCACCCACAAACACGACCTTCATGTCACGCAGCTTTTGCTGCTTGGTTTTACAAGCCGCCAAAATAGTGCCAAGGGTAACGGCAGCAGTCCCCTGAATATCGTCGTTAAAACAGCACACGTCGTTACGATAGCGATTTAATAACGGCATAGCGTTTGGCTGCGCAAAATCTTCAAATTGAATCATCACGTCAGGCCAGCGTCGCTTCACAGCGTTAATGAACATATCAACGAATTCGTCGTATTCTTCCTGTCCAATACGCGGATGGCGTGCCCCCATATACATCGGGTCGTTTAGCAGCTTTTCGTTGTTAGTTCCCACATCTAGCATGACTGGCAATGTGTACGCAGGGCTAATTCCACCGCACGCCGTGTAAAGGGAAAGCTTACCGATAGGGATACCCATACCGCCAATACCCTGATCGCCTAACCCTAAAATTCGCTCACCATCGGTCACAACAATCACTTTCACTTTTCGCTTAGTGGCATTGCGAACGATGTCATCTAACTGGTGGCGTTCTTCATAAGACACGAATAATCCACGCGAGCTGCGGTAGATATCAGAAAACTGTTCACATGCATCACCGACTGTCGGGGTGTAGATGATGGGCATCATCTCATCAATGTGCTTTTGAATTAGGCGGTAGAACAAGGTTTCATTGTTGTCTTGAATGGCACGCAGGTAAATATGCTTATTTAGAGCTTCATCGAAGCTACTGTATTGCATATAGGCACGTTCAACTTGCTCTTCAATGGTTTCGTACCTTGGAGGCACAAGACCAGTTAGGTTAAACGCAGCGCGCTCGCGTGCCGTGAAGGCACTGCCTTTATTCAGTAGGGGCGTTTCCAGCAATGAAGGGCCGGCATGAGGAATATAAAGATATCGCTGTGAATCTTCTGACATTGGTTTTCCGATAATTGTTCAGGCAAATACATCACCTAAGCCTGAAGCGGCACGCGAACAACGTGCCTCTTAGTAATTAGAATATTTCTTCTGGCTCTGGCGCAGTAGTCGTATCCTGCGTGGCTGGATCCAACACTTCGTCATCACGGACGTAAGTGGTTGGCTCGGTTCCCTGCAGGAAATATTCGAATAGTGTCGTATGGTCTGTTCGTCTGGTCAACTTTCCACTGGTACGATCAATGCGGACACGCACTATATTCTCTGGTACGGGCATAGGCGTATGCGGTTTACTTTCAAGGGCGTGTTGCATAAACCTGATCCACGCAGGCTGAGCAGCTTTAGCTCCATCTTCGATGCCAATCATGGCATTACCTATCCAGTTAAACTTCTCAGGGTTCTTGTTGATGAGGTTTTGGTTTCGCGTTGCACGCCCCAACTGTCGACCCATGTTGTCAAACCCTACCCAAGTCGTCGCCACCAAATCTTTGTGGAAGCCGCTGAACCAGGTATCTCGTGAATCATTCGTTGTACCCGTTTTACCGGCAATATCGGTGCGTTGGAGAATATTGCGAGCGCGCCAACCTGTGCCTAACCAATACGTTTTCTTACTCCAATTACCATTTGCGCGAACCGCTGTACGCATCATTTCTGCTACTAAAAAGGCGTTTTGAGCAGTGATTACCTGAGGCGCTATCACTTTTTCTGTTGCTTCATCATCATCAACGTCGCCAAGTAAGATATCTTGGTTAAGTTCAGCGGCAAGTAAGGCTTCAATATCAGCTTCTTCGTCTTCAGGTAATATTTCCGGGTCACTTTGATTTTCACAACGATTACATGCCCAAACTGGGTTTGCTTTCCAAAGCTCATCGCCGTTTTCATCAAGCACTTTGCTGATAAAATGAGGGTTTACTAAGTAGCCACCGTTCGCAATGACCGACATACCTCTTACTACTTCAAGCGGCGTATGTGAACTCGACCCAAGGGATACGGTTTCATCAAGTGGGATATCGTCTTTATTAAAACCAAAGCGTGTTAAGTAATCGGCCGTTTCTCTAAGACCAACACCACGCAATAGTCGAACCGATACCACGTTTTTCGATTTACCAAGGGCTTTACGCATTCTAATTGGGCCGTCGTACTCAGCTGGCGAGTTTTGCGGTCGCCAAGCTACACCCGTCGCCGCATTCCATTGGTTAATGGGAGCGTCATTGATGATGGATGCAAGGGTATAGCCACTGTCTAATGCAGCAGAATAAACGAAAGGCTTGATGTTCGAGCCCACTTGGCGCTTGGCCTGTGTTGCTCGGTTAAACTGGCTTTGATAAAAGCTGTAGCCACCCACCACCGCTTCAACCGCACCGTTTTTCGGATTAAGTGCGATAAACGCGCCGCTCACCTCAGGGATTTGCGAAATGCGCCACTGCCCTTCTTGCTGTCTGATATAAATGACCGCCCCTTCTTGAGTCACATCTGAAGCGGTTTTGGGGTCACTACCCTGCCTAAAGTCTGTAATGTAGCGTCGGGCCCAATCTAGTCCATCCCACTCGACTGTTATTGCTTTGCCATCTACAGACAACACTTCTATCGACTGCTCATTTACTTTCGTAACAACCGATGGCAAAAGAGGTTTAATGTGAGGAATCTCTTCAAGCACGCGCATGATTGATTCGTTATCCCACTCTTCTCGTGTTGTCTTATCACTTATGTCATAGCTCAATGAAAGTTGTGGAATCGCGTCATCCTTTCTTTCTGGCTTAGGAATATTCCATAAGTAGCCAAGGGCGCCTTTATAGCCATGACGCTCATCATAGTCATGAAGATTTCGAACCACCGCACGCTGAGCAGCTAATTGAAGATCTGACGTTGCAGTCGCAAAAACTTGGTATCCGCCGGTTTCTGCTTCTTCTTTTCCATAAATCTCTACCATTTCGTTATAAATGGTGTCGGCCAAATAAGGCGCATCCACTTCAATTTCAGCACCGTGCTTCTTCGCTGAAACTGGCGCATTGGCAGCTTCATCGAACTGCGCTTTAGTGATGTACTCTTCGTCAAGCATACGAAGTAAGACCACTCGTCTGCGTTCGACAGAACGTTGCGGCCCGCTGATAGGGTTAAGCGCTGATGGCGCCTTTGGAAGACCGGCAATAGTAGCAATTTGAGCTAAAGAGAGTTCGTTAAGCGGTTTGCCATAGTACACTTGGGCGGCAGCCCCAAAACCAAACGCTCTATGGCCTAATTCGATTTTGTTGAGGTACAGCTCAAGAATTTCCTGCTTAGAAAGCTCTTGCTCCATGTGCAGTGCTATAAAGATCTCTTTGATCTTTCTAATATAGGTTTTTTCTCGACTAAGGAAAAACCCCCGTGCTAGCTGCATGGTTAACGTACTTGCTCCCTGACGCTTTTCGCCAGTAAGGACTAAACTTACTGCAGCACGCATTATACCAATGGGGTCAATACCGTGGTGTTCGTAGAAGCGACTGTCTTCGGTAGCGAGTATGGCGTTAATTAATTCTTGCGGGACTTCCTCAAGTTTTACGGGGATCCGCCGTTTAACTCCATACTGTGAAATAAGTTTTCCGTCTTTGGTATATATCTGCATGGGTGTTTGCAGGCGTACATCCTTAAGTACAGTAACACTTGGTAGGTCAGGTTTGATATAAAAGTAAATACCTACCAGTGCTGCAAAACCAAGAAGGCCTGATAGAAAACTAAATAAAATAAGTGGTTTGATGTACTTCACTGTAACGGATACCAAGACATTTTGTTGAAATGACGTATATTTTATACGTATGTGTTATCTCTGGAACCATACGCATAAGACTATTAGAGTAACATTGTACTTTAGAGCAACTACCTTTGAAACTGGACACTTGCACATGAAATCGCTGTTTAAGAAAAAGCTGCCGCCCATTGTGGGCTTAGATATAGGCACGCGTCAAATAAAAGCGGTGTGGTTAGAGCAATCGAAAGACGGGTTCGTCCTTCAAGGGTATGCCTGTGAGCCAATTAACAAAATCGCTTTCTCTGAGCGTGATATTAAAGATTATGAGTCAGTAAGCATTGCTCTCAAGAAAATTCGAAAGTCGCTAAAAACAAAATTAAAGCTGGCAAATGTTGCTGTGGCTGGTACGTCAGTGATCAGTAAAATCGTCTATATGGACCCAGAGCAAAGCGATTATGATTTAGAAAATCAAATTGAGATCGAAGCCGACAGTCTCATTCCCTATCCGCTTGAAGAAGTATATTTGGATTTTGAAGAAATGGGGCCAAGCACAACGCACACTGGAAAAGTAAATGTATTGCTTACCGCTGCGCATAAAGATTTGGTAGACAGTCGCTTGCTGCTTGCAAGAGAAGCTAACTTTGAACCTAAGATTGTTGATATGGAAAATTATGCCATCGGCAATGCCATGGACTTTTTCCATACGCCTCATACCGAAGACATGCCACTTTGCTGTATTAATGTGGGCGCCTCGCTACTTCAAATATGCGTAATAAAAAACGGCGACGTCATCTACACCAAAGAGCACGCCTTTGGCTTAAATCAGCTAGTTAACGATATTAGCGCCATTCATATGGTTGAGCGTGAAACCGCAGAGCGTCAGCTACTTGATGGCACGCTGTCTGGAAATTGGGTGGAAGATACGCTTCCTATATTTGCCGCTAACCTACAGCAAAATATCAACCGTGCCTTACAAATGTATATGAGCACGCTACATGCAGAGCGCCCCACCAAAATACTGTTTAGCGGCGGTGCCGCTACTATTGAACCGTTAGTCGACATTTTAAAACAAGACTTAGGCCTAGAGGTTGATTGCTTCAATCCGTTTAGCAACATGTCGATAAACCCTAAACTTGATGCCACGAGACTTAACAAAATTGCACCACAGCTTGCGATTGCAGCAGGTCTAGCGAGCCGGAGCTTTACGCCATGGCACATGTAAATTTACTACCTTGGCGAGAGAAGCAGCGCCAACATCAAAAACAACAATACTTGGCAGGGCTACTTGCCGTTGCCGCCATTGTAGGATTGATTTCTTGGTTCATTGGTCAAGCTATCGACCAGCAAATCAGTAATCAAAACTCGCGTAATCAATACCTTGAACGAGAAATCGCGGTTTTAGATGCGCAAATTGCAGAGATAAAAAAGGTTAAAGATAGTAAAAATGCAATTGAGCAGCGCATGGCATTAATTGAGCAACTGCAAGCAAGTCGCAATGTGGCTCCTATAGTATTTGATGAACTTGCTAAACTCGTTCCTCCCGGTGTGGCCTTTGAGTCTATGACCAGAAGCAATAACCGTATTGAGATTGAAGGGACTAGTGATTCGAACAATCGTCTTTCCGACTTTATGCGCGCGCTGGACAACTCGAAAGTGTTCGTTGCCGCAGAGCTTTCTACCATTAAATCTGACAGCAGTGCAGCGAGAGCGATTAGCAACTTTACGCTTACGTTTTCGATAAACCCCAATGTTGCTCCGCTAGAAATAGAAAGTAGTGAGGCGCAATAACCATGAAGTTTGATGTTTCAAAACTAAAAGAACTCAACGAACTCGACTTTGAACAAATCGCTATTTGGCCAAACGAAGTTCGCATTGTTGTGGCGGCGTTTGTCGCAATATTGGTAGGTGCGTTGAGCTACTACATGCTAATAAGCCCCAAATTACCGATTAAAGATGCGGCTGAATTAAAAGAACAAGAACTAAAGTTACAGTTCGAAGCAAAGTACCGCATTGCGGCTAATTTAGAAGCCTACCAAGCCCAACTCGCGCAAATTAAAGAAGACTTCTCGTCTATGCTGAAAAGTCTTCCAACCAGCAACGAAACACCGGGTTTGCTTGACGATATAACGTACGTGGGCACCGCTTCGGGCCTTACATTCGAGTTGTTAAACTGGCAACAAGAAGTACCAAAAGAGTTTTACACTGAGCTACCTATTGAAATGGAAGTGAGCGGGGGTTATCACAACTTTGGCGAGTTCGTTTCAAAAGTCGCAGATTTACCTCGTATCGTTACCCTTCACGATTTCGATATCAAGCGCGAAGCGGGCGGTCTTTCGCTCAAGCTTCAAGCTAAAACTTATCGCTCTGAAAACTCTTCAGATATCGAAGGAGATAAATAATGACTCGTTCGTTTTTATCTCTTTTGACCGTACTGTTAATTACAGGCTGCTCACCTAAGCTCGATGACCTACAGGCTTATACCCAAAGCGTAAAAGAGCGCGCTCAGCCTCAAATTGAACCTTATCCAGAGTTCAAAACACATCCGCCCTTTAGCTATTCAGCGAGTGCGTTAAGAAGCCCTTTTGATCGCCCTAAAAACAACACTGCTCCGGTAACAAAAGCGCGTGTAGAAAACTGTTTACAGCCTAACTTTCAGCGCCCTAAAGAAGCATTGGAAGCCTATGGCGTTGATGCCCTTGCATTAACCGGAAATTTTGCGGTTAAAGGAGAGCAATGGGCATTATTAAAAAGCAACGATGGCGTATTGCATAAAGCAAAAGTAGGGAGCCGTATCGGCTTGTTTTATGGCAGAATTACGCAAATTAGCACCGACTCAATTACTATTGAACAGTTATTACCTGATGGTGCGGGCTGCTGGCAAAGGAAAACAACAACAATGACTACAGCATCGAAGGCGGGAGAGTAAGCATGGCCGAACGATACATATTCAACAAGTCTCTGAATCGTAGAGCGCCTAGGTGGTATTGGCTGGCCTTCGCTGTGGCTGCAATATTTTCGTTTACAGTATTTGTCTCGCCAGTAAAAGCTCAAGAACCGTTATTGGTTGACCCTGATGCTAAGCGAAATGCTTCGACGGTAACCACCACGGTTACTAACATCGACTTTACCCAAGCGGCTAATAATACAGCTGTAACCCTTGTGAGTTTTGAGGGTAAAGCTCCCAAGGTACAACTTATTGAGTCACAGGGAAAAGTGTCGCTTACGCTGCCAAACACCAAGTTGGGTGAAGACCAACTGGTAGAGCTTAATGTCGCTGATTTTGGCACGTTAGTTTCGACCATAGAAACCTTCGAAGATAAAAACGGATCACGCATTGAGGTTAAGTACTCGGGCCCAGTTACGGTTCAAAATACCGTGAAGGATGGCACAATTCGTTTAGCCATTGCGCCTATGAATAGCGCGCAGCAAGAAGCGCTAGAAGCCGAGAAGAAGTACACTGGTGACCCTATTTCACTTGATTTTCAAGATGTACCTGTGAGACAGGTTTTACAAATCATCGCCCAAGTGAATGGTTTTAATTTGGTAACCACTGATACCGTGACAGGCAATGTTACGATTAGCTTGTCGGGCGTTCCGTGGGACCAGGCACTCGACATGATTTTGCGCGTTAAGGGTCTGGACAAACGTTTAGAGGGTAATATTTTATTAATTGCGCCTGCTGAAGAATTGTCTGCTCGTGAAACTCAAGCGCTTCAATCTAAAAAACAAGTATCAGATCTAGCACCGCTTCATACGGTTAACATTCCTGTTAACTATGCAAAAGCTGCCGCGTTGGCCACAATTTTGAAGTCGACAGAAGGCGGAATTCTATCGGAACGAGGCGGTGTCACCGTAGACGAGCGCACCAACACCTTGCTTATTCGCGACACGTTAGCGTCGATTGATGAAGCAAGAAAAACTATCAACGCATTAGACGTTCCGGTGAAGCAAGTGCTGATTGAAAGCCGTATGGTAACTGTACTTGACGATGTGGATGAGCAGTTAGGTGTGCGCTGGGGTTTCAGTGACCGACAAGACGACAACGGTGTCTCAGGCAGCCTTGAAGGCGCAGACACCATTGCCGGCGGCGTAGTGCCAAGCATAGACAATCGTCTAAACGTAAACTTACCTGTCACCAGCGCTGCAGGTAGCATTGGCTTTCAGATTGCGAGTCTTGTAGACGGCACCATATTGGACCTTGAGCTTTCTGCGCTGGAATCAGAAAACAAAGGCGAAATTATCGCAAGTCCTCGTATTACCGTAGCCAACCAGCACGAAGCGTATATTGAACAGGGTACTGAGATTCCATACGTTCAAGCTACGTCAAGTGGTGCCACATCGGTAGAATTTAAAAAGGCCGTATTGTCACTGAAAGTTACGCCACACATCACGCCTGACAATCGCATCATTTTAGACTTAGTGGTAACTCAAGATACGCGCGGCGAAACCGTGGCTACATCAACTGGTGATGCAGTTGCTATCGATACACAGGAAATTAAAACGCAGGTATTGGTTGAAAACGGCGAAACCATTGTGCTTGGTGGGATTTTCCAGCAGACAAGTTCTGATGGCGTGTCGAAAGTCCCCTTGTTTGGTGATTTACCCGTTGTTGGCGCCTTGTTCAGAAACTCATCCCAACTTCAGCAGAAGCGAGAACTGCTTATCTTTGTTACACCCAAGATAGTCACTGAAAGACCATAATCCCCATTTTTAGCCTTCAAAAAAGCGCATCTTGTTGCGCTTTTTTTGTTTTCAGGCCTTTTTTGTAACTAAATTTACAGGTATACGCTATTTGTTGGTAACAAAACTTGCAACGCGTTGCATGAAACTGAGATAATCCCCGCCTCGAAATTTAAGCGAGGTTTAAGGAGTGGTGCTTATTGGACACTAAATAGGCACGAGTCAATGGGTAGGCTGGTAAGGCAACAGTGCACTGCCCCTAACATGATTAAGTTGTGATATAAGCAAATATGGCTGAAAAACGTAATATCTTTTTAGTTGGCCCAATGGGTGCTGGCAAAAGTACCATCGGTAGACATCTGGCAGACGAACTTCACCTAGACTTTTTTGATTCGGATCAGGAAATTGAGCGCCGCACTGGGGCTGATATCGCCTGGATCTTCGACCTTGAAGGTGAAGACGGTTTCCGTAAACGCGAAGAAAACGTCATAAACGATTTGACAGATAAGCAAGGTATTGTACTTGCCACAGGCGGCGGTTCTATTGTAACTAAAGCTGTGCGTAATCGTTTATCTGCCCGTGGCATTGTTGTTTACCTACAAACAACAATCGATAAGCAAGTTGCCCGTACACAACGCGACAAACGTCGTCCTTTGCTACAGAACGAAGATCCAGAACAAGTACTTCGCGATCTTGCAGAAATGCGCAACCCGCTTTACGAAGAAGTTGCTGATTATATTGTTGATACAGACGACCAAAGTGCACGTGCTGTAGCAAATCAAATTATCAGTAAAATTGGTTTATAAATTAGATATGTAATAGGAGGTGCTACGCCAATGTCAACCTTAACTGTGGAACTTGGAGAACGTAGCTATCCTATACAGATAGAGGCTGGGCTGCTTTCGCAACCCGGCCTTTTTAGTGCCTATATAAAAGGCCCGCTTGCCGTTATTGTTACCAACGAGACCGTCGCCCCGCTTTACCTGGAAACCGCTAAAGCGGCTTGTGGAGATGTGCAGGTTGAAACTATTATTTTGCCTGACGGTGAGCAGCACAAAAATCTAGCCCAATTCGAAGTTGTCATGACACGCCTTCTTGAGCTAAACGCTGCAAGAGATACAACACTTATCGCACTAGGCGGTGGCGTGATTGGTGACCTTACTGGTTTTGTTGCCGCAACATACCAGCGCGGCGTGCCCTTCATTCAAGTCCCTACGACATTGCTTTCTCAAGTAGATTCATCGGTGGGTGGTAAAACCGCGGTAAATCATCCCCTCGGCAAAAACATGATTGGCGCGTTTTACCAACCGGTTTATGTGGCTATTGATACTGATTCACTTGCTACATTGCCCCCCAGAGAATTTGCTGCAGGTATGGCAGAAGTCATCAAATACGGCATCATTTACGATGCACCGTTTTTTGAGTGGCTTGAAGGTAACGTAGATGCGCTTACGTCGCTTGATACTGAAATTCTTACCCAAGCCATCTCGCGCTGCTGCGAAATTAAAGCAGACGTAGTAGCAAAGGATGAACGTGAGGGCGGCTTACGCGCCATTCTTAACCTAGGGCACACCTTTGGTCACGCTATTGAAGCGGAACAAGGTTACGGTAATTGGCTACATGGCGAAGCAGTGGCCGCTGGTACTATAATTGCTTGTAAAGCTGCAGAAGCATTAACGTGGTTTACCGCGTCAGAAACACGACGCGTATCATCGCTATTTGAAGCGTTTGCTTTGCCTATTGAAGGCCCTGATAGCATGACGAAAGATGACTACGTGAAGCACATGAAGCGCGACAAAAAAGTGGAAGCCGGCAGTATTCGATTTGTGCTTCCTCAAGGCATTGGCAAAGCGGTTGTTACCAAGGATGTCACAGACGCCATTCTTACCAACATCCTCTCTTAGTCTTTAGCCCTCGCGACAAACTGGCAACGCACCCTCCCCACACTTGTGGTAGCCATTCAATGGTGCGTTGCAGGTAACGTTTTAAAGCAACGGTGAATAAGGGCAAACTCCCATGCAAAGTGAACTGCATGAACGTTTGGAATATTTGGTCAATTACTCTTCTCAACTGATTTTTGTCAGTGGAGAGTCTATTGCTCAACAACAGAAGACCCTTGAAGCCTTCGTCTTTCAGCAGCACGACGACACCGAAATTGCGTATTTAACCGCGCAAGAGAATATGGAGCCGTCAGACTATCGTCGTCAGCTTTGTCGTCAGTTACTTGGTCAGGTAGTTGGCAGCTTTGTTAGACCTCTTAACGAGTTACTCTCTGACTTAAATAGCCATGAAGGTCCTATCCTTATTGCTATTACTCAGGCACATAATCTCCCCGATGTACTGCTTCAAGAGCTTTGGGATTTAGTTTTGCAAAGCCGATTCGCCGGCAACAAACAGCATTTAAATGTTCTTTTGTTTGCAAACAATGATTGGGCTGAGCGCGCCAAACAGTGGCTTCCTGCGAAAAATACAGAAACTCCGCTCATTATATGCAGCCAATCTGTGATGAGTGAACAACAGAGCTTCGAGTCAGAACTCGACAAAATGATTGCGTCACGTCGAGAAGCATTTCAGGCTCATCTAGAAAATAGGCAACGTGAAAACACTCAAACTTTTACTAATCCTTTAAAGTCGAAGTGGTTTTATATTGCTGTTATTTGCGTATTCCTTATCACCTTTTCTGGCCTTATTTACTGGCAGTACGGCGACAAATTAGCATCGATTTTTGCGCCTATAAATCCATCGTCATCCGAAGCTGGGAAAACGCAAGTTGAACCGGGCTCTGCTTATAACAAACTTATTGGCGATGGCGAACCAGAAGAGAGCGATGCCCCGGCTAAGCAAGACTCACCTAGCCAACAATACGCTGAAACAGGTAACGTAGAAATTGTTGCTGACCCCAGTGAAGTGCCCAGTAACGCAGGTCAACCAACAGCAGGTGAAGCGTTAGTGAGCGATGCGTCAGATGGCAACCCATTAATAACCAACTGGGAAAATGCCGTTTCATCACTACCTGAGGTGAATTCGTCTATGGAAAATAAAGGCGATAGTGAGCCCGCACTTGCCACTGGCGAGGATGATAACAAAACGGCTATTGGCGAGAATGCTGTTTCAGCAGGCAAAGAAACAACTCAGGAAACACAAGCAAATCCGACAAATGGTGATGACAATCTAGTTCAAAGCGACGAAGCGACTCTACCGAGTCAGGATAGCTGGATTGGTGAAAATGACTACGCCATACAAATGCTAGCAATGAAGAACGAACGCGTTCTTAGCGAGTTTCTTCGAGAAAACAATTTAACCGAGCAAACGCGGATTTATAAAACTATGCGTTATGGCGGTGAGTGGTTCGTGGTATTGAGTAAACAAACCTATACTTCGCTGTCGCAGGCGCAAAAAGCACGTACCAATTTGCCTGATTATCCAGGTAAACAAAATGCTTTTATAAAACGGGGAGACCAAATTCTCTCTGAAATAGGAAAAGTGCAAAATTAAGCCGTTTCACCACCGATAGGCCATAATCTTTTCAGTTAATCAGCAAAATTCCATTCTTGCGTAACTTGTTGGTTGTCCGTTTTACTGATGAAAGTTACAATCTACCTTTAGTGTGGTGATATCTGATACTGATCAGCATAAAAGTATAAAGACGACCCTTTCCCTTGGAACGGCGGCGCACGGAAAAACCACCGTCTTCATTCCGTCTAGGTAGTAACGTTTAAGCATGATGCAGAAAAAAAACCGGGCTTTTTTAAAATGGGCCGGTGGCAAATACAGCTTGGTTGAGCATATTCAGGCCAGATTACCGCAAGCCAATAAACTAATAGAACCGTTTGTTGGTGCCGGATCTGTATTTCTGAATACGCAATACAAACGCTACCTGCTTAATGACATCAATCCTGACCTCATTAACTTATACAATTTCTTAAAAGCGCAGCCCGATGCACTGATCAACGATGCTCGTTCATTCTTTGATGGAAAACGCAACGACGAAAAAATGTATTACGCGTTACGCGAAGAGTTTAATGCTACGCAGGACGAGTATTATCGCGCCATTCTCTTTCTGTATTTGAATCGTCACGGTTACAACGGGTTATGTCGTTACAGCCTTCAAGGCCGTTTTAATGTGCCTTTTGGTCGCTATAAAAAGCCCTACTTTCCCGAAGACGAAATGTTCGTATTTTCTGAGAAGTCGCAAAAAGCCACGTTTACTTGTCTTCCCTTTGAGAAAGTATTCTCTCGGGCACGGCGTGGTAATGTTATCTACTGCGATCCTCCGTATGCTCCTATCAGCAAAACTGCAGCGTTCACCAGCTATGCCGCGCGAAGTTTCGGTCAAGAGTCCCAAGAAAAGCTGGCCGAGCTCGCTACCCGTGCCTCTAAGAAACGCGGTATACCAGTGCTCATCTCTAACCATGATTTGCCATTAACCCGTTCGCTTTATCAGGGCGCCGATTTCAGCATGCTCTCGGTGAAGCGCTCTATTAGTCAGAATGGCGCAAAGCGACAGCCCGTGGATGAAATATTGGCCTACTTCCCTCCCGCCAAAGTAGCACCAAAACGTAAAGCGCGTAAAAAGAAAACATTTCAACGCCCTTCACTTTAACCCTTTCTATCACGTAAAAAGTTTAGTAAATCGTCGCGCTGTTCATTAGAGAGAACTAATTGCCGTTGAAGCGTATTTGCGCAGCGCTACAAGTTGTAGCCCGTATACCACTTCACGAACATAAAAAGTGCAACGACAAATAGTACCACTAGAACTATGCCAATAAGTGCGAAGCTAATAAAGCTGCCTTTGGTGAAGTCTCGTTGATAATTTTTTTGGCTTTGAACACCAAACAGACTTGCGATTACACTACCTAGAACTGACCAAAAACCAGTGCCAGATTGCATAACTTTTCCTTAGGCGTCGTTAGAAGGTGATGTGAAATCTCGATTACCTTCGTCGCTGTGTAGCAACTCAAGTAGGTCTAAAAAGTGAAATTGGAAAGATGGAGATTTTCCTGCAATCCAAGATAACCAGCTAACTTCTTCCACCCCCTCTTGATGACGGGCGCATTGGTTTTGGATGTGGCTTGCAGGGAGTTTTGGGTTGAATTCCGTAACAGGTTGGAATTCACATACCGACGAGTGAGAATTTGGCGTACTTGTAACCGCAACGCTAATCAGCGCTACCGCTCCGCAGATCGCAAAAAATGGAAGAACCTTCATCCTGAATACTCCTTACACTCGTTTAAAAATTAATCTCATTATAATCAAAAGCACGTTATGAACAAGTTAAAAATGCGTTGTTATTGAAAAATGAAAAGCCTAACGAAAACACATTAGGCTTTTACTACTCAACGTTTTTTAAGGCCATCCAATGGCCTCAACAAGGTCGTTATAGTTCGAAATCTACTGAATAGGCTACAGTAAATTTAACTGCATCGTTATCAAACTCGTCGTCACCGCCCATATCATCAAGGTCAGTACCCGTGATTGCGAAGCTAAAGCCGTCTTTTGCGATTGAAATACCATAGTCCATGTAGCCTTCAACGCCGTTGAACGCTTCAGCGAAGTCACCTTCGTGATAACCAACATGGAAACCAAGCTCAGTGCCATTTAAGATTTCTGTGGTATAACCAAGAGACGTATAAGACGCTTGAGCAAAACCAAAGTCCTGCCCTTCGCCTTCGTCAGCTTCAGTGTGCGCTAAAAGGTATACAGTAAGGCTTAACCCACCCATACCGACAGAGCCATAAACTTCTGCAAAGTCAAAGTTCGCTTCGTCATCGTAGTTGTAGTAAAGATAACCGAAGTCGTACGCAATGCCTTCAGCTTCACCTGAAAAACCGAAGTACATGTCGTGCTCGTATGAATACACGTCGCCTGCACCGTAGTTCACGTTAGACGCCCACGTACCCGCGTAAAAACCACTTTCATGCGCGTAGTCGATACCGCCCTGAACAGCAGCTTCGTTGGTTGTTTGTGTTAAACCGCGCCAAATGTAGTTACTTGTTGCACTCGCATTAGCCGTAAATGAGCCTTCTGCATAGCTAGGCATGGCTGTTAACAGACACGCTGAAGAAATAGCAGCGGCAAGTATTGTTCTTTTTGTAGATGTTTTCATGTGTGTTCTCCAGTCAAATTCAAACTTGTTGTAATTCGTTTTTTCTGTCTGTGTTTTCTTTTTTGGACTGGATAACGCAAAGTTGATGCCCATTTATGGTTCATCAAAAAACTTCTGGCAAATTCAATTAACACAATGAATTTAAATAACTTTTTATATTTAAAAAATCACACCATACCCATGAGATGAAAAAACCACCTGTATAAAAATGCACCAACATAACGCGCTCTCACCAAAATTGGGCAACATATGAAAGAAGTCTATTTATCTTAAATATCCGTGAAATCAACGCTGAGTAGCCCTTTGCATAGTAAACAAGCGCGGTTTTGGGTAAACTTTCGCAACCAGTGAAACGTAAGTGGCAACGCACCCTGTTGTTTTTAGAAAAAGGACATGCAATGAAACCATTCCTAATTGCCCCATCTATACTTTCTGCAGACTTCGCTCGATTAGGGGAAGACGTTGAGAAAGCACTAAAGGCAGGCGCCGATGTGGTGCATTTTGATGTAATGGATAACCATTATGTTCCGAACCTTACGTTTGGACCTATGATTTGCGAAGCATTGAGAAACTACGGGATTACCGCACCTATCGATGTGCACCTCATGGTTAAGCCTGTTGATGACTTAATTGAAAAATTCGCGAATGCAGGAGCCAGCTATATTAGCTTTCACCCAGAAGCGTCTGAACACATAGACCGGTCTCTACAGCTTATCATCGATGCAGGTTGCAAGCCTGGGCTTGTATTTAATCCGGCAACACCGCTGCATTACCTTGATCATGTTATGGACAAGCTGCACCACATTCTTATTATGTCGGTAAACCCTGGTTTTGGTGGCCAAAAGTTTATTCCTAGCACCTTAGACAAAGTGCGTGCAGTGAAGCAGCGTGTAGTAGAAAGCGGCTACGATATTCGAATTGAAATTGACGGGGGCGTAAAAGTCGATAACATTCGTGAAATAGCGGAAGCTGGCGCGGATATGTTTGTAGCCGGTTCGGCTATTTTTTCTCAACCCGATTACAGCGATGTCATTAAGCAAATGCGCAATGAACTAGCATCACTGTCTAAAGCATAATTTTTGAAGCTTAACTTTCACAAGCTTTAATTTCACAGTATTTAACGTATTACAGGTAAAAAGAAATGAGTAACAAACCCGTTGTATTAAGTGGCTGTCAGCCTTCAGGACAACTTACCCTTGGCAATTATATGGGTGCACTTAAGCAGTGGGCTTCCATGCAAGATGATTACGACTGCCTATATATGATAGTCGATTTGCATGCTATTACTGTTAGACAAGACCCTAAGCAGCTTGCTGAAGCGTGTCTAGACGGCCTTTCTCTATACCTTGCTTGTGGTATTGATCCGCAGAAGAGCACCCTGTTTTTGCAATCCCACGTACCAGAACATGCGCAGTTATCTTGGGTACTAAATTGTTACGCTCAAATGGGTGAGCTAAATCGCATGACACAGTTCAAAGATAAATCTGCGAAAAACGAAAACAATATTAACGTGGGTTTATATAGCTACCCTGTACTTCAAGCGGCGGATATTCTGCTTTACCAAGCAGATAAAGTACCAGTGGGTGAAGATCAGAAACAGCATCTAGAGTTAACCCGTGACATTGCAACACGTGTAAACAATCTATACGGCGATGTATTTCGTCTACCTGATCCGTATATCCCTGATTTCGGCGCGCGCATCATGAGCCTGCAAGAGCCTGAAAAGAAAATGTCTAAGTCAGACAACAACCCTAACAACTTCATCGGCTTATTAGAAGATCCTAAGAAGTTGGCCAAGAAAATCAAACGTGCCGTGACCGACTCTGACGAGCAAGCTAATATCTACTTTAACCCAACTGAAAAACCAGGCGTGTCTAACTTACTGACCCTACTTTCACTTGCGACGGGTAAATCAATTAAAGAGCTTGAGCCTGAATATACTGACAAAATGTATGGCCACCTTAAAGGTGATGTTGCAGATGCCGTGGTTGCACTACTTGAGCCAATTCAGGCGCGCTATGCTGAGATCCGCGCAGACAGAGCGTATCTTGACGACGTGATGCGCCAGGGTGCCGACAAAGCATCAGCACGAGCAGCTGAAACCTTGGCTAAGGTATATAAGGCAGTTGGTTTTATTCCAAAGCCTTAATAGGCAGTTTCTAACGTCTTACTTAAAATCATGAAGGGTTTGTTGAACCCTTCATGTTTATGACCCTCGCAATATAGAAATACCAAGGATTAGCACTGCCGTGTTGCTGTTAATTGATAACTTCGATTCGTTCACTCATAACCTCGCTCGGTATTTCACAGAGCTCGGTGCTAATGTTGAAGTCGTGCGAAATAACGCTTTGACTCTAGACGACATCTCTCGCTTAGCACCTTCACAACTTGTTATTTCCCCTGGGCCATGTACCCCCAACGAGGCGGGCATCAGTTTATCTGCAATAGAGTACTTCGCTGGTAAAATCCCGATTCTGGGCGTGTGCTTAGGCCATCAAGCTATAGGCCAAGTGTTTGGTGCTAAGGTAGTTGGCGCACAAGAAATTAAACATGGAAAAGTTTCTGCTTTATCACACCGCAATAGCGGTCTGTTTAAAGACCTTCCTAATACGTTCAACGTAACGCGCTATCACTCTTTGGTGTTAGACCCCACTTCACTACCATCGACAATTAATGTAGACGCATGGTGTGATACCGCACAGGGTACGAAGGAAATCATGGCGATATCCCATGCTAGTTATCCCGTTTGGGGCGTGCAATATCATCCTGAGTCATTGCTCACCGAACACGGCCACAGTGTACTAGAAGCATTTCTTCGCTCTAAAACGGTTTAAGTAAACAGGTTTGATGCCGATACCCTTTAATAAGCTAAAAGGTTACGCTTAAAAGCCAGTATCACTCGCAATTCGCTGATTTTTCGTTTAACTTTCCATAATTCAGTTTAGCCTATAGGCTGAATTAACATTATGTTGAGAACCGCATACGCAATATCAAGCATCGCAGGGTAATAACGCCACTTTTCTAGTAGTAGCTACCATTTTCATCTTTGCAGTAGTAAAAGTAATTAGGGCCCCTGATGTACGATAATATTGCCGTTCACCAAAAAGTTATGAGCAGGAGTGCTTTTAATATGACAATGGGGGCAACCACACCGCCCACGATAGATGATCGTTTTGAAAACATGATCATATCGCCAGAGCGTGTGCTTGAAATGCTAGGAAGGCGAAAGGTAGGTGAAGTAAGTTTTGAGCAATCGGAACAGGGCGACGCGCGCAGGCTTTTACTGCACGTTGAAAAAGTGGCGATTGAAAATAAACGCCTTCAAGAGAAAACCGAAGCTTCATACCTTGAATCAGTTAGCCATCACCTTCACGAGATCCTGCTGGGTGAATTAACAGAGCAGCTTAACTACACCGACGAACTCGTTCAAAACGTACTTAACCTGCCCGAAAACATCGGTGAGCTGCTAGATGCGCTCTCTGTCAGAGCATGTTCAGTTTCGAAATTAGAGCCAATTGCCGCTACCATGCCCTGGCTCTACGATGAGCTGATAGTTGTTGTAAATACGCCGCAATTTAGGCGTAAAGACTCTCGTGGTCGCATTATTGTTGTAGAAACGCTGCGCACAGCCTTGAGCTTTTTAGGTATTGAAAACTTGCGCACACTAATACCGTCGCTCATTTTAAAGCGCGCCATGCCGCAAATTACCGACCCTTACCCGCTGATTAAACAAAAGCTTACGCCCTACGCAACGGGTGTTGGCATAACGGCGAAACGCCTTGCTGCGCTTGGTGATTTAAACAAAAATCAAGCTTACACTCTTGCAATGCTAAGTAACCTGGGGCGCTGCGTGGTTACGCGACTTTATTTCAAACTGTTCGACAAAATTCAGCTTCATCTTTTGCAAGAATGCCAAAAAGATAAAGAACAAAAGCGACATGAAGCTCTGCTTAAAGTCGCACCGTCAGCGAACCATCTAATCGCTTTACAGCAGGAGTTTGCCGATGCAGTCAGTGCTGACATTTTGGAATGGATGCATTTGATGCGCTTGCCGATTGCAGAACCCATGCGAGCGTGCGCTGATAAAGTACCAGCACAATCTAAAACGCTAAGCAAGACACTTCACCAAGCTAGAACTTACACGCAAATTCGGATGTTACACCAGTTAAAACTTGTTGAAATGAAAGAGGTAAAACCTCTTTTCATGGAGCAACGCTACCCCGCTGGCGCACTCGAAAAACTAAAAGAAATCGATATATTCACCCTTCCGTTAGTCAAAAACGACGAACATCACTAGCCCCCCTCAAGGCCTTTTCTAACGTTTTTGAAAAGGCCTTACAAACTACAATTGAACACGCTTTTTCGCGGTAGTGATGGCACACTGGCACAGACTCAAAAAAGACCGTTTGCGACGCCTTTAGGTTAAATTTCATACAAACATGTATAACCAGCTTTAAATATTTTGTGGATATTCATGCACTCGTTATGCACACTTTCTGCATTGAATGCATCCCGCCTATAAATATTGCTCTTTACTCAATACCTTGCACGTTTATCAGCGCATTAGGCAGGTGCAACACCAACCTGCGTTTATGCTTTTTTCATAGCTCGAACCGCAACAAAACCTCCGCACAGCCCTTTTCTTAGCGCAAAAATTGATTATTACTTATTGATATAGCCCAGTAGTTAATAGTTATTCACTTTTCCTGCAAATTAAGCCACAGTCCTTATAAATAAAGGGCTGCAGCCCTTTGCATAGAAGACAAATGTTAAAAAAAATGGCATACTGTAGAACAAATCCGATTAGTTTTTACGCGCTCAATTAACGCTTATCGACCAAAGTAGTACTAAAATGTGCTCATTGATTCGACAAGCAAAATCACACAGTGTGATTGGCGCCCAACGCAGAGGTAACAAAGATGAACGTAACTCGCGCTACATTTGATGATGTAATGGTTCCTAACTATAACCCAGCAGGTATGGTTCCTGTTCGAGGTGAAGGTTCACGTGTATGGGACCAGGATGGAGCTGAGTACATCGACTTTGCAGGCGGTATTGCAGTTAACGTTTTAGGTCACTGCCATCCAGAGCTAGTTAAAGCACTCAATGAACAGGGCAGCAAGCTTTGGCATTTAAGTAACGTATTTACTAACGAACCAGCACTTCGTCTTGCTAAAAAGCTAACAGATGCAACGTTTGCAGATAAAGTTTACTTTGCAAACTCTGGTGCCGAAGCTAACGAAGCTGCGCTTAAGCTAGCGCGTCGTTGGGCACTTGATAAGCACGGTGAAGATAAAAACCAAATCATTGCGTTTAACAAAGGTTTCCATGGCCGTACTTTCTTTACTGTAACAGTGGGTGGTCAAGCTGCTTACTCTGATGGTTTTGGTCCTAAGCCTGGCGCCATCGATCACTGTGACTACAATGATTTAGCTGCCTTTGAAGCACTAATCTCTGACAAGACCTGCGCAGTAATGATGGAACCTCTGCAAGGTGAAGGCGGTATCATTCCACCTAACGCAGATTTCGTAAAAGGCGTTCGTGAGCTATGTGACAAGCACAATGCTCTGCTAATTTTCGATGAAGTTCAGTCGGGCGTTGGTCGTACCGGTCACCTTTACGCATATATGGGTCTTGGCGTAACACCTGATATTTTGACTACTGCTAAATCTCTTGGCGGTGGCTTCCCTATTGGTGCAATGTTAACGACTACAGACATTGCTGCACACCTTAAAGCTGGTACGCACGGCAGTACTTACGGTGGTAACCCACTAGCATGTGCGGTTGCTGAGAGAGCGTTTGATATTGTTAACCAACCAGAAGTACTTGAAGGCGTGCTTAAGAAAGAAGCGCTGTTCCGCGAGCTACTAGGTGCAATTAATGAAAAGTACAACGTATTTGAAGAAGTACGTGGTCAAGGCATGCTTCTAGGTTGTGCACTGAATGAAAAATACCAAGGCCGTGCACGTGACTTCATGATGGCAGCAACTAAAGAGAACCTCATGTGTCTTGTTGCTGGCATGAACGTGGTTCGTTTTGCGCCTTCATTGGTTATTCCTGATGAAGACATCAAAGAAGGTCTTGCACGTTTTGAGCGCGCCGTTGCTGCCGTTGTAAACGCCGAATAATTACAGCACGAGTAGCGAACATGAATATCATTCGCCCTATCACGAAAGCCGACTATAACGCGCTTAAAGAAATCGCCGTGGAATCAGGTATTGGCTTTACGTCTTTACCTGTTAACGACGAACTACTTCAGCGCAAAATTGATCGTGCAGAAACTGCGTTTAACAAACCAAACGTAACCGAGCCTGGCGATGAGTCATACTTGTTTGTAATGGAAGATACCACTACCGGACAGGTAGTGGGTACAACAGGTATTGAAGCTGCTGTCGGTATTGACGATGCGTTCTACCACTATCACTTGAGCAAGGTTGTGCACGCCTCACGCGAGCTCAATATTCACAATACTGTAGACATTCTCACGTTTTGTAATGACTACACTGGTGTTACTGAAATTTGCACGCTGTTTCTTCGCGAGCAAGCCCGTGGTGGAATTAACGGTCGCTTCCTTTCAAAGGTACGCTTTTTGTTCATGATGGAGCACCGCGAGCGCTTCTCAGAGACAGTTATAGCTGAAATGCGTGGCGTTAGCGATGAAGAAGGACGCTCGCCGTTTTGGGAGTGGTTAGAAACCCACTTCTTCTCTATGGACTTTCCTACAGCCGACTATTTAACGGGCATTGGCAATAAGGTGTTTATTGCTGAGCTTATGCCGAAATATCCGATTTACGTGAACCTGCTTAGCAAAGAAGCGCAAGAAGTGATTGGCGAGGTGCATGAAAAGACTCGCCCTGCCCTTCAGCTCCTTGAAGAAGAAGGCTTTTCTTGCCGTGGCTACGTAGACATTTTCGACGCTGGCCCAACGGTAGAGGCTAATTTGAGCCACATTCGCACGGCTCAATCGAGTTTAAAATTGCCTGTTGTGATTGATGACAGTGCCGCCGCCCAAGGGCAAACGCACTATATCATTAACACTTCAGTATCTGATTTTCGTGCAGTCGCCACCGAGATGACGGTAAGCGAAGAAAAGCAAGTTGCCGTACTATCTCGTCAAGCCGCTGCTGCATTGAATGTCAAAGAGGGTGAATACGTACGTTTTGCCCCCGTTACATTCAGAGATTAAAAGGACACCCACTATGCTACATACACATTTTATCAACGGTGAATGGGTTGCCGGACAAGGTCATGATTTAACATCTGTTGACCCTGCAAAAAACGAAGTAATTTGGGAAGGTAAGTCTGCGACCGCCGCCCAAATTGATGACGCTATAAAGGCCGCTCGTGCTGCACTTCCAGAGTGGAGCATGAAAACCGTTGAAGAGCGTCTCGAAATTATCAAGGTATATGGCACTAAGCTAGAAGAAGCTAAAGCGCACCTTGCTAAAGTTATGGCAAAAGAAACGGGCAAACCAGAGTGGGAAACCGCTACTGAGGTTGGCGCGATGATGGGCAAAATTGGTATTTCTGAAAAAGCCTATTTTGAGCGTACGGGTAACGTTGAAAACCCAATGCCTGTAGGCAAAGCGTTCATTCGTCACAAGCCACACGGCGTTGTTGCGGTATTCGGTCCTTATAATTTCCCAGGCCACCTTCCAAATGGACACATTATTCCTGCTCTTATCGCGGGTAACACAGTTGTGTTTAAACCAAGCGATTTAACGCCCATGGTTGCACAAGAAATGGTGAAGCTGTGGGACGCAGCGGGTTTACCAGCTGGTGTACTTAACCTAGTACAAGGTGAAGTTGAAACTGGCAAGGCGTTAGCATCGCATAACGACATCGACGGCCTTTTCTTTACGGGCAGTTCGCGTACTGGGAAAATCTTGCACGAGCAGTTCGCAGGTCACCCAGGTAAAATTTTGGCCCTTGAAATGGGTGGTAACAACCCGTTAATCGTAAAAGATGTAGCTGACGTTGATGCTGCCGTACATGACATCGTTCAATCTGCTTTCATTACATCAGGTCAGCGCTGTACGTGTGCACGTCGCCTATTTTTACCAGCCGATGCACAAGGTGATGCAATTCTTGCTCGCTTAATCGAAGTGACCAAAAATATTAAAGTGGGTGATTATGACGCTGAAGATCAGCCATTTATGGGCGCAATGATCTCAAGCAATGCCGCTGCTCTTATGGTGAAAGCACAGCGAGAACTTGAAAACCTTGGCGGTAAAGTATTAGTTCGCCTTGAACAGAAAGACGAAAACAAAGGTTTTGCTACTCCAGGCATTATTGATGTTACTGACATGCTTGCCTCACTGCCTGACGAAGAACACTTCGGTCCACTGCTCAAAGTGATCCGCTACAGCGATTTCGACGCTGCGATTGAAGAAGCGAATAACACCAGCTTTGGCTTATCAGCAGGTCTTCTAGGCGACAACGAAGAAGATTATCGCTACTTCTTCGCACGCATTCGCGCGGGCATCGTAAACTGGAATAGACCTATTACAGGTGCAAGCAGCGCAGCGCCATTTGGTGGCGTGGGCGACAGCGGTAACCACAGAGCAAGTGCGTTTTATGCAGCCGACTACTGTGCGTACCCAGTTGCTTCAGTTGAGCTTGATAAAGTTACTATGCCGGGCAAATTAAGCCCAGGCTTGTCGATGTAACCCAAGCTTTTCACGTTACAAAAAGGCCGACATGACTTTTGTGTCGGCCAGTTTAGTACCAACCCTATACGAACTATTCGTTTAAAAATAGTCAACGACAGAAAGGACCCTACCACCATGCATAGCAACATCGATACGTTGTTTAGCAACATGTGGGACGATTACGTTACCATCACTCCCTCAGCGCATAAAATTCATGCACTTTTGGCGGGTGAAGAAAACACGAACGACATCGTTAACGACCATGTAGCTTTTCGAACTTTTGCTCTTGATAAAACCCGCTTAGACAAGCTTGCTGCGCACTTCTTAGCATTGGGTTATGAAGCTAAAGGCGACTATGACTTTGAGGCGAAAAAGCTTACTGCAAAGCATTTCGAGCACCCTGACGATACTAAACCAAAAGTATTTATTAGTGAGCTTCGTGTAAATGAGCTTTCTGAAACTGCTCAAGCAATTATCAAGAAGATGGTTGATCAAATGCCTGAGTCTGTAGTGGATGCAGATAACTTCTTGTACTCGGGTAAGCATTGGGACGTTACTAAAGCAGAATACGACACACTGCTTAGCGAATCAGAATACGCGGCGTGGATGGCGGCATGGGGCTTCCGTGCTAACCACTTTACGGTAAGTGTTAATCACTTAACCCGTACTGACGAGCTTACCGACGTAAACACATTGCTTAAAGAAGCAGGCTTTGTGCTAAACACCTCTGGCGGCGAAATTAAAGGTGGGCCAGATGTATTTTTAGCGCAATCGTCAACCATGGCTGACCGTGCTGACGTAGCGTTCAGCGACGAAACTGTGGCAATTCCAAGCTGCTTCTACGAGTTCGCACAACGCTATGAGATGCCTGATGGCAAGCTTTACAAAGGCTTTGTTGCCGCATCGGCAGATAAAATCTTTGAAAGCACCAATGCTAAATAGTTTTGGCGTTTAGTTTTAAAAAAAGCCCGTAAGGGCTTTTTTTGTTTGTGTAAATCACAAGAGATAACCGTTTGTCCGTAGAGCGTTGATAGCGATAATCACAAACCCCAGTCTTTCTTTACTTTTTGCAAAATCGGCAAATTGCTTTCCATTGCCAAGCTAATAATAATTAAGCTTTTGCTAACGATTAGGCTCAGTAGTATGCCTTGCCAAGAACTGGTCGTAAGGCATGGGTTTATCAAAGTAAAACCCCTGCATGAGCTGAATGTCAGCCTGCTCCATAAAAGGCAAATAAGACTCTAACTCTACCCCTTCAGCCACCACATCTATCTGCAAGCTCTTTAACATGGCAATCAAACCATTAAAAAGCGCATTGGCTTTGCTGTCTTGGTGAATACCCTGAATTAAGCTTTTATCCACCTTAACCACTTCAAACTGGAAACTTCGCAAGTAGCTAAGGGATGAAAAACCACTGCCAAAATCATCCAGAGACAGTCTAAACCCATGGTCTCTTAACGTGTTTAGTGCTCTCAGTGCTGATTTTTCATCTCGAATAAAGACCGACTCGGTGAGCTCTAGCTCAATAAATTCAGGGGACACATTGTTGTCCATACAGATAGACACTGCCTGATCAGGAAACTCTGGGTCAAGCATCTGATTAGCACTGATATTCACCGACAGAGGAATGGCGTCTCCCTGCTGCGACTCCATTATCGAAATATAGTCACATGCTGCCTCCAGCGCTTGTAGGCCAATTGCGCTATCTAACTTTTGCTCTTCTGCTATGGGAATAAACACCGCTGGAGAAACTACGCCGTGCAAGCCAGAAATCCAGCGACACAACACTTCACCGCCTTTCAATTCGCCGTGTAAATCATATTTACCCTGAATATAGAAATCCAGAAGGTGGTTCTCTACCGTTCTGCGCAAGTCGTTAACCATACTGACTTGCTGCGTCATACTCTCATAAAGGCCTGGCTCATAAATAAATGCCTGCCCTTTGCCAAGCTCTTTTGCGCGATACATTGCGGCGTCGGCACACTGTACCAAGCTTTCCAGGTTGTCACTATGCTCTGGAAATTCAGCTATGCCAATACTGGCTGACAGCCTAAGCTCCGACGTTTTTACGGCAATAACATCCTCTTCAATTTGACTGATAAGCTGCTGCGATTTCTCAGCAACATGTTCAATGTTTTGGTTAGGCAATACAGCAATAAACTCATCACCACCCCACCTGCCGACTTCCCCTATTGGGCCGAATATGGCAGTAAGGAGCGCTCCCACGCGTTGAAGCTCAATATCCCCTCTTTCATGCCCTGCGTTATCGTTAACTGCTTTGAACCCGTCCAGGTCAATAAAGACCAATATAAAGTGCTGTTCTTTTTGTACTAACCCGGAGATGGACTCACGCAGTGAATTACGATTGGAAAGACCCGTTAACTCATCGTGCAATGCCAGTTGGCGTAGTTTGGCTTCGTTGCGTTTTCTATCGCTGATGTCGCGCATTGTGGCAATCAAATAAGATGACGTTTGCTGGTAGGTCTCAAACAAAGCCACCGAGATATCGACAACCTTAATTTCACCGTTTTGCGTCTTCACTTTCGACTCGAAGCGAATTTGTTTATCAAGCGCCAACTGCACTTTATCGACTTTCTCAGCAATGAATATTTGGTTGAAATCCAAACCAATGCATTGCTCTTTGAAAGGCGCAGCAATCAGCTGAATATATGCATCGTTACATTCTGTGATAACAAGCTCAGGTGAGAGTACTAACATGGGCTCACGTGAGCTCGCAAAAGCAGAGGCCATTAAGTGAAACGATTGTTCGGCTTTGCGCTGCTGAGTAATGTCTTTTGTGGTGCCAACAATATGAAGCGCTTCACCCGCTTTTCCGCGCTTCAGCACGCGCCCGCGCAGCCTTACCCACTGAAAGTCGTTTTCGAGATTTAAGCGAAAAGAAAATTCTATACGGTCACGATTGCCGTGTAGCGCCATGCTCCAGTGAAACTGCAGGCCGTCTAAATCGTCCTCATGTACCCGCTCTAGAAGCTCAATTAAGGTGCCTGACCAGGTAGATACACTTCCAGAATGTAGTGAAAAAGAACGTATTTCCATTTCATCACTGTGGGCCTCCCAGCTCCAAAACGATTCCTGAGAGGCCCATAATGCTAGCTCTAGATTCTTTTGAATAGTTTGACTTTGCTGTAATGCTTCGTACAGGCTTTGCGTTTTTTCACTAAGTAACTTTTCTGCTTGCTCTCTCGCATTTCGCTCTCGCTTTAAACGCCTTTCAAGCAACGCCGAACGGTCGTTCTCACGAGGCTCTCCATGCGATGTTTCATCTGACATTCCATGCCTCCGTTAAACGAGCGATATACTAAATTCGTAGGTATGAGGCGTATCTAATTGATGAGTTTCCCTTTCGAGCGTGCAGTTATAGTGAACTGCGGCGGCATCCATCAAGCCTTCGGCTAAAGGGTATAGCTCCCTTTCAGAATAATATTGCAAGCGCATAGTGTTATCAGTTCGCGATATCACTTTAAAGCGAGGGAGATCAGCATCAGGATAGAGTTTCTTTACTTGAACGTGGATGTCACCGTCTAAGTGCTCCAACATATCTAGCATATCGTGTGTGTTAGCCAGAACGTCGCCATGCACGGCTCCTAACTTACCGAACAAGTAGAAACCAAAATCGTAGAGAAGCTCGTTAGCGGACTTACCCGTTTTCTCCACCAGCACGCCTAACAGGCGTTGCATTTGTTCAAACGGGTAATAACCCACTGCGGTATAAGCGCCGTCGTTTTCTAACCCAGCTTCCATGATGACATCATCGGCAAACTCGGGGGAAACTTTCTCCTCGAGCATATCGATTAACGATGTAAAAACTATGCCTAGCATGTAAATTCCTCATCTAATCCTTTATTGAGTGTAGTTCACCTAAGCATAAGAACAACTTAAACTTTATGACAAATCTTCAGTCGTTTCGCCCTTGCTAGGTAAGACAACTTCAACGGTATCAACTCGCTGCAATCCACGCGGCAATTTGTTCCCTCTTCGGCCCCTTTCTCCCTGATAGTGGGTAAGGTCGTCAGCGGTAAGTGTCATGTTGCGCTTACCGGCTCCCACTTTAATTGCGGCACCATCAGGTACAACAGCAAGCACCTTCACGTACTCTTCGCGAGATTGCGATTTTGCAGAAGGAATATTGATAAGCTTGTTCCCCTTCCCTTTACCTAAACTTGGTAAGTCGCGTAGTGGGAACATGAGCATACGACCTTCATTTGAAATACTTAGGCACCAATCGGAGTCAGGGTTAGTCACTGGCATGGGTTTCATTACTTTTGCGGCAGTAGGTAATGATAAGTAGGCTTTACCTGCCTTGTTCTTACTCACCATATCTTTAAACGTGCCTACGAAGCCGTAGCCTGCATCAGAGCCCACTAGGAATTTGCTTTCGTCTTGCGCCATGATGACGTGCTGGAATGACTCGCCACCCACTATGCTGAAGCGCCCGGTTAGCGGTTCCCCCTGACTTCGTGCAGACGGCAACCCGTGAGCGTCACAAGAGAAAGTACGACCTGAACTATCCATAAACACGGCAGGCTGATTGCTCTTGCCTTCGGCGCTGGATAAATAGGCATCACCAGCTTTGTAGCTTAAACCCTCAGCATCGATATCATGACCTTTTGCACAACGAGCCCAGCCCTTTTCTGACAGTACAACAGTAACAGACTCGGCAGGTACCAGCTCTTTTTCAGACAGCGCTTTAGCTTCACCACGCTCAATAATAGGTGAGCGTCTGTCGTCACCGTATTTTTCAGCGTCTGCTAAGATTTCTCTCTTAATTAGCGTTTTAAGACGGCGATCTGACCCTAAAAGCTGTTGTAGCTTGTCGCGCTCTTCTGCAAGCTCATCTTGCTCGCCCTTAATCTTCATTTCTTCTAACTTGGCTAAGTGGCGAAGCTTCAATTCCAGAATTGCTTCAGCTTGAGTGTCACTTAGACCGAATCGTGCCATTAACTCTGGCTTTGGCTTGTCGTACGTACGAATAATTTCGATAACTTCATCGATATTCAAAAACGCAATTAACAAACCTTCTAAAATATGTAGGCGCGCTAACACTTTATCCAAGCGGTACTGCAAGCGGCGCGTTACGGTATCTTTTCGGTACTGCAGCCATTCAGACAAAATCGTACGCAAGTCTTTCACCTGAGGGCGACCGTCCAGGCCAATCATGTTCAAGTTGACTCGATAGTTTTTCTCTAGGTCGGTCGTCGCGAATAAATGCTGCATTAGTTGTGTTACATCAATGCGATTTGAGCGAGGCGTTATCACCAAACGGGTTGGATTTTCATGATCTGATTCGTCACGAAGATCGCTTACCATAGGTAACTTCTTCGCCTGCATTTGCGCTGCAATTTGCTCTAGAATCTTGGCGCCTGACGCTTGATGAGGTAGAGCGGTAATAACGACATCGCCATTCTCTTCCGTATACACCGCACGCATTTTTATTGAACCACGCCCAGTCTCGTACAGTTTTTGAATATCAGCCTTTGGCGTAATAATTTCGGCTTCGGTCGGATAGTCAGGTCCATTAACGTGCTCTAGCACATCGCTAAGCTCTGCTTTGCTGTTGTCTAACAACATGGCACACGCGTTGGCCAACTCTCTTACGTTGTGAGGGGGAATATCGGTCGCCATACCAACTGCAATCCCTGTCACACCGTTAAGTAGGATATGTGGCAAGCGAGCTGGAAGCACACTTGGTTCGTTCAGCGTACCGTCAAAATTGGGTACCCAATCTACAGTACCTTGACCAAGTTCATTTAGTAGCACCTCAGAGAAACGCGAGAGCTTAGCCTCGGTATAACGCATGGCAGCAAACGATTTCGGATCATCCGGCGCACCCCAGTTTCCTTGCCCATCGACCAAAGGGTAGCGATAAGAGAAAGGCTGAGCCATCAGCACCATTGCTTCATAACACGCGGAGTCGCCGTGAGGGTGAAACTTACCTAGTACATCACCTACGGTTCTTGCCGATTTCTTATATTTAGCGTTTGCACTTAAGCCTAGGTCCGACATCGCATAAATGATGCGTCGCTGAACAGGCTTTAAGCCATCTGAAATATGTGGAAGTGCACGGTCCATGATGACGTACATGGAATAGTTTAGATAAGCGTCTTCGGTGAAACGTCGAAGAGGAAGTTGCTCTACCCCATCGCGATTAATGATGATCTCGTCACTCATGATAGTTTTTTCGTTTTGTTATTAATACCAATGCGCTCGTGCTAGTTAGGCTGTCGATTGTGGACAATTTAGCGCACCACTTAGTGAAAGCTCCCGAGCGTTAAAGGCTATTGTGGGGTAAACCGCAATTGTGTGCAATCCTTGAAACCAATTGTCACGACTTTTGGGGTGAACTCACTATAAGCGCTAAGGGTTTGTTTTGTTATTCTTCAAAGAGAGTGGTTAAATAGCACTAGGTGAAATTTGCCGTTCAATTTTCACCCTTACTAGTAAAACTAAAAAAATAAAGCCCCTAATCAAACGGTAACTAAGTACAGATAATCATGGCTATCTTTCGCGTATTCTTTTTTCTATTTTTTGTTGTAGGTAGTTACCTGCCTTCGAATGCCAACGCGCAGCATATCGAGCAACTCTTCGATGAAGAAAGTACGCTAGATTTATCAGACTCTTTATATTTTTTATTTGAAACCGACTATCAGCTTACCATTAGCGATGTATCACGAAGGCGCAATGACTTTCTTATGCATCCCCATGACAACCCTAACTTCGGGTTCCGTAATAACGGCATGTGGTTACTGACATCGGTCGCCAACGTTTCAAATGAAAAACACTGGGTATTTTCAATAAATTTCAGCCAACTCGACAGTGTTGATTTTTATTTGGTTCAAGACGGAAAAGTTCTTAAGCAAAGCCATCAAGGAAAAGCACAAAAAGAACAGCGCTTTCGCGTTCCTACCTTTCGCGTAGAGCTGCCTGATAGCGATCCTGTCGACCTTTATATACGCATTGAAAGTCGCTCATCTAGTCTTATTGCGCCACTGAGAATACAGGCAGAACCGCTACACAGCAGCTACTTCCAGATGGACAGTTTACTATGGGGCTTCTTCTATGGCGGACTCCTCATTCTTGCTATCTACAATCTAGCGCTGTTTTTTGGTGTGCGAGAAAAGAGCCTGATTGCCTATGTAGGCTATATCCTTGCAGTTATTTTGTGGCAGTTTGTGTGGGGCGGGCATACACACCTGTTATTTAGTCAGGGGATCCCTTCTTGGCTAGTAGGGCATTCCGAGTTGATTTTCGTCATCATTGGTATTAGTTCAGGCTTCTTTACCATGACGTTTTTAGAAACTGAAAAGCATGCCCCCACCGCGCATCCCGTCATTAACTTGTTACTCGTCTGCCAAGCCTTAACTGGGCTGGTGTGTTTTGTCGACCTATTACCCTCAATTTGGAAAAACAACCTGGTATACGGCGTAGGACTTGTGGCGATACTAAGTTATATCTACGCTGGGTTTGAAGCATTTTTCAATAAGTTTAAGCCCGCGCGTTACTTCATATTTGCATGGAGTATGCTCGCCACCGGCGCAATTATAGGTATGTTAAGCCTTATCGGAATTTTACCTTCCAATGACTTCACCACCTATTGTTTTCAAGTGGGAGTTTTCTTAGAAGCTGGCCTCTTTTCATTTGCGTTAATGGAGAAAAGCAGAGGGCAACTAGAAAGTGAAGTTGAGCAGGCAACTAACGATTTACGCAATAATATGGAGCTGATTGAAGAGCAGAATGCGCGTTTAGATATTGCCCGTAAAGACGCGATAAAGGCAAGTAACGTTAAATCTCAATTCCTGGCCAATATGAGCCATGAAATTCGCACGCCGCTTAATGCTATCTTGGGATTTAGCAGAGAGTTAAACAATGCATCGCTGCCCACGGATCAGCAAGAGCAGGTAAGAATTGTTAACACAGCCGCCGACAACCTGCTAACAATCGTAAATGATATTCTCGACTTCTCTAAGATTGAGGCAGGTAAACTGCAAATCAATAATCAGCCTTTTTCGCCCAACAAGCTACTTGAAGAAATGGTCACTATTATGGCTAAGTCTTCTCACAGCAAACGCATTGAATTTGTCTTTGATTTAAATCCGCTCCCCGAAAAGCTCATCGGCGATGTGTTTCGTATTAAGCAGGTGCTTAATAACCTCTTGAGCAACGCACTTAAATTTACTTCCAGCGGTACCATCACATTTTCGGTGAGTGGACGCTCACTTCCTCACGGTATACACGAAGTGAACATCACCGTTGAAGATACAGGTATCGGGATAAGCCGTCAGGACAGAAAGAAGTTATTTAACGCGTTCTCGCAAGTAGACGATGCCCTTAACCGGAATTACCAAGGCACAGGATTAGGTCTTGTTATCAGTCGCGAGCTTGTTCGCTTAATGAATGGCGATCTGACGCTTAAAAGTGTGTTAGGCCAAGGCTCTACGTTTCATGTTTCTCTTCGCATGAACCAGTTAAGTCAAAAATATGCGTTAACCAATAGTGATGACTGGAAAGGTAAAAACGTGGTTATTTTCGACCCGGTACCTGCCACACGCCGTTCAAGTGCAAACATGCTTTCAATACTCGGGGCGAAAGTTACCTCCGTTGAATCACTAGATTACTTAGCGTCGCTTAAAGGTCAGTATGACTTCTTTATGGCTACTGTGCCGGTAAGCAAGATGGGCTTGCGCGACACCTACTTGAGTCGTTTCGTACAATTTCCTGCGCAAAAGCGCATACTTTGGTATTCCGGCCCTGAACCTTTTGCCCAATACCCAAGCCTATCACAACATTTCCATTCGCAAGCGCGTATGCCGATGACGCTTACTAAGTTAGATAGCCTGGTGCATCACCATACAACGCCAGCTAAAAATGCGATGCAAGAGAAAATAGGCACGCTACCAAAAGCTAAAATTCTTGCCGTTGATGACATGGAAATGAATCTTAAACTGCTGCATACGTGGCTCGATCATTCTCCTGTCGAGCTCACCACAACGATCAGTGGACAAGACGCCGTCAATCAATGCCAAACCCAAGAGTTTGACTTAATTCTAATGGACGTGCAGATGCCGGGCATGGACGGACTGCAGGCCACCCGAGAAATTCGCAAATCACCGTTGAATATGGGCACCCCAATCGTAGCAGTAACAGCCCACGCATTTAAAGAAGAGCAAGAAAGACTACTTGCCTCTGGCATGGACGATTACTTACCTAAGCCTATTGAGGTTGAGCTACTTATTACGCTTATCAATTCGTGGTGCCACAATGTTGAACCCGGTGAAATCGTCTTTCCCTCTATCGACTGGCAGCTTGCTCTTAAGCGCGCAAATCAAAACCAAGACACAGCAAAAGAAATGTTAGACAGTTTTATTGCGTTACTGCCCGAAACTATCGAGACACTGTCGGCGCTTTGGGACGATCAAGATTACAATGGGCTTAAAACCGAAGTTCACAAACTACACGGTGCATGCTGCTATACGGGCTTGCCTCGCATGCAGCATTTAGCCAATGAAACAGAGATCTCTCTTAAGCTGGGACAGCACAAGCTTGTTGAAGAAAACTTGCCAGCACTTATCGCTGAAGCCAGAAAGGTGCTAAACGAGAGTAAATTGAACGGCTCACAAAGTTGAGCGATTAGAGCCTAATCGCTCAGATAAGCTTAATTGGCGTCGGACGACTGCCTCGCTTGTTGGCACTGCGCGATAAGGCCGGCGAACTCACTTGCATCCCTATCAAGCTCCGAACTTGCGATGAAAATATCAAAGCCAAGGCGCTTTCGAAGCTCCACCATACGATGTGCCAGCATAGCTTTTATGCCTTTGATAATGGTGCCATCTTCCATTACGTATTGTTTGTCATCAAACATCGACTGTTCGTAACAACTTCCTGTGGCGCAGCTCTCATCTGTGTTTTGCATTAGCAACGGTCGCTGCTCCATCAGTAAGTGTGTAGCAAGCCTTGGTGAAATCGTATTGAGAAAATCCGTATAGCTTTTTATTTTAAAACCAATGGTTTCAAGTGGAATGTGGTCCAGACCATGCCTAACCCGGGGGCAATCGGCACGCTGTAAGTTGTCCCAGTGAATACGCCAGCTGCCTAAGCGATGACGATAGGTAATATAGTCTTTGGCTATTTCCAAACTATAGTCCGGCTCACGAATTTTGAAGTACCCTACCAGCAAGCATACCAAGGCAGCGCTGGTAAGAAAAATCCCTGCCAAGAACAGCCAGTCGGGTAGAAATGCTAACCAGAGCGCCGCAATACACAAACCGATACAGCCCAGAACTAAACTGGTAATGCCATTACTTTTCGAGGCAGCTCGAATATAGATTGGTTCGACACTAGTACCAGACATAAAAATACACCACTAACATGATTACAGCCCAAACAATATAAAGTCTCATGCGTTTACACTTCACGCAGTCGGTTTGCCACCAACGTAAAAGAGGATTTGATTTTCGCATACGTTAAGTAAGCCAAATTTATACGTGGGTTAAAAAGGGATAGTTTAACCGTAAAATTATGCCAATGTGTGATTTCTATAACGATATCGTTGAAATGCCGCCACTATGGTCGGCGTAAAGACTAGTGATAAGATCACCGAAAACCCTACCCCCCCAGCCAGTACCACGGCCAACGGCGGCCAAAAGCTACCTTCACTGAACAATAGCAACGGAATCAATCCACCTACCGTTGTGAAAGTTGTCGATAAAATATGGCGGCTACAGCTCATGGTTTCTTCAACAATGGCTTTCGTGTCTCCCTGCTTTGCTTTGGGGTTCGCGTTGATAGCGGCAATGACCACTATCGAGCCGTTGATTGCAACGCCAATAAGGCCAGCACAACCTAGCAGCGGATTAAACCCAACCGGCAATCCAGATATCCAAAGGCTGAACATTCCCAGTCCTACAGAAAGTATTGCCACTAATCCAATCACACCCGCCATGCGCAAGCTGGTAAAAGTCAGAATGAGCGTGGTTACCATAAGCACTAACAATACCGGTGCATAGGTCGCTAACTTTCCTAGTGCTTGCTGCTGCTCATCAGCGTCACCCGCTAAATGAATACGATACCCTTCGGGAAGAATTAATCGACTTTCGAGCAGGTCTCGCAAATGATTACTTGCATCAATGGCCGGGACACCAGGAAGCAAAAACGCCTGAATACGGTTGAGTCTTTCGCCATCAAGACGCGTGATACTGCTGGTTGCAGGCTGAAGCGTTAAGTTTGTTACAGCAGCAAGTGGCGACCAAGAAATAGCATTGTCTCCTGTAACCGGAATTGGCATGGCGTCTACGCCCGTTACATTTTGTCTATACGCCTCGTCTAGCCTTACGCGTACAGGAATTTCTTCTGTGCTTTCCAAAACAGAACCACCGGTAATACCTGAAAAGTTTACCTGCATTTGATTGGCAAGCTCGGAAAGCGTAAGCCCCAAGTAAGACAGATTATCGCTGTCCGCGTTTATTTTAAGCTCGGGCTCTCCCATTGAAACACTGGTTATTGACTGAGAAATACCATCCACTTCAGACATTAACATACGTACTTTGTCGCCTAGGTCGTTCAACACATTCAGATCAGGGCCGAAAATCTCTACTTCAACAGGCGCCGCAATAGGCGGCCCCTGCCCAAAGGCTCGCACTACAATTTGTACTTCTGGATACGCGCTATCAAGCTCTTGTTGTAGCTTGCCCACTAGCGCAACGGCGTCATCCACTGTATCTGTCGACACCACAGCATTTGCAAAGTAAGGCATGTTGTCACGGGTCATCGTCTGGTTATAGTACACCGATGGGGCAGAGCCCCCGACTAACCAGCTTACTTGTTTCACGCCTTGCTCGCTGCGTATGGCGCTATCGACTTTTTTAACGTAGTTTGTGGTGTTGTCGATGCTACTGCCTTCTTTAGTCCACAGGTACACTTCGAACTGATCTCTGTCTGCGCTTGGGAAAAACACGTTGGCTAAGCTTTTAGACAGTACAAAGCCAGATAAACAAAGCAAAGCAATAATCGGTAACACCAAAATCGGCTGCTTTATCCATCTACCCAATTGTTTTTTGAAAGCCAGACTAAGCTCTGGCGCTTGTAATCCCACTTTCCACCACGCCTTCGATGCTGTTTCATGTTGCGAACTGTTGTCGTGCTTTGGCAAAAATCGGGCAGCGAGGGCTGCAATGATAGTTAAAGAGATAAACAGCGAGCCAATAAGCGCCATCACCACGCTAATGGCAATCGGGCCAACAAAGTCACCAATGTTGCCGTCTAAAAGAAAAATCGGCATAAAGCCTAAAATGGTCGTGAGCGTTGAAGCCAAAAGCGGCACAAATAGATGAGAGACGCTTTTCGCCATAGCGCCTACTCGCGTTAAATTAGGATCTTGTAAATTAATACGAATTTCATCGGTAATAACAATGGCGTTATCGATTAGTAAACCAATGGCGATGATCATGCCAAAGATAGACATTTGGTGAATTTGCTCGTCGTAAAAACTTAAAGAGAACAAGGCAAAAGCGGCGCATAAGGGAAGTGCCAGGCCCACAATCCACGCAGCACGAAACCCCATGAAAAGTAGAATAACCATCATGACCACTGCGCAGCCCATAAGCAGGTTCATCGATAAGTCAGCAAGGCGAGTGGCAGTATATTCGTTTTGCTCAAATGCAACGGTCGCGGTTAAGGTTCCGCTGAAGTCTTTGTTAAACTGCTCTACTACCGCTAATGCATTTTCTGTCCATACATCTGAGCGCAGCGAGGGCTGCATGCGCGCTGCCACAAAGATAGACTCTTCACCATTTAAGAATGCCACGTCCTTTCGAGGTGTTGTGAAACTTCTCTCTACCGTCGCAACGTCTTCCACCCGTAAGTAGCGCCCTTGCTCGTTAACTAAGGGAATTGAAGCAATCATGTTCACGCCATCTAAGCCATCCCCCACTGTAAAGCGCAAATTGCTTTGCTGAGAGTTAAGCATGCCTGCTGGCAATTTGGGGTCGGCGCGGCTTATTAAATTGCTTACTTGCTGTAAGGTAAGACCCGTTGCAGCAAGCTTGATAGGGTCGATGTTGACGCTAATCTCTTCCTGTGGCGCACCGTATACACGCACAAGCTCAGTGCCGTTAACGTTTCGCAGCCTGTCTGTAAGTTCTTGGGCCAAACGCGCGGTGAGTGTAATAGGGGTATTTTCAAAGTGATCCGCACGCACAGATAACAATAAAGTGAACGCGGTCGCGCCGCGCTTTTCATCGAAAACTGGCGCCATCGCACCTTCAGGGAATGACTCAGCGGCAGCACCAATGGCGTCGCGAATTTCGCTAAATAGCTGTTCGTTAGTGGAATTATTTATCCAGTCTTGCGTTTCTATTAGGATAATGGAGATACCAGCACGCGACGTGGACTTCACTTCCTTTATTTCAAATATTTCTCTAAGCCTGTCTTCAAGCACATCACTAACCAAAGCCTCTACCCGTTCCGCCGACGCGCCTGGGTATTGAGTGATGACGAGTGCGTTTCGCGTATCTATTCGCGGATCCTCAATACGCGGCAGAGAACCTAATGCTGATAAACCAGCGGTTATCAGCACCAGTAGGCTCAGTATAAGTAAGTGCCCTCGTCGGTAAAATAAGGTATACCACGGATAAGATTTATCTGAGCCGAAGTTAAATGACTTCATTAGCGTGCCCCAGCTTGGTGTTGACTAGGGATGGATACCATTTGGCCAGGTGCGAGTTTGTGTGTACCTTCGTTTACATAAATCTCTCCATCTTTGAGCGCTCCGCGCACAAACGCGTTGTTTCCGTCGGTGTATACAACTTCCACTACGCGGGCTTCAAGAGTGGCGTTTTGCTCGTTTGATAAAACAAATACGCGCCACAAACCGCGCAAGCCATTACTTAGCGCGTTAACCGGCAGCCAACTTCCTGTCTCAGAATGAGAACGAGAACCGGACAGAATGGCCATGTCACCGGGGCGCACGCTCTCATTACTATTTAATGTCACTAAAATATCAATGGTTCGCGTTTGCACGTTGCGAACAGGCAAGCGCTGCGTGACCGTACCCGTCACTTCTATATCGCCAACCTTTACCTGTACTGACTCATTAACGCCAAACTGCTCAACAACATCTGCAGGAACCGCGAAGCGCGCCTGATATTTTTCGATACTTGTAACACCAAACACAGGAGTTCCTGCACTAACCACACTGCCTTCATCAATAAAGCGTCGATTGACTACGCCGTCAAACGGAGAAATAAGCGTGGCTTTGTTTATCTCTACATTGAGCGATTCAAGGGCGGCCTGCATTTCATTAACTTGGGCCTTAGCGACATTTAAACTTGCCTTTACTTCGTCTAGTCGCTGTGCTGATTCTAGCTTTTTCTCAACCAACGACGTGGTTCTTTCGCTATTTACTCTAGCAAGCTCAAGGTCGGCGTTCGCACGCTCAAGTGAGGCTTGAAGCTCACGTTTTCTGGCGTTCAGACGCTGAACATCTTGACGAGCTAGAACATCCCCTTTACTTACTACATCACCTTCTTCAACAAGTAATGTATTGACTTGCCCTGCCATATCGAATGAAAGCGAGGCAGCCTTTGGGGATTCGATAAGCCCAAAAACGTTGATTGGAGTTTCAAAGCCCGATTGAATTTTGACTGTTCCAGTGGACACTGCAACGGGAACTCTTGCCTCTGGCGTTTGCGTTGCGTTGCCAAGCCCCGCAGTCATCAATAGAATCACTAACGCTGCAGTAAAAACGGCAATAGAGACGAATAGTGTGAATTTGCCACTTCCAGAAGACGTGTGTGCAGCAGTCATAACATTTCCTTTAACCAGTTAAGCAGGTGCTCTGGGCTATATTTGCATACTTATTGTGCTATGCTAGTATATTAATACTAGACCGTCCAGTTTGATATATAAATATTCTTCGATAAAGAGAGAACTAAGTGGCTACAACCCGAAAGCAAGGCCGACCTAAAAGTGAAGAGAAGTACCATCTTATATTGCATGCAGCCTCCTGCCTGTTTTTAAAAGAAGGCTTTGCCAACACATCTATGGACACCGTTGCTAAAGCCTCAGGTGTATCCAAGCAAACGGTTTATTCTCATTTCGAGGGTAAAGATGCCCTTTTTAAGGCGGCTATCTCATCAAAATGCAGATCATACCAACTCGACACTCAGCAACTTATCGACTCTGCGTCTGACTCGCTCTCGCTAATTGATTGTTTGAAAAAAGTGGGCTGTCAGTTTGTACGCCTATTACAAGACCCAGAAGCCATTGCTATCTTTCGTGTAATTATCGCTGAGGCCGTAAATAACCCTCACGTGGCAACACTTTTTTATCAGGCTGGCCCAGAAGCTTCCCTATCTACATTAAGTGATGTAATTGAAAGGTTTGGCAAAGGCGACTTGAGTCATGACAAAGCTCATCAATTGGCAGTAGACTACTGCGCCCTGCTTAAGGGGGAATATCACACCATGATGCTTTGCGGTATACAGTCTCCGCTTCAAGACGACGCGATCACAGCCCACGTAAATAGTGCTGCAGAAAAGATCCTCTTGCTCTTTAATCACTATACGCAGCAACATAATTAGTCGACATGCACTAAAACTTACCTTTGCTTCTTCACGTGTGGTTAAGCCTTTTCAACAATTCTCTAAACAGAGAAAAACCTAAGGCAAGATTAACGTTGCGCTAATGACTTAACCCCAGCGGTATTATAAACTAGCGCCGTTTTCGTTGATGATTGAGAAGCGCATGTCTGACTTTACCGGTAACCACATTCTTTCGGTTAATCAATTCGATCGCGAGGCCATTGAGAGAGTGTTCTCAGTTGCCAATTCCATGCAACCCTATGCCAAACGACAAAAGCGGACCACTGTGCTTGATGGCGCCATTCTCGGTAACCTTTTCTTTGAGCCAAGTACCCGTACGCGAGTTAGCTTTGGTACCGCATTCAACCTTTTAGGTGGCGAAGTTAGAGAAACCACAGGCATGTCGAGCTCTGCGCTGGCTAAAGGTGAGTCATTGTACGACACAGCCCGTGTGCTGAGCGGCTATTCCGACATTATTGCAATGCGACATCCTGCGGCGGGTTCAGTGGCAGAATTTGCCGAAGGTAGTCGCGTGCCGGTTATCAACGGTGGTGATGGTGCAAACGAACACCCCACCCAAGCGCTGTTGGACTTATTCACGATTAAGCGAGAGCTTGAATACAATGGCCAAGGCATTGACGGATTACATATCGCCATGATTGGTGATTTGCGCTATGGCCGAACTGTGCACTCTTTGTCGCGCTTACTGTGTTTGTTTAAGAACATTCGCTTTACGCTCATTTCGCCAAAAGAATTGGCCATGCCTCAGCCCATTATTGACGCTATTGAAAATGCAGGGCATCAGCTTACCATTACCGATACCCTTGAAGGAAATATGGATGCGGACATTTGCTACCAAACGCGCATCCAGGAAGAGCGCTTTCCTTCTCAAGAAGAAGCCAACAAATACCGTGGTAAGTTCCGCCTTAATCAGTCGATTTACACGAAACACTTTCAGTCGAAGACCGTTATCATGCATCCACTTCCACGAGATTCACGTATGGAAGCCAACGAATTAGATAACGATCTAAACCTTAACCCAAACCTCGCCATTTTTAGACAAACCGACAACGGTGTACTTGTTAGGATGGCCTTGTTTGCGCTTACTCTGGGTGTAGAAAACCTTCTCACCAAGTACGAGCGTGACGTGGTTTGGTACAGCAATAAGAGTAAGTAATTACATGCAAAAATCTGAAGCCCTATTCACCCGCGCCCAAAAAACCATTCCTGGTGGCGTAAATTCACCTGTTCGCGCTTTTAAAGCGGTAGGCGGTACACCTCGCTTCATCACGAAAGCTGATGGCGCATACATGTGGGATGCGGATGGTAAGCAATATATTGATTATATCCAGTCTTGGGGCCCTATGGTTCTAGGTCACAATAACGCCCAAATTCGCGAAGCGGTTATTGAGGCGTCATATAACGGCCTGTCTTTCGGTGCCCCTACCGAAGCTGAAGTGATCATGGCTGAGTTGGTTAGCGAACTGGTTCCATCTATGGAAATGGTACGCATGGTGAACTCTGGTACAGAGGCCACCATGTCAGCTATTCGCCTAGCTCGCGGCTACACCAGCAGAAACAAAATTGTTAAGTTTGAAGGCTGCTATCACGGGCATGCGGACTCACTGCTAGTGAAAGCGGGCTCAGGGGCGCTAACCTTAGGTGTACCAAGTTCACCAGGTGTTCCAGCAAATGTTGCTGAGCATACGCTTACCGTTGAATACAATAACCTAGACAGCGTAAAAGAAATCTTCGAAGCCCATGGCGATGATATTGCGTGCATTATCGTTGAACCTGTCGCAGGAAACATGAACTGCATCCCTCCTGTGGAAGGCTTCCTTGAAGGGCTTCGCGCTATTTGTGACCAATATGGCAGCGTATTGATTTTTGATGAAGTAATGACAGGCTTCCGCGTATCTCGCGGCGGGGCGCAAGAGCGTTATAACATCAAACCAGACCTGACTTGCTTGGGTAAAGTTATTGGCGGCGGCATGCCAGTAGGCTGTTTTGGTGGTCGTCGTGACATCATTACCCACATTGCCCCAACAGGGCCAATTTACCAGGCGGGTACGCTTTCTGGTAACCCAGTAGCTATGGCCGCGGGTCTTGCTGCTTTAACACAGATAAAACAGCCTGGACTTTACGATTCAATTTTCGAAAATACGCAAACGCTAGTAGATGGTTTCCAAGCCCTTGCTGACAAACACAATATTAGCCTAACTACCAATATTGCCGGCAGTATGTTCGGAATCTTCTTTACAGACGTAGAGAAAGTTACTAACTACAAGCAAGCGATTAACTGTAATACCGAGCAATTCAACAAATTCTATCACGGTATGCTAGAGCAAGGCGTTTACTTAGCACCTGCATCTTATGAAGCGGGCTTTGTTTCAAAAGCGCATGACGCTGCCGTCATTGAGCAAACTCTTGCTGCAGCTGATAAAGTATTTTCAACGCTTTAATTCGCTCATGAAAAAAAAGGCACTGAATAGTGCCTTTTTCGTTTTAGGTTTCTGATAATTTTGCCTGCTGGCGAATAAAGTTAACGGATGGCGCGAAAAACGCGGCGCCCGTTTCAGCGCTGGTAAAATCTAGCCATCTGTCATAATCGCCTTCGCCATTGCCGTATATTTGGCTATGGAGCATCTGTTTAAAAGGCCGCGCACTGGCGCTGCAACTCACAAAGAACAACCCTTGAGAGGCCATATCACCGTATGGCATGCCCTGCTTTATTAACCTTGGCTCATCGCCATCTGGCGCAACTGTGCTTGCTCTTACACAGTGCGATGACTCAGACTGTTCGCTACTTACCAAATTGTGTTCTTGTGTGGTGCCCATCACTTGTTCTTGCTGGCGACTTGAAAGGCTATTCCAGCGCCTTAAGTCATGCCGATAGCGTTGTATGTGGACATAGCTTCCACCGCTAAAATCAGGGTCATCTTCACCAATAATGCCGACTTGTCTACGCTTCATGCCACGTGGATTATCTGCGCCATAAAGAAAACCATTGAGGTCACGGCCATCTAAGTACCTAAACCCTCTTATCTGCTCTACCAGTTCAACGTGAATACGCAGCAAATCCATCACTTCAATGCCAACCGCATGGCAAATATCCAGCCTATCAGCGCGGATTTGAATGAAGAGATCGCAAGGCATTGTTGGGGCACTTCTGTCGTCACACTGCATGTCGGGAAAAGGGGCTAGCTCAACAGGGATAAGACCAGGATATACCTCAGCCCAGTAACCGGTGCCAATAGCGACAACGCCCGTTACCATGGCCTCGTAGTGCTCATTCTCAAAATGCTCAAATATATCCAGAACGCGTGACAGTTTAGCCCGCACCGCTTGGCTATCATCATCAATTACGTTCAGTAATAAATACTGTGCATGTAAATTTGGCTCAGCGCAGAGGCCTTTTTGTGGTTGTGTCATTGCCGCTCTTGTTTTTATTAACGCCTTGTTCTGACGTGTGGCTGCTGGCGAACTTTCGCCGCGCTTAGTGTTGCGAACCTTTTTGTAAAGTGTAGCGACTGCTTCAAGCTTTGAAACCCTTTTAAAGCGAAACAGCAAACGGTGAGACCAATTAGCCTCACCGACTATTATTTACACTAGTGTGCTTAATAGCCCGCTGCTTGTCCATCTTTTCGCGTTTCTGATGCACCAAAATACACGCCTTTTTGCTCGTCCCATGCAATAGCTTGGTAGCCACCAAACGCGCCTACTACACGTTGAAGCTTATGACCCCGTTCCATGAGCTCTCGCTGAACGGTTTCACTGAAACCTGATTCTAAACTCACATAGCCACCGTCAGTCATCAACGCGCCCGTTGGACTGCTTGAACCGCTGTGCAATATGCGTGGAGCATCTCCTGCTTCCTGTAAATTCATTCCGAAATCGAGAATGTTTACAATAATTTGTGCATGCATTTGGGGCTGAGTTCCACCGCCCATCACGCCAAAGCTCATCACCGGCTTACCGTTTCTTGTTACAAAAGCTGGAATAATGGTGTGAAATGGACGCTTTCCCGGGCGATATTCGTTAAAGTGCCCTTCTTCAAGCGTAAACATTTCACCTCTATTTTGAAGAATAAAACCAAGTCCGGGAGGTGTCATGCCAGACCCCATTCCGCGGTAATTACTTTGAATTAAAGACACCATATTGCCCTCTTTATCAGCAACGGTCAGATAAATGGTATCTCCTTCATAAATGCCTGCATCAACGCGATTCGCTGCGCGTTCATTATCTATGAGTTTCTGACGCTTTGCGGCATACTCTTTCGAAATTAGCCAGTCGACGGGGATATCGTTGAAGTCTGGATCCGCATAAAACTTAGCGCGATCTTCAAAGGCGAGCTTTTTGGCTTCAACAAAGGTGTGGATGTAGTCAGCCGAGTTAAACCCCATTCCTTCGATATCATAGTGCTCAAGCACATTAAGAATCTGTAGCGCTGCTATACCTTGTCCGTTGGGCGGAAGTTCCCACACATCATACCCACGATAGTTAGCGGAAACAGGCTCTACCCACTCAGAGGTATGCGATGACAAATCCTGATATGACAAGAAGCCGCCTTGGGACTTCATATAGGCATCGATAGTGCGCGCAATATCGCCCTTATAAAAAGCATCTCGCCCGCCTGTTGCGATTTTTTCATAGGTCACTGCTAGCCCAGGATTTTTAAAAACATCGCCTTTTTGCGGTACTTTTCCATCAATAAGAAAGGTCTCTGCAAAACCGTCATAGTGACCAATTCGCTCGTAATTCATTTGCCAGTAGTAGGCAATAACTTCTGAAACAGGAAACCCCTCACGGGCATATTTGATAGATGGGGTAAGCAGCGTAGACATGGGCAGCTTGCCAAATTTTTCGTGTAGCGCAAACCAGCCATCTACAGCGCCTGGGACAGAAACAGGTAGAGGACCAAATTTTGGAATTTGATGCAAACCACGCTCGGCGAACACCGCTTTTGTTAACTGTCTGGGTGAGCGGCCAGAAGCGTTTAAGCCGACTAGCTTCTCTTCTTTTGCATCCCACACAATGGCGAATAAGTCACCGCCAATACCGCTACCCGTAGGCTCTACTAAACCTAACATGGCATTGGCTGCAATAGCTGCATCAACCGCACTGCCACCTTGCTTTAGAATATCTAAAGCCACTTGTGTGGCTAGCGGTTGACTTGTAGCCGCCATGCCGTTCTTTGCGATAACTTCTGAGCGACTTGCAAAGGGGTGCCCCGTTATTCTGTCATAGCCTAAACAGCTGATACTAAAGAAAACCAGTATCAAAGGTAGAAGTCGCGCACTTGCAATCATAACCATCCCTTTACTAAAACGTTGCTGATAATAAATCTAGCGAAAGCCTATCGAATCATAGTGTAGCGTTATTGTCACATTACGCCTAGGCTCTTTTCCCCTAGCGCGATGCTTGGCACAAAACACGTTGTTAGAAACGAAAAAAGCCCCGCACGTGCGGGGCTTAAACGAAGTAATAAGGCATTATTATTGTTATTTCATTTGCCTAATCGAGACTCTCTTACGAACGGCTGCTTGTAAAATCTGGGTATGCTTCCAGACCACACTCACTCATGTCTACGCCGTCGAACTCTTCTTCTTCGCTCACACGTACACCCATAACCGCTTTAATCACTAGCCATACAACAAGGCTCACTACGAATACCCAAACAAAGATAGTCGCTGCGCCAATTAACTGACCAGAAATGCTTGAACCATCGTTTGTGAAAGGCACAAGGATCAGACCAAGAAGGCCTACCACACCGTGAACCGAGATAGCGCCCACTGGGTCATCGATTTTTACTTTATCAAGTGCAACGATGCTAAGTACAACTAGGATACCGCCAAGTCCGCCAAACAAAGTGGCTTGTAGAGGCGTTGGTGTAGACGGCTCGGCTGTGATTGCCACAAGACCAGCTAGCGCTCCATTAAGTACCATTGTAAGGTCAGCTTTGCCAAACAGAATACGTGCAACGATAAGTGCAGCAATAGCACCGCCAGCCGCCGCAGCGTTCGTGTTCATAAATACGATAGCAACCGAGTTTGCACTTTCAACAGTTGCAGTAGCCAATACTGAACCACCGTTAAAGCCAAACCAACCCATCCATAGAATAAATGTGCCTAAGGTTGCAAGCGGTAGGTTTGCACCTGGAATCGCGTTTACTTTACCGTCAGCTGTGTATTTACCTTTACGAGCACCTAGTACAAGTACACCAGCAAGAGCAGCAGCTGCACCAGCCATGTGAACAATACCAGAACCTGCAAAGTCAGAGAAACCAAGGTCGCCAAGCGTATACATACCGAATACTGCTTCGCCGCCCCATGTCCAAGCACCTTCCATTGGATAGATGAAGCCCGTCATAACAACTGCGAACGCTAGGAATGCCCAAAGCTTCATACGCTCAGCTACCGCACCAGATACGATAGACATTGCTGTTGCAACAAATACTACTTGGAAGAAGAAGTCAGCAGAAGGTGCATATGTTGCTGGCTCTTCAGCGACACCTGTTGCGCCATCAGCCATGATACCGCTTAGGAATGGACCCCAGTCGCCGCCACCGTACATAATGCCGTAACCGCAAATCATGTACATAGTGCAAGCGATAGCGAATAGCGCCACGTTTTTAGTTAGAATTTCTGTGGTGTTTTTCGCTCGAACAAGACCGGCTTCAAGCATCGCAAAACCTGCAGCCATCCACATAACTAATGCACCGCAGATTAGAAAATAAAAGGTATCTAGCGCATACCCAAGTTCAAAAGTGATTTCCATTATGGTTTTCTCCGCAAATATATCGTTGTGGCTTACAGCGCGTCGCTATCCGACTCACCAGTTCGAATACGAACGGCGTGTTCAAGGTCGTAAACAAACACCTTGCCGTCTCCAATTTTGCCTGTTTTGGCAGCGCCAACGATGGCTTCTACCAGGCGCTCTACTTGATCATCCTGAACAGCAATTTCCAGTTTGACTTTAGGTAGAAAATCCACCTGATATTCCGCTCCGCGGTAAAGCTCAGTGTGTCCTTTTTGACGTCCAAAGCCTTTCACTTCGGTCACGGTCAAACCGTCGATGCCGATTTCTGAAATGGCTTCACGAACATCATCTAGCTTGAACGGCTTGATGATCGCTGTGACTAGTTTCATGAGTTGCTCCCAGTTTATTTTGGTTATTCTGTGATTTATGGTCGTGTTTCCAACTATCGGAAGATAAACCAAGAGCCATGCCACAAATGATTAACCATAAAAATCATATACATACACACAAACGCTTCATGAACGCACAAAAATAATGCACACAAATGGTGCACCGATAAAAATTTGCCCAATTATGAAGCGGTGCAGGGTTTGAGTAAGTTAAGAAGACTAAAAAGTGCGATGAAATTAGGATGGAACTATTCAATACAGCGCATGGTCTGTTGTTTACTATGACGACTATCACCCCTTCTTTCTTTGCGCCCGAGCGCAGTATTGAACACCGCGCCGCTGCAAATAAAACGGCGTGGCGCTCCTTATTGGTCTCTGGTTTTTTACACGTTTTTGGGGTCATCGTGGTGATCATACTTTCTCAGTTGAGTATCAACAGCCAAAAAGCACGCGTAAATGATTTGGAACGAACGCCTGAGATAAGCGCCAGACTGTATTACCCACCCATTTTGCGCCCTCCAGTCCAAGCTAAACCTCAAGAAATGAAATCAATCGATGTTTCACCAGAAAGGCAAGAAATTGAGTTGAAGACTGAGGCAACCAAAGCCACTGAAGCGCTTGATAGTAAGAAAAAAATTGTGGAAAGCCCTACGACCAAGCAGCAAAAAAATGCTGAGCCGGATACACAGCAGGTACTCGTTGAAAGTAAGCCAACTAATACGCCGCCATCACCCTCTTTTTCAAAAGATGCAAATAGGCGTGCTGGCTCACTAAACTTATCGGCTAAAGACGGTGCAGCGCTATATTTCGAAAAGTATCATAACGACAAAATAGCCGAAGATGCAGAGCAGGCAACGAGGGAATTCCAGGCACGGAAAAATAGTCCAGTGCTAAGTGGACCAAGCACACAGCAAATACAAGCTAATGAAAATCGACGCCCTTCAAAACGCGTAAACTGTAGCAGTACCACCAATAAAACCTTGGCAATATTAAGTGGGATTACAGGTGGTACATTAGAGTGCACCAAAATGGACGATCACAAACGTTTTATAGACGCCAGAGTTAATAAGCTTCCTAAAGATGAAGAGCGAAACTAGCAGTTTAGGCTATCGACGTCAGCTTAGTGAAAAAGAAGCGCGAGATTACTTTCTTTTGAAAAACTTAGGGGGTTGCCCGAAGTACGCTTTAAACCGTCGACTGAATGCTGCAACATCTTCATACCCCGTTAGCTGAGCTATACCCAACATGGGTGTATCGGTATTTCTAAGCAGTGCTTTGGCCTTCTCCATCCTCACTTTCACAAGATAATCTCGTAAACTATGTCCAGTAGCTTCTTTAAAACGTGTTTTGAATTGCGTTGTCCCCATACAGGCTATCTGTGCTAACTCCACCTGCGTAAAACCTTTGGCGAGGTCGCGATGAATATAACTTAATACAGGAGTAATTCGCTTATCCATGCTGCACCCTTTCAAGGATGTTTCTAGCAAGGTTAAAAACAGCGCCAGTATTTCTTCATGACCATGGTCTGCAAACTGACTAATTTGAATTTCTACAAACGACAAAAACGCCTGTAATGCAGACGTTACCTGAAATATTGGATGTAGCCTGTCATTTAAATTAACTGGCACATCTTTCAAGTCCGCGACAATAAACTTGGACAGTTCATTAGCGCTAAAGTAATGAACCTCATTCGGCGCAATACACACACCTTCGCCGACGCCTACTCGACCGCTAAAATTATCAATTTCGATCAAGATATGCCCGTTAATGGGCAACACTAGCTGAAAATAGTCATGTTTGTGGCGACACGTTTGTTTTGTATATGAGCGCACTGATAATGAAGGAATAACGTCGCTTGTCATTGTATCCCCGCACAAACTGTCTCAATTAGCAGTAAGGTCTTCATAGGCTCCCCGTGAAGCGACTTTTTTCCCCTACGGCCAGGCAAGGGACAATAACTTTTGCTGTACATTTTCTGCTGCGTTCTTTGCTGATTTCTAGGTATTGTCCAAGCAAGGGGAATGTTTAAAGTTCTTATAAAAAGAGTGATTTTTACCACTAGATTAAGCGCTTTTATTCATTTTGTCATAAATACGTGCAATATTTAGCGCGCCTAGGAAGGCATCGAACACTACATTTAAAGGACGAATATTACATTTAAAATAAAGACAATAATGGAAAATAAATGAATATAAATTTACGTCAATTAGTGGGCGTGGCAGGTGTATTTTTACCCGCTATCGCCATGGCTCAAGTCTCAAATGGAGATTTTGAAACATGGACAGCTGGTACACCTGATTCGTGGTCAACTATCGACTCTGGAATTAGCGTGGCTGAAAATTCTGCCTACTCATTCTCGGGTAGCAAGTCCGCTGCAATTACCGTTAACACAACAACGCAAGGCTCAACTGACTTCCGCCAATCAATTAATGTTACTGCCGGTCAAAACTATGAGTTCTCAGTAAGGCTATATCACACTGAGGGAGCGGTTAAAGCGCGCTTATATGTAGACGGCTATCAAGGTTATTCTGACAACACCTTAACCGGAAACTGGCAACAACTTACTTTCTCTTACTCCGCTACAGTGACGAAAGAAATTGAGGTGGGGTTACGTTTTTATGACCAAACTGGCTTTGATGGTTCAGAAATCGTCTATGTTGACGCATTCGAACCGACCACACTTGGGTCAGGTGGCAATAATGGCGGTGGAAGCACGTGCGCTAGCCATTCGGGTGTACTGAACTTAACCACCGACAATTACGGCAGTGAAACAAGCTGGCAGATAACTAACTCAAACAACCAAATTGAAGCCTCTGGCGGCAACTACGCTAGCAACCAAAGTTATACTGAAGCGGTTTGCCTTACTGATGGAGAATATACCTTTACCATTAGTGATGCCTATGGCGATGGAATCTGCTGCTCCTATGGCTCTGGCAGCTATAACTTGCTAATGGAAGGCGTGTCTGTTGCTAATGGCGGCTCTTTCGGTGCGAGTGAAAGCACCAGCTTTAGCGTTGGCACAACGAGTGGCGGTGGCAGTGGTGGTGGTTCATCAGAACTCACTGGTTACTATGCAAGCGCTAACGGTCTGTCAGGCTACGCGTTAAAGACCGAGCTTTACAATATTATCAAAAACCATAATACCCAAAGTTATGGCGACCTTTGGACATTCTATATTTCATATACAAGCGACAGCTACTATGAAAATGATGGCTCTATTTTGGATATGTATTCAGAAAACCCAATTGGTAGTGACGCTTACAGCTACACAGCGGGTTCTGACCAATGTGGCAGCTATAGTGGAGAAGGCAGTTGCTATAACCGTGAGCACGCGTTCCCGCGCAGCTGGTTCGGCGGTGCAGTCTCACCAATGAATACCGATATTCACCACGTTTTTGCTACTGATGGATACGTTAACGGGCGCCGTAGTAGCTATCCGTACGGTGATGTAGGAAGTGCTACTTATACGTCTTCGAATGGCTCCAAGCTGGGCGCTGGCTCCTCTGCTTCTGGTTATACAGGCACTGTTTTTGAACCTATCGACGAGTTTAAAGGTGACTTCGCTAGAGCGTATTTCTACATGGCAACCCGTTACGAAAATGTCATTGCAAATTGGGAAACGAATAGCACGTATGGCGATGCTGTGTTAAATGGCACGAGTGACCAAGTATTTGAAAGCTGGTTCTTAAATCTACTTTTAAGCTGGCATTCTCAAGATCCGGTAAGCCAAAAGGAAATCGATAGGAATGAAGCTGCCTTCAGTTTCCAGAACAATCGAAACCCTTTCGTTGATCACCCAGAGTTGGTAAACAGCATTTGGGGTAATTAACTTCAATTTGAGAAGAGCACGAACGTGTTCTTCTCATTTCTCACTTCCTCTGATTTCGCCTTTTCTGTTGGTTATAGCACTGCAAAATACCTAAAAAACTGCGATTTATCGGGTTTATTGTATATTACCTGTGTTTTCAGTACGCTAAGCTGCAATTTAATGGGGATTACTCTACCTGTAATACATAACAAAGGATATTCGACGTGGCCGCAGCTAACTTACTAGCCCTACTTGATGATATAGCAACGTTAATGGACGACATCGCAACTATGTCGAAAGTCGCTGCGCAAAAAACAGCGGGCGTTTTGGGCGACGACTTAGCGGTAAACGCCGATCAGGTTCAAGGCGTTAAAGCAGACCGAGAGCTACCTGTTGTGTGGGCCGTTGCAAAAGGCTCACTTATTAATAAAGCGATATTGGTTCCTGCTGCGTTAGCCATCAGTGCTTTTGTTCCCTCACTTATAACCGTCCTTTTGGTACTGGGCGGGTTATATTTATGTTTTGAAGGTGCAGAAAAACTGCTGCATAAATACCTGCCTCATGAAGATGAAGAAAAAGTACGAGAAGCGAGAATAGAGGCGCTTACCCACGAAGATGTGGATATGGTGGCTTTTGAGAAAGATAAAATTAAAGGCGCTATACGCACTGACTTCATACTGTCTGCTGAAATCATTGTTATTGCATTAGGCACAGTGACCGATGCAACACTCACCACGCAAATTGGTGTGCTAGTAGCACTAAGCTTAGCCATTACCCTAGGCGTTTATGGGCTGGTAGCGGCTTTAGTTAAAATGGACGATGTCGGGCTTTACATGCTTCGCAAGTCGCTAACGGGTTCAATGAACTCACTGCAGCGTTTTGTTGGCAGAGCGTTATTAGTTGCCGCACCCGCACTAATGAAAACCCTTGCGGTTGTAGGTACTGTGGCTATGTTTTTGGTAGGCGGTGGCATACTCACCCACAGCATCGGCTTTTTGCACGTTGTTACCGACTGGTTTACTGCGCTTATCCCAGACGCATCACTGGTTATGTCTATACTTGCTGATGGCGTTGTTGGTATTGCTGCAGGTGTAATCATTGCGCTGGTAGTGACCATGATTTCACAATTTAGAAGTAAAGCCTCCTAAGATCACTCTTTTCCTACAGGTGCCGACTGTATACGCATTTGGAGCCCCATCAATTATGCCTTCGCGTGGCGACTAGTATCGCTGCGCGAATTTCAAAACATTAGCGTTAGTCATTTTGACCACCACCCTGATAAATTCGCTAAATTTTAGCTTTTCTATTATTTAATATTTTCACACCCACCTTTCCATAAAAAATAAAAACCATATATTTCATAGTCTTGCGTAATTTTTACGAGTTGGCACATCCCTCGCTATAAACTAATTGTTAATTGATAACGACTTATTATCGAAACCTTTAGCAACATGATAGCTGCCACGCAGTATGTTCAAGTGCAGTGTCTAACTTATTTTTTTAGGAGATTACTATGTTTATCGGTCGCAAAACTTTCACTGCACTAACTTTAGCAACTAGCGTATTGAGCGCATCAGCATTCGCTAATGACACTCAAAACAACATTGTTTCGCACACAGACTTCATCGTTGAAAGTGCTATGCAAGATGTGAAGCAGAACTTGGAGCTAGATGTGGCATACGATGTGTTAACCGCGGGTCACACGTTTGAGCCAGAGGTAGAAGAAGCGAACTCATTAGTTGCAGATATTACTATTACCCCGATTGAGCCTGTTAGCTCAAACGATAACGACGCATAAGGAGAATGCATATGTTGACCGCCGCAACCCTTTTTATGGTGGTACTCGGTCCGGTTATTGCGTTTGTAGTCAGTGCGCTGGTGTTTTCTACAGCGCGCCTATTCCTTCAGAAAGGCCATTGAAAACGCAATAAAAAATAAATAGGCACCTAGCCGACTACCGCTTACAGATTTGCCTCCCTGGGCCTTTTACTCCAGAGGGAGATAGAAAGCACGGACTGTATCCCAGCCAAGTGATTGTGTTTTCTATCTTCTTACTGGAGCTTTTTTTTACCCGAATATCCGTTCCCACCAGCTTTTATCATCCTTGTCGCTGTCTTTGTTTACAGGGCGGCCTGAGCAGTCTTGCTGAGGTGGAGGAAGCACATCCAAAATAGCCGGCACACTTAAACTTCCGGCACAGCCAGCCACAACCACTGCTCCAGTTTTCGCATCAAAATGCGCAATACCCAAACCTTTAGGGAAACGCCTTGATAATGATTTAGGCGACTGGGACTTCATATAATTGATGAAGACGGGTAAGGCTCCACCTGCCCCGGTTAAATTAACTGGTTGGTTATCGTCGTTACCCACCCACACTGTAACAACGTTATTTCTATCAAAGCCACTAAACCAGCTGTCGCGATAATCATCTGTGGTGCCCGTTTTGCCGGCCATATTCACATTGCCAAAATTCCAGCCAATGCGCTTTGCAGTACCTTCTGTGGTTACCTTGTATAAGGCGTAGTTGAGTAGATAGGTTGCCGCTTCATCGGTGCGCTGAGCGAAAAATTCAGCCTTTTTCCAAAGCAGTGCATTATCAGCCGTAACTACAGACGTCACCGTATGAAGAGGTATATAACGTCCATCATTTGATAGGGTTTGATACATTTGATTGGTACTAAAAGGGGTCAATTCAAAAGCACCAAGGGTCAAGGACGGAACCTTATCTACGGGTGTGGTTACCCCTAAACGCGCGATAGTATCCTCCAGCGCATCAAGCCCTATCTGCATACCTAAATTAACTGTGGGCACATTCAAAGACTCGACTAGACCTTGAAGTAATGGCACCTGGCCTCTGAATTCTTTATCGTAGTTTTGTGGCGACCACGTTTTTCCATTTCGACTTTCAAGGGTAATGGGCTCGTCTTTAAGCGGCGTTGCCAGGTTAAATTGTGTAGGATCTTCTAGTGCGGTTAAGTAAACCGCAGGTTTAATCAACGAGCCTATTGGGCGTTTTGCGTCTAGTGCTCGGTTAAAGCCTTTGAACGCAAAGTCTTTTCCGCCAACGATAGCGCGTACTTCACCACTTGCACTATCTGTGACTACCATTGCGCCCTGTAATGGCACTTTCCTGTCTTTTTGCAAACCGTCTAGCGTACCCGACAATGCGCTTTCAGCACGTCGTTGGGCTACGATATCAAGTGTTGTAAACACTTTTACGCCCGAATCTCTTAAGCTAGGCTCAGCCAGAATTTCATTAAGTTCCCGACGAACCTGCTCCATGAAAGCAGGGTGTTTACCGCTTGCTAAGCTAGCACCACTGGCGAGCCCTAACGGCATATTCACAAAACGTTCGTAGTCTTGACGACTAATTTCATTTTCATCAAACAACATGCGTAACACTAAATCACGACGCTCTTTCGTACGCTCAGCATATTTACGGGGATTGTAATAGGATGGACCTTTAATAATAGCAACCAGCGTGGCTATCTCGGGCGTACTTAGCTCGTTGGCTGGTCGGTCAAAATAGAAATAGCTGGCAAGCCCAAAACCATGTACGGCCATATCGCCATTTTGCCCCAAAAACACTTCGTTTAAGTACGCTTCAATAATTTCGGATTTGCTGTAACGGGCATCAATGATCACCGCCATAATGGCTTCTTTTGCCTTACGCACAATGGAACGCTCACGGGTTAAAAACATGTTTTTAACCAGCTGCTGCGTTAGCGTACTCCCGCCTTGAACCGTTCTACCGGCTGCAATATTTGCCATTAGAGCCCGCAATATTGAAAGCGGCGCAACACCGTGGTGATTATAAAAATTGCGGTCTTCCACCAACGTTAGCGCTTTAGGCAACATTTCAGGAATAGTGTCTAACGTCACCAACATACGGTCTTCTTGAGAGCCACTTGTCATGCGCGTCACTAACCAGGGTTCTAGCTTTGCAGAACCGTAAGGGCGACCTTGTGACTTGTCATAAATTTCCCCAATACGCGCGCCTTCCCACGTTATTACTAAGTGACGCAAAGGCTCTGCGCCTTCAGGAAACTGAAACGCGCGGCGCTGTACAGTCAGCACCTTATTTTGATAGCTGTATTCACCGCTACTGTCGGCAAAGGTTACCTTGCGGTAACCCAGCAAATTAAGCTCATCAATGACTTCTTGGGGCGTTATCTCTTCACCTTTGCTGATTTCTAGGGGACGGGCGAAAATCTGTGCGGGCACTTCCCACTTGTTGCCCGAGAACGCATGCTTAATTTGGGCGTCAAGGTAGAAGGCATACGCCCCAAGCACAACCAAACCAATAAGAGTGACTCGCCAAAACAGTTTGAAAAACCACGAGCGCTTAGCCGAGCCTTTGCCATTGCTTGATGCTTTACTTTTTGAAGATGGATTGTCTTTTGTCTGTCTTTTTGCCACGTGAAAACGCCATGAAGATCATTGAGGATGACATCGCACACATTGCGATATGGATTTAACCAACGCCTTTTAAAACGTTAGTTTTAATAGTATCAACATTACCATTCGGGCCGCTTCTCAACAACTGTTTCCAAATATGCACACTTCGAATGTATGTGTTGCTGAAATGTTGAAAAACGCATCTCGGTTGAAGGGGGAAATTGAATTTTACTCGCGTTTCACGGTCACAATGCGATAGCATGCTGGCAAGTAACACAGGAATCGTACTATGCGCTTAGCTTCATTAAAGTCTTCTTTTTTCTCTAACCGTTCGCCTAGAGGGGCCAAGTCTTACGCCTCATTCCTTCGCACATCGCTTTCGCTGTTTCTAGCAACTGCGGCAATTAATTCTGCACTGGCTAACGAACAATTCGCAAGCTGTACCGCCGCGCTAGCCGAAAAAGCCAAGCAGGAAGGAGTTAGCCAGCAAACTATTGATGACGTATTTCCTCGTCTTGTTCACCAGGACCGTGTGATAGAGCTAGACCGCAGCCAACCTGAATTCGTACAAACCTTTCCCGGGTACTTCAGCAAGCGCGTTACCGACTGGCGCACCGAGAAAGGCAAAGAGATGTATGCAAAACACGAAAAGCTTTTGCATAAGCTAAGTGAAAAATACGGCGTACCTCCTCACTACCTACTTGCTTTCTGGGGACTAGAAACAAACTTTGGCTCTTATAAAGGCAAAATGCCGGTACTCGACTCGCTTGCCACTTTGGCTTGTGATAAGCGACGAAGCACCTACTTCACCCAAGAGTTTCTTGTGGCTGTGAAGCTGATGGAGCGAGAGAAGCTTCAAAAAGATGACATGATTGGCTCGTGGGCCGGTGCAATGGGACACACCCAATTTATGCCTTCGGCCTATACCCATTATGCTATCGATGGCGATGGCGACGGCCAAATAAACTTGTGGGCAAGTGAAGAAGATGCCTTATCTTCTGCGGCTAACTTCCTTGCTAACCTTGGTTGGGAGCGCAGCTTCCGCTGGGGTCGTGAAGTGCAACTGCCTGAGAACTTCGACTATCAAGAGTCAGGCTATAAAAATAGAAAATCTCTCAGTGAATGGCATGCCCAAGGCGTGAAAAAAGCTGATGGTTCTGAATTGGGCGAAGGCGATACCACCGCCTATGTTATTGTGCCTGCTGGTCACAATGGTCCAGCCTTTATCGCCTACAAAAACTTCCGCGTTATTATGCGCTGGAACAACTCAGAATTTTATGCCATTGCCGTGGGTGTGTTGGCCGACCGAATCGCTGGCGCGTCTGGCATTAAAGCCACGTTACCTGACCTACCTGCGTACAATCGCAAAGACATCATTGCTCTTCAAAGTAAGCTGAATGATTTAGGCTTCGATGTGGGTAAACCTGACGGCATTATTGGACCAGCCACACGTGAAGGTATTCGCAACTATCAAATTAGTAACAACATGATTGCGGATGGGTTTCCAGGTCTGGAAGTAATGGCTGCGCTAAATGTTGAACTCGAGCGGGATAAAGCGACACAGTCCTAGCTCACTTGGTCAAGAAATCGTTGATATCACTGCGCTCCAGCAGTGATATCTGTTTCAATACCTTTCAAATACAGTTTTTAAGCAGCTACGTGAATCACTAGTTAGTGTAGCCATTCAAATACAGGGGCTACATATGTTTTTTAGTTTTACTGGTCGGAACTGCATTTGCAGGGTCATCCGGCCAAAAGTGTTTGGGGTAGCGCCCTTTCATCTCTTTTTGTATTTCTTTATAACTACCTTGCCAAAAGGCCGCTAAATCACTGGTGGTTTGTAATGGTCGTCCTGCTGGCGACAGCAGCTCGCAAACAACCGTAACTCGCCCACCCGCTATCGTTAATGGGGCGCTTTGTGAGTACAATTCTGGCATTTTGACCGACAGCACCACATCTCCATTTTCGCGATAGTCTAAGCTAGCCTCCCTCCCCGTTGGTATCGTCACATGAGTTGGTAAAAGTGTGGCCAGTGCATCTTGCTGAGGCCAAGATAAACCATTATTCAAGGCTGTTTTCCACGGTAACTGCTTTAGGTTTTTGATGCTTTTACAGCTTTTTAAGACTGGCGCTAAACTATCTTTAGCCTTGTGCACCAGGTCACTTAATGACGATGGCCACGGGTCTGGCTCATCGAAAGCTTTGTCTTGTGGCAAGTTGAGCTTTCCTGCCATCTCAACTCTTCGCCACCATTGCCAGTCTGCATAAGAAAGCGGCCAGCTTGATAGAGGAAGTGCATCAAGATGCGCGAACCATGCGTTGCATAACGCATCGTCCCAGTATGCTTTTTCACGAATTTTTTCCTGTCCAGAAACCGGTGTGCTATTTAACGTTATTTCATAAAAGCCCGTACTTACTCTGGCCTCCATTCCCCCCGTATCGCTGTTAAGAATTACGCTGCGCTTTTCGCTGAATGCGTCAGGGAACGCTAAACACAACCAGCTTTCAGGTACAGGTTGTGCCAAGCGTATTGCCACCGTGCTTTTTATCAGTTGCCCGTCAAGCACTGCCAGCCATGGCCCGTCGCCATTTTCGCTCTCACTGCAACCTAAAGGGCTGCCACTAGTAGTAAGCTCTGCGCCTTTTCCACTTGCCAGTTTATATTCGATTAAATTCGCCTGAGACTTACCGTTTCTTGTTGCGCCCCCTACTACATGCTTTGATACATTAGGGCTCTCTCCTGATTGACCTGACGCATTGCGCCTATAGCCCACCTGCAAAGGAAATGCGATGGCGATACAAAGCCCAAGGGCCTGTTCATCTAGCTCGTTAATATCAGGCTTAAAGCGTTGTTCTTTTCCATCATTATTTTGCACGTAGCGCGCATAGCGGGAAGCTTGCTGAATAAGCTGACTTCGCGTACTGCTATTGGCGTTAAGTAGTGCATCCATTACGTTTGTAGCTCCACCTACACTAATACTGCTTTCGCTAAGCGCCACAACAAAGGGAGCAGCATGGCGAAGCGCATCGTTTACATCAGCAGGAAGACCATCAATACCCTGTTTTACGGTCAGCAGTAAATGGGCTAAATGGGGCTGGCAGGGCAACTGTGCCAACGCTCTTCCATAGGGAGTAATATTCGCTTGTGAGATAGCATTAACGCGCTGAAGCTTTTGTTGTGCAACCTGTTGCTGCGCTTGTGTAGGCTTCGTCAACAATGCCAAGGTGTCTGGGCTGCTGCCCCAAGCTAAGGTATCAAGCAAGAAGCTACTTAAGTCTTCTTTTTCAATTTGCGCCGCATTGTGTTTTGCCAAACGCTCGAAGCTGCTTTTGCTACACAAACGATAACAGGTTCCGGCCATTACCCGCCCCGCTCGCCCTGCCCGCTGAATGGCAGATGCTTGCGAAATGCGCTGTTGTGTAAGCGCAGTAATATCACTGGAGGGATGGTACTGAGCACTGTTTTCCCATAGGCTATCAATAACTACCGTCACGCCTTCAATGGTTAAACTTGTCTCAGCAATATTGGTAGATAATATGATTTTACGCCTGCCTTGCGGGTCTGGCGCAATAGCGGCTTGTTGCACAGATTTACTCAGCGCTCCATAGAGCATGTGAACGACCATGTCCGCACTCTCAGCTAAGCCTTTTATTTCTCTGGCAACAGTATTGATGCTTCCTCGCCCAGGAAGGAAAACCAAAATATCACCGTCGTGTTCGCCCACTGCCTGCTTTATGATATTGCAGGTTTTGGGTACTAACTCATGCGCCTGCACATCTTGTGTGTAGCGAATATCAACGGGAAACACGCGCCCTTGGGTATTTAAGTTCTCCACTGGCAGTATGCTAAACGCATTGAGCAAGGTTTGAAGGGGTGCTATGTCTAAGGTAGCCGACATTACGATTAGTCGTAAGTCATCGCGAAGCCCAGATTGGACTTCTAGCGCTAGCGCTAAACCAAAGTCACTGTGAATACTGCGTTCGTGAAATTCATCGAAGACAATGGCGGCTATGCCAGCAAGCTCGGGATCCTGCTGAATCATGCGCGTAAGCACCCCTTCGGTTATGATTTCAAGTCGAGTGGCAGACGATGTTTTCGACTCACCCTTAATACGGTAGCCAACGGTTTCGCCCACATTTTCGTTCAATTGCCTAGCCAAGTAGTCGGCAAGATTTCTTACCACTACCCGTCGTGGCTGCATAAGCAATATTTTACCCTGAAGCGATGATTGCAACAGTGACAAAGGAAGTACAGTAGATTTTCCCGCGCCCGGAGGCGCCCCTATAATGACGTTATTGGCCGCCACTGCACCTTGGAGTGGTGAAACAAGTTCATAAGCGGGTAAATGAGAAAACAGCTGTAACATAAAGGGCATAAAGGTGTTATAAGTTGATGGACATAGTGTACCTGATTTGATCAATGCACCCGAACACCACTGCTATTTTTTTAAATTTAGTAGATAGCTCAACACTTGCGTCTTGTTTGGAATTCGCGGGTAGCACCATGATAAACTGAGGTTTGTATGAGCATGGGCTCCCCGGTTAACTTTTAGCTATTAACTTGCGAGTAGCTCATTAACATGATGTACAAGCTAAAGGGCAAATTTAAAGGAGGAAAGCTATGCGATGTTTTATTGGGTTAGACCTTAGCGCCACAGAAAAGCTTGCCCTTGATAGCTGGCGTCAACAGGCATTGCCTGAAGTTATGCCCCGCCAATGGGTGAAAAGCGAATCTCCCCGTTCTCGAAAGTCAGCCAATAAGCGCTACGACCACAATAGTAGCCAAGGCTCAGCTCTCCCTTATGCAGTGCCAGCGGCAAACTTTCATATTACGCTTAGCTTTTTAGGCGAGATTAATCACCGTCAGCACGAAGCGCTTATATATGAACTCGATCAACTCGTTAGTGAGCCATTTTCTGTAACCCTAGACGCGACGGGATTATGGAACGGTCCTAAAATACTCTTCGCGGCGCCAACAAAGACGCCAAAGGCACTAAGTGAACTTGCCAAACAGTCACGAAAAGCTGCCCGTAAAGCGGCTATAGAGGTAGAAAGCAGAGAGTACAAACCACATGTAACTCTTGTTAGAAAGGCTACGTCGAGCTTACCTCTCCCCCTTTATAGCCCCAATGTAGACGTTCACGTTTCGGCATTTCACCTTTTTGAATCTGTCTCTACACCGCAGGGGGTAACCTACCCTATCCGCCAGTCTTGGCCGTTGAAACACAATATGTCGGTAAGAGAAAAGCTGCGCAGGGGAATAACCGATGAGTAGGAAGGTTTGCGATACCGTACTGATTCGCGAAATCGATATTAGTTAAACCGTCACCTTTTCATCGAAAAACAGTAGTAAAGACCTTATGTGATTATGAGTTATAGCAATTTAAGCTGGTTTAAAGTAGCGCGCTGCCTTTACAACGTCTGGCGTCACGGGTAAAAAGAAAGTCTGTTTTTTTATTCAAACTGCCCAAATGCAACAAACATTTAGATTAGTAATAGACTGCCCAGACCAAATTGGGCTAGTTGCCAGCGTGTCGCAATTTTTGGCCGACCATAACGCTACCATCGTTGAAGCAAGCCACCACACCGACCTACAAACCGGCCGCTTTTTCATGCGCCATGAAATTAGCACCGACTCGCTGAAGTTAGACCACCAAAGCTTTGTAAAAGAATTCACCCCGCTTGCTAACGAATATCAGATGAATTGGAAGCTCAGCGACTCCAGCAAAAGACAACGCGTTGCGCTTTTAGCTAGCCTTGAGTCTCACTGTTTAGTTGACCTGCTTCACCGCTGGCACACAGGGGAACTACACTGTGATATTCCGGTTATTATTGGTAACCACCCGCAAATGAAACAGTTTGCAGACTGGTACAAAGTCCCTTTTCATTGGGTAGACTTTAAAGCGTTAGGGAAAGAAGCGGCGTTTGCGCAAATCACGACCTTACTTCAAGAATACAAAATTGATTTGACCGTGCTTGCCCGCTTTATGCAGATTTTACCTGATACGCTTTGCCAGGAGCTGCAAGGTAAAGCCATTAACATTCACCACAGCTTCTTGCCGAGCTTTGCAGGTGCTAAGCCTTACCAGCAAGCCTATGATCGCGGCGTAAAGCTAATCGGCGCAACCTGTCACTACGTGACTAAAGATTTAGATGAAGGCCCGATTATTGAGCAAAGCGTTAAGCGTATTAGTCACAGTGACAGTGCAGCTGATATGGTGCGTAAGGGTAAAGATTGTGAAGTAACGGCATTAGCTCATGGCGTGCGCTACCACTTAGAAGACCGCGTAATTATTCACAGAAATAAAACCGTGGTGTTTGCGTAAGTTTTTACACTGATAAAATAAAAAAGCCCGCTAGTAAACATTACTTTCGGGCTTCCATCTAAAACTACCTTTGCTCTATCTACACGTTCACTTTGACGTTGTTAAACCCATCATCACCTAGCACCACTTGAAGTCTCGCTTTTATTACGGCTTCCTTATGAGGATAGTGAAAGTCAAACCCTTTACCGTTGCCGCTTTCCAAAATGACTCCAAGGTAATGGTGAGAAAAATTAAGCGCATAGATAGTATTGGCGTTCACCCTGAGGGGCTGGCGATCAAGCCCCTGTAAAAAGTGAAACACCACAAAATCACCGTCTTTTTCTATCAAGTTTTCAATAGGATATTTATTTCCGAAGCGCTTGCTTCTTAAATAAGAAAAAAAGCCAACACATAGCCCTACACTGCCTAGGGTAGCTGCTAGTTTCACTTCACCTTCGGTAGTGATATTTAAAATGAAAAGAGCCAGTAGAAAAGCTGGAACACCAAGGAATAGTGCCTTGTCGATTGGTTTGCGTTGCATTGTCTTCCCTGTGAATTTTTGATTCCCTTTAAAGATGCAATAAATCACAAAGCGGCTATGGTTTCAATACAAGCCACGGCTTCATTACGTCCCCCTTTATGTGATTAGGTTGCTAGAGCTAGGAGACTTATATTAGCTATTTTACGCTTCAAACAGGGCTGGTACGCATGGCGCGTCTTAGCTTCATGTAATACCACAGGTTCGAAGCTGCAAATAACGCTTCGGTAATGGCTAACCCCCAGGTTTGCGTTATTATGCCGTACGCGGTGAAATTGATTGAGCCAATAATCATGCACACCCTCAAACCCGCTTCTTTACAGTGGAGCTCACCAAAGCGGTACGCCATGAAAGTTAACACAGGCATAGCCTCAACCAATGAGGTTTTACCGGTTAGGTTGTTTACCGTCAGTACAATAACCATCATAGAGATTAATGTAATGTAGGTTGCAACAGGAGACAGAAGTTTTTGTTTTATCAAGCGATAACTGGTACTCAGCCCTGCCACTGTAATAACAATTGCTCCTCCCCACGCCTGCTCAAAAACCAAAAGTGAGCCAATAGCAATACATAGCCCTAAATTCAGTAACAGTAATTTACGTTCAGTATTCGACCAAAAGGAGGCCAGCGCGAATACAACGGGAAACGCGTGAAGAAGTAATTCAAACATGGTGATCACAGTTAATAAGTCAGTGGTTTACGAGCTGTAGAATACAGCTATTTAGAACGCGCGCAGTGTAAATTCCAACCAGCATAAAGCCAATCAAATTTTAACCAATTTCGATGAATTGCATATTTGCTCGTTTTGACGTCAAACCGCTGTGCTGCAAGGAATTACGTTAAAGAGCATTTAACTTATTTTTACATTATCTTAAGATGGATTTTGTCAAAAACGTATAGATAAAAAATAGACAGGAAAACTCATGGGTAAATTCAAATCATCACTTACCGCTATGGCGGTTGTGGTTGCACTCGGTGCATGTTCAGAACGAAAAGCGCCTGAAACCACCAGCACAGATGTACAAAAGACAGCGACATCTCAACAAGCACAGTTTGATAACGTGCTGCTTCAAGAGTTTAAAGGCCCGTACGGCGGCGTGCCTGCTTTCGATAAAATGAATCTAGAGGATTTAAAACCTGCGCTGGAAAAAGCTATGGAATTGAATCTTAAAGAGATCGAAGCCATCGCTAATAACGAAGCACCGCCAACGTTTGAAAACGTCATAGTTGAAATGGAGCGTGCAGGTGCAGAGCTTGGCCGTGTATTCACTTACTACGGCATTTGGAGTTCTAACAAATCTAGCCCTGAATTCCGCGAAATTCAGGCAGAAATGTCGCCAAAGCTATCAGCTTTCTTCACTCAAATTACGCAAAATGAAAAACTCTTTGAAAGAGTAAAAGCGGTATACGAGTCTGATGAACTGAAATCACTCACGCCAGAAGAACAACGCATTACGTGGATGACTTACAATAGCTTCGCACGCAATGGCGCAACGTTAGATGGCGAAGCGAAAAAGCGTTACGCTGAAATTAACCAAGAACTTGCTACGCTGCACACCAAGTTTTCTAACAACGTGCTAGCGGACGAAGAAAACTACGTAACTTATATTACCGAAGACCAGCTTGATGGCTTACCAGCCTCGTTCGTTAAAGCAGCAAAAGCGGCAGCCGAGTCTCGCGGCGAAGAAGGTAAATATGCGATTACCAATACGCGTTCGTCTATGGATCCGTTCTTGACCTACTCAACTAATCGTGAGCTTCGTGAAAAGGTATGGCGTACTTACTATAACCGCGGCGACAATGCCGACGAGTTTGATAACAACGATATCATTAAACGTATCCTAACCCTTCGAGATGAACGCGTTGAGTTATTAGGTTACGAAAATTACGCACAGTGGCGTTTAGAAGATCGCATGGCGAAGAACCCAGAAAACGCCATGGATCTTATGATGAAAGTATGGCCAGCCGCTATTGCTCGCGTTGAAGAAGAAGTAGCTGACATGCAAGCCATTGCCGATAAAGAAGGTGCAGACATTACTATTGCACCTTGGGACTACCGCTTCTATGCAGAGAAAGTACGCCAAGCGAAATACGACCTAGATTCAAACGAAGTAAAACAGTACTTACAGCTTGATAAGCTTCGCGAAGCAATGTTCTACGTTGCCGGTCGCTTGTTCAACTTCAACTTCACACCTGTTGAAGAAGGCAAAGTGCCAGTATTCCACGAAGACGTGAAAGTATGGGAAGTAACGGACAAAGACAGCGGTGAACACATTGGCCTTTGGTACCTTGATCCATTCTCACGCCAGGGTAAACGCTCTGGTGCCTGGGCGACCACGTATCGCTCTTACACCACGTTCGATGGCAAGAAAACCGTATTGTCTTCTAACAACTCGAACTTCGTGAAAGGCGCTGATGGCGAAGCTACGCTTATTTCTTGGGACGATGCTGAGACCTACTTCCATGAATTTGGTCATGCACTTCACTTCTTAGCGTCTGACGTAAAATACCCATCTTCGCATTCTGGCGTACGCGATTACACTGAGTTCCAGTCTCAGTTACTAGAGCGTTGGTTAACCACCGATGAGGTTATTAATAACTACCTAGTGCACCATGAAACAGGCGAGCCAATTCCTGCTGAACTGGTTGAGAAGATTAAGAAGGCCTCTACCTTCAATGAAGGCTTCAAAACCACTGAGTACATGGCTTCTGCCATTATGGACCTGAAGTATCACACTACCGATCCTAGCAAGATTGACCCTGATACTTTTGAGCGTGAAGAGCTGAAGAAGCTAGGTATGCCAGAAGAAATCGTTATGCGTCACCGTTCACCTCATTTCGGTCACGTGTTCTCGGGTGAAGGTTATGCAGCGGCCTATTATGGCTACATGTGGGCAGAGGTACTTACTGCCGACGCAGCAGAAGCCTTTATGGAAGCACCGGGTGGTTTCTACGATAAAGAAGTAGGCGATCGCTTAGTGAAATACCTATTCGCTGTACGTAATGCTATGGATCCAGCCGAAGCTTATCGCAAGTTCCGCGGCCGCGATGCCAAGGTAGATGCATTGATGCGTGACCGTGGTTTCCCAATTCCTAAGGAAAACAAAGAGTAAGGTTTAGCACTTACTTTTCCTAGGGCTGTTGCTAATTAAATCTGTAGCTTCAGCATGACATTGGCCCTCTCGTTTTCTATGAAAGTCAGAGGGCCTTTTTGTAATAAGTGTTGGTATCACCCCTCATCTTTCTATTGACCTATTGGTCAATTATGCTTCACAATCTTCTTTCCTTAGCAAAAAGTATAAACTTTGCAGGGAATAGGTCGATAACTTGTCTGCGCTTTAAAAATAACAATAGCACTAGCGTAAGAATCAGAGAGTAGTACTGACCCGCCTAGGGCTCAGTATCAGACGTTGCTGTGCCTGCAATGCCACGTCACCCTTTATCAAAATTTCAGCATTAACTTACGTGGTCGAAAGTCATGACTTTCAGTATAAAACAAAAACTCATTATTTCTCTTATTGTGGCGGTACTCGCTGCTGCTATTCTTGTAGGTTCCATTAGCCAGTGGATTGCCCGTGATCTCGTTAAAGAGAACATGGAAGAGCTTCAGCTTCCTTCGTTACTTAAACAGGTTGGCAACCGAGTGGACAGGGAAGCAAGTGTGATGCTTACCGTTGCTCATGGCATTGCCTCTAATCCTGACATTCTTGCATGGTCTTCAGCAGGTGCAGACAGCGCTGGCGAACGCCGTCTTGTTAACTATTTAAGTAATATTGTTGAATTCAACGATTTAACCGTTGCCTCGTTCGTAGACAGAACAACCTACAAATATTGGAACCAGGACGGTTTTTTAAGAGTGCTTCAAAACGATGAATTCGATGGATGGTTTTTCGCCTATAAAGATAGCGGCGAGCCAATATCATTAAGTTTGTACAACGAACCCGGTAAGGGTTACCGTCTTTTTGCGAATTACCAGCAAGTAAACGGTAGAGGTATGTCAGGTGTCGCTAAGTCGGTCGATGAGTTACTAGATATCATCAATGCGGTGAAAATTGCCCAAACCGGCTTTGTCTTTCTTGTTGACGGTAACGGCACCATTATCGCTCACCCCAATACTGAGTTACTGGGCAAGGCTAAGTTAGCGTCAATAAGCGATTCAAGCGCAGCGGGGCAACTACTTAACCGTCAGGGCTTTGCTATGGCCACCAGCGATTCAGCAGGCGACACGCAACTGTTTGCCAGTACCTATGTGGAAAAAGCCGGCTGGTATGTGGTAGCACAAGTACCCGAGCACGAGCTTTACGCATCATTGAATGCAGGCAGTCGCCAAATCATTATTTGGGCCTTGGTTATTGCTGGCGCTTTCGCGCTTATTGGCATTTGGCTAGCAGGCACGCTTACCAAACCACTTGAATCGCTAGCCGATGTTTTCCAGCAGCTTGGTAGAGGTCAAGGCGATTTACGCTCTCGTATTCCTATGCCAGAACAAAAAGAGATTGCCCGCTTAGTGGAAGGGTTCAACAACTTTATTGATCACCTTCACGGCACTATTTCGCAAGTGGCGAAAACAAGTCACGCGCTAAAGGCGTCTGCGCAAGATGTTGCAAAACAGTCGCATCAAACAGAAAACTCTACCAAGAGTCAGCGCGATCAAACCTTACAGGCGGCAGCCGCATTAACAGAGATGGGCAGTACGGTGAATGAGGTGGCTCAGTCAGCTACTCATGCTGCGCAAAATGCGAATCTGGCAACCACTAACTCCGCTCACGGTCGAGAGATTACCCAGCGCGCAGTTCACGCGATAAACGGTCTTTCCGAGCAAATTCAAGATGTGTCTAGGGTTATTCAATCGCTTGATGAACACACTGCGGCGATTGGCGGCATTCTTGATACCATTCGGGGAATTTCAGAGCAGACCAACCTGCTTGCGCTAAATGCCGCAATTGAAGCAGCGCGAGCTGGCGATCACGGTCGAGGCTTCTCGGTAGTTGCTGATGAGGTGCGAACACTTGCACAGCGTGCCGCCCAAGCCACTGATGAAATACAGGTGAAGATAGACAAGTTCCAGCAAGACTCTAAATCTGCCGTTTCGCAAATGGAGTCTAGCCGCGCGCGCACAACCGATGTGGTAACCGCAACCAATGAAATAGATAAACTACTCCAAGATATCGCCGAAGAAATTGCTCACATCAACGATGTGAACACACAAGTGGCCACTGCCACAGAGGAGCAAGCTACGGTGGTTGAAGATATCAGTCGAAACATTAATGACATTAGTGCATCAAGTGAAGAAACCCTGAATGCAACTAAGATATTGGTTAGCGTGAGTGACAAGCTCGACGAGCTTGCACAAGAGCTTTCATCAGAAGTGAGTAGGTTTAAACTGTAGCGGTCTAAGCTTGCTTACACTTTGCGAAGTCTGAAGCTTCGAAACAAACCCGTTTTACGCGCCATCATTTAGAAAGTGATGGCGTATTCTACTTTTACTTGATTGTCACGGCTAGAGCGCCAGGGCAATTGCATTGATGCCCCTTCACTTTCCCACGACTCTCTCATAGCACCAACAGTAAGAAGATGCTTGTCTTCGTTAAATGGAATTTCTAAATAAAGGCCTGCGGACGTGCTGGTTGGAAGTCGAATTGTATCAGCAACCGGAATACTCATTTCGTGGCGGGGGCGCACTTTGTGGCTCAACCCCAAGCGATAATCCCCTCGATCCCACCAGCTTACTACTTCAAATTCGTGGCTTCTGACACGCTGAGACATAACGCCGTAATCAAGCAACCCTTTGTTATAGTGAACAATAGCTTCAACATTAAACATAGGCGCTATTTTTTGGCTAAACGCTAATTGGTACTGCTTTTGTTTGCAGCCTTTAAACTTAATTTTGTTTTTGGTGAGGGTTAAGGAAAATGTGTCGTCATTGCTTGAGTATTTGTTGAGCCATTCCTGTGCTTTTTCAACTACGGAGGCATTTGCTGCACCCACCATTAAAAAACATGGGCAAATACACATCGCTAAAAAGGACTGGTTCAATCGTCTCATTTTTCGCTGCCTCTCAAACTGTGGTTGGCTACAACTTATTCGATCACAATTTCAGTATAGACAGGAAAGTGGGCGGTTGGGTATTAGCCATTTTACTAACATTGGCTAAAAGATAACTTAAAAAAAGAACGCCTATCGTAACTGACAGGAACACCTACTCTAAACATTGGAAAAACAAAGATAACTTCGAGAGACTATCTGCCCGTATTCGCTCAGTTAGCCATAAAAACGCCGCACTCCCCCCCGATACTAAGGCGTTGTTACTGCATTGTTATGGCGTTACTTTGGCGCTAGAAAGCGATGCTTTACGACCTTCCGTAGCTTCTTCGCTGAACCAATACATGTCGTTGTTATCCACACATATGCCTTCAACTTGTTTGTATTGCTCAAGCGGCCATACATCAAGCAAAGTAAAGTCTTTCGAGATTTGAGCCATGAAAGTGGAGAAATTTCCGAATGGGTCTGATTTGTACCCGGTAATGACAAACTTATTTTGGTGCTGATCGAAATCGACTCCCGTCACTACGCCCGGTAGTCCGTCAATGGATGCAAATGTACTTATAGTTTGTTCAATCTCACCTTCATTCACTTTATAAACATGGGTTATTCCTGTTTTCCAGCTTTTTGAGAAAAGAAGAAGATCGTCGCCATGTTTAACCATTGCCTCTGAGTCAAAGTCGTGGGCATAGGGGATATTGTTCGAAGCGTCATTACCTTCGTATTTCAAAGTAATAGTGGTGATGTCATTCACATTCGAACGGTTTACCTTGTGTATTTCTACCTGCTCTCTTTTACCCTTATTGTTCCCCACATCCGCAATGTAAAATGACGACGCGTCGGCAGTTATTGCTTCCCAGTCTTTATTGGTGAGCGGTAAACGCGTACGCTCAATAATTTCACCTTGGTAGTTAATGCGGTAAATGATGGGAGCATTACCTGAATCATTCAACGAATACATGCCGTCAACATCGCAAAAAAGACCGGACGTTTCTGAAAGTTCTTTCGGCAATTCAACGATACTTTTTATTTGTAGTTGAGCGTTCGGGGTGGGATATTGAACCGCGCATGCTGATACTAATACAAGTAATACTGGTATAAGCGCAAATTTAAAAAGAATGTTCAATGAAGGGCTCCGAAAAGAACAATAATTAACGGATAATAGCAAACCTATTCATTCTCTAACATGCATTTTAGCGCGCGAAATAAGGTCTATTGGTCTAAACTTTTAGCCCGAGCGTATATCGCTATAAACATGATTTGGTCTAAAGTCTCAGTATGACAAATGTTTAGGCTGATATACCATGGAATAATACCAACACGTTAAGGACTCACTTTGTCAGACCCGCTTCTTTCACTCGTTGCAGTTGGATTACTGTCGATTACCTGCCAATACTTAGCTTATAAGGTTAGGCTTCCTGCTATTTTACCGTTGTTAATTGTCGGTATTGTGGTCGGCCCTGTTTTTGGCGTGCTCAACGCAGACGACTTATTCGGAGATTTACTGTTTCCTGTCGTTTCTCTCTCCGTTGCCATTATTCTTTTTGAAGGGTCACTGACGCTGAAATTCAGCGATATCGCGGGTCACGGTAACATGGTACGAAACCTTTGTTCTGTGGGCGTGGTTGTAACCTGGCTTGTCGCAGCCACTGCTGCTCATTACAGTCTTGACCTTACTTGGCAGCTGTCCTTCCTATTCGGTGCCATTGTTACCGTGACAGGCCCTACGGTAATAGTACCCATGCTCAGAACCGTGCGACCTAAAACGAATTTGGCCAATATCTTGCGCTGGGAAGGAATTGTCATAGACCCTATTGGCGCACTGCTCGCCGTACTGGTTTTCGAATTTATCGTAGCATCACAAGAAACCGCCATTACCCATACGCTAATAGCATTTGGCAAGACCATTGGTATTGGTTCTGTACTTGGACTTGCTTCCGGCTATCTTCTTGGTCTGTCTATTCGTAAAGATTGGATACCACACTACCTGCTTAATACCGCCGTGTTAACCGTAATTCTGGGTGTATTTGCAGCGTCTAATTACGTGGCGCACGAGTCAGGCCTTCTGGCCGTTACCATCTCTGGTATGGTACTGGCTAATATGAAGGACGTTGATGTAGAAGACATTCTTGAGTTTAAGGAAACCCTGAGTGTTTTACTTATCTCAGGGTTATTCATCTTGCTTGCCACTCGCCTAAACTTACAATCGGTAGTGGATGTTGGTTGGGGCTCAATTGTGGTTCTTGCCGCCATAATGTTTGTGGCACGGCCATTGTCTGTACTGGCGTCCTCCGTTGGTACCGGACTCAAGCTAAATGAGTTAGCTTTGTTAAGTTGGATTGCACCTCGCGGTATTGTTGCAGCGGCGGTTTCAGCCCTTTTCTCTTTAAAGCTTGAAGAAATTGGTTATGAAGGTGCAGGCATTATCGTTCCTATCGTCTTTATGGTGATTATCGCGACGGTTGTGGTGCAGAGCCTAACGTCACGTACCGTTGCGTCGCTACTTAAGGTGAGAGCGCCAGCGCCTACTGGCTACCTGATTTTCGGTGGCAGTAAGTTCAATCGCGCCTTAGCGACGGAAATGATAAATCAAAAGCTGGACGTTACCATTGCTGATACTAACTGGGATGCGATTAGAGAAGCGCGCATGAAGGATATTCCGGTATATTTCGGTAACCCGATGTCTGACCATGCGGCACGCCACCTAGATTTGAATACATTTGGTACTGTGCTGATCATGTCGCCTTATAAGCAGCTTAACCCACTTATTGCGTATCACTTTGAATACACGATGGGCAAAGACAAAGTATGGGCGCTGACAAATAACGAGCAATCTACACGACCAAGTCACCAGGTTAGCGAACAATACGCGAAAAAGCTTACTCTATTCGATGAAGGCGTTACTTATGGGTACTTAGCATCAGCCATTGCCCGTGACTCAATGGTTAAAACAACCCGCTTAACTGAAGAGTTTACTTACGAGCAGTATATTAAGCAGTATGGTGAGCGCGCTACACCGCTTATTGCGATCAATGCGGAAGGTAAAAGCTATACCTTTATCAACGGCAACAGCATTCAGCCTAAAGCAGGGTGGCGTGTTATTAGCTTGATTGAACCAGAGCGAAAAGAAGAAAAAGTAGAAGAGCAAAAGTAAGAAAACCTCCTGCCCACCGGCAGGAGGTCTCTCCCTGGAAAACGCGTAACGCAGTGCCCTTTTTAAAAGGTGCATATTTATTTGGATTTTACTGTTGTTACGCTGTCGTACGCTTTATAGCAAGCCGCAAACCAACTTTTACAAAGTATTTCAAATCAAACACATAGGTAAATAACTCTGTTCTATTTACCTCTGTGCCGCGCTTATAGTTGCCATTTCGGTGCATCAAGCGCACTGTTACGGGGTTCTTTTTTTGTTCAATAACAATGATTTGTCGCTTTTAATTACGTCATTAACGAACGCAGCTATGAATACACGCCAAAGTAGAATCTAGTGCACCACTGTTGTCTTGCAGAACCTTTTTACCCGCCCTGCCCGCTTGTTCAGCCTTACTGGGTGATTCAAGCCAATCTTGCACCTTAGAAAAAATACAAGAAGCATCCTCAACTATGCTCAACGCGCCGCACTCCTTCAGATAGTCGCAAATAACAGGGTTATTATAAATGTGTGGCCCCATCATTATTGGCAGCGAGTACGCAGCGGGTTCAAGAGCATTATGGCCGCCTCTATCGGCAATCGAGCCGCCAACAAAGGCGAATGTGGCAACCGCATAGGCGTGATTTAGCTTCCCCATTTCATCCAATAAGATGACGTTTACATCTTCAGGTACATTGTTTACCTCTGAACTTTTAACAAAAGTCAGATTATGCTTTTCAAGTAATTTGGCTACGCTATCAAAACGTTCTGGATGGCGAGGAACAATAATAACCCGTAGGTGGGCATTCTTTTTCCATAAAGCCTGTGTTGCTTCAATGATAACGCTCTCTTCAGGTTCATGCGTACTACCTGCAACAAGTAATGGCCTTTCACTCTTCACTAATCCAAGAAAGCCTTCAGAGGGGCTAATGGTGGTAGCAGCTTGGTCAAACTTAATATTGTTCGTAAGGGTTAGCTTAGCTTGTGCTACTCCTAACCATGCGTAGTTATCGAAATCTCTCTGGCCTTGTGCACACACGTGGGAAAGCTTGGCCAACATAGGGTTAAATAGCTTTCCAATTTTTTTATAACGCTTAGCTGAGCGTTCGGTCATGCGAGCATTAATCACCATAATGGGAATGTTCCGCCTCCAGCACACATCAATGAGGTTTGGCCATAATTCAACTTCAGTAATCATAATCGCCTTAGGCCTAATGCGTTTCAGCATTAAAGACATGGTCAAAGGTAGGTCGTAAGGCAAATAGAAATGGTGAACCGCGTCTTTAAATATATCTCGCACACGGGCAGAGCCTGTAGAGGTGGTAGTAGTGACGGTTATTTGCGCATCTGGCTCGTGCTGCATAATTCGCTTTATTACGCATGAAGCAGCCACCACTTCCCCTACTGAAACACAGTGAAATAAATAGCCATTCTGCTTGGGCGGCTTGGGGACAAAGCCAAAGCGCTCAAATCGTTCCCGACGCGAGTTATCGCTTGTTTTCGAGGCTTTTATTAACAAATGAATAAATGCGAAGGGAATGGCAATCGCCAATACAAGCGAATATCCCCACCGGCAGAGAGTTTCGAGTAGCGTAGGTTTATAGCCGTGTGTATTGGCAACAACCATAAATACATCCTTTTTAATACAGAACTTCGACAACAGCATTTAGAGACAGCGAATATTGAGGTTGATATAAGCCTTTCAAACCCTGTGTAATCAGAAGCGATACGCTCACTTTCAAGCGTTGCGCATGTCACAACATTTATAAAGTGCTACATGCTTGAATAAATACTTTCGACATTGTAGTGGCTAAATAGCCTGCGTCTAGAGCCGAGCTTCATTATGGGTGGCTAAATACTTAGCAAGCTTAGAATTACCTTACTTGGACCACTAGTTCTTAGGCTATTGCAACGTTTGAGCTGCTTTATATAAAAGTGGCTCTAGAAGAAAAGCAGGATAAAAACGGTCTTAAATAAATAAGCGTCGTATATAGAATATTAAATAAATTTTAAGGATGACATTTGAGTATACGCGCTCTTCACATTGAACTTGGCGTACATCTTCACGGTGGCGCCGAACAAGTTGCATACCTCATCAATGCGTTAGAGCACCATGGTGATATATCGCTTCACTTGGTGTGCGCTGAAGACAGTGAGATTCGTCATACGGCTTTTGGGCATTGTGAAACGCATACCATTAAGTATGCCGGTGAGTCAGACTTCCTATGTGTAAAGCGTTTACTGGAAGTCGTAAATGGGGTTAACCCAGATATTATTCATGTACACAGCGAACGGGGTTCGGATGTATGGGGTGCCATGCTCGCCAAAATTTCAGGTGTGCCTACGGTTTGCACACGGCGAATAGATAACCCCGAAACCCATTTCTCCTTTTACAAATACAAACAATTCGACGCCGTTATCAGTGTATCTGAAGGGGTGAGGAAAGTGGTTTCACTACATTGTGAAGGCGTAGAGCATCAGCGCGTTATATATCCAGCAGTCGACTTAACACAGTATTCTCAACCCAAAGATAGCGTTTGGCTGCGACGTACATTCTCTATTCCTGATGACCATATCGTCATTGCAAACTTCGCTCAGTACATATCTCAAAAAGGGCAAGCAGATATCATTTTGGCTATGCACGACGTATTAAACAAACATGAAAATGTAACCTGTTTGCTATTTGGCGAGGGTAATCTTCAAGAGAGCTACCAATCACTAATCGAACGTCACAGGTTAGACGACCATGTAAAGCTGTGCGGCTTTACAAAGGAGGTAGCCAAAATACTCCCCAACATAGATATCTTAGTACACCCTTCCTACTCAGAGGGTTTGGGAGATATCTTACTTCAAGCAGGAGCGAATAAGTGCGCTGTGCTATCCAGTCCTGTAGGAGGCATACCCGAAGTGATTAAGCACAAGGAGACGGGAATTATGGTGGCGCCTGGCGATATTGACGGAATTGGTGAGAGCTTAATTAGTCTAATTGAAGCCCCTGATGCAAGAGCACAATATGGAGAGGCTTTGTATAAGCTGGTCACAAGTAAATTTGGTATAGAAAGGATGTCCAGTGCCTATGCTAATTTATACAAGACGCTAGTCTTCAACGGCGCTGATAAGGAACACGCTTGAGCCTATGGAAGCACGTGTAAGAAACTGCAGATACAAAAAAGCCGCTCGAAAGCGGCTTTTTTAAGACTTTGAAAAAAGTTAGCGATTAAACGCCAGCTTTCTCAACAACGTCAACTAGCATCCAAGATTTGTTCTTAGATAGTGGGCGACATTCACGTACTGTTACTACGTCACCTTTATTGCACACGTTGTTTTCGTCGTGGGCGTGAAGCTTAGTAGAGCGCTTGATGAACTTCCCATAGATTGGGTGCTTAACAAAACGTTCAACTACAACAGTGATGGTTTTATCCATCTTGTTGCTAACCACACGACCTTGTACTGTACGAATTTTTTGCTCAGTCATTACGCATCAGCCTTTTGAGTCAGAATGGTTTTAACACGCGCGATGTTACGACGTACTTTTCTCAACTGATCAGTTTTTTCAAGCTGACCTGTTGTGTGCTGCATGCGTAGGTTGAACTGTTCGCGTAGCAGGTTAATCAACTCTGCGTTCAGCTCTTCTACGCTCTTTTCTTTCAGTTCAGTCGCTTTCATTACATCACCGTCCGAGTTACAAAGGTTGTTTTAAATGGCAGTTTAGCCGCTGCCAATTCAAACGCTTCGCGTGCTAGAGCTTCAGGAACACCTTCCATCTCATAAAGAACACGACCAGGCTGAATTTGGCATACCCAGTACTCAACGTTACCTTTACCTTTACCTTGACGCACTTCTAGAGGCTTCTCAGTAATTGGCTTGTCAGGGAAAACTCGAATCCAAATTTTACCTTGACGCTTAACGTGACGAGTCATAGCACGACGCGCTGCTTCGATTTGACGCGCAGTCATTCGACCACGGCCAACTGCTTTAAGGCCGTAAGTACCAAAGGCAACAGTATTACCCGCTGCTAAGCCGCGGTTGCGGCCTTTGTGCATCTTACGGAACTTCATGCGTTTTGGTTGTAACATGATTAGCCCTCTCGCTTAGCGTTGCGGCCTTTCTTCTTAGGTTGAGCAGCTGGTGCTTGCTCTTGAGTTGTAGGTAGACCACCTAGAACTTCACCTTTGAAGATCCATACTTTAACGCCGATGATACCGTAAGTAGTTGACGCTTCAGAGGTTGCGTAATCGATGTCCGCACGGAAAGTGTGCAGAGGAACGCGACCTTCACGGTACCATTCAGAACGTGCAATCTCTGCACCGCCCAAACGGCCGCTAACTTCAACTTTGATACCTTTCGCGCCTAGACGCATTGCGTTTTGTACTGCGCGCTTCATAGCACGACGGAACATAACACGACGCTCTAGCTGGCTAGAGATGCTATCAGCTACTAGCTGGCCATCTAGCTCTGGCTTACGTACTTCAGCGATGTTGATCTGAGCTGGCACGCCGGCTAGCTTAGATACGTAGTTACGCAGCTTTTCTACGTCTTCACCTTTCTTACCGATTACAACGCCTGGACGAGCAGTGTGAATAGTCACACGGATGCTCTTAGCAGGACGCTCGATCACGATCTTAGAAAGTGAAGCGTTCTTAAGTTGCTTAGTCAGATACTGACGTACCTGATGATCGTTATACAGGTTGTCTGCATAGTCTGCAGTATTAGCGTACCAGGTAGATGTCCATGGTTTGCTGATACCCAGGCGTATACCTGTAGGATGTACCTTCTGTCCCATTATCTACTCCTAGTTATCCGCTACAACCACAGTGATGTGACTGCTGCGCTTGAAGATACGATCAGCACGGCCTTTAGCACGTGGCTTGATACGTTTCATAGTTGGACCTTCGTCAACGAAAACTTTAGACACGCGTAATTCGTCGATGTCTGCGCCTTCGTTGTGCTCTGCGTTAGCAATCGCAGATTCCAATACTTTCTTTACTAGCGCTGCGCTTTTCTTCGGGCTGTACGCAAGAAGCTCAAGAGCTTTCTCAACGTGCATTCCGCGAATTTGATCCGCAACCAAGCGTGCCTTTTGAGCCGACGTGCGGGCAAAACGGTGTTTAGCTAATGCTTCCATCTTCCTACCCCTTAACGTTTAGCTTTCTTATCCGCGACATGGCCGCGGTAAGTACGCGTTGGCGCAAATTCGCCCAACTTGTGGCCGACCATTTCGTCACTAATAATGACAGGTACATGTTGTCGACCGTTATGGACCGCAATGGTCAACCCAATCATATCTGGGATGATCATAGAACGACGAGACCAAGTTTTGATTGGTTTACGTTCGTTCTTTTCCACTGCAGCCTCTACCTTCTTCAGCAAGTGAAGGTCAATAAAAGGACCTTTCTTGAGAGAACGTGGCATGGTGAATCCTCGCTATTACTTGTTACGACGACGTACGATAAGCTTATCAGTACGCTTGTTGCTTCGGGTTTTCTTACCTTTAGTAGGAATACCCCAAGGAGTTACTGGGTGACGACCGCCTGATGTACGACCTTCACCACCACCGTGTGGGTGATCAACCGGGTTCATGGCAACACCACGAACGGTAGGACGAACACCACGCCAGCGTGTAGCACCAGCTTTACCTAGTGAACGAAGCATGTGCTCTGCATTGCCAACTTCACCGATAGTGGCGCGGCAATCAGATAGAACTTTACGCATTTCGCCAGAGCGTAGACGTAGGGTAACGTAGTTTCCGTCACGTGCTAGGATCTGAGCATAAGCACCAGCAGAACGTGCGATTTGCGCACCTTTGCCAGGCTTCATTTCAATTGCGTGTACAACAGTACCTACTGGGATGTTGCGCATAGGTAGAGTGTTACCAGACTTGATCGGAGCGTCCGAACCAGACTGGATTGCATCACCTGCTTGCATACCCTTAGGAGCCAGAATGTAACGACGTTCACCGTCTGCGTACAATACTAGTGCAATGTTTGCAGAACGGTTTGGATCGTATTCTAAACGCTCAACTTTAGCTGGAATGCTGTCTTTGTTGCGTTTAAAGTCGATTACACGGTAGTGTTGCTTATGACCACCACCAATGTGACGAGTGGTAATACGACCATTGTTGTTACGACCGCCAGATTTGCTGTTCTTTTCAAGCAAAGGTGCGTACGGTGCACCTTTGTGCAGGTCAGGATTTACGACCTGAACAACGTGACGACGACCGGCAGAAGTTGGCTTAGCTTTCAATAATGGCATTTCTAATCCCCTTCTTACTCAGCACCACCGACAAAGTCGATGTCCTGACCTTCTTTAAGAACCACGTAGGCCTTTTTCCAGTCGCTGCGCTTACCGAAAGACATGCCGTGACGCTTGGTTTTACCCTTAACGTTCACAGTACGAACACCTTCAACTTCAACTTCAAACAGTTTTTCAACTGCAGCTTTGATTTCGGCTTTGTTCGCGTCTTTAGCTACTTTAAATACAACTGTGTTGTTCGCTTCAGCAGCCATTGTAGACTTTTCTGAAACGTGAGGTGCTACTAGCACCTTCAGTAGACGTTCTTCTTTCATGCTAACGCCTCCTCAAGTTGTTTAACCGCATCAGCAGTCATTAGCACTTTTTCAAATGCAATCAAGCTCACTGGGTCGATGCCTGCTACGTCACGTACGTCAACTTTGTACAAGTTGCGCGCCGCTAGGAACAAGTTCTCATCAACTTCAGGAGTAACGATTAGAACGTCATTTAGTTCATATTCGTTAAGTGCAGAAATAAGAGCTTTAGTCTTAGGTGCGTCAACACCGAACTTCTCTACAACAACCAAACGGTCTTGACGGATTAGTTCAGACAGGATGCTCTTGATCGCACCGCGATACATTTTCTTGTTAACTTTTTGGTCAAAGTCACGAGGCTTTGCTGCGAAAGCACGGCCACCGCCAACCCAAATTGGGCTACGGATTGTACCAGCACGCGCGCGGCCAGTACCTTTTTGACGCCATGGCTTCTTACCGCCACCACGAACTTCAGCGCGAGTTTTCTGCGCTTTTGTACCCTGACGAGCACCTGCACCGTAAGCTACAACTACCTGGTGTACCAGGGCTTCGTTGAATTCACGTCCAAAGGTCGCTTCGGATACTTCAAGAGCGCTTTGCGCGTCTTTCAATGTTAATTCCATCAGTTCACTCCCCAGACGTTACGCTTTAACAGCTGGCTTTACGATTACATCGTTGCCAGTTGCGCCAGGTACGGCACCTTTAACTAGGATAAGGCCGTTCTCTACGTCAACACGTACAACTTCCAAAGACTGAGTAGTCACTTGCTTGTTACCAAGCTGACCAGCCATTTTCTTGCCTTTGAATACTTTACCTGGTGATTGGTTTTGACCAATTGAACCAGGAGCACGGTGTGACAAAGAGTTACCGTGTGTCATACGCTGAGAACTGAAGTTCCAGCGCTTGATAGCACCTTGGAAACCTTTACCTTTTGATGTACCAGTTACATCAATTTTCTTAGTGTCGTTAAAGATTTCAACAGTGATTTCACTGCCTACTTCAATATCGGCACCTTCGTTTTCTTCTAGGCGGAATTCTACTAGAGTGCGTCCAGCTTCAACACCAGCTTTAGCAAAGTGACCTGCTTCAGCTTTGTTGATGCGGTTAGCTTTCTTAGTTCCAGCAGTAACCTGAAGAGCGCGATAACCGTCAGTTTCCTCAGTACGAAGCTGAGTAACGCGGTTTGGGGTCGCTTCAATAACAGTCACAGGGATAGACGTACCATCTTCAGTGAAGATGCGAGTCATACCCACTTTACGACCGACTAGACCAATCGCCATTGTTATAACCCTCTCTTATTAGCCCAGGCTGATTTGAACATCAACGCCAGCAGCCAAGTCCAAACGCATCAACGCGTCAACTGTTTTATCAGTTGGCTCGATGATGTCTACCAAACGCTTGTGAGTACGGATTTCATATTGATCACGCGCGTCTTTGTTAACGTGCGGAGAAATCAGAACTGTATAGCGTTCTTTGCGAGTAGGTAGAGGAATAGGACCACTTACCTGAGCACCAGTGCGTTTCGCAGTTTCAACGATTTCAGCCGTAGACTGATCGATCAACTTGTGATCAAACGCTTTCAAACGAATGCGAATTCTTTGATTTGGCATCGATTAAGCTCCAATCGAAAGAACAAAAAAATTCACCCTTTCTCTTCCATTTATTCCGGAAAGAAAGGATGTGCGTAAACCGATGGTTCCCAATCGGAACCCTGTTCTTTTTTCTAGCACGCCAGCAACAGGCTAATCAGTGATGATGAATCCGTTACTTCGGCAACCACCCTAAAAGCAGTGAGGTCGCGGCTAAAAATTACGTGCCCTAATTGGGCAGTGGGCGCGAATTATACAGAAAGGCAGAAGCAATGCAAGAGGCAGATTGCTTTTTATACACATATTTTTACGCTATACCAGTGTATGTAACTGTCTATAAGTAGTATTGTTGCTTTCGTGGTATAGGTATATCTTGTTACCCTAACTTGATAAGTGCTTATAAAGCCAAATGCATTAAGGAATGGGCGCCAACATTATTAGTAGTGAGAATATGGAAGTAGAGAATAACCAGCAAACTTTTGCACAAATAAAACGCATCTTAAACAACCATTCCACGTTACTGGATGCGTACGGTTTATTAGAGCCAATTATCCTCGGTTTGTTCGATGCCCAGCGTATGAGTATTTTTCAGCGTCGACGTCAGCATCAAGATTTGGTTGCGCGCTTCAAAACGGGTAAAGAGACACTAGAAATAAAAGTGCCTATTAGCCCGATGTCGATTGCCGGTTATGTTGCCCTATCACAAAAGGCAGTGGTTGTTGACGACCCGTATAATCCCGCTCTACTTCAAAGCATTCACCCGCGCCTTCGCTTTGCCGACAAATTCGACAAAGACAATGACTTTAAAACCAAGAACATTTTATGCGTACCTATAATGAATGCGGGCGTGTTGATGGGTGTTATTCAAATCATCAACAAAGTCAGCGGTGGTTTTACCGAAGAAGATTTAAAACTAGGTAATGCATTAGCACTTATTCTTGGCGACAAGTTCAGATTTGAATTGGGCGGCACCAACAACCCTTTCGATTTGCTGGTTCATAAAAGTCTGTTAGACGAAGCAACCCTAAATGATATTCAAGACTCGACCCCAGACATTAGAGCGCTTATTCAGCGACTAGTGTCGGAACATCGCATCCCTGAAGAGGAAATAGGTAATTCACTTTCTATTCATTATCAGGTGCCATTCATTCCTTATTTACCTGATAAATACCACAGGTTTGAAAATGAAAGCCGTCTGAACGTTTCTTATTTAAAAAGAAACTATGTGGCTGTTATTGCCGATGCCCATGACAAACCCATAGTGTTGATGGCTGAACCTAATAATGCGGCGCTACTTATGGAAATAGAGAGCGCCATGGGTATTGATAGCTACGAAATAGCTGTCAGCCTACCAAGCTTAATTCTTCAATACTTGGGTGAAAATAGCGGCGGTGGTGGCCCAGGCGAGATGAGTGACATTCTCGACGAGATTGGTACGTCATCTGAAGACAACGAAGACCAAGTCGATGAACTGTCGGACGACGCCCCTGCTGTGGTGCGCTTAGTAAGCCGTATTCTTCACGATGCTAAACGTTTAAATGCTTCAGATATTCACATAGACCCAGAGAAAAACGCCCCCACTCGCGTGCGTATGCGCGTGGACGGTGTTTGCCGCGACATGAACCAGGTGCCCAATTCGCATCATAGTGCGGTTATTGCACGCATAAAGATAATGTCGAATTTGAACATCGCTGAAAAACGCGTGCCACAAGATGGCAAACTCGCCTTCAGAATGAATGGGCAACTTGTTGAAGTTCGTGTAGCCACCATACCTACGGTTGCCGGTGAAGGTGTGGTTATGCGTATTCTTGCCTCTGGCGGTGCGATGCCTATAGATAAGATGAACCTGGCACCAAACAACCGTGCGCGTTTGGAAGAAATGATTAAGAAGCCTCACGGCATTCTTCTCGTTGTGGGGCCGACGGGTTCAGGTAAAACCACCACACTTCACGCTATATTGGGATATTTAAACACGCCTGAAAAGAAAATTTGGACAGCTGAGGACCCGGTGGAAATCACGCAACCCGGCTTACAACAGGTTCAAGTAAGCCCTAAGATTGGTTTCAACTTTGCTGCAGCCCTGCGCGCATTCTTACGTGCCGACCCTGACATTATTCTTATTGGTGAGATGCGTGATAAAGAAACCGCGCATGCAGGTATTGAGGCCTCATTAACCGGTCACTTGGTGCTTTCTACACTGCATACTAACTCAGCCCCTGAAACGATTACCCGTTTACTTGATTTGGGTCTCGACCCAGTGAACTTCTCAGATGCCTGTGTGGGCATACTGGCTCAACGTCTTATCCGAACGCTATGCGGTAATTGCAAAGAAAAGTACATAGCCACTGAAACCGATATGGCCTTTATTGAGCGTCAGTACGGTAAAGCCCACATGGCAGAGCTTAATATTCAGACGCCACTAGAGTTATACAGGGCGAAAGGCTGCGAAGAGTGCGGAAATACGGGTTACAAAGGAAGAACGGGTGTACACGAACTACTAGGTATGACGCCAGAGCTTCGGTCAATGGTGTACAAAGAAGCCAGCGTCGCCGATATGAAGTCTCAGGCTGCTGCTGATGGCATGCGTACTCTCGTTCAAGACGCAATATTCAAAGTGCTTAAAGGCGACACCGACCTTGCACAAGTTCAAATTATCGGTGGTGATTAATCTTCAAATTACGTTTTCGACAACACTTCAGGCAAGGGATTGCTCCCTTGCCCTCGATGGCTATCGTACTTACTTCTTCAAGTACTCTCTAATCACATAATGCAGAATTCCGCCGTTTTCGAAGTAGGTAAACTCGTTTGATGTATCAATTCTGATATCCATCATAAAGGTGGTTGTTTGCCCCTCGTCAGAGACGGCTTTTACTTCAACTTCAGACTGCCCTCGTTCAACTGCGCTGATAGAGAAGGTCTCATTACCTTTTAATCCTAAAGCGCTTGCGCTTTCACCTTGTTTAAATTGAAGCGGTAAGATACCCATTCCAATCAGATTCGAACGGTGAATACGTTCATAGCTTTCGGCTAATACTGCTTTCACACCCATTAAAGAAGGGCCTTTAGCTGCCCAATCTCGGCTTGAACCAGTACCGTACTCTTTTCCGCCAATGACAATGGCAGGTACGCCATCGTCTTTATAGCGCATAGCGGCGTGGAAAATAGACATACTGTCGCCACTTGGGAAGTGTGTGGTGGCACTGCCTCTCGTCCCAGGTGCCAGTTGGTTTTGAAGACGCACGTTAGCAAACGTACCTCTCATCATAACCTCGTGGTTACCACGGCGAGACCCGTAAGAGTTAAAGTCTTTTGGCTCAACGCCTTGCGCCTGTAGGTACTCGCCAGCAGGGCTATCCTCTGCAATAGCACCGGCTGGAGAAATATGGTCTGTAGTGATTGAATCGCCCACCTTAACCAAGCATCGCGCATTTTCGATTGCCGACAACGCTTCTGGCTCTTTACCCATGACTTCAAAGAAAGGCGGATGTTTTATATAGGTAGATTCTGGCCAATCGTATACGGATGTCTTACTGACTTGCAGTTCATTCCACTCGCCGCTTCCTTTAAATACATCAGCATACTTTTCTTTAAACAAATCACCGGTAACGTTTTCAGCTATGTATTGCTGAATCTCGTCTTCGGTAGGCCAGATGTCTTTTAAGTATACCGGAGAACCATCTTTCGCCTGACCTAACGGTTCTTTAGTAATATCTACATTCATATTCCCAGCTAGCGCATAGGCAACCACCAGTGGTGGAGACGCTAGGTAGTTTGCAGCCACATCAGGATGGATACGCCCTTCGAAATTACGGTTACCAGATAATACCGATGTTACTGTGAGCTTCGCTTTTCTAATGGCGTCAGTAATGGCGTCGGGTAGTGGCCCTGAGTTACCAATACATGTAGTACAGCCGTAGCCAACCAAGTTAAAACCTAATGCTTCAAGCGGGTCCATAAGACCAGCATCTTCTAAATACTGAGTTACAACCTGAGAACCAGGTGCTAATGAAGTTTTAACCCACGGTTTGCGGGTTAGCCCTTTTTCCGCAGCTTTCTTAGCAAGTAAACCTGCGCCAACAAGTACCGATGGGTTCGATGTATTAGTACAGCTGGTGATAGCAGCAATTACAATAGCGCCATCTTCTAAGTTGAACTTGCTTCCTCTAAATTCCACGAATGAATCGTGCTCTTCGTCCACCTCGTCAGTCGTGCCTAAGCCCGCTTCTGCAATTAAGTCGGTTTCTTCATCAAGCACTTTCACGTCAATCTGCGTACGATGCCATTCTTTGAATGCTTCGGCTGCTTTATCGAGGGCAATTCTATCTTGAGGACGCTTAGGTCCAGCAAGTGAAGGAACAACTTCATCTAAGTTTAGTTCAAGTGTTTCATGATATTGCGCATCTTTTGAATGATCGTCGTGCCATAAGTGACTGAATTTCGCATATTCCTCAACAAGAGCAATTTGGTCTTCGTCTCGGCCGGTGAGTCGAAGGTAGTCTAGTGCCACGTCATCAATTGGGAAGATACCGCAAGTAGCCCCATATTCAGGTGCCATGTTTGCGATGGTGGCACGGTCTGCCGTAGTAAGATGCTTAAGGCCTGGGCCGTAGAATTCTACAAACTTTCCAACAACGCCATGTTCACGTAGTTGTTGAGTGATAGTTAGTACCATGTCGGTGGCAGTTACGCCAGCAGGTAATTTACCTGAAAGCCTGAAGCCAACCACTTTCGGTAATAACATTGTTACTGGTTGACCCAGCATCGCCGCTTCTGCTTCAATGCCTCCCACACCCCAGCCTAGTACGCCAAGGCCATTAATCATAGTGGTATGCGAATCTGTTCCTACTAAGGTATCTGGGTAAACCAACGTTTCCCCATCCTGTTCCTTAGTAAACGCGCAACGAGCCAGGTACTCTAGGTTAACCTGGTGCACAATACCGCGACCGGGGGGAACCACTTTGAAGTTATCAAAGCTAGATTGACCCCATTTCAGAAACTGATAGCGCTCTCTGTTTCGTTGAATTTCAATGTCAGTATTCTTTTCAAGCGCATTCTCTTCAGCAAAGTGATCAACCATTACCGAGTGATCGATAACCAGTTCTACTGGATTTAGTGGATTAATTGCTTGTGCATCACCACCTAAACGATTGACCGCATCTCGCATAGCCGCTAAATCTACAATTGCGGGCACGCCTGTAAAATCCTGAAGAATTACGCGGGCAGGTACGAACGACACTTCGTGATCAACATGATTCGCGGTATCCCATTTAGCAACTTGTTCAATATCGTTGCTACTAACAAACTCTTGATCTTCGTGGCGAATCAGGTTTTCCAACAGAATTTTGATACAAAACGGAAGCCTGTCGAGCGCATATTTACTACCTATACTGTCAAAGTTAACCGCCTTGAAGTTTTTGCCGTTTACTTCAAGCTGCGAAAAAGACTTATATGTCATACGCTCTCCATCCTTCTTTGCCTGTTCGTGAATAATGTATACGTTTAAATTTTGCTAACGCAAGAAACGCGCGACGTGTAATTGTTTGTCGCCTTATTTTCTAGTTTGTACGGCTTAAACATGAAAAAAAGTTCACCTGTGAGTAGCTTTGACCTCGCTTTTTTCAAGGTCGCTCTTTAAGAGCAGCAATATTATTTATACTCGATATAAGATTTCGTAAGGAAACAATGTCAGTAACAAATGTCACCGATTAATGATGGTGCATAATGCGTTTGTGTCTGCTACTCACTGCCTTTGTAAAAGTATCTATCAAATCTGCTCGGCGGAAAGAGTAGTATTGTGTTGTGATTTACAAATATGCAACATTTCTATTTTCTTATATGCTGGTAAACGGTATGCTTAAAAGATGGTCAAACACTTAATGTCTTAGTGCGCGCTCAGAACGTCTTGAAGATAATCAGGCATTCGTAGTAAGCAATAACAATAATAACGAAGTTATCATGGCACACCCGCTAGTTAAGAAGTACAACCTTGCGCCTCATCCTGAGGGAGGATACTACCGTCAGGTTTTCCGCTCTGAAAATGAAACTAAATCTTTCGTGCACGGCGCTAATCGCCCCTCACTCACCCACATTTACTTTCTTCTATTGAAGGGACAAGTCAGTCGTTTTCATCGTGTATTACATGATGAAGTATGGAATCACTACGAAGGGGCACCTTTACAGCTGTTTCAGCTACAAAAACAACAATTGTGGGAACGCCGTATAGGTGGCCAAAATAATGAATATGTCGAAGTAGTAAAAGCGGGAAATTTCCAAGCAGCTGCAACCATGGGTGACTATTCACTTGTGGGGTGTTCAGTGGCACCGGGGTTTGACTTTGAAGACTTTAGTTTCATTGAAGAGCCAGCTATGCAAGAGTGGATAAAAGTGGCTCATCCAGACCTTACCCGCTTTATTTAACCATTCTAAAATTATGACGACGTACAGACGTCTTACCTGCGATTTTGTACTAGCATAAACTGGATTTTTAAGCGCCGATCAAGGATGATAACAGCAGATTTTTAAATATACGTCTGAACGTCCAATTACTGGAAATATCTCAGACTATTTCACTCAAACGCCGCAGGTAACCCAACTATGTATAAATTGGTACTTATTCGTCATGGAGAAAGTCAGTGGAACTTGGAAAACCGTTTCACAGGCTGGCACGACGTTGACTTGACCGACACTGGTGTAGCACAAGCAAAGACCGCAGGTCAGCTTCTTAAAGATGCTGGATTTACATTTGATCAGGCTTATACGTCTGTACTTCTTCGCGCAATTAAAACACTTAATATTGCACTTGAAGAGATGGGTCAGCACTACCTTCCCGTTGAGCGTCACTGGCGTCTTAACGAGCGTCACTACGGTGCGTTAACAGGTCTAGACAAAGCAGAGACTGCCGCTAAGCATGGTGAAGAACAGGTTAAAATCTGGCGTCGTAGCTTCGACATTCCACCTCCAGCCGTAGAAGATGACAGCGAGCACTTCCCAGGCCACGATCCGCGTTACCACAATGTTGACTCAGATATCTTACCACGTGGTGAGAGTCTGAAGCTTACTATTGAGCGTGTACTACCGTACTGGCATGACGTTATTCGTCCAGATATCCAAGCGGGCAAGCGCGTAATTATTGCTGCGCACGGCAACAGTCTTCGTGCCCTTGTTAAGTACCTTGATGGTATGTCAGACGAAGAAGTACTAGGTCTGAACATTCCTACAGGTGTACCACTAGTATACGAACTAGATGAAAAGCTTAAGCCAATCTCTAAAGAGTACCTTGGCGATGCAGACGCTATCAAAGCAATGATGGATGCTGTCGCTAAGCAAGGCAAAGCGAAGTAATCGAGTACTCTGATAATACGAAAAAGCCTGCGTTAGCAGGCTTTTTTATGGGTGTCAGATTAGTTGGGTACTTTAACCAACCAGTTGTGCTTATCTTCGGCTTTACCCCATTGGATATCATTTAACGCTTGTCTAAGTTTCATCGTAACAGGGCCAGCTTCTCCGCTACCTACTTGATACTCTTTATCGTTGTGGATAAATGTACCTACTGGCGTAAGTACTGCAGCTGTACCAGACAGCGCCGCTTCAGTATTTGGCTTTGCCGAACGCTCTAGAAGCTCTTCTACCGTAATATCACGCTCACTCACCTTCATGCCGTGGTCTTTGGCGATTTGAAGAATCGTTGCACGAGTTACGCCGTGTAAAAAGCTAGTGTCTAGGCCTTTGGTAATTATTTCATCACCATCGATAAGCAAGAAGTTCGCAGCACCTGTTTCTTGAACATCACCATTAGGGCAGAACAGAATTTGATCGGCCTGTACTTCAGCACGGGCTTTCAGAATAGGTGGCAACGCGCTGGCATAGTTACCACCACTTTTTACCATTCCCATATGCGGCGCACAGCGCATGCCTGTTTCGTCTAGCAACAAGCGAAGTGGTTTAAGGCCGCCAGCAAAGTAATCACCAACTGGCGATAACAGGACGTATAACATAGAACTTGCCGATGGCGCTGCCGCTTTACCGATAGACGCTTCTGTGCCGATATGCGTAGGACGGATATACATAGAACCTGGAGGCTCTGGTACTTCAGACGCATATTTAGCGACGATATCAATGATCATTTTCTCTACTTGCGCTTTGTCTATTTCAGGCAAGTTGAGTAGACGGCTACTTTGAGCGAAGCGCTCAATATTCTTATCCATTCTGAAAATGTTGATGCTGCCATCTTCGTGCTTAAATGCTTTTAAGCCTTCAAAACATGTACTCGAGTAATGAAGTACGTGTGCACCAGGATGAAGCTGAATACTATCAGAGCTGACAAATTCGGTGTCAGTCCACTTATCGTTGACAAAGGTAGCAAGTGCCATTTGTGGCATGAATACTGTACCGAATACGGCCATTAGTTCGTCCTATTTACTTCAACTAGAAAAATACCCGACAGAGTTTACCAAAAAACGCTCAGTTTGCTAAAAGTAAGTCAGATCTATGAAGGCTTTTATCGAATAAGAATGTCTACAAATACTGACAAAACAAAAATTATGGGGTCAGAGTACATTTTTACTTATCTAACAAATGAGTCCGAAGCATATTTCAAGCTCATAAAAAGTTGAGACTTTAATTATTCTGCCCCTATTTAGAATCTTTAATACTTGTTCCTAATCTGCGAACAATAGTTTTCTAGTTCATATTCAAACTCGTTATTACACACACCAAAAACATAGAGAGCCGATCTATCTAAACCCATAAAAATGGGGTCAGAGTACATTTCTTTTTCTAACGAGAGTTAGAGCAATAATGTACTCTGACCCCTTTACTCCTGAGTGAATAGGCTGAAGGCTGTGTTAGTGTTTGTGCACCTTAAACTATTCGATAAATGAAACTTTCACAGTGACTAGAAGCGAGAAAAGAGAGTAGTCGCGGAAAAACACATTTTAATATTGGGGTCAGAGTACACTTTCTGATTTAACGGCACTGGGGGATAAGGGTACTTTGACTTGGCTTTTATGATTTGGGTAATAAAGTACTCTGACCCCAATTTGATGGATTGCTGGGGAATTGGGGATTAATGTACTCTGCCCCCATTTCTTTCTTCCATACGCAAAAAACCCGCGGTTAGGCGGGTTCTTCTTATTGGGACCTGGCAGTGTCCTACTCTCACATGGGGAAACCCCACACTACCATCGGCGCTAATACGTTTCACTTCTGAGTTCGGAATGGAGTCAGGTGGTACCGTATCGCTATGGCTGCCAGGAAAAACTGGTAACAATCTAGAAAACTGGATATCAATTCAATCAGTGAGTAACTGTCTTTTCACTCTACTTGCGGCTCTTTTCAGAGCTTAGCTTGTCTACAACACTCAGAAGCCTAAAGCTTCTTGGGCGTTGTATGGTTAAGCCTCTCGGGCAATTAGTACAGGTTAGCTTAACGCCTTACAACGCTTCCACACCCTGCCTATCAACGTCATCGTCTATAACAACCCTTCCAGAACTTAAAGTTCAGGGATGACTCATCTTTGGGCCGGCTTCCCGCTTAGATGCTTTCAGCGGTTATCCGTTCCGAACATAGCTACCGGGCAATGCCATTGGCATGACAACCCGAACACCAGCGGTTCGTCCACTCCGG
>Ga0209452_1000018_pt1 | contig 200033 bp, 165 predicted proteins | sample WorMetimpBELIZE1_FD_187388 | JGI IMG/M metagenome (GOLD analysis project Ga0209452, IMG submission 187388) | Marine gutless worms symbiont microbial communities from Max Planck institute for Marine Microbiology, Germany - Olavius imperfectus... | ecosystem: Host-associated > Annelida >... | reverse complement strand
GCATTAAGGTGCGAATGCATAAAGGGGCAGAGTTCGCTACTCACAAAGAGCCCGAATATACGCACGCATCCTATCTACCTTTCACTGTTTAAAAATCGGTTGTAATTAATTGGGAGTCCATATACAGAATGACGAGAAACATAACAGAGAGAATAACACCCCGTCATTCCGACGAGCCTAGGCGAGATCAGGAATCTAATTGCCACACGCTCTCATTCAATATTTCACATCAAGTCACAGCACTCGGTGAATAGATTCTGAATCACGTTCGTCCCTCACTGTTCAGAGTGACGTCAAAATTAAACCTCAAACCCAAACTATCCAATTGAATCCAAAAATAAAGGACGCTGAAGCGCCCTTTTCTTGTACTTATTAGCAATAGTATAACTTAGTCTTTAGCGCTAAGTCCTACTCTTGGCTTGCCGCTGGCTGTGAAGTAGATTCCACTTGCTCTTTTTGTGCTTCTTTTCTTGCGCGGCGGTCGAACAAACGCTCAACCACAACGAAGAACACAGGCACGAAGAAGATACCAAGCAAAGTCGCACTTACCATACCACCAAGTACGCCCGTACCTACCGCGTTCTGACCCGCAGAGCCTACACCCGCACTGATCGCTAGCGGCACAACACCAAGACCAAACGCAAGCGAGGTCATGATGATAGGACGAAGACGAACACGCACCGCGTGCAACGTTGCTTCAATCAAGCCCGCGCCTTTCTCATAGTATTCCTTGGCGAATTCCACGATAAGGATCGCGTTCTTCGTTGCCAGACCAACAGTGGTCAACAAACTAACTTGGAAGAATACGTCGTTATCCATACCGCGAGTCATGACGGCAAGTACCGCACCTAGTACACCTAGAGGTACTACAAGCACAACCGCGAATGGTACTGACCAGCTCTCATAAAGTGCTGCTAGTACAAGGAAGACAACCAGAATCGACAGCGCGTATAGCATTGGTGCTTGGTTACCAGACAGACGTTCCTCGTAAGAGATACCGTTCCAGTTCACCGTAAAGCCAGGAGGCAGTTTTTCTACCATGGCTTCGATTTCTGCCATCGCTTCACCAGTACTTACGCCCGGAGCCGCACCACCTTGGATGTTCATCGCTGGTAGACCGTTAAAGCGTTGCAATAGCGGAGAGCCGTAAGTCCACTCACCCGTTGCAAATGCTGAGAACGGTACCATCTCACCTTGTGAGTTACGCACGTACCACGAGTCGAAATCTTTCGGCTGCATGCGGTGTTCAGCATCACTCTGCACCATTACCTTCTTCACACGTCCGCGGTCGATGTAATCGTTGATGTACGCACCACCCCATGCCGAAGCTAGGATTTGGTTTACATCGTTGATGCTCACATCAAGCGCACGCAATTTTACGTGGTCGATATGAACTTGGTACATCGGCGCATCTGCCTGACCGTTTGGACGCACACCCACTAGTTTCGGGTTTTGTGCTGCCATACCTAGGATTTGGTATTGAGCCGCCACAAGCGCTTCATGACCGTTGCCGGTTGAGTCTTGTAGGTAGAAGTCGAAACCAGTCGCGTTACCCAACTCTTGAATCGCTGGTGGCGCAAAGGCAAACACCATTGCTTCTTTAATGGTTGAGAAGTAACCCATCGCACGACCTGTCAGCGAAGCCGCATCCGAACCCGGTGCTTCACGTTCTGACCAATCTTTCAGACCGATAAACGCCATACCCATGTTCTGACCTTGACCCGCGAAGCTGAAGCCCGCTACCGAGAACACTGACGCAACGTTGTCTTTCTCTTCTTTTAAGAAGTAGTTACGGACTTTCTCTAGCGTCTTTTCAGTCTGCTCTTGAGTCGAGTTCGGTGGCAAAATTGCCATTGAGAACACCGTACCTTGGTCTTCATCCGGTAGGAACGATGTTGGTAGGTTCATGAACAACCAACCTGCACCCGCACTCATTGCCGCGAATACCAACAGCATACGACCAGTGCGTTTTAGCATTTTCGCTACGCCCGCTTCGTAACCCGCCGTTGCCGCATCAAACTTACGGTTGAACCAGCCGAAGAAGCCTTTCTTATCCGAAAACTCTGCATCGCCTTTTTTCAGCAAGCTCGCACAAAGAGCCGGAGTAAGAATGATCGCCACCAATACCGAGAGCGTCATCGCCGCTACGATAGTGATAGAGAACTGACGGTAGATAACACCGGTTGAGCCAGACATGAATGCCATCGGTACGAATACCGCAGACAGCGTCAGACCAACACCCACTAGCGCGCCAGTGATCTGCCCCATCGACTTCTTCGTCGCTTCTTTTGGATCGAGACCGTCTTCGTGCATTACACGTTCCACGTTCTCAACCACAACGATCGCATCGTCCACCAGCAAGCCGATTGCCAAAACCATCGCAAACATGGTTAAGGTGTTAACACTAAAGCCGGTCGCGTAAAGGATCGCGAACGTACCCAGTAATACCACCGGAACCGCAATCGTCGGGATGATCGTTGCACGGAAGTTCTGCAAGAACAGGTACATGATCAAGAATACCAATACGATCGCTTCAAGCAGCGTCTTGATTACTTCTTTGATCGACGCATCAACGAATGGCGTTGTCTCAAACGGGTAAGCGATCTTCAAACCATCTGGGAAAGTCGCACTTAGCTGACCAAGACGTTCTTTTACTGCTTCTGCCGTTTCTAGCGCGTTCGCACCAGTACCGAGAGAGATACCAAGACCTGCTGCCGGGAAGCCGTTGTACTGACCTTTAATGTCGTAGCTTTCTGCGCCGCGCTCAACACGCGCCACGTCTTTCAGGTAAACATTTGAACCGTTCGCTTCTGATTTCAGAATGATGTTTCTGAATTCAGCCACGCTGGTTAAACGGCTTGCTGAAGAAATGGTCGCGTTAAGCAGCTGACCTTTTTGCGCAGGCGCTGCCCCCAACTGACCAGAAGAAACCTGTGCGTTCTGTTCACTAATAGCGTTCGCGACATCGATTGCCGTTAGGTTGAACTGCGTCAGCTTGAATGGGTCTAGCCAAATACGCATTGCGTATTGAGAACCAAACGCTTGCACTTGACCTACGCCCGTAACACGGCTGATCGGATCTTGAATATTGGTAACAACAAAGTCACCGATGTCGTTTTCTGTGAAGTCCGGGTCTTCTGAGTAAACTGCCACAACCATCAAGAATGAAGTGTTGGATTTGTTTACGATGATACCTTGGCTTTGTACTTCCATTGGAAGCGACGTCATCGCCAATTGCAGTTTGTTCTGCACCTGAACTTGCGCGATATCTGGATCGGCTTCGCTATCAAACGTCAGCGTAATGGTCGCGTTACCAAACGCATCACTGCTTGAGTTTAGGTAGCGTAGGTAGTCCAAACCCGTCATGTTTTGCTCGATAACTTGAGTTACTGAGTCTTCTACGGTTTTCGCAGAAGCACCAGGGTAACGGGCATTGATTGAGATCGTGGTCGGTGAAATCGTTGGATATTGAGAAACTGGCAAGTTGAACAAAGACATTACGCCCGCCAACATGGTCAGAATCGCAAGTACCCAAGCAAATACCGGACGATCGATAAAGAATCGTGCCATGATTATGCCTGCTCACCTGATTGAATAGTCACTGGGTTACCCGGTTGTACCTTCTGTATGCCAGTTGTGATGACTTTGTCACCCACTTTCAAGCCTTCTGTGATACGCCATTGGTTACCAATAGACTCAGCAGTTGTCACTGGAGTGATGGACACTTTGTTGTCTGCACTTACAGTCATGACTGAGGCTTTGCCCGTTGCGTCACGCGTAACTGTGTTTTGCGGGATAAGAATCGCCACAGGATCCACGCCTACTGTTACCGTTGCACGCACGAACATGCCCGGTAGCAATAAGCCATCTGGGTTCGCGAATTCAGCACGTAGCGTTACGCTGCCCGTGCTTTCATCTACGTTCACTTCAGTAAACTTCATCGTACCTTTGTGCGCATAAGTCGAACCGTCTTCAAGTGTTAGTGTTACTTGAGCGGATTCATCTTTTTGCAAGTGACCTTGTGACATCGCTGCTTTCAAACGGAGTAGCTGAGCAGAAGATTGCACGATATCAACATTGATTGGGTCTAGCTGTTGGATAGTCGTTAGCGTCGCCGCTTGGTTTGCCGTTACTAGCGCACCCGCCGTTACGTTAGACTTGCTGATCACACCGCTGATTGGCGCTTTCACTTGTGCGTAAGACAGATTGATCTTCGCTGTATTGATCTTCGCTTTCGCTACCAACACTTGCGCTTTCGCTTCTTTGTACGCCGCTTCTGCTTCATCGAGATCTTGTTGGCTGATCGATTTCTTCGTAATCAATGCGCGGTAACGACGAACTGTTGAGTACGTCGATTCTTCCGAAGCTTGAGCACGGATCAGTTCAGCTTCTGCGCTTAATAGATCTGCTTGGAACGTAGAATCGTCGATCTGGTAAAGCGATTGACCTTTCTCAACCACACCACCCTCTTCAAAATTACGCTCAGAAATAATACCCGTTACCTGTGGGCGAACTTCTGCTTCTTTAAACGCTCGGCTACGACCAGGCAGTTCTACTGTTAGCGCTTGGCGAACAGGTTCTACCGTCAATACCGTCACTTCTGGTGTCGGCGCTGGACCACCTTGCGCTTGTCCTTCTTGGCTCTGTTCACACCCGACCAATAATAGGCTCGACGCAATCAAGAGCGATAGCGTGGTTCTACGTGTCATGAAAATTCTCTCTTCCTAACTAAAACAACGTGACTCAATAAAAAGTCAGCAAATATTAGTCGGGATGATAATTATTCAATGTTGTACATACAACAAAATTTAACGTTCTTTACGATAGACAAAAATGTTTATTCTAAAGCTGTCGTTGATCTCTCAATTTGAGTGCTTTTTTATTGGAAAAATAAATTTTCTGTGAGCAATCGAAATCAGATTTTTCTTAATAAAAACAGTAAAAAAGAGTAGACAAAACCAGAGAACTCGTGACAAAGCAAACCAATTAGTAGGAGATATTGCTAACGCAGAGAAAAAGAAAGTTTATTAAAAAACGTGAGAATAAGTGAAAAAATAGGACTTTACACTTGTTTAACATTACATCATTAATTGAACATTTAAAGCACGCTTTGATTAAATAAATTGCAAATATAGGCGTTGATTTCCGTATTTATTACCCTATAATTCGCTCCCCTAAAACAGCCTGATATACGAAATAAGTTGGTTATGAAAAACAACAATAGAATAGTATTAGGGAAATTCACATGGGACAGGACGACTCACTATTTACAGCCCTCCCTTTTGAGTGGCAAAACAGAAGAGCAAGACACAGTTAAGCTCACCAATAAACAAAAAGCGTTATTGAACTGCCTCGTTGATGCGCACCCAAACACGATCAGTAATAAAGAGATTATTCAGCAGGTTTGGGGTTATGAGCATATCTCACAAGAGAGCTTGCCGCAGCTGATAAATCGCACCCGACGCACATTAGAAGATAACGATAAATCGATTCTCATCAACGTCCCTGGTGTTGGCTATTCATTAAACTTCGCTGCTGCTGAGCAAGAAGAGTTGGTTTCTGAAGCACTAATTGAGCCGAAGCAAAAAACGCTTCCAATGAGTGTTATCAAAACGGGTCAAAGCCAAGGTTTATGGTGCCTTCTACTCGCAGCATTGCTGGTGCTAACAGTCTTCAACTTTTATGAAACGGCGAAAGCACTGTATTACAAGCACGACTTTGAACAAGTACTAAGAGCCAAAGCTTACCCAGAAATAAAACGTTCCGATGACGGAAAAACGATAGTGACAATTAACAACCATGAATGCATTTATCACAAAGATCAGCTTTTACTTCAATGCCCATAAATTCAAAATATTGATAGCATTGGTTGTATTCAACGGCATTCTCTTGTTCACGGCACACCAGTCAAAAGTTCAACTGTTTGGCAAAGTAGAAGCAATGCAATATAGGTGGACGACCTATACTGAACTCTACAAAGATCACATTGAGACTCGGAATCATTACTCACCGATCGGTGGTGCTGTGACCGACTTTCAAGCGCTTGACTATCAATACGAATATTCAAAGTCTAAGGGAAACGAATACATTGTATTGAGCTACGAAAAGCCAGTGACCATGCGCCACAATCGTATCTACTATCTAGATGAACAATGCAGTTTGCTCTTTTTCGGCAGAGCAGAGAGAACTCTAAAGAATATGACGCTCCGCTGCTTATACTAAGAAGGCTGTAATCACTGTTAGAGCAAAAAAACCGAGCTGAATAATTTCAGCTCGGTTTTCTTTTATTTCGAAATAACGGGAAAGTGTTTGTTAAGAAACGCCATCACGTGCGGAACATACTTCTGGGAATCAAATATCGGCGCACTATGCCCCACTCCCTCTTCAATCCACAACTGGTTCTCAATGTTATTCCCATCCAATTTAGCTTTGAGTAGTTCGCTTTGTGACAAAGGAACGCGCTTATCTATCGTTCCATGTAACTGGATAAATGGCGGCGTTTCGTCGTTAACATAGGTCGTTGATGATGCCTGCTTGGCGATTTCAGGAATGGCACTTGGCGTGTCACCTAAAAAGCGAGACACCGATGATTTCTTACTCGCACTCTTTCCCCCCTTAGTGCCTAGCGCTAACAAATCAGTGGGACCAAAAAAACTCACGACCGCTTTCACCTGATATTTGGGCTTCACATAAAATGAGATGTCGCCGTGCGCATTCGTCGTGCCAATCAAGCCCGCTAAGTGTCCACCCGCAGAGCGCCCCATCATCACTACGTTATCTGCCGCAATATGGTATTGTTTCGCATGATCATGAAGGAAGTTAATAGCATCATTGATGTCTTGCACTGGCGCCGGAAATATAGCCTCGCCGCTCAAACGGTAATCAACTGAAGCAAGCGCATAACCTTTCTCGATGACTGATTGCAATAACAGTGGGTTCTTAGTAGGTATCGCATCCTTACTCCCGCGCTTCCAAGCACCACCATGAACCCAAACCAAAAGTGGATAAGGTTGCTCACTGTGCACTTTCGGTTTGTAGAGATCGAGTTTAATCTCTCGACCTTTCACGGTTTTAAACACAATATCCTTGTCAACGACAGCACTTTCTAAGGTGTTTGCCTGTACATTTACCGTAAATATGCTCAGTAAAATTGCACTCAGCAAGGTCATAATTTTCTTCATTGATTTTAAGTCCACCATTAGAACGATGCTTCTGCAGCAACCCAGTATCGACGACCATCTTCAACATAGCCATATTCATCGTATGTTGTTTCCGCATCGAATAGGTTGTAAATACCTGCCATCAGCTTAAATTGGCGATTGACTTGCCAGTTACCACCAAAGTCAACATAAGTAATTGACGGAGCAGAGGCATTGCTTGAATCCACAGTAATTGGCTCGGATTCTTCGCTGCGATAAGACACACGAACCCACGAGTTAATATTGTCACGAATCGCCCAATCTGCGTTCAGCGCAACCAAATGCTCTGGAGCTTGTGTTAACGACTGACCTTTATCTTCACCTGACTTTTTCTCACTATAGGTATAAGTGTAAGTGGCACCGACATTGATCGTTTCAGTAATGCCTTTGTTAATCGAGCTTTCCGCACCATACGTGATAGCATCTTCAATATTTACATACGTTGCATCGCATGCGCGCCCATTACAGCTTGGATCGAGGTTAATCGTGTCGATCTTGTCTTTAAAATCGTTGTAAAACACAGTCAAACTGGAGTTCAAATCATTCACTCCGGAGTAATACATGCCTAACTCAGTGTTGACGGAAGATTCAGGTTTCAAGTCTGCATTGCCATAAACTTCACATTTACCGTTACAGCTTTCTTGCACCCAATCTTCCTCCATTTCCGTCAAACTTGGTGCGCGATACCCCGTTGAAACACCACCTTTCATTGTCCATTCTGGATTAAGAGTCCAAACACCGTACACGCGCGGACTAAAGTGTGAGTTAAACTGCTCGTTGTCGTCGTATCGTAGACCCAATGTGAGTGCAAAGTTGTCTGTCAGATACCATTCATCTTCGGCAAATACCGACCATTGCGAGTTCTTAAAAACAAAATCACCGTTATCTAGTTCTTCACTTTCAAATGCAGCACCGATTGAAATGTAATGCATACCAAATGCCTTGGACCATTGAGTATTGGCGTTGATGTTTTGCACTTCTAAACCGCGCCCTACATTTTCAACCGTTTCAGTGCTGATGTATGAAGAACCAGTTACAGATTCATAGTTAGCATCATGTGCAATACCAACCGATTGACGGTTATTGTTGGTCGCAGAGGTCTTAGTCCGTGACTTCCCTTCCGTGTTCACTCGCTCTTGATCGTGATGAGTGTAATCAAGGGTGAATGTATCTTCTTCCGTTGGAGTGAAATACACAGATGCACGATAGTTCTCAAGCGTTTTACCGCCGTTTGCATAAAGTATTTCGTCTTCAATACGCTCTTGATACATCCCTGAAATCGCAGTGCTCACCAAGCCATCAATCAAAGGACCTGCGAGGTACATTTCGCCTTGATAGAAATTGCCTGACTTACTGTTTTCTTGTAGCGTTGCCTCCGCGCGCAGACTACCTGTCCACTCTGGAAAATCTTTGCGTGTAATAATGTTGATCACACCACCGATGGCATCTGAGCCATACAAAGTCGACATTGGACCACGCACTACCTCAATACGCTCAATCGCATTTAGCGGTGGTAACCAATCCTGCTCAAAGCCTCCACCGCTACTAACCTGCGTTTCACGACCAGATTGCTTAAGTCCGTCAACGAGAATTGCGGTGTAATCTGAAGGCATGCCACGCAAGGAGATCTCTTGGCGAGAACCGCCACCAGTGATAACAACACCCGGTATGTCTTTCAGAGCATCGGTTAGATCTTTATAAGAACGGTTTTCGATTTGCGCGCGGTCAATCACACTAATCGACGCAGGAGCTTCCAACGTAGATTGCTCATACCCAGAAGCCGTCACCACCATGGTTTCCATGATGGTGTGGTCTTCAGTTATTTGAGAATCAGCAAAAGAAACAAGAGGGAGTGCCGCTGAGATACCTGCGGTAACGTTTACCGCAGTGCGACAATTAAAAGGGATATTCTTGAGCATGTTTGATAACTAATTTTATTTACAACTGATAATTGTTATCAATTAAACTCTCATTACCCTATGCTTTCAATCAATACAGTATGCACGACATCGAATCTTACTATGCAGGATCTGCAACGTTGATTCACAATACTCAATCAAGCATTTATGCATGCATTTCGTTATCTTCGAACAACTCGTTGAATAACTCACGGATCCAAATACACATTGGGTCATCATGAAAACGCTTATGCCAATACAAATACACTTGTGAGAAATCCAAACGTAGTGGTTCTGGCACTTCGCGTGTAATTAGGCGTTCATCCTGACAAGCCGCTTCGGCGAATGGCGTTGGTAAATGAAAGATAATGTCCGTCTCCGCCGCAATACTCGGCGCTGATGTGAAGTTAGTAAGTTGTACTGGCGCCGACAAACGCTGCTTTTTATCTGCTAGGCCTAACTCAATGAACTTGTGCTCAAATGACAACGTTTTCTCTCCTTGTAGAGAGATTTGACCAAAATGGTAATCACGCAACTTCTCTGCCGTTAAGGCTTTATTGGCAAGTGGATGGTTTCTGCTCATTAATAAACGGAAGTCTCGTTTTGCCACGACCTTACGATAAATATTTTGTTCCGATGTCGGCGGCTCGTGGGAAGAAAGCGAGAAATGCACATCGCCAGACACCAGTTCCTCAAAATGGCGTTTCGGCGTTGTGTCGATACTGACCACAAGATTTGGCGCTCGTTCACGAATGGCAGCAACAAGCTTGGGCATCATAGTGTTGACCTGCGGCTGTAAACCATAGAATCGAACGGTGCCTTCCACCTTCTCTGGTTCGAATGAATTCTTATGCGATAGCTTTTCAAGACTAATAATCAACGCAGATATATCTAACTTGATCGCTTCTGCCTTTGGGGTAAGTTCATAGCCAAAACTCGTACGTACCAATAACTCATCATCAAAAAACACTCGCATCTTTTGCAGTGCTCGACTTACTGAAGACTGGCTCGTATTGAGCAGCAAAGCAGTATTCGATACGTGCTTTTCTTCGAGAAGGTATTTAAGAATGTAGAGAGACGTTACGTCAATTTGAGGAATTTGCATAAGCGAAATCTGGCAGCGAAAAGTGAAATTGTAGAGCCAGATTATATGATCGATGCTGCCATGAGTAACAACTTTTCACCAGTTTCAATGATGAATAGAGAGTTCCCGCGCCCCGCATAATGGTGTGGGTTCAAACACCTAAAGACAAAAAAGCCCCAAACTAAAGGGGCTCTGAGTTACCTAATCTTCCACTTGATTAAACGCGGAACTGGCTGACTTGCTTATCTAACTGTTGTGTCTGTTCAGACAACATAGACAGTGACTGTTGCGCTTGGCTCACCACATCCACAATAGACGTGCTGCTGTCTGCGATACCTTGAACGTTGCTGTTCACTTCATCACTCACTGAGCTTTGTTGGCCTGCTGCTGTTGCAATGTGCGTGTTCATCTCGTTCATACGTGCAATCGCGTTTAGGATTTCAGCCAAAGATTCTGTCGCCAAACCTGCCGATTGAATGGTGTCTTCGCTGCTGGTTTTACTGCCCTGCATCACTTCCACCGCCTGAGCAGCACCTGCTTGCAGCTTCTCAATCATGGCTTGAATCTCGCCGGTACTCTTTTGCGTGCGGCTCGCTAGGGAGCGAACTTCATCTGCCACGACAGCAAAACCACGACCTTGCTCACCAGCACGCGCTGCTTCAATCGCCGCGTTCAATGCCAACAAGTTGGTCTGCTCTGCAATCCCACGGATAACGTCCAATACCGAAGCAATGTTGCTTACGTCATTGTCTAGTGTGTTGATGACTTGGCTTGCGCTTTCAATCTCACCCGCAAGGTCACGGATAGCTGCGACTGTCTGCTCCAAAATCACATTGGTATTCGACAACTCCTCGTTCGCGGTTTGGCTTGCCAATGCAGCTTCTGTTGCGCTATCACTCACGTTACGACTCGTCACCTGCATTTCATGAACAGCTGCGGCAACGGCTTCGCTGTCACGCTGTTGGCCTACCGTTGAGTCTGCGATGGTCGCAGTCAGCGCGTTTAGGTTATTCATTTCCTGACGCAGTGTATTTGAGCTTTCCACCACTTGTGACACCGTCGCTTGGATCTTAGTGACGAACTGGTTAAAGCCACCAGCCAGTTGGCCAATTTCATCTTGAGAATTGATGCTGATGCGCTGACTTAAATCCCCTTCTCCAGACGCGATTTGCACCATTGCTTCTTTGATGTCATTGATTGGCTTCACTACCGTTTTAAGCAGCAACACCACCATGCCAAGTGCCGCTAGAATTACGATCGCAATGCCCGCTTCTAAAATGACTTCTGCACGAAATGCCGCTGCCGCGATGTCCGTTTTTAGCGTATTTTGCTTTGCTTCAATCGCGTCTTTCACTACGTTCAATTGATCGCGGACCGCACCAAATTGGTGTTCAAATTCGGCTTTGTTTGATTCGTAGTAGTTTACCCACTGTGATTGTGGCTTGCTGATCATTGCCTCATAACTTTGCAGCCATTGCTCACCTGTTGAGACCAACTGTTGAACTTCACTACCGTGGCTTCGCGGCAGAACGCCTTGATCAGAAAGAGACATGACTTTCTTCATACGAGGCAGAGCTTTGTAAGCGTTGTCTTTGTATTCAAACAAGTGGTGATCGATTTCTGCTTGAGTCTGTGCCAACGCCAAACCTTGAATCGCAGAAGTCGCTTGATACAGGTCGCGATACGCATCTTCAAGAGTGAATAAGCTTGGAATAACTTGGTCATTGAGCGTGTCACTAAGCTCGGTCTGTTTCCACATGGTGAGAACATTCAATACTGAACTTACCGTCAGTAATACAATCATCAAAGACAGCGGGAGAACTATCTTCTGCTTGATGGAAAGGTTGTTGAACATGAATAGATACCTTTGTTTTATTGTTCAATTCACCATCGAGTTTATCAAACAAAAGGCGTATAAAATCGCTTATACAGTTCAACGTCCTCTAATTATTTTTGTCTTTTCGACTAATATTTTAGATTCAACAAATAACTGATTTATTGGACGATTTTTCTAGGAAGCAAGGTCACAAACTGAAACCTTCTTTGTGCCAAAAAACAAAAGCCTCAGGACGAGGCTTAGATAAATTAAAACAGCGCATTCAGACCGAGTCGTTTTTGATCACTAGATATTGAAGTGAACCAACAGCGGCATTTCGACTTGGCAGACTGTTAGCCATGCGCCAACCATTTGTTTTGCGTTCGGACACAGACGGTACAGGCATACCCCATCCTTCAGCCAATCGATTTCTGTGTTGGGTAAGCGTTCATGAGTAACGAATCGTTTTGCTTTGAGTTGCTCCAGAACTTGCCACTCAATGGTGTAGATACCGAGATCGTTATGCAGCTGTTGGTTCAAATCGAACTTGAGATCGGAAAGCCAAACACCAATTTGTTCATCGACAGCATACGCGGCTGCGCCTTCAGTTTTCTCAAGCGTATATAAGGCGACGAGCGCTGACATTTCATCTTCGTTTAGGTCAAACAAAGGATACACATCGTCAACGACGTCATTTGTAGAGGTAACGGTATTCATAGTGATATTGGAAAGTAGAGAGCGGCAACACTTCTTTGGGGGTGTCCAATGAGCAATCAAGCGATCAGTGATCAGCGATCAGCGATCAATGTTCGAGGAATCATTAGGGTGAAGCGCTGCCTTTAATCTTATAAACGAATTAGTGAATAATGTAGTAAAGCAATGCGCCCACACCACCGAGTTCATTCAGTGTCTCCGCCGCTTTACCATGCACCAACTCAACCTCAACATTAGCCATCAAAGCTTCAACAAGGATGAGATCGAACGCATCCGATTGAATTGGGTAAGGCAAAAAGACTTTTCTTACCTGTCCGTTTTCCAGTGCTTCTAGTACATTTGCCAAGCCCGCTACGCCGCGACCACAGGTATCTCGACGAATCAGTAGTTCCAATACCAGTGTATTGTCATGCAACTCTTCGTACTCATCCGCCAGCAGTTTAACCGTCCGTTCTAGCTGCTCTGTGGTAGCATCAAAAGGAATTGGTTCGATAGAAACCAACTTTTCAGAAACCGTATGATGCAGCGCACCCTTTACGCGATGAGCGATTTTTAGGTTGCCGCCGAACACAATGCGATCAAACGTTGGGTCACCCATAAAGTAGCGATTGATTTCGTTCGCCGCTTCGCGAATAACACGACGCTCAGAATCCAAGTCTCGACGCTCCGAGGCTTGAGTTCGCGACTTTCTTCCACCAGGGCGAAGGAATACACCCGATTCAATACTTGATTCCATCGTGCCCTCTCCCAAACTCGTCGGAACGTCTATGGAAACCACTCGGTGCTCCGTTTCAGAGAAAAGGATAACGAGATATTTGCCGTATCGATGGAGCTGAGAGAGTAAGTGCTTTACCTGAGGTTGACCAAAGTACGCTTTTGTTTCGACAGGCATCGGCAACTCGATCAGGATGTCGTCGAGCAAATCAGTAAAGATCACCAAAGAACGTCCTGTCGGGCGCATTTCCAGTACCTTGTTGACCAATCGTTGTTCCACTTCTTTCCATGTCAGTGTGGAATCAATATGTCGAATACCTTCATCACCGTGTTCTTCACGCAATGCGGCCAGTTGATTGCTCACTTCGATCTGCCAAGCCGGGCGCTCACGATGGTTGGCTGGATTTTTACTGTCAGTATTAATATATAAACTGAGAATCTTTGAACGATTGTCTTCGTGCAATAATAAGTAACATCGCAACACTTCAAAAATATCGTTAATCGTATTTTTCATAACTAACCTTTAATTATTAATCGAATCTCGAATGAACTATTTCCATTCAATCAGTGAGGATTAAATGAACACTGTTCATAAGTTGATTATTAAGCTAACAAAAATACCAATCAGCCTAATGCACTCAGAGTGCATTTGAGGAAAAATAATCGGTTTGCAAAGCCTGTTTTGTCTGGCTAAGATCTAAGTGGTTGATTAATAGCGCTTGGTTAAATAACGATGACACCCAAACAATCACTCATGGATTTGTTCGGTCTTTCTGAAGAGTTCGCAACACAGCTACTTGACGCTGGAGAAGTTCAAACCATCGAAGCAGGAGAAGTTCTTGAGGTACAGGGACAGGAGTTAGAAAACTTTCTGTTTGTGTTTAGTGGGCTAATCAGCGTTTACCGACAGAACTTTGATGGTGCAGAACGCTTTGCGGGTTTTATTCCTCCAGGCTTTATGTACAGTGAATCTGCGATTTTGAATCAAACCAAATTGTATGGGCGCTACCACATCCAAGAGACCATGACCGCTCTTGTGTTGCCGATCAGTACAGTGTTAGAACTGTACGAAAACAGCCTAGAGTTTAATAAGTTAACGGCACAACACCTTTCGCAGAAGCTCTTATTTACCTCCCGAATTCTCTTCATTAGCCACGAGAGAAACTCCAATCGCAAAGTCGGCTTGGCACTAGACAGCCTCTACCGCGTCACGAATAAACGTTCCATCCCAATCTCGGTAGAAGACCTCGCAGGCATGCTGGGTATGTCTCGTAACACTGTAAGTAAGACACTCGATTACTGGGAGGAGCAAGGGGCGATCACCAACAGTAAAGCCAGAGTGACGTTTAACTCAACAGAACCTTTCTCCTCCATCACGGATGGCATGGTCTTTTAATCTTTCTCAACCGACCCTTTCTAAACCTACTTATAAAAAGACGGCTTATCTCAGCCGTCTTTTTTGTTTTCTCTCATCTTCTCTTCTTGGTTTTATTTCTATTTTCTGCCATGTCACTTTACGTCTAATTCCCACACAGAAATAAACACTTACATTCTCCACAACATATTTATCACACCAAATGCACTCTCAGTGCATCAGGTTTTAAATTGTCTATGCCACCATAAACACCGTTCGAGACAATAAATATTGGTTCGAATATTTCTTCACAGTGACGTGGCAATAAACATGGACTTGTTTAACAACTCTTTATTTTCAGGTTTTTAAATCATGTTATTAGCACGACTATTTTTATTACTCGCTATCATCGCTGAAGTTGCGGGCACTAGCCTCATGAATGTCGCAGGCAGCAACGAAGGCTACGCCGGTTATGTCGGCATGTACGTTCTTATTTCGCTCTCTTATTACTTCCTCTCTCTCGCAGCGAAAAAGATTTCCATTGGTGTGGCTTACGCCTGCTGGGAAGGACTTGGCATTGCCTTAATCACCATCGTCTCCATGTTCTATTTCGATCCTCAGCTCAATGCACAAGAGCTGTTTGGTCTCGCGCTTGTGGTTGTCGGAGTGGTGCTAGTCACACTCGGTGAAGAGCACCACCAGCCAAGTAAGAAAGACGAACACGCAATGCTAATTCAACCTCACTAATTGCTTGGAGTATAACCATGAACGCTTTTCTCACCGTCTCTTTCGGTTACGTCGTTTTGGCGGCACTGCTTGATATCGCGGCGAACATGTCTTTGACTAAATCACGCGGCTTTGAACACAAAGGCTGGGGTATATCTGCCATTGTACTTGTGCTCGCTGCATTTACTTTACTAGCGCAAGCCGTGAAAGAAATCGACCTCGCCATTGCCTACGCCAGTTGGGGAGCCATTGGTATTTTAGGAACCGCACTCGGTGGTTGGTTCTTGTTTAAACAAAAACTCAAACCAATTGGCTGGGTCGGCATTTTTACGGTGATTGCTTCGGTGATCATCATGAAAACCGCTTAGCGACGCCACCATGATTACTGTTAGCGAGTCCGGTAAGCCAATCAGCCTTGGCGAGCATCAGCAACCGCATTTTGCTCAGTTTTACGCGCTAAGCGAAGCAGAAAAAATCCATTGGCTTGCTCATACCAATACCGATGAGGTCGTCGATTTGCTCTCCTACTGCCCTTTAGGTTACGTGCAATATTGGATTGTAAAGATGGAAAAGTATGGCTTCGACAAAGCCGCTAGCCATCTCTCATTTCAGTTGGGCTTTGTTCATTCGGAAGCAGAGCCCGCTGACGATTACCTCTCAACCAGTGTGTCGGAACACGTTAAGCAGCGCGTGGGATGGATTGTGTTACTTGCCATCTTCGGCATTTTTTCGGGCTTTATCATCGCCAGCTACGAAGACTTACTCAGCCAGTTGGTTTTGCTTGCGATCTACATGCCAGTGATCGCGGCTGCAGGCGGTAACACAGGCTCTCAAGCTGCAACTTTGGTGGTGAGAGCTTTAGCCACCGGAGAGATTAAAAACCACCAATGGCGCGCCGTGCTGTGGAAAGAAAGCCGTGTTGCACTCATGCTCGCAGGCATTCTGGCGCTGGTGATTGTCGGTCGAATAGCCCTGTTTACACCCGCCGCTTCGTCGGAAGGATTTGGGCTGTCACTGATCGCCACTGCCGTTGCCATCGCACTGTTTATTCAAGTCACGATATCGACGGTATTAGGCGGCTTGCTGCCCATTGTTGCACGTGCGCTTAAGCTCGACCCAGCCATCTTGGTGAGTCCGGTTTTGGCGTCTCTCGTCGATATCTCGGGCATCTGGATTTATTTCAACATCGTTAATTTCATCTTGTTCTGAGCACATCAGAAGACAACACAAACTCACTCATTCACCACTCCACCGGAAGGAAATTTGGAGTAATTTTTATGACTATAAAACCTTGGTTTAAGCAATCAACGTCAGAGATAGAGCAGCATTTGGCTATTGATACCAATGCCGGACTTTCTCATACAGAACATCAACAACGCCTCAATAAGTATGGTGACAACGCACTGGCGACGCACAAGTCGAAATCGGCTTGGAAACTCTATTTTGAGCAATACAAAAACCCTTTGATCTACATCCTATTGGTGGGTGCTTTAGTGTCTTGGTTTACCGGACACCTCATTGATGCCATTGCGATTGGCACCATCATCGTAATTAATACCGGCATCTCTTTTTGGCAGGAATACAAAGCCCAGAAAGGCATGGAAGCACTGCGCGATATGGCGGCACCAGAAGCGGATGTTCTGCGTGACAACAAATGGATACATGTTCCAGCTCGAACCTTAGTGCCTGGTGACGTGATTAAAATCAGCACAGGTGACATTCTTCCTGCCGATGTGCGCATTGTCGAAGCAAACCGCCTGTCGATCGATGAAGCGGCACTCACTGGTGAATCAGAACCTGTGACAAAGCAAGTCAGTGCGATCCATAGCAAACAAGTCAGTTTAGGTGACCAAATTAATATGGGCTTTATGACGACCATCGTCACGACTGGCTCAGGTTTAGGGATCGTCACCAACACGGGCATGCAGACGGAAGTCGGTCGTATTGCGCACATGATGACACAAACTGAAACCACAAAAACACCGATGCAAGTGCGCATGGATACATTAGCCAAAGCCTTGTTGTTTATCGGTTTGGGTGTGGTTGCCGTCATCTGCGCAATTGGTTTTGCTTATGGCATGGATTGGCTGGACATCCTAACCACGGGTATCTCGCTCTCTGTTGCAGCCATTCCAGAAGGCTTGCCTACGGTGCTCACCATTGTATTAACCATGGGCTCTACCAAGATGGCGAAGAACAACGCCTTGGTAAAACAACTCTCTGCGATCGAAACCTTAGGCTCAACAACCGTCATTTGCTCCGATAAGACGGGGACATTAACGCAAAATCAAATGCAGGTGATGCAAGCTTATGACAGTTTTGGACGTTACTGGGAAGTGACCGGAAACGGCTTCCAACCGAAAGGTAAGTTTGTCCCTCAAAGTCACGGTGTACATGCTCTAGAAAGCTCTGCAATGAAGATGGGATTGATCGTTGCGGCGATGTCGAATGAGTCTGAGCTCACCTTTGTCGAAGACGCATGGAGTGTACGAGGCAGCCCTACGGAGGGAGCGTTATTAGTGGCAGCCGCAAAGCTTGGAATTACGCCAAAGAATCTAGAGAAACAAGGTTATCAGATTCTAAAACGCTTCCCGTTTGATTCTGAGCGCAAGATGTCTTCGGTGATTCTCCAAGATCCAAGCGGACAGCACTTTTTAGCCGTGGCTGGAGCGCCCGACTTTATGCTGAAGAAATCGAGCAACTATATGGTTGAAGGTGGATTGGTGCCGATGGAAGAGCAGCCAAACCGATTCAATGAACTCTCCCAGTGTATCGGCAAAGATCTCAGTAAGCGTTTTGATGGCGCGATTGAAAGCTTTGCCAAGCAAGCCTTACGTACTATGGCGGTCGGTTGCCGTCGATTGGACGAAGCTGAACTTAACGCAGATGTGAGCGAACTGGAAAACGACCTTAGTATGCTGGCGGTATTTGGCATCATGGATCCACCTCGTCCAGAAGTCCGCTCTGCGGTAAAAGAGTGTTACAACGCTGGCATTCGCACCGTAATGATTACCGGAGATCACGCAGCAACGGCGGCGGCGATTGCCAAAGACATCGGTATCATCAATGGACAATACAAACGTGTTGTCACGGGTACTGAGCTCGATAATATGAGCGAGCAAACCTTAGAATATGCCTGTGAAGAAACCGCAGTGTTCGCCCGAGTGACGCCAGAGCACAAACTGCGCATCGTCCAAGCGCTGCAAAGAAACAACGAAATTGCCGCCATGACCGGAGACGGTGTCAATGACGCACCAGCACTTAGAAGCGCCGATATCGGTGTCGCTATGGGTATTACGGGAACCTCTGTCGCCAAAGATTCCGGCGATCTGATCTTGCTGGATGACAACTTCAGCACCATCGTCCGAGCGGTGCGCCAAGGTCGTCAGATATTCGATAACCTGCGTAAGTTTATCCGCCAAGCGCTAACCGCAAACGTAGCAGAAGTCTCGGTGATTCTGTTTGCGTTCTTAGTGATGGGACCAGAAGCTATTCTGCCGCTGACGCCGCTGATGATTCTTTGGGTGAACTTAGTCTCGGATGGTTTGCCTGCGCTAGCGTTAGGCGTTGAACCAAAAGAAAAAGACCTGATGGCGCGAAAGCCACGTAAACGTGACCAAGGATTCTTCTCCGATGGTTTAGGAGCCCGAATCGTGATTCGTGGTTTAGCATTAGGCGGGGTGAGTTTTGGTGCTTTCTTAATGGCTTTGAGTCATGGTTTCAGTGCCCAGTACGCACAGAGCGTGGCGTTTCTTACTTTGATTTTTGGTCAGTTGTGGCACTTGTTTGATAGTCGAACGTTCACGTCTCTGTATCGAGTAAACCCGTTTACTAACAAGTACCTGCTAGGCGCTATCGCCACATCGGCAATTCTGTCATTAGGGGTGATTTACACCCACTTGGGTCAGCTGATTTTTAGCACCGAGGCGATTGAGCTTAGGCACCTTGCCATGATTTTAGGCGTTGCAGCACTGCCAACCGCTGTACTGTCTGCCATCAAAGAGCTCACCAAAACTAAGGTTCTTTAATAATGAACAAAAGACGTTGACCTTAAACCATCCACATAAATTATCTTAGAGGGGCTTGTCCCCTCTTTTTCCGTTTTGGCAGGTTACATTCACATCTTCACCATTAAGCATCTCCATCATGGGTTCGATTTGACTATTACCCCACACGACAAAACCAAAGCACAATAAGGGGAACAACAGATGAATAAGGGATTTAAGCGTGCCAAGTTTGCCGCGTTGAATCGCTGTGGGTCTGAATACTTTGACGCCTTTTGGTGGGAACTGACCTTCGATCAAACCACGTACGCCAAGTGGCAACATCAATACCGCAGAAAGTAAAAACACGGACAGTGGCATCCAAAAGAACAGTATGTGAACCAGAAGTTCTAATCCTGATATACCGAATACTTCATAACATTCCGGCGCTTCGACGACGGCTTGCAGCAGAGGCTTTCCCATAAGCTTAAACAGCACGCCAACTAGAAGGCCAAATACGCCAGCGATAGCGACTCTGATGATCTTTTCTTTTTTGCTGTACTGCGGCGCGTATTCCTTCATGCCCTTTCCTATCAAGATAAAAACCGAGAAAGTCAGCTTAAGAATGGCACGCCAGAGCGCAAATGCGTGCTTGGCTTTTGGGACGCACAATGGCGAATAATGAAACAGAAAGAAAACAGCCTCAATAACGCTATTGAGGCTGCTGGAAAGTTCACGAGTCCGGTTTAATCGTCGAACAACAAGTTGATTGCAATTGCCATCAAAACTAAGCCTGAGATTGGGAGCAAGACACCTAATGGTGAGCGCTCGATGTAAGGCAGATTCTCTGCAATCAATAAGCCCCACTCAGGTTCTGGCGGCTTAACGCCAAGTCCGATAAAACTCAGAGAAGTCAGGCTAAGCGTAATGTACGGCAAACGCAGAAACGCATGACGAATCAATGGCGGCAGCACATAAGGCAACAAGTAGTAACGGAGTACTCGCCACTGACTGGTTCCCCAAATGGGCGCAAGATGCGTGTAAGGCTGCGCTTTGGCTTCCATCAACAAACTTGCACAGTGCGCTGCTAATGGTGCCCATGACACCATAACAATCGCAATCAAGGCACTGTTTGGGTTCATCCCCGTTAGACCAGCAATCAGCAGACCCGCCACGATGTATGGCACACCTTTGGTGATCTCAATTAAGCCTTGGCTATAACGAGTCACGAAGCCGAGCAGCAAACCAATCACCAAACTTAGGAAGGTTGCGATGATGCCCATTTTGATTGTCGACATCATACCGCCGCCAACACGAGCAAGCAGATCTCGTCCAACCGCATCGGCACCAAACGGTGCTGCTAAGCTTGGCGATTCAAGGCGAGTAAATTGGATAGTGTAAGGATCGCGCATTAACGCCCATCCCGCACAACCAATCAGCAAGGCAAAGATTGTGGCACTGACGATACGTTTGGTAGTGCTTTGGGTAAAACGGAACGTGCTGTGACTACTGATCAGCTTGCCACTTGTGACACTGTGCCCGAGTAACCAGCGTTGCAATAAGATGCTCGCACTGCTGATCAACATCGAGAACACCAGCAACACCAACAAGCCACCTTGCAGCATCGGCAGATCTTGTGATTTCGCTGCGCCTAAGATTAGTCGTCCGATACCCGGAATGGAGAACACTTGCTCCACAGCAACCGCGCCGCCGGTCAAACCAATCACCGTCATTGCGATTTGAGGAATCAAGTTACTAACGGCACGCCACAAGGCAAAGCGTAAGATTTGAAACTTACTGACGTTCGCCGATAGCCAAGTGATCACCCAAGGCTCATCTAGTACACGCTTGAGGCTGTCATTGAGCAAGCGCCCGAACAAGCCAGCAGCAGGCAATGCCATTGCCAAACTTGGTAGCCAAAGGTTTTGTACACCTTGCCAACCATAAGGTGGGAACCAACCCAACCAGATGGAGAACACCATGATCAGCAATGAAGCAATCACGTATTCCGGCAGTGAGACCAGCACCGAACTGAGCGTGTCATGATGTTTGTCTAAACGATTCTGTTGCCAACGACGCACAGTGTAAAACACGCTCGCCATGCACATTACAAATGCCATGCCTAGCGCTGTAAGCATCAGTAATAGCGACGTTTTTGCGGTTTGTTGAACGCTCTCCATCACGGATGCGCCACTCACCCAAGAGACACCTAAGTCACCTTGCATGGCAAGCGTCAACCAATCCCACAGTCGCTCAGCAGCGCTGCGGTCAAGTTGAAGATCTTCTCGAATTGCTTGCAGAGCTTCCGCCGTCAGCAATTGTTGAGCACCCGCACGGGCACGGAGGATTGATTGGCTTGGATCGATACCTGCAATATCCGGCATCAAACCCACCAGCACAACCACTACCCCGAGAGACAGGAAGCGCGACAAAAAACGCGTAAACCATTCAGGCATACAAGCGCTCCAACGAGAGCGCATGTTGGCAACAGACGACATTGAGTTAGTTCACCTCAGTAAACTGGTCGATCAGGCGACGCTCACGTGGGTCACGTTGTGCATTCTTCACACGATCACTCTCACCTTGGATTACACGCTCGTGAAGCAGTGGAATCACAGCGTATTGTTCAAGGATTTTGCTTTCTGCTTCGATGATCGCTTGTTGGCGTTTCTCACCCAATGGCTGACGATCAGCGTGTTTCAATGCAGCATCCACTTCTTCAGAGCAGAACTGACCTAGGTTGTAAGAACCTTTACAGCTAAAGTCACTTTGCATGTACGCCACTGGGTCACCAGAATCCAGCACTGTTGCACGTGACAACAAGAACGCATCGAACTTACCTGCTAGTGCATCGTTTTCGATTTGTGCATATTCACGAACGTCTAGTTCAACCACAAAGCCAGCCGCTTCAAGTTGTTGCTTTAGCAGCACCGCCACTTCTGGCAACTCAGCACGGTCGGTAAATGTACCGATGGTGATCTTCTCACCGTTCGCGTGGCGCATTTCCATGGTTTCCATACGAGGGTTCGCATCACGAATTGGTTGAGCCCATGCCAATGCAGGACCTAACAGACCTTTCGCTGAATCGGCGTGGTTCTCGTAAACCGTTTTGATGATTTGCTCACGGTTAACCGCTTGAGCCGCTGCTTTACGCAAACCGAACTGGCTAAACACATCTGATTTGTTGTTTAGGTAAAGCGTGTTGGTACGTGGCATTGCAACTTCGTGCAGCTGTGAAGATTCCATCATCGCGATTTGCGAAACAGGAACCGCTTCAACTACATCCGCCTCACCGGTACGCAGCGCTGCAGCACGAGCAAAACCGTTTGGTACGTATTCCGCAAAAATGCTATCTACTTTCGCTTTTTCACCCCAGTAACCGTCAAAACGCTTCAGTTTTGCGCTGGTTGTCCCGTTGATTTCTGTCAGAACGAATGGACCCGTACCCGCATTGATTGGCACAACACGACCGTTTTCTTGATATGCAGCACCAGAAAGGATCGCTAGCTGTGGGCTAGAAAGACGGCTTGGCAACAGTGGATCGTTAAAGGTCGTTTTGATTTCAACAGTGAAGTCGTCCAATGCGCGAACTTGCCATTCGATACCGTCCAAGATGCGTGGTTTTGGTGCGGCATCTAATGCTTTTTGTAGAGAGTTCACAACCGCGTTGGCATCAAGGTCAGAACCATCGTGGAATTTCACGCCTTTACGTACCTTAAATTGCCACGTCATCGGGTCAACTTGTTCCCATTCCGTTGCCAGCATAGGCTCTGCTATCGACTGATCGTTGAGGTTCACTAGCGTTTCTGCCGTGCTCCAACGTGACAGTTTGAACGCGTCATCTGAAAGTGGTGACAAACCTGTGCGTGGTGGTTGCATCATGGCGACGCGAATTTCCGTTGCTTGCGGTGCAGCTGCTTTTTCCGCTTCTGGCTTGCTTTCGCCAGAGTCAAAACAACCTGTCAACAGTGCGCTTAAAGCCAGCGACAAAGCTAACTTGGGAGTACTAAGGTGCATAAGAAACCTCTCCAATGGTTTTTGTGAATTCATTACTTTTGTGTTGAGCGCTCATCAAGGCTCTCGTGATCAAGTGTGATGGGTTATTTGTCACGTTATGTGCCGTGCCGTGCTCGACAACGCGTCCTTTGTCTAACACTAGGATTTCATCGCATAGGGTTTGTGCCGCATCGAGGTCATGTGTCACCAAAATCAGGCGCATCTGACGACTCTTTTGAATGCCTGCCAACAAGTCGAGAATCTGTTTACGACTGACGGGATCTAGGCTGCTGGTTGGCTCATCGGCAACCAACACGCAAGGTTCGACAATCAAAGCTCTGGCGATAGCCACACGTTGCGCTTGCCCAACTGATAACTGCTGCGGGTTACGATCCAACAATGTGAGATCCAACCCGACATCCGCTAAGACCTTCTCCACCTTCTCGTTAAGCTCTTGCGTTAAGCCAATATTGCTTAGCGGTTCCAGTAAGATCTGGCGAACGGTGTAGTACGGATTCAAGCTAGACTGCGGCTCTTGCGGAATCAGTTGAATGTGCTGACACAACTCTTGGCGCTGCTTAGCCGAGCTACGCGATAGCGGATAGCCACACACATACACTTCACCAGATGTGGGCTTACGAAGACCGAACAGAAGCTCAATCAAGGTCGATTTACCCGCACCAGAAGGACCAACAATCGCAATATTCTTTGTGTCGATGGCAAGATCCAATTGTTCGAGCGCTTTAAACGGTTTGCCCCCTAACCAACTTGGTTTGGAGTAATAGTGAACACTGGCTTGCTCAAAGCGAACTTCCGCCGATTTAGGCTGCGTGTGTCCGCTCAAGTTGTGCTTAGTCAAAATAGGCTCCAGAGATGAGGTTAAGGCAGCAGTTGCGCAAGTTGTTGGCAGAAAGGATGCGAACTTTGCTGAATGGCTTGCCATGGTGCGCCATAAGCCACCATGGTGTTGTCCGCAATCACCAAGACTTTGTCACACGCCAAAGCCGCAGATAGATCGTGCGTGATCAACAAACCACTGATGTTGCGTTGCTGAACACTGCTGCGGAACAACTCAAGGATCTCCGCTTCGGTGATTGGATCGAGCGCACTGGTGGGCTCATCCGCGATGATCAAGTTGGCACTACCAAGCAACGCGATCGCAATACAAATACGCTGGCGCTGACCACCAGATAGCAGGCTTGGATGCTGCGCCAATGCTGCTTTTGGATCTGCAAATCCGAGTTGAGACAACAAGGTCGTCACCGTTTCTCGGTTTGCTGAAGACAAGCGCGTTTTGTTGCCCGTCAATGCCAAACACAGTTGTTGTTCGACAGACGCCAATGGATTCAGCGCTTTAAGTGCATCTTGGAAAATGACCGCGGGACGCTGCGATTGACTACGTTGCAGCATGACAGTTTGTGCGACTTCACTGCTGTTAAGCTGGATACTTCCGTCTACCCAAATATCAGACGGCAAAAAACCTGCGACGGCTTTCGACAACATAGATTTACCAATGCCGGAAGGTCCCATAATGGCAAGAACTTCACCTTGAAACAGCTCAAAAGAAATGTCTTTGAAGAGTGTGCGTTCTGAGTCTGTAAGGCTGAGATTAATAACGGAGAGTATTGGTTGAGAAATCACGACATCAAACTAAATGTAACAATATAACATAACGATAGTATCACGCAGGTCTGAGCAAGAAAACAACTCAGAGGGGTTATTTCATCACCTTTTTCACGCTTTTATCAGCAAGGGCAGATGGCTCCGCCCTTGCGATAAAAATCGAAATAAAACCGATTGTAAAAGCGTGAATTACTGACACTTTTGTTTTACTTGATCGAGGTACGGGAACAAGAAGACAAAGCGCCCAACGTAGAACAAGGTGAATGCCAGCCACAAACCGTGGTTGCCCCAATATTGCACCGCAATAAATTGAGTCACTAAGAACAACACCATGGTTAGGAAGGTAGAGTTACGTACTGGTCGCGTCGTCCCTGTGCCGGTAAAGATGCCGTAAAACGTAAGCCCAAAACCAGCAACCAACGGGAATGCCAATAACCAAGGGCTCATGTCTAGATACAGCTCAACAAGGTTTGGCAAAGTGGTAAACAGCGTCACTAATTGGTGTTTGAACAGCACCAACAGCAAGGTCAATACAACAACGAACGCCGCGGTCCATTGCGTGTTTAGCTTAATCACGTTATCAAGCAATGTCGGATTCTTCTGCCCTACGGCTTTACCTGCAAAGACGCTCGACGCATTCGCTACACCATCAAACATGTAGCTGACGATGAAGGTCACTTGCATCAAGATTGCGTTCGCCGCGAGCACATCAGAACCTAGTTGAGAACCTACACGCGCCATCATGTTGAAGAACACCAGTAGACATACTGTACGAAGCAGCAGATCCATATTGGAAGACGCGATAACTTTAAGATCTTTACGCGTCATTTTCGCTGTTTGAATGTAATCAAACAGTGGGAAGCGACAGGTTTTCAACACCAGCACCGCACCAATAACAAACGTCGAGATTTGCGCAATAAGTGTCGCCACCGCAACACCAGCAATGCCCATATCGAAGTACAACACAAATACGATATCCAGCACGATGTTCAGCACGTTACCAAACACTTGCGTGAACAAGGTTTCTTTGGCTTTCGCCTGCCCCATCAACCAACCAATCACGGTGTAGTTCAGCAGCACAAACGGCGCACCAAAGATCATGATATCGAAGTAAATCTTAGCGTTTTCTGCCACGACGGCATCAGGGGAGATAATCAGCTCTGCCCCCATCCAAATCACGGACTGCAACGCAATGAAAATCAAGCCAAGGCAGAGCGAAAGCACGAAAGGACGGAATAAGCTGCTCGCTTGATCTTCCGGGCTATTTTTACCTAATGCAATTGCACTTTGCCCGGTAGTACTGACGCGGAAAAAGCCAAACAGCCAATACAAGGTATTCATGATGACGGTGCCGATCGCCACACCACCAATCATCTCAGCCACACCGAGTTTACCGATCACCGCGGTGTCCACCGCCCCCAATAATGGCTGGGTAACAGTAGAAACGATGAAAGGAAATGCGATTTTAAAATAGTCTTTATGAGTCAGATTCATGATTTGAAAAAGTTGGTTAGAAAAGTGCAGAACGCGTGAAGAGTCGGTTTAAGTCATCTTGCCACCGAACTGCATTCTATTTGTTTAATGGGCTCAAGTTAACCACAAAATGGGAAAAAGAATGAGAACGAAAATCAATAAAATAGTTAACCCATCAGCTTTATTGCCACCCTATGCATCTCAACAGGTAAACGGATAAATCGTCGATAAATAACCACACTAACAGTAATGAACAATGTTCAAATGCTATTAATGTTATGTTATAACAATCGGAAGTTTTCGCATCATTTTAATCATAGGTAATCGGATGTCCATTTTTGGATCGTTTTCTCTTTCTAGATTACGCCTAACTCTTACTGCTTTCTCACTGCTGTTTTCTTGTTTTGTCCACGCCCACCCTCATTCTTGGGTGACGATGGAAACCAAAATCAATATCAAAGAAGATAAGATTCAATCGCTCTCAATGAACTGGGAGTTTGACGCCATGACCACGGCTTACATGCTCGCGGGAGAGAAACTCACCGACGAAAATCGAGATGAAGTGCTTTCGACCCTCTCTAGTCAGGTGATTTACAACCTGTTATCAAGCCATTACTTCACCTACTTTTATGCCGACGATGAACCGATTCGCTACAAGATGGTGGAAGAAGGGTCTATCGAGATGAATGGTGCAAAAGCAACATTGAAGTTCAATCTTGAACTCGCTAAGCCCACCAGTATCTACACGCCTGATCTACGTCTGCTTATCTTTGATCCAAGCTACTTCGTAGATATGAGTTGGGAACACAAGCACGCCATCACCATCAATAAGCCTTACGCTGATCGTTGTCATATCGACGTGGTTGAACCAAACCCAACACCTGAGCAAGTGACTTACGCGATGTCACTCTCTGTTGATGCCGATCCAGATAACGAACTCGGTCAGCTATTTACCCAAAAAGCCCTCTTCACCTGTGATCCGGAGGAGAACTAATGGGAAACTCGCCAGTCTTCAAACGCGCTCTGTTCGCAGTGTTTAGCGTAATGCTATTAGCCATTACTCTGCATATTTGGAATCACTTCCCTGCTTACTGGATGCAGCTGATTCGGATTCAACGTGACACCGTAAACTCGCTCAGTGAATACCTGATGCTTATCAGCCAAGGGCAACTGTTGTACGGTTGGTACTTGTTGGGTTTTAGCTTTCTGTATGGTTTGTTGCATTCGGTTGCCCCTGGACACGGTAAAACGGCAGTGACATCAATGAGCCTGATTCATGGCTACCGTCGTCGACAAGCGCTTGTATTGGTCGTGATTATTGCCGCCTTACAAGCCGCAAGTGCGTGCATTCTTTTCGTGATTACCGCCAAGATTGCCGAGCAGTTTGCTTTCAGCCTTTCCGATAATGTTCGTCTGCTAACGCAAGGTTGTGCGGTTTTTATTATTCTGCTGGCGCTGAAAGAGTTTGCGTCGGTGGTTAAACGCCGCCTCAAGCAAACACCCTCTCAAGAAGATGATGATTCCGCAGATTCTAACGGCAATATTTCATGGAAAGCACTACTGCTTATCGGCTTCCGCCCTTGTACTGGCGCGGTGCTGGTTCTGTTTCTCTCTAACATGTTAGGCAGCTTAATGTGGGGCATGATCGCGACATTCGTGATGGCTTTAGGAACAGCAATGACCAACTCGATATTGGTGTTCAACGCTTTAACGATTCAACGCCAAATGAAAAACCACAGCGTCAAACCTAATGCCAACTTGAGCGATACGCTTAACCTCGTTTTAGCAGTCACCATGGTGGCATCGGGTTTTATTCTCTATAACTTTGCCAGCGTGGCAGGATTGCAGAACTTCGTCAGATGAGTACCGGCAGCAATAAACGCAAAAGCCCCAACACTTGGTTGGGGCTGAATTTACATTGGTTTGTATTTCAATACTGCGTGTTACTTAGGCTCGCGCAACAGGTACAGCATCAGCTTCAATGGCGTTTTCGCGATAATGCTGTGAGGCAAATGCGCGTCCATTAGCAACCAAGCGCCAGCTTTTAATTCCTTCGCCTCTTCTTCTAACGTGAACGTACATTCTCCTTCGAGTATTTGTGCAATCGCTGGTACTGCTGCAGTATGTTCACTCATTTCTTCACCTTCGGCGAACCCGAAGATAACACCTCGCAAACGCTCACTTTTGTACACAGGGCAACTCGTGATACCTGCTTTGGGGATATCCACTTCGCTGGCGAGATCTTCATATAAGGTGTATTCAAACATGATTTAGCTTTCCTTCTTTCTTGCGACAAGCGTTATCGCAGATAGGTTCTTTTCGTGTTTGCGGAAAATCTTACGCATGCCTAACACACGCTTTCTCGCTTGCGGTTTAGTCAGTACGTTCTTCACGATTTTTAAGAACCCACTCAAGCCTTCATCGGCGATAACGCGTTTTGGTTCGAGTAAATGCATTGGAGCAACGGCTTCAAATTCAACGACAAAACCATTCTCTTCCATCAGAGCTTTCCACTCTGCGGGTGTGATGGGTTTGGCGGGGTGTTGAATGGTCTCGGAAACTTCTCTTTGAATGGCGCGCTTTTTATCTTCATCGATAGTATCTGGCGTAATGCACAACTCATGGATACCGTAACGCCCATGAGTCGCGAGGATTCGAGCAGCCTCAGCAATAATTTCGTTTTTACGCGAATCGGATTGCATCGTCAGCATAGCTTCGCCATAAACCACAGAAGCGCATTCTGGCTCTAACCCTGTCTCTTGTGCATTCCCGACATGACAACGTTGGTTTGTACCCTGTAAGTAAGAGCGAACAATCTCCGCTGCCTGCTCATTTTGTTCGATAGCGGTGTAGCTTGCAGGGGATTTTTCCAAGCACAAACGTGCCGTGTAACCCATACCGGGCGCGAATTCGACAACGCGGTCATCACGCGTAATCGCCAACCCTTGTAGCATTTTTTGTGTTAGCTCTTTGCCACCAGGACGCAGCACTTTCTTACCCAGTTGAGCGAGTACCCAGTGTCCCGGTGTTTTTGTCACTTCTCGCCCTGCATTGGGCATCACTAATCGTTTAGACATAATGACTCCTAAGCAAAGATGGCGACGGGAACAAAAAGAACGACCAGACCGCACAAGGCAACCCATCGAAATACGTGGCTAATACCGTCCATAACTGTTCTCCTTTCTCAGGTTGGATAAGTTGGCACATCAATCAATAATGATTATTATTTGTATCTTATCCCCCAATTCCGAATTTGCTGCTTGATAATTATCAAGCTAAGGAAAACAGCGTGCACGGTTCTATTGTTTCGCTCCTTAACGAAGAAGAAAAAACGCTACTCTTCTCAAAACGCTCGCCTTTGCATTGCGATGCAGGGCATCAACTGTTTGAACGTGGGGAACCTGCGGAAAATATGTATTTGGTCGAGAGAGGAAAAGTCTCGCTGTTTCGTTTGATGCCAAACGGCGACGAAAAGCTGTTTCGGGTGTTCATGGCGGGAGAAATGATTGCGGAAATGGCGATGTTTATGTCCCCAAGAACCTATCCGATGAGTGCCCGTGTCGATCAGGATACGGAGTTGTCTGTGTTCCACTACCAAGATGTGTTAACGGTGTTTACGCAATCTCCGCAGACTTCATTAAAAGTCATGAACTACATGACCAATCGCATCCACCAGCTGATGGATACCGTGAACATTTTGACGCAAGTAAACGCGAACCAAAGACTGGTGATGAAGCTGGCTGACTTCTATCGAGCTCAATCGAGAAGCGAGGGGAAAATCACGTTACCCGTGACGAAAAAGCTGCTTGCAACACAGCTAGGGATGACGCCAGAGACGCTTTCTAGAACGTTCAAAAAACTGAAAAACGATGGTTTTATTACTGAGTGCGACAGTCATATCACGCTGCTAGACATTCCCGCCATGTGCGAAGCGGTGGAGTTAGCTCCAGAAATATTCCAGCGAGATTTAGCTTAAGCGCCCTAAAACAAAAAACAGCTCCTAGTGAGCTGTTTTTATTACTTCTGAAAGCGATATCCCAATGCAGATCTTACGCCTTCTTCACAAACTGAGCCGTCACCATCATCTCGCCAGCGCCATCAACTTTGCAATCTAGCTGATGATCTTTGCCGTCTTTAATGCGACGAATCACCGCTTTGGTGCCGATCTTAAGTACCAGCGAACTGCCTTTTACTTTTAGGTCTTTCACTAACGTGACCTTATCACCTTCTTGCAGCAACGTGCCGTTGGCATCTTTCACGTTTACGGCATCTTCGTCTGCCGCCTGAGTCGGGTTCCACTCGTAGGCACACTCTGGGCAAACAAGCTGGTCTTGGTCTGGGTAAACGTATTCTGAGTTACAGTTTGGGCAAGGAGGTAGAGACATAAGTAGTTACGAGCTAATGAATTTGCCGTTATGGTAAAGGGTATTGCTCACCTTATCGAGTAGATTTGTTAAAAAACGCCCTCACAGCCTAGCCTTCCCTCTATGGAAAGGCATTTAAGATAAGGGCGCATTTCCTCTTGATTAAAGCTCTGTACCGTTAGACGCAATGACACGCTTATACCAATGGAAAGACTTCTTCGGTGTGCGGTTTAACGTACCGTTGCCTAGGTTGTCTCTGTCCACGTAGATAAAGCCATAGCGCTTACTCATCTCACCCGTTGATGCCGCTACCAAGTCGATACAACCCCACGGTGTAAAGCCCATCAGCGGAACACCATCGGTAATCGCATCGGCCATGGCTTCTACGTGTTGGCGCAGATAATCAATACGGTAATCGTCTTGTACTTCGCCATTTTCATCCGGTACATCTTTCGCACCCAAACCGTTTTCTACTAAGAACAATGGCTTTTGGTAGCGGTCATAAAGGGTATTCATGGTGATACGCAGACCAAGCGGGTCAATCACCCACCCCCAATCACTAGCAGGTAAATGCGGGTTCCTAATCGACTTCACGACGTTGGCTTCACTGGTGTTATTCGCATTCATTTCTGCCGATGCACAGCGTGAGGCGTAGTAACTGAATGAGATGAAATCGACCGTGTTTTTCAGCGTCTCGTAATCTTCCTCAAGAATCTCCAGCTTTACGCCTTTTTCATCAAACACTTTCTGCGCGTAAGATGGGTAGTGGCCACGAGACTGAACATCAATAAAGAATAAGTTCTCACGATCTTTTTGCATCGCAGTGAACACATCTTCCGGCTTACAGCTGTATGGGTAGAAGTTACCCCCCGCCAGCATACAACCAACTTGGTTCTCTGGATTGATCTCATGAGCAATCTTAGTCACCAGCGCGCTAGCAACAAGCTCATGGTGCGCGGCTTGGTATTTCACTTGGTCACGGTTTTCACCCTCTTGGAACAACAAACCCGCACCTGAGAATGGGCTATACAGAAGGATGTTGATTTCATTGAACGTCAGCCAGTATTTCACTAGCCCATCAAAAGCTTCAAAACAGGTTCTTGCGTAGCGTTCAAAAAAGCCGATCATCTTACGGTTTCGCCAAGAGCCATACTCGTTCACTAGATGCATTGGCACATCGAAATGGCACAGTGTGACAAGCGGCTCAATACCATACTTGTGGCACTCTTCAAATACGCTGCGGTAGAAATCAATGCCTGCTTGGTTTGGCTCGAGTTCATCGCCTTTCGGGAAGATTCGACTCCATGCGATCGACATGCGAAAGGTCTTAAAACCCATCTCGGCTAGAAGCGCGATGTCTTCTTTATAACGGTGATAAAAATCGATGGCCTGATGGCTTGGGTAGAACTCTTCTTCACTCAATTCCACCGAATCGACAAGGCCGAGTTTGATTGGCATTCGGTTCTCACCATAAGGGATCATATCCACAGTCGTCAGCCCTTTGCCACCTTCTCGGTATCCACCCTCTGATTGGTTTGCTGCGATTGCCCCACCCCATAGGAAGTTTTCTGGAAACACAGATTTAGACATCTTATTTACCTCTTAACATAGAGCCACCAGCAAAGGCGGCTCTATCCATTATTCAAATCTTGGTTATGCGGAAGCTGGTTTTGCAGGCTCTAACACCGTTCCTTGTTCTTCGGCTTTTTCTTTATTTGCGACGTCTTTATTTGCGATAGCTTCGCCCTCTTCGTCTTCATCGTTCGGGATATCCTCAAAACCAAGGATTAAAGTTAGAGCGAAAGAAAGCACAATCGACAGTGCAATCAGACCAAACACCCAAGCGATACTCATCGGGTCGTTCACATCAAAGAACTGCACACTGGTGAACAAGCTCGGCGCAGCCATTGAGTGACTCGCCAGCCCTGCCATGCCAGCAAGTGCACCCACGATGAAACCAGTAATCATAGTCGCGATAAGTGGTCGTTTCAGACGAACAAGCACGCCGTAAAGCGCAGGCTCTGAGATACCCGCAAAAATAGCAGACGCACCCGCCGCACTCGCGGTTTGTTTTAGTTCGCGGTTTTTAGTTTTCCATGCAACCGCAAGACAAGCGCCACCCATGCCGATGTTGGCACCGATTTCCGATGGCATAACCATGCCTTCACGGCCAGTCTCAGCAATAGTTTGAATGATGGTCGGTGTAAATACGCGGTGCATACCTGTCAGAACCAATAGTGGCCAAAGTGCGCCCATGATCGCAACCGACAACCAACCTAGTGTGCTGTGAATGGTGTAAACCAATGCTGAAAGCGCAGTACCAATCCAAATACCTAGTGGACCAATCAAAACAATGGCTAGCGGTGCTGCAATCAATACGATCAGCATCGGTTTTAGGAAGTTCTTCGTCACAGCAGGTGTGATGCTATCAACCCAACGTTCGATGTAAGACAGCGCCCAAGTCATCACCAACACAGGAATAACGGTATAAGTGTATTTCACCGAAGTGATGGGAATACTGAAGAAGTCAACGTGCTTACCATCAGCCGCTTGCGCCATCAACTCCATGAAGTTCGGGTGAATCAACACGCCCGCAATCGCAATGGAGAGTGACATGTTGGTTTTGAATTTAATTGAAGCAGACGCGGCAACCATAACGGGTAGGAAGAAGAACGCACCGTCGCCAATCGCATTGAGGATAATCAGTGTTGAAGAATCATCATCAAGCAAGCCTGTCATCTTAAGAACCATAGCCAGCAGCTTCACCATTGAGCCACCGATGATCGCTGGAATCAGCGGCGACATCGTGCCGACTAATGCATCAAGGATCTTAGCGCCAATCATTTTAGGAGTAAGCTTGACCTTTTTCTCTGGTTCACTCGATTCTGATGAAGAAAGGTTGCACAACGCCATCACTTCTTTGTACGCATAAGAGACGTTATTGCCAATGATGACCTGACATTTGTCACCGTTGTGAACCACGCCCATCACGCCTTTGATGCCCTTCAGAGCTTCTGCATCTATCTTACTTTCATCGCTTAATACAAAACGCAATCGCGTCATGCAGTGTGTTAGTGCCACTACGTTTTCTGCACCGCCCAGCTTCTCAAGTACTGAACGAGCAATGATGCCGTAATCTTTCGCCATCTTTCTCACTCCAATTATTATTCATCAACCTGTAGGGAGGTTGTTTTCTTGCTGCGAACCTTCAAATGAGAATCAACGAAATCGAACACAACAACCAAGTTACCGGTAACATGTTACTGGTAACTATCCGTAAATAAACCGCGTATTCGGAGAACAAGTTCAAAGTGGGATAATGGCTGGAATCCACTGCAAGGTGAATGAAACACCGAAATCTAAACATGATTCACGTTCTCAAAGACGTAAATCTGATCCGCTATTTCATTGATGAAGCTAATGATGTTGCATATGAGCAAGAAACCATCATTTAAGAGGATTAAGCAGATAAATGTGAGATGGGTTCAAAATCCTTTCGAGTAAACTAACTTCTCAGTACGCAACTAGCAAAATAAGGTTTGATCTCGCGTATCTCCTCATACTTATAGTGGTACCAAGATGTCAAATTGACCATGCAAATTAATATCACTTCATAGAGAGGGAGCACTAATTTTTCAACCAAACATGGCATGCTGATAATCTTGATAAGAATGTTAGAACACCGATTTATCTGTTTTTCTCTCTAGTCAAATCATAACGATTCACAAAATGTACAATTAAACAGTCAATTAAATTACATCTTCACCCTAAAAGGCAGAATAAAAATCAAAAACAATAGTAAATTCCACTAAAAGAGCAATTAAATCACTTTAACACCAGGTTCCATATTATTGATGATTCAATAATTACTTTTACTCACTTTATAAAAATCGAATACTATTTAATTAATTCAATATGTTATTGTCTTAGCTCTGAAATAAATAACTACTTTTGGGACTTATTCCGTGCAGCCATTTGAAAACATGAAATTTCGCCATACTTGGCGACCATATCAAGCTCGTGTCATTGATGCAGTACATGAACATTTAGATGATAAGCGACTTCATGTTGTAGCGGCTCCGGGAGCAGGAAAGACAACTCTTGGATTAGAAATATTTAGGCTTCTTGGTAAGCCTACTTTGGTTTTGTCCCCAACAAGAGTCATTCGAGATCAATGGATAGAAAGGCTACAAGACTTCACCGAGGATGAAGCACCGATAGACTGGGTAAGTGACTCACTTAACTCTCCAAAGGTTCTTACTTCGATCACTTACCAATCTCTGCATGCCAACCTAAGAAGAAATGAAGACTCTCCATCAGAAGGTGATGATGAAGAGTCATTGCCATCTGAAGAGCAAAGCTTGGAGGAAAGTGAAGTAGATTGTTTCATTCAAACAATTAAAGCACACAATATTCAAGTTCTGATTCTTGATGAGGCCCACCATTTAAGATCCGAATGGTGGAAAGTGTTAGAACGTGTTTGTCAAATATTTCCAGACCTAGTTCTTGTCTCATTGACCGCAACACCGCCATATGACTCACAAGATAAAGAGTGGCAACGATATGAGCAGCTTTGTGGCCCCATAGATGAAGAAATCTCAGTACCAGAACTCGTAAAAGCAGGCACGTTATGCCCACACCAAGATTTTGTTTGGATATGCCAACTTTCAGAGCATGAAAAACAAAGGGTGCAAGAATATGATGAACGGGTCTCTGCCCTCTGTACGACGCTTTTTGATAGCCCACAATTTGAAGACGTCGTACTCTCACACCCGTGGCTTTCTCAACAACGGAATGAGAGTGAAATAACAAAAGACCCACAAGCGGCCATTGCTCTTCTCGTCTTTATAAAGGCAAAATCGCTTCCCAGTAACGGGGGGCTAATGACACAGCTAGACATGAGAACAGAGGAAATCCCAACGTTAGGCCGTCGCTGGTGGCAAGTACTTATCGAAAATATTCTATTCTCCAAAACCACGCAGTTCACAGAGGAGCAACAGAAGTTCGTCGACGAACTAAAAAAACAACTTAGGGCTAGTGAACTGCTTAGGAAAAGAGAGTTATCGTTAGAAAGAGAAAGACGAATCGAGAGATCGCTTTCTTTAAGTTCTTCCAAAATAGGCGCATGTGCCGCTATTCACAAGATAGAATACAAATATAGAAAAAGCGCGCTAAGGCAAGTTGTGCTGACTGACTATATAAGAGATGAGCAACACAACTCACACGTTGATACAGGGGAAGTAAACCTTGGTGCCCTGCCTGTTTTTGAACAACTCGTTTCCTCCTCTGCTATACCTGACCAATTAGGACTGTTAACTGGCAGAATAAGCGTCATTCCAACTCAAAAGCTCCCATTACTTCTTCGTGTGATTGAAAGCAAAAATGTCACTACCGAACCTTTCGATCAAAAGGGAAAATACCAAAAAGTCTCTGCACCTTTGAATGCATTAACAGCCGCTTTTACTGCTCTGCTGATGCAAGGTGATATCAAAGTTTTAGTCGGCACTCGAGCGTTATTAGGTGAAGGGTGGGATGCTCCTGCCATCAACTCACTCATTTTAGCGAGTACCGTAGGTTCATTCATGCTAACGAACCAAATGCGAGGACGAGCGATTAGGGTCGACCCTAACAGTAAAGGCAAAATCAGCAGTATTTGGCATTTAGCCGCTGTTTCTACAAAGCTAGCATCAGGGATCAGCGACTATTACAGTCTTCTACAACGTTTTGAGACGTTTGTTGGCCTCTCCGAAAAAGAGCTCACAATAGAAAGCGGCTACGAGCGTATAAGACTCGATGACTCGCGCCTTCTGAAACCTCACCCAAATAATAATTTAAAAATGCTTCGACGCTTTCGCCGGCTAAGTCTTGTGGCTGAAAGATGGCATAAAGCCGTTACTGTAGATGATACAGCGAGGGTAATACCTTCAGTACAAGTTAATAAAACACCACGACTAAGAGAGTACATTCTCAACAACTCGTTTTCGTTTTTGATTACACAACTCGTAGTGTCCTTCTTTTTTACAGTCATCGGCATTCTTTCACGCACACGCCCTGATTCTGTCTCGACATTTTTCTTATTATTGGGGATCGCGTCCTTCTTTAGTTTTCTTTACCACCTCCCAAAAACAATCACGGCAGTAAAAGTTGTTATTCGATACCTGCCACCAGATGGCGCGTTAAAACAAATTGGGAAAGCCGTAGCTGAAGCACTATGCAAAGCTGGCTTTATTGAGACCGCCAATGAAAGACTGAAGGTACACGTCTTTAAGCTTCCTACTGGCGAATTTTATATATCACTTTCCGGCTGTACATTTTACGAGTCCTCACTATTTTCGAACTGTATCAGGGAGGTTCTGGCTCCGATTGAAAGTCCGAGGTATATCTTGGCTCGTTCAGGAACATCATTCGGTTTATCGAAAGAAGATTACCATGCGGTTCCAATGCAATTTGCGGTGAAGAAAAAACTCGCTCAAGTCTTCTATGAGTCATGGCAAAAACACGTGTGTTTGTCCGAGTTAATTTACACTCGTACAGGTGAAGGTAGGAAAAAACTGTTGAAGGCTCAAGCAAATGCTTTCTCTTCAATATTCGAGAATGAAGTCAAAAGGCAAGATCGCTGGCAATAGCGACAGCTGAGGTTACAGTAAAAAGCCAGAGTGAAAACTCTGGCTTATTCTTCTTAGCTAACTTTTGCTTTTAATCAGCTTTTCGCTTCTTCCAACTTACGAAGGTTGGTCATTTGCTCCATGACTTTGTCGACTGAGAAGCTTGGGATCTCTTGTCGTGGAGGGAACTCTTTAAATGACTTCAACATCTCTGCGACTTTCTGCTGGGCAGGAACCAACAAGAACACATGCTCAAACTGCCATTTCTTATAGCCAAAACCTTGATCGCCTTTCTCAAGTGGATCGACTTGAAGATCGAAGATCATTGGCAAACGCAAGTTAGTCAGCTCTTTGGTCCAGACATCCCAGCCTTCGTGTTCTTGGATCTTGAAGTGCATCTTGAATCGTTTATCACGCATAGCAAGTAGCTCACCATCATCAGACCAATAGAAGAACTCGTCACGCGCTGATTTGTCTGTTTTACCCGTAATGAAATCAACTTGGTTGTAGCCATCAAGGTGGTTTTTGTATGTCTGATCAGCAGAAGACGATTTATATCCTTTCAACAAATCCTGCTTGATGGTGTCATTACCTGCAATGGATAGTAGCGTTGGGAACCAGTCTTCACTCGCGAACATGTCGTTCAGCTTGGTGTTTGGCTGTATATGACCAGGCCAACGAATCATTGCAGGTACACGGAAGCCCCCTTCCCAACCGGTGTTCTTCTCACCACGGAATGGGCTAAATGCCGCATCTGGCCACGTCGCATTCATCGGGCCATTATCCGTGGTGTAAATCACAATGGTGTTGTCCGCAATCTTCAAGTCATCGAGCTTATCGAGCAAATCCCCAACCATGTTGTCGTGCTCAACCATGCCGTCTGCGTATTCGCCAAGCCCTGTTGTGCGGTGCTCGGCTTTCACGTGAGTGCTGATGTGCATGCGCGTTGCGTTGTACCATAAGAAGAATGGCTTATCGGCTTTGACCTGACGCTCCATGAAGTTCATCGCGGCATCAAGGGTCTCTTCATCGACCGTTTCCATGCGTTTGCGGGTGAGCGGCCCTGTATCTTCAATCTTGCCATCCGCATAAGAGTGAATCACACCACGCGGGCCAAAGTTCTTACGAAACTCGGGATCTTTCGGGTAGTCTGGGTTCTCTGGCTCTTCCTCTGCATTTAGGTGGTACAGGTTCCCCATAAACTCATCAAAGCCATGATTGGTTGGCAACATGTCGTCTTTGTCACCTAAGTGGTTTTTACCAAATTGCCCCGTGGCATAGCCCATGTCTTTTAGCGCTGTTGCCATGGTGATATCTTGCATTTGCATGCCTTGCGCCGCACCAGGTAGACCTACTTTCGTCAAACCAGTACGAGCTGGCATCTGACCTGTGATAAATGTACTGCGTCCTGCGGTACAAGATTGTTGTGCATAGTAAGTGGTAAATAAAGCGCCCTCTTGAGCAATACGGTCAATATTTGGCGTCTCGTAACCCAACATACCTTGGTTGTATGCAGAAATATTGCCGTAACCGACATCATCCCCAAAAATAACCAGCATGTTTGGTTTAGAAGCCGCATGGGCTGCAACCGATGATGTGGCGGCCACCATCGCAAGCGTGAGTGTAGATTTATTTATCTTCATAATATTATTTCTATAATGGTTCTTGGTTGAGTGAATTAATGAGTATTTAAATAAAAAGAAGCGTATTCACTTTCTATAGAGCACAAGAACATTATTTAATTAAGAAGAGTAAAGGTGGTTATATTTAAACAACCACCTTTATTGAATATACGACGAAGGGTTAACTACGGCCTCTCAATTCAATTGGCTGAGATTCATCAACTTCACTTCGGGTCACTGAGCCACCAGCGCGTGAGTCATTTCGACCTTTGAGCGTCATTTCTGGTTGAACACGCTCATACTGTACTTGATTGCCTTCCGGCATCGTCATATCAATCGTACCAGTGTATGTACCTTCACCCGCGACAGCTGCGTTGCCAAAACAAATTGCGAGACTTAGGATTATCAGTCTTTTCATAAATACCCTCTCTCTTAATCTTTTTCTAAAATATTTTACTTCTAATAATTTGAGAACGTTTCTACTCAAACTTCATTTTCATAGTAGTAGAGATAATAAAAAACAGACAAGGAAAGATGATCTTTCCAATTTGGATAGATATAAGAAAACACATTATTTAAAAACTAAAAGTTATATTGAATATAACTCTATTAATAATCCGTAACTGGTATAAAGAATGATAATAAGGAAAATACCATTCACAACGGGCTTGCTGAACGTATATTTAGAAGACGTCTTGAACATTAAATACCACAGCATAAACAAATACATAAGCAACTCGCTGCTTAACTTTAAAAGCAATGCGTTGTGATACATCCCATTTGTCCAAAACTCTTGAGGGGCGTTGGCAAAGTATCGACTCCATAAGACTTGGTAGCCGATAACAATAGGCAGAAAGGCGAATCCTACGGCTTTCCAAAAACTCAAGGTTGCTTTACGCCGATGACTGCCCAGTTGCTTTTTACCATCTTGGTTCATTGTATTATTCGCCCAAATCCTTAGCAGTAAAGTTCGTTTTAAAGGTAAACGCGTATGGTGTGTCTCCGTTTTCACGCAGATATTTTAACCTTTCTAAAGCTTCCTCTGGCGTGGGCTGATGATTGTCTCGAACCCACCACAATACGTAGGTATCTTCTGCCAAGCGATGAAACCATTTCCCCTTACGACGCATGAAATCACGATGATGGGTTCGGAACATAAAGTTCTTCAGCGCATCCACATTATCCCACACCGACATATTGACGATCATATTTGGGTCATCGAATAGCTTAATGCTGGTCGCATCACCGGATTCGTCTTTGAGTCGCCAAACAAAGCCTTCACTCTGTTCCGCTATGCCGTTCACCAAATCGAGATTATCGACGAAATCTTTTATCTCCGGTGCATCCAGCGGATACTTTGACAACGCAATGTTCAATTGAGCAAGCTTCATTTGATCCTCCCTGATCGTTCCTAACAAAAACAGCGATCGGCCTTCCTTTCATTCCCCTCTTCCAACCCGAGCTATCTTTTGTCTTTTCTATGTTTTTCAAATTTATAAGATTGTGCGGTTACTCGTCTCACTTCGACGCGCTACCTCTTTTAATTCAAGTAACTTTTCAATACCTTTTAACACATTGAAATAAGCAATGCGTTTCTGAGCAAATTGAATCATTCAAAAGCGTGACATTCGGCAAAGATGAAACTGTTCTCGATCGAATTAGAAAACAAGTGACAGCTGGTTAAGGACTTAATATTTATGGATGAGCTGATTGCTCAATATACTGGAGCAGATGAAGACTCTCGACTTACTCGTCAGAACATTACGAAGATAGAGTTTGATACCACAATGCATCTACTCGCCCCCTATTTAAAGTCAGGTGCCAATGTATGTGAGCTTGGAGCAGCAACAGGTCGCTACTCTCTTAGCTTTGCAAAGATGGGTTGTAACGTGACCTCGGTAGAACTGGTTCCAGACCAAGTAGAGATCTTGAAAAAGAATGCGGAAAGAAAGGACTTACCCATAGATATCCATCTAGGCAGTGCTTGTCACGTCCCTTTCATTGAATCCGGTTCACAAGACCTTTGCGTAATACTTGGTCCTCTGTATCACTTGAAAACCAAGAATGAACGCGATCAAGCAATCAGTGAAGCAAAGCGCATCCTAAAACCAAATGGAATCTTAGCGGTAGCGTATATTTCTAGATTCTTCGTCGCAGGACTATTCGTACAAAAGTTTCCTCACCTCGTAACTCCATCGACCTTATCTGAGCTTCATACAAATGGCACAGTCACAGCCTCTGAGGCAGATCGTTTTTTCAGAGTTGGCTACTTTGCCTTTCCTGAAGAAATTGAGCATTTGTTGCGCTCACATGCTTTCAACATCCTCGACCATGCCGCTACCGATGGGTTTGGTCGCTATATCTCGGAAGGCATTAATAGTTTTACGCCTTCGCAATATCAAGCATGGTTGGAATATCACTTAAATACATGCCGACAAAGTAGCTTATTAGGCTCAAGCAATCATGGACTCGTCGTTGCTAAGAAAACGATCTAGATATCAATAGAAGATTCAAAACGCATGGCACGAAAGATGTCGTACTTTGATTTGTCGTCAAAGAGAGCTGGGAGTACTAGGCTCAATTCTCTTTAGAAAATAAAAAGGAAAACCAAATGAAATGTCCGAAATGTAATTCTGACTTTGAACAGCTGCAAACTCCGCTAGGTGATGTCGAACGATGCACAGAATGTAAAGGCTTATGGATAGACGCTTACGAAGTGGAGGCAATGAAACCCTTAGCAGATGTGATTGATTCTGGTGATGAAGAAATCGGTAAAGCGTTTAATGTTATTGACCGTATCGACTGCCCAGTCTGTCCAAATAACCAATTGCTTCGTTTAGTAGACCCTAAACAGCCACATATCTGGTTTGAAAGCTGCCCGACGTGTAAAGGCCGCTTCTACGACGCTGGTGAATTTAAAGATCTTGCAACATTCGACCTATCCGATTTCTTCAAGAAATTCGGCTTGGTTGAACGTGTTTAGTTGATGACAACACTTGAGATAGACGAGTTAGAGCGCATTCATGAATCAGACGGTTACCGTAGAGTCAAAATCGATGTTATCAATCAAGAAACGAGTGAAGTACTGAAAGTGTTTCTCTACTGAACACCAAAACAACCGCTAGAAAATATTGATATACGAGCTGAACTGACTGACGAGCACCTTCTTGAACACGCTACGCTCTATAGATTTCGAAACAGTTCCACTTCGTTCTAAACATGCACTCATGTAAAAACTCAGCCAATATATTTTTCAAGCTTCGACAAAGACATTCAGAAACGAAAAAGCCCCAGCATTTCTGCTGAGGCTTAGAATGTGGCGGTGAGTGAGAGATTCGAACTCTCGATACGTTGCCGTATACACACTTTCCAGGCGTGCTCCTTCAGCCACTCGGACAACTCACCGAATTAAATTGTGGTTAGCATCATTGGCTAACGAGGCGCTAATTTAATGATTATGTGCCTGATGGTCAAGGCTAAACACGAAAAAAAGCGCCCTTTTGCGTTTGTTTGCTCACTATCTAGCTAAATTGCATAAAACAGGGGCAATTATGCTTCTTGATAGTAACCAGGAACGCGGAACCAGCGGCGGCACTGATCGAGGAAGTAACCGTAAAGTACACCCATACCACAAGACACAACTGCGTTACTCGCTACTGCCGTGATGATTTGGTCGGTAGATGCGCCTACGGCTAACAAAATGCCCGCGTAGACTGGAGATTGGAACAATACGTACGCCACCAAGTCAGACACGTTTTTCATAAACGAAGAAGGTGATAGTTTGTTACCTTGGCGTAATACCCAATCACGGAACATGCCGTAAGGCCATGCAATCGCGATGTTTACCGGGATAGACAATGTGCGTGATGCTAAAGACTGCTCAAACGTCATACCCGAAATCAAGATCTCGATAATCATCCCTGTGATAAAACAAAAAACCACCATAGCAAAAGTATCCGCTGCGGCATTGCGAATACAAAATGGTCCACGAGACTTCATTTACAACCTCTAAAATCAAATACCAATAAAAACGACATCTATAAAATCATTTACTGCATTTAAAACCAAATGGCAGTCAATAGCGCTATTAGACCACAATATTTTCAGTTTATGATTCCGTTTTTAATTATCAGTTGTAAATTAATAACCAACTTTAAGGTTAAAAGTAGCAGCTTTCACCAGAATCAGTAAAAACAGCCTTAAATCGACCTAAAATGAAGTTTAAAAACGTAATTTATTTACCAGTAAACGACTTAGCTCGCGCAAAAAGACAAAAAACCAGAGGAATATCTGGTAAGTAAATTTCAAAAAGATCAGCTTATGCTACTTGGGAGAGTAAATTCAGAGTAAACGCGAAGTTTGTAGAGTTGGGAAGATGGAAAGAAGCTAAAAGTAGTGCAGGCAAACGCCCACACGACTTTGTCGAAATGAATAGGTTATTGATCTGCGAGCAACATGGTAAGTTTGTCGATGTCTTCTTGTTCAGGAGCGAGCGCTTTACTTAGGTAACCCTCGATACGCTGGATAACCTTATTTAGCTCGTCTGAGACAGTTGGCTGTACACTCTCAAAAATATGAGAGAGTGTTGACATTGCCTGTTCCAAATTATCGTCATCTAGCGCCATATAGAAGTTCAGCAGTAGTGCCTCTGCGTTTTGTGGTTTGGGCTGCTCGTCACTCTTTTTATCTTGATACTGATACAGCATTGAAGCGTGTCGGTACAAGGCATCATCAAGCTCAGATTCAACAATAGGCTTGGCAATAATATGATTGGCCCCCACGTCAAGCATGCGCTCTTGTGTCTCTTTGAATACATCGGCAGTACAACCAAAGATCAGCACAGAACTTGCCGGCGTATCCATAGAGCGAATCACGGCAATGGCACCCACTCCATCGAGCACTGGCATGTGGTTATCCATTAAGACCAAATCGAACTCTTGTTTCGTTACCTGCTCTACCGCTTGCTGCCCGTTCTCAACACAAACACACACAAAACCTTTCGACCGTAAGAAGGTCTCCATAATGATGGTATTGGTGCGGTTATCTTCTACGATAAGTGCGCGTAACCCTTGGCAATCAAGTTTATGTGTATTGGTTGATTCCAACACACCCGCTTCACACGGATTAAGTTCTAGTTCGACAACAAATTTGGTGCCAATGCACTCTTGGCTTTGTACTGTAATGCCTCCGCCCATGTGCTCAGAAATCTGCTTAACAATCGCAAGCCCCAAGCCTGTGCCGCCAAAACGTCGAGTCGTAGAAGACTCTGCTTGTTCAAACGGTCTGAAAATGCGCTTCTGTGCGTCTAGATTGATGCCGATACCGGTATCTTTCACACTGATGGTCAGCTTGGTTTTGTCATTTTGTACATGTTCAGCCAACTCGACTTCGACAAAGCCTCGGTCTGTGAATTTCACAGCGTTGTTGAGCAAGTTAAATAAAACTTGGCGCAAACGTGCTTTGTCATTGTTGTACCAACGACCTTCCGGCACATTCGAAATAATGCGGAATTGCAGACCTTTTTCAGCGCATAAGGTGTGATAAACACTGTTGATACTGCCGAGGATCGATTCAATTGGGAAAGGTGTGTTATCCAACTCAATGTGCCCTTGCTCAATCTTCGAATAATCAAGGATCTCATTGAGCAACGTCATCATATGATCGCCTGAATCATACAAGGTGTTGAGATGCTTTCTTTGTTCATCCGTCAATTGGGTCTTCAACAAGATTTGGGCGGTTCCCAACACGCCATTCATCGGTGTTCGAATTTCATGAGACAACGTTGCTAGGAAAGCCGTTTTCGCATTGGTGGACGCTTGGGCTTTTACTCTCTCACGCTCAAGGTAAATGGTTTTCTCGTTGAACTTGGTGATCAGATGGCCAATCTCGTCTTCGCTGTCATAGGCAATATCAATGATGCCACCAGTTTTAGAGTCATCCACTTTCTGAGCGATACGTACGATGGGCTCAACGATGTATCGGTTTAACAAGTAGTAACCCACCAGCACACACAGAAGCAAAAATGGGATGATGCCGGTCTCGACACTCATTACCTGATTGAAGACTTGATCAGATACTTTGACTTTCGCGTTGACCACATCCATGCGCCAATCAAAACCACCAAAGCCTAACTGGCTAATGTAAATGTCTTTGGTGAGGTGAAAATTGTGCTCAATAACGACTTGGTCATCAGCATCACGAATCACAACGCCCAATGAGTATTGGTTAGTGTGCTCACGAATGAACTGGAATAACGCCTCTAAAGATAAATCTACGGTTGCGACACCAGCAAAAACGCCATCTTTATAGTAAGGCGCTGAGGCGGTGATCATCTGTACTTGAGTGAAGGTATCAATATACACGCCAGACCAACTGACTGCTCCTGCAGGCTGGTTTACTACAGATTGGTACCAAGGCTCATTGTCGTAGCCACCGGATTCTGGGTTATTGTAGGAGTGGATTTGATCAAGACTGCCGTTTTCATTCTTATTGAAAAACAAGCTCGTGTATTGCCAGCGTTCATCTTTAAGTATCGGTTTTGGCCATAAACCACCACTCACTATGATGTCGTCACTGACTGCGAGTAATTGTGGGATGGTATCTTGAAGTGAAATACTTGGCGTTGGTGTCTGCCCTAACCCCACTAAGCTGTTTAAGAGTCCAACTGAACTCATCAGAGGCCCTTCTATCTGTGAGGCAAGCAATTGGGTACGCAGATCCAGATTACGTTCGAGTTTTTCACGCACTGGAGGCTCGACCACAAGGTACACAACAGAACCAATGGTCGCGATGAAAAAGCACAAATAAAGCGTTAGGGCGAGAATGCTTTTTTTTCTGAGTGACGAACGAATTTCCATAGATGTAGACGAATCATTCCCTAATATCGATTTATCAATAATTGATTGGTAATATGAGCGCAACCAACCAGCCCATTAACAAATGGTATTCTATTTTGAAACTACAAGACATCCTTTCTCTTCCAGAACTTGATGGAAAACTACTAAACCTAGCGAAAACTCAAGGCTTTGTAACGTCTATGGCGTGTGCGCCAAACGTGTTGAATCCTCAAGAGTGGCTGCCATTCCTATGGGGCGGTGAAGAAACTGCACCTTTCTCTGATGGTGAGCAACTAGAACAGTACATTGATGAAATCGTTCAAATGTGGAACCAAACTCGCCCAGCACTTCTAGAAGGTACGTGGCAATGGCCAGAAGGTTGTGAACTGGATGATCAAGATATCGTTTCAGCGAACACGCGTGATTTCTGTGAAGGTGTACTTCAAGGCTGGCAAATTACTCGTGATGATTGGGAAAACTTAATGCCTGCAGATAGCGAAGACAGTGCTCTACTAGGTGGTGTTCTGCTTTCTCTCACTATGCTTTACGATCCAGAAACGACTATCGCAACACTTGCAGAACAAGGTATGGAAGGGCTTGAGCAGTTTGAAGAAATCTTCAATGCGATGCCAATGATGCTTGGCGGCCTGACTCAACGCGGTGTTATGCTAGCAGAAGAAGAGTAAACGCTCTGCTCAGCTAAAACAGGCGACATACAATGAAAAAGCTCTCCAAACCGGAGAGCTTTTTTGATCAATCAAGAATAACGTGAGGAATGTAGCGCGCCATATCTTGAGTCACTAAACTGCTGTCTTCTCGAATCGAGATCCCTGCGGCTTTGTCATTCACGAGCCAACTGCCAATGAGCGTATGGCTTTGGCCAAATTTGGGTAGCGGATGATATTGCTGAACGATGTTTTGACTCGATTCGTACGGCCCAGGAGTTTTCACTAAACGCTGTCCATTCTTAACTATCTCGATATTCGCGCCTTCACGAGAAAACAGTGGCTTGATGACATAGTCTTTAAGACTGCTCGCTTTTGGATCGTTGGCAAAATACGCAGGCAGGAGATTAGGATGATTTGGAAAACGCTCCCACAGTAACGGCAACAAGGCTTTATTGGACAGAATCGACTTCCACATCGGCTCTAACCAGTTTACGCTGGATGTTGCTAAATACTTGCTGTATTCCTCTTCGAACATAAATTCCCAAGGATAGAGTTTAAACATCCAGCGAATCGCTCGGTCATCAGCATCCACAAACTGTCCGTCTTCTGTCACACCAATATCTTCAACAAAAACAAATGCGGTTGCTAACCCGGCTTCACGAGCGCAATCTTCTAGATATTGCACTGTGCCTTTGTCTTCTTCGGTGTATTTACAACAACTAAAGTGCAGCGTTTGGCCCGGCTGCAGTTTGGCGATGTCAGCGAAGCGCTCAATAAGGAAATCTTGCAGAATATTAAACTGATCCGCACTTTGGTGGATGCGGCCTTTGTTGACGATATCTTCTAGCCACACCCACTGCCAAAAGCCAGTCTCAAACAGCGACGTTGGCGTATCTGCGTTGTTTTCTAATAGCTTTGCAGGAGAGGAACCGTTGTATGCAAAGTCCATTCTCGAATAGAGGGAAGGCTCTCTTCGCTGCCAAGAAGAAGCAACTTGTGACCACATGGCTTCAGGAATGGCACATTGAATCAGTAATCGCTCACTTCTTACCACTTGATCCACGATTTCAAGGCACATTTGATGAAGCTCCTCAGTTGGCGCTTCAATATCTTGCTCTATTTGCGAAAGGGAAAACTGATAGTAAGCACTCTCATCCCAGTAGGGTTGGTCATACATTGAATGAAAGCCAAAACCAAACTGGCGTGCCAATTCACGCCAGTTTTCTCTTTCTTGTATTTCTCGTCGAAACATCGCTGTTAACCGCCACGGCTCACTGATACCGCTTTACCAAATCCGCCTCGGGACATGGCACGGCCAATCGTACCGCCGCCTCGCTTGTTTAGATTACTTGTCGCGACTTTGGTGGATTGATTACGGTAAGAACCGTAGAACTGCCCTGCACCGTTGTAATACTTAGACTTGTAGCGATACATCGGCTCTGAGTAATAGCTTTTGTTGTATCCACTCAAACCGTTCACTGCGCGGCTGAAAAAGTAGCCCCCCACAAACGGTACGTAAGAACGGTGGCGTGAGCTGTAATAACAATCGTCTTCGTAGAAATCGTCCTCACATTCGAACTCATTGTTATAGCGCGGTGCGTTTTCTTCCGCTCTAGCCATTGCTTCTTGGTAAGCGATTTCACATTGCTCGCTGAACTCTGGCGCGTCCGATTTACATTCATCCGCATCGGCATAGATATAGCCTTCGGTTTTCGACTCATGCGTTGCCAGAAAAAAGATACCACCAAAAGCGACGAATGGAATGATTCGTCCGACTTTAAAGCTTTTGTCCATTGAAGAACGTTTGACGTTAGAACTGCGTTTCATCGCTCCTCCTAATACGTCATACAAGCCGCGTTCAGCACGCCGACAGATAGCGAAACAGCAGCCAGAACAATGCCCGCCGGTACTTCATCGTTCTCAATACGCTCTGAGACTTTTGGTAATAGAATGAAGCGCACAATACCGAATGCAATGATCTGCGCGAGCATGGCTACAACGCCCCACACCATGAAGTCGACGATATTAACTGAGTTAGTCGCAGCACCTGCAATCGCAAGGCAGTAGCCTAGAAAAGCACCGCTTAATGCAACGGCAGCGGCAGTGTTCTTTTCTTCTTTGATCAAATGCCACTCATCGTATGGAGTCAGTTTGACGTAGATAAATTTGAACGCCAGTACGAAAATAATCGACACCGAAAAATAGAGAAGAAAATTAGGGAAACCTGCCAACAGGTCGGCAATCATATGCATTATTTGTCCTTGTTCATGTCTGTCCAAGCGAAATCATCAATTCGCTCGTCGGCGATATAAAACAGTTTGGTGTTTGGCGGCACTTGAGCGCTAAGTTCAGGGTTTAACTCAATACCGCTGCCAAGATCGAAGGCGATCAACGTCGCTTGATGATGCTTCTTAATAAAACCAAAGATCGTTTCAACATTCGTGGTTGGTTGATCGTCAGGGTAAATCACAGAGTACTGGGTCATACCGCGTGTCGAAGCGAGTAACTCTTGGTGCAATGCACTGGAACCCGGATCCACTGCCGCTTTAGCAAGCATCTCGGCACCGACTGCAGGAATACACTCTGCTTTCGGACAGTGCTGACTAAGTAAGCGACCCAAAGCATCATCTTTAAAATAGGCAAGCAAGTGTGCATCAGGATTCACAGAGGCACAATACAAGGCGGCTGAGAGGGTAATATCATCGGTGAGATTATCAACAATGATACAGTTGGCTCCGATGATATTGGCGTTCTTCATCTCTTGCGCGTCGGTGTAACTGTTCACCTTGATAAAACCAATCTCACCCGGTAGTGGGTTTTCAATGTCTGAACGACTACACAAAACGATTGGACGTTTGCCGTGTTCTTCATGTTGCAACATACGGATCAGATGCATGGTACGTGCGCCATTCCAACCCAGTAATACGATATGGTTTTCCACTCTTACTCTCCGTTTCCCTAGTATGCCTGCTCGCCAATAATCAATAGCACCGCCCGCCACTCGTCCCAAAATGGCTGCAAACAAACTCAAACCACCCGGGATAATAAACAACACCACAACCCACTTACCCATATCACTTGAGGGTGACAAATCGCCATAACCAACCGTTGAAGCGGTCACCATGAGGTAGTAAATGAAGTTAGAGAAGTTATCGGTCAGAGCATGCTCTCCGGCGAGAGTCAACAACGACCATGAGATGGCAATGTATGCGCCACTAATAACGAGTAGGTTTCGGTTGCTCAATTTGAAAAGGTGAGCACTAAACCACTTTTTCAGTACTAGCCATACAGCCATAAGTGTCCGATTCCTTTCTGATTGCTATAACTAAATACTAACCTATTGATTGTAAGAAACAAAAAAACCAGCCATATTCGGCTGGTTTTTGAGATTTGTCTTAACAAACCGCAGTCTAAATAACGGAAAGATTAAGCGTTCCCTTTCACCTGCATGTTCAACTGCTCAGCAAAATCTAGCATGCGGTTCAGTGGGATAAGTGATTTCACACGTAGCGCTTCATCAACGAAGATTTCGTGCTCTGCACCACCTTCATTCAATGCTTTTTCAATCGCTTTAAGGCCGTTCATCGCCATCCAAGGACAGTGTGCACAGCTGCGACATGTCGCGCCCGCGCCCGCCGTTGGTGCTTCAATCAGTTCTTTCTCTGGCACTAGCTGTTGCATCTTGAAGAAGATACCTTTGTCAGTCGCAACAATCATTTGTTGATGAGGAAGCTCTTTCGCTGCCTTGATTAGCTGACTCGTAGAGCCAACCGCATCGGCTAGTTCAACCACGCTCGCTGGAGACTCTGGGTGCACTAGGATTGCCGCATCTGGGTAAACACTCTTCATCTTGCGTAGCGCATCTGCAGAAAACTCATCGTGAACCACACACTCACCTTGCCATAACAACATGTCTGCGCCGGTTTTGTTTGCGATGTAAGAACCTAGGTGACGGTCAGGGCCCCAGATGATTGGCTTATCTTCTGCGTCTAGGTGTTCAACAATCTCTAGAGCGATGCTTGATGTAACTACCCAATCAGCACGCGCTTTTACCGCTGCAGATGTGTTTGCGTAAACCACAACCGTGTGGTCTGGGTGCGCATCACAGAACTCGCTGAACTTATCCGCTGGACAACCAAGATCAAGTGAACATTCTGCTTCTAGCGTTGGCATTAGAATGCGCTTTTCTGGTGTCAGGATCTTCGCAGACTCACCCATAAAGCGAACACCACCAATGATCAGCGTACTTGCCGGATGACGGTTACCAAATTTTGCCATTTCCAGCGAATCACCAACAAAACCGCCGGTCTCTTCAGCCAAAGCTTGGATCTCAGGATCGGTATAGTAGTGGGCGATAAGTACCGCGTCTTTTTCTTTAAGCAGCTTTTTGATTCGCTCGATGTAATCGGCTTTTTCTTCTTGGCTTAATGGGATTGGTTTTGGTGGGAATGGGTAAACTGTGTCGATTTTATCTAATATGTGGCTCATTGCTCTTGCTCTACGCAACTTCCTTTAATCCGAGTATTGTAACCTTGTTGATTTTCAAAAACCAACCCGTAACCGGAATTTATAGCAGTCTAGCCGTATATCTTTGTTGTAAGTAACAATTCTAATTGTTGCTCATGAACATTCGTTGCATGAATCATTCTTCTTTTAAAGTCGTAAAGCCAATGCAAAGAAAAAGGGAACCGAGGCTCCCTTTTTAATCATCTTGATATTGCTTAGGCGTCGTTACTTCAGCTTAGAGCTTGCAACTTTCGCCGAGGCGCTGCCTGGATACTCGTCGACCACTTGCTGATAGTATTTCTTCGCTTGTGCGTCATTGTTGTTACGCTCAGCGATATCACCTAATTTAACCAACGCATCTGCACGCTTGTTGGAATCTTTGTAAGAAACCACCGCTGCAAAGCTCTTCACGGCATCTTTATCCTGCTTCTTCGCGAAGTACAACTGACCTAGCCAGTAATGTGAATTCGCTGAATATGTTGAATCAGGATAGTCCTTTTGGAACTGTTGGAAGGCAGCAATCGCACCGGTGTAGTCGCGTTTTTTAAGGATTAAATCCACCGCGTCTTGGTAAGCCGTTTGTTCATCGGCATTCGATGTGTACTTACCGCCAGTTTCCGCTGGTTTGGTTTCTTTAACAGGTGCGGCTTTCATTTCGCCACGCACTCGATCAAGCTCCACAAACAACTCACGTTGACGCTTAAGCATTTGCTGCATCTCGTAGTTGTTGCGCTCTAATTGACCACGTAGATCACTGATCTCTTGTGCCATTTGGTCAACTTGCTCTTGCATTTGAAGCTGAACGCGGTTGCGGTTTTGCAACAAGCGCTCTAAACGCTCGATGTCGCTTTCGGAAGAAGATCGAGTAGATACTGATGATGTGCTGTTGAGATCTGATACTGGAGCTGGTGCAGCGAACGCGAAGTTCGCTGCACTTGCCAGTAACGTAAGCGTAACAGCGCGCTTAGTGTTACTGAACATGAGGTTTACCTCGAATTAGTATACTAGAACCGCACGACGGTTCTTAGCGTAAACATCTTCAGATTGACCTAGAAGAAGTGGCTTCTCTTCACCATAGCTAACGATAGAGATTTGATCAGCTTGAACACCTAGTGCTTGTAGGTAGTTTGATACAGCTTCTGCACGACGCTCACCTAGAGCAATGTTGTACTCTGGAGTACCGCGCTCATCAGCGTGACCTTCGATCGTTACTTTAAGAGCAGGGTTCTTGCTTAGGTAAGAAGCGTGAGCTGCTAGCATCTCTTCGTAATCACCAGCAATTGTTGAGTTATCAAATGCGAAGTAGATTGTTTGAGTTTCACGTAGCGCTTGCTCTTTTAGCTCTTGCTCTGTTAGTTGGCTGTTTGGATCGATCGGAGTAACGACTGTTGTTTCTGCTGCACCAGTGTTTGTCTCAGCACCCGTGTTAGAAGCAGCGTCATCGCTTGAGCTACATGCTGTCATAGCCATCACAGGAATCGCGATTAGTAGCCCTTTTAGAACCTTGTTCAGTTGCATCTTATTTTCCTTTATTAATCAATTTTTCTTACTACAAAAACGGTGACCACGCGGGAGCTCTTACACGCCCATTAGTTGCCGGTAATCTAGCTTTAAATCGACCATCAATTGACACCATCGATAGTACGTTTTTCTTGTTGTAAATCGAGCTGTAGATAACCATGCCACCATTTGGGGCAATGCTCGGAGACTCATCAAGCAACGTTTTTGTTAGAACCTGAAGAGCACCTGTTTCCAAATCTTGTTTGGCCAAGTTGAAACCCGAATCACTGCGATTCACCATGACTAGGAATCGGCCGTCAGGAGTGATTTGACCACCCAAGTTTTGACTGCCTTGCCAAGTCAAGCGATTAGTCGAACCGCTGCCCAAATCTACTTTATAAATCTGAGGTTTACCACCCCTGTCAGATGTGAAAATCAGCGATTTGCCATCAGGGTGCCAGTATGGTTCTGTATTATTTGATCTGCCACGCGTAATTTGTGTCAATTTGCGTGTTTTTAGATCCAAAGTGTAAACCTGAAGCGAACCAGTCTTAGAAAGCACAAGAGCTAACTGGCTGCCGTCCGGCGAGAATCTTGGCGCACCATTGTGACGAGGGTATGACGTTACTTTCTCGCGTTCACCGGTGTAGATGTTCATGATGAAGATCTCAGCCTGACCATTCTGAAAACTTACATAAGCCAGTTTCTGACCATCTGGAGACCATGCAGGAGACATAAGCGGTTGCTTAGACTGAAGCACTAGGCGCTCGTTGTAGCCATCATAATCCGCAACGCGAAGTTGGTAAGGGAAGTTATCTTTATCGTTCACCACCACGTAAGCGATACGTGTCATAAACGCACCACGCTCACCCGTTAATTGCTCGTAGACAAGGTCAGAGATACGGTGCGCGTACTCACGCATGCGTGGACCTTCAACCGTAGCCACTTTGTTGAAAAGAACATGATCTTTAGAAAGTACCAGCTCACCGTCGCCACCAAGTGCTTTGCTATTGCCGCCAGTCAATTGACCGCGAACAACATCAACCAATTGATAATTCACAACATAGTTGCCCTGCTCGTTCTTTTTAATTGAACCAGTAAGCAGCGCATCAACCCCAAGGCCTGTCCACGCATCAAAGTTAACCTCTGACTCGTTGAATGGTGTTTGTGGCATCTTGCTGGTTGGTACTGGGCTGAACTTACCACTGCGTTGCAAGTCTGAAGCAATCACAGCAGAGATGTCCGTTGGAAGAGGTTCACTGCCTTCCCATTTAAATGGAACAACAGCAATTGGTCGTGCTGAATCAATACCATCGGTAATGACTAGCTCTAATGCGGCGTGAGCCACACTTGTTAGACTGCCAAGCAGTACAAACATTCCTAGTAAAAGGCGTTTAATCACGTCTCAGTTCCTTTTAGTCCAAAGCAACAGTTAAGTTGATGTCTTTCAATTTTTCGTTGACCGCTTCTTCTGACGATTTAGGGAAAGTCCCTACCTGCGCAATCGCACTCTTCGCAGCCGCACATACTCGGGCGTCGCCGTCTAATATGGTCACGCCAGCAACCATCATGTCTGTCCCTGTTGGGATCAGTTTGATGTTTACCCTACACTCCTTTCCCAGCAAGTAATCATCCTTAATCAGCCTTTGCTGAATGTTCTGAGTATAGATGGATGACATACGAGAAAGTTCATCGTCAATGAATTGGTTACGAGCCGCACTGTTTTGGCTTGCCTCACTTTCAAGGCCTGCAAAAATATCATCCAGTGCAGCTTCTTGCTCTTTACGCTCACGCTCTAATCGCTCAAGACGTTCTTTCTCTTGGCGTGCCTTTTCTGCAGCCTCTTTAGCAGCCTTTTCTTTCGCGATGCGTTCTTGCTCGGCTTTCGCAGCGGCTTCACGTTCACGTTTCGCTTTTTCTTCAGCTTCTTTCGCTGCTTTCTCTCGCGCTACGCGTTCTTGTTCCGCTTTTGCGGCCGCTTCTTCTTTGGCCTTACGCTCTTGTTCGGCTTTCGCTGCTCGCTCTTTCTCTTTGCGAACACGCTCTTCCTCAACTTTGCGTTCTTGTTCTTTCTTCTTGCGAGCAGCTTCGGCTTCTCGAGCGGCTTTGGCATCTTTCGCCTGCTGCTCTTTTAGCTTACGGATCTGTTCTTCTTCAGCTTTGCGGTTTTTCTCAAGCTGCTCAGCTTCACGTCTCAATTTATCTAGACGATCTTGCTCTTTCTTCGCGGCTTTTTCGCGTTGCTGACGAATCTCGTTCGCTTGTTTCTGAACAAGTTTTGGATCAATCACCACAGCCTGAACCATCTGCCCTGTCGGCTCTGGTTTCGACATAGTGAAGTCCGTCCCCCAAAGTAGAGCCACGACTAATAGCACGTGCAAACCAACCGATATTGCTATCGGCTTGGTGTACTCTTTGGATTTTTTCTTGTTATCTTTCATAGATGTTCGATGTCTATTCCCTGATATCGGTCATCAGACCCACTTTTGGGATGCCTGCACGACTTAACTCGTCAAGCAAAAGTACGACGTCAGCGTATGGCGTCGCTGCATCACCACCTACCGCAACAGGTGAATCAGGTTTGATCTCACGCTCGGCTTTCACGCGCACAATCACGTCTTGTAGTGATAGACCGCGTTGAACCTCTTCATCATTCACGCTTAAGCCTAAATTGCCGTCACGATCGATTTCAATGATGATGAAGCTGCTGTCTGTATCACCAGCCAAGTCTTGCATAGATTCAGCCGTTGATGTCTGTGGAAGATCCACATCCACACCTTGAGTGACAAATGGAGCGGTCGCCATAAAAATGATCAGCAGAACGAGCATCACGTCGATGTATGGTACGACGTTGATCTCTGCGGTCATTTTACGCTTTTTAGGTTGGTAACCCGCCATGCTCTATTCCTTACTTGCGCTGTCTCGACCCGCCATCGCTTGACGGTGCAGGATGCTGTGGAATTCTTCAGAGAAAGTCGCGTAAGTGTGCTCTAGCTTACTTACTTTGTTGCTAAGACGGTTGTATGCCATTACTGCAGGAATTGCAGCAAATAGACCCATTGCAGTTGCAATCAGGGCTTCTGCGATACCTGGCGCTACCATTGAAAGCGTTGCTTGCTTTACTTCACCTAAAGCGATGAACGCATGCATGATGCCCCAAACCGTCCCAAACAGACCAATGTATGGGCTGATAGAACCGACCGTTGCAAGGAATGGTAAGCTGGTTTCCAGTTCATCAACTTCACGAGCAACAGCAACGCGCATTGCACGGCCGGTGCCTTCCATGATGTAAGCTGGCGAGTTTGCGTTGCTCTTACGTAGACGAGCAAACTCGGTAAAACCTGCGTAGAAGATTTCTTCTGTACCTGTGATGTCGTCTTTACGACCTTTCACTTTCTGGTAAAGCTGAGAAAGATCAGTACCCGACCAGAATTTGTCTTCGAATGACTCCGCATCTTTTGATGCTTGAGATAAGACTTTGCTGCGCTTAATGATCATAGCCCATGATGCGATTGACATGCCGAGCAGTGTCAACATCACAAGCTTTACCAACAGACTGGCCTGAAGAAAGAGATCTAAAATGGAAATATCAGCAGTCACTATTTGTTAGCTCCGAATTGATAAATGATGGAATCGCAATTGGCTTCATTTTCTTATTATCGATACATGCTACCTTAACCATTGCCTTGCACAATGTTCTGCCTTCATCATTGACTAACTCTTGACAGAATTGCAAAGAAGCACGTTTTATTTCTGACACTCGGGTTAGAACGGTCAAATGCTCGTCCAGCCTTGCCCCTTGGTTGAAATCGATATCCATGTGTCGGACAACAAAGCCAATGTTTTGTTCCAGTAACACATGTTGAGAAACGCCTTTTGCACGCAACATCTCAGTGCGCGCGCGTTCAAAGAATTTTAAATAATTTGAGTGATATACAACGCCACCCGCATCCGTGTCTTCGTAATACACAGTGATCGGCCAGCGAAAGGGGTTTGATGTGCCTTGCAAGGGAGTACCAATATATTCAATTCTTTAAAGCAATTACTATAACTGAAGCGGCAGTAATTGGTACTGAGGTAAGGGAATATTTTTGAAATTTGTAGAAAAAATAAAAGCCAGACAATCCGTCTGGCTTTTATTCGATGATTTAGTAACCGACTTTATTTCAGAGTGTAACGCTTACATGAAATACAGTGCAGTTAAATAAATTAAGATAGCGAACGAGAAATAAGGGCTGAACAGCACCTGCCAGTACCAATTTCTTGGCTTGAAGCCCACACCATATACCATGCTTGAGCACACTGCCCAAATCAGCGCTGGTGCGATAAACGCATTAAAGCCACCAATTTCTCGATGGTATGCGTTCGGATCCCACATCACCAATCCTACATGCATAAAGCCGAGGATTAAGGCCAAGACTCTTAGGAGAGTCTTGTCCATTGGTGCGTGAAGTTTCGCTACCTTGTCAGCGAGATTACTCACTGTCTTTATCCATCATTTCTGAGTGCTCTAACCAAAGAGCGTTGATGATACCGAATGCACAAGCAAGTAGTACACCTAGAATCCATGCGAAATACCACATAGTAATAGCTCCTTAGTATAGTGAGTTTTTGTTTTCTTCGATGAACTGGTCATCCAAGCGGCCAAACATCTTGTAGTAAGTCCAAGACGTGTAAGCAAGGATGATAGGAACCATAACAAACGCTACGCCTGTCATTAGGTTCAGAGTCAGTTCAGATGAAGTTGCATCCCACATTGTCAGACTTTGGCTTGGCATTAGGTCTGAAGGCATTACGAATGGGAACATTGCGATACCAGCAGTAAAGATAACACCAGCGTTACCAAGGCTTGACGTTAGGAACGCGATACCACATTTCTCTAGGCGAGATGCCAATACAGCTAGAAGCGGCATAGCAACACCCAGTACAGGCGCAGCCCATAGTAGTGGGTAAGCTTCGAAGTTGTTCATCCACGCACCAGCTTCACGGATAACCTCTTTGTTTAGAGGGTTAGAAGCCGCTGCAGTGTCGATGCCACCTACGATAACGTAGCCTTCGATGCTTTGAATCCAGAAACCAGCAACCACAAATGCAACCACTGTTAGTAGACCAGTAAGCTGAGCTACGTTACGAGCACGAGTATGTACTTCGCCAGTTGTCTTCATTTGAAGCCATGTTGCACCTTGCATCAGGATCATGAACAAGCTTACTAGACCACATAGCAGAGCAAATGGGTTTAGTAGACCAAAGAATGAACCGTGGTACGTTGGCATTAGGAATTCGTTCAACTGGAATGGAACACCTTGTAGAAGGTTACCAAACGCAACACCAAAGATGATTGGTGGAACGAAGCCACTGATTGAGATACAGATATCCCAAGTGTTACGCCATTTTTTATCTTCAATCTTTGAACGGTAATCAAGACCGATTGGACGTAGCCAAAGTGCCGCTAGAGTAAGGATCATCGCTAGGTAGAAACCAGAGAACGATGTCGCGTAAACCAAAGGCCATGCTGCGAACAATGCACCACCAGCAGTGATAAGCCATACTTGGTTACCATCCCAGTGAGGTGCGATCGAGTTAATCATCACACGACGTTGTGTGTCGTTTTTACCGATAATAGGTACAAGCGCGCCCACACCCATATCGAAACCGTCTGTAATTGCAAAACCAACTAGTAGAACACCGATCAGTACCCACCAGATGAATCGCAAGATTTCGTAATCAAACATCTTGTTGTCTCCTTGTCTTACGCTTCTACTTGGCGACTAACTTTGTCTTCAACAGAGTCAGCGTTTTGCTCGAAGTGGTAGCGACCAGTTTTCAGGCTGCTTGGACCTTTACGAGCGAATTTCACCATTAGGTATACTTCTGCAATTAGGAATGCAGTGTATAGCGCTAGGATTGCAAATAGTGAAGTCCAGATTTCACCTGCTGTTAGTGCTGAAGCAGCAACGTGTACCGGTAGGATTTCACCTACAGCCCACGGTTGACGACCGTATTCAGCAACGAACCAACCTGCTTCGATCGCAATCCATGGAAGTGGAATGCTGAATAGTGCAGCTTTAAGAATCCAAGGTTTCTGCTCGATCTTCTGACGACATGTTTGGATGAATGACGCACCAAATACGAATAGCATGATGAAGCCACACGCAACCATGATACGGAACGACCAGAATAGCGGCCATACTGTTGGGATTGAGTCATCCGCAGCAGCTTGGATTTGGTCTTCAGTCGCATCAACAACGTTGTCTGTGTAACGTTTTAGAAGTAGTCCGTAACCTAGGTCACCTTTCACTTCGTCAAACGCAGTCATGTTTGCTTCAGACTTGTCGCCTGCGCGCAGTTTTTCAAGCAATTCGTATGCGTACATACCAGTACGGATACGGTCAACGTGCTCTTCACGTAGATCGTGTAGACCAGTTACTTGCTCGTCAAATGAACGCGTTGCGATGATACCCATAACGTAAGGGATCTTAATTGCGTAGTCGGTGTTCATTGTTTCTTGGTTTGGTAAACCGAACAGTGTGAACGCCGCTGGTGCTGGTTCTGTGTGCCACTCAGCTTCTACCGCTGCTAGCTTCACTTTTTGAACTTCACCAAGCTCGTAACCAGATTCATCACCTAGCACGATTGTAGACAGGATTGCTGCCATACCGAAAGAAGCTGCGATAGCAAACGAACGACGAGCGAACGCCACATCACGACCTTTCAATAGGTAGTAAGAACTGATGCCTAGAACGAACATTGCACCACACGTGTAACCAGATGCTACTGTGTGTACAAATTTAACTTGCGCTACAGGGTTAAGTACAACGTCTGCAAAGCTCACCATTTCCATACGCATGGTTTCGAAGTTGAATTCTGCGCCAACTGGGTTTTGCATCCAGCCGTTCGCGATAAGAATCCAAAGTGCAGAGAAGTTAGAACCCAGAGCAACCAACCAGGTTACCGCTAAGTGTTGACGTTTTGATAGACGATCCCACCCGAAGAAGAATAGACCAACAAAAGTTGACTCCAGGAAGAAAGCAACCAGTGCTTCGATCGCCAGTGGTGCACCGAAGATGTCACCTACATAGTGGGAGTAGTAAGACCAGTTCGTACCAAACTGGAACTCCATGGTAAGGCCGGTAGCCACACCAAGTGCAAAGTTAATACCGAACAGCTTACCCCAGAACTTGGTCATGTCCTTGTAGATTTGCTTGTTCGTCATTACGTACATCGATTCCATAATGGCCAAAAGGAAGGCCATACCAAGGGTCAATGGTACGAATAGGAAGTGATACATCGCTGTCAGTGCAAACTGCAACCGCGACAGATCAACTACGTCAATCATGGTAACTCCTATGTGTCGGCTGAATGACACTCTCTACATATTGCAATCCATACACAAGTGTTATTCACACTTGAAAAATGTTGAATTATCACAACTCTTTGTTGCAAAAATGTGCTTCATTGGTTAGTTAATTGTTAAGCATCAGCTAATATAGCTGGACCTAATATTACTGCTAAAAACAGTTTGTTTCAAAAGGTTTATGGCGGGAAACCGCTTTGATGTATATCAATGTTTGTGCGCTGAATTTGAACAAAAATCCATCACATTGATCCAGATCAATCGATATTGGAAGAGTATGTTAAGAGAGAGTAATCAGGAGAGAAAATAATCAGTTAGGCAGGAACATAGAGTTAACAATCTATAAGTTTTTCTTACCTATTTAGTATTAGAGCAAATTAAATAAATGAGAGGTTGGTCAACATTGGGGAAACGCTGAGCGCCAAGCGCTCAGCGATGGAATCTTACTTTTCAATTCCGAAATGCAAATAAGCGCGATCAGTGGCAATTCTACCACGAGGCGTGCGCTGTAAATAGCCTTGTTGGATAAGATATGGTTCAAGGACGTCTTCTATGGTGTCTTTCTCTTCACCAATCGCCGCTGCCATGTTGTCTAAACCTACCGGGCCACCACCAAACTTCTCCATAATCGCAAGAAGCAGTTTGCGGTCCATGTAGTCAAAACCTTTAGCATCGACATCAAGCATATTCAGCGCTTTGTCTGCTACTTCTGCGCAGATGTGTCCATTGCCCTTTACTTCGGCATAGTCACGAACACGGCGTAGCAGTCGGTTAGCAATACGCGGTGTACCACGAGCACGGCGAGCAACTTCTAATGCGCCTTCCGCTTCCATCGACAAGCCCAAACAGTCTGCACTGCGCTGAACGATGTCTTGCAGGTCTTTTACTTTGTAGTATTCAAGGCGCTGCGTAATACCGAAACGGTCACGAAGTGGCGAAGTCAAAGAACCTGCACGCGTCGTTGCACCGATCAGAGTAAAAGGAGGCAGATCGATCTTGATAGAACGTGCTGCTGGTCCTTCACCAATCATGATGTCCAACTGGTAGTCTTCCATCGCTGGATACAATACCTCTTCAACCATCGGGCTTAAGCGGTGAATCTCATCAATGAACAGCACATCGTTTTCTTCTAAGTTAGTCAGCAGCGCCGCCAAGTCTCCTGCTTTCTCAAGCACTGGGCCAGAAGTGGTTCGAATGTTCACTTCCATCTCATTGGCGACGATATTCGCAAGCGTGGTTTTACCCAAGCCCGGAGGACCAAATATCAAAAGGTGGTCGAGCGCTTCATTTCGCAATTGAGCGGCTTTGATGAAAATCTCCATCTGATCACGCACGTGATCCTGACCTTGGTAATCCGCCAGTTTCTTAGGACGAATCGCACGGTCGATAACATCTTCATCACGAAACGAAGGATTCTCTGGCGCGATTAAACGATCGGCTTCAATCATACTGTTCCCTTGGGCTTTCCGTTACACCATTGATTTTAGTGCTTCACGGATCAGTTGCTCACTGGTCATATCCGGTTTAGCGATCTGAGAAACCACTTTCGACGCTTGAGTCGGCTTGTAACCTAGAGCTAGAAGCGCACTGATTGCCTCTTCTTCAGCGTTGCTGGATGTCGCACCAGAATCCGCAGGAGCAGCATCGGTAAACGGCGTAAAGAGATCGCCAGCACCCCAACCTTTCAGGCGGTCTTTCATTTCTACAACTAGGCGTTCAGCTGTCTTCTTACCAACACCAGGCAGCTTCACAAGCGTTGAAATGTCTTCACGCTCAACGCAAGAAACGAATTGGCTCGCAGTCATGCCAGAAAGGATACCTAGGCCTAGCTTAGGACCAACGCCGTTCGCTTTAATCACTTCACGGAAAAGCGCACGCTCTTTGACTGTGTTGAAACCGTAAAGCAATTGCGCGTCTTCACGCACGACAAAGTGAGTATAAATAATGGCTTCTTCGCCGACATTTGGCAGTTCGTAGAAACAGCTCATTGGCATCTGAACTTCATAACCAATGCCATTAACTTCAATTAAAACTTCAGGTGGTTGCTTTTCAAGCAGAGTGCCGCGAAGACGTCCAATCACTATAAATACTCTTTGGAAATGAATTTGCGACAGGATAATAAAGAACTGGATAGACATCCAGTCCTTTATTCGGTGGGGTTAGATTTTTGAGACAACTTGATCAAGCAGTTGAGTCAGATTGCGCACCGCGACCACTTGCCCGTTCAGTTCGTTGCCGTATTGCGCGACAGTTTCGGCAATGGTTTTGGTGTTCACTACGCCGTTAGCAACTTCACTGCTGGCTTCATCTAACTCTTTTAATGCCGTCATTTGCGTAGCCATGATGCCAGACAGACTCTGCACATCATGAGAGATGGTGGTGACTTGCTGGATAATGGTGTTCATTCGCTCTGTACTCGACGTCACAACGCTTTGACCATGCTTCACTTCTTGCTCACTGCGATCAAGCAAGTTACGAATTTCCACTGCCGACTGACTACTCTTAGCCGAAAGCTCTCGAACTTGGTCCGCAACGACCGCAAAACCTCTGCCCTGCTCACCCGCTCTCGCCGCTTCAATTGCGGCATTCAGTGCCAACAAGTTGGTTTGCTCCGCAACCGACGTAATCAAGTCCGCCACTTTCATGATGTCTTCATGGCTGGTAATGATCTGGCTGATAGCTTGGGTAGAATCCTCCAACAACTCAGAGCTTTTCTCAGCTTGTTGATGAACGTCTTCACTCTTCTCACGCAGCTCTTCGACAAACTTGCTGGACTCTTCAATCCCCGTCGCCATGTGATGTACTTGCTGACTCATTTGCTCTGCCGCACTGGCTTGGGATTCACTGTTTACATTAAGGGCATTCACCTGAGTATCCAATTGCGATGATTGCTCATCCAGCACTTGCGAGACTTGTTTCAATTCACTTGAGTTTTGATTAGCTTGCTCAAGCACCTCCGCCAAATGCAGCTCCCCTTCTGTGGCCTTTTGCGCCACCAACTCACTTTCTGCCTTGGCTTTCTCTGCACTTGCAATCGCGATGTCTCGCTGCTTGGCGGTAAAAGCTTGTGCAATACAAATCACCACCAGCGGTAACACAGTGCCTGACCATATCTCCACACGCTGCGCAGATTCAGACAACACGAGTTGGGGAAAACCAAAACCAGACACATGCTGATACGTCATTACTGCAGAGAGCACTATCACTAACGCGCTCCAAGAGATCGCTATGATACGAGTGCCAGATAAAAAGAAAGCGACAACTAACAAAGGCACCCAGTAAGTTTGGGTAGAATCGACCACGCCACCACTTTGATAAATGATGTTGAGTGCATGCACTGACATGCCTACAAACCCCAGATTGAGCGACAATGCTGGTTGTTTGAACCATCTCAGGCTAAAGGCGGATATCAGTTCGAGTGCGATTAACAGTACTGAAGTAAAAATTAAGCTTTCATGCCCATGTTTGGACCATTTGATCAGGCTGTAGATCCCGACGAGAAAAGCGATGAAGGTAAATAGAGAGAGGATGTCTGCTTGACGTTGTTGTGTTCTTGTCCATTGAGTTTGGCGCGGCATAAATGCACTGCGCCACAGCGTGGCTGGATTCATGTTCAATCTTCCTTGATTGATTTCTTATTAGACCTCTGACCACTATAGTTTTGTAACATTTTCTCAACAAATCTAATCCTTAAATCTGTCTGAGATGTCTCATTTTTAATACGAAAACACGCCTAACGGTAACGACCTTTTCTTGCACTGGTTGCTTTGCCTGCGAGCGCCACAAGTGTCTTATTCGTGTTAGCGTGACAAATAGCAACACCCAACGCATCGGCAGCATCGGCTTGAGGTTTAGCGGGCAATTTAAGCATGTGTTGAACCATATGTTGAACCTGAACTTTGTCTGCACCACCTGTGCCCGTTACCGCTTGTTTAATAAGACGAGCCGCGTACTCATGCACCGGAAGATCCGCATTCACAGCCGCCACAATTGCGCTACCACGCGCCTGCCCTAGCTTTAGTGCAGAATCAGCATTCTTCGCCATAAACACTTGTTCGATGGCAAATACATCTGGTTGAAACTGGGTGATGATTTCCGTCACACCTGCGTAGATTTGCTTGAGACGACCTGGCAACTCTTTTTCAGAAGTGCGAATACATCCGCTGCCTAGATATTGCAAATGACGACCTTGCTGGCGAATCACGCCATAACCAGTAATACGAGAGCCTGGGTCAATGCCCAAAATAATTGACATGAAGAGTCCTAATCAATAACTCACTAAATTTATTAGAATTATACCCAAGTGACTTCAAGATGCAGGATTCAGAGCGTTGTCATTGATTCGAGGTCAAGGAAAACAACGCAGCGGAATAGCCAGCTCTTTCCAAGTTGTTTGACGCAGAAATCGGGTCAATGACACGCTCCCGAAGGGCGAGTTGACTTGGCTTGTATACTTTGTTGTCGATTCTTGATTTGGCCCCACCAAACCTTTAAATCGCCGCCGCGTCTACAAACCAAGTCATTCTCGCTGAACCTAGCATCTCGAGGTTACTTGGGTATATATGCCATTAAAACAAAAACTCCCGCAGTTGCGGGAGTTTTTTCTTTAATTGTTGTGCGCTTATTCTGCGTCTTTTTCTTTCGCAACTGTCACTGCAATCGCTAGCTCCTCTAGAGCCGCTGGGTTTGCAAGGCTTGGAGCGTCTGTTAGTAGACACGCCGCCGCAGTTGTTTTAGGGAACGCGATAACGTCACGGATGTTCTCTGTACCACATAGCAGCATCACTAGACGGTCTAGACCGAATGCAAGACCAGCGTGTGGAGGCGTACCGAATTTTAGCGCGTCCAGTAGGAAGCCGAATTTCAGTTGTTGCTCTTCTGCATTGATACCTAGGATATCGAATACCGCAGCTTGCATTTCTGCGTTGTGGATACGTACAGAACCACCGCCTACTTCGTAACCGTTTAGAACCATATCGTATGCGTTTGAGTTCGCTACTGCTGGGTTCGCTTTTAGCTCTTCCGCAGTCACACCTAGAGGTGATGTGAATGGGTGGTGCATTGCGTGTAGGTTGCCTTCGTCATCTTCTTCGAACATTGGGAAGTCAACAACCCAAAGTGGAGCCCAAGTGCCTTCTTTCGTTAGCTCTAGGTCTTTACCAAGTTTAAGACGAAGTGCACCTAGTGCTTCAGCAACGATGTTTGCTTTGTCTGCGCCAAATAGGATGATGTCGCCAGATTCCGCTTGAGTGCGATCTAGGATACCGTTGATCACGTCTTCGCTTAGGAATTTAGCTACAGGAGACTGGATACCTTCCATGCCTGCTGCACGGTCGTTAACCTTCATCCATGCTAGACCTTTCGCACCGTAGATACCTACGAATTCTGCGTAGCCGTCGATTTGCTTACGAGTAAGCTCAGCACCACCTGGAACACGGATAACTGCAACGCGACCTTTCTCGTCGTTTGCTGGACCAGAGAATACTTTGAACTCAACGTCTTTCACTAGGTCAGCAACGTCTACTAGTTCTAGTGGGTTACGTAGGTCTGGCTTGTCAGAACCGAAACGACGAATCGCTTCGCTGAACGGCATTACTGGGAATTCACCTAGGTCAACGTTCAGTAGCTCTTGCCACATTTCACGAACCATTTTCTCAGTCGTCGCACGAACTTGGTCAGCCGTCATGAATGACGTTTCGATATCGATCTGAGTGAATTCTGGTTGACGGTCAGCACGCAAGTCTTCATCACGGAAACACTTAACGATTTGGTAGTAACGGTCAAAACCAGACATCATTAGGAGCTGTTTGAATAGCTGTGGAGACTGAGGAAGCGCGTAGAAGCTGCCTTTGTGAACACGGCTAGGTACTAGGTAGTCACGAGCGCCTTCTGGTGTCGCTTTTGTTAGTACTGGTGTTTCGATGTCTAGGAAGCCGTTGTCATCTAGGAAACGACGAACGAAGCTAGACGCTTTAGCACGTAGCTTGATGCGGTCGCTCATTTCTGGACGACGTAGATCTAGGTAACGGTACTTCAGACGTTGCTCTTCAGAGTTCTTTTGGTTGAAGTCTAGAGGCAGAACGTCGCTGCGGTTGATGATTTCAAGACCTGTTGCAAGGATCTCAACTTCACCTGTTGCCATGTCTTTGTTTACTTGGCTTTCTGGACGAACGCGAACTTCACCAGTTAGCTTGATACAGAATTCATTACGAAGTGTGTTAGCCACTTCATACGCATCTGCCATATCTGGATCAACAACTACCTGAACGATACCTTCGCGATCTCGCATATCGATAAAAATAAGACCGCCTAAATCACGACGACGGTTAACCCAGCCGCAAAGTTCTACAGTTTGTCCTGCAAGGGACTTGTTCAGGTGACCACAGTAATGGGTACGCATAATGAAATTCCCAATCTCTCAAATATTGTTAACTACGCTCTGTCAGCCTCATTGCCGAGCAGAGTAAAGATCCATTTATACGCTGAAAGCCTATGAAAATCGACTACTCAACATACAATTAAGTGTGTTTTATCATTCATTGGTGGTTTTTAGTACAACAAATGTTCAAAAGCACACCAAAGCGAAAAAATTGGTGGGGATTATAGCGTGAAATTACCCATTTCAGCAAAACTCTCGTAAAGTGGGCTCAGGAAAAAACGTAAAGCAGAGATATGGATAATTTACCCCTTCGACTAGGATTGACCATGTGGTCGCACAACCAGTGGCAACAAAGCTTTTATGGCAGTGGCACAAAACCCGCAGAGCGACTCGAAAAGTACGCGCAGGTGTTCCACACCGTAGAAGGCAACACCACCTTTTACGCCACACCGACGCTCAACACGGTGCAAAACTGGAAAGCCGCGACTCACGACGATTTCAAATTCACCTTTAAGTTGCCAAAAGCCATTACTCACGAACAGATGCTCAGAGGTTGTGACGAGCAGTTACGTGACTTTATGACGATCATGGAACCGCTTCATGAACGCGTTGGGCAATGGACGATTCAGCTCCCTGCTGCATTTGGTCCAGAACACCTCGATAGATTGAAGAAGTTCTGTGCCAGCTTTCCGCCGAATTTCCCCCTTGGAGTTGAAGTTCGTCATATGGCGTTTTTCTCCAAAGGTGAAGAAGAACGTGCGCTGAATCAGTGGCTGTTAGAGAGCGGCATCGACCGCATTATTATGGACAGCCGCCCTGTATTCGCCGCGCAGCCGACAACAGAAGCAGTGATCGATGCCCACCAGAAAAAACCTCGCGTTCCGGTTCATGCAATCGCAACCGCCAAGCACCCGATGATTCGTTTTATCGGCCATCCCGACATGGACGACAACCTGCGCTTTTTCGAACCTTGGTTGAGCAAGCTACCGATGTGGATTGAACAAGGCATTCAACCGTACTTGATGATCCACACGCCAGATAACGTCTTAGCGCCAGAACTGGCCGAAAAGCTATATAAGCAGCTACAACTTAAGCTCTCACTGCCAAATTTGTCTGTATTTCCTGCCAACGATGGCGACTCGCAAATACAAATGTTTTAGACAAGCTTATAATTAAGCAAATGACAGAGGCGCGAATTTCCCATAAAATACGCGCCTTTTTTGATGCCTGACATTTCAGGCGGCTTGTATGCAGAGATTTGGTTATGAACCCTAAGAGCAATCCAGATACTATTTTTTCGGCTCCAATCGATAAAATTGGGGATTTCACGTTCGATGAACGCGTAGCGGAAGTTTTCCCTGACATGATTCAACGATCGGTGCCGGGTTACAGCAACATCATTTCTGCAATTGGTATGCTGGCAGAGCGTTTTGTTAAGCCTCACTCAAACATCTACGACCTAGGTTGTTCTTTGGGTGCTGCTACGCTGTCTATGCGTCGTCATATCAAACAAGAAGGTTGCCAAATCATTGCAGTGGACAACTCTCCTGCGATGGTTGAACGCTGTAAGCTTCACGTCAACGCATACCGCAGTGATACACCAGTTGATGTAGTCGAAGCGGACATTCGTAATATCGAAATTGAAAACGCATCTGTGGTGGTATTGAACTTCACACTGCAATTCCTTTCTCCAGAAGACCGCTATGCTCTACTAGAGAAAATCTACGCGGGTCTGCGCCCAGGCGGCATTTTGATTCTGTCTGAAAAGTTCGTGTTTGAAGATGAAGTATCTAACGAGTTGTTGATTGATCTTCACCATGACTTTAAACGTGCGAATGGCTACAGCGAGCTTGAGATCAGCCAAAAGCGCAGCGCAATTGAAAACGTGATGCGCCCTGATTCTAAGAAAGATCATAAAGAGCGTTTCGCAGAAATTGGGTTCTCAAGCTACGATGTTTGGTTCCAGTGCTTTAACTTCGGCTCGATGTTTGCGATTAAATAGCGAGAAGCGAGAAGCGAGAAGCGAGAAGCGAGAAGCGAGAAGCGAGAAGCGAGAAGCGAGAAGCGAGAAGCGAGAAGCGAGAAGCGAGAAGCGAGAAAGTCTTAACGTTTCGCATTTAGTGTCAATTTTTTAATTTATTACTCAGTGAAAAACTATGTTTAATTTTGCTAATTTTTATCAGTTAATCGCTCAAGACACTCGTCTTCAGCCGTGGCTAAACGTATTACCTCAACAGTTAACAGATTGGCAAAATGCTGAGCACGGTGACTTTGGTCGCTGGCTGAAAGCGCTGAACAAGATCCCACAAGGCGCACCAAACCAAGTGGACATCAAAAACTCGGTGACCATCAGCAACGATACGCCTTTCCATGAAGGTGAACTGAAAAAGCTAGAAAGCCTACTGCGTACATTCCACCCATGGCGCAAAGGTCCATACACCGTACACGGTATTCATATCGATACTGAATGGCGCAGTGACTGGAAATGGGATCGCGTTCTTCCGCACATCTCGCCACTAAAAAACCGCAGCGTGCTCGATGTTGGTTGTGGCAACGGCTACCACATGTGGCGCATGCTGGGTGAAGGTGCACGCCTAACGGTTGGTATTGACCCTTCTCACCTGTTCCTAATTCAGTTCGAAGCGATTCGTAAGTTAATGGGCGATGATCAACGCGCTCACCTTCTCCCATTAGGTATTGAACAACTACCAAAGTTAGAAGCGTTCGACACTGTATTTAGTATGGGCGTGCTATACCACCGTCGTTCTCCGCTGGATCACTTGGTGCAACTAAAAGACCAGTTGGTATCAGGCGGCGAGCTTGTTCTAGAAACACTCGTCATCGAGGGCGATGAGAACGCGGTATTGGTTCCGACGTCTCGCTACGCGCAAATGCGTAACGTGTACTTCTTCCCATCAGCGAAAGCACTGAAAGTATGGTTGGAGTTGGTTGGTTTTAAAGATGTTCGTATCGTAGATGAAAACGTGACTTCTGTTGGAGAGCAACGCACCACAGACTGGATGACACATAACTCTCTACCAGATTACCTTGATCCAAACGACCCAAGCAAAACGGTTGAAGGCTATCCTGCTCCACGTCGCGCGATACTTGTGGCGACTAAGCCATAATTAACTGAGATTTCTGACATTGTCTTAACTCACTCCCGCCTTTAAGACATTAACCTCTCTTCGAATCTAATTAAGGATGCATTTTGCGTCCTTAATTTTTTGGCGTTTCGTCACTATTCCTCATTCTGTAAGAGACTGTCGCAGATTCTTGCTTGTGAGGGCTTGTCGATAACGCTAAACTCCTAAAAAACAAACAACTTAATCCAATCCCAAGGTTTTCAATGTTTATACGATTGACTCCGGTTGTTGCCATCGCCTTACTATCTGGTTGTACTTTAACCAAAGGCGAACAGTACCACCAAGAAACGTTAGCTGCTATTCAGGCTTCAGAAACGAATTTCAATACTCGCGTTACCAACTTAGAGCTTCAACTTAGTAACCAGTCGGATTACATCGAGAGTCTGGAAGGCCAAGTGGATAAGTTAAACGGCGAACTCAATACTTTCCGCAAAGAAGCAATGGATGAAGTGAGAAAGCCAAAAGAACCTATCATCGTTCAAGCTCCTGCTCCCGTACAAGCAACTCCTACTCATGACATTGTCCTTGGCTCAATTGAGCGTGTGACGATCGATTCCATTAAGCAAACTTTCGACGCTCGCGTAGATACCGGCGCTGCAACTTCTTCACTGAACGCAGTCGATATTGAAGAATTCGAAAGAAATGGCAAAAACTGGGTGCGTTTCCACCTTGCTGACAATACCAAGTCAGATGAAGAGAAAGACATTTGGATTGAAGCGCCAATCATTCGCTATGTGAAAATCCGCCAAGCAACCAATGAAGAATTAGAGCGTCGCGCTGTAGTCGAACTTTGGGTGCGCGTTGGAAAAATTCATGAAAAAGCGCAATTTACGTTGGCAGATCGCTCTCAAATGAACCATCCTGTTTTACTAGGAAGAGAATTTATGCGCGACATCGCACTCGTCGATGTGAGCCGTAAATATATTCAAACGGAAGAAGAGAAAAAATAATAAGGTAGATTATGACGTCAAGAATACCGTTTTACCTGTCAATCATCCTTTTGGTGGTTGCAGGCATCGCTTTGAGTGTTTTCAGACATCAGAATTACGGCGTTCCATGGACTCCAGGTGAAACGCGTCAGGTTTGGGATGTTGAAGCCCGTATTGAATTCAATGCGAATGGCGGTGAAGTAAAAGCTTCTTTAGCCGCTCCTCACACGCAAAAAGGCTACACCTTGATTGGTGAGTCTGCGTCCTCTCCAGGTTACGGTGTTTCTTACGTAAACTCTGATTCAGGTCGTCGTGCTGAATGGTCTATCCGCCAAGCAACTGGCGCACAAACCATTTACTACAAAGCCCAATTCTTGGTTGACCCACAAGCAAAAGTGGATGAACAACCACCAACAGGCGAAATCACCAAGCCTACCCTATCAGCACCACAACAAGCGGCAGCAAATGCTCTGATTGAACGCGCAATGAGCCGTTCTGCAGACAACGAGACGTTTGCCCGCGAGCTGATCAAAACGCTTAACGATCCAGACAGCCAAAACGCAGCGCTTATCTTGAACGACTTTGACCGTACTGATGCATTGCAAAAGATCCTGCTTACTGCGGGTGTGCAGAGCAAAACAGTTGGGGTTATCGAATTAGAAGATGGCCGCCGTCGTCAAACGATTCAACCAATGGTTCAAGTTTGGTCTGGTGATAAATGGGTTCTCTTCTCTCCTAATTCAGAGCAAGCAGCTGCACAGCCTAACCTTCTGGTTTGGGATGAATCCAACGTCTCTCTACTTGACCTAGTGGGCGGTAAGAACAGCCAAGTCCACTTCTCGATGATTAAGCAAGAGCTGACACCACAAGAAGCAACGGACAATAAGGTTGAAGCGGACGGTCTATTAAACCTATCGATTCATAGCCTGCCTCTTGAAGAGCAAGCCATGTTCAAGACCATCATGCTGATCCCAATTGGTGCTTTGATTGTTGTGTTCTTGCGCGTGATTATCGGTCTTAAAACGTCCGGTACCTTCATGCCAGTTCTGATTGCGGTTGCCTTTGTTCAAACCCAGCTTGTTACGGGTATTGTGGGCTTCCTATTGATTGTCGGTACGGGTCTGATAATTCGAAGTTACCTCTCGAGGCTTAACTTACTTCTGGTCGCGAGGATATCCGCGGTTATCATCACCGTAATCATGATCATCTCTGTGTTCACCGTTGTGGCATTCAAGATTGGTCTGACTGAAGGTCTAACGATTACCTTCTTCCCAATGATCATCTTGTCATGGACTATCGAACGTATGTCGATTCTATGGGAAGAAGAAGGCGCGAAAGAAGTTGCGCTTCAAGGTGGTGGTTCACTACTGACAGCGGTACTGGTTTACTTAGCAATGACTAATACCTACATCCAGCACCTAACGTTTAACTTTATCGGCCTACAGCTCATTGTACTGGCAGGTATTCTACTACTAGGTACATACACGGGTTACCGTCTAACTGAGCTACGTCGCTTTAAACCACTAGCGGAGGACTAAACGATGTTTGAACGTTTTACTTCGCCAGCAAAACTTCGCCATAAAGGCATTATGGGCATGAACAAGCGTAACCATAGTTACATTGGTCGCTACAATGATCGCTCTAAATACCCTTTGGTGGATGACAAGCTAAAAACCAAAATCATTGCTGAAGCAGCAGGCGCAACTGTGCCTGCCCTTATCGGCGTGATTGCTAGCCAAGCTGAAGTTAAAAAGATTCACAAGATGGTCGAAAAATGGCCAGGTTTTGTGATTAAGCCAGCGCAAGGAAGTGGCGGTAAAGGTATCTTGGTTATCACTTCGCACAAAGATGGTGTCTACACTAAGCCATCGGGGGCAACTTGTAATAAAGAAGAAGTTGAGCGTCACATCAGTAACGCCTTAGCGGGTCTCTTCTCTCTTGGTGGTAAGAACGATGTGGCCGTGGTTGAAAACTTGATTAAGTTTGATGACTGCTTCGACGGCTTCAGTTACGAAGGTGTGCCAGACGTACGTATTATCGTATTTAAGGGCTACCCTGTTATGGCGATGATGCGTTGCTCTACAGCAGCATCGGATGGTAAGGCTAACCTTCACCAAGGCGCGGTAGGTGTCGGTATCGACATTGCTACAGGTAAAGCCATTCGCGCGGTGCAATTTGACCAACCAGTGACTCATCACCCAGATACGGGTAAAGACCTGTCGACACTGCAAGTGCCTCATTGGGAGCGCTTGTTAGAGCTTGCGTCCAGTGCTTGGGAAATGACAGGTCTAGGTTACATGGGCACCGACATGGTATTGGACAAAGAAGAAGGTCCAATGGTGCTTGAACTGAATGCACGTCCTGGCCTAGCGATTCAGATCGCAAACGGCGCAGGTTTGCTGCCTCGTTTAAAACACATTGAGAATCTTGGCACTCCTGCTGAATATCCAAAACCAAAAGAGCGTGTTGCGTACGCAGCAGAGCAATTTGGCGTAAAATCTCAGTTCTAATCTAATCGCTAGCAGCCATTCTCGTGGTTGCTAGCTTTCTTTTCATATTTGAGCACTATCGCTCTCTTCCTAAGTAATTCATCGTTTTTATCACTGCAATCGATGATCCAGCTAACAAAATACACATCGATCGTTTCTTTTTTCCGCTGATTTTTGATTTTATATTTTCTCCCCCTTACTCAACTCAAGAGGTTGGGCGATGCTAACAAAAGAAACTAATAACAATGATACTCCGCTTGTTGAACAAGAGAACTTTGACCAGCACTTACAACGTTTGTCGGAAATCTCTGTCCAAGCACTTGATGAGCTTGCTGAAATGATCGAAAAAGGAAACGACCTTTCAGAAGAATAGGACTTACCTTTTCACATTTAAGCGCCTGCTAAAAAAGCCGAGACTGTTGCCCTACAGCTCGGCTTATTTCATTTTTGAAGGGGTTGTTTATGTCAAAGCGGTAGTTGGTTTTTCAAAGCTTTCATCTAGACGATAATTTGCTTTGATGGTATCCGCTACTTTCTCTGCAATCATGATGGTTGGCGCATTGGTATTCCCGCCCACCAGCGTCGGCATGATAGAGGCATCGACAACTCTCAGTGCCTCCAAGCCATAAACCTTAAGCTCATTATCAACCACCGCCAGAGGGTCGCTCTTCGTTCCCATTTTACATGTGCCGATTGGATGATATTGGGTGTCAGCTCGATTACGAATGTCCTGTTCTATCGCTTTGTCATCCGAAGCATCAACCGGATAGAAATTCTCACCGCGAATATCCGCGAACGCGTCACTCTCTAGCATCTGGTGTTGCTTCTTCCAGCCTTTGATCATGATTTCCATATCTTCTGGGTGACTAAAAAATGCAGGGTCGATACGCGGTTCATCGTAAGGGTTGGTGCTATTGAGTTTAACGGTCCCAATGCTCTTTGGTCTTAGTAAAGTGACGTGAGAGCTAAAGCCATGGCTCATGTGCATTTTGCGCGCATGGTCATCAACAACCGCAACAACGAAGACGAATTCCAAATCTGGTACTTCTACCTCGTCGTCGGAGCAAAGAAATCCAATGCCCTCGGCAAAGTTACTGCTCATTTTTCCACTGCGTGCTTTCATCCACTGTGGCAAAGCTTTGGTCATCTGTGTTGCCATTTGCAGCGAAACACCGAACGTATCGCGCTTCGCTGTGCATCGATAGGTATGCACTAGGTCAATGTGGTCTTGCAAGTTTTCGCCAACGCCCGGCAGTTCATGAACTTGCTCTATCCCGTGCGCTTGTAAATCTTGTTTGGCCCCAACACCAGATAGCATCAGGATTTGTGGCGAGCCGAATGCTCCTGCAGAGAGAATCACCTCTTTATTGCACTTGATCTGAAAGCTATGCCCTTTCAAGCCATATTCCACGCCAACCGCTCGTTTGTCTTCAAACAGCACTTTGTGCGTAGTCGCCTTAGTGATAACGGTCAGATTTGGCCGGTGTAAATTAGGAGTTAGATAAGCTTTGGCGGCACTGCATCGCTCGCCATTTATTTGCGTGACTTGCGTTTGCATGGCGCCTAGCTGATCTGCGCCATTTATATCTGGATTGCGAGGTACCCCGATTGATTCACATGCATCTAAGAAGCGCTCTATAACGCCACTCGGTGAACGTAGATTAGCAACATTAAGTGGCCCACCTTGCCCATGAAATTCATCATGATGGACTTCGTTATTTTCTGCTTTCTTAAAGTACGGCAGGCAATCTTGATAGGCCCACCCTTCATTGCCAAGGCTTGCCCAAAGATCGTAGTCGTATCGGTGCCCTCTGGCATACATCATCGCATTGATAGAACTCGAGCCACCTAACGTCTTGCCCCTTGGTTGATAACCCTTGCGACCATTCAAGCCCGATTGAGGAATGGTTTCAAAACCCCAGTTGTTTATTTTGGTTGGCATCATCGCTACCACACCAACTGGCGTATGAATAAATGGGCTTGAATCCGGCCCGCCCGCTTCCAACAAGCATACGGTGACATTAGGATCCCCAGTGAGTCGAGACGCTAAAACGCATCCGGCTGAACCACCGCCCACAACAATAAAATCATAACTGTCCATCATCTACCTCCGCGACATCTAAAGGGTGAAGCTCTCGCTTTAAAATCTTGCCTGTGGCAGTCATAGGTAGTGCTTTACGAATGAAAACACGGCGTGGGTATTTGTAGTCAGCAAGTTGTTCACGGCACCAAGCGATTAAAGTGTCGGGGCTACAATGCGCATCTTGGTGAAGCACGACATGGGCATGAACTTCTTCACCTAGGCGGTCATCATGCTCACCAACGACAGCAACCATCTCTACATCGGGGTGGCACATCAAGACTTCTTCAATCTCACGCGGATACACGTTGTAGCCACCGCGGATAATCATGTCTTTGACACGATCGACGATAAACAAATTACCGTGCTCATCCACGCGTCCAATATCACCAGTTAAGAACCAACCATCACGTAACGCGTCACGGGTTGCTTCTGATCGTCCGTAATAGCCTTTCATTACACTCGGGCTTTTTATACAGACTTCACCTAACTCCCCAGTTGGTCGGGCGTGACCTTTTACATCGGCAATCTTAATCACGTAACCACACAATGGTTGCCCGACACTGCCAGGCAGTCTGTCGCCATCAATATGATTAAACGTGGCCACTGGTGCGGTTTCTGACAATCCATAACCTTCCAGTACTGGCAGCTCAAAGCGGTGCTCAAACTGGCGAATCACTTCTACCGGCATAGAGGCACCACCAGAAACACCTAACCGAAGGCTATGTTTCACCAATTCAGAATGCTCCGGAGATTGTTCGCCCGCTCTAAGCAGTGCGATATACATGGTCGGCACACCAGCAAATACGCTGACTTTATGTTGGATGATTTGCTCAATGACGAACTTCGGTTCAAAGCGTGGGATCAACACCATGGTAGAGCCTGTCAACACGCTGGCATTCATCATGACGGTTTGACCGAAACTGTGGAACAGCGGCAAGGTTGCCATGGTCGTGTCACTGTATTCCAAGCGCATCAGATATTGAGAGGACATGGCATTGGTCAGCATATTCGTGTGAGATAGTTCAGCGCCTTTCGGCTGCCCTGTCGTACCTGAGGTATAAAGAATCACCGCAGTGTCGTCGCCGTGTCTTGTCACCGATTCAAAAGACTCGAGTTCTTCGGCAAGCCAAGCCTCTATTGCATGCTCCCCTTCCTCACCTTGAGCAGAGAGCGAGATAAAATATTCGCACTGCTCCGCCTGAGAAAAACCTTGTCTGCCATAGCTTCCCATTGGCAGTTCTTCGCTTCCTTCAAAACAGAAATACGCTTTAGCATCAGAATCATTGAGGTGATAAGCGATCTCTCGCCCTTTAAACAACACATTCAAAGGCACTACCACACAACCTGCTTTTAAAATGCCGTAATACACCATGGGGAAATAAGTGATGTTTGGACAAGACAGCGCGACTTTATCTCCGGCTTCAAGTCCCAGTCGCTTCAAGTTGGCAGCGATGTTACCTGCGAATTTGTCGAGTAGTGCGTAACTGATTTCATCATCGCCCATCCTGAGCGCCGATTTAGAAGGAAAGAGCGCAGCACTACGCTCCAGATTGACAGCAAGGTTGTGCATCCATGATCTCCTTTGTTTCGAAAGGCAGTCAGCGAGTATCGACTGCCGAAGATTCTTTCTGTAGAGAGGTAAGAATTGACGGTTATGAGTGCTTGTTTAAATCTGGGTCGGGTTTGCCCGCGAACACACGTAACACCAGTTTTTGCACTACGTTTCCGTATGGCGGTGCAAACAACTGAATCGGGAACCAATCGCGCATTTTAAGTACCGTGCGTGCATGGCTGAGTTCACGGAAACCTTCTTCGCCGTGGTAATTACCTATACCGGAATTACCCACACCGCCAAAAGGCACCGAATGATTGAGCACATGCCATCCCCAGTCGTTAATGGTGACCCCACCGCTGTGGGTTTGAGTAAGCAAGGTTTCACGTTGTTCTGAGTTGTTGCTAAACAGGTAGCAAGCCAGTGGTCGAGGTCTGTTGACGATGAACTGAATCACTTCGTCGATTGAACGATAGGTATGCACTGGCAAAAGAGGCCCAAAGATCTCTTCTTGGCAGATACGCATTTCGGGTGCCAGGTTGGTAGCAATGTACAGCGGCGTTTTTCGCCCTTCGCCATAATCAAGGCATTGGGTAATGGTTGCCCCTTTCTCGCGTGCATCATTGAGCAAATCATGGAAGCGTTTGTGCTGTGCCTCATCCACCAATGCGGTGTAATCCTGATTGGCTTTGATTTCGCCATACATAGTTTGATGAGCAAGTTTTAGCGCCTCTACAAAAGCCTCTTGCTTACCTTCTGGTACAAAGGCGTAATCTGGCGCGATACAGATTTGACCAGAGTTGAAGCCCTTACCATGAGCAATGCGTTCTGCTGCTTTGATGACATCGTAATCGTCAAACACCACCACAGGTGATTTCCCCCCTAACTCAAGGGTCACAGGCGTAAGGTTCGCAGCCGCATTTGCCATGATGATCTTTCCGCTTGCTGGCGATCCGGTGAACACCAAATGATCAAAAGGTAGATGAGAGATTTCCATTGCCTCTGGATGATTACCTTCGACAATACGTACTAAATTCTCTGGGTAAATTTCTCCGAGCATGCGACGCAGTTGACGGGTGGTTTCTGGGCAATTTGGGGGCATCTTGATCATGCAACGGTTGCCCGCAGCTAGAGCGGTGATCATTGGACCAATAGAAAGATACAAAGGGAAGTTCCAAGGACAAATGATGCCTACCACCCCTTTAGGTTGATAACGCACTTCCAGCTTATTGCCTTTGAACAACCATTCAGTAGGTCTACGGCTTGGTTTCATCCAGCCTTTTAGGTGTTTGACTACATGGTTAATATCGAGAATCGGAGCCAATACATCTGCCATGATAGATTCGGTATGGCTTCGCCCCCCAAAGTCTTGGCTCATGGCCTCTGCTAGTACATCTTGATATCGGGAAAGCTGCTTTTTTAAGGCTAGTAAACGATGCTTTCTCACGGCGTAACTCGACAAAGGCTCAGCTTGATATGCCGATTTCAATTCATCGAACCACTTTTCGAGTTCACTTACTGTTGGGTCATTCGTCGCTATCATTCCTGGATCGCGTAGCACTTCCTTATCTTGCTTTGCCAGTACATTCATGTTTCTCTCCAACTGTGCAATTTATTCAATTACAACATTTTGATAACATGTCGCACAGGTTACAAAAAGACAATAAACGGTGATATTCGGACAGCTTTGCGACAAGCATGACGGAATAACATCCCAATACCCGCTAGGATTGATCCGAATGTAGAGGGAGAAACGCATGGAATACACCGCTGTTTATGAGCCAGATACCCAAGCTTGTGGTGTTTTGGATTTGCAGTTACTCAATCGCTATCTAGAGCCTAGTGTGAGTATTGATGCCTTACTCACGGGCAGTGGTATCAATGCGCCTCAGCTTTATGCTCCCGATACCCACATTACCCTCGCACAAAAACTGGCAGTATTTAGCAATGCTTTGGCTCAGTCAGACGAGCCCGGACTTGGGTTAAAAGTGGGACAGCAAGCAAGGTTCAGTGACTTTGGGGTGCTAGGTTATGCGGTGTTCAGTAGCAATACCCTACTCGATGCCCTCATGATGGGTTTTAAGTACCTAAGACTTGCAGGCCCTGTACTAAAGAAGAAAATGTGGGTGGAAGAAAATTCTGGTTACTTTCGCGCAGAACAACTGATAGACCTACAATCGCTCTTACCGTTTTGTTGTGAATACTGGTTTGCGGCCATTCAGAATCTTTGTGAAGAAGTCATGCAGAAGCCCTTCCCTTCAACTGTTATCCGTTTCCCTTATCCAGAACCTGAGTACAGCGAGCTGTATGAGCAAGTATTCCACTGCAAAATTGAGTTCAACAGTAATCAATTAGAATGGCAGTTCGATGCCACCAGCTTGTTTGAGCCGTTGCCCGCAGCTAATACAATGACATTGCAGATGTGCTTAAAGTCATGCGATGAAATGCTGGCAAAAGTGAGTGGCAATGCCAGTTTGAAAGAGAAGATCACCCAGATGTTCGTCGAAAGACCAGGAAGTTACCCTTCAATAGAAGCCCTATCTGCTGAACTGGGTATGTCCTCAAGAACATTGCGACGTCATCTCAAATCGGAAGAAACCAGCTATCAACAAATCCTTGATCATGTTCGCTTCCACTTGGCTCGTCATTACCTTGCGTCAACACAAATGAGCGTCGAGGAGATTTCGGAGCGCATTGGTTTCTCAGACAGTGCCAACTTCCGTCATGCTTTTCGTAAATGGAGCGGCAACTCACCAAAACAATATCGTCAAGAAGCCAATATTACAACTTAAGCTTTGATACAACAGACACAAAAACGCCCGCGTTTATTGCGGGCGTTTTATTAGATTCGGAGTTTACGATTCAAACTCTTCAATCATCTCTTGCGCTTCAGTCTTAGGCTTATCCGTTTGACCAAAACCGCGCAGACCCACTACGTGTACGTGCTCGTGGTCTTTAAACACCTTACGCACCAGTTTGTAGGTCGTACCTTTCTCTGGGCTGATGTTTTCTGGTGCCGCGATAAGAAGCTGCATATCCAGACGGTCACACAATTCGAACAATGTCGCGATCGATTTCGCATCCAGACGCGCTGCTTCATCCAAGAAGAGCAGACGACAAGGCACAATGTCTTTGCTGCGTAGACGACGAGACTCTTCTTCCCAGCTTTGAACAACCATCAGAAGGATTGACTGACCGGTACCGATCGCTTCACCTGTTGATAGCGCGCCAGACTCAGCCTGTAGCCAACCATCTGTACCACGGTTCACCTCAACACTTAGCTCTAGGTAGTTACGGTAATCCAGTAACTCTTCACCCAGAACCTGAGGAGAACGTTGACCCATATCGATGTGTGGGTTAACACGTTGGAACAGTTTCGCCATTGCTTCAGAGAAGGTAAAGCGAGTCGATTCAAACAGATCTTTATGCTGCTCTTGCTGTGTCGCTAGGCCGTTCAGTAGCACTTCGTGACTTTCGCGGATCTTCACGTTTAGACGTACGCCCTTCACCTGACCGAACGAAATGTTCGACAAGCCTTGGTTCAGCATACGGATACGGTTTTGCTCACGCTGAATCGTCTTCTTGATGATGCTCGCTACCGACTCAGAGCTGATCGCTAGGCGGTTTTCACGTTGCGTTAGCTCTTCTGTTAGACGCGCTAGCTCTACTTCCATCTCTTCGATCGCTTCAACTGGATCATCAGTACGGATGATATCCTGACGAATACGCTCACGAAGATGTTGGTAAACCGCGATGTAGAACAGAACTTTGCGCTCTGGACGTGCGTTGTCTTCTGATAGACGCAGTGCATCACGCAGGTCGTCATTGTTCGCAACCGCTAGACGCAGCGCACCCAATGATTTATCCGACATTGAACGCAGTTCATCCGCAGACATGTAAGCCAGTTCACGCTTGTGTAGACGACGCTCAACATCGTTCTCACGCGCCAGACGAAGTACTGAGCACCAACCAGCTTTCGCTGCAACCACGAACGTACGCAACTCAACGTATTCTTTCTGAACTTTCTTCAGACGTTTCGCCAAACCTTTCATCTCTAGTTCAGTAGAGGTGATTGTACGCTCGTATTCGCTCTTACGGCTACGAGACGTGTGTAGACGCTCATGCAATTCATCACGACGACGCATTGCACGTTCTTCAGCACCTTCGTCCGCGTTCACGCCAAACTCTTGAAGTTCTTGTTTGAACTCTTGAACCGTTTCCAGTTTCGCTTGGTGTGAACTCTTCAATGACGCCAATACTTGGTTGTATTGGTTCATTTGGCCTTGCGACTGTTTCAACTCTTCACGAGAGCGTGTACGCATTTGTTCAGCTTGAACCAGTTTTGCTTTTAGCTGCTCGCTCAGTTCGCTGCTCTTGTTCAGTAGGTCTACTGAATCTGAGTAAGCGAAGTAGTGGCGACGCTCAACGAGATCTGAGAGTGCAAAGATTTGCTTCTTAAGATCTTGTAGCTGTTCGTCTGCCGCTTTGTATTCTGCTTCTAGCGCGTCGAATTGCTCTGGGTCAGCATCTAGGGCAACTGCGACTTTTTCCAGTTCCGCCACTGCTTTCGCATGGTTATTTAGGAAAGCTTTTGCTTCTGAAAGCTGGGCGATTTTCTCTTCCAACTCGTCAAAGCGCGCTTGCAGCGATTCATCTTCAATCAACGCCATGTTTGGTGTTAGCTTGTCTAGAGAAGACAACGCTTGCTTGCTGGTTTGAAGCTGAGAACGTTGTTGTTGCTCTTTCGCATCCAGATCAGCCAGTACGCGAGCGATTTGGCTACGCTTGTCGCGAATGGTTGCCAGCGCTTGCTCTGGGTCAGCTTCGAATGCTACTTGAATGTGGCTTGCCACAAACTGGTTGAACGCTTGGTACAGACGCTGCATTTTTTGCGAATCGAATGCTGCTTTCGCGTGCTTCTCAACCACTTCCTCACGTTCGTTACGCAGCAGTTCTAAACGCTGCTCACGTGCCGCACGACCAAACAGTGGGATTTCAGGCAAGCGAGAGTAACGCATTTGGCGATCGTTCATACGAACGCATACCGCGCCTTCTAACTCTTCTGCATCGAATGAACTGTCATCAAAGGCATCGATGTCACCTTCAATGATGTACAAGTCTTCTGGACAGTCGTCTAGCTCTACCAGTTTCTCTTCGATACCAGATAGGTCAGATACAACGATAGCGTGACGAGCCGGGCCGTACATCGCACTGAAGTAAGGCGCGTCATCAATTGTGATGTCATCGTAGATCTCAGACAGCAATACGCCGCCCAGTGTATCAGCCAAACCTTTCAGGCGAGGGTCGTTTGAACCACCAGGAGAAGCAAGACGCTCAATCTCAGAGTCAAGTTGGCTGCGACGCTCTGCCAGTTTGTCTTTCGCCAGAGAAAGAGTCTTCTCTTGCTCAAGCACCACTTGCATTTGGCTCATGACTGACTGGCTATCTTCTAGCTCAGCGCCACTTTGCTCACGCAGTTTTTCTAGCGCATCGTTCGCCGCAATCCAAGTTGGAGCAATGGCTTCTAGCTTGCTGATTTCCGCTGCTGCATCTTGCTCTAGACGACGCTGTTCGCTGCGTTGTTCACGCACGTCTTCCTGCGTCATTTCAAGCGAGTCAATTTGCATCGCGTGACGCTCACGTTCTTGTTCAAACGTGATTTCGTCAGTCAGTTCAACATGGAACTGCTTTTGGTATTCGTTGACTAGCTCACGCGCTTTACGTTGCTGGTTAAGGCTACGCTCAAGGTCACGGTGCTGTGCACGCCATTGCTGTTCGTTTTGCGCAACCTGCTGAGATTCACGCGCTTTCGCAATTGCGGTTTTCGCATGTTCAGACGCGTCTTTGCGCTCAACTTGACCAACGATGCTTTGTACCAGTTTAAGTGCAGTTTCGAACTGCTCTGCTGCTGCAGAAGACATGTCCAGTTTGTGCTTAACCGATAGCAACGCGTTGGTGCTTTCTGATTCTTTGCTCTTAAGCTCAGAGACAAGCGCTTGTGCCGATTCTGCCGTTAGGCTGTCATCGCCAAGTAGTTGCTTCGCTTTTTCCAGCGCTTGAACCGCTTGTTGGTATTGAAGGGCGCGAGTTTGTTGAACGTCGAGTGCTTGTTGGTAGTCCGCCAGCTGCGTCTTAAGGCTGTCCACCTCTTCTTCCGCAACGGTCGCTTGCTCTTCCACCATCATCACGCGTTCTTGCGCTTCTTCCACTACCATCATCTGTTCTTCAAGACGCTCACTTAGCTCTTCAAGATCTTCTTGGTAGCGTTCGATCTTCTCTTGCTGACGCAGTGCGTTTTGCACCAGTTGCAAGTGATCCGAAGCCGCTTGGTAATCTTGCTCTAGCGCAGATTCCGACTCGATCAACAGTTCTAGCTCTTCGTGAACGCGGTTAAGCAGGTTGTTTTGCTCAACGAGAGTTTCACGAGAACCGAACAGCTCTGAACGCAATGACAGTGTTTTATCCAGCTTGTTACGACGATCGTTCGCGTGACGCATGTAGTCTGCGGCCACATAGTTGGTCGACTCTGTGATCAAGTGTTTGAACAAGTCACGGTCTGCTTGCGTGGTTTTGATCGCTTCTAGCGTCATGCGGTTTTCACGCAACGCCGATTCCATATCTTGGAACGCTTTCTTCACGCCACCGTTTTGTGGCAGAAGGTAGTCACGTAGCGAGCGTGTAATCGCACTTGAGATACCACCGTAAAGCGATGCTTCGATCAGGCGGTAGAATTTAGAACGGTCACCAGAGTTACGCAGTTTCTTCGGAATCACACCGAATTCGAACATCTGCGAGTGGTAATCCACGATAGAAGAGAAGGCTTTAAATTGAACGCCTTCAAATTCTGCGATCGATTCTTTTACTTCATTGATTTGACGTACACGAGCTTGACTCGCAGATACGCTTTCAACCAAGATATCCGTTGGTTTCACATGGCTTGGAAGACCTTGGATAACAAACGGTTTGATGTCTACTTTCTTGTCACGACCCGCTACTTGCTGCAGTTTTACTGCAAACAATAGGCGTTGGTTACGTGAGTTCACCACATCCAGCGCCGCATAACATGCGCCCGGCTGTAACTTACCGTACAGACCTTTGTCGCGAGACGACTGGCTGCTGCCCGCTTCTGTCGTGTTACGGAAGTGCAGTAGCGTTTGGTCAGGAATCAATGCGGTGATGAACGCCGCCATTGTGGTTGATTTACCTGCACCGTTACCACCTGATAGCGTTGTGACCAGACCATCGATGTCAAACGTACGGGCAAAGAAGCCGTTCCAGTTGACCATGGTCAGCGATTGGTATTTACCGCGTTCAATCATGCTCATGCTTCACCCTCTTCTGTTGTTTCTTCTTGGGCTTGGTCGTCTTGATCTTCTTCAGACAATAGGCTGCCTTGGCTTGGCTCTTTGGTGTGCACTACCGCTTCACCATCACGGATCAGACGCAGTTGCGCTTCACGCATGTCATCGCCAATACGTACATCGGCACCAAAGCGGAATACTGCTTCACTGATGCTGAATTTACCGGTTTCACCGATGTTGATGATCATGCCTAGGCGACGCAGACGACGAAGTGACGTACGTACTTTTTCAAACAGCTTTTCTTTATCAAGGTCAGAACCAGTCGCACGGTTCGTCACTAGCTTCATCAGCTTGTTTTCATCTGCTAGAGCAAGCAGTTCGTCGTACAGCTCTTGGTTAGTGAAGATGCCTTCGTGCGCAAGACGCTCTGGGCTTAGGTAAAGGAAACACAGTACCTTACCCACCAGCATATCCAGTTCAGAAAGAACACTACGGCCAATCAGAGATGTTGAACGTGGACGAAGGTAGAAGAAGCCTTCTGGTGCTTTCACCAATTCGGTGTTGTAGCGTTGGTAGAAAGAAGAAAGCTCAAGTTCGAAATCCGACAACAACGCGTGGTTGTCTAGATCTTCACTTGAGATATGACGCCCTGCTCGAAGCATGCTGTCTAGCGCTGGGAACAGAGGGTTAGAAATTGCTTTTGCCAGATTCTCTGACATGTATTCATTAGTATCGGTCGATGACATTCGCTTGTACCTTTGCCCCAAATTCGTTGATTGCTTTCCAGTCTGGCTGAACAGCTTGATAGTCGGATTCTGAGTAACCCAGACGTACCGCCTGATCAACGACAATGCGAGCTAAATCAAAGTGATGAGTGTATGGATGTTGTGCAAGGTAATCTCGCAGAACTACGCTCAAGTCGATTGGTGTGCCTTGATCTTTATGCGCTTTCAGCATGTCACCAATTCGCTCAGCCAACTCATCATTGACTTGTTGAAACTCTTCGTATTCTACTTCCATCGGAACTTGACCCGTTACCTCGTCATCACGCAGTACTAGGGCTTCATCACGAAGGTCAGAAAGCCTTTCCGCATCTGCATAAGTCAGATACCAAGGCGCATCGAAGTAATCTTTGACGGATTGACGCAGACGCGAGCTAAACGCACGGTTCTTATCCATATCAATGGCAGTACGGATAAACTTGTGTACGTGTCGGTCGTAACCAATCCAAAGGTCGATCGCTTGCTGGCCCCAGCTTGTGATTCGGTCCAGCTTCATTTGCAGACCAAATAAGGCTTCTTCGATGAACTCAAGCTCAGGATCGCCGTAAACAATTTCTTGAATATCTAGGATCTGAGTTTGCAGCTCATCACTGGCAGCTTGCAGCGTATCTTGAAGTTCACGCAACGTGCTTGATGTTTCTGACAGGAGCGCTTCACAGTTGTTGATCGCTTCACGCCAGTCTTTGTTAAGCAGATCAGCAATCTGTTGTTTAACAGACTGTTGCTGCTCATCCATCACACGTTGGTTAAGGTCGATTTGATCGAAGATCTCGCCTACAGAATATTTCAAAATCCCGTAAACGTTTTTCTTCCAGTGGCCCGGAGTGCCACCCTTTTGTGCCGCTTCAATCGCTTTTGCCATTTCATCCGCCACCATCGATAACTGGATAGAAAGACGCAGTTTCGAGAACTCGCGATGACGCACGTAGTAGTCGGTAATTCCTATCGCTAATGGCGACAAGCGGTAAATGCTCGCTCCGTCAGTAATCTCACTGACAAAACGGCTCATAAGACGCTGCTTAACCATCTCGTTGATGGCATTGTTCGCACGGAAAGCCGAAGCTTCGCCGGTCTCATCAAAAAGTCGAGTGACGATGGCAAATGCGTCGTGCAATTCACCTTCACCCAATTCTTCATCGAACCTTTCATTACTTAGTACAGCGATGGCAATCAAAAATGCCAATCGCTCAGTGGTCAGGTTCAACGAGAAATCGTGCTGCTTAACCCAGCCAACCAACTCATCGATTGGTTGCTCTGCAGCATTGAGAGTCATCTCACTCATCGTTATTCCTGTTTATCGTTCTTCTTAGCCCACACGTGTATGTAGCGGCCTAATGAGAGGTATGGCTCTTGTCGACAAAGTTGTTTTTCTAGCGCCAACACATCTTCAAACTCGTAATCGCCCATGTATTGCATATTGCCTATGTAATCACTGAAGGAACGAATACCAGATTTGCCACAAATACTAAAACCAGAATCTTCTATCCATTGATAGACCTCTTCGGGTTTTAGGCCTTTCTGTGGCTGTAGTTTAAATCTTTTCCGGTGAGGCATGCCGTCTAAAATATGAGGAATGTTGCCACAAACCACATTTTTATAGACTAAGCCGTGGTGGTTATAGAACATAACCGAAGCAATGCCCCCCGGCTTGACCTGTTCCAAAACGGTCTCGAGTGCGGTTTTCGGGTCGACCAACCACTCCATGACGGCATGAAACATGACAAGGTCCACCTGCGTTTCCATATGGTCACCAATGGATTGGACAGGTGAATGAATCAGGCGATACTGCTCAAGCAAACCGTTTTTTTCAATATCCTGCTTTGCTAGTTGCAGCATTTCCGAAGATAGATCACATAAAGCGACATGATGTCCGAGCTTAGCAAGCTTTTGCGACAATTGTGCTAACCCACCACCCGCATCAAGGACTTGCAGGGCTTGATGGTCGGCGTCTAATTCACTTAGAATCTGTAGAAAATCTTCCCACACAATGATTTGGCGGATCTCCCCTTTATCGGAGCCGTAAATATTTTTTGCAAATTTGTGGGCGATATCGTCGAAATTGCGGTCTTCTGTCACTTCTGCTGAGTTATCATAACGGATTGTGCCGCTATTCTGTCACAAGGAAAGCAGGAATAAAGAGGGTTATCCTCATTTTTATTATCAATTGATGTTTTTTCGGACTATTTATGTATGTTTGAGCTGAAAAAAGTTATGTCAGCCTTGTTGATGCCTCTTCCGGCATTGCTAATCATAGGCTTGTTAGGTCTTGCTCTCATTAGTTTTACCACCAAACGTAAAACTGGCTGCTTTGTTGTTCTATTCTCTTTTGTCGGCATTTTTCTCGTTGCCTTCCAACCTGTTTCAACTAAGCTACTGATGCCGCTAGAGCGCGAGTACAAAGCGTTTTTACCCGTTTCTGGTACCGTTGACTATGTCATGGTTCTTGGTAATGGCCATGTGGTGGACGATGAGATCCCGCCGACCTCTCAATTAAGTCGCACAGCACTGATGCGACTCACCGAAGGCATTCGTATTTTGCGCATGTACCCGGGTGCAAAGTTAATCCTGTCTGGTTATGCCGGTGGTTCTGAAATTAGCCATGCTCGAATGATGGCAAACGTTGCGCTTTCTCTTGGCGTCGCTAAGTCCGATATTATTTTGTTGGAAGACGCTAAAGACACGTGGGAAGAAGCACGACAAGCAGCCGCGTTTGTTAAGCAAAAAGACATCGTGCTCGTGACTTCGGCGAGCCACATGAAACGTGCTTTGTATGAGTTCAACGCAGCGGGTATTAAACCCATCCCTGCACCAACGAACTTTATGGCGATTGATGACATTGAACAGCCATGGCAAAAGTACGCTCCGAAAGCTCGTTACTTAGAGCAAACCGAACTGTACTGGCATGAGTATCTTGGCGGGTTATGGCAGAAACTGCGTGACAACGTAGGGCAAACGCCCATGGTTGACATAGAAGAGCCTGAAGTCGCACAACCTTAATTGCAGCCTAGCAAGAACGTTGTCGCTGATAAAGCTTATCGCTGGATTGTCTTTACAGAAATAACAGACACAAAAAAGGAGAGCCGATGCTCTCCTTTTTCTTTATTGCGATGATTTAGTCACCTGCAAACATGTAGCCTTCACCGTGAACGGTCACAAAGATTTGTGGGTTCTTTGGATCAAACTCCATCTTAGCGCGCATGCGTCGAATCAGTACGTCGATAGTACGATCGTTTGGTGCATCCACTCGGTGGCTGATCATATTCAAAATACGCTCGCGGCTTAGTACCTGATTCGGGTACGAAGACAGTGCCACCAATAGCTCATATTCCGCTTTGGTTAGTTTCACTGGCTCACCGTTACGGCTCAGAGCACGACGTTGAATGTCAAACGTCCACTCACCGAAGCGCACAATGTGTTCTTCATTAGTGTCGTTCGCTGTTTTTTGCGAACCGCTACGTGCCGCCGAAATGCGCCACAGCAAGTTCTTAACGCGAACCAATAATTCCCTTAGTTCAAAAGGCTTTGTCACATAATCGTCTGCGCCCATTTCTAGGCCAACGATTTTGTCAATGCTATCCGTGCGTCCTGTCACTAATATGATGCCGATATCTGATTGGCTGCGTAATTCACGCGTAAGCATAAGGCCATCTTCGCCAGGCAAGTTAATATCCAACATGATCAGGTCTACATCGCCACTTTGAAGCACTTCGCGCATTTCTGCCCCGCTCTCTGCTTCACTAACTTTGTAGCCTTCATTTTGGAAATAGCCCGCAAGCTTACTACGAGTTACTACATCATCTTCTACGACTAATACGTGATAGCTCATTTACACCACTTTCTGTCTTTTTTATTTTCCAAGACGTATTCTATTCATAACTAGTAACATTTCTAGTCATAGATACATTAAAAAGCAAGATTTTGCGTTTTTATTGATTCAAAGCAAGCTTATTTACAGCCATTCATAAACGCGCATATTTTCCCATAATGGATAACAATTATAGTTACTGCTATTCATCTTAATTGTTTACACTTAGGGGATAACCATTTAGGAGCAAAAAAATGCAAGAAGTGAAAGCTTTTAACGAGAAACGCGCAGAAATCTATTGGTGGTTTTCTAGCCTGTTCGCAAAAGAACTGACAGAGAAAGAACTAGAAAGCTACCACAGTGTTGAAATTCGAAGCTTTTTGGCTGGCCTTGGTGAAAATGAGTCATTAAAACCAGCTGTGGATACCCTTGTTGATGCACTTAACCGCCTACAGGATCGTGAAGACGCACAACTTGAGTTGGCAGCAGACTTTTGCGAGCTTTTCCTTAAGACAGAAAAGCACGGTGCCCTGCCTTACGCCTCTATGTACATTGGCCAATCTGGCCTGCTAAACGATAAGCCAGCAGAAGAGATGGAAAAACTGATGGCAGAGTTTGGCGTGCAAGTTGATGAAAACCTGAAAGAGCCAGCAGACCATCTAGCGGTAGAGTTGGATTTCTTGGGTAATATGATTATTCGCTCTAACGAACTAGAGCAAGAAAAGCACATGGAAGAAGCGTTTGAAAAGCAGAACGATTTCATCCAACAGCATCTTTTGACTTGGCTACCTCAGTTTGCCGCTAAATGTAAGCAGTTCGACGAATTTGGCTTCTATGTTAGCGTTGCGCAACTATTAATTGCATTTTGTAAACTGGACAGCACCTACCTTCTTGGTGAATAATTGCCGCCTATTTTAGGGAGCCTGCTATTTAGGCTCCCTATTTTATTCGTTTAGTTTTAATCTGGCTTAGAGAAACCCAACCAATTTAGCCGTGAAAATGTGACCTCAAGGGCACAAAACAACCGCTGAAAATATTGCCAGCCTGCCCACATCAGTCTAAAATGTGAGCGCAAACGATTAAATATGATTTATATGTAAACCGCTGAAATATAGCGGTTTTTGTGTTTTCTTAACATGATTGCTGACTAATTCCTCACTTATAAAAGAAGGGAATATGAGTCTCAGCAACAAATGTTGCTACAAATCTTTTTATACCGATTCGGAACAACCACTGCCAAATATCTCAGCAATGCCCTTTCTTGCAGTTGCTCGGTTTGTGCAAGACCCTAAGCGTATGGTTGTCTTCACTCACGGTATTCAGTAGCTCGATACAGGACATCATTTATGGCCACTATTAAAGACGTTGCTCGCTTAGCCGGCGTTTCTACCACAACGGTTTCGCACGTAATTAACAAAACTCGCTTTGTTGCAGAAGCAACCCAAGAAAAAGTAATGAAAGCGGTTGATGAACTAAATTACGCGCCAAGCGCCGTTGCTCGTAGCTTGAAGTGCAACTCTACTCGTACCATCGGTATGTTAGTTACTCAATCAACCAACCTATTCTTCTCTGAAGTCATCGATGGTGTTGAGAGTTACTGTTACCGTCAAGGTTACACTCTAATTCTTTGTAACACGGGCGGTATCTACGAGAAGCAACGTGATTACATCCGCATGCTAGCTGAGAAACGCGTAGATGGCATCCTAGTAATGTGTTCTGACTTGACGGAAGAGCTAAAAGAGATGCTAGACCGCCATTCTGACATTCCAAAAGTTGTGATGGACTGGGGCCCTGAGAGCTCACAGGCAGATAAGATCATCGATAACTCGGAAGAAGGCGGCTACATCGCGACGAAATACCTAATCGATAACGGTCACACTGACATCGCATGTTTGAGCGGTCATTTTGAAAAAGCGGCGTGCCAAGAGCGTATCTCTGGTTACCGCCGAGCGATGGCGGAAGCAAACCTAACAGTTAACGAAGATTGGATTCTTGAAGGCAACTTTGAGTGTGATACTGCTGTATTGGCGGCGGATAACATCACTGCAATGGAAAAACGCCCAACAGCTGTCTTCTGTTTTAACGACACAATGGCGCTAGGCTTAATGAGCCGCTTGCAACAAAACGGTATCAAAGTACCGGATGATGTATCCGTGATCGGTTACGACAACATTGAGCTTGCAGAATACTTTTCTCCACCGCTAACGACTATCCACCAACCAAAACGTCGTGTAGGTAAAAACGCATTTGAGATCCTTTTGGAGCGCATCAAAGACAAAGAACACGAGAAACGAGTGTTCGAGATGCAACCAGAGATCGTTGTTCGCAACACGGTTAAGAAACTAAACTAACCTCATCTGCGAACTCATTTTACAAAGCGCTCTTATGGGCGCTTTTTTAATGCCTAAAAATAACTTTCCCTTAATATTTCAGTTCAAGAATACAACCTTAAACTTCGATAAGTTGCTGTTTTAATTAAGGTGTAGTCCATTTCCTACATCAAGCTTTTGTATGACAAGTAGATGCTCTGCAATATGAAACAAAACACATCAATTTAACGCTATTAACTGAACCAAGATCACACTTTTATATTTGAAACGTGATGTTAATTCAATATACGAAGTATTCTCAAAGAGTCACGCACAGGGCAAACCATTCGAAAGGGTGGGACGCAAAGCCTCCGGCCTGAACCATCTTATTAGATGGAAGGTAGCGGGGTTACCGATGGCAAATATGCATTAAGTGAGTTTACCCTTTAATGACATTGTGTCTGCATGCATTTGCTAATCTCTCGGACCTGATTTTTGGTGGCGTAATATTAATTACACCGAGATAACACATCATGGATAAACCGATACTCAAAGACTCAATGAAGCTGTTTGAGGCACTTGGTAATATCAAGTCGCGCTCAATGTTTGGCGGCTTTGGGCTCTTCGCCGATGAAACGATGTTTGCACTAGTTGTGAACAATCAACTTCATATACGAGCTGACCAACAAACTTCATCTGACTTCGAGACTCAAGGACTAAAACCGTACGTCTACAAGAAACGTGGTTTCCCAGTCGTTACGAAATACTACGCTATTTCTGATGATCTATGGGATTCGACCGATCGCTTGATTGAAGTTGCAAAGCAATCTCTAGAGACAGCTAAGCAAGAGAAAAAACAACAAGCGAGCACCAAACCTAACCGATTGAAAGACCTTCCTAATCTACGCCTTGCAACTGAACGTATGTTGAAGAAAGCAGGCATTGACTCTGTCGAGCAACTAGAAGAAGAAGGTGCCCTAAACGCTTATAAAGCAATCCAAGATACGCATGCCTCTACGGTAAGCCTTGAATTGTTGTGGGCGCTTGAAGGTGCTATCAACGGTACACATTGGAGCGTCGTACCTCAGTCTCGCCGGGAAGAGTTGATGAGCGCTCTCTCGTAGAGCAATCATTTCAGCATGACATTGAGTAAAAACCGCAGTTTTCACACTGCGGTTTTTTTTTGAAATTTTTTCTTACTCCATTCTGTCTTATTATTTAAGAAGCCAAACGGAGCCATTGATATGAATAAGAAACTGATTTTAGGACTGATCCTACTCGCGACCATCATCTTTTTAGGTGTCAACTTCGGTCAATATTTAACGCTAGAAAACGCAAAAGCACAGCAACAAGCGTTAAACAGTTTCATTGACCAAAACTTCGTGTTTGCCGCCGCAACCTACTTCTTCGCTTACATTGCTATCACCGCTTTTTCTATTCCTGGTGCTGCGGTTGTAACGCTTTTAGGTGCTGCCTTGTTTGGTTTTTGGACGAGTTTATTGTTGGTGTCTTTTGCCAGCACAATCGGCGCAACCATTGCGTTTTTAAGCAGCCGTTACCTGTTGCGTGAATGGGTGCAAAGCAAGTTTGGTAACAAGTTAAATGCCATTAACCAAGGTGTAGAAAAAGACGGTGCCTTTTACCTCTTCTCTCTACGTTTAATTCCGGTATTTCCGTTTTTCTTGATCAACTTGCTGATGGGGCTAACACCAATGTCAGTCGCACGATTCTACCTAACCAGCCAAATCGGTATGTTGCCAGGCACTGCGGTCTACCTAAATGCAGGTACACAGCTCGCCACTATCGACAGTCTTTCAGGAATTGTGTCACCAACCGTATTAGCGTCGTTTGCTCTGCTAGGCTTGTTCCCAATCATCGCAAAATGGGTTATGAATAAAGTTCGCCCAGCCCAAGTTCAAAACGGAAATGCTTAATGAAGATATACATCGCTAAAAATCCTGCAGAAGCTCATATCGTCTGTGAGCTTCTCAAAACCGAACAGATAGCTTGTGAAGTAAGAGGTGAGGGAATGTTCGGCTTAAAAGGTGAGTTGCCGTTTAGCGATGATACAGACCCGTATGTTTGGCTTTTACATCCGGAGCAGAAACTAAAAGCATCTGCCATTGTTGAAGATTATCGTCAACAAGCGGAATTGACTTATCAAGACTGGCAGTGCCCACAGTGTTCAGAACAGAACGAAGGTCAGTTTGGTGCGTGTTGGCAATGTGGATATCAAATAGGGGAGCCATAACGGCTCCCCTACTCTTTTTATATCTTCGATAGATGCGTTAAGCCGCTAGACTCTGCTGCTTAATGAACTCGATGGAATGTTGGTTAAAGTCATCGGGTCTTTCTACATTACACACATGTCCACAATCTGGTATTTCTCTCAGTACGCTCAACTTATGTACCGCGACCATTTCCTTCACTGGCTTGATGAACATGTAGTCTCGGTCACCCATCAAATACAATGTCGGAATAGGTAATTCACGATCTTTGAAATATCTCATCAATGGGTTCACATCTGCCGCCAAAGTAAACCAACGCTTAAATTCTTTTTGGCAGAGCTTCTTGGCTTCGCGAATAAACAAGTGTCTTGATTCTCGCTGGTTTTTCTGTGGCATCACAATATAAGCAAACAACTTGTACAACCACATGTAAGGAAGGATGTGTTTACCAAGGTTCCCCAATTTCACCAATATCTGTGAGCGAGTATTTAAACGAGTGACTGCGCCACCCAACACCATTGAGCGAACACGGTCTGAAGCCAGTTCAGCCAAGTTACGCACAATAATAGTACCCAAGGACATACCGACAAAGTGTGCTGATTGGATCTTAAGGTGATCCAACACTTTTAAAATATCCTGAGTAACAGCGGTAAAGGTATAGCGACTAGTAATCAGTTCTTTCAACAGTTGATTGGACTTTCCGTGACCTCGAAGATCGATGAGCAACAAATTGAAATGCTGCTTATACGCTTTGATTTGCTTAAACCAGATCGAAGAACTGCCACCAGCACCATGTACGAAAACAACCCACTCATTACTGGTAGGGTGCAAATAGGTTTTGTGGAAAAGAAGTGGCTGAGTCATGTATCAGTACGAAAAACACTTTTTGTGAAAGGGAATGGATAAATGCTACCACACTCCATAAGGGTAAGATAATAAAGGCACCTCATTCGGTGCCTTTCGTTACACTTTTTAAAGATTTTGCGTCAATTTAACGCAGCTCTATACAGTTGCAAATACTCTTCTGCCGCTTTTCGCCAACAAAAGTCTTTTTGCATAGCATGAAGTTGTACACGTCTCACTTCTGTCACATTTTGTGCGTAAAGCAGAAGTGCTCTCAACATTGTCAGTAATAGACCTTGCGGCGTTGGTTCATAGAAAACGAAACCCGTTGCATCGGCTGGATCCACATCGTAGTCATTCACGCTGTCTTTCAAGCCACCTACCCCACGAACGATTGGCAAAGTACCATAGGCCATGCTGTAGATTTGGTTCAAACCACACGGCTCGAATTCAGAAGGCATTAGGAAGAAATCCGATCCCGCCTCAACCAAGTGTGCTAATTCGTTATCGTACGCTTCAACAAAGACAAACTTATCCGCAAATTGTGCCGCTACATCTCGTAACTGCGCCGCGAGAATAGGATCTCCAGTGCCAACCACAACGAGCTGAACATCGTGTTTTAGAAAGTCTGCCAACGCAGGCAATAGATAGTGCACACCTTTTTGCTGTGTTAAGCGACACACCATACCAAACATGGCGCAATCTGATGCTTCAAGTCCCAGCTTTTCTTGCATTGCTTTTTTACATGCGTTCTTACCACGAACCATACTTTGACGATTGGCTTTATAGTTAAGCGGCAAGTTTGAATCGGTTTCTGGATTCCACGCACTGTAATCACATCCATTAAGGATGCCTACCAAATCATTAGCACGTTGCTGAAACTCCCACGCCATACCGTGGCTTCCAAGCTCAGTTTTCAGCTCTTCGGCATAAGTCGGGCTAACAGCATTGATTTTATCTGCGTTCATTACCCCTGCTTTCAGCATAGTAATGTGCGTTGCACTTACTGCAGCATCTGGCACATTTCGGCTATGGAATTCTGGCAGACATTGAACATCGTCATAGCTAAACACGCCTTTGAACACCGCATTATGGATTGAAATAACACTGCGAGTGTTAGCAAAGAAAGCATCGTGACCGTAACGATGTTTTAGCAGAAAGGGAACTAAGCCTGTGTGCCAGTCATTGGCATGAACAATATCGGGCTGGAAGCCAAGCTTTGGCAGCATGTCTAAGCAAGCCGCACTGAAAAACGCGAAACGCTCGCCGTTATCCGTGTAGGCTTGATTGTTTTCCGCGTACATAGACGGACGATTGAAATAAGGAGGACAATCAATCAAATAAACCGGATTATCCCCAAGCGTTAACTTAAGGACACGGTAAGCAGTGTGAGGCCAACTTGTTAGCTCTGTTTCCAGAACCGTTTCCGCTTCTGACAACTGTTCAATAGCGGTGTAGGCAGGTATAGAAATTCGTACATCTTGTTGAAGATTTTGAAGGGCCTCCGGCAGTGCCTTGGCTACATCAGCCAAGCCACCACTTTTAATCAGTCCTTCGACTTCAGACGCTACAAACAGAACAGACAAATTGTTAGTAGCCAACACGTGCTCCTTTTGGAATTACGACAATGCCATCATCTGACACATGGTAGTGTTTTTTATCTTCTTGTAGATTTACACCAATTTGCGTACCCGGCGCAATATCTGCGTCTTTATCTACAATCACGCGACGAAGAACACAACCTTCCCCGACCTTCACATCACCGAGCAAAATACACTGGCTGATGTCACACGCTGAAGCAATGTTACTGCGGAAACCAAGTACTGATTTTTCAATACGAGAACCGCGCACGTAGCTGCCGTTACATACTAGACTGTCGATGATCTGAACTCGACCATTTACAGAGTCAGTAAAGGTTGCAGGTGGCAATGGTGGGTAGTAAGTATGCAGTGGCCATTTACGGTTGTAGAGAGAGAATGGTGCGTCTTTCTCAAGCAGATCCATATGTGCTTGCCAGTACGCATCGATTGTACCTACATCGCGCCAGTAAACTTCTTCTTTCTCACCTGTAATGCGGTTCATGCTGAAGTCATAGACAAACACATCGCCACGAGGGAACATTTTAGGAATGATGTCTTTACCAAAATCGTGGGTAGAGGCTTCATTGTCAGCGTCTTCAATCAATTCTGAGAATAGCGTTTGAGCTTCAAAGATGTAGTTGCCCATAGAGACAAGCGCATGCTCTGGGTCACCAGGAATTGATTTTGGGTTTGCAGGCTTTTCTTCAAAGCCAATCATTCGACCTTCACTGTCCACTTCGATAACACCAAATTGAGAGGCTTCCGATAGCGGCATGCGCAGTGCCGAAACAGTCAAAGATGCTTCTTTTTCTTGGTGGAAAGCAAGCATCTGTTTAATGTCCATTTTGTAGATATGGTCTGAACCAAAGATACATACTTGATCCGGCTCCGCCAACTCCATAAAACGTAAATTTTGGTAGATAGCATCGGCAGTACCTTCATACCAACGCTTGCCAGTACGCATTTGCGCAGGAATTGGGTCGATAAAACGGTCTGTAATGCCATTGATGTTCCAACCCTTTTTCAAGTGATGGAATAGAGATTGAGATTTGAATTGAGTAAGGACGTAAATACGCATTAAATCCGCATTTACAAAGTTATTCAGAGCGAAATCAATAAGTCGGTAACTTCCGCCGAAAGGGACCGAAGGTTTACTGCGGGATTCCGTTAAAGGTCTCAAGCGAGAGCCTTCACCGCCAGCAAGAATCATTCCCAAAACACCAGCCATTCGTTGTTCTCCATATATAGTTATAGCTTGGAACTGGTATTCACTTGAAATGAGCAGAACTCGGGGAGTCAAGCGAATACATTATTGCATCCGCACTGATAAGTTTCTTTGAACCCTCACAGCGCGAACTAAAAAAGCTATTGCACATCCTCGTACGCACGCACCTTCGTTGTTTTTTATTTTTGGTGCTAAATAACCGCATACAGTTGCATTATTTGTGTAATAAGTTATCGAACTGGAACTAAATTACAATTTAAAATATGCCATTCCGTGTTGTATACAGATGTTGCTTACTCAATACGGTATCTTGGTCACACTATGGGACGCAAACGATTACATTGTGAAAACAATTTACAAACCGATTAACTACACAAGCGCAGTTTTGCGACAGGATACGATCAAACTATGACCGTTCTATGAAAATAGAATGGAGAAAATTTGAATGGAAACAATTGATGATGTGAATATTTATAGAATAACAAGCAAAAAATAAGGCAGCGTATTCGCTGCCTTATTCGTTCTAATTTGGCACTTAAGCTTTCGGTTTCTTGCGCTTGTCTGTGATTTCCCACTTACCGTCAATGAATAGCGCAGTCCAACCACTTGGTTTGCCATCATCTTCAGTACGCACGTAGTTCTCTTTGCTCTTACGGCTAAAACGAACCACTGCTGGGCGACCATCTGGATCCGCCGCTGGTGCTGTCGTTAGGTATTTGAACTTCTCTGGAAGACGCTCTTCAAATCGAGCCAGTTCAGAAACCAATGGCGCACGTGTCTCACGTGATTTAGGGAAGTTACTTGCCGCCATGAATAGGCCAGAAGCACCGTCACGAAGAACAAAGTAAGCGTCTGAGTTTTCACATGGTAGTTCAGGGAAATGAACTGGGTCTTCCTTCGGTGGCGCAACTTCGCCATTCTTCAGAATCTTACGAGTGTTCTTACACGTTTCACTCGTACAATCCATGTATTTACCGAAGCGACCGTTCTTAAGAACCATGTCAGAGCCACACTTGTCACACTCAACAACTGGGCCATCGTAGCCTTTCACTTTGAACTCGCCATACTCAACGATGTAGCCTTCACAGTTCGGGTTGTTACCACAAACGTGCATCTTGCGTTTATCGTCAATCAGGTATGCATCCATCGCTGTTTCACAGATAGGACAACGCTTCTTAGCACGCAGTGCCGCGGTTTCCACGTCTTCTTCTAGAACGTTGATGATGCCTTCTTCGTCACCTAGGTTGATGGTTGTCTTACAACGCTCTTTAGGTGGCAATGCGTAACCAGAACAGCCAAGGAACACACCAGTAGACGCTGTACGAATACCCATTGGACGACCACAAGTTGGACACTCAATATCTGTCATCACAATGTGATTCAGTTTCATGCCGCCTTCGTTTTCGTCTTGTTCCGCTTTCTCAAGATCGCCCGTAAAGTCAGTGAAGAAGTTGTCTAGGACATCTTTCCACATCACGTCACCTTCGGCGATTTGGTCAAGCTTCTGCTCCATACGAGCCGTGAAGTCGTAGTTCATTAGATCGTTAAAGCTGTCATCGAGACGGTCAGTAACAATCTCACCCATCTTCTCTGCGTAGAAACGGCGCTGGTCTACTTTCACGTAGCCACGATCTTGGATCGTAGAGATGATCGATGCGTATGTAGAAGGACGGCCAATGCCACGCTTCTCAAGTTCTTTAACCAATGCCGCCTCTGTAAAGCGCGCTGGTGGCTTAGTAAAGTGCTGCTTAGGCTCAAGCGATTCTAGGTCTAGCGTATCGCCCAACTGAACTGCAGGAAGAATTGTGTCTTCGTTTTTACCCATTGGGCGTTGTACGCGAGTCCAGCCATCAAACTTAAGGATACGGCCTTTCGCTTTCAGCGTGTATTCCGCAGCTTTAACGCTGATAGTGGTTGAATCGTATTCTGCTGGTGTCATTTGACACGCAACGAATTGATTCCAAATCAATGAGTAGAGCTTGTGAGCGTCAGCATCAACACCTTGTAGGTCTTCTGCTTTCACTGCTACATCGGAAGGACGAATCGCTTCGTGCGCTTCTTGTGCACCTTCTTTGCTACCGTATCTCAACGGGTTAGCAGGAAGGTATTTATCGCCATACTCTGAACCGATGAAGCCACGAACTGCATCTACCGCTTCTGCACTCAAATTGGTTGAGTCAGTACGCATATACGTGATGTAACCCGCTTCATACAGACGCTGAGCCAGCATCATGGTCTTCTTAACACCGTAGCCTAGACGAGTACTCGCCGCTTGCTGAAGTGTTGAGGTAATGTATGGAGCAGACGGCTTACTCTTCGTTGGGCGGTCTTCGCGCTTACAAACTTCGTAGCTTGCTTTTTCCAGTACCGAAAGCGCTGCTTTGGTCTCTGTCTCGTTGACAGGCTTAAACGCAACGCCATCTTTTTGCGCAACAAGCAGTTTGAATGCTGTCTTATCTTTGGTATGTGTATTTGCGTTGATGTCCCAGAATTCTTCTGGAATGAAAGCGTTGATTTCACGCTCACGCTCAACCAATAGTTTTACCGCAACTGACTGTACACGACCCGCAGACAAGCCACGTGCAACTTTCTTCCATAGCAATGGAGAAACCATGAAACCTACGACGCGGTCCATGAATCGACGTGCTTGCTGTGCGTTAACACCATCCATATTCAGCTCACCAGGCGTCTGGAAAGCTTGTTGGATTGCATTCTTAGTAATCTCGTTAAAAACTACACGTTTGTATCGCTCTTCATCGCCACCGATGATCTCACGAAGGTGCCATGCGATAGCTTCTCCCTCGCGGTCCAAATCGGTTGCGAGATAAACGAAATCAGCGTCTTTGGCTAATTTTTGCAGTTCACTAACAACTTTTTCTTTGCCTGGAAGGATTTGGTAATTCGCATCCCAGTCATGATATGGGTTAATCCCCATTTTTTTGATTAGAGCTTTACGGTCTTTTTCTTTTTTGACACGCGCTTTCTCTTCCGGGCTCATTCCTTTAGTAGAAATGGCAGCGGCTTTTTTCTCACCAGTGCTTTGACCGGCCGTAGGCAGATCACGCACGTGACCAACACTAGACTTAACAATAAAGTCTTTACCAAGGTATTTATTTATCGTCTTAGCCTTGGCTGGTGACTCCACTATAACGAGCGATTTACCCATAACTGACTCTAACGTCCTTCATAATAATGCGGGTAACTGCCCCCTAAGGAAGCTACCCGCATAATGTTCTATTTCATTGCTTCTTTTTTTACTATTGTGCGAGATGAAAAGAAGATCAACTGCTTTTTTGAAATTCAGATCCGATTGGTTGACAATTCATCGCCTTTCTAATTTGACGAGGCAGGGTTCTGCAAAAGGTCTTGAGCGGCATATACTAAGCAGGCAAAGATTCCTCCCGCTAGTCGAATTCAATAAATTTTGTCTCTCATCACAAAATATTTTTTCTTTCACGATCAGAGCCTAACCTTAGATTACGACGCTGAAATAGCGACGATTTGCATATAAGAATCACTTACCAAGTTGCTTCTATATAAAGAAGTAAAACCTCATGGAACAATACTGGTAAAACACGTAATCAGAGATTTAGGTATGCAAACCCATGATGTTTGTGGGTATACTGCTGCCACTTAAGATTTATTGAATGACGAGAACGTTATGTCTGATAGAAAACACATTGAAGAGTTCGACCTTCTTTTGATCGCTAACCAAATCATCCAAGAACACGATGACTACATTGAAGGTATGCGTGCAACGAGCGTAGTAGAAAAAGACGATGTATTGGTATTTAAAGGCGAGTACTTCTTAGATGAAAAAGGTCTGCCGACCACCAATACTACAGCTGTATTCAATATGTTTAAGTACCTTGCGCACCACCTGTCAAAAGAGTTCACGCTGAACAAATAAGCGCTTCAAAATTCAATAAAAAAGCCAGAGTCTCAACTCTGGCTTTTTCGCTTCAATAAACTGAATTAGCAGCTCAATGCTTTCAGTTTATCGAAGTAGTCTGGAAATGTCTTGGACGTACACTTAGGATCGTTAATCGTCACAGGTGTATCGCTTAGCGCCACCAGAGAGAAACACATCGCCATACGGTGATCATCATAAGTATCAATCGCAGCGTGCGTAAGCTGTGGTACAGGCTTAACGATGATGTAATCCTCACCCTCTTCCACTTCTGCGCCGACTTTACGAAGCTCAGCTGCCATTGCAGACAGACGGTCAGTTTCTTTCACGCGCCAGTTGTACACATTACGAATCGCTGTTGTGCCTTCAGCAAACAAGGCTGTCGTTGCGATGGTCATTGCCGCATCTGGAATATGGTTGTAATCCATGTCGATACCTTTCAGCTGACCAACACGTGAAATCACGTAGTCATCGCCCCATTCGATTTCTGCACCCATTTTCTCAAGTGCATCAGCGAATTGGATATCACCTTGAATACTATTTTTACCAATACCTGTGACTTTCACTTCACCACCTTTGATGGCCGCCGCCGCCAAGAAGTAAGAAGCTGAAGACGCATCACCTTCGACCAAAAAATCACCCGGAGCGATGTAATGCTGGCCTGCAGGGATAACAAACTCTTGATAGTCGTTATTGACCACTTCTACACCAAACTGCTTCATGATATGCAGAGTGATATCGATGTAAGGCTTTGAAACCAGTTCGCCTTCTATATTGATGCGAATTTCACCCTCAGCCAAAGGCGCTGACATTAAAAATGCCGTTAAGAATTGGCTAGAAATCGAACCATCAATCGAAACAGAACCAGATTTAAGACCAGTTCCGACGATTTTCAGTGGTGGGTAGTTTTCGTTTTCTAGGTAAGTAACGTCTGCACCAGCCGCTTGAAGGGCTGTCACTAGGTGACCGATCGGACGCTCTTTCATACGAGGTTCGCCAGTCAATACGTATTCACCTTCACCTAAGCAGAGGGCTGCGGCAAGTGGACGCATTGCAGTGCCAGCATTACCTAAAAATAGCTCTACAGGCTCAGAGACAGAAAATGGACGACCGAGACCTTCAACGACACACTCGGTTTTATCTTCCGACAATTGATATTGAACGCCAAGTTTTGTCAGTGCATTCAACATATGACGAATGTCATCGCTGTCGAGAAGGTTTGTCAAACGAGTGGTGCCTTTTGCTAAAGCAGCAAGCAATAGAGCTCGGTTGGAAACGCTTTTTGATCCAGGAAGGTTCACTTCCCCGTGAATTTTATTGATGGGTTGTAACGTTAGGCTTTCCATTAAAAGTTGATAATCCTTTGTGCTCTCACTTCTCGTTTTTTTGAGAGCTAAACAATTCTTCGTGGATTCAGACTAACGAAAAAACCATCACAAAACCAGAGTAAATCCATGCTAATTTTTGAATAATTAGTCAGCTTAGATTTTACTGTGCAAACGTTGGCTTAGTAAGCGATATCCACTCGAACGCCGTCATCAAAATAGAGGATGCGAACATCATCCCCACGCTTAAACAGCATGCTATTGTCAACGTCTTGAATTACGTTGATAAGTTTGTTGCCATCGACTTTAACCAAAAGTTCAACAAGCTTGTATTCCACCGTGTATTCGTAGTTGCTACGGTTTCTCACTACGGCTGCGCCAGCAAGCGCCCCAACTGCGGTCGCTACTTCTTTACCTGTACCACCACCAAATTGGTTACCCACTAAACCGCCGATCGTCGCACCCAGTAGTGTTTCCCAGCCATTGCTTTGTGACTGTTTCACTTCTTGTTGCGTAATGTATCGCACAGAATCGACTTTGCCATACACCACTTGATTTACAGGTTTTGCTACATTTCTTTCATAGGCTGCATTGGCGAAAAATGGCAAAAACAGTATGATCCATGCCCATCGTTTTATATTAAGTCTTACTCCGCTCATAATAAGCTCCTATAGGCTCTGATGTTGGTAAAGTTTTCTTTATGACAATCTATTTAACTGAACTTGATGACTCGCATTCGTTTCCATCGCCGTACGAAGCTCTGAGCGACCCAAACGGTTTGCTGGCCTTTGGTGGGGATCTCAACCCAGAACGCATTCTTAACGGCTATCACCAAGGTATTTTTCCATGGTATGGCCCTGGTGAGCCCATTCTTTGGTGGAGTCCTTCTCCAAGAGCCGTTTTTGATCCTTTATTATTTAAGCCTTCAAAAAGCCTAAAAAAGTTTCAGCGTAAACAACAGTATAAAGTAACGCTAAACAATGCAACCGAACGCGTAATTCAATTATGTTCTTCAACTCGTCCTGCAGAAGAAACTTGGCTCAATAAGGATATGCAAACGTCCTATATTGAACTCGCCAAACGCGGCCATTGCCACTCAGTAGAAGTATGGCACGAGGATCAACTCGTTGGCGGTTTATACGGCATCAGTGTTGGCCAACTTTTTTGTGGTGAGTCGATGTTTAGCCTTAAAGACAACGCATCAAAGATTGCATTGTGGTATCTCTGCGACCATTTGGCGTCAAACCACGGTCAATTAATCGATTGTCAGGTAATGAACCCGCACCTTGCTTCACTCGGCGCATTTGAACTTGAGCGTGACGACTTCGTACAAAAACTACTATCTTTAAGGGGTAAGAACACCGATTTGGGCACGTTTGAACCACAGATTTTGCAGGACGCGGTATCATGAGCACAGATCTCCAACACATCCGTATCGGATTGACCAACAACCATCCATGCAGCTACTTGCCGGAGCGCGAAGAACGCGTGGCTGTAGCACTCGATGCCAGCTTGCATACAGAGCAAAACTATCAAGTATTGATGGCGAACGGTTTTCGTCGCAGTGGCGACACCATCTATAAACCTCATTGTGAACAGTGCAATGCATGTCAGCCAATCCGCATTGCGGTGCCAGACTTTCGTCCATCCAAGAGTCAAAAGCGTCTGTTGAATAAAGCCAATTCTCTGAGTTGGACGCTCAAGCCTGAGCTAGACCAAGATTGGTTCCAGCTTTACAGCAGGTACATAACTGCGCGGCACAAAAATGGCACCATGTACCCTCCTCGTGAAGATGAGTTCGCTCGATTTGCTCAAACAACATGGTTAACAACCGGATTTCTGCATGTCTATGATGAAAATGATCGACTTCTCGCAGTTGCGGTTACGGATATCATGGATAACAGTGCGAGTGCTTTTTATACCTTCTTTGATCCCGATTATCCTTTGTCTCTTGGGACTTTAGGGGTTCTTTTCCAACTTGAATATTGCCAACAGAAAGGCAAACATTGGCTATATTTGGGCTATCAGATCGATGAATGTCCAGCGATGAACTACAAAACTCGCTTTCAACGACACCAAAGGCTAGTAAATCAGCGTTGGCAAGGGTAGAATACGCCCCAACTTTACATAATTACTGTTTAGCGGCAAAATAAGCGCGCTAATACCGCCTAATTTCTAAAGAGGATTAAATGGCTAAAGAAGACGTAATTGAGATGCAAGGCACTGTGCTTGACACTCTACCAAACACTATGTTCCGCGTTGAACTTGAAAACGGTCACGTTGTGACTGCACACATCTCTGGCAAGATGCGTAAGAACTACATCCGTATTCTTACTGGTGATAAAGTAACTGTAGAGATGACTCCATACGACCTATCTAAAGGCCGCATCGTCTTCCGTGCTCGTTAATCTCTGATTTTCGAATACAATAAAAAACGAAGCTTACGGCTTCGTTTTTTATTGCCTGTCTTTTGCTCTCAATACCAAACTTGCTTTTGGGCGTTTCAATACACTCAACAGACCTGTTCCATTCTTGCAAACACAAAAAAGCGCACGCCTAAGCGCACGCTTTTAAAGTAGATTTCAACAAAGAATTAGTGAAGTGCTGCTTCTTTCTCGCTTAAGTATTCGAACTTAAGTTCGTCTTTCACTAGCGTTACTTTCACAGTACCACCATCCACCAATGAGCCGAACAGAAGTTCATTCGCCAAAGGTTTCTTAAGCTGCTCTTGAATCACTCGTCCCATTGGACGTGCACCCATCGCTTTGTCATAGCCTTTGTGAGCTAACCAATGACGCGCATCTTGTGATACTTCCATTGATACGCCACGAGCGTCCAGTTGAACTTGTAGTTCCACGATGAACTTATCAACCACTTGGTGGATCACCGCTTCATCTAGGCTGTTGAACCAAATGATATTGTCTAGACGGTTACGGAATTCTGGTGTGAACACCTTCTTGATTTCCGCCATCGCGTCATGACTATTATCTTGTTGGATAAGACCGATCGATTTCTTCTCAGTCTCTGCAACACCTGCGTTGGTTGTCATCACAAGGATCACGTTACGGAAATCGGCTTTACGCCCGTTGTTGTCCGTCAGCGTACCGTTATCCATTACCTGTAGTAGCAAGTTAAAGATATCTGGGTGTGCTTTCTCGATTTCATCAAGCAGAACCACTGAGTGAGGGTGTTTCAGCACGGCGTCGGTTAGTAAGCCACCTTGATCGTAACCAACATAACCTGGAGGCGCACCAATCAAACGGCTTACCGAATGACGCTCACCGTACTCAGACATATCGAAACGAAGAAGCTCAATGCCAAGTAGTTTCGAAAGCTGAACAGTCACCTCTGTTTTACCTACCCCTGTAGGGCCAGCAAACAGGAATGAACCAACAGGCTTGTTATCTACACCCAGACCTGCACGAGACAGTTTGATTGCCTCTGAAAGCGCGTCAATCGCATTGTCTTGACCGAAGACCAGCATCTTCATCTTGTCATCAAGGTTCTTCAGAATGTCTTTGTCTGAAGACGACACTGATTTCTCTGGAATACGCGCCATCTTAGCGACCATCGCTTCGATGTCTGCAACACCGACGGTTTTCTTACGGCGACTTGCTGGTGCTAAGCGGCTACGCGCACCCGCTTCATCAATAACGTCGATTGCTTTATCTGGCAAGTGACGCTCATTGATGTATTTCGCCGATAGCTCTACTGCCGCACGCAACGCTTTATTGGTGTAACGCACTTCGTGGTGAGCTTCGTACTTAGGTTTCAGACCAATCAAGATCTTAGTCGTATCGTCGAGAGACGGTTCTACTACATCGATTTTTTGGAAACGGCGAGATAGAGCGCGCTCTTTCTCAAAGATGTTGCTGTACTCTTGGTACGTTGTCGAACCAATACAGCGCAACTTACCGCTACTTAGTAGAGGCTTGATCAGGTTTGCCGCATCGACTTGACCACCAGAAGCCGCACCCGCACCGATGATAGTGTGGATCTCATCGATAAATAAGATTGCGTCTTCTTCTTTCTCAAGCTGCTTAAGAACCGATTTGAAACGCTTCTCGAAGTCACCTCGGTATTTGGTACCGGCGAGTAGAGAGCCAATATCCAGTGAGTAAATCACGCTGTTTTGAATCACTTCTGGTACTTGTCCTTCAACGATTCTCCACGCTAGACCCTCAGCGATGGCGGTTTTACCAACGCCCGCTTCACCCACAAGCAATGGGTTGTTTTTACGGCGACGACAAAGTACTTGGATTGTACGCTCTAGTTCTTTGTCACGACCAATAAGTGGGTCGATGTTACCCGCTTTTGCAACTTGGTTTAGATTGGTTGCAAAGCTTTCCAAACGTTCTTCTGGATTGGTTTCTTCTGGCGCTTCTGAGCCGAAAGAGTCTGATGAAGAAGAGTCTTCATTCGAGCCAGAGGCTTTAGTAATGCCGTGAGAGATAAAGTTAACGATGTCCAAACGAGAGATATCGTTCTTCTTGAGTAGGTAAGCAGCGTGAGATTCTTGTTCGCTGAAAATCGCAACAAGGACATTTGCCCCAGTCACTTCACTGCGACCAGACGACTGAACATGGAAGACGGCGCGTTGTAATACACGCTGGAAACTCAATGTCGGCTGGGTTTCGCGCGTCTCATCGCTTTCAGGAATGAGCGGCGTTGTTTGGTCGATAAAAATATCGAGTTCGTTACGCAAAGCATCAAGGTCCGCTTTGCAGGCTAGAAGGGCTTCCTTAGCTGCATCATTTTCCAACAATGCAAGTAGGAGGTGTTCGACAGTCATGAACTCGTGGCGTTTGTCACGTGCACGAGCGAATGCACCGTTAAGGCTTGACTCTAGTTCTTTATTTAGCATAAGTACCTCCCGAAAGAACAACTTTGGTTGCTCGAGCAAGTCTTCTTATTACGCTTGCTCCATAGTACATAGTAGCGGATGCTCATTTTCCCTTGAGTACATCGTCACTTGCGCTACTTTTGTTTCAGCAATTTCTGCACTGTAAGTGCCACAAATTGCCTTTCCTTCATAGTGGATCTTGAGCATGATTTGCGTCGCTTTATCAATATCATGTGAAAAAAATCGCTCAAGCACCTCTATGACGAAATCCATAGGTGTATAGTCATCATTGTTGAGTACAACGTTGTATAGCTTTGGTGGCTGAACTTTTGTACTTTCGCGCTCCAGAAGATCAGAGTCTGGAGTCACCCATTCAAAATTTTTACTCATGGCAATTCAAAGATATCGTATCAAAGGGTTGATGTTTTCGACCTATAAAAACAATCTACCATAAGCATGCCATGCGGTGTAGTGAGATGTGGCACCTAATTCGAATTTGATAGATAAATTTTGCTTCCTTACATAGAGACTAATGCACCTCTGTCAGGCGCGCAAATAAAAGATTTTTATCACTTAGAACCGATTTTTTTGCTGTTAGAACTATCAATTTAAATGCGCTCTGTTTCCCCCTTGTTTATTACAATCATCAAACCCACCAAGATCACACTTACAGAGGAAAAAGAGCTAAATATCACGAAAACATCACTTTTTATTCATTTAGTAGAATCTTCTAATATAGGCAATTTGGTTAGTATCCCTTCCCTTGATATCAAACCCTTGCAGTCCTTTTGACTAAAAGCCATCGCATGCGCCAGAAACAGTTTGCAAAAATGTTAATCTCAAAAGTGATTTGTTTTCAAATATGTTTCTGATTGTTGACTTTCACTATTGACTGTCGAGATTCATTGACTACAGTGGAAAGTGTTGATGCATAAATCCTCATTCTGGGTTTGTTGGTTTTCTAACATTCTGGTGAATATGGATATGCTCACTCGACGTGTGTTAGCAACCGTGAGAATAGTAACGGCTAACAATGAGTCCAAGTTAAAGGTATAGCTTGGGTGAAGTAACAACATCAGTAAAAAATGCATGAGGGATGTAAAAGCATGGCTACAGGTACAGTAAAGTGGTTTAACAATGCCAAAGGATTTGGGTTTATCTGTTCAGATGAAGAAGAAGGAGACATTTTCGCCCACTACTCAACTATCCAAATGGACGGTTATCGTACACTGAAAGCAGGCCAACAAGTCTCATACGAGGTTGAAAAAGGTCCAAAAGGTTCACACGCAAGTAGCGTCGTACCAGTAGAAGGCCAAGCCAAATAACTAGAGCGCTGTCGGAAAGACAAAACATTTGCTCTTGTAGAAGCACCACTTAGTTCTGCTTTTATAAAGAGAAAAATAAACCCGCCAAAGAGCGGGTTTATTGTTTTTATCGGTTTTAGATTCGCGCCACTGAAGTAGCGCGAGAACCATCTATATATTACTTATTAATAATGGTGTTCAACGTCGCACTTGGGCGCATCAATGTAGACGCTAGCGCATCATCTAGTGAGTAGTAACCACCTAGCTCCCCTTTCACACCTTGCGCAGAATTCAGTTCAGAAACGATCGCTTCTTCTTGCTCTGCCAGTGCTTTTGCCACTGGTGCAAACTCAGCCGCTAGGTCAGCATCTACCGTTTGCTCTGCTAGCGCTTTTGCCCAGTAAGATGCGAGGTAGTAGTGACTGCCGCGGTTATCCAATTCACCAACTTTACGTGATGGCGACTTGTTGTTGTCTAAGAACTCACCCGTTGCTTTATCAAGTGCATCAGCAAGCACTTGTGCTTTTGCATTGCCAGCAACGGTGCTTAGGTGCTCAAGCGATGCCGCTAGTGCAAGGAACTCACCCAAAGAATCCCAACGCAGATGGTTTTCTTTTTCTACCTGTTGAACGTGTTTAGGTGCTGAACCACCTGCACCTGTCTCAAATAGACCGCCACCGTTCATTAGTGGAACAATAGATAGCATCTTCGCAGAAGTACCAAGTTCTAGGATTGGGAACAAGTCTGTTAGGTAGTCACGTAGTACGTTACCAGTTACTGAAATGGTATCTAGACCTTCTTTAATACGCTCTAGAGAGAACTTACATGCATCGATTGGTGCAAGAATCTTAATCTCTAAGCCTGACGTATCATGCTCTGGCAAGTATGCGTTAACTTTCTTGATCAGTTCTGCGTCATGAGCACGGGCTTCGTCTAGCCAGAACACCGCTGGAGCACCTGTCGCACGAGCGCGAGTAACAGCAAGTTTCACCCAATCTTGGATTGGCGCGTCTTTCACCTGACACATACGGAAGATGTCGCCTTCTTCTACTGCTTGCTCTAAAAGCACCGTACCAGAGGCATCTACAACACGCACAGTACCCGCTTTATCTAGGATGAACGTCTTGTCGTGTGAACCATACTCTTCCGCTTTTTGAGCCATTAGACCCACGTTCGGCACACTACCCATTGTTGTTGGGTCAAATGCACCATGCTCTTTACAGAAGTCGATAACCGCTTGGTAAATACCTGCATAGCTGCGATCTGGGATCATTGCTTTGGTATCTTTCTGCTTGCCATCAGGTCCCCACATTTGGCCAGAAGCACGCAGCATTGCCGGCATCGAAGCATCAACGATGATGTCACTTGGTACATGTAGGTTAGTAATACCGCGATCTGAATCAACCATAGCTAGTGCTGGCTGTGTTTCGTATACCGCAAGAATAGCTGCTTCGATTTCTGCTTTTTGTTCTGCAGGTAGCGCTTCAATCTTCGCATATACATCACCGATACCGTTGTTTACGTCAACGCCTAGCTCTTCAAACAGCTTACCGTATTTCGCAAATACGTCTTTGTAGTAAACCTTAACGGCGTGACCGAAGATAACTGGGTCCGATACCTTCATCATAGTCGCTTTCATATGTAGAGAAAGCAGTACGTCTTGTTGTTTTGCTTCTGCAATTTCTTGCTCGAAGAACTCAACTAGCGCCTTCTTGTTCATTACTGAACAATCGATCACTTCTTTGTCTTGTAGAGGGAATGCCGCTTTAAGCTCTTTCACTGAACCATCTGCAGCAGCAAATTCGATTTTAACGTCGGTTGCACCAGATAAGGTTGTCGATTTTTCACTACCGAAGAAATCATTGTCGGCCATGCTTGAAACATGAGATTGAGAATCTGCCGACCACGCGCCCATTGAGTGTGGGTTTTTCTTCGCGTAGTTCTTCACTGAAAGTGGTGCACGACGGTCTGAGTTACCTTCACGCAGAACTGGGTTAACCGCACTACCTTTGATTTTGTCGTAAGTCGCTTTGATCGCTTCTTCTTCGTAAGTGCTTGGCTCTTCAGGGTAGTTTGGTAGCTCGTAACCTTTTGCTTGTAGCTCTTTGATTGCTGCTTTTAGCTGCGGGATTGACGCTGAAATATTAGGAAGCTTGATGATGTTTGCTTCAGGCGTCTTAGCCAATTCACCTAACTCTGTTAGCGCGTCACCGATACGCTGCTCTTCTTTTAAATGCTCTGGGAAGTTAGCGATGATTCGACCCGCTAACGAAATATCACGTGTATCTACATTAATGCCAGACGATGCAGTAAACGATTGAATGATTGGTAGTAATGAATAGGTTGCTAACGCCGGGGCTTCATCAGTGATGGTGTAGATAATTGTAGGTTTTTCTGTAGGCATGAAATTTCCCTATTTTTTACTCAACTAAGCTGAACAACTCAGCAACTGAGTTCGTTGAATTTACGCATTGCTTAACGTTAGTAGTGCATTCCTCCTCACCAACGCGACATGCGGTTTGCACTCTTTTTTATAGTTTGGAGCTCTTAGGCTCTCTATCCATGAGTGCACTTTGTGCCAAGTTTGCTTTCATGTGGTTCTTTTGCAAAAACACCGCACTAAAAGCAACTTGGCTATATCATTAAACAAATAACACGAAATAGTCTATTATTCTGTGCGCTTTTGTTAGTTTTAGGCGCGCAAATGATAGCCGATTAGAAGAAAACATAAAACTTTCAAACACAGTTCATTTACATTTTTGCAAGGTAGTTAACATGTCATCTCGCACGGGTCATGAAAAAGGTCGCCGTAGTAACCAATCAAAACCAAGCCATTTTAAACGCTCCGGTAAGCCAAACCATTCAAATGGCCAGGCGAAAAATCGACCTAGTCGCCCTACTCGCTCTTCAAAGCCAACTAAGCCTCGCATTGCACCAGAAGATCGTAAAGTGATCATTTTTAATAAGCCTTATGACACGTTAAGCCAATTTACCGATGGCGATGGCCGTAAAACGCTTGCTGACTACATCCCAGTAAAAGACGTATACGCAGCAGGTCGATTAGATAGAGACAGCGAAGGTCTAATGGTGCTAACAAATGATGGCATCTTGCAGGCAAAGTTAACGCAGCCCCAATCAAAGTCACCGAAGACTTACTGGGTACAGGTTGACGGTGCTCCGACTGAAGAAGACTTAGAGAAGCTACGTAAAGGCGTTGAATTGAAAGATGGCATGACATTACCTGCAAAAGTCGAAGTAATGCCAGAGCCAGAGATCTGGGATAGAACCCCACCAGTTCGCTTTCGAGCTAACATTCCAACAACTTGGTTGGCAATCACTATTATAGAGGGGAGAAACCGTCAGGTAAGGCGGATGACCGCACACATCGGCTTCCCAACATTGCGTTTGGTTCGCTACTCGATGGGCGGTATTGTGCTTGACAATTTAAAGCCGGGAGAATGGCGGGAAATCAAACTCTCGTTTTAAACATCAAAAGATGTTCACCTCAAAAAATATAAAAAGCAGGACTAGGCCTGCTTTTTTAGTTTTTGTCGTCACTAATAACGATTATTGTTGAGCAACCCACTTCATGAATGCTTGACGTTCTTCGTCTGTCATTTCTAGGTAGGCAATCTTCGCTTTTGTTACCGGTGATTTTACTCTTTGCGCGCTTTTACTAGTTGCAGTTGCAGCCGTCGCTGTTTGTAGCTCAGACAATTCAACTCTCTTACCATTTGCAAAGAAAACGCCATTGGCTTCGTTGTATTCCGCTAGTTGCTCATCAAGATTTGAATAAGGGAACGCACCTTTCTTACCTGGCATTTTATATTGCGAGTAAACAATAGACTTATCGTTGAAACTTACTTTCCAGTCCATTTTATCTTGCTCAAACAGCTTGTCTGCCTGACGTTTTTCTCTAAAAGACGGCGCATCAACATAAAGCTCACCCGCGCCAGAACTAACACCAAGAATGTATGGTGCAGAGTAAACTTGAGTACGTTTATCACCACGCCCAATCGCTTTGTTTACTTTTACAACTACTTGATTAGAACCATCAACAAGACCATACGGTTCACTCAAATCATCCGCACTAACGCCATTTACAAATAGCACTTGAACGCCTTGAGCGGTAGTTAGGGTTGCTGAAGTATCAGCTTTATTTGTTGTGTCTGCGTTCGCTGTTGTACCAAACAACCCAAGAGCAAATGCTACAGTCCAAGCTTTTAGTTTCATATCCTAATAACCTTAAAATTCAATCAATTACATCAAAAGAGTTAAATATCGCTTACCATTCATCACAGTTTGAGGAAATCATTGCTGAAAAGCTAATCATTTCTACATCATTGACTGTAGATAATTGGTAAGCGCATTCAAGTCTCACAAATCTTCATGTACTCACTTGGTCCATGCTTTCAGGATCCTAAGGAGATGCAAGCTTTTAATATAAAAAAGGCCGCAATAAATGCGACCTTTACTATATCTACTTAAGCTCTGCGATTAGAACGTGTAGTAAACACCAGCAACTACGATATCGCCTTCAGTTTTCGTAGAAGCATCTTTGTTATCGTTTTCGCTTGCAGTGTATTCGATGAACGTTAGAACGTTACCAGTTACAGCGTAGTCAGCACCAAACGTGTAGTAAGATTGGTCGTGGTCGCCTTCGTACTCAGTGAAACCGAATGAAGTGTAAACGCGAGCTTCGTTCATTTGGTAAGCAGCTACTGCAGACCATGTATCTTGGTCAGCTTTGTTTAGCTCTTCAGCAACGTAGTTAACTGCAGCAGAGAAGTTGTCCATGTTGAAACGAACAGCAGCACCCATTACTTGGTAATCATCACCAGCAAGGTTACGGTTTTCTTGATCTTGGTAAGAAGCACCAACAGTGAACATGTCGTTGATTGCGTATTGTGCAGATAGACCGAATGCAGTATCGATTTTCTCGTCTTGATCTAGGTATGCATCAGCGATAACAGTTAGCTTGTCGAAGCTACCTTTAACTGAAACAGCGTGACCAGCACTTTCTTTTGATTTCACGAAATCATCGACATAGCCAAGACCTTCGTTAGTGTTGTCGATAGTGATTGCGTCAAGAGAATCACCGAAATCACCAACTTCACCTAGAGCTACACCCCAGTTGTCACCGAAGTAAGCACCGAAGTATAGGTCATCTGTACGTACACGAGCGTGGTCGCCGTCGATTTCACCAGTAAGTTTGTTGTCGTTATCGAAGAATTCACCGTTTTCTAGTTCAAATGAGCCGAATACTTTGATGTCTTCGTTTAGTTTGTGCTCTGCATCGATTTGGATTTTAGCCCATAGGTCAACGTCTACATCACGCTTAGTAGAAGTCTTACCGTTTTCTTTACGTTCGATAGTACTTACGTAAGTGTCGATCTCACCCTTAAGGTTGAAAGAAGTTGTACCGTTGTCGTAGATGTTGCCTGCTGCTAGTGCAGACGTAGAAATACCTGCTACTGCTAGAGCTACTAGAGTCTTTTTCATAATTAATCCACTGCCTTTTCTTAGTTCGGGATATCCTTGTCCGATTCCCTTTTTTTATATTTTTGAAACCGCTTGTTATCGAAACGTAACAATGATTGGTCTGCAAAATCTGGGCACTAGAGTGCAAAAGATTATTCTGCCTGTCAAATTTTCTAAACCACAACATCAAAAAATAAAAATAACCTTAAAATACATACACTTGAGATTTTATATTTAAATTATTCGATGAAGTTCTAAACTAGCAACTTGATTTTTCGTAATTTAGTGATTCATTAATAACAAATAGAAAACGCCATTCAATTACTTAAAATATGCCATAGACAGAATAAAAAACTACCCACACGGCATTTTTGAAGCTTTATATTTTTCACCTAATGAAATTATTTTCATTTAGTTTAGGTTCAATATTTTTTTGTGAACAAGATCTACATTCCGCACAAAAGCATTCCGTTTTGTGAACTACTGTAGAACCAGTGATGTGTGCTACTATGCGCCACCAACGCATTTGAGGCCCATATGCTAACCAGTAAAATCCAAAAATCGATTCGAACCAGTTATCAAAACTTGCAAGCTCAACTGGATAACTTTGTTCCGAGACGAGCACAAAACTACCTCGTCGCCGAGATCGCTAAAACGCTATGCGGGCAATACCAAAAATCAAATCGCATGCTGGTTGCCGAAGCAGGTACTGGCATCGGTAAATCACTTTCTTATCTGATGGCCGCGATTCCTGTGGCGGTTTACAACAATCGCAAAGTGGTGATTTCAACAGCCACCGTGGCATTGCAAGAACAGTTAGTGAATAAAGACCTCCCTCTTTTCCGCCGAATTACGGATCGAGAATTCTCTTTTATTCTGGCGAAAGGTCGTCAGCGCTACTGTTGCGCAGAGAAACTTGCAACAGCGAGCGGCGTTGATGGTGGCCAACTCGCCATGTTCGAGACTAAACCAAAGAAGAAAGACATCGAGCTTCTGGAAACAATGTACCGCTCTCTTGCTCAAGGTAAATGGGATGGAGACAGAGATTCATGGCCAAAACCGATCGATGACCACATTTGGCAATTGATAGTCAGCGATAAGCACAGCTGTAACAATAGCTTACCTGCACACCGTAACTGCCCTTTCCAAAAGGCCCGTGCAGAGCTAGATAAAAATGATGTAATCATTGCGAATCACTCATTGGTTATGGCGGATGCCGATTTAGGTGGCGGGGTCATTCTCCCAGAACCTGAAAACACGATTTATGTGTTTGATGAAGCTCATCACCTGCCTCATGTCGCGCGAGACCATGCTTCTGCTTCAGCAAGCTTGAAAGGGGCTGCGGCATGGCTAGAAAAGCTCAACCAATCCATCACTAAGTTTTCTTCATTAACCGATGAAAAACGTGTTGGCCGATTCCGTAATGATCTACAAGAGTCGGTACAGGAACTGATCCCTGCGTTAAACCAATTAACCAAGCAGTTTGACCCTGCGCAGTTTGAAGAGAACGTTTATCGTTTTGAACATGGCGAGCTGCCAATTTGGTTAGAAAACCAGTCTAAAGATCTAAAACAACTGTGTAAGAAAGCGAATCAAAGTGTGGCTAAGATCGCCGATTTGATTGCTGAACGCGTTAAAGATGGTGAATTATCGTCAAGATTAGCGGAGCCTGCTTTAGCTGAATTAGGCTTTTACATTCAGCGCTTGGAAAACCTAGCGCAAGTATGGAACCTAATGGCAGAGCCTACTCGTGACAAAGGCGCACCTTTAGCTCGATGGTTAGAGAAACACCCAGATCGAGAAGGCGATTACATTGTCAGTGTTTCACCGCTAGAAATTGGGTGGCAACTCGACCAACAAATCTGGAGCCGATGCATTGGAGCGGTGTTAGTTTCTGCGACGATGCGCGCGCTAAACTCGTTTACCTACTTCTGCCACCAAGTTGGGGTCGATGCAAAACCGGAGTCTGGCACTCAATTTTTGGCTTTGGCTTCTCCGTTTGACTATCAGAATCAAGCAGAGCTTTTAATCCCTGCAATGAAATACGAACCCCAAGCGCCGCAGTTTACCGAATATCTTATTGAAATTTTGCCTAAGTATTTAGAAGACAACAAAGCGAACTTGGTATTATTCTCCTCTTATTGGCAAATGAACCAAGTGGCGGATGCATTAAGCTCAGATTTCATCAAACGAGGCTGGGCACTGCAGGTACAAGGTGAAAGTTCACGCGCAGAAATTCTAAAAAAACATAAAAAGCTTGTAGATCAACAAAAAACCAGCGTTCTTTTTGGTACAGGAAGTTTCTCTGAAGGCCTTGATTTGCCAGGAGAACTGCTAGAAAACCTTGTCATCACCAAGATTCCATTTGGTGTGCCAACCTCTCCAGTAGAGCAAGCGCATTCAGAATACATTGAGAAAAAAGGTGGCAATCCGTTTATGCAGATTACTGTGCCAGATGCGAGTAAAAAGCTCATCCAAAGTGTCGGTCGTTTACTGCGCAAAGAGCGGGATTCTGGTAGAGTGACCATCCTTGATAGACGTTTGGTAACAAAACGCTACGGGCAATCATTAATTGATTCGCTTCCTCCGTTTAAACGCAAGATCGAATATTAGAAGAATAACTATTTATGGAAATGATTGAGCCAACCATGCTGTTGGTGTTGGCGCTAGTCGCTTTTGTTGCTGGATTCATTGATGCCGTAGCCGGCGGCGGCGGTATGCTAACCGTGCCTGCACTGTTGTCGTTAGGGCTTCCACCGCATATTGCATTGGGCACAAACAAACTTGCAGCCTCTTTTGCGTCTTCTACTGCGGCATTTACCTACTATAAAAAGCGCCTATTTAAACCTCAATGTTGGGGGAGAGCATTTGTTGCAACCCTTATTGGCGCAACACTAGGAACATTGTTTGTCGATGCAATCAGTACACAGTGGTTAGAAAAGGTGTTACCTCTAATTATTCTTGCTGCTGCAATGTACACAGTGTTCCACAAAACGCCTCAGTCAACGCATCAGAGCCCTACCCCTGAACCCTGCCCAATGCTAAACAAAAAGCAATACATGCAAGGTTTTACCATCGGCTTCTACGATGGACTTGCTGGCCCCGGAACAGGGGCGTTTTGGACAGTAAGCTCGATGGCTCTGTATCGACTCAACATCTTATTGGCTTCGGGTTTAGCCAAAGCCATGAATTTCACCAGCAACTTCACTTCTCTTATCACTTTTGCTGTTTTAGGTCATATCAACTGGGTGCTAGGCTTAACCATGGGGGTTTGTTTAATGGCTGGAGCCTTTGTCGGTGCCCATTCTGCGATTCGATTTGGCTCTAAATTTATTCGCCCTATGTTTGTAACGGTCGTGAGCGTGCTAGCAATTAAGCTTGCTTATGATGCGTGGTTTGTGGGATTAACATGAACATTAAGCAACTTTCTGAAAACTTAGAGCAGATGTCGAAACAAGCCGCGATGATTGATCGTCAACGTGGTGAACACCATGTCCACCTATTTGATGAACGTTTATTTCACTGTCGCTCACGTTTGCTGACGCCATGTGTAAAAGAAGCCAAAGCCACACTTGATGCAATCATACGTGAGCAAAACGAAGACAAACTTACCGCTTTGCGTGCAGAGTATTTGACCGAAAGGCTAGTGGCACAAATCACAGCAATTCAACGTGAGATATCCACTACGAAGATTCGTAAGGGTGAAATCAAGCACAGCAGCCACTTTAGAAAGCCGATCAACGTAATGTATCAAGAGTTGGCGCAACACCAAGAATGGGCGCGCCGCCTACGTGAAATGGTGTTAGAGAAGCAAAGAGCGGTCGAAATGGCTCCGAGCTTTGCACGCGCAGAAGCGCAAAAAGTGCTATTGGCAACAGAGCAACGACTAGAACGTTGTGAAGCCGCTTTGCTGAAGTTAGAAAACCAAATTACTCATAGGGAAAAGAACCAGTAATGTCAGAACAGCAAAACTCTCCTTTAGATGACGCGCCAGCAGAGATCAAACTTGCTGTGGATTTGATTTACTTACTAGAAACCAATGAGATCGATCCAGAAACAGCATTGAAAGCAATTAAGATTGTGCAAAGCGATCTGGAAAATAAGCTTAAAGCTGAATAAATCGTTATCTAGAAACAAACACTTAGACACAACAAAGGGGAGCATCAATTCTCCCCTTTGTATTGCGTGGACAAGAGTGGTTCAAAAGCTATTAGACTTTGAACTGCGCCATCAACGCTTGTTGTTGGTCAGATAACGATTCCATCTCTGAACCAGCACTCTCTGATGATTGAGCTTGATTGAGGATCTCGCTACTAAGATCTCGGATATTCGCCACACTTTGATTCACTTCATTTGATACCGATTGCTGCTCTTCGGCCGCTCTGACGATCTGACTGTTCATGTCATTGATAGCAGCAATAGACTCAAAAATACTTTGCAACTCTTCTACTGCCATATTGACTTGTTCAGCTGAAGATTGTGCTTTTTGGTTACCTTCTGTAATAGCTCCCACTACCGCCTGTGTGCCAGTTTGGACACTAGCGATCACATCTCGAATTTCCCCTACAGAGCTTTGAGTACGACTTGCTAAATTTCGAACCTCATCCGCAACCACGGCAAAACCACGACCTTGCTCACCTGCTCTTGCGGCTTCGATAGCAGCATTAAGCGCTAATAAGTTCGTTTGCTCAGAGATGCCCTCAATGACCGTCAGAATTTCTGTAATGCTCGCATTGTTATTTGCCAACTCTTCCACCACAGGAACCGCTTTCATCATGGTAGAAAGAAGCGCTTGCATTTGTTGCTCAGAAGCTTGAATCACTTGCTGCCCTTTCTCGGCTGACTTGCTCGCTGCTGAAGCTGCATTCACCGCGATCTCCGCATTTTGCACCACCAGCGCTGCGGTTTGCGTCATCTCTTCAGCGGCAGTGGCAACGAGATCAACTTCTTTGAATTGTGCATCACTACTGCTTCTTGTCGCCGCAACCACCAGCTTCGCATGTTCGGTTTTGTCCGCCATTTGTCGTGACGTGTCCACCACTTCTTTTATGGTGCTCTGTAATCGCGCTAAAAATTGGTTAAATGCGTTTGATAACTGGCCAATTTCATCCTGTGATTTCACATCCAAACGTTGGGTTAGATCCCCTTCTCCCGTTGCAATGTCTTCCAAGCGAAGTACGACCTCTCGAATTGGCCTTACAATGGTTTTTGCCAATAACGCTGTCGTGGCTAACCCAATTAGCACTAGAACAACACCGACACTAACCTCGATGATGATGCCCTCTTCCATGTTCGTCGTGATCAAGGCATCTAGCGTGTCTGCATCAGCCAATACGGCCGAACGCGGCATTTCAAAGATCACCCCCCAAGTCTGGTTGGCAACCTGAATAGGAGAGAAAACCGTCATCCACTCACCTGAAGCGTTCCACTCTACTGCCGCCTCTCCTCCAAACAAGAAATCGGTTAGCTTATCGTTGGACAGGTTTGAACTGACAAAAGGTTGACCAATGGTATTCGCTGAATCATCCGACGCGAGTAACGTGCCATCAAGGCTGATCATTGATACGCTTCCGGCTCCTGCAAACAAACTTTGGTCAGAATTGAGCGCAATCTTCGCCAACTGATCCAAACGAAGTTCGATCCCTAAGAAGCCGATAGGAACGCCTTCCACAATTAAAGGAATAGAAATGGAAGTCGTGAGGAAACTGCCAGTGTCATTGCTGTTCAATCGAGGTGAAGCAATACACGTTTGGCCAGAAGAAATAGGACAATAAAAACGTTCAGCGTTCTCATTCTGATTCAGCACTTTCTCACTGAGTGTCTTAGCGAGTACATTTTCGCCGTTGTTCGCCTTTGACCAATAAGTTGCAAATCGCCCCGCTTCATTAGAACCCACATAGTCGGCACTTTTGTAGTTAGAGTCTTCACTGTCTAACATGTCCGGATTAAACACCAAGTACGCAGCTTGTATCGCATCAAAACGCAAAACTGCCTGTCGAATCATTTCATTCAAAGCAGACCGAAGATCTTCACTCGCACCAAAATTCTCCTCTGAGTTAGATTTGAAGAATAACGCGTTCGCAGCCAACATTTCGGCTCTATATGTCGCTTCATTGAGGTACTCAGACACTTCCGTCGCATTTAAGAGCGCACGGGTTTGTAAAAGTTGTTCCGACTTTTCAACAACAGACGCACTGCTCTCTTGTTGCAACAATTTTTGGTTGCTGAGCGCGTTGTAAACTGAAAAGCCAATTAAAGATAAAGAAGTAACAAGCAGGCAAAGTCCGGAAAGTAACGTGATTTTCCACTGCACAGATAGGGTTCGCATACAACATCCTTATTCAAGCAAACTCATTTTTGAGACTCATTAAACCATACGCAGGCACAATAGCAATTACATATTTAACAATTCTTTAAACTCAATTTGATTACATGAGAACCGTTTTCAGCTCGCCTTTGCGATGGTAACATCATGCTCAAACACGCCCTCTCAGAAGGATAAAAAATGAAAGTAATTAGCTTTAACATCAATGGACTTCGTGCGCGTCTGCATCAACTACAAGCGCTTATCGACAAGCACCAGCCAGACGTTATTGGCCTTCAAGAAATCAAAGTACACGACGAAGCTTTTCCAATCGAAGATGTCGAAGCGATGGGTTACAAAGTTTACTTTCACGGCCAGAAAGCGCACTACGGCGTGGCTATGCTATGTAAACAAGAGCCAATCAGCGTTCAAAAAGGTTTCCCAACCGACAATGAAGAACATCAAAAGCGCATGATTATGGCGACGTTTGAAGATGAGAACGGAGAGAAGGTAACGGTTCTAAATGGTTACTTCCCTCAAGGTGACAACATTGCTCACGAAACCAAGTACCCATACAAACGTCAGTTCTACAAAGATTTGATGACTTATTTGAACGATCACCACTCTAACGATGAACAATTGATTGTCATGGGCGACATTAACATCAGTCCAATTGACGCAGATATCGGCATTGGCGAACCAAACCGTAAGCGCTGGTTGAAAACAGGCAAATGTTCATTCCAACCAGAAGAGCGCGAATGGTTGCAAACCCTTCTAGATTGGGGCTTCGAAGATACTTTCCGTAACTTGCACCCAGAAGTCGACGATCGTTTTTCGTGGTTTGATTACCGCTCTCGCGGCTTCGATGACAACCGTGGCCTTCGTATTGATGTGATTTTAGCAACGCCATCGTTAGCAAAAAAATGTATTGAATCAGATATTGATTACGAACTACGGGGGATCGAAAAACCGTCGGATCACGCCCCTATTTGGTCTACTTTCAAATAGATAATGACAAGAGCTAATCGCAGCACATTTACTCAGCGATTAGCTCTACTCTTCCTCTCTCAAAAACGAAACCTCGCTTTCCCTCCACGTCTCATTTTTGAGGCACTTCTTAAGCTTTCACTTTCTATACTGATTACTACTTCTTTAGTTCATGGAGAGAGGGAAGTATGGTTCAAAATAGTTGGAACAGCTTGTCACCTTTTACATTTAAAGCATTAGGTCCCATGACATTAGTCAGCGCGGCGATTAATGCGCTAATGTTAGTGGTTCCAATATACAGCCTCCAACTCTTCGACCGCGTGTTATCGAGCAGAAGTACAGACACGCTGTTCCTACTCACAGCAATCGCGCTTTTCTTGCTCATCTCACAGGCCTTACTCGACACTCTGAGACAAAAGTACACCCAACGAAAAGCACTTCAATTCGAGTCGGAAAGTTCACAGTGGCTCTATCAGATTTGTGGGACGAGGTCAGAAGCAAAAGCGAGATATGTTTTTAATGATATTAACGAGGTCCGCTCGCTCCTCACCTCTCCGAGCTTTTTTGTTGCCTTCGACCTTCCTTGGACTCCCCTTTTTTTACTCGTCATGTTTATGCTCCACCCTATCATTGGGTTAGTCGGTTTGATTGCTGTGATTTGCGTGCTGTTTGTTGCGCTAGTTTCCTTCTATGCCAAGAAGAAATCTTTTGAAGCGACTTATGCGACTCAAATAGCCACAAACAGAAAAGTCGATGAGTTGTTCAACAAACAAGAAACCCTGCTTTCTCAACAAGCTTACAAGGGAACGTTTGATAAGTTTCAATTGGTACTAGCTGAGAAACTTTGGTTCAGAAATAAAATTGACCTAGCATCTATCAACCTAACTTCGTTGGCGAAACTCGTTCGCATGACCTTACAAATTGGCATTATGGGCACGGGGGCTTTTCTGGTTATCGAGAACGCAATGAGTGCAGGTGGCATGATCGCAGGCTCGATTCTAATGGCTCGTGCGCTTCAGCCGATTGAACAACTGACTGCCGGATTTCAAGGCTGGAAAACAGGACTAGCAGCAGCCGACCGCATCAAGCAAGTCGTCAACAAAAGCCAAACAGAGCCTGAACGAATAACGTTACCAGAAGTTTCGGGAGAGCTTCGTTTTGATCAAGTGGTTTGGTCGCCAGAACACCACAAAGGTGAACCTGTTCTTAAACAGCTCAAACTCAGGCTAGAGACAGGAAATCGTGTTGCAATCATTGGGGCCAGTGGTTCAGGAAAAACCAGCTTATGTAAACTCATTACTGGCATACACAAACCGACCTCGGGCAAAGTGTGCATTGATGGTTTAGACGTTACCCACTGGGATCGAGACCAGTTCAAACACACGGTCGGTTACCTGCCGCAAAACATCCAGTTCTTACAAGGCTCCGTTAAAGAGAATATCGCTCACTTCGATATTGAAATAACCGACTCGCAAATCATCAGAGCAGCCATGCGTGCTGGTGTCCATGAAACCATTCTTCAATTACCAAATAGTTACGAGACCATCATCGGAGATGGCGGCCACCAGCTATCTGGCGGGCAAGCACAAAAACTCGCTCTGGCAAGAGCTATTTGTTTCAAACCCAAGTTGCTGGTCTTAGACGAGCCCAACTCGCACATGGACAAAGAGGGCGAAGAATACCTCACCTCCTTATTGGCTTCTTGCCGCGAAGAAGGCACATCCGTCGTCATGATTACACACCAACCTCACCTACTACGCCATGTCGATTGGGTAGTAGAACTCAATCAAGGCCAAATCACCAAAGCGGGTGAAGCAAGCAAAGTTTTACGATCCATGATGGATGAACGTTCTCGAACACAACCAAAGTCGGAGGCTTCGAATGAGTAAAACGACATTACAACGCTCCGGCATTGAATTCGAAGATGGACGTAAGCTCTCTTTCACTACCAAACCTGTGGTTCTCTTCTCGATGTTGGTTCTATTTATCATGGTGGGTGGATTTATGACCTGGGCCAGTCTCTCGCCACTTAGCTCGGCCGCTATTGCCCCTGGCGTGGTGATTGTAGAATCCAAACGAAAACCAGTCCAGCACTTGGAAGGCGGAATCATTGAGAAAGTGCACGTCAAAGATGGGGATTGGGTAACCAAAGATGATTTGCTCATAACGTTAAGTGCCACTCAGGCTCAGGCGAACCTCAACCGACTGAGAGCACAATGGCAAAGCGATTTGGCACGTTTAAATCGCTTGCAATCGGAACTTGCCGATCATCCTGAAATTCAATTCGATAGCCGTTTGCTCTCTCGAAGTGATTCTGCCGATATTCAATCCATCATTCGCACACAACAAGCTTTATATGAAAAACGACGCTCACTACGCGTTGGTGAGAGCAATATTTTAATTGAGAAGATAGAGCAAGCTCGCCTAGATATGGTGGGTTTACAAAAGCGCTACCAAGCAGGAAAAGAAAGTATTCGTTATCTTTCTGAACAAGTTGCCATGCACAAAAAGCTGCTGACATCGGGCAACACATCTAAGTCTCGGTACTTAGATTTACAACGCGAACATTCTCAATTAGAAGGCCAAATTGCTGATCTTAGCGCTCAGATAGGTCGAGCCAAAGGCTTTGTTGCCGAGGCAAAAATGGAGCTAGCAAACGCAGATTTTAACTACGCAAAAACACTCGGTGAAGAGGTTCAAGAGCTTGAACGTAAACTAAACGAAACCCGAGAAGCGATGGTGAACGCGAGTGATGTCTTAGAACGTGTCGAGATCAGAGCGCCCCAAGGTGGTGTCGTTGTTGGGCTGAATGTTGTTGGTGGGCATGCGATTATTGCCCCTGGCGACACATTAATGGAAATCGTGCCACAAGAAGATGAGCTCATTGTGGAAGCACTTGTAAAACCAGAAGATATCGAAGTCCTTCATATCGGACAGGCAACACAAGTGCGCCTTACAGCCTTTAGTTTTCGAAAAACACCGCCAATTGAGGGTAAGCTAATTCACGTTTCTGCTGACCGTATTAGCGACCAAGCAACAGGCTCATCCGCTTATCTAGCGCGAGTGTCACTCGATGCCGACATGTTAGATCAACTCGGAGAGTCGGTCTCTTTATACCCCGGAATGCCCGCAGAGGTCATGATCCTGATAGAAGATCAAACCCCGTTGGACTATTTGCTCAACCCTCTCGCCGTCGCTTCATATAAAGCGATGCGAGAGATGTAAGACTTATTCAAAAAATCATAATCCCTCGACGTTACTGGCTAATTTAATTGATAAACAAAAGGATGATAAAGCCAAACCCACTGCGAGGTGGGGACGGAAAGCTACAGATCTCAAATGGCATTGAGATGGCTGAGCTGCCTCTATGTATCTTGCGATATATGAGGACAAAGCAATGGCGGAAGAAGTTTCTGTAACAGACACCAATGCAAAAGTTGGCAATCTAGTAGACGGGCCAACTCAAGATGGAGTGTCAAGGGATGTAGATAATCACCTTGAAGACAATTCAGGCGCGGATCTAGAAGTTCGCGCTGGTAAAGGTGACGATATCGTTAAGACAGGCGACGGTGATGATTTTATTGCCGGAGGCCGAGGATCTGAAGCGATTAAATCCGGAGACGGTAACGATGTTATCGAATCATGGAACCACAGTATTGATGCAAAAGACGAAGCTGGCGTAAATCCCAACATCGACTTGGCTCGTGATAAGGATGTAGAGCATGTGGGGTGTGTCGATGACATCATTGTTGCTGGCTCTGGTAACGACTATGTCGAAGGCGGTGGTAACAACGACATTATTTATGGTGATCGTCGAGCTAAAACGGATGACAATAACTTACTAGCCAATGGTGATTTTGATGATGGCGTAGGCGATACTCCTGTTGTCGATCATGGCGGCTGGCAAACCTACTCTAGTTATGGTGAATGGGAAGCAACCGAAGGTTTAATCGAAATCCAAAACAATGGTGGCTATGGGTCTAACAAAGATCCAGCAAGAGAAAACGTATTAGAACTTGATTCTCATAAAGATGGCGATAATACCGTAACCAACTCTACCGTCAGTCAAACCTTCACGGTTGATACTGCAGGCACATTCAAACTCTCATTTGATCACACCAACCGCACCTCTAATGCAGACACAAACGGTCTGAAGGTTCTCATCGATGGCGAAGTTGTCGGAACATACAACAACTATGGCTGGGAAACGGTCAACCTAGATCTAGATCTAGGCGCTGGCGAACATACCATTTCATTTATGGCCGATGGTAACGAAGATTCGCTTGGTTCCCTACTCGATAATGTCGCTCTTCACCAATACCAAGCTAACGATGTATTGATTGGTGATGGTACTCCTAGAGACGGAGACAATATCGATGAAAGCTCGAAACCCGGTGATGATTTAATCCGAGGTAACAAAGGCGCAGACGTACTCATTGGTGACAATTTTGATGCCCTTTCTTTCAATGAGCAGTCTGGTAAGTTTGAGTTAGATTTAGACTCCGCTGAGGCACCAGAGGGTGACGGTTTAGGTCTTGATAACGCGACAGCTTACAATCCTGATGGGTCAGAGGGCATGCTTGTCACCAAAGGGGCTGCAAACGGTGAAACCGGGTACGGTGTAAAAGGCAACTCGGAAAGCGGTGTTAACTCACAGATCGGCTACTCGTACATCGACAGTGACGGTGCTGGACCAGACACAATAGGTTCAGAGATTCTGTCCGTATGTCTAGAAGAACATACGATGGCAGCCAAAGTGGGCATTTCAAACCTCTACCTTGATGAAGGTAATGATGGCGTTGATGAAACTGGTCATTGGGCGGCTTACCGAGAAGGTATTCTTGTCGCTGAAGGAGACTTCACGGCTGCTGATTTAAAAGATGGCAACAACCACAGCGGCTACTTAGAAATAACACCTGAAGACACGGGCTTCAAAGCTTTTGATGAAATTCAGTTTTCTGCTGTTGGTCCTGAATTTGACAAAGGCAATGGGCAGGACGCGAGTGATTTCTTCGTTACATCGGTAGAAGCGGTTGGTCTCACTGGTGATGGTACAGATAAGCTACACGGTGGACGCGGTGATGATGTTCTACTTGGTGGTGATAACCAAGAAACCTTGCCTACGCCAGAAAACGGCATGTATGACATCAGCGAGTTTAATGGCACTTTTGATGTCGAACTCATAGGATCAGACGCTGGATTCAACAATTCTCTTGGGTTCTATACTGCAGATTCCGATGGGGATGTAGTAAATGTAGGCATCTTGTGGTCTGACGTTAAGAACGTCGAAAGCTCATCGACTTCTATTTCAAAAGAAATGATGGGCGGCGAAGCCTGTAAGCTGGGCTTCTTCATTGTTCCAGACGGTGCAGACAAAGGTATTGTTGATGGCGTTGTCGAACTAACTGACTTCGATCTAAATCTACAGACTCTTAATGAAGTAGCGTTCGAACTGGGTCTACCGATTCATGCGCAAGTATCTCCGAACGGTGAAGGAACATCCTTGTTCCAATGGAACGACAATACTGACTTATCAGGTAATGATAACGACTTTAATGATGTTGAGCATAATGTCACAACAGTTGCGGAACCGGAACTACTGAAAGGTGGCCGAGGTGACGACTGGCTAGATGGCGGTGCCGGTGTCGATGTACTTAAAGGCGGCAAAGGCGATGACGTGATCATTGGCGGTAGTGGTGCTGACGAAATTCGTGGTGGCAGAGGCAACGATACTATTGCTTACGACGCGGACGATACGTTAATCCGAGGAGGTAAAGGATTCGACGTTCTTGTCGCCAACGATAAAGATGGCCCTATCGATATCGACATGTCTAAAGGCGGAGACAATATTAAAGGCATTGAAGCTGTCATTGGTACCAATAGTGATAGTGACTCTGTAACCCTAACTCTAGGCAAAGCCTACCACCAAGGTGGAGCGAGCGATAACACCAAGAGTAAAGACGATGGCCAATCAGAATTCTTTGCACTTGGTGTAGAAGATATCAAGCTCGATGAAAGCAATGGTTGGAGCCTAGAAAGCGATACTCAAGGCGATCCCGATGATGGTGTTACTATGACGGTGGCGGACCTTATGGCGTCATCAGATTACAAGCTAGACCAAGGCATGATTGATTCCTTAGGCCTATCAGGCTCAGATGTATTAACAGCCTACACCTTTACCAAAGGTGGTAAAGAAGTCGTCATTTATACCGACGCAGCCTTTGACGGTGATTTCCAATTTGTATAGGTAAACTCACTCGCCCTTCATCTACCTAAAAAGAGCGCCAATTGGCGCTCTTTCTTTTACGTATCCGAACAATAGGCATGTACTAGCTCAATGGTCTTAGATACGCCAAGAAACGTTTCTCGGCAATTTTAAAGCACCAAAGAATAATAAATGTCAACGCCATATAGAACAGGCCTGCCGTCAAGAAGGACTCAAACGGAGCGTAGTATCTTGAGTTCACCAATCGTGCGGCACCAGTTAGGTCCATGATGGTGATGATACCTGCAACCGCACTGCCATGAAGCATGAAGATAACCTCATTCGAGTAGGCAGGTAACGCGCGACGCAAAGCACTTGGAAGAATAATGCGACGGTAAGTTATAAACGTACTCATGCCGTATGCCTTAGCTGCCTCTACCTCTCCCTTCGGCAAGCCATTGATTGCCCCGCGAATAATTTCAGCAGTATAAGCGGACGTGTTGAGAACAAACGCCACCAGCGCACAAAACCATGCGTTTTCCCAAAGCGTGTCTTTTACCGGAAAAAACTGGTCCATGCCGTAGTAGATCAGATACAGCTGCACCAACAAAGGAGTGCCTCGGAAAAAGTAAATAAACGCCCATGACGGCAAACTTAACGCGTAATTCGTGCTGTTACGCGCGATAGCTAAGGGAATTGATACACATAGACCAATCACAAGCGCTAACGCAACAAGCCATACTGTTGTCCACAGCCCATCTAGGTAGACCGGGAAACTTTCAATTATCAATGAAAAATCCATGGCTTACCTCGCGTGAATACTGAATTTACGTTCCACCAGCTTGAGCAAACCGGTCGAAACGCTGGTAAAGAACAAAAAGATGATCGCGACTGCCATATAGAATGTGAACGGCATTTTGGTTGTACCTGCTGCCAATGAGCTCATACGAACCATGTCTTCTAAACCGATGATAGAAACCAAAGCCGTCGTCTTGAGCAACACTAACCAGTTATTACCAAAGCCGGGTAACGCATGACGAATCATTTGTGGTAAGAGAATTCTTCGAAAAGACATTACAGGGCTCATGCCATAAGCTTTTGCCGCCTCCAACTCGCCTTTGTCTACCGCCATGATTGCTCCGCGGAATGTCTCCGCCATATAAGCGCCAAAGATAAAGCCAATGGTCAATACACCGGCAATAAACGGGCTGACATCAATGTAATCTGGCAAGTAAGACGTCCACTCGTGATCAGGGTTACTTGAGGTAAACCATTCATTGAGCGTCTCATTGATAGAGTAAAGGCTGTTGTTTAATAGAATTTGACCACCAAAGAAGATCAACATCATCAGAACCAAATCTGGGATACCGCGAATGATGGTGGTGTATAACGTCGCGATTGCTCTCGCCCACTTGTAAGGAGCAAGCTTTGCCAAGGCGCCAAGCATGCCAAGAACAACGGCTAAAATCAGAGAAAGTACGGCGACTTCGATGGTTACTAGCGCCCCTTTTAAAATCGAGGCTTCATATCCTTGTAGATCCAGCATAGGTGAGTTCCTAATCCCTAAAACTCAAAAATCGACCGTTAGCGACTTCTAGGAACAAGCTAACGGTCGCTTAGCTACGGCTTAGTCGCCGTAAACATCGTAGTTGAAGTATTTACCCGCGATTTCTTGGTAAACACCTTTTTCACGTAGCGCGTTAATCGCTGCGTCTAGCTTCTTCGTCAAATCTTTATCTTGTTTACGAACGGCAATCCCCATACCTTCACCAAACCATTTAGGGTCAGTTAAAGAAGGACCAACAAACTCATACGCTTCACCGCCAGCTTTGTTGAGTACGCCTTCTTCAAGGGCAGATGCATCACCCAATACAGCAGCGATACGACCGTTAGCAAGATCTAGGTACGCTTCGTCGAATGAACCGTAGCGAACGATTTCGACATCGTCACCGTAGTTATCCGTCAAGTACTTGTCGTGTGTCGTCGCACGTTGAACACCAACTTTCACATCTTTAAGATTATCAAAATCTAAACCTGCGCCTTTCTTAGCGATGAATTTGTTTGGAATTTGAGCGTACTTACCAGTGAAGTCGACTTTCTTTTTACGTTCTTCAGTGATCGACATTGCCGCAATGATCGCATCGTATTTACGGGCAAGTAGAGAAGGAATGATGCCATCCCAATCCTGAGCAACGATCTGACACTTAACTTGCATCTCTTCACAAAGTGCATTTGCCATGTCTACGTCAAAGCCTTTGATTGAGCCATCGGTTTCTGTCCAGCTAAACGGAGGGTAAGCGCCCTCAATACCAAAGCGAACAGTTTTCCATTCTTTCGCTTGAGCCATACCAGACACTGCCGTCGCAGCAAGCGTTGCTGCTAATAACCACTTTTTCATTTCCATACTCCTGTGATTGCTTTTATTTGGTTTTGATTGTCGTGCTTAATAGGTGGCAAAAGACTGCCACCCAAGAAATATTAGTAGATTGATGAGATAAATTGCTGTAATCGTTCCGAATCTGGGTTTGTAAATAGCTTAGCTGGATCTCCCTGTTCTTCCACTAAGCCTTGATGCAAAAACATCACATGGTTAGATACGTCACGCGCAAAAGCCATTTCATGAGTCACAACCAACATGGTTCGGCCTTCATCTGCCAAGTCTCGCATTACCCCCAAAACTTCACCAACTAGCTCAGGATCGAGTGCGGAGGTTGGCTCATCGAACAACATCACTTCAGGGTCTACTGCAAGAGCACGAGCAATAGCGGCACGTTGTTGCTGACCTCCAGAAAGATGCCCTGGGTAGTAATCTTTGCGCTCATATAGCCCAACTTTTTTCAAAAGCAGCTCCGCGTTTTCAATCGCTTGCGCTTTCGGCACACCAAGAACATGAACCGGTGCTTCAATCACGTTTTCTAGAACGGTGAGATGTGACCAAAGGTTAAAGCCTTGAAATACCATGGCTAAACGAGAGCGAATACGCTGTACTTGCTTTTCGTTGGCAGGAACAGATTCCCCAGCTCGGTTATTTTTCATTTGGATAAGCTCGCCGTTTACCCAAATTTCGCCGGCAGTTGGGGTTTCAAGAAGGTTAATACATCTTAGGAAGGTACTCTTACCAGAACCGGAAGAGCCAATGATGGAGATAACATCTCCTTTATGAGCGGCAAGTGAAATACCTTTAAGAACTTCATTCTGTCCAAATGTTTTGTGCAGGTCTTTGATATCTAGCGCTGGTACGTCATTCATTGCGCCTTACTCCCTGTGTTTTAATCACTGCAATAAGGGACTCCGCCCTCTTTGAATTGGAACAAACTATCACCACCTCAGAGAAGTTGCAACAAATTATTAACCTAAATAATTCGAATAGATAGATACAACAATCAAATGAATATGCAATATTTAGCGTTATATTCTTTTATTGTTGAATAATTGACATAAAAAGCCCCTCAAGAGAGGGGCTAAATAAGATACAAAACTGTTAACTAAGTATGTGCTACCTCACTAGATGTAAAGAGCGTAGCTTGGAGGTATCCGATAGAGCCTCATCTCTAGTAACCTCATCAATGATGAGTCCGTGAGCATCTTTGTCCACGCTGGAAAGAGCTGTAGCATGGAACATATCCATAACATATTGAGCATTTAAAACATCTTCATCACTGGTAAACCAGAAATCTTGTTTAAGCTCATAAGTAGTTAGATCGCCTGCGTTAATGCGCTCAATATTCGGCACAACTACAGTATCTTTCGGCAATGAGTAAATTACATGTAATTTTGTATCCACAGCATCGCGATTTGGTCTTAAAGCAACTCGTTGAACGCCTTTATCAGAATCATTGATCGAGATGTTATTTGAGAGCTCTATAGACAACGTTCCATTAGCGTTATTTGTTAAAGTAGGTTTTGCTGTCGACAATGTTGAAACATTAAACAAGTCAGATTCATCTAACGTTAACTGCCATGAGCTATCAATTGGTACATTAAGTGTCGCGTTCCAACCTGAGCTTTCATTTATCACTTGAGCTTGAGAAGTTGCAAACCATACTTCATTCGCACTCAAACTTTTAGGATGGTAAAAAACATTTTTTGAGCTATCAATTTTTGCCAGCGTTTTGAGTTGTTCTCTGTAAGATACGCCGATCTCAACACTGCCGTAACTTAATGTTGAGTTTCGACGGATTGGCTTATCTTCACCAGTGTAACGCATCTCTATCTCGCCACTATTCCAATCTTCAAAACCATATTGGAATAAAGAAGCCGGAGTACTATTACGGTATTGAGCGATCATAGTCACGTCAGAGCTCAGAGCTTGGAAATCTGTTTGACTATTGGTTTGTGGGTTGTTTGATGTTTCAGTCTCAAGACTAGAGATAAAGTAATAAGGCAAAACAGCGGCATCATCGCCCAAAATATCATCAGAATTGATGTATTTCAGGGAATTTCTATCTTCAACCTTAGGACTAGACCCAGTTAAACAACTATCTGTTGGCAGAGGAGAAACAGCCGTTAAAATGATATCCTTCAATACTTTCTTATTTTGAAGCAAAAACTCCTGTGAATAAGATGTAGCATAGGTATCAAAGCCTACTCGCTCAGTAATTGTAACGTACCCTCCTTCAGGTACATCTTCAACGTAGAAACTTACCTTACCGTTACTGACAAACTTTCTTGATTCTTCATCAACTATCCCTTTGTCATTAGAGAAAATGATGGATAGTTGACTATCTAATGCATTTTTTATTGGGTATGCGACCAACAAAGAAGAGTTCACATCGGTGACATCACCGTTTTCGACCTCTTCATATGTACGAGAAAATACTTTACAGCTTGTTTGAATGCTTTGCTCTTGCGCTTTAACAAACGTAAAGTTCAACTGTGTTTTGCTGACGCCACCACCACCGCCACCGCCACCGCCACAACCGACCATTAATCCCGAAATAATTGCCACTAGCGGCAATACTTTAAGCTGTTTCATGTTTTCTTCCTAAACTGAGCGGCAATGATTAGCCAAAAAATCGTCTCTGCTCGGTACTAAGCAAGAATGAAGCCAGCTTTTTATACAACCTATGAATGACATCAATAAATATTATTGAGCACTATTTCTGCAAAACAAAGTCTAATTTTATGCAACTTGTGTAATCGAATTACACACGAAATAACCATGTTGTTCGCATGCCAGACACTTTCTGTAGTTTTCTTTCACATCTATTCTTAAAGTGATCTAAATCAATCACCCCAAAGGGCTATCTTGCTAGACTCCGCCCCAATGATGAGGAATTTTTTGTGCCTCAACACAACAAGTTATTAGCTATGCTTAGGCACGAGTTGTTCGTGCAACAAAATCTAATAATAGCTAGCATAGGAAGTGCCGCAGGAAGCGGAAAAACACAATTCAATTTAGAATTCATAACTTTTAAATATATGAGGAATCTATGTCAGACGCAGTGAATAAAGCGCACTCTGATTCGGATATCGAGACTAAAAGCTACCGCGAGCTTCACCGTCCATCATCTGAGTTCGCAAGCCGTTCAGACTACCTAGACCACGAACTACAGATCATGAAGCCACGTCGCTATGGTTTGAACTTACCAGGTCGTGACTTCCGCTTTGAGCTTGAAGACCTTGTTCCAGCACTTGCTGGTACTATCGGTATTATCGCAATGTACTCTGCGGTAATGATGTCTTGGGCTGAAGGTCTTACTGCTGCATGGGACCACGTTAACTTAGGCAAAGATTTTGCTATCGAAGTTGCTCGTGTAGAAATGCTTATCCCTGCACTCCTTTTCTGTGTACTTGCTTCTGGTTTTGTTAACCCTAAAGCCAACCTTGCAGGTAACCACGGTCCAATGATCCCTCTTATTGGTACCATCGCTCTAGCTGGTGCCCACCCTCTTGCATTGGCAATTCTAATCGGTGTATTCGGCCTTCTACTAAGTGCCTTGAAAGGCGGCTCCAAACTGGTGAACCTCACCTCAGAAGGTACAGCCGGCGGCTTGCTTATCTTCTTGGGCTTAACAGGTACCATGAGCCAAATTACTTCGATTCAAGAATGGGCGGTTGGTCTACAATCTTCTACTGTTGAAGCGGGCAGCATGGGTTACGTTGGTCTTATCGTACTTGCAGTGACTATCGCGCTGTACGCGTTCCTTGCAAAAGTGAACAAGCGTTGGCTAGCAATTCCAGTATGTGCTTTCACAGGCCTTGCAATCGCGCTTGTACTAGGTGCAGGTTTCGATATTAAATTCGTAACTGAAACAGGCCTTCCTAACCTAAACCCAGTTTACTGGTGGGGCAGCACAGAAGAAGGTTGGATGCTAGGTCTTCCTAACATGGAACACTTCATCGCATCACTACCGTTTGCAATCCTAGCAGTAGCGATGTGGTCTCCTGACTTCCTAGGTCACCGTATCTTCCAAGAACTGAACTACCCTAGAAAGACTGAAAAAGTACTAATGGACGTGGATGACACAATGACTATGTGTTCTATCCGTCAGATGGTAGGTACTGCAGTGGGTGGTGGTAACATCACTTCATCTTGGGGTACGTACATGATCCCAGCAGCGATCGCGAAGCGCCCTATTCCTGGTGGTGCTATCCTTCTAGGTCTTCTAGTAATGATCATCGCAATCCTTGGTTTCCCAATGGACATCGCGGTATGGCCACCAGTAATGCGTGTTGCTCTTCTTGTAGGTGTATCTCTACCTCTACTTGAAGCGGGTATGCAAATGGTGAAAGACTCGAAAGATTCTCAAGCAGCAGGTATCTGTATCTTTGGTTCAGCAGTTGTTAATCCAGTTCTAGCTTGGGCACTAACGATGCTTCTAGACAACAACGGTCTAATTGGTGATAAAGAGCGTGCATCTCGCCTATCATTTGTAGACAAGATTGTGATCCCTGTAGGTGTACTTGTTATCTGTTTAGTCGCTATGCTTGCAGTAGGTATGCTAGAAGGACAATATGGCATTAAAGCTTGGCTATAATGACATTCGTTCAAAAATTGTGTGGGTAGCGCTTGTCGCTACCCAATTTTTATTGAGTTTTTTTAGTATTTATTGATTTAGTTTAAGGTTTGCAAAATTTTTTTAGTGTAGCCTTGAATTGTGGTTGGGAAGAACCCACATTGTTAGCAGTGACAATATTTATAGTTTTATGAACCAAACTTTCTTATTTAAGACTATAAATATTGTTATTCATTAAGAGTGTACTGTTCTCCATTTGAAAGTGGAGATAGCTGGCTCAACGGCGAACCAGTACGTATTTTTTTCTACTACAAAGGTAGGTATGTCATGGCAGAGCAATTTGCTAAAGCTTGGGAAGGTTTTGCTGCAGGCGACTGGCAAAACGAAGTAAACGTTCGTGATTTCATTCAGAAGAACTACACTCCGTACGAAGGCGACGAATCTTTCCTAGTTTCTGAAGGTACTGAAGCGACTAACAAGCTTTGGGCTAAGGTAATGGAAGGTATCAAACAAGAGAACGCGACTCACGCTCCTGTTGATTTCGATACTTCAGTTATCTCTACCATCACTGCTCACGATGCAGGCTACATCGAAAAAGACCTAGAAACTATCGTAGGTCTACAAACTGAAGCTCCTCTTAAGCGTGCAATCATCCCTAACGGTGGTATCCGTATGGTTGAAGGTTCTTGCAAAGCTTACGATCGCGAGCTTGATCCACAAGTTAAGAAAATCTTCACAGAATACCGTAAAACGCACAACGCTGGCGTATTCGATATCTACACTCCAGATATCCTAGCATGTCGTAAATCAGGCGTTCTAACTGGTCTTCCAGATGCTTACGGCCGTGGTCGTATCATCGGTGACTACCGTCGTGTTGCTCTATACGGTATCGACCGTCTAATGAAAGACAAGCTAGCTCAATTCAAGTCTCTACAAGAGCGTTTTGAGAACGGTGAAGATCTACAAATGACTATGCAGCTTCGCGAAGAGATCGCTGAGCAGCACCGTGCACTTGGCCAAATGAAAGTTATGGCTGAGAAATACGGCTGTGACATCTCTCGTCCAGCTGAAACTGCACAAGAAGCAATCCAATGGACTTACTTCGGTTACCTAGCAGCTGTTAAATCTCAAAACGGCGCAGCTATGTCTCTAGGTCGTACTTCTACTTTCCTAGATATCTACATCGAGCGTGATATCGCTGAAGGTAAGATCACTGAAGTTGACGCACAGGAAATGATCGACCACTTCGTAATGAAACTACGTATGGTTCGTTTCCTACGTACTCCTGAGTACGATGATCTATTCTCTGGCGACCCAATCTGGGCAACAGAGTCTATGGGTGGTATGGGTCTTGACGGTCGTACGCTAGTTACGCGTTCAAACTTCCGTTTCCTAAACTCTCTATACACAATGGGTCCTTCTCCAGAGCCAAACATCACTGTTCTTTGGTCTGAGCAACTACCTGAAGGCTTCAAGAAGTTCTGTGCGAAAGTATCTATCGATACTTCATCAATCCAGTACGAGAACGATGACCTAATGCGTCCAGACTTCGAGTCTGATGACTACGCAATCGCATGTTGTGTATCTCCAATGATCATTGGTAAACACATGCAGTTCTTCGGCGCTCGCGCTAACCTAGCTAAGACTCTTCTATACGTTATCAACGGCGGTGTGGATGAGAAACTGAAGATCCAAGTTGGTCCTCAAATGCCTAAGATCACTGACGAAGTTCTAGACTTCGACGATGTATGGGGCAAACTAGATCACTTCATGGATTGGCTAGCTAAGCAGTACGTGACTGCACTAAACAGCATCCACTTCATGCACGACAAGTACAGCTACGAAGCTGCACTAATGGCTCTACATGACCGTGACGTTCGTCGTACTATGGCGTGTGGTATCGCTGGTCTATCTGTTGCAGCTGACTCACTATCTGCAATCAAATTCGCGAAAGTTAAACCAGTTCGTGACGAAGATGGCGTAGCAATCGACTTCGAAATCGAAGGCGACTACCCTAAATTCGGTAACAACGATGCTCGCGTAGATGACATCGCTTGTGAACTTGTTGAAGTATTCATGAACAAGATTCGTCAGCTTAAAACTTACCGTGACGCAATCCCTACTCAGTCTATCCTAACTATCACTTCAAACGTGGTATACGGTAAGAAGACTGGTAACACACCTGACGGTCGTCGCGCAGGTGCTCCTTTCGCACCAGGTGCTAACCCAATGCACGGCCGTGACGAAAAAGGTGCTGTAGCGTCTCTAACGTCTGTAGGTAAACTACCGTTTGCTCACGCTAAAGATGGTATCTCTTACACGTTCTCTATCGTACCTAACGCTCTAGGTAAAGATGAAGGTTCACAACGTGCTAACCTTGCTGGTCTAATGGATGGTTACTTCCACCACGAAGCTGGCGTTGAAGGTGGTCAACACCTAAACGTGAACGTTCTTAACCGCGAAACTCTAGAGGACGCAGTTAAGCACCCAGAGAAATACCCTCAGCTAACAATCCGTGTATCTGGTTACGCTGTACGCTTCAACTCTCTAACTGCAGAGCAACAAGCTGACGTAATCGCACGTACATTCACTGAGTCTCTATAAGACTGATTGAATTAGCACTTTGAGTGATAGAACAGAGGCCGATGCTGTAAAGCGTCGGCCTTTTTTTGTGTCTTGAACTAAAGTTGTGACATTGCCTAAGATTTTGTTCTCGATCTTCCGTATGATGCGCAAAAAGCTTGCAAACATCCTATATGAAACTTAGTAAATTAATCGTCCTTGCCTTGGTGTCTCCAGCGGCACTTGCAACCACAAAATCCACAGTCTCTTTCACTTTAGATAACGATGGCATCTTCGGCGTAGACCAAGATTACACCAACGGTATTTTCCTTTCTTACGCAACCGACAAATTGCGTGAAGACTCCGAGTGGAAATGGTTTACCTTAAACGGCAACGGCCAAAGCAACGTAGATAAAATTGAGTTGGTACTGGGCCATAAAATGTACACACCTAGTGACATTGAAGCCGACTACCCTCTTGTAAATGACCGCCCTTATGCCGGCTACCTTCATACCGAAATCAACTACATCTCACTAACTCCTGACCAAGCAGTACGCTACAACTTCACCATCGGCGCGACTGGTGAGAGTTCGCTGTCAGAAAAAGCACAGGAATTGGTTCATAGCATTACGGGTTCAACCGATCCTCAAGGCTGGGACTACCAAATTGATGATGAGATCGCATTCAGCGTAGGTTACCGTGCATTCAACAAACTGATGCGCAGCGAAGGCGAAAGTACACAGTGGGAAATCACCAACGTAAACGACATCAACGCAGGTAACTTCCGTAGTGACGTTTCACAAGGCGTGATGTTCCGTTGGGGTACCAACTTAGCAAACAGTATTGGCGCGGCAAACATCAGCGTCGAGAGTCCATTCCACGCGAGTATGCTGGCTAAAAGCACTTCGAGTTGGTTCTTGTTTACCGGATTCGAGGGGCGTTACCGCTTTAACGACATCACTATCGAAGGCGATCGTTCTGGTCTTCCTGAACCATCAGACCAATACGATGTGACGCTACAAAACTGGCAAGCAAGTGCGGTTGCTGGTGCGACTTGGTACAACCAAAATTATGGCGCAAGCTTAACCTTCACGGTAAAAACACCGGATTATAAAGAAGCACAAACCGATGTTTACGGCACTGGCTCTCTTTCTTTCTTCGCCTTCTTCTAATTAAATGCCCCTATGCGGCGTGTGAGTTTTCATTCGCCGCTTTCTTTGCTCACTATCTCACCAACGAAAGCCCTCTTAGACTGTTTTAACCCTGCAATTTGTAATAAAATAACGGTCAGAATTTATTAAAAAATGAGAGCAAAAGATGTCAACAACTGGTCGTATTCACTCATTTGAGTCATGTGGTACCGTAGACGGACCTGGTATCCGTTTTATCGTCTTCTTGCAAGGTTGCCTAATGCGTTGTAAGTATTGCCATAACCGTGATACTTGGGACACGCATGATGGCAAAGAAGTGACAGTGGAAGAGATTATTGCAGAAGCAAAAACTTACCGTCACTTTATGAATGCATCTGGCGGTGGTGTCACGTGTTCTGGCGGTGAAGCAATGCTTCAACCTGAGTTCGTTCGTGACTTCTTCCGCGCTGCTCAAGCAGAAGGCATTCACACTTGTCTGGATACCAATGGCTACATCCGTAAACACACTGACGTGATCGATGAAGTGTTGGATGCGACTGACCTAGTCATGCTTGATTTAAAACACATGAAAGACGAAATCCACCAAGACTTCATTGGTGTGTCTAACCGTCGTGTTTTAGACTTTGCTCGTTACCTGCATAAGATTGGTCAAAAGACTTGGATTCGTTACGTGGTAGTGCCTGGTTACACTGATGAACCAGAGGCTGCACATATGCTTGGTGAGTTCATCAAAGATATGGACAACATCGAGAAGGTAGAGCTTCTTCCTTACCACAAACTTGGTGCACACAAATGGGAAGCGCTGGGTCTTGAGTACCCGCTTGATGGCGTTAACCCTCCGTCAAAAGAGACCATGGACGAAATCCAATCGATCCTTTCTCAATACCATTCAAATGTGAAATACTAAGCCTCGCTAGGCTATTGAATATTTTGAAGATACCAGCAGATCGCTGGTATTTTTTTGTCTACACATTGCCTAATACACCAAACAAACTACCACTTTCGATGCCCTGTTAAAGCCGTATCGGACGTATATCAAGGTAGTAAACAAGAAGTAAACTCGCAGGAATCAGAGTTGGGATAGTGCACATGGATTGGTTTAATTTTGTCTCGATCATCATCGTTGGTTGGGTATTCATCGCTTATTGCTTGCCAGATTGGCGCAAAGTCGTGTGGCCTAAGATGACACAAGAGAAACCTTTCCAACACTTGGTCTTCGCCACACTCTTTCTGCTCTGTATTTTGTGGTCTGCACAGGCTGGTGTGAAAGATGGCCTTCAGATTCACTTTCTTGCGTTAACAACATTGACCATGATGTATGGCTGGCGAATCGCGTTTCTACTTAGTATCCCAGCCATGCTCGTCAACCATTTGCTGCATGGTATTCCGCTGTCTATGTTGCCTTCAGCATGGGTGCTTTCTGCACTAGTGCCAATACTCATCAGCTATCTAATTTTTTTGCTAAGCTACCGTTACCTTCCACGTAACATTTTTGTTTTCATTTTTGTGGCTGGTTTCTTCAATGGAGCACTCACCGGTAGCCTGCATTTACTCATCAACTCGTTTTATCATCTCTCTGTGGGTCATTACGACTGGCAAACTATCCAACACAATTACTTTGTTTTCGTTCCGCTACTCGCCTTCCCTGAAGGCCTACTCAATGGGATGTCTCTGGCCGTATTGACCGTATTCAAACCAGAATGGCTGCGAGTATTTTCAGACCGAGACTATATATACAATCACTACCATAAATAAGCTGTCATCACCCATTAACACGGTGTTTGTAAACTGGCTAAATTCGACAATTCTTGCCATTTTTCATATTAAATATGTGTTGAGATCATGTTTCACCTTCATCCGAAACGTTAACCTAAGCACATTAAAAATGTATTAGATTATTTAGTGAGGTCATCATGGAAATGTCAAACGCTCAACGTTTGATCCTATCAAACCAGTACAACCTAATGTCTCAACTTGACCCTAGCAACTCGGCAAAATACAAGCGTCTACAAACTATCGTAGAACGTGGCTATGAGTTGCAAATGCGCGAGTTGAACAAAGATTTTGGCTGCATCACTGAAACAGAGTGTCGTGAAATTATCGACATCATGGAGATGTACCATGCTATGCAAGAATCCAACAAAATGCTGGATGATGAAGAGCGTAGTAAAGTGGATCAGCGTCGTCTTCAGTTCCTTGGCTTCGACATCGCAACGGAAGCACAGCAAGTGCATTACGTGCGCTTCCTAGTGGATTCAGAAGGTCTTTACCCTCAATTTGATAAAGCAGACCACCACTTCAACAGCCAAATGCCAACATTAGAGAAATACCGTCGCATGCTAAAAACATGGCGCAACTGCCCTCGTCAGTACCACCTATGTGCGAACGAGTTAGCGCAAATCTTTAGTGCATAACACAGCAAGTATTTGAAAAGGAGGGCAAAGGCTCTCCTTTTTTCTTTTCCCCTGTCACAATTAACCTCATTCCTGCCAACGCACTTTTGCCTATCTTTCTCCCTACTTACGTACGAATCACTAATTCCCGTGATTCAAAGCCAAATATCTGATTTCTCAACCTCCTATTCACAGCACAAATTTTTCTCTCTTCAAACAGTGATTCAAATGTCACTTTTGCAATAAATTCATAATTGTTAAGCAAAATTGGAAATCCCCGACTAGGCTTAGAATGAGAAAGGGAGTGATTGAAAGGTACCTATCCATCGTTCTCCGTTGCAGTGAAAAAATGTCCATAAAGCAAAGTCTTTGGTGTTGTCTAGCTTGCATTCAGTACAAACCAAACGAGATAACAGGACGTATAAGTTCATACAACGAAGGGCATATCAAGGATGGATAAGCCTGCGTCAACGTTCGTCGGTAGACTGACTAGTTAAAGGGGAAAGCGACATGAGTATTTTCGACCACTATCAATCAAGATATGAAGCTGCAAAAGATGAAGAGATGTCGTTACAGGAGTTTTTGGCCCTGTGTAAGGATGACAAAAGCGCTTATGCCAACGCGGCAGAACGACTACTGATGGCTATCGGAGAGCCGGAAGTCATTGATACTGCTCAAGACCCAAGATTGAGCCGCATCTTCTCAAACCGAGTTATCTCACGATATGAAACCTTCAAAGACTTCTATGGCATGGAAGATGCAATCGAACAGATTGTTTCTTATCTCAAGCATGCTGCGCAAGGTTTGGAAGAGCGCAAACAAATTCTGTACTTACTCGGCCCTGTGGGTGGTGGTAAATCATCGCTTGCCGAGAAGCTAAAAGCATTGATGGAAAAAATGCCCGTTTATGTATTGAGCGCAAACGGTGAACGAAGCCCAGTAAATGACCATCCATTCTGTCTGTTCAATCCGACAGAAGATGGCGAGATCTTGAAGAAAGAGTATGGTATTGAGCATCGTTACCTACGCTCGATCATGTCACCTTGGGCAGCGAAGCGTCTGCACGAATTCGGTGGTGATATTACCAAATTTAAAGTGCTGAAAGTTCGCCCATCTATCCTCGACCAAGTAGGTATCGCGAAAACTGAGCCAGGTGATGAAAACAACCAAGATATTTCATCGTTGGTTGGTAAAGTCGATATCCGCCAACTTGAGCATTTCTCACAAGACGACCCAGATGCCTACAGCTACTCTGGTGCACTGTGTAAAGCGAACCAAGGTTTGATGGAATTCGTTGAGATGTTTAAAGCGCCAATCAAGGTGCTACACCCACTCTTGACGGCAACTCAAGAAGGTAACTTTAACGGTACTGAAGGTCTATCGGCGATTCCATTCGACGGTATGATTTTGGCTCACTCGAACGAATCCGAGTGGCAAACCTTCCGTAACAACAAGAACAACGAAGCGTTCTTGGACCGTGTTTACATCGTGAAAGTACCATACTGTCTACGTGTATCGGAAGAAGTGAAGATCTACCAGAAACTGCTTGAAAACAGTGAGCTGTCTAAAGCGCCTTGTTCACCAAGTACACTCGAAACTCTGGCACAATTCAGTATTCTTTCACGACTCAAAGAGCCTGAAAACTCGTCCATTTTCTCGAAGATGCGCGTGTATGATGGTGAAACACTGAAAGACACCGATCCGAAAGCGAAGAGTTACCAAGAGTACCGTGATTACGCCGGCGTTGATGAAGGCATGAACGGCCTATCAACACGTTTTGCGTTCAAGATCCTGTCTCGCGTATTCAACTTCGACCAAACAGAAGTGGCTGCAAACCCAGTTCACCTGTTCTATGTGATTGAACAGCAGGTGGAACGTGAACAGTTCCCTTCTGAAGTGGCAGAAAAATACCTTGAGTTCTTGAAAGGTTACCTAGTACCTCGTTATGTCGAGTTCATTGGTAAAGAAGTTCAGACTGCTTACCTAGAGTCTTACTCTGAGTACGGTCAAAACATCTTCGACCGCTACGTCACATACGCAGACTTCTGGATTCAAGACCAAGAGTATCGCGATCCAGAAACAGGCCAACTGTTCGACCGCGCTTCTCTCAACGCTGAGCTAGAAAAGATCGAGAAAACAGCAGGCATCTCTAACCCGAAAGATTTCCGAAACGAAATCGTCAACTTTGTGCTTCGTGCGAAAGCCAATAACAATGGTCAGAACCCAGTTTGGACCAGCTACGAAAAACTGCGCACGGTAATCGAGAAGAAAATGTTCTCCAATACCGAAGAGCTACTTCCGGTTATCTCGTTCAATGCGAAAACCTCTTCTGAAGATCAGAAGAAACACGACGACTTTGTCGCTCGCATGATGGAAAAAGGCTATACCGAGAAACAGGTTCGCCTACTTTCTGAGTGGTACCTACGAGTACGTAAGTCATCCTAACCAGTTTGAGTTAGGTCGCTTGTGAAACATGAAGAGGGCTATTTCATGGCGCAATTTATAGACCGAAGGCTCAATGGCAAGAACAAGAGCGCTGTTAATCGACAGCGCTTCTTGAAACGCCATAAAGAGCAGATTAAAGAGTCGGTAGCTGACGCAGTGAATCGACGCTCGATCACGAACACGGAAACGGGCGAAGACGTCGCTATACCGCACAAAGACATCAACGAACCTATGTTTCATCAGGGTAAAGGGGGCGTGCGTGACCGCGTGCACCCTGGTAACGACCAATTTATCACTGGTGATAAGATCGAACGCCCGAAAGGTGGCGGCCAAGGTGGCGGTGCTGGTGAAGGCAATGCCAGCCCTGACGGTGAAGGTCAAGATGAGTTCGTTTTCCAAATTTCAAAAGATGAGTATCTCGATATCTTGTTTGAAGATTTAGAGCTGCCGAATCTTGAGAAGAACCAAATTGCCAAAATCACAGAATGGAAAACCCACCGTGCGGGTTATCAAACAGCGGGTATCCCATCCAACATTGCTGTCGTTCGTTCGCTACAACAATCTTTGGCACGACGCACCGCAATGACAGCAGGTAAGAAACGTCTTCTAAACGAGTTAGAGGATGAACTTACTCGCATCAAAAACATCGAGCCCGCTCAACAGCTCGAAGAAAATCGTCTGAAGAAGGAAATAGAAGAGCTACGTAAGAAAATTGAAAGCGTGCCCTTTATTGATACTTTCGACTTACGTTTCAAGAACTATGAGAAGCGCCCAGTGCCTTCAAGCCAAGCGGTCATGTTTTGTCTAATGGATGTATCTGGTTCTATGGACCAAGCCACCAAAGACATTGCAAAACGCTTCTATGTGCTGCTTTATCTGTTCTTAACGCGTACCTACGAGAATGTGGAAGTGGTCTTCATTCGTCACCATACCCAAGCGAAAGAAGTGGATGAACATGAGTTCTTCTATTCGCAAGAAACGGGCGGCACGATTGTTTCGAGCGCACTGAAGTTGATGAACGAAATCGTCCAAGACCGTTACCCTGTGGGTCAATGGAACATATACGCAGCACAGGCATCCGATGGTGATAACTGGGCTGATGACTCGCCTCGCTGTCGTGAGTTACTCGTCAATAAACTACTGCCTAACTGCCAGTACTATTCATACATTGAGATCACGCGTCGCTCACATCAAACACTGTGGCACGAGTATGAGAAACTGAGCGAATCGTTTCCAAACTTCGCCATGAAAAACATCCGCTCCGTGGAGGATATCTTCCCAGTCTTCCGTGAACTATTCCAAAAAGAAACGGCGTAAAGGAGGCTAGCGATGAATACCGCAACGACAAACCTTTCGGGGGAAGCCTCGAAGAAGCGCAGAGAAAATATGCTTCCAGACGGTCCAGATTGGACATTCGAATTGCTGGAGCGTTACCACAAAGAAATCAAGCGTGTGGCGGAGCATTATCGTCTCGACACCTACCCTAACCAAATTGAGGTCATCACCTCAGAGCAAATGATGGATGCATACTCAAGCATCGGTATGCCCATCAACTACAATCACTGGTCATTTGGTAAAAAGTTCATCCAAACGGAGCAAAACTATAAGCATGGTCAAATGGGCTTGGCTTACGAAATCGTGATCAACTCAAACCCATGTATCGCTTACCTGATGGAAGAGAACACCATCACTATGCAAGCGCTGGTTATTGCTCACGCTTGTTATGGACATAACTCGTTCTTCAAGGGCAATTATCTGTTCCAAACTTGGACCGACGCCAGTTCGATCATTGATTACCTACTGTTCGCAAAGAACTACATTGCGGAATGTGAAGAGCGCTACGGCGTGCATGAAGTCGAACAGCTACTCGACTCTTGCCATGCCCTAATGAACTTCGGTGTGGACCGTTACAAGCGTCCTGAGAAGATTTCCATTAATGAGGAGAAAGCGCGTCAAGAAGAACGTGAAGCTTACCTGCAATCGCAAGTGAACGAACTATGGCGAACCGTTCCACAATCGAAAACCAAAGAAGAAGACATCAAAGTGCGCTTCCCGAGCGAACCGCAAGAGAACCTACTCTACTTCTTTGAAAAACACGCGCCACTGCTTGAACCTTGGCAACGCGAGATTGTGCGTATCGTGCGCAAGGTAAGCCAATACTTCTATCCACAGAAGCAGACTCAAGTCATGAACGAAGGCTGGGCAACCTTCTGGCACTACACCATCCTTAATCACCTTTACGATGAAGGTTTAGTGTCTGAAAAGTTCATTCTCGAGTTTCTGCACAGTCACACGAGCGTGGTTGCACAACCCCCTTACAACAGCCCTTACTTTAGCGGCATTAATCCATATGCGCTTGGCTTTGCGATGTTCCGCGATATCAAACGCATCTGTGAAGAGCCAACGGATGAGGACAAAGAGTGGTTCCCTGAGTTAGCAGGAACAGACTGGTTAGATGCGGTTCACTTTGCCATGCATAACTTCAAAGATGAGAGCTTTATTAGCCAATACTTGTCACCGAAGCTCATGCGTGATTTCAAGTTGTTTGCCATCAACGATGATGATCGTAAGAACTTCGTCGAAGTTGCAGCCATTCATGATGAGATGGGGTATCGACGTATTCGCGAAACGTTAGCAGCGCAATATAACTTGGCGAATCTAGAGCCGAACATTCAGGTGTTTAACGTGGATGTGCGAGGCGACCGTTCGTTAACGCTTCAGTATGTTCCTCATAATCGCATTCCTTTGGATAACAGTTACGAAGAAGTCTTGAAACACGTTTACCGCCTATGGGGTTTTGATGTGATTCTTGAAGAAGTGAAAGACACCGGCCACAGAGAAATTCTCTCAACTTGCCCGAAACGCAATCAGTACGACACCAATATCTAACCGATACAGCGTCCGAGCTATCGTAGATACAAAAAGGCTCCTCAATGAGGAGCCTTTCTAATTCTAAAATTAATACTCACTTATTGTGCTTGGCTAGCGACAATGGCTCGTACTGCTTCTAAATCTTCTGGTGTATCCACACCTGCTGCTGGCGCTTCTTTTGCCACTTCAACATGAATTTTTTCACCGTACCAAAGCACACGAAGTTGCTCTAGACACTCGATTTGCTCAAGTGCGCTTGGTTGCCAATTCACATAAGTATTGATGAAGCCAGCACGGTAAGCGTAGATGCCAATGTGACGCATCAATGGATTCGCGATGGTTTTGTCTTGCTTGGCAAAGTTGTCACGATCCCAAGGGATCGTTGCACGACTAAAGTACATAGCGTAACCACGCTCGTCCGCAACCACTTTCACCGCATTCGGGTTAAAGACTTCCTCTTCCGATTCAATCTCAACCGCAAGCGTTGCCATTGGTGCATCACAACCTGCTAGGTTGTCAGCGACTTGGCGAATAATAGACGGCGGAATCAATGGTTCATCACCCTGAACGTTCACCACGATGTGGTCTGCAGGGATTGCCATTTTTTCTACCACTTCTGCTAGTCGCTCAGTGCCAGACTCGTGGTTTGGCGAGGTCATACAAACCTTGCCACCAAACTGCTCTGCCGCCGCCGATACGCGCTCATCGTCAGTTGCGATAATCACGTCTTCAGCGCCCGCTTGTAACGCTTGCTCATAAACCCATTGGATCATTGGTTTACCACCAATGTCTGCCAACGGTTTACCCGGTAAGCGGCTTGACGCGTAACGCGCAGGAATGACAACCGTAAAAGACATTAGCGTCCCTCGTCCATGCTCATGGTTCGTGCTTCTGGCTCAAGCAGAACAGGAATACCCTCTTTGATTGGGTAAGCAAGGCGATCCAGTTTGCAGATCAACTCTTGATTATCTTTATCGTACGTCAGCTTACCTTTGCACACAGGGCAAGCTACAATCTCAAGCAGACGGTGATCCATAAGTCGCTTTAACCTCTTTTATTCGATTTAAAATTCGCTCTGCGTCGTTTGATTCAAACTGAGCAGAAACAGGCAGATACCACCAATTGTCTTGCGCATAACTGTCGCATTTGACGGCATCCTTTTCTGTCATAATCACATTCGCTCCTTGTTGAGCCAATGCTTGTAATTCTTGCTGATCAAAGTCTTGATGATCGGCAAAGCCTTTCGTCACTTTGACATCCGCATTCATTGCGTTAAGTGTATTAAAAAATCGTGGTGGATGCCCAATCCCCGCAAACGCAACGAGATCACGTAATTCACTGACCTCGACTTGTTGTTTTGTCTTCAGGTTTATCGCCTTTGATGGCGCTAAAGACATTGGCATTTCGCCTTGCTGAGCTTGACCACCATTGGTGATGATAAAGTCGACTTCAGCGAGACGCTCTACCCCTTCACGAAGTGGACCAAGTGGAATAAGGCTTTCATTGCCAAAGCGGCGATTACCATCAACGATAACGAACTCGATATCTCGCTCTAGAGCGTAATGCTGGAGGCCATCGTCAGTAATAATGATGTCAACGCCAATTTCAAGCAATGCTTTCACCGCATTGGCACGAACCGGATCTACGGCGACAGGAGCACCAGTACGGCGATAAATCAGCTTCGGCTCGTCACCACAGTGTTTCGCTGGTGTATTGTCATCCAAAACAAGCGGATACTGCGGCGCTTTCGCCCCATAGCCACGAGACACAACGCCTGGTTTGTAACCAAGCTGCTGTAATTGCTCCACCAGCCACACAACAACCGGTGTTTTACCATTGCCCCCAGCCGTAATGTTGCCCACCACAACTACAGGCACTGGCGCTTTGTAAGCTTGTTTTTTACCTGATTGATATTGTTGACGCTTAGATTTACTGATCGCACCAAACAACAAACTCAGTGGCCACAAAAGCGGCCACAGCAGATATTTGAGAGGATGGTTTTCGAACCAGATTTTTTCAACCACAGTTCTTAGGCACCAAATTGGATTCGATGAAGTTGAGCGTATGCGCCATCTTTCTTGGCAATCAGCTCAGCGTGGTTACCACGTTCAACGATCGAGCCTTCATCTACCACTAGAATTTCATCTGCATTCTCGATAGTCGACAGTCGGTGAGCAATCACTAGTACCGTCTTATCTTTTTGCAGTTCATCCAGTGCCGATTGAATAGCACGCTCAGATTCCGTATCCAGAGCTGATGTCGCTTCATCAAGAACCAAAACAGGGGCATCACGAAGAAGTGCACGAGCAATGGCGACACGCTGACGTTGACCGCCAGATAGACTCGCGCCATTCTCACCAATCATCGTATCAAGGCCGTCTTCCATCTTGCTGACGAACTCAGTGACGTGAGCAAGTTTAGCGGCACGTTCGATGTCTTCACGTGTGTATTGATCTTCTGTCGCGTAAGCAATGTTGTTTGCAATCGTGTCATTAAACAAATGCACGTTTTGCGAAACAAGCGCGAACTGCTCGCGTAAGTTTTTCAGCTCGTAATCGCGAATATCGTGGCCATCAAGCGTAATCGAACCGCTGCTCACGTCGTAGAAGCGGTTGAACAAGTTCGCGATGGTACTCTTACCTGAGCCTGAACGACCAACAAGAGCCACCGTCTTGCCTTTTGGAATATCAAAGCTCACGTTCTCAAGTGCTGGTTTCTCTGCACCCGAGTAAGTGAAGCTCACTTCTTTTACTGCAACGTCGCCATTTGCGCGATCTACAGTAAACTTACCTTCATTCTTCTCTGGCTCTAGGTCTACCAGTGCGAACAAGGTTTGGCTTGCTGCCATACCACGTTGGAACTGTGAGGTTACGTTGGTCAGCGCTTTAAGCGGACGCATCAAACCAAACATTGCAGAGAACACAACGGTAAATGTACCCGGCGTTAATTGATCTTTAATCGAATCGATACTTGCTAGGTAAAGCACCACAACAATCGCAATAGACGCGATCATTTGAATGATTGGGTTTGCTGCAGCTTGAGCAGTCACCAACTTCATGCTTTGTTGACGCATTTGGTTGCTGACTTTTTCGAAGCGTTTGCCTTCGATATCTTGACCACCGTAGCTTAGTACGACTTTGTGACCTTTTAGCATTTGCTCAGCAGACGCTGTCACATGGCCCATCATCGTTTGCATGTTCTTCGAGATCTTACGGAATCGCTTAGAAACGATACCAATACCCCAAGCAACAACCGGAGCAACAGCAAATAGCACCAAAGAAAGCTGCCAGCTATTGTAGAACATCAACACAAGAAGACCGATGATGCTCGCACCTTCACGCACAATGCTCACCAACGCTTGGCTGGTCGCTGCAGAGACTTGTTCTGAATCGTAAGTAATACGGGATAGCAAGTTACCTGTTTTTTCTTTGTCAAAGTAAGACACAGGCATGTGCATAAAGTGGTTGAACACCATTCGACGAATTTGCATTACCACATTGCCGGATACCCAGCTTAAACAGTAAGTGGAAACAAATCCGCTCACACCACGAATAAACATCATGGCGAAAACAATCAGTGGAAGCGTACGTAGAAAATCAGATTCCGCATTACCAAAACCTTCGTCAAGAAGCGGTTTTAGCAAAGAAATCATATAGGTATCTGAAAGTGCATTAATGACTAACGCAATGACGGCAACGATAATGCCCGACTTATAAAGGCGAATAAATTGCCATAGACGCTTAAACGTCTGCCAGGTCGTTTCATCAGTATTTATCGACATAGAAGTGCTTTATTTTCTTACATTAAGACTCTTATTCTACTCCCTTACGCAGCATCTGCCTATACCAAGGCTCAATTGTCTCGCTACGTTTGATTTCAAAATGCCAATTGTCTTGATCTATGAACACTGACACTTGACCGCTTGTTCCTGTATCCAACCAGTGTGCGTTTGCATTCTCATAAGCCTGAATAACCTTGTCTGCAGGCATTCCCCACTGATTGGCTTTAGCTAAAGACGCAATAGCAAGTCGGGGAGAAACTGCTTTCACAAACTTAGGGTTGGATGAACTTTTGCTACCATGATGAGGCACAAGCATCACATCACTCTCTAGCTTTTCGGGTTCACGAACTAATATCCACTCGCTGATGGCTTCGATGTCTCCCGTCAGAAGCAGTTTAAAATCAGATTCTGTATCGACGGCTCGAATAACACACGAATGAGGATTGTAAGCACGGTTTACCTGCTTAGGCGGCCACATCACTTCAAATTTAAGCGCCTGCCAAATCCATTGCTCTCCTGCGATACATGGTTGGTAATCAAAGTATTGCTGACTGCTGAATTTTATTTTCGGAGAAAAGTGTTGCTCTATGTAGTCTCGACCACCAGCATGGTCTGAGTCTGCGTGACTCACAATCAATATATCGATAGAACGAAAACCTCTGCGATGCAGCACTGGCGAAACAACCTGTTGAGCGATACTGCCTGTGTCCCACGCTTTCCCAGTATCATAAAGAAGAACCTCTCCCTCTTTCTCTATCAAAACGGCCAGACCATGCCCTACATCCAATACATCGATACGCCAACGTCCAAATTGCCGTTCATGAAATAGAGCAGCAGAAACAATCACGAGCAGCAAAATAGCCATCACCCCTTTGGTTAGAAATCTCGCCCCGATGAAAGCGCAAGTTATCGCAATAACCAGTAGCGTCATCTCAAGACTCATTGAATACCAGCTGCCTTCAGCGAACTGCAATGACCAACTAAGAGGCCAAATCATCCAATCTAAACATTGCCACAACAGAGCAGCCATATAGTCAGACAAAGGAGTAGCAATGAGCGCGGTAAACATCAAAGGAACGACAATGAAACCAAACCAAGGAATAAAAATGAGGTTATAAACGATGGAGGACAAACTGATCCCTGAGAAAAACACACCACTGATGGGAGTAATCAGCATAGTAAGCACTAACTGTACTTTCAGTAGCGCTGTTAACTTAGCAATCCAATGGCCTTGAGCCTGTTGTACAATATTAACCGCAAACAATACCGCGACAACAGAAAGGTAAGACAACCAAAAGCTTATATTTAGAGGTGCAAACGGCTCTAAGCAAAGCTGTATTGAAACCGCAAGTAGAAGCACACGCCATGGGCTCCAATAAACCAAGCTAAATTTCAGCAACAAATAAATGGCGCAGACAGAAAACGCACGAGTTGTAGGTAAAGAGAAATTGGCTAACCATGCATAAGCAAGAGCAGTGACAAGTCCAAATAATGGAGGGAGGAAGGCGTAGCTGGGCAGCCCATACCTAACAGCAAATCCGACACTCATTCCAAACGCAAAAGCCATGCCTATGTGCAAACCCGATATCGAGACCAAATGCAGTAAGCCGCTGTCTCTCAAAGCCCCCCAATCGGACTGAGTAAGCAATGATCGGTCACTAAAGGCGAGTGCACTGATCAAAGGAAAATGTTCAAGTTCTGAGATATGTTCATTGGTGGTCGCGATGATTTGCTGACGTATAGACGTTTGTGTGCGGATCACCCACGTGGCATCAGAAATGACTACCGCCCTTGCAACGATACCTTTTCCAGCAGCTTGTTTCTCTGCATCGTACCCAGCTTCATTCTTCAGACCAAAAATGGGTTTGATCGTGACTTGAGTGGTGAATTCACTGTTAACAGCCAGAGGGAATGCGGTTATCAATCGGATTTTTGGTTTAAGAAAAGGTAACAGCTTTTGAGAATTCACCTGATTGATCTGCGCAATTCCTTCATATCCGTGACTTATTTGCGTAAAAGGGCTGTCAACTTTACCATTTATGGTAATATTCACCCCTGCTTGAAACAGGGCTTGTCTTTGATGCTCCATAACATTGCCGTGGATAATGACAACCATAAAGCCCCAAATTGCGCCTATGCTCAATAAGCCGCGCCGTAATTTGATTATCGAGCCAATGGCAATTATTCCCAGCAGCAACCATCGCCAATCTGGCATCGTCGGCCACCACGCAGACGAGATAACGCTTGCTACAAATAACGCCAAGGTCAAACTTTTTTCTAAGAGAGTCATGTCGTCCTATGCCTAGAAAGCTGATTAAACGCTTCATGCCAGATCATGAAATGATCAAACGCCAAAAAGCACTGAAGGTCTTCGGCAACGTTTTATACAACCCGAATCTGTGGTGTTTAAATCGTCGCTCTGCATCTGGTGCTTTTGCTGTTGGTCTGTTTATGGCGTTTGTTCCGCTTCCGAGTCAGATGATCATGGCTGCAGGTCTTGCCATCATGCTTGGCGTAAACTTGCCTCTCTCTGTTGCCCTTGTTTGGATCAGTAACCCAATCACCATGCCAGTATTGTTCTACTTTGCGTACAAACTTGGCGCACTGGTAATGCATGTTCCACCACAACCTTTCCACTTTGAGTTGTCGTGGGAATTCATCATGCAGCAAATGAACACCATTGGGCCTCCGTTCTTGTTGGGCTGCGCGATTTGTGGTGTTGCTTCGGCAATCATTGGCTACTTCGGTATTCGCGGACTCTGGCGCTATTCAGTAGTGAGAAGCTGGCAAAAACGCAAAATACGATAAGTACTTATTGAAAAAATGGCAGGTTACAGCGCGTTGATTGGAAAAGAGTTAACGTTTGAAATGAAAGAAGATGTAGCCAAGGTATGAAAAATACTGAGCCAGTACAGACTTAAAAATAAAGGACCGAGATTCGGTCCTTTATTTTTTTGTGTGTCGTCTATTTGACGTGTTATTTCGAGCTCAAAACCGCTGCGGGATTGAGTTTCGCAGCTCTAGAAGCTGGGTACCAAGTCGCAAGCAAACTCAAAATAATCGCTGTGCTTGATACCAAAACAACATCTGGCCAATGCAGCTGTGATGGCAAGAAGTCGACAAAGTAAATGTCTCCTGACAAGAACTGGTGCCCTATCAAGCTCTCTAAGGCTTTGATGATTGGTGTTAAGTTTAACGCGACAAACACACCGACAATACTGCCAGCAATACTGCCGAATACCCCTGAGAACACTCCCTGCCAAACGAAAATGCGCTTAATCAGCCCATCTTTCGCACCCATGGTTCGAAGAATCGCGATTTCTGCGGCGCGGTCTTTTACCGCCATCATTAGTGTCGAGACAATATTAAAGCTCGCTACACCAATCACTAGCACCATTACCAAGTACATAATGGTGCGGACTAACTGGATATCGCGATACAAGAAGCCAAACTGTTGTTGCCAGCTTTTTAGATACACATACACATCAATCAAATTACCTACTTCTCTCACAATCGAAGGGGCGTTCAGCACATCATCGGTTTTAAGAGAAATCCCGGTGACACCATCACCCAAGCGCGCATACGCTTGAGCATCCTTCAGTGGAACCAAAGCGAGCGAGTGATCGATTTGACCATTTAGTGTTAGAAAGCCAGAGACCTTAACTCGGACACGCTTCGGTGCTTGAACTTTATTGGTGCTGCCTGTTTGTGGAATCATCAACGTAATGTAGTCACCTACATCGACGTTCAGTTCGTTCGCAACACCACGACCCAAAATCACTTGTTTTTGACCTGGATAGAAGTTTTGCCAAGCTTCTGGATCAATGAATTCAGACATGCTCGAGACGGCCTGTTCAAAAGCAGGGTCGACACCGCGAACCTCTATCGCTTTTAACTTGGTGCCTTTTTCGGCCAAACCCGTAAACCGAACATAAGGCGCTGCCGCGACGACGTGTTCGTGGTTTAGCGCTTGATTCATGGTTTTGGTGTAATTGTGCAGCGGGCCATTCACCCCTTCCAATTCACCGTGCGGGATAACCGACAGCACGCGCGATTGCAACTCACGCTCGAAGCCGTTCATAGCAGAAAGACCAATGATGATCACTGCGACGCCAACAGCAATACCGATGGTTGAAGAAAGTGAAATGAACGACACCATCTTGTTACGCTTTTTAGCGCGACTGAAACGGCCACCGATCATCAATGCTAAAGATGAAAACAAAATTAGCCCTCCGCAACCGCTGTTTCAGTGATAAAGCGATCCACCAGTAAGCCATCTTGCATATGCATTTGACGGTCCATTTTCGCCGCTAACTCGTTATCATGAGTCACGACTAAAAAGGCAATATTTGACTCTTGGTTTAACTCACGCATCAAATCATAAATTGCCAGTGCCGTGTTGTGGTCTAGGTTACCTGTAGGTTCATCTGCTAATACCAGATCAGGTTTGTTCACCAATGCTCTTGCAATAGCAACACGTTGGCGCTCACCACCAGACAGTTCAGATGGACGGTGATCCATACGATGACCTAAACCCACTTTTTCCAACAATGCTTGTGCGGCTTCTTTCGCTTCAGAGACCTTTGTTCCGCCGATCAGTAAAGGCATTGCCACGTTCTCTACCGCAGTGAAGTCAGCCAGCAAATGATGGAACTGATACACAAAACCGAGGTGTTTATTACGCAATGCCGCTTGCTTATTCGAGCTTAACGCCGACAAATCCTGACCGAGAAAATCGACTTCACCTTCTGTCGCATCATCCAATGCGCCAAGAATATGAAGTAACGTACTTTTACCTGAGCCTGATGAGCCAACAATAGAAACCAATTCCCCTTTGTCGATATCAAAACTCACGCCTTTCAGCACTTCAGTATCTAGCGAGCCTTCTCGGTAGACTTTACGAATATCACGACATTCTAATAGCTTATTCATAGCGAAGTGCCTCAGCAGGTTTAACAGAAGATGCTCGGTAAGACGGGTAAACAGTTGCAGCTAGACTCAGAGCAATCGCCAGCACTACCACTAATAAAATTTGGAATGAATCAATCACGATTGGCAGATGACCACCGAAGCTGAACAAGGCAACGCCTGCAGCTTCCAAAATCGCATTGAGGTTGAGCGATAAAGCCACGCCGACAGCACCGCCAACAATCGCACCAATCACACCGCTACTTGCGCCTTGCACCATGAAAATCGCCATCACTTGAGATTGCTTCATCCCTTGAGTTTTGAGAATCGCGACTTCTGATTGCTTCTCCATCACCACCATAATCAGAGCAGAAATGATGTTAAACGCCGCAACGCCAACAATCAGACCAAGCATCAAGCCCATCATGTTCTTTTCCATTTTTACTGCTTGGAAAAGCTCACCACGTTGCTCACGCCAATCACTCCATTTCCAATCGTCCGGCAATGGCTTGTCTGCAAATTCAGTCACCATAAACGGGTCAGAGAAATACACGCGCCAACCCGAGACGGTGTCTTTCGGCAAACGCATCAGCTTTGAAGCATCCGCCATGTTAACGATCATAAGCTGACCGTCGACATCAGAGCCGGTATTAAAAATGCCCGCAACAGTGAAGTTACGTTGGCTTGGAATACGGCCTAGAGGCGTAAATTGAGTGGCATTGGTCACCATCAAACGCACTTTGTCACCCACAGAAACTTTCAGGGAGCGCGCTAAGCTGTGACCAAGAAAAACTTTATACTCACCCGCTTTTAGTGACGATAAACGACCAGCGATAAGGTGATTAGAGATAGGGTCGCCCAATTTAGGTTCGATACCAATTAGGTAGCCAGCCGTAAGCTGAGCAGAGCTTTGGATCACCGCTTCACCACGAACGATAGGTTCCGGTTTCGCGCTTGTCGACATATCTTGAATGAACTGAGGGGCATTTTCACTGATAGGAGTTTTACCATCATGTTGTGAAACGACCGCATGAGGAAGCACACCTAAAATGCGTTCTTTAAGCTGGGCTTCAAAGCCATTCATCACGGAAAGTACGGTCACTAACGCCATCACACCGATCGTGATACCCGCTGTCGACATATAAGAAACAAATCGACTAAACCTATCTCCGGAGCGTCCCCGAAGATACCTCAAGCCGATAAACAGAGAGATAGGATGATACATATAAGGCAAACCAACTGGTTTTTTAATAATGGAGCTATTACTTAGCTAATTAATATTCGTTATCTTACCTTACTCTTACTATGAAGAAGACAAGATAATCGCCAAATTTGTCAACGACATGCAATAAGTCCCTATTTACAGCAAAAAGTTCAGCCAGAAAAACAGGTAAACTTGATAACTTAAACTGATTAGCGATAATCATTGCCCTATCCTACTCATTCTTCAATGAAATGAGAGCGCTCGTTGGCAGAAAAGGACCAAATTATGACAGAGCAAGAATACTTCACCGTACACCACAATCTGACGATCAACGTCGAAACGTTAGAGACGGGCTTTGCTCTGCCAGATGAAGAGACTTTTGTATCAGAAATCCCAGCGCCTTTCATTGTTGCGAGTGAATTCAGTCATCTCGATATGTTGGCTGATAACGCAAGACTCGAGCTGCAAAGTAAAGAGCTCAAACACGTCATCTATTTGCTGGATACACAGAACTCAAAATTAAACCTGCTACTGAGTTTTATGCTTTCTCAACAAGATGATGCCAAATTACGTTTTCAAACGACCCAATTCGGCGCTAGTCAGTTGAGCTATCGCAGTGATTCTGAAGTAGAAACGGGGAAACTGGTTCGCGTAAAACTCTTCTTAGATCATCCAGCTGCAGCAATTTACTGCTACGCTCAGATAGTAGAATGCGAATCTACCGAGCAAGGCTATGTGATCACACTTAAGTACAAATTACTTAGAGAAGCTGACCAAGATTTATTAATCAAAGCCGCGCTATACCAACAGCAAAAATTACTCCGTCAGCGCTCACTAGAGCGAGATAACAAATAATTACCATGACAAAAGCAACGATTCTCTCCGTCACGAAGCCGTCTGAGCGTGGCGACAAAAAACAGCTTGGCAACCTACCTGGTGCCGCATTGCCAATGGCGATTGCAGAACTGGCTAAACAGCATTCAAGCCACTCTCTGCTTGTGGTTCCCGATCCGCAAATGGCGCTTAAGCTCCAAGCAGAAATAGAGCAGTTTACTGATCAATCGGTCAGCCTATTCCCTGATTGGGAAACACTGCCTTACGATAACTTCTCTCCGCACCAAGAAATCATCTCAGACCGTATTGCGCGTTTATACCAGCTACCAAACCAAGCCGGTGGCGTAACGATTGTGCCAGTAAGCACCGTATTACAGCGCCAGTCTCCACGTGGCTTCTTGTTGCAACACACCTTGATGGTAAAAACAGGCGATCAGTTCTCGCTAGAGAAGCTTCGCGTTCAACTTGAAAACTCAGGTTATCGCCATGTCGATCAAGTGTTTGGTCCTGGTGAGTACGCGAGCCGTGGTTCGATCCTTGATTTGTTCCCGATGGGCAGCTCAGATCCATACCGTATTGATTTCTTTGATGATGAGATCGATACGATCCGAACGTTCGATCCAGAGAACCAACGTTCTATCGAAGACATTCAGCAAATCCAGTTATTACCTGCTCACGAATTCCCGACCACAAAAGCGGCGATTGAAGATTTTCGGACTCGTTGGCGCTCTCAGTTCGAAGCGCGACGCGAACCTGAATCGATTTACATGCAAGTCACCAAAGGCACGTGGCCGGCAGGTATCGAGTACTGGCAACCGCTGTTCTTCGATCATACAGAAACGTTATTTGACTACTTACCTGAAGACTCGCAACTGATCATCGTTGGTGATATTGAAGCCGCAGTTGATACCTTCTTAAATGACGTCGACTACCGCTATGATCAAAAGAAAATCGATCCACTGCGTCCGCTATTGGCGCCACACGAGTTGTGGCTCAAGAAAGACGAACTCTTTGCTCAGTTTAAACAACTGCCACAAGCACAGTTAAGCTTAGAGAAAATCATCAAGCGCGCAGGTCGCCAAAACCTTGCGGTGCAATCTCTTGCGGAACTTGGTGTTCAACAGCAGAACAAAGAGCCACTAGCACGTTTACGTCAATTCAGTGAGCAGTTCGTAGGCAAAATCGTCTTCTCAGTCGAATCAGAAGGCCGCCGTGAAGCACTAACCGAGCTTCTCCAAGGCATCAAAGTTCGCCCTGTCGTACATAGTTCACTCTATCAAGCGCTCGATTCTGACGATCGCTTCAGCTTGATTCTCGGTGCTGCAGAACACGGCTTTATCCATGATGAGCTCAACTTTGCACTGATTTGCGAAAGCGACTTGTTGGGCGATCGCGTAATCCAACGCCGCCGTAAAGACAAGAAAACCGTTAACAGTGACACTGTTATTCGTCACCTAGCCGAACTTAAACCGGGTCAGCCTGTTGTTCACATCGATCATGGTATCGGCCGCTACATTGGCTTGCAAACGCTTGAAGCTGGCGGAATGAAAACAGAGTACGTGACTCTTGAGTATCAAAATGATGCCAAGCTTTATGTGCCAGTGTCTTCATTAAACCTAATAAGTCGCTACTCAGGTGGCGCTGAAGACAGTGCGCCACTGCATAAACTGGGTGGTGAAGCATGGGCGAAAGCTCGTCGTAAAGCTGCAGAGAAAGTGCGTGATGTTGCCGCTGAGCTTCTGGATGTTTACGCGAAACGAGAATTGAAACCGGGCTACAAGTTTGAGCTAGACCGTGGCCAATACGCGACCTTCAAAGCGACTTTCCCGTTTGAAGAGACCGATGATCAATCAATGGCCATCAATGCGGTTCTGTCCGATATGTGCCAAGCAAAAGCCATGGACCGCCTTGTGTGTGGTGATGTGGGCTTTGGTAAAACAGAAGTTGCGATGCGCGCGGCATTTGTTGCCACAGACAATAGTAAACAAGTGGCCGTCTTAGTTCCGACGACCCTACTTGCACAACAGCACTTTGAAAACTTCCGTGACCGATTTGCAAACTTACCAATTCGCGTAGAAGTACTTTCTCGCTTTAAATCGGCAAAAGAGCAAAAAGTGATTCTCCAAGATGTTGCCGATGGCAAAGTCGACATCGTAGTAGGCACTCACAAACTGCTCTCAAGCGACATTAAATTCAAAGACCTCGGCTTATTGATCGTCGATGAGGAACATCGCTTTGGTGTGCGCCAGAAAGAGAAAGTGAAAGCGATGCGTGCGGATGTCGACATCCTAACGCTTACCGCGACACCAATTCCGCGAACGTTGAACATGGCGATGAGTGGCATGCGCGACTTGTCGATCATCGCAACTCCGCCAGCACGCCGTTTGGCAATCAAAACATTTGTGCGTCAACGTGAAGACTCCGTGGTTCGTGAAGCAGCACTGCGTGAAATCATGCGTGGTGGTCAGGTTTACTTCCTGCACAACCAAGTCGAAACCATCGAGAAAACAGCCGAAGATCTACAGAAGCTCATCCCAGAAGCACGTGTGACCGTTGCCCACGGCCAGATGCGTGAGCGCGAGCTAGAACGCATCATGAATGACTTCTATCATCAGCGTTTTAACCTTTTGGTGTGTACCACCATCATAGAAACCGGTATCGACGTTCCGACCGCCAACACCATTATCATGGACCGAGCAGATAACCTTGGTCTTGCACAACTGCACCAATTACGTGGCCGTGTTGGTCGTTCGCATCACCAAGCATACGCTTACTTGTTAACGCCACATCCTAAAGCGATAACAAAAGATGCTATCAAGCGTCTTGATGCAATTGCATCTCTGGAAGATCTGGGCGCAGGCTTCACCCTTGCAACGCACGACCTCGAAATTCGTGGTGCAGGTGAGCTATTAGGTGACGAACAAAGTGGTCAAATTCAATCGGTTGGTTTTACACTGTATATGGAGATGCTTGAACAAGCGGTTGAAGCATTGAAAGAAGGTAAAGAGCCATCGCTGGATGACCTACTTCGCGAGCAAACCGAAATCGAGATGCGTATTCCTGCCCTACTGCCGGATGATTACATCCCGGATGTGAACACGCGTTTATCCATGTACAAACGTATTGCAAGTGTGAGCGACAATGAGGGCTTATCCGAGCTTAAGGTTGAACTGATTGACCGATTCGGTCTGTTACCCGATGCAACGAAGAATCTCCTATCTGTCTCAGAGCTGAAAATTGGGGCAGGAAGTCTCAAAGCGAAGAAGATTGAGGCGCATGACAAGGGCGGATTCATTGAGTTTTACCCTGATGCTGACATAAACCCAGCGTATTTGGTTAAACTCCTGCAATCACAGCCGCAAAAATTTGCAATGGAAGGTCCAACTAAGTTCAAGTTTAGCGTACCATTAACGGACCGACGTAAACGCATTCAGTTTGTTCAAGACTTACTGAATGATTTTAAACAGAATTTATTACCAACGAGCTAATAGTCGAATGAGAATACTGATCCCATTATTGCTTCTTTGTGTCTCAATGCCATCTTGGGCTGCGCGTCAATTTGATATTGAAGTAATTATTTTCAAGCGAGCAGTCGACGCTGAAAGCACCAGTGAATCATGGCCAAATGAACTGCCTAAGATCGAAATGAGCAATGTCGGCAGTTTAGACAGTGAATCTTACCGCCGTTCAAAAGGCGTAACCTTGCTACCACGTTCTTCTTTCCGTTTGAACGCCCAAGAATCCGCATTAAATAATCATGCTGGTTTCAAAGTGCTTAAGCACGTGGCATGGCGTCAAGGCGACCGAGGTAAAGCAAGCGCACCTATTTTCCGCATCGTTGGTGGTCGTGATTTCTCAGGCTCTTACAACGCTGATGGTAGCCCAATCGGTAGTAGCTCTTCGCTAACAAGCGATGGTTACAGCGAAGAGAACGTGAGCGGTCCACTTTATGAGCTAGACGGCAAGCTACAAATTTATGTCCAGCACTACTTGTTCGCTGAAACGACGATGGATTTACGTGAACCGAGCGTTCGCGAAATCCACATCGAATCACAGCCATCAGATCAGCTGACAAATGAGTTGGGTGAAGTAGACGGTAATGTACAAGTCGGTAACTTGGCAGAAGTGTCGCCAACAGTGACCGAAGAGAAGTTCTTGAAGAGCTTCCGAATGGATCAAAAGCGTCGTATGCGCAGTAGTGAAACGCACTACTTAGACAACCCACTGATGGGGATGATCATTCAAGTTCGTCGCGTTCAATAAGTCACGAATTAAACAGAAAAGCGCAGCACTGGCTGCGCTTTGTTTTATCTAGAATCTCACATGGAAGTTGTATCGATTCATGGCACCAGATTTTGAAATCATAACACCACGCTTAGCGCTCAAACTGATTCCATCAGAGCAAGCACACTCATTGCAACGTTTACTTGTTGAATCCCCTTCCCTACACCAATGGTTAGATTGGTGTAACGAGGACGTCTCTCTAAAAGATGCTCAAGATTTTCTATTGGCAACCCGCTTAAACTGGGTAAAAACCGAAGCTTTCGGCTTTGGGGTTTATGAACGAGAACACAACAACCTTGTTGGAATGGCAGCCGTGAATGAGCTATACCACACCTTCAACATGGCGAGCATTGGTTATTGGATTGCTGATCGCTATCAGCGCAATGGTTATGCTCACGAGGCAATTAGAGCACTTGCAGAGTTCTGCTTTGCAAAACTGAATTTAACGCGTGTAGAGATCGTCTGCGATTTAGACAACACAGCAAGTCAGGCGTTAATTGAGTCGGTAGGGGCCAAAAAAGAAACCATTGCGAGAAATCGCTTTATCTTTCACGGAAAACCAAAAGACGGCGTGGTGTATTCGCTGCTTCCTAGCGACTTAGAATGAAAAAAAGCCACCGACATGCGGTGGCTTTTGTTTTATTTATCATTGGTTTCTTTCATCGAACACTCGATACAGAACTCAATCTTCAAATTAGTGCAGCTTCAAGTTTGGACGCAGTACGCGGTTGATACGGCCAACCAGCATCATCAAGCCAGTCTTAATCACACCGTGCAGCGCCATTTGGTGCATGCGGTATAGCGAGATGTAAACCACACGAGCAATACGACCTTCAACCATCATGGAGCCTTTAGTTAGGTTACCCATCAAGCTACCTACTGTAGAGAAGCGGCTTAGAGAAACCAAAGAACCGTGGTCTTTGTATTCGTACTCTTTTAGCTCACGACCGTTAAGCTTAGCAACGATGTTAGTGAACGCTTGGCTCGCCATTTGGTGTGCAGCTTGAGCACGTGGCGGTACAAATGAACCATCTGGTTGAGTACATTGTGCCAAATCACCGATAACGAAGATGTCGTCATCACGAGTGGTTTGTAGCGTGTTTTTCACAACAAGCTGGTTGATACGGTTGGTTTCTAGACCCGCGATGTCTTTGATGAAATCTGGTGCCTTGATACCCGCAGCCCATACCATGATTTGAGCAGGGATCTTCTCGCCGTCTTTCGTTGTCAGACCATCTTTATCGGCTTGTGTCACCATCGTCGCTGTGCGTACGTTTACACCTAGCTTAACCAACTCTTGGTGCGCCGCAGAAGAGATGCGTGGCGGAAGTGCAGGAAGAATACGCTCACCTGCTTCAACAAGGTTTACGTTTAGCTTGCTAGAATCTAGGTCGCCAAAACCGTATGTACGTAACTCTTTAACCGCGTTGTGAAGCTCAGCAGATAGCTCAACACCCGTTGCACCCGCACCAACAATCGCGATATCGACTGTGCCGTTACCGTTTTTCGCGTGTAGCTTTAGGAACTCGTTGTTCATTTCACTACGGAAGCGGTGTGCTTGTTCTGGGCTATCTAGGAAGATACAGTTGTCACGAACACCAGGAGTGTTGAAGTCGTTAGATGTAGAACCAATTGCCATCACTAGAATGTCGTATTCTAGTTCGCGGCTTGGCATAAGAAGTTCGCCGTGATCGTCTTTAAGCTCACTAAGAATGATCACTTTACGCTCACGGTCGATGTCTTGAAGGCTGCCCATTTGGAAGTCAAAGCTGTGGTTTTTCGCATGAGCACGGTAGCTCAGTGCATCCACACCTTCATCCAATGAACCTGTTGCTACTTCGTGCAATAGCGGTTTCCACAAGTGGCTCGCTTTACGGTCTACCAGTGTAATTTGCGCACGGTTCTTACGACCCAGAGTGCGGCCCAGTTTGGTTGCCAACTCAAGGCCACCAGCACCGCCGCCTACAACGATAATGCGTGTCACAATGTTATCCTCTACAAAAATGAATATATGGGTTCAGCTCGATGCTGACTCACAGTAGTCTGCGGTCATACATCCAACCGATGAATTCTTTGGTCTCTAGAGGTGAGCTCACTTTTGGATAAACACCGATACCATCTTATTTTTTGCTTATTCTTATTAGCTTATTGATGTGCATCGGTTTCTTGATCTGAAATACACGATCTCAGACAAAAAATGGGCAAGTTTCTTACTCGCTCTCAATTTTTTTTGATATTTATCAAATTATTTTTACTGAGTTCATTATATAGGGCAATCTTTTGATGGCAACAAAAATCCTTACTCGAGATACGGATTGGCTAATTTTCGTCTGTTTGACGGTAACGTTTTCGTGCCACAAAAGGTTAAATCGATAAATCAAGCCAATAAATCGATACAAAATGTAAAATCTTGCGGAATCAGTGCCACTCGTTTGAGCGCTAGTAGAAACAAAAACAGCACTTCGAAAAGTGCTGTTTAAACAAAATAAGTTTGTTCGCTCTAAAGCCAGTTAGGCGCTTTTGAATGCCTTCATCGCTTGCAGATGATGAGAGATCTTCTTGAACTTATGAGTTTGGGTTTCATCCCAAATGATTTCGTAGTGTTTATCCAGTTCTGCTGCGGTTTTTGAGTTGTCGTGGATTTCATCTTCTTTCGACAAAATCACCAAACAGCGCTCTTTGTTTTTCGCACGGAATTGCTCCACACATTTGGTCGCAATATCTTCGTACTCTTCAGGACGGTCAATACGCCCTGCCATCGTCTTCTCTGGATGCAAGTTCGGGTTGAACATCACTTGCTTAATGCCGCAAAGAAAACCGATTCGCTCTGACCAGTATGCGCCAAGGCCAACACCACAAATCAGTGGGTTTGGATCGTCCGCTTGGTCAATGACCTTAGACACTTCTTTCAATAAGTGCTGCATGTCATGCTTAGGATGAAGTGTGCTGTAGTTGATGAAACGAACGTCATCATCGATGAATTGCAATTGAAGAACTTTTTCGTGGTTACCCGGGCTTGTACTATCAAAGCCGTGCAAGTAAATAATCATGTGTACCTCTCCCTGTGACTTGCTGGTACTTCACTTTAAACTACCACTATTTCTTTATGGTTAAAGAGGAAAAAGTCATGAGTTATCAAAACAGTGATCTTCCATACATAATAAGTCTTTAAACTCACGAGCACTGTCTAAGTATTGTTCATCATCCCACAATTTGTAGGCCAATAAATACCAAAGCATCGCCATCATTTGAGTTCTTGGCATCCACGCTCTCACGCCTTCCAACCATAAAGCGACGTCTTCAATGCCACGAATCTGGCAATACTGTTCTACACCCCGTTCAATAGGCACATCGGCGAGTTGCAGAATCAGCGTCAAGTCGAGCCTTGGATCCGCTAAGCCAGCGTACTCCCAATCGATCACTTTTACGCCCTCTTCGCCACGAACTAAGTTGTAACAGCCAAGATCAAAATGGCACAGTGCTGCAGGGACTTGCGCCACACTTGGCTCAGAACGCCACTTTTGATAAAGCGCTTCGTACTCAGTGCCGACGTACTGGCCAGCCAGTTCCAACCAATAATGGTCGATGCGCGAAAGATACGAGAACGGTACTAAAGGAACCGCCGTTGCAGGATATTCATGAATCCTAGCAGAAATCGGCAATAGCTCTTCAATATCAATTCCAGGCTTCGTCAGCGTTTCACCCGGCACCCACTCCACTAACAAACCTTGCTCATGCACAAAGACGGGCTTTGGACCTAGGTTGAGAGGGGCCATCGCGTTAAGCACTTGATATTCGTTGTGACGAGAAATAGCAAAGGCCTTGCACACGTTACTGGTCGGTCGCCAGACGTAAGCAAGACCTTCTGAGGATTCCAACCGCCAGCAGCGATTGGTAAGCCCGCCAGTGACGGTTTGAACCTTCACCGGCGGTGATGCAAAGAAGCCATCAAGCACATTTAAACTCGGGTCTAATTGTTTCGCTTGTTGCCAAGAAAACCACGCCATGAATGACTTCTCCACTTAGGTCATAAGACCAAACTGAATCAATTAAAGACCAAATAGGCTCTTAGATTGTTCTTTACGGATTTCCGTTTCATCCGCCCATTCGATCAGACCCGTTTCTAGGTCCATTAGGCGCATAGTCATTTTGTAGTAAACGTCTTTGTCGCTGCCTGCGTTTTTCACGATGCTAGAAAGGTTACCGTAAAGCATGTATTGCGCACCGACCATTTTACCGAATTGGATTGCCGTGCTTTGGTTTACTAGCTCATCAGTGTTTTGGAAGTTAAGTTGCTCACGAACAGACTCAACACGATCCATGTCTACGAAACGGAACTTACCAGAGTTCAGCATCTTAGTAGAAATAGTGTCAGTGATAGACTCCGTATCGATGTGTTCGCTTGTCTTGTTCTTGATGCGCTCAACAAACACGATAGGACGTTGGTCACGAGTAATTGCTGCCACTGAACCTGACATCATCATGCTGTCTACCATTTCGCCAGCAATTTTTTGTAGATCCGTCGAGCCGAAGTCGATCGTTGTGGTTTCTGTCGCTTGCGCATCACCGTAAGAGACTTTGTTTGAACAACCACCCAGAATGACGGCAAGACCTAAAAGAGCAATAATACTTTTTTTCATGAGAGTTCCTTAGTTTGTGTTTCATCCCAAGGCGTCTCCGCCTTGGCAAAGCAGCATAGCCGCCGAAATTGTGTTACTCGAAACGAGTTAGTTATCTTGTGCTTCGCGAATTTGTACGCGGAATTGAGTCCCGTTAGGATTCACCGTCACTTCAGACAAAGTCACTTGTTCAAATCCACGAACGATCATTTTGCGCCATGGACCCGGTTTGGTGTTCACCTCAAGGCCAGTGTTGTCGTACCAGTAAAAGCGGTAAAGGATCTCTTGGTCACCTTTATAGTTACTGCTCAACTGCACAACGCCACGCGGACGGTCATCCACATAAGTCGTGGTAATGTTGTCTACCAACAGGCGACTACCCATGACGTTATCGTGGAAGAAAACCTTTTGGGTTTGGCCATCGATTCGGATACCAGCGGTGTTGTCAGCACAACCCGCTAAACCGATGATCACTGCCAAGCCAATAAGCCATGCTCTCATTACAACCTCCCTAGTTGTTTATGCCAAACTGTGGAATGCGATCCCTGACGAGATACCCAAACCAACGTTGTTTGCTGTGCTGGCACTTCGAATTGATACACCTGATCGCCAACGTTTAAGCTTTGCTGCCCCGGTTTCACGACTTTCGAAGCCGTTTTCACCGAACCTGGTAGCGTCTGCCAACTTCTGGTATCAGGTTGTTCAGTTAATGTATTCCACACATTGAAAAGAATGTTGCCGACATCATCGCCTTTTGCCGCTTCTTTTCGGATTCTGTCTTTTGCCCAAACACGAATCGCTTGGCGAATCACAATCGTGGTCAAACGTTCGTGCAAATCGTTTTGCGCCATCGCGTTCACGTCGGCCAATGTGCTTGAAGTTAGCTTGTTGCCATTTAGCGCAACATCCCCAAAACGCTGTGTTCCACGTTTCGGGTAGTAAGGTAACGCAAGCGAATAAATCGCACCGTCACCTCGGCTATCATAAATCGGCAAATCAATGCGCCAACCTTGCAGCGCTTCCACCACGCCTTGCTCGTCTATCACGATCACGCGACCTTGTGACTTACTCAGCCCTGAAGGCGCTTTGCCGTAACGTTTTTCCAGCATACGAAGATCTTGACGCATACCGAGCTTTTTCGCGGCATACATTGTACTTTCAATCACTTGCTTGTTATCTGGCATCACAGCGAGCGCGCGACGATAGTCTACGTACGCACTGTTCAAATCTCGTGACGCTTCATAAAGCAAACCAGAAAGGTAGAACAAGTAGCCGTTTTGCACTGAGCTAAGCTTCTTGCCTGCGTCTGGGTAGTTAGCTAACACGCTACCTAGATTCGCTGACATGCCTTGCTTCTTAAGATCCTTCTCAGCCTGCTTTAGTTCCTTCTCACGTGCTTTCTTTGCTGCTTCTTGCACTTGGTTTGCACGACGCATTTCAACCAGCGCCCCTTCAAGGTCATTCTTTTGTAGGTAGTTCAGACCGAGGTACAAATGCAAAAAGCCGAGTTCATAGTCGGCAGGTTGGTATTCGTTTAGGTTGTCGTTAACGGCAAGAGACCCAACACTGGTCGCCGTTTCCGTTACAGAAATGGTTGCGCGATCTTGTTGTTTACGCACTGCACGATCGCTGTCTTCAAGTGAACTCAGGCTTTTTGGGTAATCTTGGGCAAGAAACGAGATTCGACCTTGCTCAAAGTTGCCAAGTATATCGCCACCAACATCACTCGATTGCAGTTGCTCAGCTTTGGCATATTCACCCGCAACCACTGCCTGATAGACTTGTTTATTTTGGTCGCTGTAATGACTGAAGAGATTGCCAGCGGACAAGTTTGCACATCCTGTAGCAAGCAGGACCCAGCTCATTAATCCGAATAGCTTCACACCATGTTTCACATTTATCTCCACAAATGTGTTGTTCGTCAGGAATAAAGAAGTGGATGAATCACTTCACCCACTTCTAATAGATTAGCTCAATACCATAGGACCTAAAGGACGACCGCCCACTAGGTGCATATGAATATGATAGACTTCCTGACCGCCATGTGAGTTACAGTTTACGATCAAACGGTAACCGTCTTCTGCAATGCCTTCTTCTTTAGCAAGCTTCTTCGCTACCGTGAACATACGTCCCATCATCGCTTCGTCTTCCGCTTCCACGTCATTTACTGTCGGGATCAGCTTATTTGGAATGATAAGGATATGGCTTGGCGCACGCGGATTGATGTCACGAAATGCCGTTACTAAGTCATCTTGGTAAAGGACATCTGCTGGGATTTCTTTGCGAATAATTTTGCTAAAGATGGTTTCTTCCGCCATGGGTACTCCATTTTATAAGGTGTGTAACCTATTTAGTATGCGCTAAGCCAAAAGCGAGCTCAATAAAAAACAGTGTTCACTTAACATTATCAATATAAGTCGTGACGTTGAAGCTTTTTTTGTCGTGTGCGTCATAAAACGTGCGTCGCAAACTCAATACAATCCAGTGAATTTTGTTACTTTTTTAAGACAATTCTTATTTATATTGTCTATTTTTGGGAGAGGAAGCTCACTTATGCGAGGTTCAGTTATTAAACGGATGTATGCAGGCTTCGCACTGATCATCGTCCTGTTTGCTGTCACGATTGCCATTATGATGGGGGGCATGAATGATATTCACGGTAAGTTTGAGACGGTATCCAAGTCTTCATTACCACTTGTTTCATTATCTAACCAAACCAGTGTTGAACTGCTTTCTGCAGACAAATCTTTTAAAGACTTCCTGACCACAGAGAATAAACAACGCATGGACGAGATGCGTCAGGAATTTGCCAAATCTCAACAAACCTTTGAAGCGACATTGAGCCAACTTGAAGTCGCGAGCCAAATCTACCCTTCTCTTGCCGAACCTTTTTCTCAGCTTAAAGAACTTGAGCAGAGCTATTTTACTGAAGCAAAAGAAGCCATGGATAACTACGAAGCCATGTTCGCTGCACAAGAAGAAGTGCAAAAGTCTTCTCGTCGCTTCCAACAACTTAACACTGAGCTTTCTGTTGGTCTGAAAGAATACGTGGCGGACCAAAGCAGTATCTCTGTAAAAGTGATGGCAAAGAGCTACTTCATCAAATTGAAAGATGCTGAAGTCATTACGTCCGATGCCTTAGCAAGCTCGAACCCTGAGTTTGTAACTGAAGCCGTAACGAAAAACCGCAAAGCAGTCACACACCTCAACTACGCATTCCGTGGTTTGGTAACTCAACTTCCTGAACTTCAAAAAGCTTTTGGTGAATCGGTAGAGCAATTCACACGTGACGTCGGTATGCGTGGTGGTGTGTTAGACCAACACAACAACTACCTTTCGGCTCGTGCGGCGCTTTACAACAACATTGCGAACCTTGCGACCAAAGTTGACTCAAGCATGTCGATTCTTGAGCAATTCACAACAACCGCCACAGACAAGCTCAACGAATCTTTAGCTGATGCAGGAGACATTTACTCAGCAGGCGTGACGAAAGCGATTGTGATTGCAGTGATTGTTGTTCTGTTTGCAACGGCTATCGGCTACCACATCGCACAAAGTGTCCGTGAACCACTAACACGCATCTTGAAAGTGTTAGAAAGCCTGACAGAAGGCGACATGACACAGCGTATTGAAAACCGTCACAACAACGAATTTAGCCGCGTAAGTGGACATATCAATACCCTTGCGGACAGTTTGCACAACATTCTTGTGAAGCTTAACGACGCTTCAGAAAACCTTGCTTCGACCGCTTCAACGAATGAGCAAACCTCTTCTCAAGCGCAAGGTCAATTGAACTCACAGCGTGAGCAAACCGCAAATGTGGCGACTGCGATGACAGAGATGTCTCACTCGGTTCAAGAAGTCGCACAAAGTGCACAAGGCTCACTAGAAATGGTTCAGCGTGTAGAAACCGCTTCTGACCAAGGTCGCAACGTTATGAACAGTAATATCTCGACCATTAACCAGTTGGAAACGCGTTTGAATGAATCTGTGTCTGCGGTTTCTGAGCTACAGAGAATGAGCGGCCAAATCGGTTCGATCCTAGACGTTATTCGTAACATCGCCGAGCAAACTAACTTGTTGGCACTCAACGCTGCCATTGAAGCCGCTCGTGCGGGTGAACAAGGTCGTGGCTTTGCGGTTGTTGCGGATGAAGTTCGCGTGCTGGCTTCCAAGACCACACAATCGACAACTGAGATTGAAGCAATGATCAGTAACCTTCAATCGAGTTCACAGTCTGCAAGCCAAGTTATTCAGAGCTGTATGAGTGATATGGAAATGTCCGTTGAGCAAGCTTCAAAAGCGAATAGCTCTATGGAAGAAATCCAAGCGCTTATTATCGAAATCAGCCAGATGAGTACCCACATATCTCAAGCGGCAGCAGAGCAGAGCGAGACTTCAGCGGATATTGCGCGCAGCATTGAAGACATCAATAGCATTGCCGATCAAAGCTACCATGCGATGTCGAGCATTGCTCAAACTAGCGAATCTTTGACGCAATTAGCGCATCAGCAAAACGAACTGGTTCATCGATTTAAGCTATAAAATCCGCCGCCAAATTTAACGGATTTATTGCAACCAACTGTATAAGGGTGACTTTTTATTGAAGTCGCCCTTGTTTTTTATGAGCTGTGTCTACATATGGTTTATATGGCTTGCTCATCCCTTTTCTTTTCTCTTTTCGAGCAAGCCAAATAAGAAGGAAAACCTATGGCTGTTCATGTTGGTATTATCGACCAAGATCCAGTGAGATTAGTCACTCCTCTTTTGGATAATCGCACTGTAAGTACACATATCGTCTTCATCGGCGACAAGAGCCAATCCGATATGTACGAGCGACTGAGCGCAGTATTAGAGCAGCGAGAAATTACGTCTGAATTCTTTGAAATTCCTTCTGCAGTAAACACTTCTCTGATCAAACAATCTGTCCACAAATTGGCAAAAGACCTCCACGACCGAGGTGAAGAAGTTAAACTCAACGCAAGTTGTGGCCTCCGTCACCGCCTGCTTTCCGTGTACGAAGTCTTCCGTACTTACCGCTGGCCTATCTTCGTAGTAGAGCCAAACAGCGACAAACTGTGCTGGCTTTACCCAGATGGCAAAGAAGATACGCAAGTAGAAGACCACATTACCATCTCTGATTACCTAACGATTTTCGGTGCACGCGGTGAATTCCACCACGTAGACCTTCCTCCTCAACTTGACCAAAAGCTTTACGAACTGGGTGAACGCTGGGCATCTAACGCACTTGAGCTTGGCCCTGGCCTTGCGACGCTGAACTACCTTGCAACCACTTGTCGTAAAGAGCAGAAGTTGGATGTTGAGCTTTCTGAGAAACAACAAGGCTACCGCGAGCTGAACATGCTGCTGACCGATTTGGTCGAGGCACAAATCGCGACATACGAAAATGGCGTGCTGACGTTTGCAGATGAAGACGCTCGTCGTTTCTCTAACGGTGAATGGTTAGAAACTCTGGTTCACAGCACTGTGAAGCAGATTCAAGACACCATGCCGACGATCCAAGACCGTTCATTGAACGTGCAGGTTTATCGCAAACTCGGTGAAAGCGAAGTTCGCAATGAACTTGATGTCGCAACAGTAGTGAACAACAAACTTCACATCATCGAATGTAAGACCAAAGGCATGCGCGATGATGGCGATGACACCTTGTACAAGCTTGAATCTTTGCGTGATCTGTTAGGTGGCCTACAAGCTCGCGCCATGCTGGTCAGCTTCCGCCCGCTGCGTCATAACGACATCACACGTGCTGAAGACTTAGGATTAGCACTTATCGGCCCAGACGAGCTGAAAGATCTCAAAACTCACCTAAGCGCTTGGTTTGAAGCCGCAGGTGGCTCTGACGAAATCTAATCGTCGATATCGTTCAAAAATCAAAAAAAAAGCAGCCTCGAGCTGCTTTTTTATTGCGTCAGATTTGTTGTTTGAATACTCAGAAATGCTCAGACAAAACTGCGAGATAGAAAAAACCAGAGGCGAACCTCTGGTTTTTCCCGTTTGTTTAAATGCCAACTAAATGTTGTGCTTAAAGCATCTTACGCGCTGCTTCTACTACAACTTTAATTGAGCGAGCTTCCGTTTCTTTCAGCGTTGAATGATCTGGAATCTCTTTTTGTGTACGGTTGATGATTACACCCGCCACACAACCTGCTTTCAGGCCAGAGCTTGCACACATGGTTAGCAGTGTTGCTGACTCCATTTCGAAGTTCAGAACGCCCATGTCTTGCCACTCTTGCATAGAACCTTGGAAGCGCTTAACAACACGACCAGAGAACGTATCGTAACGCTCTTGACCTGGGTAGAAAGTGTCACTTGAAGCAGTCACACCCATATGAACGGTTGCACCAGACTCTTCAACAGCTGCTTTCATTGCTGTTGCGATTTCGAAGTCTGCTACTGCTGGGAACTCCATTGGAGCAAAGTGTAGGCTCGCACCGTCTAGACGCACAGAACCTGTAGTAACGATCATGTCACCTACGTTTACGTGCGGCTGGATTGCGCCAGTAGTACCAACACGTAGGAAAGTGCGAACGCCAAGCTGCGCTAGTTCTTCTACTGCGATAGACGTAGATGGACCGCCGATACCTGTAGAACAAACCACAACAGGTTTACCGTCTAGCTCTGCACGGTATAGCGTGTATTCACGGTGACTTGCTAGAAATACTGGGTTTTCCATTTCTTCTGCGATTTTTTGTACGCGCGCTGGATCACCTGGAATGATTGCTAGAGTAGCACCATTAAGATCCGCTTCAGTAACACCTAAATGGAATACAGCTTGAGACATAAGTCGCTCCTTGTTGTGGCTTATTTTGTAAACAATAAGCTCATTAATAAGTTGTTGGGTACAGATGCACTGTAGCGAACCTTTCACCAACATTGAGTGATCACAGTCACAATGAAACAATGTAATAAATCTACACTTTCAAATAAAAACGTTTTAGATCACACTTTAATAGCCAAAAGATCATTTCGTTGCATACCAATGAGTGATTTGCCAAACGAATTATTCAGCATAGTGATTACCGTTTTATGGACACAAAAAAGCCCAAGACAGGATTGCCTCAGGCTTCTTATTCATCGCTCAGCTGTTAACTGATTTATTTCACTTGTTTTGATTCAAAGCGAAGCAGACGCAGAGCATTCAGTGTGACTAGTGCCGTTGCACCACTGTCGGCAAGTACCGCAACCCACAAGCCAGTAATGCCCAGTAAGCTTGTTACCAAGAACACACCTTTTAGACCCAGCGCAAGCGCCACGTTCTGACGAATGTTATTCAGCGTCGCACGTGATAGTTCGATCATGCCTGCTAGCTCGATCAAACGGTTGTGAGTCAGTGCAGCGTCAGCCGTTTCAAGTGCAACGTCTGTACCACCGCCCATCGCAATACCAATGCTTGAAGCTTTCATTGCTGGCGCATCATTAATGCCGTCACCCACCATCGCGACAGTGTGCTGTGCTGAAATCTCTTCCACGTAGTGCACTTTGTCTGCTGGTAGCAAGCTTGCTTTGTAATCAAGGCCAATTTGATTCGCAATAGCTTCGGCACTGCGAGGGTTATCGCCAGTTAACATCACTGATGAAATACCCAGTTTTTTCAGTGCAGCAACCGCTTGTTGAGCGTCTTGGCGAAGTGTGTCTTGCCACGCAATCAAACCAATCACTTGTTCATCGTGACGAGCGATAACCACCGTCTTACCTTGGTCTTCCAACGCCACGACTTGCTGTTCGATGTCAGACGCGATGGTAAAATCGGCTTTCGATGGCGCAATCACCTGAACCAATTTGCCTTCAACAAGCCCTGTCACACCAGAACCAACCTGCGCCGTTTTGTCTGCTGCTTCAGGAATGTTGATGCCCTGCTCTTGCGCTTTGTTCACCAAAGAAATTGCTAGCGGGTGGCTTGACCCAATCTCAATCGAAGCGGTCAAACTCAGCAGTTGTTCTTCCGTCACATCAAACGGCACCACATCAGTTACTTGCGGTTTGCCTTGTGTCAGTGTGCCTGTTTTATCGAATGCTACAGATTCAACACGACCCAATAGCTCAAGCGCTGCACCACCTTTGATCAGTGCGCCTCGTTTTGCCGCTGCCGCCAAACCAGAAGTGATCGCCGCTGGTGTAGAGATGACGAGCGCACATGGACATGCGATCAACAGCAATGCTAGACCACGGTACACCCACGTTTCCCAAGGTTGAGCAAACAACAATGGCGGTGTAATGATGACTAATAGAGAGACAAGCATCATCAATGGTGTGTACCAACGGCTGAACTTATCTAGGAAACGTTCAAGTGGTGCTTTGCGTGATTCCGCTTCTTCAATCAAATGTAGGATACGGTCAATCGCGTTCTCACCTTGGCGAGAGGTCACTTTCACTTGCACAACTTTGTCGACAACCACGGCACCTGCCATGATTTTACCGCCTTCATTGTGTTCTACTGGAACGGACTCGCCCGTTAACGCACTTTCATCGAAGCTTGCCGCTTGAGTCATCAGTACGCCATCAGCTGGCATACGGCCACCCGGCGCTACTTCAATCACGTCCCCGGGCTGTAGTTGTGAGGCTGGCACTTCTTGACGTTCGCCGTCCACAATCAGAGTGGTATTCTCTGGAACGAGATCCATCAATGCTTGAACGCCACTACGTGCACGAGATGATGCGTATGCTTCTAACTTTTCACCAATAAGGAAAAGCAATAGCACCATCGCCGCTTCAGCGGTTTCACCAAGGTATAGAGCACCCAGCGCCGCGACACTCATCAGCGTTTCAATCGCGAATGGCGTACCACTACGAGCCAACTTGACCGCTTTCATCGCAACCGGATACAAACCAAGCAAACACGTCAACGTGAAGAGCCACGTGCTGAAGGTCGGATGTAAATCAGAGATAAGACCAGCTAATGCCATCGCACCTGCGATAGAAAGGATTTGAACATTGTCTTTCATAACGCCTAACCAACCTTTTTTCTCGGCTTTTGGTTTTGGCGCATCTGTCGAAGTCAGTGGGAAACCGGTTTGTTGAGAAACTTGCTCAATGACAGGCGCAAGTGCACGGTTATCAAAATCCACCACCAGTTTTTCAGTCGCGAATAAGACTTTGGCGTTCGTGACACCTTCAACAGAAGAAATGGCTTTTTCAAGTTTTTGAGCACAGGCAGGACAATCCATGCCTGACACTAACCAGCTATGGCGAATCGAGGATTCAAGGGGTTCGGCAGGGCCTTCATCTTCAAGAGAATCCGAGCTACAGCTTCCGCCACTGCAACAAGAATCCTCTGAAGTGATTACGCTTGCTTGCGTAATATTAAGAGCAGGTTTTGCCGGTGCGCAGCAAGAGTCGTTTGCACCTAGCGCCACCGCAGAGTTGATTTTGCCTGATTGGCAACCTTGATGTTTCGTACACATAATTCACTTTCCTTATTGGTGATAAGTCTCTATCTACCGCTAAGAATAAACCTTAGAGCTAACTCCAAGGTCAAGCGTATTTATGTGAAATTAGGAAAATTTACGCTTTTTCCTCTTCCAGAGCGGTGGCGACCTCATCAATCAATACCGCATCGTGAGAACAGAAAGGCTGAGTATTAACGCAAGTGATGGCAGGATCGTCTTCCACCAAGTCTTCACCAAAGTTCTGCATCAGGTCTTTGATGTGTTTATTCAGCACAACTAACGCCAGTAGACCAAAAACAATCGTACCCACTGCTTGGCCGTAAAGCACACCAAGCGCACCATACCACTGAGAACCGAAGTAAACGAAAGGCAACGTGCCGATAGTCGCTTTGCCCAAATTCAACGCCGTTGAGTACAGCGGTTTACCAAGGTTATTGAAGGAGGTGTTGGCGACGAACAAAGTACCATTGAACACAAACGTAATCGCCACATAGGTACAGAAAGCAGCAACAATAATCGCAGCGTCACCCGTCAGGCTGAACATGGCCACAATGTAATCTTGCAGAACGTAAAGCAGAGCACATACGGCGAGAGTATAAATGGTAGTCACCAGCAAAGAGTCGGTCAGAGTTCGCTTCACGCGCTCCATCCGCTCCGCACCAAAGTTTTGACCAATGATTGGGCCGACCGCACCAGACAAAGCAAAAATCACAGCAAAACACACTGGAGTTAAACGCCCTATCACGGCAAAACCTGCCACAAAATCCTCACCAAATTGGGCAATGTGAGTGGTCACAATCGCATTACCAATCGGCGTAGCAGTGTTGGTAATAATGGCGGGCACGGCAATCGCCAAAATCGGTTTAAGGTTAATTTTAACGATATCGAGATTAGGGAATGAAACCAGCTTGTGCACTTTTACTAGTGGGTAAAGGGAGAAAGCCAATACCGTGAAACGCGCAATAACAGACGCCGCTGCTGCTCCTTCTACGTTCCATTTGAAGACGAAGATAAACAGCGGATCGAGAATCGCGTTAACAATACCACCCGCCAAAGTCGCCCACATAGAGCGCTTCGCATCTCCCGCAGCACGCAATCCAGCACCGGCTGACATACCTAACGCAAGTATCGGTGCACTTGGTAATAGAATATTGAGATAAGCTTCTGCACGCTCGGCAGCGACCCCTTCAGCACCTATGGCTGCGAGTAATTCAGGAATGTGGATGAACATACTAATGGTAATGACCAAGCTGATCATAAAGGCCACCAGCATGATACTGCCACTCATCAACCTTGCTCGTTCAAAATCCTTTGCGCCAATCGCTTTAGAGACCAAAGCCCCCATAGCAATCGAAGTACCGATGGATGCTGAGGTTGAGAAGAAAATCAGCGTTCCAGCAAAACCGACAGCCGCAGCAAGCTCTACCTGCCCTAGCATACTGATGAATAACATATCGAGCAGATCGACGACAAACAGTGCCATCAAACCGACAGAGCCTGCGCCAGACATCACTAAGATGTGGCGCATGGTAGAACCTTGGACAAACTTCGCGTCTTGCGTGGACATATTCTTCCTCAACGACAAAAAGACGCCGAGGCGTCTTTCGTCTTAATACTTATTGTTTTGTTCTTAAACGGGATGTTTGAAACATTCGTTCAGTGTTTTGCCGATGGCTCTTAGAACATCGCGTCTTGTAATCACACCAACGAGCTTATCTTTGTCATCCACCACCGGATACATCTTAGGTTTACCGACTTTCATCATGTCAGCCAATTCGATGATCGACATTTCAGGCGATACCGATAGCGCGTCTAAGTGCATGCACTCTTCTACTGTGTGGGTGTCCTGACAGTGGTAACTGGCTTTAACGAGTTTGTCTAAAAGGTCTTGTTCAGAAAGGAATCCGATGACTTTCTCGTTTTCGTCGATAACAGGCCCACCTAGAGTAACACTTTGCATCACCTTGTCCAAAGCCGCCGTCAACGACATGTTCTTGGTGAAAGTCACTGCCTGTAACGTCATGTAATCTTTAACTTTAAGTGAATGCATTCTTATCTCCTTAGCGGCACGTTTTTGCTGCCTTTATGATAAGTGTCGTCTAATTTCTTGATTTTACTAAATGGAAATTAGCAATTTTATTTATAGGTGTAGTCTATTGATCTTTATCTGAATTGATACATATCACAAAGCAATGAATACTAAGTTGCATATTTATTTAAAGTTACATCGACCATCTGCTTGGCTGTGAGCAAAGAATATACAAAGCTTGAACATGGTTCGAGTCAGGAGTGAGTCAATATAAGAAGGGCGAAAAGAAATAACTAGCTATGCAGCAGAAACAAAAAAGCCAGCCTTAGATTTAGGCTGGCTTTCGATGTTATATCACGCGATTAAATTATGCGTTTTCCATTGAAGCGACGATGTCACGAGCTACCGCTTCTGCCACTTTAATGCCATCGATACCCGCAGAAAGGATACCACCCGCGTAGCCTGCGCCTTCACCCGCAGGGAAGAAGCCTTTCAAGTTGATGCTCTGGAAATCTTTACCACGCTTGATGCAAACTGGAGAAGACGTACGCGTCTCAACGCCCGTTAGTAGACCATCTTCTGATGCAAAGCCTTTGATCTTACGATCGAATGCTGGGATTGCTTCACGAATAGCCTCGATAGCAAATGCAGGTAGCGCTTTTGACAGGTCAGTCAGTTTGATACCCGGAGTGAATGATGGCTCAACATCACCTAGTGCACTTGGATCGCGACCTTTCAGGAAGTCACCGATTTTCTGTGCTGGTGCATCGTAGTTCTCACCGCCGAGTGTGTAAGCGCCCGATTCTAGTTCACGTTGGAAACGGATACCCGCTAGAGGATCACCTGGGTAATCAACTTCTGGAGAGATACCCACTACGATTGCACTGTTCGCGTTACGCTCTGCACGAGAGTATTGGCTCATGCCGTTGGTTACCACGCGACCTTCTTCAGACGTTGCTGCAACAACAGTACCACCAGGACACATACAGAAACTGTAAACCGTACGGCCATTCTTACAGTGGTGAACCAGTTTGTAGTCTGCGGCGCCAAGGATTGGGTGACCTGCGTTTGGACCAAAACGTGCTTCGTCGATCATCGACTGTTTGTGCTCAATACGGAAACCAACTGAGAACGGCTTCGCTTCCATGTAAACGCCACGGTCGTGCAGCATTTCAAAGGTATCACGAGCACTGTGACCTACCGCTAGAACAACGTGACGAGATTTGATCTCTTCACCGTTTGATAGCGTTACGCCTGTGATTTGGCCATCTTCCATGTGTAGATCGTCAACACGAGTGCTAAAGCGAATCTCACCACCTAGCTCGATGATTTTCGCGCGCATCTTCTCGATCATAGTAACCAGTTTAAAGGTACCGATGTGCGGCTTACTTACGTATAGAATTTCTTCTGGAGCACCAGCTGCTACAAACTCAGTGATCACTTTACGACCGTAGAAGTTTGGATCTTTCACTTGGCTGTAAAGCTTACCATCAGAGAAAGTACCCGCGCCGCCCTCACCAAACTGTACGTTTGATTCTGGGTTTAGTGTACGCTTACGCCAAAAGCCGAACGTGTCTTTAGTACGCTCACGTACTTCTTTACCACGCTCAACGATGATTGGGTTAAAGCCCATTTGAGCCAAAACCAAACCCGCAAAAAGACCACAAGGACCAAAACCGATCACCACTGGGCGTTCTGTTAGGTTCTCTGGTGCTTTGGCAATAAACTTGTATTCCATATCTGGTGTTTGGCGAACGTGCGGATCTTTTTCAAATTTCGCTAGCAACGCCTCTTCATCACCTTCAACGATGATGTCTAGCGTGTAGATAAGATGAATATTGGTTTTCTTACGAGCATCGTAGCCGCGTCTAAAGACATTAAAAGAGATAACTTTCTCAGCAGCAATGCCAAGCTTTTTAGTAATCGCGTCCAATAGCGCGCCTTCCTCATGATCAAGAGGAAGTTTAATTTCATTAATACGAATCATGTGATGTCTCGTTATGGTAGGTGTCTTAGCCAGAACTACTAATTTCTCCTCGTGAATATCGGGGGTGAAAAAGCAGTCAGCTCACAATGGCGCGCATTTTACGAGAAATTGATTTGTCTGTCATACTAAATCCAAGTTGTACGGCGGAATTAACGTAGCGAATGTTGAATTTTGCCTTGGGATGAGTATTATCCCCATTCTTCAATTTTGACTAACTTAAGAGCTGATTATCATGGCGTTTGTCGTAACCGATAACTGTATCCAATGTAAATACACTGACTGTGTCGCGGTATGCCCTGCTGATGCCTTCCACGAAGGCCCAAACTTTATGGTAATCAACCCGATTGAGTGCATCGACTGTGGCTTGTGCGTGGACGAATGTGCCGCAGCCGCCATCTTCCAAGAAGACGAGCTTCCAGAAGATCAAGTGATCTACAAAGAGCTCAACGCAGAACTTGCAGAAATCTGGCCGGTACAAACTGAAGTGAAGCCAGCAATGGATGAAGCGGAAAAGTGGAACGGCGTGCCAAACAAGTTGGACATGCTAGAAAAATAAGCGCATTAAAACGAAAAAAGCGTAATGAACCTCAACTTGAAAAAGTCTGGCTCGTTACGCTTTTTTTGTATCTATGATTCGTTGCTGCGATTAGCTGTGTTGACGACGCATGTTATCCAGAATAATACCTGTCGCCATTGCCACGTTTAGAGACTCAGCACCGCCAAACGCAGGAATGGTAATCTTGTCGGTCACAAACTTCGATGCCGCTTCACGCACACCGTGAGATTCACTGCCCATCAACAAAATGCCTTCTGCTGAGAATTCCGTCTTGTGCACACTCTCGCCTTCAAGGAAAGCGCCATACACTGGCAAGTTTGCCTCTTCTAGGTAGCTTGGTAAATCCACTAGGCTCACTTGCACGCGACCAAAGCTGCCCATGGTTGCACTGATGGTTTTTGGGTTGTATGGATCGGCACAATCTGTGCTCGCGATGATGTGCTTGATACCGTACCAATCCGCTACGCGAATGATCGTACCTAGGTTGCCCGGATCAGAAACGCCATCCAATGCGATCATCAAGCCTTTTGCCTGAGGCACTGTTACGTTTGGAATTTCAACCACAGCAATGGCTGCATTGTTGCTCACCAACGTACTTGCTTTAGTTAGGTCATCTAGTGACGCTTCAATACATTCGAAACTGTTGAGCTCTTGACGATGCTCTTCCAGAAACTCAGCCGTCGCAAAAATCTGCTTTACCGTGAGCGAGCTGTTCGCCAATTCCAGTACGTTCTTTTCACCTTGAACCAGAAATAAGCCGTGCGCTTTACGCTGCTTCTTTTGACCTAAAGCACGCAGCAGTTTTAGTTGGTTTTTTGAAATCATGAAAATATCCCAGATGAAAGTTGGTGAAGTACCAGATGAAAACGGGGGGATTATAGAGTAAACCTTCGCACAGCTAAAGAGATGCCTTGCTTGAGAGAAAAGAAAAGCCCGCCAAGCTATCACTCTCGGCGGGCTTTAGGTATCTGTCGCTTCCCTATGCTGAAAGAATCGACACCACCATTCTTAAACGACTTTGGTTTTCGTCATCTCTTTAATGCCAGACAAAATGAACGTCGGCAGTGAAGACACAAGAATCACACCAAATAGGTGGCCAACACTTAGTGCCTCGGTATTAAAGATAAGCTGACCAAGACCGGTGTAAATCACACCAAGGGACAGCGTTGCCGAGACCGCTACTGCACCCAATAGGTATTTATTGGTGAATGGATTCTTACGGTATAGCGAGTTAAACGTACGCGAGTCAAACAAGTGCCATAGCTGAGCAAAAATCAGCATTGCGAACGCCATTGTTTGTGCATACTGCGCGCTTTGACCACTGCTCAGGGCCCAGTTGAACGCCAAGTAGCTCATACCGCCTAATGCCAAACCACGCGTCACAATACGTGTACCCAGATGGTCGCTGAAGAAGCTTTCGTTACGCTTACGCGGCTTACGCTCCATCAGATCTTTCTCTTCAGGTTCTACACCCAATGCCAGCGCCGGCAGACCGTCAGAGACTAAGTTAATCCATAGAATCATCAGTGGCGTAAGTGGCAGAATCGCTTCTGGCCCCATCATCAAGAAAGCAAACAAGATAACCGATACTTCACCCACGTTCGCCGTCAGTGCTTGGCGAATAAACTTACGCAAGTTATCGAAGATCTGACGACCTTGGCGTACCGCTTTCACGATCGTGCTGAAGTTGTCATCCAGTAGAATCAAATCGCCTGAGTCTTTGGCTACCGATGTACCGGTGATACCCATTGCAACACCGATGTCCGCACGGCGAAGAGCTGGCGCGTCGTTCACGCCGTCACCTGTCATCGCTGCCACTTCATTATTATGCTGCTGAGCTTGAACAATGCGCAGTTTGTGTTCTGGTGTTACACGAGCAAAGACGGCAACTTCCGGACAGATTTTACGTAGTGCCTCATCATCCATCTCATCCAGTTGTGCGCCCGTAATGACCAAGTCTTTTTCACTGCGGATAATGCCGATTTCCCGTGCAATTGCCGCTGCAGTAAGTGCATGGTCACCAGTGATCATCACCGTACGAACGCCCGCGTTATAACAGCTTTCTACTGCGTCGCGAACTTCTGGACGTGGTGGGTCCATGATTCCGTACAAACCAAGTACGGTCACATCTTTTTCTAGCTCAGTAGGATCACGCTTGAGATCATCTTCAGTAAGCTCTTTATAACCTACTGCCAAAGTGCGAAGCGCTTGCTCTGCAAAGTCCTGAATTGCCGCTTCGTAGTTCGCAATCACCTCTTCTGCAGGGCTTGCCGCTAACGCTAAGCTGCCTGTCGACATCGTTGGCGCTGTAGGTAGCTCACCACCGTCGACCATAAAGCCAGAGGCATTACGTAACACCACATCTGGCGCACCTTTAATAGCCAAGAAGTGCTTTCCATCCGGTCCTTTGACAATCACTGACGCCATCTTACGAGCAGAGTCAAACGGGAACTTCTCAACGATAGAGTAACCGCCTGTCGATAGCATGTCTGATTGCTCCAGACCCGCTTTTGCCGCTGCAACAATCAATGCGCCTTCGGTTGGGTTACCACGCACAGACGAGTTATCGCCATTTTTGATGTATTCCGCATCATTACACAGGGTCGCAACCACTAAGCCTTTCATCATCTCTGGGCTTTGCTTTGCATCAACCGTGTGGCCTAGCGGCTTAAATTCACCCTCAGGGCTAAAGCCTTTGCCCGAAACTTCCCAGTAACGACCACTTGCATCGTACGCTTTCATTACCTGCATTTGGTTCTGTGTCAGCGTACCGGTTTTATCTGAACAGATAACCGTGGTTGAACCCAGCGTCTCAATTGCAGAAAGCTGCTTCGCCAATGCGTTATTCTTCACCATGCGCGTTGAGCCCATCGTCAACACAATTGAGATAACTGTTGGCAGACCTTCTGGAATCGCCGCTACCGACAACGAAATACCCGTGTTCAAGATCTCCAGCCAAGGCATACCGTGGTATAGGCCGATACCACAAACCACAGCCACTACACCCAAAGCCGCGATCATCAAGGTTTTCGCGATGGTATCCATACGCTCTTGCATTGGTGTTTTGGTTTCTTCAGTGTTTGCCATCATGTCCGCAATATGGCCAACTTCGGTCTTCATGCCTGTGCTGACAACCACACCTAAGCCTGTACCAGTGGTCACAATCGTGGTCATAAAGCCCATATTACGCTGATCACCAAGGCCGACGGTTTCGTCTTCAATCACCTTAACGATTTTATCAACCGGCTCAGACTCACCAGTAAGCGCGGCTTCATCTACCGCAAGACGGTTCGCTTCAATGATACGCACGTCCGCAGCAAGGATATCGCCCGTATTAATCTTTAGAATATCACCCGGCACAATGTCACGTGCTAACACATCAACCCATTCACCATTGCGACGAACTTGTGCCGTTGGGGCAGCCATTTCGCGCAGCGCTTCCATGCCCTTCTGAGCTTTAAACTCTTGCCAAAATGCGATGATGGCATTGATGAAGATGATCACAGTGATGGCAATCGCATCCACAAGGTGACCAGTAAAGAAGGAAACAATCGCACCAATACCCAGAATGAAGATCAATGGGTTCTTAAATTGGTGTAGGAATAGCTCAAGGGCAGATTTGCCTTCTTGCTCTTGTAGCTCGTTTTTGCCGTGTTCAGCCTGACGCTGCTCTACTTCTTCCGAAGTCAAACCTTGGTCAGTTGATACATTAAATTGAGTCAGTGTTTCTTCAACCGGCTCAGTAAACCACTTTTTAGTCATGGGGGTCTCCAAAAAGCATTCAAGCGACATCAGTACAATTTCAAACTGATAAAAAGCATTCGCTGAATAGAATTGAGTTAAATCGCCTCGCTAGTCACCGTTGCACCGTTTATTTTCATTTTGAATATTTATCAAGAATCTATTCAGTGTTATGCCAGCGAGTAAAAATAACCTACCCGAACCGATGAATACTTGTAATTAACTTTCAGATAGTCAGATAGCGAATGCGGACGAATCTTTGACCCCAATCAATCTCGATTTTATTTTGTCATACAAAAGATCAATTAAGTGTAAATGAACATGAATAAGACCCCGATCAGACAGAAAAAACACTTCATTTTTCCCGAAAAGTGTAATTTTTCTACAAGATGCTTTTATTAAGAGTGGCTAACAAGCGTGACAAAAGTGCAAACTATCCGAAAAGATTTGCAAGGGAGGGTAGAAAAATTGCTAATAAAGAATGACTAAATTTTGCTAGCCGAAATGCATCATTTTCGAGTTATACAATCAGCATATTTATTCACTCAAAAACAAAGGAGAAATCACAAGAGACACGACTGAACACTGCATACAAATTTGGTTGTGAGTGATGAGAATCCACCAGCCAGACGAATAGCCAGTTGAGAGCAAGGGAAAAGATATAAGAGTGGATTTTACAGCGCAGAAACAAAAAAGCCTCGCTGTATAAGCGAGGCTTTTAAAGGGTGGGACCCCAGCCACATCCCGGCACACAAGTCACCCGCTGCGGCTGCTTCCTTCCGGACCTGACCGAGTTCACGAGCTATTGTTGCGAGAGGACCAGGGCCCCATAATTCTGTTTTGAGAGCGCGTCTCAAATGATGTGAGGATTATTCAGCATCGCCTCTCGGATTGCAAGGGCTAAAGCGACGATTTTGCCCATTTCATTTCTGTTTGAACAAAACTCGGTCAATTCAGCGTTTTAAAGTCAACTCATGCAAGGATTTGGCTCAACGCTTGTGCGAGAGGCTTGCTTACTTGAGTACATGTCCTCATCCGCTAAATGCAATGCTTGCTCTAAGCTAACGCTGCGCTCGCGTTTAGTCGACACGCCGACAGAAATCGTTACCTGATTCAAATCACCAAAATGTTCACCTTTGACATCAAGAGCGCTTAGCTCTTCAATCGCTCTTGTTAACTGCGTTTCTGTCGGGTAACCCAGCAGGATGAACTCATCACCACCAATACGATAACTTCGACCCGCCCAAACACGATGTATCTTAAGCGAAAGTAATTGCAGCACTTTATCTCCTGCTCTGTGCCCATAAGTATCGTTGATTTGCTTAAACTTATTGATGTCGAGGTACAAGATAGCCAAGTCTTTTGGCACGCCTTGTCGATACTTCACTTGCAGCGAGCGACGATTTCTTAATCCAGTTAAGTTGTCGGTATTCGATTGGCGATACAGATACAACGTCACACCAAGCGCAAACACCAACACAAAAATAAACACCGCTTGCGTCTGGGTTGCTAAACGAACTTCATATTCCAACGCAGTTCGCCAATCCGGCCTCAAATCGTAATGGGCAACAATCTTTTCCAAGTCCAACATGGAAATCGCACGGCTAAAGTAAGGAGCGAGAATCTCACCGCGCTGACTGGTTGCTAAGCCAACCGACAGTTCTGATTCGTAAAACTCTCCGATGGCATCGTCTTGCTCGATAGGAATTAGCTCACTCAAACGTAAGAAATGATTGAGCATTGCGGTATCCATCGCAATGTAATCAATCTCTCTCGCCAATAAGGCATCCAACATCAACTGCTGCGAATCAAAACGATTGAGTTCCTTTAATGGCAGCATTTGTGTGAGCATTTGGTCGAAGAAGTCATCTTTCACCACACCAATACGCTCAGAAATCAGCTGAGAGACATGAGAATACACGTTTGGTTTGTAGCCAAGGCGCTTAACCATGACGGAGGTTGGGTAGTAATGAGGCTGAGGGAAGTGGCTAAATGTACGTCGCTCGCGGCTAATCGTTAAAGGAGCAAGCATATCGAATTCACCTTGGATAAACTGGTTATACATAGATTCCCAGCTCTCGTTTGGTTTGCTGATCACTTGGCAATTCAACGCCAAAATCTCGCAGCTCTTTAGGACGATATCCGCCGTCATTCCTTCAACAGAACCATCTTCTTTGTACACCACATAAGGAAAGATAGATTCAAATTTGATGGTAAACGGCTTTTCTAAATCGATAGGAAGTTGCTTGATCGACTCACGCAATGCGGTTTGTCTCAACTCAAATTGGTACAAAGCCACCTTCTCTCGAAGTAACTTCTGCACTGCTTCACTATGGATAAAATCAGCAAATCGAGACAGTTCTTCAAGGTGGGTTCCCTTTTGACTAACAATCGATACTGGCTTTATTGAGATGTGGTCATTAAGCAGCTTGGCATCAAAGCCTTCAAGTAACATTGGTTTGAGTTGATTGATGGCATCGACAACACCGTCCACTTGTCTAGAACGTAACAGCGATACCGCCTCCTCATGCCCTTGGTAAGGCACCTGAATCAACTCAGGATAATATTGTTCAAGTAGCGCTTCGTAGATGGTGTCTTGTGGGACGCCAACGACGGTCGCATCACTCAAAATCGTATCACTTAAACCATACAGGTAGGTGTATTCAATGTTGGTGGGACGCGAGTAGCTAAACAGCTTCGCCCTTTCTGGGGTGTAGGTGATGTTGGCGGCAAAATCACTTTCACCACGGGCGACAGAATCTAAAATCGCATCAAAGCTCGAGTAATTAACATACTGAATTGAGACACCAAAGTTCTCTGCCACCGCATCAAACAGGACAGAAGTAACGACATCATCCGCCTCTGTCGCCACCTTATAATGAGAGACTTGTTCTGGTTCTGCTTTGAGACTCAGACTCAATAGAAAGCAAGCAAAAACCAACAGCCTTTGAACTACTTTAACCATGACTAACGTTTCTAAAAAGGCCCACTTCATATAGGGGCTAAGATTGAATTTTTATTATTAAATGCACAATAAATATGAAAGGCCGAACATATAACATCCGGCCTATTATTTCATAAACAAATCAATAGTCTGCCGCACGGGTCACTATTTACTCAGTGCAGCTACAACTATTTTATAACTCGGCTTGCTCATCACTACTACGTAAGATGTAGTCCGTCATCCAAGCGGTGCCCAGTAAGCATATCCACACAACAAAAACAGGGTTAGGAACTTCGATATTGGGGCTAACGACCAAAGCGGCAAAGCCAACGGTTGGTAAGGTCCAACAAAGCAATTTACCCCAGCGCAATGAATTTTTAATCTTAGTCAGCGCTTCCATCGACGCCAAAATACCTGTGATGCTTAATGCTACAAGCACCGCATACGGCAAATCCGCCAGCCATAAAGGCAGTAACAACAACAAAGACCACCAAGCGTGCTTTTCCGATGGTTTCCAATGATTGGCAGACCACCACATCACAATCACAGATAAGGTTTGCACAGCGGTTAACCAAGCAGAGCCACCTAGCTTACCCCCCTCCTGCGTGACCATAATGCCTACTTGTAACGTGAGAACAATCAGACCCGCAGTCAGCAACACGCCCAATGAACTCCGACGAGAGAACACCACCATGAGTAACGGGAAAAGGATCAGGATACCGACAGACAGCGCAATTGGCTGCATCGATAAGGTGACACCATAAACGGTCATGGCACCGAGCAGAATCAGACCTGCAAGACCACCTTGTGGCAGTATCCACAATGCGGGGATCATTAAGGCGAGAACCGGAATCTCTCCTTCGCTCAAACTGATGGCACGAGCGCACACCACGGCAAGGAGAGTCGTAACAAGAAATTGAAGTGTCGAAAAAATCATAGCGCCTCCTGGCTTCCCCAACCAACTTGGTAACTCAACGGCATGTCAAACTGGGCATAAAAAGTCGTTGAGCGGGTCTATTTATAAACTAAGCATAAGCCTGTTTTTGTATTTCCAACTTACTCTGGTAATCAATTGCAGCTCAAAAAAGGAACACAGAAAAATGGTAGGTACGGACGAGCGGCAAATGATGTTAAGGAGCAAGAACTGATAGCGAAGTACAAGTCTTGTGTATTACCATTCCTTGGTAAACAACAGTGGACACTTTCAGTATGGACCAATTTTTGATGCAAATCTTTGCTGTAATTCACCAAATTCCCACAGGACGAGTTTCTACTTATGGTGAAATTGCAAAAATGGCGGGCTACCCTGGCTACGCAAGGCATGTAGGTAAAGCGCTAGGTAATCTGCCGGAGGACAGTAAACTGCCTTGGTTTCGAGTCATTAACAGTCAAGGCAAGATTTCATTAAAAGGCCGAGACTTAGAAAGACAAAAGCAAAAGCTGGAAGCAGAAGGGATTGAAGTGTCTGAGATCGGAAAAGTCTCACTCAGAAAATACAAATGGCAGCCTTAAGCTGCCATTTTTAATTGGTTTACATTGTCGATAGCAATTAACGCGTGCCAACTAGACGAATGTTTGCTTCGTGTGTTTGCTCTGCGTCCGTAATCACTGGGATGCTAGTATCATTGATAAAACGCAACTTACCATCTACTTCGATACAAGCACGCAGGCTGTAACGATGGTTAGGTTTAATGTCGTTGCTGTTATAGCTTAGTTCAAATGCCAAAGGTACTTGCTTGCCTTCAGTTTCGAATGTTTGTTTAGCAAGAACTTTAGCTGGAGCATCCGCCAGAGAAACGTCTTCAAGTGCAACCGTTACTACTGCGTGTGGAGGCAGTGCGATACGCTCACGGTAAGCCACTGTACCTGTAATTGTCTTCATAGACGCCTCAGCCGATTCCATTTCTGTGTTTTGAGAAGTTTGGCAACCCACTAGTGCAGCACCGAATAGTAAAGAAGTAACAAGTAGTAGTGTTTTTTTCATAGTTTCCTCAACGGGTGTATCATTTCGCGCTAAGTATAGAGGGAGATTATTAAACTGTCTGCTGTACGTTTAGCGATTTGACAATAGTTTGACTAAGTTAGAAATTACCAAACAGTTGATTTTGTTTCATAATTGAAGCAGCAATAAAAATAAGGTGAGGAGACATCATGAGTAAACCATTAAGAGAATTGCTCAGCCTACTACAACTCGAAAAACTAGAAGAAGGCTTGTTCCGCGGACAAAGCGAGAACCTAGGTTTACCTCAAGTTTATGGTGGTCAGGTTATTGGACAAGCGCTATCTGCCGCGCGATACACGGTAGAAGACGCACGTACCGTGCATTCATTCCACAGTTACTTCCTATACCCTGGCGATCCTGAAAAGCCGATCATTTACGATGTCGAAAACCTGCGTGATGGTCGTAGTTTTAGTACTCGCCGCGTAAAGGCAATTCAGAACGGTCGTCCGATTTTCTACCTGACCGCTTCTTATCATGGTGATGCTCCGGGGTTTGATCACCAAAACACCATGCCAGACATTCCTGGGCCAGAGAACTTCCCTTCTGAGACGGAACTAGCAAGCCACATTGCGGAATTTTTGCCAGAGAAACTACGTAAAACGTTCTGCGGCGAGAAGCCAATTGAAACACGTCCGGTGAACATCGTTAACCCACTGAAGCCAAAGAAAACCGAAGCGAAACAATATTTGTGGATTCGTGCCAACGGTGAAATGCCAGACAATCAGTTGATTCACCAATACCTACTCGCTTATGCATCGGACTGGGGCTTTCTAATCACCGCATTACACCCACACGAAGTATCGTTGATGACGCCAAACTTCCAAGTGGCAACCATCGACCACTCTATCTGGTTCCACCGTCCATTTAAGATGGATGAATGGTTGCTGTATGCCATCGAAAGCCCAACAGCAAGCAATACGCGTGGTTTGGTTCGTGGTGAGATCTACAACCAGCAAGGCCACCTTGTTGCGACCGCAGTTCAAGAAGGCGTGATGCGCTTTACCAAATAAACCATCGCGATGTTCAATCAAAAAAGGAGTGCCGATGCACTCCTTTTGTATTTAGTTCTTTTGGTAGTTTAGGCTGACGACAGCCCACTCATAAAGTGATTTCGGGTAACCGTACTTCCCTTCACCATAAATAGTATCCGGTTCAGCATAGAAGCCGCCCGCATCACTTGCCAAGAACTCTCGCGCACCTTTGCGGTAATGAATCAAAGGGCTCATCGATTCGTAGGCCGTATTTGCATCTAACGGTCGGTCGTCAATCACCAGAAAACGCGTCATTCGAATACTGCTACCGTTTTCGCAATATCCCGCATCTGAATAATCGACAGCAAGGAAAGGTTTCGTGTCATTTTCACTGAGTTGCAAACGACAACCATCGAAACGGGCAACGTGCATCCACAGACCACGAGTTTTCGCCGGATCATCATTGCCAACTGGCTTCATGTTTAAAAATACGACTTTGCCTTTGCCATACAGCGCGAGCTCTGTATCTGTCGGCTCTCGTACACTTCTAGCGCCCATGACACCAAACTCACTCTCTTGAAGATTGGCAAACTCAGGACCACTTAACGTGCTAATCACTACCGTTTGTTCGCTATCCAGTTGAGTGTATTTATCGGCGTCACCAGATTCGGCAAGATCAAGAAAAACCGTCACCAATGTACTGTCCAGCGCTTTATAGTCTTGCGTTTCCGCCTCAGAAACGTTCAGTTGAACCGAGTGCCCAAACTCATAACCTGTGAGGGTGATGCTTCCATTCGCACGATCCAGAGTCGCTATTTCTTCACTAACTGAGGTAGCAAACTCATAGCTACGCGTACCAATCGCCGTACCAATCTCTAACTCCACACGCTTAAACGGTTCAAATGCCACCGTTTGACGAGTCGCGCTTAATCCCGGATGTTCCGCTTTTGCAATCGAGCCATTAACGGTGATCGTCTTCGTCAGATAATTGCGGCTTGTTAACGTGACTTCCAAGGAGTAATCGCCAGCATGAAGCACATCTAATACCCCCGTATCAGACGATGCCATTTTTACCGTTGGTGACGCTTGGTTAATCAAACGATAGGAGGCAGTGGTATCGCTGTCTGAGACTACTGGCGTTAGCGTCTTATCTGAACCAAAGGTTGCACTTGGGTATTGGACCGTCACGCGACTTTCAATTGGCTTGATGGTTACATTGAAGCTTGCTTGACCCGGCGTGAACTTATCATCACCAGAGTCAGAAACCACAATACGTGTGCTGCCAGCATTAAGAACGCGCATTTCTCCTGTGTTGCTATCTAGAGACACCACATCGGTCGGTGAGCCATCTGCAAATTGGTAAGTCACCTGCCCAACGGTTCCGCTGATAGTCGGTTTGTTTGCCAAAGGTTTGAGCGCATTCCAATTATCTTCAACATTTGATGAAATTTGAATGCGGCTCGGAGCACTCAAGATATTTAAAGTCACTTTATGCTCAGGACCCGCACTGTAATTGTCGCTTTCCTTACGACGTAAAGTCAGTGTGGTTTTACCCGCTTTGTAAACATGCACGATCCCATTAGCAATCATGTTTGCTACGTCTGGGTGTGTATTGTCGGTCATCTCAATCACATCACCGGAGCTAAGCTCGTCAAAATCTTTTAGTAGATTGAATTGGTGATCCTTACTGTAAACCTCTTCATAATCACGAGTCGCAAACGGCTGCCCTTGCGCTTTAGCGATATCAAGGTTCACTTTGAACTGAATTGGCTGATAGAACTCACCGCCATCATCTTCGAACGTTAACTTGTAGTTACCCGCCGTTTCGAGATATAGCGTATCTGAGGACATTCTCAGCCCCTCCGGTAAATCCCCAACCAGTTTGACATCGCCCTTTTGCCCCGCAAACGCGAGCGAAATCGATAGACCTTTCTGATAGGTAAAGGACATATCAATGTCTTTGATAACAGGGTGTGTTGCCGGAGAAATATCGATATTAAAACGCGCTTTCGTAGAAGGGAAATTACGCAAATCGCCCTCAATCACATCAACCTCAGCACGACCAACACCTTGAATCAACAGAGCGTTGCCGTCGTCAGAAACGTGTACCACGTCTTGGCCTGATACCAAATCAAAATGATAATCTCCCAGTGCTCCCTTAACTTGTGGGTACAATGGAGCAAGCGCTTGATAACTTGCCGAGATATTTGAAGCACTGATGTTTTGTCGCGTTCCCTTGTCAATTGCAACATTAAATCGAGCCGTTTGCTGCTGCTCAACAAAACCTTCACTGTACGTTGCCGTTGCTTCAACCGTTACTTGCCCAGTGTTATGAATTAAAAGTAAACCAGTATCTGGATTCAATACCTCAGCGACTTTGTCATCAGGGGTGCTATTGATGAGCTCGTAGCGAATGCTTTTGGTCTCTGTACTATCCAGTCTCACTGGTGCCAACGTCAGACCTTCGCGGAACTCACCCGTTAGAGGAGCAAATTGCAGTTGCTCAGCACCAACTTGATAAAGGTGAATATTGACGAGTAAATCGCGAGCTTGGTAATAATCGTCGCCCGAGTCATGAACACGGACTTGTGCCGTTCCAGATTTCCCGATGGCGAACACTCGACCGTCGGTATTAACCTGAATCAAGTGTTCAGAACCACTTTCTACGGCATAGCTCAGAGAGCCTTTTTGCCCTCGTACAACCAAAGATTGCCCTTCAGTTTCCGACGCATTAAGACTGACATCGTTTGCAGCCAGATCGGCATTGGTGCCTTTGTCTACGGTAATCGTAAACGTGGCCTCTGACGTTTCGTAAGTCGGACTGCTGTCCGTCACTTTAATTGACGCCGTACCTGGACGAAGGATTTGTATCTGACCATCGTCGATTTGAACCACATCAGAAGGGGTTGAAGATAAAACTTGGTATGTGATCGTGCCTTGTACGTTACTCATTGCCGTATTTGCGACATTTCCAATGCCATCAAATGTGAGTATTGCGTCTTCAACTTTAAGTTGAGGTCGACTTTGTTTTGTTGTTTGAGTTGAAGATCCCGAATTACGCGGCTTGGAATCGCCGCCCCCACCACCACAGCCAGCGATTACTGCAGCAAGCAAAAGGAGAAAATAATATCTTTTCATTTTTTGTAATAATTTCTTACATCTTATAAGTGGCGGCGATAATAATACGATGTTTTATTCACCGCCAGCCCCTTTTTTGATTGATAAGATTATCGATAAACTACATTACCATTCACTAAACCAATAAAATGACGTCATTTTTCTAAAACAAGCTCGCTAATGCGACGAACAACCGTTTACGATCCGACTTCGCATTAAATTAGCGATGATTAAATTAAGGTTTTCAATAGATCAAAATATAAACAGTCGATCACACTTTAGCTGGCGTGTAATTTGGATATTGAGGAAATATGAAGTCAACAGAGTGACTTCAATCTTATTTAGGTAGGAATTCAGGCACCGTAAATAGGCAACTCAGTCGTATACTTGATTGGCTCCATCGCAAAGGTTGAAGTAACGTTGGATAGCCCTCTTACACTATTCACCAATCGCTTGTAGAACTCATCAAAGCACTTCATGTCTTTTACCACAACCTTCATCATGTAGTCGTACTCCCCCGCCATGCGATAGAACTCCATTACTTCAGGAAAATCACTTACCGTGGTCACAAAGTGGTGATACCAACCCTCTGAATGGTCACTGGTCTTAAGTTGCACAAACGCAATAAACGACAAATCGAGCTTTTCTGCGCTCAACAACGCCACGCGCTTTTCGATATAGCCTTCATCTTCTAGCTTTTTTAAACGCTTCCAGCAGGGCGTAGTAGTCAGGTTCACTCGCTCGGCCAAGTCATTTAGAGACAAGGTTCCGTCGTTTTGGAGGAAAGAAAGTAACTGCCTGTCGATTTTATCTAAGCTCATTCCTAGTATTTTCCTAATTTAGAGAAAATTTTTCTACCATTGATGAATAACAGAACAATAATAGCAAAGTTTTTCTCTAAGGTTATAGGTAGATTATCCCTATAGACAAAAACAACTACCCTACAGATTTTCGAGGAGTCACGTTATGTGTACTGACCACAACTGGATCAACAATGCTGTACGCAAAATCGAAGCAGACTTTCAACGTTCAGCAGATACTCACCTATTCAAATTAGACCTACCTTCTTTGGAAGGCATCGACATCTACCTAAAAGATGAAAGCACGCATCCAACGGGCTCATTGAAGCACCGTTTAGCACGTTCGCTTTTCCTTTACGCAATTTGTAATGGTTGGGTTGGTCCAGAAACTACTGTGATCGAAGCATCATCAGGCAGTACAGCGGTTTCTGAAGCGTACTTCGCGCGTCTACTGGGTTTACCGTTTATCGCGGTAATGCCAAAAACCACAGCACGCAAGAAAATTGAACAAATCGAATTCTACGGCGGTAAAGCGCACCTTGTTGACCGTTCAGACCAAATTTATGACGAGTCTCGTCGCCTAGCGAAAGAGCTAAACGGTCACTATATGGATCAATTTACTTACGCTGAGCGCGCAACAGACTGGCGTGGTAACAACAACATTGCGAACTCTATCTTTAGCCAAATGGAGCTAGAAGATCACCCAATCCCAAGTTGGGTTGTCATGAGCCCAGGTACTGGCGGTACATCTGCAACGATTGGTCGCTTTATCCGCTACCAAAAATACGACACAAAACTTTGTGTGGTTGATCCTGACAACTCAGTATTTTACGACTACTTCCAATCTGGCAATGCAGATATCAAGGGCGAAAACGGCAGCAAGATCGAAGGCATCGGCCGCCCACGTGTTGAGCCAAGCTTCATCGCTGGTGTCGTTGACGAAATGCGCAAGATCCCTGATGCAGCGAGTGTTGCAACAGCGCATTGGTTGTCTGGTTTGATCGGTCGTAAAGTTGGCGCATCGACAGGTACTAACCTATACGGCGTACTTCAGCTAGCGTGTGAAATGAAACAACGTGGTGAGACTGGTTCTATCGTGACACTACTTTGTGATTCAGGTGAACGTTACCTAGACACTTACTACAACACTGAGTGGGTAAAAGAAAACATCGGTGACATTCAACCTTACCTAGCACAGCTGGAAATCATCCAAGCAAAAGGTTGTGTTGAGCCAGCATGTTGCGGCCCAATCACCGAGTAAGACAGATACTTTATTAAAAAACAGCCTGCTCAATCAGCAGGCTGTTTTTTTATCTGCTAAATACAAGAGAGTTACTTTTTCTGACGCGCTTCAAATGCTGCCAGTTGTTCTGGTGTCGCTTTTGGTTGGTGGTTTTGTTTCCACTCATCGTAAGTCATGCCGTAAACACGCTCACGAGCATCATCGATGTCGATATCCACACCAAGGTCTTCCGCTTCTGCCTTGTACCATTTGCTGAAACAGTTACGACAGAAACCAGCAAGGATCATAAGATCAATGTTTTGCACGTCTTTGTTTGCATCCAAATGCGCTAATAGACGGCGAAACGTCGCTGCGTCCAGTCTGTCTTGCTCTTCTTGGGATAGATTTTTGTATTTGAATTCAGCCACTTTACTTTCCTTTTATTTATCTCGCAGCTCATAGCATAGAAATGAGTGAGCGTGATGAGTCTAAAATTTGCGCCATTACAACAAATTTCCCTCTAAAACCACGCACTCCCCCAAAAGACTGATATGATAACTGCCAGTTATCTTATTGATTAAATTAATACTAATTCTAAAAACGGTCTTTCACAAAGGTTATCGCCAAGTTATGAAAAACGCCATCCTATTATTATCTGCATTGACCATGAGTCTGCCAACTTTCGCCGCTCAAGAGCAAACCCACCAATCTTATTTATACCTAGGTACAGGTAATGTGGGCTTTGACACTCCGAATTTTGGTTCTGATCGCGACAGTGGCTGGTCGACACCTCACATTACGGTTGGCTGGGGTTACCATGTAAACCAATACCTCGCATTTGAAGGGGTACTGCGTTATTCACAAAATGAACTTAAGAATGATGCTCTAAAAACTGACTTAGACCTTCACTATTACCAAGCTGGTATGTCTGCTGTTGTAACGAGTGATAACTTAGGCGATACGCCACTGTCACTGTTTGGCCGCGTAACCGCACTTGGCACGCAAGCTGAAATGTACGTACCGAACGAGCAAAAAGTCACAGACGATTCTGGCGCACTATTCAACATCGGCGCGGGTGTCCATTGGGATATGAGTAAAGATATCTGGTTACGTGCTGAATACATTTACAACGTCGCAGACATGGGTTTTGATGACTTCTACGACAGTTATGAAGGCGTGCAAGTGAGCTTGGGTAAACGCTTTTAATAGAACGCTTCTAAGCTGGCTTTAAAACCCAGAATTGAAGACACAGAAAAGCCGAGGTCACTGCCTCGGCTTTTATGTTTTAGAGCTCGATTAAGGGTGAGCAATACGTCCTTTTGTATCGTGGCTTAGCGCTTTGTTCAGCTCAGCCTCAACATGGCCAGGTGAACGCGTCTTCGCAGAAATCAATCGGTACATTGCAGGGATAACGAACAAGGTGACTAGCGTCGCGAAGCCCATACCGAAGAAGATTACCGTACCTACTGCCACGCGGCTTTCATAGCCCGCGCCCGTCGACATGATCAGCGGAATCGCACCAGCCAGCGTCGTAAATGCCGTCATCATGATTGGGCGTAGACGACGTGCTGCCGCATCTGTGATCGCTTTTTCAAACTCGATACCACGGTCACGCAATTGGTTAGCAAACTCAACGATCAAGATACCGTTCTTGGTTACCATACCGATCAACATGATCATGCCGATCTGGCTGTAGATGTTCATCCCTTGGCTCATCACAACCAAACCGAGGAAGCCACCAAATACACCCATCGGTACGGTGAACATCACCACCAGCGGGTTAACGAAACTTTCGAACTGCGCTGCCAGTACTAAGTAAGCCACCAGCAGAGCTAATGCGAACACGACCGCTACGCTAGCTTGGTTCTCTTTAAAGTCTTTTGACTCACCAGAATAGCTCACTGAAATGTCACCCGGTAGGCTATCAATCGCTTCTTGATCTAGGAAATCGAGTGCATCCCCTAAGGTATAACCTTCAGATAAGTTCGCCGTAATGGTGATCGACTTTTGCTTGTTATAGTGAGACAAACGAATCGATGCCGCGACTTCTTCAATCTTGGTCACTGTGTCCAAGGTCACCAACTCACCACTTGTGGTTCGCAAGTAAATTTGGCTTAGATCTGCCGCATTATTGAAGCTGTTTTCATCACCACGCAGGTAAACGTCATATTCTTCACCACGGTCGATGTAAGTCGTTTCACTCTTACCGCCAAGCATGATTTCCAGTGTTTCAGAGATGTCTTGTACACTCACGCCAAGTTCAGCTGCACGGCGCTTATCTACTGACACCAACAGCTCAGGTGTTTTCTCGGAGTAATCGATCTCCGCACCTTCCATCATTGGTGATTCTTCGGCCTTGTTCTTAAGCATTTCTGCCCAGACCAAAAGCTCATCATAGTCCGACCCGCCAAGCACGAACTGAACTGGCTCACTCGATCCACCACGGAAACCTGGCATGAATGGGAAGACACGAACGTCAGGAATACCGGCCAATGACTTACGCACTTCATTCAACGCTTCTTGCGCGGTGACGTCACGTTCGTTCCAATCGTCCAAAATCATGATAACGAAACCCGTTTGGTCACCCGCTTGGCCACCGAATGCTGGTGTTTGGATACTGAACGACTTCAAAAAGCCTTGGCCCAACAACGGCATTAAACGATCTTCTACGATGTCCATGTTTGCCGACATACGGTTGTATGACGTTGCATCTGCACCACGAACAAAGGCAAAGATAACACCACGGTCTTCTTGCGGAGTTAACTGTGCAGGTACTTGATTCATCAAGCCATAGCTGCCGCCCATACACGCAACGATAACCAAAGGCGCAGCCCAACGAACTTTCAACGCGCCACGCAGTGCTTTGCGGTAACCCGATTCTAACTTGGCGAACAATTTATCAACCGCTCGATTAAATCGGTTTGGTTTAACATTCGCTTTTAGAATCTGACTGCCTAGAACAGGAGTCAGTGTCAGAGCAATCAATGAAGAGAAGATCACCGACATTGCCAGCAATACGGAGAACTCGGTAAACAGCAAGCCTACCATGCCATCCATGAAGGAAATCGGTAGGAATACCATCACAAGAACAAGCGTTGTTGCGATAACCGCAAAGCCTACTTCTCGCGTACCTTTATAAGCCGCAAGTAATGGTGATTCACCACGCTCAATATGGTGGAAGATGTTCTCTACTACTACGATGGCATCGTCCACAACCAGACCGATAGACAAGATCAGTGCCATCAAAGTAATCAGGTTGATAGAGAAACCAAAGTAGTAAGCGGCAATGAACGAGGAAATCAGTGAAACGGGTACAGTCACCGCCGGAATCAGGGTCGCACGCGCCTGACCGATAAAGATGTACAGAACCAGAATTACCAGACCACCCGTAATAAAGAGGGTGCTGTATACCTCATCAATCGAACGCTCGATAAAAACGGTAGCATCGTAGTCGATCGCTAGACGAGTCCCATCAGGCAGGAACTTCTGAATCTTATCCACTTCGGAGCGAACAGCTTGTGCCACTTCTAACGGGTTTGCATCAGACTGAGGCACAACACCTAAGCTGATGTTAACCACACCATCACTCTTAAAGGTCGAGTTTTCGTTTTCTGCGCCGATAAACACATCCGCCACATCTTTTAGGTAGATAGGCGTGTTATCACTTGCACGTTTCACGACAAGGTATTGGAAGTCTTCTGGCGTATTGTACGTGCGCGCGGTTCTAACCGACATCACGGTTGAGTCGTTACGTACTTCACCACCCGGGCTTTCTAAGTTTTCACTTCGCAGAGCGGCTGTAATGTCTGATGCCGTAACCGAACGACCCGCCATCAGGTCTGGTTTGAGCTTCACATACATTACTTTGTAAAGGCCACCAGACAAGTCGATAGAACTTACACCAGAGATCAGACTGAAACGGTCCATAAGAACACGTTCGGCATAGTCTGTTAACTGGGTTCGGTCCATCTCAGACGAACTAAGGTTAATATAGAGGGAAGCTTCACCCGAACCGTTGTTCTTAAAGACCACAGGGTCGTCGGCTTCGTCCGGTAATGAACGTTGAGCACGAGCTACCGCATCACGAACGTCACTTACGCCCGTATTAAGGTCATAACCCAATTCAAAGGTGATGGTGATGCGCGACATACTGTTTCGAGTAGTGGAACTGATTTCATCAATACCACTGATACCCGAAAGTTGGTCTTCCAGTACCGAAGTAATTTGGCTTTCAATGATGGTTGCAGAAGCGCCTTCGTAACGAGTGCTGATCGATACAACTGGGCTTTCGATGTCTGGCATTTCGCGTACTGCTAGCTTAGTAAACGACACAAAGCCGAATACACACAGCAGCATGCTTAATACCAACGCCGCAACGGGGCGCTTTACGGAAACGTCAGAAAGTAACATTAGTTCGCTTCCTTAGCCGCTTCGTCTTGCGTGCCCTGCTCACCACTTGCCTTAGCGGTTTTCGCTTTTCCTGGTGCGACGATCTCTTTAACTTCAACGCCATCACGCATGTTCACAATGCCTTGCACGACGATCTTGTCACCAATCTCTACGCCAGATTCAATCACTACTTCATTATCAACACGAGCACCCAAGAACACTTCTTGACGCTTCGCTTTGTTGTCTTCATCAATAACGTACACGAAACGCTTAGTACCTGAGTATTCCAGCGCTTGAACTGGGATAATAGGCGCTTCAATTGCAGGGAACGCCAGAGAAGCATTCATCAGCATACCCGGCTTGAGATGGTTTTCTGGATTGTCGAATTCAATACGAATACGTAAGTTCAAAGTCTCTGCACTGATGCGAGTATCGATACCCGTTACTTTTCCGACGAAATCAACACCGTTCCAAGCACTGGTCGTCGCGTGAACTTCCATACCGACAGACAGCATCGACAGGTAACGCTCTGGTACTTGCAGATCCAACTCCATGACAGAAAGGTCATCCAGAGTCAGTAGCTCAGAACCTGCGCTCACCATTTTTCCTCGGCTGAAATCTATAAAACCAACGGTGCCGGCAAAAGGTGCACTGATATTTAGGTCCGCTAAGTTGGCTTTTGATGCATCAAGACGTGCTTCGGCAATCTCTACGCTCGCTTTTTGTGCATCGATTTCTGTTTGAGTGATGGCATTACGTTTAACCAAACGCTGAAACTCTTTTAACTTGCGTTGCTCATCTTTTAGGTAAGCTTTTGCTTCTACTAACGCCGCTTGCGCTTTATCGTCATTTAATAGAATAAGAAGTTGGTCTTGTTGAACGTTTTGGTTGGCTTTTACGGCGATCTCTTTCACCTTGCCTGCAACCTCAGAAGCAACAACAACCGATTGGGCAGCTTCAAGCTTGCCGATCAGTGACAAAGACTGGTTGATTTGATGCGTCTCTACTTGCTCAGTTACCACCGTAACTGTTGATGGACCACGTTTGGCTGCAAAAGCGGCTGGTGATGCCATTAAAATAGAAAGCGTTAAAACAGATAAAGTGGCTCTCATACTCATAATTTTGACTACTAATCAGATAAACTTATGTCATTAAACTGAATACAGTTTATCAGTTGATACGACGCCTAACGTCAAGTAGTGTAAATTCAAGTAAAAAGTCAGTTTCTCTTTTGTATAAACGACATACAAAACGCTGACTTTCTACCATCTTTGCCCAAAAAGGCAGCATTCAACGTAAAAACGTAAGAAAAACGCTTTACAGCCTGAGCGAGTTTGCTATGATGCGCTCCGCACTTGAGAGATGTGTTGGGAAAACAATCTTAAGTATAAAAATACCCTGGAGGGGTTCCCGAGTGGCCAAAGGGAGCAGACTGTAAATCTGCCGGCACTGCCTTCGATGGTTCGAATCCGTCCCCCTCCACCATATTCTTTCTTATGTTTTTCCTTTGAACATGAGAACAACTTGGAAGCTAGGTTGGGAAACTAACTTTTAAGTATAAAACACCCTGGAGGGGTTCCCGAGTGGCCAAAGGGAGCAGACTGTAAATCTGCCGGCACTGCCTTCGATGGTTCGAATCCGTCCCCCTCCACCATATTCTTTCTTATGTTTTTCCTTTGAACATGAGAACAACTTGGAAGCTAGGTTGGGAAACTAACATTCAAGTATAAAACACCCTGGAGGGGTTCCCGAGTGGCCAAAGGGAGCAGACTGTAAATCTGCCGGCACTGCCTTCGATGGTTCGAATCCGTC